>ERZ1292630.37-Hain-H41-02um-R3-37-length-161380-cov-59_pt2 | contig 142830 bp, 125 predicted proteins | sample MGYA00564408_ERZ1292630 | MGnify/ENA primary metagenome ERZ1292630 (study PRJEB36523, sample SAMEA6512641) | groundwater metagenome | collected 2019-01-08 | study: AquaDiva: Metagenomics assemblies of 32 groundwater samples
AATCTATCAAAGACGTATGGTTAATCTTTGCAAGCCGGATGGCTATTCTATCAAAACCGGCCGGCTAATCTATCAAAGACGTATGGTTAATCTTTGCAAGCCGGATGGCTATTCTATCAAAGACGCATGGCTAATCTTTCCAAGACGTATGGCCCATCTTTGCAAGGCAAATGGATAATCTTGCCAAACCAGGAGGCTAATCCCTACAAGGCGTATGGATAATCTGTCAATGGCGTATGGCTAATCTTGCTAAGCCGGATGGTTAATCTTTGTATGATAAGGGGGTATTATCTATAGGGGGGTGGGGGACTATCCCCCCTCTTTGTAAGAGGTTGATTTATAAAGAGTTAGGAATGTCAAAATGGTCAAAAATGGCTTATTTTGGGCTAAGAACGGTGTTAAAACAAGGGGTTTTGTCTGCGCCTTACTTACCTTCCCTGGCCTGGATTGTCTCGTCCGCAGTTCCGTCAGGGTCATCCTGGTCATTGGCTTCCAGAAAGGCGTCTATCAGGTCTTCGGCCTTGGCCTGGTCTTTGGCCAGCACCTTGAGAACGCCCCAACCCTTTTGCGCCTGCCATATCCCGTCATAGGCGTAATCCATAAAGGAATGGACCATGCAGTCAATGCCGTTGTCTTCCAGCAACGCCTTGAGCGTATTGGCTTCTGCGATATTGCTGAGTTTGTAGATGGGAATCGTGGTCTCGCTCGGGTCGTGAGCTTCTTCGGGTATTGCGTGGCTGATGGGGTTATTGAGCATATCAACCTCGTCAGGCAGCTCAGGCGGTTCAGCCGACTTGTCGCTGAAGAACCTTTGCCGAATAATTGTTATCAGCAATGCCAAACCAAAGATAATAGCGGCAACTACGACAAGATTCATCAGGGCGTTGTCCATAATAACGGTTTAATACTAAATCCAATCCAGATTGTCAACGGAGAAACCACGAATAATAACTAACCACAAAGGACACAAAGTAATTTTTGCTTTCCTCTTCGTGCTCTTTGTGTTCGCTATCGCGGTCACTGGCGCTGTCGCGGTCACGCTTTGCTTAGTGCGTGGTCTTTGTGGTGGAAGGCTTTTCTTTTTACTTGACTTTGCCAACCAGGCAGGTAGGATGTCAGGCATTATGGTTATTGCAGTTGCTGGTAAAGGCGGAACGGGAAAGAGCACAATCGCGGCCTTACTCATCCGGGCGTTGCTGGCCCAGAATAAGAAGCCGGTCCTGGCTGTGGATGCGGACCCGAATTCCACCCTGGGCGAATACCTGGGCATCACCTGCTCCTGCACGGTGGCGGACCTGATTGAACAAACCAAGGGCCTACGCAACCTGCCGGACGGGGTGTCCAAACCGGCCCATCTGGAATACCAGTTGCAGAGCGCCATTACCGAGTCCGCGGGCGTGGACCTGCTGGTCATGGGCCGGCCCGAGGGCCCGGATTGCTACTGCATGGCCAATAACATCCTGCGCGGCTATGTCCAGAAGATTGTCGGCAATTACCCTTATGTGGTGATTGATAACGAGGCCGGGATGGAGCACCTGTCCCGCAAGACCACCCAGAATATCGACGCGCTGCTCTTAGTCAGCGACCCGACCGAGATAGGACTGAAAACAGCCCGGCGCATCAGGGAGTTGATTGACAAGATGCCGTTCCTGAATATTCGCAACAAATATCTCTTGATTAACCGGGTTAATAATCCTATTAATACTGCCCAGGCAGAAGAAACGACCGGACTGAAAGTAATAGGGACTATACCGTATAGCGAGGAAATAGAAAACCAGATTAACCACAAAGGCACAAAGGACACAAAGATATCACAAAGTATAAACTTAATTATCAGTGTCCTCTGTGGTTAAGGAAAGAGTATAATTTATGACTAAGCCGAGAATTTTATCAGGAATGAGGCCGACCGGGAAGATGCATCTGGGACACTTGGTCGGCGCGCTGGAGAACTGGGTGCAACTCCAGGATGATTACGAATGCTTCTACATGGTGGCGGACTGGCATGCCCTGATGAGCGAATACCAGAACGATACCCATTCCATCCGGAAACACGGCTATGATAACGTGGTTGACTGGATTTCAGCCGGCATCGACCCCAAGAAAAGCACCATCTTTATGCAGTCGGACGTGCCGGAGCATCTGGAACTGAATATGATTCTGTCCACGATTACGCCCATCGGCTGGCTGGAGCGCTGCCCAACCTATAAGGAACAAAAACTGGAACTAAAGGAAAAGGACCTGTCCACCTACGGCTTCCTGGGCTATCCGGTGCTGCAGGCCGCGGATATCCTGCTCTACAAGGCCAATGCCGTGCCGGTGGGCGAGGACCAGTTGCCGCATCTGGAACTGACCCGTGAGATTGCCCGGCGACTGAATTTCCTATTCGGTAAGAAACACGGCGGCGATTTGGTGCCCGAACCTCAGGCCAAACTGACCCGGTTCCCGCGCCTGCTGGGACTGGATAAGCGCAAGATGAGCAAGTCATACGAGAACGCCATTAACCTGGCTGATTCGCCTGAAGAGATAGCCAAGAAGGTCCAGACCATGTTCACTGACCCGGAGCGCATCAAGAAGACCGACCCGGGACATCCGGCTGAATGCAATGTCTATGCCTATTATAAAGTGTTTGCGGCGAATAGAACTGACTCCTTAGCCGAGGAGTGCCATCATGCCAAGATTGGCTGCACGGACTGCAAAAAGGCGCTGGCTGAATTGCTGGTCAACTTAACGAAACCATTCCGCGAGAAGCGCCGGGAGATAGAAAAAGACCACGGCTATGTTAAGCAAGCGCTGGAAGAAGGGGCCCTCAAGGCGCGGGAGATTGCCGTCAAGACCATGAAGGAAATCCGCAAGGCGGTGTTCGGGTAAATGCGTCGTGGGTAGCGCAGTAAACTCTGGAAATTGCGCAGCTTGCCCCGAGCGAATGAGATTGCTTCGCCCTGAACCAGTAGCGGTTCAGGGCTAAGCAATCTATGCCATTAAATATATGGAATTCATTAACTACAAAATACAATTAGAGAATTTTTACGGGCCGCTGGACCTGATGCTCCATCTGGTCCGGGAGAGCGAGCTCGACCCCCTGCGCATCCCGATTGCCAAAGTGACGGACCAGTACCTGACCTACCTGGAGATGATGCAGAAACTGGATATCAACCTGGCCGGCGAATTCCTGGTGATGGCCTCCACCTTAATGGAAATCAAGTCGCGGACGCTGGTGCCGATTTATGCCGATGAAGAGGAGGCCGAGGAAGAGGCCGACCCGAAGTTCGAGTTAATCCGGCGCCTGCTGGAATACAAGCGCTATAAAGACCTTTCGGTTAAACTCCGGGCCCTGATGGAATTACAGTCAAAGACATTTACCAGGCCAATCCATCGCCTGCCCGATGTAATGACTGAGCAACCGAAAGACGGAGGAGCCGAGAAGCAAAAGGAAGAGGAATCGCAGGTGGAACTGGATATGTGGCAGTTGGTCAAGTCATTCGCCAAACTGAGTAAGGAAATAGTGCTGGATACGCCGACCTCCATACTCTATGACGATATTCCCATAGAAAAGGTGATTGAGGGCATCCTGCGTGAATTGGAGAAAAAGGGCGAGGTGTCGTTCAGGGATATGTTGGCCCTGAAACCGGACAGGATGAATCTGGTGCGCAATTTCTTAGCTACATTGGAACTGGCCCGGCGCAAGTCAATCGAAGTTATTCAGGAGAATGATTTTGAGGATATAAAGATTAGGATAAAACCTGCTGGCTCTGAAAAGAAACTAGCGGAGCAGACAACAACTGAAGAACAGCATCCGGAAATAAACCCCGCAGGGAATCCTTAAGCCGCTAAATATCTGGATTCCCGCTTTCGCGGGAATGACATCTGTGTTTATCTGCGTTAATCTGTGGTTGCCTTTATCTATTTCTCCAATTCGGCTGAGAGGGTTTCGCGGACGACCTCTTCCACGGTTGAATGTCCGTCGAACATGGCCTTTAAGCCGCTTTCCCGCAGGGTACGCATCCCTTCTTCCCGGGCCGCATTGCGGACCGCTTCGGTTGAGGCGTGCGACATTATCAGTTGCCTGATGCGGCTGGTCATCAACATCATCTCAAAGATGGCCATCCGGCCTTTGTAACCGGTGTGGTTGCAGGCCGGGCATTTCTTGCCGTAATAGAATTTCTTGCCTTTTATTTCGTCGCGTGAGAGATTGAGTTCCAGAAGCATTTCATCGGTCGGCGTTATTTCTTCCTTGCAATGCTGGCAAATCTTCCGGATTAACCGCTGGGCAATGATGCCTTCAATCGTGGCGGTCAGCAGGAAGGGCTCGATTCCCAAATCCAGGAGACGGCTGATGGATGAAGGCGCATCGTTGGTATGAAGCGTGGTCAGGACCAGGTGGCCGGTCAACGAGGATTCTATGGCCATCTGGGCGGTTTCAGCATCGCGCACCTCGCCGACCAGGATAGTATCCGGGTCCTGGCGCAGGATTGACCTGAGGCAGGCCGAAAAGGTGACGCCAATCTCGTCGTTAATCTGGCACTGGACGATGCCGGGCAGGTCGTATTCCACCGGGTCTTCGGTGGTGATTATCTTCCATTTAATATCATTAAGAAAGTTCAGGGCCGAATAGAGCGTGGTGGTTTTGCCCGATCCGGTCGGGCCGGTAACAATGACCACTCCGTTGGGCAGGTTAATCAGGTCCTTGATGAGTTTCTTGTCGTCATCGGCCAGGCCGATATTGTCTATATCAAGGGAAACCACCTCTTTATCAAGGACGCGCATAACCACGCTTTCGCCGAACATAGTCGGCAGGGTGGAAACCCGGATATCAATGGGTTTCCCGCCGACCATCAGGGACATCCGGCCGTTCTGGGGAAGCCGTAACTCGGAGATATTGAGATTGGACATTATCTTGATTCTGGAGATAAGGGCCGGCGCTAAACTCAAAGGCGGCGGCACCATCTCGTAAAGCACGCCGTCCACCCGGTAGCGAATCTTTAATTCTTTTTCAAACGGTTCCAGATGGATATCAGCGGCGTGGTCCTTGATGGCGTGGAGCAGAATCAGGTTGAGAAGTTTCTTGACCGGTGCCTGCTCGGCCATGGCCTGAAGGTTATCAATGTTAAATGACTTGCCTTTTTCCCCGCCGGATTCCAGGGCATCCTTGACATCGTCGATTGTCTCGGCCATTTTCTTAAGTAGGCCGTCTACGGATTTATCCTCTTCCTGGGGGTAATATTTGTCTATGGCTTTATTAAGAGATGCCTCGTCGCTCAATGCGCCCTTGATGGCGCAACCCAGCGTAAAGCGCAAATCATCCAGAATATTAATATTGAGCGGATTAAACATTGCCACCGTCAGGATGTTATTCTCAAACTTGACCGGGATGATTTTGTATGAGCGGGACATAGAGGCCGGGATTTTGTCGATAATGTCCTTGGTGATTTCCATTTCCTCCAGGTTGATGACTTCCATGCCCACCTGGGCGCCCAGGGCCAGCAGGACCTCTTCCTCGGTGGCGTAGCCCAACTGGATAAGAATGTTGCCGATGGCCCCGCCCTTCTGCCCCTGGATAATCATGGCCTGTTTAACCTGACTCTCGTTGACGACCTCCATCTCCTTGAGTATCTGGCCCAATAATCTGCGCGGACTCATATTTTAACCTATATCTTAATAATCTCAATTAGTCAAGAAAATGCAACCGCAGATAAACACGCCCTGTTAAAACGGGCGTCCGTGGGGAGGGATAAGCGCAGATTGTTGACAAATAACTGTAAATTGTTAGAATATTAATATGACCAAATTCGGTATTCTGTGCGACAAGTTCCTGGAGGCGTGCTGGCTAGCCGCATTGGTGCTCTCGCCCCTGTATATGAACATCTATACCCACCGGATGTTCGAGCCGGACAAGGGCACAATTATCCGCTCGCTGGCGCTCCTGATGATAGTGTTTTACCTCATCAAGTTAATGGAAACGGCCAAAACTGCGGCGCCACTACGGGACAAGCCGGCTCCGGCGCCTGCGTCCCGATGCCCTACGGGTTCGGGGCGCTCCGTATCCGAAGGCATCGGAGCGGGTAAACCAAGTAAACAAGCCGCAGAGAAAACTGCCGAAGTAACATCTCCTCCCCGGAGAAATTATATCCTTTTAACGTTCCTGGCATTTATCACCTTCTATATCGTATCGGTTATCTTTTCAGCCGTGCCGTATAACAGTTTGTGGGGCGGCTATGACCGGATGCAGGGACTGTATACCAACGGCTCATTCTGGGTAATCTTTATACTCGCGGCCATAAATATCAAGACCCGGGAGCAGGCGGAACGGCTCATCAGCGCTATAATCTTCACCTCGGTCCCGATTGTGGCCTATTGTTTTATCCAGCGCCTGAGATTGGACCCCGTGCCCTGGCAGGCCATGGACCCTTCTATTCGGGTCTCAGCCACCATGGGCAATCCCATATTTCTCTCGGCTTATCTGATAATCACCATTCCCTTGACTATCTCAAGATTTGTCAGGAATCTATATGAAAATAATATGGTATCTTACACCCTTTACGGGCTGCTGGTCTTCTTGCAGGTTATCACGGTATTCCTGAGCCAGAGCCGCGGTCCGATGATGGGAATGTTCGGCGGTATTTTTCTGTTTATCCTGATTTATGCCTGGGCATACCGAAAGAGAAAACTATTATGGGGAATTATCAGCGCATCGGTAATCGGGCTTATCTTCCTCTTTCTTTTTAACCTGTCTCATATAGTCAAATTCCAAAATCCGCCTGATACGGTGGGCGGCTACGGCGCCATGCCTTCTTCCACGCTCCCCCCGGGCGGAAACACAAATACTGCCAAAGCCCCAATATCCACAACCGCGGTCGGGCCAATGGAAGCGCTCTGGCACAAGACGTTTGGGAAACTGATGAATATCCAGTATCTGCGCCAATTCGGACGGCTGCTTGAAAGAGACCAGCATTCATCAGGCCGGACCAGAATTATTCTCTGGAAGGGGGTATGGAAACTAATTACGGACAAAGATGAACGGTACCGCTTCTTTATCGGCTACGGGCCGGAATCGCTTTCTACGGTCTATTACAAAAATTATACCATGGAACTGGCGTCATTAGAGGGCTCAAATGTCCACGCAGACCGCACCCATAACCATTATCTTGATGTCTGGGTGATGCACGGTCTTTTAGGATTGATTGCCTATCTGGCTATGCTGGCGGCGATATTTTACACGGCCTATAAAACTATCCGCTCAATTAGGGGCACGCATGACGCAAGCACAACAGGTCCACCATCAACAGATATATTAATAATGATCGGTCTGATTACCGCACTGGTGGCGCATCTGGGCGAAATCTTCGTGGGCATTGCCATTGTCTCCACCTATACCCATTTCTGGCTGATTACCGCAACCATCTATGCCATATATAGATTTAACATCCTCTCCGATGCCGGAAATAATAAAACCGAGGCCTCGCCTCTGCCTGAGCCGTCGGGATTTTCCGCCGTCCCGCTTCGGCGGGATGGAGGGCATTGGGGAGTGTATCTGCTTTTAGGATATGCGGCCCTTACCATCATCATAGCATTTATCCTTTTCTATCTCTCCTGGGACGATACGAAAATGATTACGCCGGACATGAAATCCACCAGGGATGCCTTGCTGGCCACATTCTGCATCTGGCTGTTGGCCGGTATTATTGTGGGCATTGTGGCCTGGCCCCGTTATTTATTCTGGACCTATGCCGGGCAGACGGTAATGATGGCGGTGATTATGGTCAAGCGCTATTGGCCGGATGATACTTCCGATACCGATCTGCTGATGATTTATTCCTGGTTTTGGATTCTGGAGGGCATAATTGTCGGGGCGCTATCCCTGCCCAGAAAAGAAAAGACCATCCGGTTCTGGACATTCAGTAATGTCCTGGCCGGACTGGTGATTTCTACGGTAGTTGTCGTCATTATTGCAAATAAAAACCTTACGGTGCTCCGGGCCGATGGATTTTATAAATTCTGTTTCAGTTACGACCAAAGCGCCGAGGAGGTTATAAGAACGGGTGACAGAAACGCCGAGAAAGCTATGCAGGCGGGAAAACAAGATGAGGCATTACAAATCAGGCAGGCTAAAAGAGAAGAGTCGTTTCAAATAAGATTAATGTGTATCGGGCATTTCCAGAATGCCCTTAAATTCTCGCCTGATGAAAGGGCATATCTTAACGGCGCCGGCCGGAACTTCCTGGAACTTGCCAAATTAGCCAGTATGCGTAACCAGGGAAATAATACCACCACTCCCGATAAACTTCGTAATGTACCAAGTATCAAAGAACTGGTTGAGGGTGATTTTGTTAAAAGAGATGCGTCCAATCGCCCATATACTGATTATAGTTTTCATGATTTTGCCGTCTGCAGTTTTTCCTGTATCCAGCGGGCGTACGAACTTGACCCCAAGAATTACGAGCGCATCATTGCCCTGGTAAGGATTTATCGTTACCTCGGCGATATGGACCGTGACATAGCCAAGATAGACCGGGCGTTGAAACTCTGCGCCGAAGCCCTTAAAGCCAGCCCGCTTAATACTAAAACCAACGAAGAAATCAGGGAACTGCAACAGCGGAAAACAGCATTTTCAGCGCCGCCGCCAGCAGAACACAAGCCAAAATAATCAGGATTACCCGCGAGCGCACCCGGAAAGAAATATAGGCGCCTATCTGGGCTCCGATTAAAGCCCCGCCGCCCATCAATAATCCCCGGGTATAGTCAATATGCCCCCACACCGTATGAGGAATAACCGAGAGCAACACGGTACTAAACAATATAAAATGCGATGTGGCTGTGGCGATATGAACCGGTATTTTCAAGAGGTGAATCAAAACCGGCACATGAATAATCCCGCCGCCGATTCCCAGCAATGAGGCAATGAAACCGGTTATAAATCCTATAGAAACAATCATTATCATCATTGCCCTTGAGAACCCGATGGGCGTACAGGTTTTTATATCTTCGAGGGATTTATTCCGCTTGAGCAATAAATGAATAGCCGCTAAAACAAGGACGCAGGCAAAAACAATCCTGAATGCCAGCCCTGTAAAAAAGGTTGAGACATAAGCCCCGATGAGCATGCCGGGAATGCCGGAAATAATAATAATGGCGCCAAGACGCCAGTATATCCTCTTGTAACGGGCATAGGCAATCGTACCCGAAAAGGCATTAAAGACAACAACGAAAAGAGATGTTCCGATTGCCAGTTGGGGACTGAAATGATATACCGAGAACAGAATCGGCACAATAAAAATACCGCCTCCGATACCCGCCAGGGTGCCGACCGCGCCAATAATGATACCGGTTATAAACAAAATCATATTTATTGGGTTACAGCAATACGCCTTATTCCCCATCCCGTATTTTATGGTAGTTATATCATTTCTGCTTGACTTATTAAAATAATTATGTAGATTGTATTTATATGGATATCTCTTCGTTCAATAAAGAAGATTTGGCTAAACTGGTTTTTATTGACGAACTTACCGGTCTTTACAACCGCCGTTTTTTCTACCAGCATCTCAACGATAAGGTCAACTGGAAAGACCCGTCTCAGATGTTCGCGCTTTTGATGATAGACATAGATTTCTTCAAAAAGATAAACGATACCTATGGACATCTGGAAGGCGATAATGTCCTGCATCAATTAGGCGTAGCTCTTAAAGAAACAGTCGGGGACAGCGGATTGGCTATTCGTTATGCCGGCGATGAATTCTCGGTCCTCCTGCCATACGGCGATAAAAAGAAATCACTGGCATTAGCCGAAACCATTTTAAAACGTATTAGCAGCGCAAAATTCAGCCGACGTGATGCCCAGGCAGAGCCGCTGAGAATAAACATCAGCATCGGCATCGCTTCATTCCCTGATGATGCCAAGTCATCGCAGAACTTGATAGAACAGGCGGATAAGGCCCTTTATTTATCCAAGCGCGAAGGCCGCAACCGCGTTTCTATCGCCGGCTCCTTCTCGGACGAGGATATCCTGGAACGCAATATCTTCCTTAACTTTCCCTGCCCTGATTTTGTTGCCCGCCAGGATTTCTACCACGAAATCGTAAGGTTCTTGGCTCCCGCCCAAGAAGCCAATACCTTTATACTGGTTGAGGGACCAGTTGGGTCCGGCAAAAGCCGCCTGCTCAAGGAATTATTCGGGTATCAAGAGGCGCTCGCCTTTTACAACGCCTGCAGTGAAATAGACTCTTTAGTCCCCTATCGGTCTATTATCCTATTTATAAACTCGCTGGCTGAATCCAATAATTCTGTTCTGGCCGAGGCCTGCGGCGAGTTAGCCAAGGATATGCTTCTGGAGATAAATAGAATCGTCCCCAATATAAGTAAATTTATACCGTCATACAACAACTTCTCCTACCAGGGAACCGGGCAGAACAGAAAATTGTTGTTTGATGCCTTGGTGATGCTTTTGAATATCCTATCACAGAAAAAACCGTTATTACTGCTATTTGACGAGTCCCAGAATATAGACCACGCAACGCTCTTGGTAATTGAGGCGCTGACTGAACAGGAAAAGGGATGTTCCGTAATAGTTGCATCAATCCGCGACGACTATCTCAATATCTCCCAGTCAGCTAACGAGGTGTTTAATCAATTCCTCTCAACCATCTCGGAAAGACAAAACTACAAGCGATTCTCTCTGCCGCTCTTTAATAATGAACAGACAGCTGAAATCGTCTCAACTATATTCTCCAGAAAATTCTCCGACCCCGCTTTTTATGATAAAATCCATCAAGTCACCCGGGGCAACCCCTTATTCATCGAAGAACTTTTGAAACATTTCTTGCTGAAGGACTTTATCAAACGTCTTAATAAACAATGGATTCTGGATTTACCATCAATCCCGCCGGCCGTCTGGCAAAAAGATATGGATACCATCATCGCCGAGAATATTGACTTACTTGAGGCGGAGACCAAAACGGTCATCAAGCAGGCAACCGTGATGGGCCAGAATATTTCGCTTGATGTCCTCAGGGACGTGGCGCACCAGAACGAGGGCGAGACCATTGACGCCATTGACAAAGCCAAACGGCTCAATATCATTAAATCAACCGAGCCGCTTAAAACCGACCAGTTTACTTTCACCACCAAACATTTCCAGGAGATTGTCTACCAGAATATTGATGAAAAAGAGCGCGAGACATTGCACCAGGCCGTCGGCGACGCAACCGAAAAACTATATCAAGACAAACTGGATTCCGTTGCTCCAACCCTGGCATTCCATTTTTCTAAGTCAGGCGATGAAGCCAAAGCCCAGATGTATGGCCAAAAGGCGGAAAATATCACATCCAATCTCTTCCGTAAGGATGAAATCCCTGAATACTATTCTTCCGTACAGGGCATTATTCATTCAAAGATAAAAGAAGCAATCCAGCCCTTATCACCCCAGAAGATGACCCTGGTTAAAGACCTCCTGCGTAATCTACTTTCAACCAGCAAGAATATGCGGCTCTATCCTGATGGCAGCCAATTAATTGTTATGGCCTCCGGCGGACTGGTCAAAATAATGAACAATCTCTTTGAAGAATCAGAAAGTTTTACTCTGAGTGAAGCCAAAAACGTCCTTAATATAAACACGGCTCCGCTGGACGCCAAGACCTATGGCAGTGCGGTTGACGAATTCTTCTCGCTTCTAAAAGAACACTATATTAAAAGCATCACCTTCCGCCGCGGTGTATCGGAGCAGGAAATAGAGCGGCTTCTCAAAAACCTTGATAAATCGCCTGATAAACCATTTGCCGGCAAGGGCTACTGGAACCAGTTCCTGGAGGATAAAGGTATTGCCAATATCGGAGTTGCCCAAAGGGCGTTTATCGCCGCAAGGGAAAAGGGCATCTCTGCTTCGGCCTCCACTGCCCAGGAAAAGGTGGAATTGGAAGGCCCGATTGTCGTAGCTCTCAAGGATTTCTTCAGGTTCTTCTGCGCTGCGGTGGAAAATATCAAACTCTATCCGCCGGGAAGCCAGCTAGCCACGGAAGCCATCAAGTTCGTTAACCACTCCATGGAAAATGTCTTTAGCCATCTCTCGGTCCTGAATCTCTCGGTCTCCGATAATATTCTCTTGATTAACGGCACGCCGGGCAATCCGCGGCTTTTGGGCACGTCATCAACTGCGCTTTCTAAGATTATCCACGAATATCAACTCAAAAGCATCTCGTTTATCAAAGGCGCCTCTAAGGAAGAACTGGAACGTTTCATCTCCATTTTAAGCGGAACACCGATTGACGAAGCCAAGCAAAAAGGCGCCAAGGACTGGGATAACATCCTTTCCGAAAAGGGAATCACCAATATAAAAATTGGGCTAATGGTTTATGTTACGGCGGATACAGCCCGCAGGCCGGCAATGCCTTCCGGAATGCCCGGTGCAATACCGCCGCCTCCGCCCGGCGTTGCAGAACCGGTTGCCGGACAACAACCCAAACCTCCGTCGGCCAGAAAACTACCGCCTAAAAAAGACGAATCACTCATAGCCCGCTTTACTGATATAATGAAAGGTCTGCCGGACCGCCTGATTGAAGATGACTCGCTCAAGGTTGCCGAAGAACTACTCCGCAATAATGATGAGGAGAATTTCAGCCAATTCCACCAGAAATTCCTGCAAAATCTAAGGAGTAACCGTCAGGAAAGCCGCCTGCAGGCGCACACGGCTTACCAAAAACTATTCAAATCAGTTCCGCCTGAAACCCAGTCGTTATTGGTGACCAAAACCGAACCCATTATCCTTTCAGAAATCCCCCTGGAAAAAGCATCGCCGGTTTATAACGCCCTGTTTAACTCCGCTCTCAAGCATGCTGTCTATCATCTGGAAAACAAGAATTACACCGGACTGCATGCCATTCTTACGGCTGTCTTAAAACGGCATTCCGAGTTAAAGCCGTCTGATTCAACCCGGAAACTGACTATTTCCACCACCTCGGCCCTGAAAACGCAAGGTGGCGCCAATTATAAACTCTACTCGGCCCTCAAAGAAAGCAAGGGCTTCCCCGAACTGCTCAAAGACCTGTTTCATCATGACGATGACACTAAAAACATAGTTAAAGATATTTTTATTATCTTTAATCTTGTGGCGGTTCAGGACCTGCTTAATCTTATTGAGGAAACCGATGATGTCGCAGCGCGCGAGACCGTCGCTGTTATTATAAATCAAATGGGCATCCAGGCGCACCACTTCTTTATGAATGAGTTGAAGGTCCATACGGACGAGCCAACCCTCAAACGTTTACTGGGCATTGCTTATCTCATACCGGCCGAAGGTATGGACCAGGCCTTATCAGAATTCATCAGGGAACCATTCTATCAGGAAACCATTAACGCCCTGGCCCGATTAAACCCCAATAAATCAACCACCGTCTTATTGCCCCTGCTCAAAGACAAAAATACTAATCTGGTCCTGTCGGCATTAGATGTTTTAGGGACCCTGCAATACCCTCAGTCCGCCTTAAAGAATTCCGCATCATCAGCTATTATTACTTTGCTGGAAACATCCTCTACTCCGGAGATTCAAAAAGAAGCGTCCAGGGCGCTGGTTAAGATGCAGGAGCAAAAAGCCATACCGGTCTTCGCCAAATTACTCGCGGCAAAACGGTTTCTGGGGTTACTGGGTGGGGTATCGGACGAAATACGCGGCACGGCGGCCTGGGCCCTGGGTCAGATTAAAACGCCCGAAGCATTGGAGGCGCTGAATTCCGCGGTTAGCGACAAAAGCCCGCATGTCCGCTCTATCGTTAAACTTAGCTTGAAGAATTACGAATAAATAAACCCTGTCCCTGGAACCAGAAATCCGGGTCTTACCATATCATTAATCTATGGACATAGAAACAACGGGATTAAACTAATTAAGCAGATAAAATCCTGTTAAATTCGCTAAATCCTGCGAAGCCGCAGGCGAAGTCCCGATTATTTCGGGGTTATTAATTTCTTGTCCTCTTCCCCTTGCAATGCTAATCTATCGTTTCTATGAATCTGCACGAATATCAGGCAAAACAACTGCTAGCTAAATACGGAATCAAAACCCCGCGGGGAATGGTTACGGCTGAACCCAAACAAGCCGCAGAGATATTTAACCAATTGAACTTCTCCAAGGCAGTGGTTAAGGCGCAGGTCCATTCAGGCGGGCGTGGCAAAGCCGGCGGCATCAAGGTTGTTAATTCTCCTGACGAGGCAACCAAGGCCGCAATTGAACTCATTGGCAAAACCCTGGTCACACACCAGAGCGGCCCAGCCGGTAAGCTCATTCATAAAATCATCGTAGAAGAAACCCTGCCCATTGAAAAAGAACTCTATATCAGCATTGTCATTGACCGCAAACAGAATTGCCCGGTTTTGATGGCATCGGCCGAGGGCGGAATGGAAATAGAGGAATTAGCCGCCAAGTCGCCGGAAAAGATTATCAAATTCTATTTACATCCCTATCTGGGTTTGCAACCGTATCAAGCACGAGAACTGGTCTACGCCCTGGATATCTGTAAGTTCCAAGATAAGTGCTCGGCTGACATCTTCAAATTAGGCGTGAGTTTGTTTCTGGGCTTGAGTAAACTATTCATTGAAAACGATTGTTCTCTGGCAGAGATAAACCCGCTGATTATCAGCCAGTCAGGCCTGATTGCCCTGGACGGAAAAATAAATCTGGATGACCGCGGATTATTCCGCCATAAGGATTTACAGGAAATGCGCGACATCGCCCAGGAACACCCGCAGGAATACGAGGCATCCAAACACGACCTGTCTTATATCGGCCTGGACGGCAATATCGGCTGTATGGTCAACGGCGCCGGCCTGGCTATGGCTACCATGGACCTGATTAAATTGCACGGCGGTGAGCCGGCTAATTTCCTGGACGTAGGCGGTGGCGCCTCCAAAGAGCAGGTGGCTAACGCCTTCAAACTGCTTATCTCCAACCAGAATGTCCAGGCCATTTTGGTCAACATCTTCGGCGGAATCATGAAATGCGACATCATCGCCGAAGGTATTACCGCGGCTGTAAAAGAGGTTGGCTTAAACCTGCCCTTAGTTGTCCGGCTGGAAGGCACCAATGTCAAAATCGGCAAAGACATCCTGAATAAATCAGGGTTGAATATTGTCTCAGCCGATACAATGGATGAGGCGGCTAAGAAGATTGTGCAGCTGGCTAAAAAATAATTGCTATGAGCATATTAGTTAATAAAGATACCAAGGTTATTGTTCAGGGCATCACGGGCGGAGCTGGTTCTTTCCACGCCACCCAGATGCTGGAATACGGCACTAAGATAGTAGGCGGCGTTACGCCGGGCAAGGGCGGCGCCAAATTTGCCGACAAGGTGCCGATATTTGATACAGTCCGTCAGGCGGTAGAAAAAACCGGCGCTGATACCAGCGTGATATTTGTTCCGGCGGCTTTTTGCGCCGATGCGCTCTATGAAGCCGCCGACTCAGGCCTACAATTAGTGGTCTGCATTACCGAAGGCGTCCCCACCCTTGATATGGTTAAAGTCCATAAGTTTTACCAGGATAAAGGCGTTCGCTTGCTCGGACCGAACGGGCCGGGGATCATCACGCCTGGTGAATGTAAGGTCGGCATTATGCCCGGCTATATCCACAAGAAAGGCGCAATAGGCGTGGTCTCGCGCAGCGGCACGCTGACCTATGAAGCGGTCTGGCAGATAACTAATCTTGGACTGGGACAATCAACCTGCTTAGGTATAGGGGGTGATTCTATCATCGGCACGTCTTTTATTGATGTCCTGGAATTATTCCAAAAAGATAAAGCCACCGAAGCTATTGTGATGATAGGCGAAATCGGCGGCACAATGGAAGAAGAAGCCGCGGATTATATCAAGAAGAATGTAACGAAACCGGTGGTGGCTTTTATTGCCGGTAAGACCGCTCCCAAGGGCAAGCGGATGGGCCACGCCGGCGCTATTATCTCCGGCGGCAAAGGCACTGCCCAGGAAAAGATAGCCAAACTCACGGCCTGCGGTATCCAGGTTGTGCCCAACCCGGCTGAAATCGGAAATACAGTTAAACAAGCATTACGTAAGTAACAACAGCCCGTACGGGCCGTTGTAAAAAATATGAATTTCATAAACTCTCTGATTAACCTTGCTCTGAAGGAAGACATTGGTACCGGCGACATCACCAGCAATATCCTGATTCCGGCCAGCCAGACCAGCACTGCAATCATCATCGCCAAGGAACCGGGTATCATTGCCGGGCTTGGATTAATCCAGCCGATTTACCGCAGGTTATCAAATAAGGTCAAGGTTACCCTCAAGAAAAAAGACGGCGCCCGGATTAATAAAGACGCTGTTGTTGCCATTATCAAAGGCCCGACCCGGGCCATCCTGAGCGGCGAACGGACCGTGCTTAATTTCATCCAGCGCCTATCAGGCATTGCCACGCTCACCTCCCAATTTGTGGCTAAGGCAAAACCCTATGGCGTAAAGATACTTGATACGCGCAAGACCGTGCCGGGCTGGCGCCTGCTGGATAAATATGCGGTCAAGGCCGGCGGCGGATTCAATCACCGGATAGGATTATATGATGCAATCTTAATAAAAAATAATCATCTGAAAAATACCCCGGCTATAAAAGCATTGGAACTGGTCTCCAAATCACCAATGACCAAAAATAGGCCTATCGAAATAGAGGTGACCAATCTCTACGAATTTATCATCGCCTTAATCTTATTAAATGCCAATGTATCTCACCCGTCTATCATTATGCTGGACAATATGACTCCCAAAGAGATAAAAGAAGCGGTTCACATACGTAACCGTGTTGCCGGGGAAGTCCGGCTGGAGGCGTCAGGCGGCATCACCCTTAAGAACATCAGCAGATTCGCCGCTACCGGCGTTGACTACATCTCTATCGGTGCGCTAACCCATTCGCCTAAAGCGCTGGATATTGCCTTAAGAGTAACCTGATTTTTGCCTCCCTTAATTGTTCCCGCCATCTCCGCCCCGCAAAGCGGTAGCGGAGCGGGGTCGGCGGGATAAAATTCGCTTCGCGGTCACTGCGGTGTTCACAGGCGCCCTTTGGTCTATAACTTACGGTATTTACCGTAAGTTATCTGCTCATTTTACTTGCTTTGCTGTAATTAATTTTATATAAAAACCCGCCGTATGATAAAAAATACCGCTATGCCAATAACTATTGTCTGGGAAACGTCAATCCCTGAAGGCAACGGATTAAAGTTCTTCAATCGGGGCAAGGTCCGGGATGTCTATGAAACCGCGGATTATCTCCTGATTGTCACGACCGACCGGCTTTCGGCCTTTGACGTGGTGCTGCCCGACCCGATTCCTTACAAAGGAACGGTCTTAACGGCCCTGTCCGAATTCTGGTTCGGCATAATAAAGGATATTACTCCAACCCATTTTATCACGGCGGACTTTAAGGAAATCGCCGCCCGGATACCGGCCGTGGCCGGATATGAGAAGGAATTAACAGGCCGGTCAATGCTGGTGAAAAAGGTCAAGGTGTATCCGGTGGAATGTATTGTCCGCGGCTACTTAGCCGGCTCGGGCTGGAAAGAATATTCCAAGACCCAACAGGTCTGCGGCATAAAACTGCCGGCCGGGCTGAAGGAATCGGCCCGCCTGAATCAGCCAATATTCACGCCATCCACCAAGGCCACCAGCGGGCACGACGAGAATATCTCTTTTGAACGGATGAAAGAAGTCGTCGGCAATAAAGACGCCGAGGAATTAAAATCCCGAACCATGAAAATATACGCCCAGACCCATCAATATGCACTGGGAAGGGGTATAATCATCTGCGATACCAAGATGGAATGGGGCACGGATGCTAAAGGTGAAATCGTCCTGGCCGATGAGTTGCTGACGCCGGATTCATCCCGGTTCTGGCCGGCGGACAGTTATGCGCCGGGCCAGGGACAGCCGTCGTTTGACAAGCAGTTTGTGCGCGACTATCTGGAAACTACCGGCTGGGACAAGAAACCGCCGGCGCCCAAACTGCCCGAAGAAATAATAACCAAGACCTCAGAAAAATACCTGGAGGCGTATAAAATATTAACCGGGAAGGTACTATAAAATTAAACAACGGGATTTAGCGGAACTAAGCGGAGCGTGAATCCGAGCACACTAAGTGCGCGCAGGTTAATTATCCGATTAATCAGTTTAATCCTGTTGTTACCTTTTTCTTCGCGGGGGTGGTGGAACTGGCAGACACGTACGTTTGAGGGGCGTATGCCGTAAGGCTTGCGGGTTCAAATCCCGCCCTCCGCATTAGAAACTCTTATGAGCATAGCGAATTAGAGTTTCTTATCCCGCACATAACTAAATTCTGCGCATCCGCAAAGCAGTAAGTTATGCGCGGGATTAGATTAGCCGCTGACAGGAGTAATTATGAAAAAACGCATCATCATATTCGCTCTTCTCTGGAGCATCATCCTCATCGGCCATAGCATCGGTAATTTACCCGAGTGCTTCGCCCAGGCCAAGGACCAACCCGAACCTTCCTCCAGTCAACCAGCCAGTCCCTCAAAACCTCAGGTAAAATTAATGGGGGTAGACGAGATAAAAATCGGGATGACCGGCTACGGCAAGACCGTATTCCAGGGCACTAAGATAGAGAAGTTTGATGTGTCGGTTATGGGCGTCCTGAAGAACGGCGGCGGCCCGAAATATGATATGATATTAATAAAATGCTCACATCCGGTGGTGGACAAGGCCGGCGTAATTGCCGGAATGAGCGGCAGCCCGATTTATATCGTCACGGACAAGGAAAAAGAGCCGGCCGGCCGGCTGATTGGCGCCCTGGGCTACGGCTGGTCTTTTACTAATGAATCCATTGCCGGCGTCACGCCCATTGAACTGATGCTGGCTGACCTGAACAAGCCCATAGAAAAGTCCACCGGTTCCCTTGATAACAATAATCAGGGTGAAAAACTCGCCTCATTGTCCGCCACGAATGGCGGATCCGCCTATGGCGGACCTCCAAACACAAAGATGATTGAAGCGCCCGGAGAGATGAAACCCCTGATGACGCCATTGTTCGTCTCAGGCGTGAGTTCCTACCGGCTGAGATACCTGGCCCAGGCGCTGGAAAAATACAACCTCATGCCGGTCCAGAGCGGTTCAACCACCGCCGAATTAAAGGAAACGGTCAGCAAAGAACTTGAACCGGGCAGCGCCGTCGGCGTGACCCTAGTCCGGGGCGATGAAGAATGGACCGGCGTGGGCACCGTCACTTATCGTGACGGCGATAAAATATCAGCCTTCGGGCACCGGATGGAAATGTACGGCGAAGAGGTTGACGCCCCGATGACCAACGCCTTTATCTACGGCACTATGTCCAGCATCAACCGCTCTTTCAAGTTCGGCTCGGCTGTGTCTGAAGTCGGCGTCCTGCAACAGGACCGGCGCAGTTCCATCAGCGGCGTCCTGAAAAAGAAAGCCAAGATGATGCCGCTGAAAATAATCGTGGAGAACGTCAAGACCGGACGCAAGGAGACCTTCAACTACGAAGTCATACACCACCGTAACCTGATGCCTGACTTACTCACCAACCTGATGATGAGCGCGGCCGATGCGGTTGAGGTAATGCCCTTTGAGCCGGCCCTGATTGAGGTCACCACCACGCTCAAGATAAAGGACAACGAACCAGTGGTCTTCAAACGGCTGGTCAGCGATTCCACCTCCGGAGCCGGTTGCGGCGCCGTCAACAACATCTTTAACCCCATCTGGAATAATCCTTACACCAAGATAGATGTGGAGAACGTCACCTTCGACCTGCGCATCACCAACGAGAACCGCGCCCTGCAACTGCTCAATGCCTGGACCGAAACAAAAGAAATCCTGCCCGGCCAGACCATCAGAATCTATTGTCAGTTAAAACCCTACCTCAAAGAGCCGTTTATTAAGACCATTGATTTCACCGTGCCCCAGGATCTGAAAGCCCCGCAGACACTAACCATTACTGTGATGAGCAGCAATAACCTGATGCCGCCACTGCCCTCGCCCACCAATGTGCCGGAACTGATAAATTACCTGAAATCATTCTATGACGGCGGCAATCTGGTGGCGGTCATGTCCTTGCCTAATATTGACCTGAAGTTCAACGGAAATAATTATAAGAACCTGCCCAGGTCGTTCCTGAGCGGCCTGATAAACCAGTGGCCCGGCACGGCCTACGGCGCGCCCGGCTATGATACCTTCCGGCGTTCCCCGACCTTTGAAAAACCGCTGGAATTGGGCCAGGACTATATATTGGCCATTGAACCGATGCAGCATATTGTTTACGGCAGCCGGAGCGTGGCCGTTAATTTGGTAAAGTACAAGAATAAGTAATCTATTATTAAAATAAACGCCTTAAATGTCACCCTGAACTTGTTTCAGGGTCTAATAGACGCTGAAACGAGTTCAGCATGACATCACTAGAGAAAGGATTACTATGAAAAAGATGCTCGCCACAATCGCATTAATCCTATCGCTCGGCGCCAATGCCTTCGCAGTCCAGTCCGCATCCTGGGAGATAAATAATCCGGACGGATGGCGCAAAGGCGAGCTGCAGGGCGCGATTCTGTCCGCGGACGGCTCACTGACTATGGGCGCCACCTACACCAAAATCGCCCTGCCCAGCCAACCCATCACGGACGAGGATACCGGGCTCTGGTGCAGCGCTACCATAAACGACCGCGTCTATTTCGGCTCGGCCAAGGGCATCATCTATTCCCTTAACCAAAAGGATAATAAATTAGAAGAGTCCTTTAATACCGGCGAAATGCTGGTCACCACGCTGATTGCTAACAATGGCGAACTCTATGCTGGCACCATCCCCAACGGCAAAATCTTCAAGATAGACAAATCCGGCAAGGGCACCCTATTCTGCACCATTTCTGCCGGTCCAGCCAAAAGCGATACCGCTAAGGCGGGACAAACATACGTCTGGCAACTCTGCCTGGAAAACAACAATAATCTCTATGCAGCCACCGGTCCCGAAGGCAAGATATACAAGATTGACAATACCGGTAAGGCCGAGGTTTTCTATGACACCAAGAAAAAGAATGTCCTGTCCCTGATATTTAATGGTAAGGACTATTTCTATGCCGGCACTGATGACCCGGGCATTGTCTACCGCATCTCGCTCAAAGGCCGGCCGGAAATCGTGGCTGACTTCGGAGATATGGAAATCAGGTCGCTGGTTTATTCCCCGGCCAAGAACGAACTGTTTATCGGCGCTAATAAGGGCATCAAGGTCGCGCCCCAGGAATTCCTGGGACTGATACAGCAGTCAGCCAGAAAGGCCGCGGCTGTTCCTCCGGTCCCGGGCCAGACCCCCAAAGACGTAACCCCGGGCGACACCAAGCCCACGTCTCCCAAAGAAACGCCTAAGCATGAGACACTGCACGAGACGCCTCCGCCAGCCGATACCCCCGAGCATCACCCGCCGGCTGCTCCACCCCCAGACCATCACTCTGCGCCCGGCGGCTCTACCCTGCCCAAAGAGGAGAAATCACAGGATAACGTAACGCCGGACGAAATACTGAAAAAGATTAAAGAGATGGTTCCGATGCAGGATGAAGGCGATGATGAACCGCCGCCCATGCCGCCTCCTCAACCAATGCCGATGCCTGATGCCGCGGCTCCGGCCAATATGAATCCAATGAACATCGGGGCCCAGCCGCCGCCGGAAATGCCCAGGCCGCCGGTCCATTGCGTCATCTACAAACTGGCCAGCGGACTCATCAAAGAAATCGCCGCCTTCAACGATTGCTATATCACCGAGATGAAACTCAACGCCGACGGCGTCTTAGTCATTGGAACGGACAACAGCGGCCGGATTTATTATGTCTTCCAAGGCGGAAAATTCTTTATTCCCTATGACCTGGACGCCGGACAGGCCCTGACCCTGGTCATGGATAAGGATAACCAGCTCTATGCCATCGGCTCAGGCAAAAAGGCCGCGGTCTATCTGGCCCGGACCGACCTGTCAATCAAGGCCGAATTCACGGCCGAGGTCTGGGATGCCCGGTTCCCGTCCAAGTGGGGCAATTTCTCATTCAAAGGGCAGGGCGCGCTCACGCTCCAGGTCCAGAGCGGCAACACCGCCAAGCCGGACGAGACCTGGTCTGACTGGTCCGACCCACTGCCGGTAAAGGCAGATGAATCAATCAAGCCCAATGCCCCGACGGCCCGCTATTTCAGGGCCAAACTGGCTTGGGACAGCAAGGACACGGTCATCAAGGAAATCACCCAGAACTACCTGGTCCATAACCAGCAGCCAAAAATCATGGCGTTTAATATTGCGCCGGTTCAGCCCCTGCCGCCCACCGGCATTCCCCAGCGCTTACCGTTCAAGAAGATGAATTACCAGGTCCGTGACCCGGACAACGACGCGATTTCTTATCGCATCTCTTACCGGGCCGAGAACCAGAAGACCTGGATTCTGCTCAACCAGGAATTCCCGGGCGGCCTGATATTCCAGCCGGAATTTAATTGGATGACCGATTCGCTGGCCGACGGCCGGTATTTCATCAAACTTGAGGCCACGGACGAAAAGGTCAATCCCAACGGCACCGAACTCAAGGACGAAAAGATATCCGAGGCCATTATCATAGACAACACCAAGCCGGAGATAAAAGACCTGGCTGTAGACAAGCAGTTAGCGTGTTCCGGCCAGGCAGCCGATACCCTGTCCCAGGTCCGCAGGATAGAATATTCTCTGGACGGCGGGAAATGGGAAGCGGTATTTCCGCTGGACGGCATTATGGATTCCCGCTCCGAGGACTTTAAGTTTACTTTAGCTGTAACTGCCAATGGATTCCATAACATTGCCGTCCGGGCCTATGACGAATTCGGCAATATGGGATTAGGGCAGATGGAGTTTGATAAGAAATAAGAGAGGAGATATTCGTAACCACAGATTACCCCATACGGGGATAACTCGCAGTAACAACTGAAGTTTAACTGCGAGTAAACACAGATATAGACACAGATGCCTAAAGTCCCCTCTAATAAGAGGGGATTTAGGGGTGTGTTATCCGTTTAATCTGCTTAATCCGCTTACGAAATTTGTATGAAAACAACTTATTATATCGGCCGGTTCATCTTCCGCTGGCGCTGGATACTCTACATTGCCACCTTTGTGCCCATGGTTTTTATCCGCTGGCACGAGACCCGGCACTGGCTGATATGGCCCATCGGCGGGTTCCTGGTCTTCCTGGGCTCCTGGACCCGAGTCTACGCGGCCCGCTACATCGGCTGGAAAGCCAAGCCCGAAGACCCGATGAAACGAATCCTGACCACGGACGGCCCGTACCGGATTACCCGCAATCCGCTCTACTGGGGCAACATCATCGGCTTCGGCGGCTCGGCTGTGATGTTCGGACTGCTCTGGTATATCCCAATCGCCGTGGGCATCATCTTCTTACTGCATCATCTGTTAATCACCTGGTATGAAGAGAATCGGATGCGCGAGAAATACGGCGCGGTCTATGAAGAATACTGCAAGGTGGTGCCGCGCTGGGGCCCGAAACTGTCCGGGGCCACCCCGCACGAAATCAGGCCGGAATTCCCCTGGGGCCGGGTATTGCTGGCCGAATTAGGCACCCTGGCCGGATTCTTCGGCACCATTATCCTGGCATTGGTAAAAGAATTCTATCTGTAGCCACTGATTACACAGATTGAATTTAATCGGTGTAATCGAAATAAAATATCTGGCAATAATATTAAGAATTTAAACCAGCCTGAATTACACGGATTAAATCTGTGGAATCTGTGGCTACTCTTTAATTAAATGTATGGAATGGACCACGCACCCTTTTAAGGCCGAGCCCAAAAAATCCGTATTCCTGGTCATCATCATCCTGCTCATCTGCCTCCTGACCCTGCTTACCACTGAAAGCATCGGATATGCCTTAGTTGCCCTGTTATTACTGGTATTCTCTATGAGGCAGTTCTTCCTGCCCACGGTTTACACCTTGAATGCAGAAGGCGTCGAGGTGAAGTTCTCCGGCGCGACCAAAAAGAAACCCTGGAGCTACTTTCAGAGTTACTATGAAGACAGGAACGGTATCCTGTTAAGCCCGTTCAAGGAAAAATCCCGGTTGGAGGCATTCCGGGGAATTTACTTAATCTCGTCTGGCGGCAACAAACCGCAGATTGTGGAGTTTATCAAGCAGCACATCAAAACGGAATAAGGTGCGAAACAAAATAAGCCCCTCCCCGACATTACATCGGAGAGGGGCTATTCTCTACCGCTATCTTTAAACCTATATCACATATCCCACCACATACGGGTTGAATGTAATGTTCACATTACCGTTCACGTCAGTAAATGAATACTGAAATGAACCAGATGTTATTGGGACAATGACCTGTCCGCCATATACCTGTCCAACATTCTTCGCCTCTACGCCAATCGCGTAACATTCCTGTTGCGTTGCGTCTCTCCTCAGGCGGCAATTGAGCCAGCCCTGGGGCGGCGGGGCAATACTCTGTTGCACCAGTTCAATCTGCAGGATGAGCGCAGTCGCCTCGGGCGGAATACTCGGATTCGGCGCGCTGGGCATCCAATCCTGATTCCCGCTGACGATTAAACTGGTCAACTGGATTCTGGTCGGCAGGAACACTATTCTGCTTCCACCTATACCCGGCGCCAACTTTTCCTGTGTCACGGCTCCGTTGGTAATTTTCTCGGTGGTTACGGCGTTGGTTGCCAGTTCTGATGTCCCGACTGCGCCGGCCGCAATTTCACTTGTCCCCACTGCATTAGCCGCAATCTCGCTAGAGCCCACAGCATTGGCCGCTATCTTTGCGCCGGTGATGGTATTGGCCGCGATTTTGGCTCCGGTAATCGAATCATCCTTGATTTTATCACGGGTTACAGAATTGTTCTGCAACTTCGCCTCGGACACCGAGCTATCCGCGATTTCCACCGTGGCTACGGGCGGGGTCAAAGGTCGGCCCAGCACGCCATCGCTGATTTTGTCTTTGGTGATGGTTCCGTCGGCAATCTTGATGCCGGTAATGGCCCCGTCAATAATCTTGGCGGTTGAGATTGACCGGTCGGCCATCTTATCCAGGGTCACGGCCTTGTCACCGATTTTATCGGTCTTGACCGCCCCGTCCTTGATTTTGTTGGTCGTCACCGAATTATCAGCCAGCTTGGATTCGGTTACCGCGTAACTGGCGATATTCGGGGTTTTAACTTCATTTGGCTTTAACATATTTAACTCCAATTCTTTTAACACGAATCACACGAATGAAACGAATCACACGAATTATTCGTGTTTCATATTGTTTTTATTAAAGGGAAGCGGACTGTGTAGTACTCCACAATCCGCGTTCCGCATTCACCGTTTGGTTACGGTATTGACACCTGGATTTCCAGGAACATCTTGCTATCCACCACAATGTAGTCGCAATGGCTTGCGCCACCCGTGGCAAACGGCACATAGGTCGTGGAATCCTGCAGGCCCTTGATTATCGCGTTGATGGCATCGTTCTCCGCGCTCGTCAGAGCGGTTTCAAACCTGCCGGTCACGATAATCACGCCGCTTTTGGTCAGTTGCTGAGCCAGGGCCGCCTTGAGGGCGGTTCGGTTATCAATACCGCCGCTTATCAGCGCGATATTGGCCGGACCGCCTTGGAGCACCTGGTCGGCGCCGCGGATATACCGTTCCGTGGACGCATCGTCCGTCAGCCAGAGCGGGGCAATGCCGGTCACCGATTTGCCGATGGTCTTCTCACCGGTAAAGGGCAGTGTCCGTTTGGCCACCCTGGTCACATACAGGTCAACCGCATTATCAACGCTTTCCTTGTAACGTTTGCCGACCTCGCCTTCAATCTCCTCAAATGCCCGGAGCAATTTGGTCTCGTAGTTATTGAAGGTGTTCAGCACGTTCTCGGCGTGGGCATTGACAATGGCCTGGCGCGACTTACCGCTCTTGGACCTGAAAGTGGCAGACGGGAACGGCGAATAACCCTCGCTGGCCGGTCCGGCCAGTTTGGTTTTATAAGCCATTTCATCCGGTATGATAAGTTTCCGTTTCTTATCAATACCTTCTGCCTTGCTCTTCAGGGTATCACGCCAGTCGTTGCTCATGTGTTCCGGGATTGTGGTTAAATCCAGCGGCACGAACAACCTGACTTTGCTTATGATTGTTGACATTTTTTCTCACCTCCTTCTTAGAGGCTGTTAATCCGTTAGGATGTTACAGCCTCTTAGACCCGCCTCAGGCGGGTAATCAACTTCGCCGAAAGTAAGTCCATTTGCTTTTTGCTCAACGGTTAACTCCTGTGCGCATCAAGAGCCACCGATTTGGCTTGTTTTTCACCACAGAGACGCAAAGTCCGCTGAGAATAAAACTTCTTTAATCTGCGTTCTCTGCGCCTTTGCGGTGAATAGTGTTTTACTTTGACAGCCATTTCCTGAGTTTGAGAATCCCGCTCACGTAGAGTTCCAGGACCTTCTCAGGGGTCAGCCCTACGGCCTGAGCGGTATATTGGACCGAGCGCCTGTAGGCGCCGATTTCCATCACCACCTCGGCCTCCTGTCGGCTGACAATCCCGCCTTCCACTGCGTCCAGCAGTGTTGGAGAGCCCATATAATTTCGGATGTCTTTGTTGGCATCCGGCACCGCCGGCGGAATAACCGGTTCCGCTTCCAGTTCGCTGGACGCGGTCCCTTCGGGTTCCGGCGCAGGGAGTACTACTCCCGCCCTAATGATTTCCTCTAACATAGGTTTATCCTGTCTTGGAGCCGGTTACCCATTCCGGCAAAGTTGGGCCGGGATGATGTCAGCCGGTCTCCTGTCAGGGACGTCTTACCAGTGCTGTCCCTACGGAGGTTTAAAGGTCACTTTTGACCGGGGGCAGGGGTGAATTTTTTGTGATTTCGGCTGTTTTGCAGGAAATAGGTGAAAGGCAAGGGGATGGAACAAAAAAATCTTTTAATAATTATTTAGATGCCCTTGATTTACTCCGGTCATTTTTGACCGGCTACCCGATGTCTAACATACCAGACTAAGGGTGTGACTAAGCCATACAGTGGGTGTCCCTTTACGATAGAGCGGGTATCCTCTTATCGTATAGGGGGTGCGGCTATATGATATACCGGGTGTCCTTATGTGATATACCGGGTATCACTATGCGATATGTCGGGTGTCTTCATGCGATATACCGGCTGTCCTCAATAGGCATATCCGGCGTCCTCTACAGGCATACCGGGTGTCATTAATAGATACGCTGGGCGTCCCCTATAGACATACCGGGTGTCCTCTACAGATATAGCGGGTGTCGCCTATAGATATGGCCGGTGTCCTCTATAGATACAGGGGGTGTCCTCCTATGATAAGGGGGGTGTCCTCTACCCTTAGGGAGGTAGTGGGGACGAGTGGGGAGGTGGTGGTATAATAAAGATATTTGTCTTGACAGAATAAGGCGGATATTATAAATAAATACCATATGCCAAGAAAAAAAAGTAGCGACATACTACCATGGGCCCTTATTGCCAGTGCAATTGGTAATATCTACCAGGTGGATAAACAAGCGCAGACAAAACAAGAGCTTGAATTAACAAGAAACTTCTTAATGGCAAGGTTAAGGGAATGGCAAAAGAAATATACTCAAATAAAAGAGGAAAAAGATGCGTTAAGGAAAATGCTGGACGATTTAGAGACCGAGTTATTCAGGTATAAAAACGAGATATGGAAATTAAAGGACGAATTAAATAAAGCAAAAGTTACAAAATAAAATTGATTTTGAATGACAGAGATAGCTAAATTGGTAAAAAAGACAAACCGATTAGCAAAATGGTTTCGGGAATCAAAGCAAAGAATGTCCGCTATTGACTCGGATTTTAGTTCTTTATGGAACCCGAATGAACCGGTTAAGAATGCAATACGTAATTTGCTTGATAAAAAACCCAATCTTGACCAGGTGGATATTGCCGACGAATTAAATCTTGACCTTGAATTGGTCTGCCGGGTCTGTAGTGAATTGGTGGCAGAGGGCAAGGTTAAATGTATCCCCTATTAATCATTCCCAGATGAATATTCACCACGAGATTCTTAGCAGGGTCAGAAAACAGTTAGAAGTAAATGCGATACTAAAAGGTGAAAAATTATATTACGAGTGTCGTAAGCCGCCCTTTCCAAATCAGAAATTTGATAGGGAAAGCAGGGGTATTTACTATCAAGGCAAGTTAAACGGTGCGCATGCCGAATGTGTTAGCATTAATCCTTTATCTGATTATGGACTGGCGGCTAAAATAATCGGGTTTAAATGTAACGGTAAACCATCTGAATCGGCTCTTTTTCAACGCAGGATAATGCATAAAGGCAGTTTCGGTTACTTGACGGAACGCGTTGTTTGTACCATCCTTTGTAAGCATCAGAATATTCCTGATTAAATCCGCTTAAATCGGCTTAATCCGCTTACTTATTATCCTTGCCTTCTTCATCCCTTTCTGATTTCGGGCCGAAATAGCGCGGGTCATACTTGCCGATATCAAACTTGGTCTTGTAGCAGTGGACCTCGTCATACCGATAAAAAGGGTCATCGCTCAGGCCGAAGAACGCCTGTAACTTCTTGCGCAGGCCGTAAACCAGATTCTTTATCCGGGTCATATCCTTGCCGGTATAACAATCCGTATGTTCAAGCTGGAACCCGTCTTCAAAGGTATTATAGGCGTCGCTTTTGGAAACGCCCTTAAACCCGGATTTTTTCCAGGTGAGAATCCCGTTGTGTTCGGCCAACCGTTGCAGGAGACGCCAATGGCTGTCCGGGATGAGCCGTCCCTTCTTGCGCTTGTCGTTGCAGTCTAGTTCCACGAAATTCACGCGCTGGGGCTTGCCGCCCTTGCCCTTGACCGACACCAGGGCATAGTCATCCACCATCCGGGCGATAATATCCGTAAATGTCGCGCCCTCAGGCAGAGGGAATTTCGGGGCCTTGATGCCCGATAAGGCCGGAGCCGGGCCCTTCAGACCGGACAGGAACGAAATCACTATGTCCAATTTCCGGTTGATTTCGTGCAGGCAATTATTATCAATGTTGTCTTTAGAGGACATAATTATTTAGAACTATATATTATGTTTCCTTGTGGTTTTTCTTTCGGAATCGGCTTGGCAATTTCTTGATTTCTTCTAAGATTAAATCACCTTGTTGATAGCAAACCGTCTTTGGTTTAGGAATCTTTCGATCTCCTGGTTTTGTGTTAGTATCTTTCAATATTTCAAATCTAACAAACTGACATAATTTTAATAAAGCCAGTGGTCCTCCATAATGTCGCCAATCAAAAGGAGTTCCTTGTAATCCTTTTGTATTAAGCGTGATGATATCTTTCACTTCAAAAATAGCATCCTGGCAATCTGAGTCAATTGACCAAACAGGATGAAATGGGCCATGAGCGAACGCATTGCGAATTAATCTGGCGATTTGATATGCATTTCTGATGTTTGCATCACTATGATTTTTTGGGTTGTGTATTATTGATTTAATTACATCTTTGATTGCGACAGCCATCAGGAAAGTTGCCGAGCGATGCAAGCAAGTTGAAGCATAAGTTGCTTGATCTTTTCGTAATGCGACTTCGTTATATTTTACCATATGTTTACCGTAAGTCCACTCGACAGGTAAATCAAGCGGTTGTTTTTCCAGCGTAACTGCCAATCTTACTGCAGACGCTAGACGAAACTGAATCTCTGAGGTAAATAGCAGTTCAATTTGTTTAGAATAATTATTCATCTTAAACTAAATAATCTTCGGACAATCTGCATCAAGATAACATTCATTGCAGGTTGGTTTTTTATTGGAGCACCATTTCCTGCCGATTTCCCACGCAGAAAGATCAAAAATCCCTGGATATTCTGGATATAATTCTCGTGCGCAGTAAATTAAATCATCATTGCTTGCATCCTTTGGAATAAATCCTATTCTGGTAAAAACCTTTTTCACCTGAACATCTGGCGATATATCAATAAACATTCTATCACGTAAAGGAATCTTGAAATCTCGCGCCAAGATATTGGTAGCCATAGTAGCGATTTTTACGCCAGCGCCATCAAACTCAAGAAATCTCCTTACTACGGTTGCACTGCTGGGATTGCCAGACCATATCTTTGAGGCATTCCCTTCATATTTATCATTAATTAATTTTACGCCAGACATGAAAATCTCCGCCATCATGTCGTTATATATATGTAGTCCTTTATTTTTGAATATGTTCGTAATATTATCCGAATCTGCCTTTAGTAATCTTTGGAATTCAAATCCGCCAAGTTCTTGAGAAATTCTATATGGGATTATCCATGCTCTTTCAGCTTTAACCTTCCTATCCATCAAGCAAGCAAGAACATAAGCATGAGGAAAACGAGCTAAATCATTTAACAAGTCGTTGGCATCTTTATTCCCGGTAAAATCTCCCGCCTCAAACGGCTTATTAAACAACTCGTTCCCTCTTTTAATAAGCGTTCGTACAATATTCGCCTGATTCATAAATACTCCTTCGCAAGACAGTTCCTATTGAACATTTCTGTTGTTTCTCCATAATCCGGGGACACTTACCAATTTCTATTCGTCGTCCGAATCAGACCGGTTGCTTCTATATTCCCTTTCCTTGTAGAATCTGGTTTGTATCAGTTCAAAGTTCTTAAGTTTCTTTAAGTCGCTATCTCTTATTTTCCCGTCCCTGATTTTCAAATCCACGGCCCGGAGATATTTTGAGCCGTTTAGAAACTCCAGAACCTGATTCCTGGACCTGAACCGGTGAAAATACCCCAATGCGGCAATAAGGTCGCCATCTAAATCCCTGGTGCGCTGGCCATTCAATTTATTACAGTATCTGGCCGCATATTGTAAAAACTTATCCGGGTCTATAGACCTTTTAGTAATTCCCTGAATAAATATCAAATCAATGTCTTTTTGGCGTTTCCCAACCGAGCAAACCATCGCTACCGGATTTACGTAGTCAATTTCATATCCGATTGTAACCGGTTCTTCTTTGCTTTTATACACTTCCCTTTCCGTCTCGCTTGAATCCAAGAGCGTCTCGTTGAATTTCCTTAGGGACAATAGGTAGGCAATATCAACGCCGGAGGGGATTAAAGTGTCTTTTCCCGGATGAAAATGCAGGAAGAGCAGGGTATAATGGTCAACCGGGACACGCATTCCCTGCCCTTCTTTGTCTTTGGATGATGTGGCAAACTCGGAAGACATAGAATGCTGTATCATCTTTAATACCTTGTCTTTTTCCACCTTGCCCAGAACGGCGCGGTTGACGGATATTTCGGAAAAGCCATCGTTGGTATAAACAGCAAAGCCGGATTCCTTCTTCTTTGCATAAGCCATTCCGGCGGCTTTATACAGTTCTTTCAGGAAGGCGGTCCGGGTTACGATATCAACCAGATTAATTTTCCTGGGGCTCTCTAAGTCATCAAGTGTATTTGGCATATTATTTATTTCGCTTAATCAGTTCAGTCCCGTTGTTTTATTCCTTCGAGTTTACCGAGTTTATCGCGCGCCTCGGCATAATCAGGTTGAATCCGGAGCGCCTCTTTATAACATGCCATCGCTTTCTTATTATCGCCGGTGGCCTCATATGCCACGCCGAGGTTATAGTGCGCGAGGGCCAGTTCCGGGTCAATATAAATCGCCTCTTCATAACATTCTATGGCCTTTTTATAGTCGCCTGCCTGCGCCGAGGGCGTCGCGGAAGACAGGCCGGTTTTCCAATACATAAAACCCAGATTGTTGTGCGCCTCGGCATAGGTCGGTTTAAGCCGAATGGTCTTTTCAAAGTATTCCATGGCCTTTTGGTATTCGCCGGCCTCACCATACATACGGCCGAGATTACATTGCGCCTCGGCCTCATCCGGTTCAAGCCGGGCCGCCTCTTTGAGGCATTCCAGAGCTTTCTGATGCTCGCCGGCTTTCCCGTAGGCCATACCAAGACCGCAGTGCGCTATGACATAGTCGGGTTTGAGCCGGATTGCCTCCTTGTAACATTCTATCTCTTTCCGGGTATCGCCGGTGTGCCAATAGGCCACGCCCAGATTATAGTGCGCTATGGCATAGTCGGGTTTAAGCCGAATCGCCTCTTGATAACATTCTATCTCTTTCTGATAGTCGCCTTTTTTTCCATAGAGAAGACCAAACCCGCAGTGCGTATCGACATGGTCAGGGTAAATCCGTTTCGCCTCTTCAAAGCATTCCAGGGCCGCCTGATAATCGCCTGTTTTCTCATAGGCAAGACCAAGGCGGCAGTGCCCCTCGGCCTCGCCGGGCCTAAGCCGAATCGCCGTTTTGAAGCATTCTATAGCCGCCTGATATTCGCCGGTGTTCAGATAGATAAGACCGAGACTATAATGCGAATTCGCAGAATTAGGTTTAAGCCGGATGGCCTGCCTAAGGGTTTCTATAGAAGCTTCTACAAGAACATTTTTCATAATGACATCCCTCCGGGATTCGGGCTAGACCCCATATACTATCTGATATTCTTTACAGTATAAAACCCAGGTTCCCTGAAGCAAAAATCATCATCAACTAATTGCGCCGCATCAATTTCTTCTTTATGTTTGGGGAGTTTATCCCATTTCCCTTCCCATACGGCATAGAGTTCTATCCTATCCTGGTCTCCAAGGTTTTCCTTAATAAATGCCAGTAGTTCCCGGTGATTCTTTGCCTTATCGGCTTCTTTAGGATCGTCATAAATAAGGTTATTGTCATCCAGAATAGAAATATGCCGGAAACCGCAGCCGCAGTTTAAGTCCGAACCGACATAGGTAATTATGGGCAGGGTGAAATGGCGCCTGATAGATTCTTCCTCTTTATGTTCTTTATGAAGTTTTTCCGTCCACAGATGCCGGTCTTGCGCGTTGAATGGAATTTCCGGGACTTCTTTTTTAGTGCCCATGTATAATGTTAAACACATAATTTATTTATTCTTGATTACTTTTATTTTACTATCTTCAGGAACTCCTTGGCCATCTGCCGGGATTTCCTGTTGTCGCTGAGCTGGCCGTAGAGGCCGATGAGCATAGAGTAATTGGCCGCAACCAGGCCCTTTTCCTTGAGTTTCCGGGCTATACCTAAGGATTTGAGATGCATGGGTAACGCCTTCTCAAACTTACTCATCCCGGTATAGATTCGGCCCAAATGGAAATAGCAATGCGCCGCTTTCAGATGGTTCTTCTGCTTCTGACTAATCGCCAGGGCGGTTTCCAGCGATTTTATGGCTTCATTCGGCCGGCCATGCCCGTTGTGCAGATGCCCGATATTGTAATGCGCCCCGACGTAGTCCGGGTTTAGTTCTATGGCTTTTTTGTAGCAGGCCAGGGCGTTCTCATAATCCCCGGTCTCGTCAAAGACGTGCGCGATGTTAAAGTAACCGATTGGATTAGTCGGATTGGCCTTAATCGCCCTCTGGTAGGCCTCTTTAGCTTTGGTATAATCCCGTTTCGCGAGATAATCACCGCCCAGATTATAGAGGCAGTTGAAGTCATCGGGTTTTATCCGGAGCGCCTTGAGATACCATTCTATGGCTTCGTTATATTTATGCGCCTTGGATAAATCACAGCCCAGATTGTAAAGGATAGTCGCGTCATCGGGCGCCATCCGGACGGCCTTTTTAAGCATGGCGATGGCCTGGTTGTTTTGTCCCTTTAATGACAGGACCTTGGCGCTGTTGACGTATGCCTTGGTGTCCCGCGGATTGGACTTCAGGGCCTGGTTGAACAGGGCCAGGGCCTGGTCCAGATTGCCCAGGTCGCCGTAGACGATGCCAAGATTGTTGAGGGCATCCGTATCAACCGGGTTAAGTTTCAGCGCATTCTGCAAGACCCGGATAGCTTCACGCCGGCTGACCTTATCGGCTTTATGGGACAGCGTCAGCCCCAGGTTGTTATATGCCATTGCCAGGGCCGGATTCAGCGCGATTGCCTTTTTATAGACCGCAATGGCCCGGTCCAGATTATTGCTCTGATAATAGGCATTGCCGAGGTTGTAATACGCCAGAGGTGCGCTTTCTTCCATATTAAACCCGATGGCTTTTTGGTAGGAAACAATGGCCTGGTCAAGTTTCCCGGTATGAGCCAGCGCATTGCCCAGGTTGTAATGGGCAACCGGGTTATTCGGTTTAATCGCCACTACTTTTTGGAACACGACCAGGGCCTGGTCAAAGGCCTTCTGCTCATACAAAGCAATGCCCTTGTCCAGAAGGGATTGGTTGTTGTCAACGGGCGCGGGTCTGTAGTCTATCATATAAATAACTCCTTACTCGCTGTTAGGTGGCGCCATTAGCGCCAACGTTATCAGCGAGTTATCCCGGCCGTGCCTACCGGCAGGCAGGCAGTTTTTGTCGGGATTTAATTTTATCAGAATATTCTGGCACTATACCAAACTCCGAGGTGAAATGCAAGGAAGAATTGTAACCGTATGCTCTGGTGAATTTACTTGCCCAAAAACCCGCCCATTTTGCCCATCATCTTGCCCATCTTGGGCATGTTCTTCATCATCTTCTGCATGTCGTTGAACTGCTTGATGAGCTGGCTGACGTCGCCGGGCACAGTTCCGCTGCCTTTGGAGATGCGGTTCCGGCGCTTGATGTCGATAACCTCGGGGTTCTCCCGCTCATAGGGCGTCATTGACTGGATAATCGCCTCTATCTTCTTGATGTGTTTGTCGTCTATGTCCAGGTTCTTTATTGCCCCGCCCACCCCGGGCAGCATGGCCAGTATGTCCTTGAGCGAGCCCATCTTTTTTATCTGCTGGAGCTGTTCCAGGAAATCCTGCAAATCCAGTTTATTCTTACGGAGTTTTTCCTCGAGTTTCTTGGCCTTGGCCTCGTCCATATTCTCCTGGGCCTTTTCCACCAGAGAAACAATATCGCCCATGCCCAGGATGCGCGATGCCATGCGCTCGGGATAGAATTCCTCGAAGTTGTCTATCTTTTCGCCGATGCCGACAAACCTGATAGGCTTGCCGGTGACGGCCTTGATGGATATGGCCGCGCCGCCCCGGGCGTCGCCATCCAGCTTGGTCAGTATCACGCCGGCCAAGGGCAGCCATTCGTTGAACGACTTGGCGCTGTTGACCGCGTCCTGGCCGGTCATGGCATCGGCTACCAGAAAGACATACTGGGGCTTGAGCCGCCCTGAGATGGCCTTGAGTTCGTCCATGAGTTCCTGGTTGATATGCAGCCGGCCGGCGGTATCCAAAATAATGCAGTCCAGGTTATTCTCGCGGGCGAATTTGAGCGAGTTCTCGCAGATTTTAGGCGGCGTCGTATTCTTCTCGCTATAAACCGGGATATTGAGTTGTTTGCCCAGGGTCTTGAGCTGGTCCACGGCGGCCGGGCGCTGGACATCAGCCGCCACCAGCAACGGCTGGTGCGATTTCTTGGTCAGATACTTAGCCAGTTTGGCACAGGTGGTGGTCTTGCCGCAGCCCTGCAGGCCGACCAGCATAAAGATGGTGGGCGGTTCTGAGGCGAACTTGATGCCTTCTTCTGTGGCGCCCATCAGTTTGACCAATTCGTCGTGAACAATCTTGATAATCTGCTGGGCCGGGGTGATGCTGTCAATGACATCCTTGCCGACGGCGCGTTTGGTGACCGCCTCAATAAAGTCCTTGACGATTTTGTAGTTGACGTCGGCTTCGAGCAACGCCATCCGGACCTCGCGCAGGCCGTCCTGGATATTCTTTTCGCTCAGGCGGGCCTGGCCGGACAGCTTCTTGAACGCGGCTTGTAGTTTTTCGGTAATACTTTCGAACATAGTTTCTCAAGTATATAGTATGAAGTATAGAGTATATAGGAGTTAGTATTGTTCGGCGGAACGGGTTAGTCCATTCAGCATCCTGCCGACTTCATCCGACATACTCCACATCTCATCGTAGTTAATAGTAAACTTTAAATCGTTAGCCAGGATAAAATAATATCGCAGTTCCTCCAAAGAACCCTGTAAGATATTATAGAATTTTATCTTGTCGGCCTTGCCTCTTTTCTTAAATCCCTCAACGATATTCGCTGGGACAGAAACAGCCGCCCGCCTCATCTGGGAAACTAAACCAAATTTCTCATCAGATGGGAATTTTGCGGTTAGCTGATAAACCTTTAAAACTATTTGATGTGCCTTTTGCCAAACCTTTAATTGCCTAAAATCCTCTATCTTTGCCATATCCCCTCATTTCGCATTCCTTACATACTACATACTCTATACTATATACTTACTTATCTTCCTCCACCACCACCTTATCCGACACCCTTTTTATATCAGCGCCTAAGGCGTTGAGTTTGGCTTCTATCTTTTCATAGCCCCGGTCAATGTGATAAACGCGCTGGATTTCGGTGGTGCCGGTGGCCACCAGCCCGGCCAGGACCATAGCCGCCGAGGCCCGCAGGTCTGATGCCATGACCGGCGCGCCGGACAAATGGCTCCGGCCCTGGATAACCGCATAGGAGCCCTCTTTACGGATGCCGGCGCCCATACGATTGAGTTCGGCCACGTGCATAAACCGGTCCGGATATATCCGTTCAGTAACGACACTAATGCCGTCAGCCAGGGTCAGCATGACCATGGTCTGGGCCTGCATATCGGTCGGGAATCCCGGATACGGCAGGGTAGTTATGTCCAGTGGCTTGAGCGTATTAACCCGCCTGACCCGGCATTCGGTATTGGATATCCGTTCCACATTAACGCCCATCTGGGCGTAGTTATCTATAACGGCAACTAAATGGTCCAGCCGGCAGTTTTTGATGGTGATATTCTTGCCGACCAGGGCACCGGCTGCGATAAAGGTGCCGGTCTCAATCCGGTCCGGGATGACAGTGTGGGTGGCGCCTTTCAAGCGTTTGACGCCCTCAATCTCCAGATGGTGCGTGCCGATGCCTTTTATCTTAGCGCCCATCTTGCTCAGGAACAGGGTCAGGTCCTGGACCTCGGGTTCGCAGGCCGCGTTTTCTATGACGGTCTTACCCTTGGCCAGGACCGCGGCCATCAGGACATTGGCTGTGCCGGTAACGGTCGAGCCAAAGGTGCCGCCCAGATACATATTACAACCTTTAAGCCCCTTGGTCCGGGCAATGAGGTAACCGTGCTGGTAATCAATATCAGCGCCCAGGAGGCGCAGGCCCTTTTCGTGCAGGTCAATAGGCCGGACGCCGATGACACAGCCGCCGGGCAGAGAGACCTTGGCGTATCTGCGTTTGGCAATAAGCGGCCCCAAGACGCAGACCGAGGCGCGCATGGTCTTGACCAGTTCATAGCGGGCTACGGAATTCTTTTCGCTGACCACCCGGGTTTCTATATCGCCGTTGAGCTTGCGTTCGGCTTTGACGCCTAATTCGCCCAGTATCTGCATCAGGGTCTCGACATCGCGCAGCAGCGGCACGCCTTTGATGGTGCATTTCTCGTCACTCAGGATGGTTGAAGCAATGATAGGCAGGGCTGCATTCTTGGAGCCGCTGATATTGACCGTGCCCTGTAATAAATTATTGCCTTTGATTATGAATTTGTCCATAACACCTCCTTGAGGAAAGATGATAGATGACAGGGAAAAGATGAAAGGGGAAATTAAAACCTTTCATCTCTAATCTTTCATCTCTTATCTGTTACGCATGGCTTTACGGCCCAGACAATGGGCCTAAGCATCTGACGTGTAATATAGCGTAAATACGGTCTTTTGGCAATGAAATTCGCTATCGGCGGCGAGACGGTATAGTATGTCCTAACGAATGCCCGGCCGGCCGGATTGGTCAGTAGGCGCTGGTCCCTGAAGGTTCTCAGGGTTTTTACCTCTTGAGCCATCGGCGTGCCATAGGCAGCCGTAGCGATAAAGCAGAATGCCCAGTCCTTCTGGACGCCCAGGGCGCTGGAGCCGGAGATTGTTTCCTCTTCAGGCGGTAACATGCCGATAATGCCGAATGTGCCCCATCCGACAGTCCAGCCGCTGACGGTCTTGTTATAATAATCAATGCTCTGGTTTAACAGAGGCACCCACCTGGAATTATCCGCATCATAGCGGCACAGGGAGAGCGTGCCTTCGGATATGGTTGTGCCGTCAACAATCCCGTTTCCATCGGTATCCGGATAACCGACTTTTACATTGACTAATTTCTTAATGACGCTTTGGACGTCGGTTCTTATATCGCGAAAGACATTAATGGTAGAAAACCCTGATTCAGCCGGCGTAATAACCGCGGCAGCCGTATCAATGGTTAGCGCAATGGGTTCGCCAAAAACCGTAATACCATCAGCCGGTATAAAGACCGTGGTATCGTTCTTGGTGGCTGAATTATTCTGTTCTTTTACTATTCTTCTATTAATCTGGTCGGTCATTGCGGTTGTAGTTCCTTCCTGGACCTCGGGTGACAGGGTGAAGACATTTCTCAGGAAGACCCTGGTCTGGGTCTGGCCGGCATTCCAGTCGTCAAAGAGGTTAGTCGCAGGATTGAAGTTAGCCAGGGCAATAATTTCATACCAGTTATCGAAGGCCAGCGAGCGGAAATTGATAGTGGCCGTAAAATACTCCTGCCTGATATCCGCCGGATAAGTAGTGGATATGCTTAACTTTGCTGTTGCCCAACCCGTAATCGCATCGGGATACCAATAAACAACATCAATCGGGAAAGGGTCGTCAGCCGGCGCCGTAAAAGTATCCGAGATGGCGAAATCAACCAGACGATAGCGGAAGTCAATCCGGTTAATCCGGCTATTACAAATCGGAACCACCTTAATAGTGACGTTTTTCCCGTCCACATCTTCCCTCAGGGCGTCCTTATTTACTTTGTATCGGCCGGCTTGGGTAATGATTACCCGGGGGGTAGGGGACGGCTGGACGATGACGGTTCTGGTAATTTCGGCAGAAACATTTGAGGTCTCGGTCACCCGCAGTTTGACATTATAAGCGCCGGGGTAGAGGAAGGTATAGTAGGGCTTGCTCAAAGCCGAATCCACGATATCAAAACTGTCATCATTGTCAAAATCCCACTCGTATTTAGCGATTACGCCGCCGGCGCCCGGAACTCCGTATCCGGAAAAGGAGATACAATCGCCGGTGGTAATGGTAATATCGCTGACCGGGATATTAATCACTGCGGTGGGCGGTAATATGGAAGTAGTTACCCTGATGCGGTTGGATATACGTTTTGCAGTCAGCCCCAGGGTATTCTGGACATAAACCTCAGGATAGTAGTCAGCGGCTTTGGTATAAGTATGGTTGACCCGGCTGATTGCAGAGACATAATCTATAATATCATTGCCGTCAAAATCCCAGAGATAAGCAGTGATGGCTCCGGAAACAGGGCTGGCATTGGCGGTCAGGGTTACGGCATACGGCGCCGTTCCGACATACCCCGGGCTGGCTGAAACAGAAGAAAGCGCCGGTGCGCCATCTGCTGGATCCACGTTAATTACAAAATCATTATTTACGACGGTGCCATCCAGATAGGTTATCCGCACCCTGGCCTTATAACCGCCCGGGGTAGTATACCTAAAAACCGTGTTGGCCGAGAATATGCTCTGATAATCCGGTTTAAAGGTTGTATCGTCATAATCAAAATCCACTTCGTACCGGACTACAGAGCCGTTGGTCCCGAATTGCCCGTTGAATGCCACGTTCAGAGGCGCAACCCCGGTAGTGGTTGAGGCCGTGTAATCGCCGATGGTCTTGGTCTGGCTGGCCAGCGGCAGACCCTGAACCGAGATGTTAATCAGGGAATATTGGCCTTTTATCTCCATTGCAGTCAGTTCCAGGATAAACGTCTGGGTAGCGGTAGCCGAGCCGGACATCTGGTAAACCACCAGCCAGGTATCGCTGAAACTGATGGGCAGAGTGATGGGCGGGGAAAGGGGCAAGACCAGAGTGGTATCATTGCCTGAATATACAGCCGGCCCGCCGAGAATTGTTTCGCCCGTATCATAGAATCCGTTGGCATTGCTGTCGCGGATGAGCCGGACCCCGCTGATATCCAGATTAGCCAGGCCTGAGCCGGACGCCTTTAACGAGATATTGTTTACCAGGACGCCTTCGTTGCCGCTGGGAACAGCAATATTGAATTGGAGCATTGATAATTTCTGGTTGTCATTAAGTTCGTATGATAAGGCCGGATTGTCTGAAGCATAATTTACTTCCACTAAGGCGTTTTGAATACAAGTAATGCTTGCTTTAACCACATCGCTGGCTGCCGAAGACATCATTGCGATATAAACATTCGCGACATTCCCGCCGGTAACACCCAGTCCGGGCGATATCTCCACCCGGATTTCCTGCGTAGCCGCGTAGGGTAAGGAATTACTCAGCCAGGACCCGCCTGTAATACTGATGGTAATATCGCTACCGTTGTCAGGCGCATCATAATAATTAATTACCCATCCGCCGGCCGAGACAGTGCCGGAGACGGTAAATTGCTGGGTAATATTACCGTCATTCTCCAACTTTATATGATAACTCACCACCAGGGTATTATTGAGATTGGCGGATAAGGTCTGGCTGGCGCCGGTAGTGTCATAAACCCCGTTGCCTGTATAAGAAACAGCCGAACTGGCCTTAATCTGGATGTCCGGTTTATTTATAATAGTGCAGGTGGTTTCTGCCCGAACTACATCTGAGAGAGGCGTTAAATTTTCTGACATTACTATATCGATGGGGAACACGGTCCCGCCTTCTACCGTAACATCCGGCTGGACGTCCATCCTGATAATTTTAGTCCCTCCGCCCCCTAAACTTGCGGTCAGCCATGTACCATCTGTAATACTGATGGTAATATCACTGCCTCCGAATTCCTGGCCGTAATATGTGACGGTCCAGCCGGAACTACCGCCTGAGCCACTGATATAAAATGGCGTCCCCATATAGCCGTCATTCTCAAACTTAATATAATAGGTTGCCTTGGAGGTGGCCGTGGCAACGCCTGTAGTGCTCTGGACTGTGGGATAAAAAATGCCGTCGCCGGTATAAGAAATAGTTGAACTGTGCCTGATTTGGGCGTCGGGTATGTATTCACCTGCGGCAAAGATGTCCCGGGACAGGGTGAAAATAACGCCGACGACCAAGAATATAAACAGTATTCTACTACTTAAAGAAACCATACTATCTGTATATCGGATTTTTCCGGTTTATAGATAATCTCTTTTACGCTGCTTGGCCGCCTCCCACCGGGCACCTGTGGGTCTGGCGGTAAGACGACTCCGGAACGAAAAAGGGGAACCCCTCGTCCCACTGGGACTAAGAATCCCCCTTTCTTTATGTTGTAGCCTGCCCCGACGTAACACCTGCCCGCCCCGTCCCGAACCGACGGGGTCGGGAACGGCAGGCGGGTTGGGGCACTAAAACAAAACAGGTTTACATCGATTTCTTAAGGTCATGGCTGGGCTTGAATCCAACCGTCTTTGATGCCTTAATGGTTATCGTAGCTCCGGTCTGAGGATTACGGCCTTTACGGGACGCCCGGTTCTTCACCCTGAATGAGCCGAAACCCACCAACTGGACCGCCTTGTCTTTCTTCAGTCCGCTCTGGACGCAATCCAGGCAGCAACTCAGCCATCTTTCGGCTGATGCCTTGGTATCCTTTTGGCACTTTGCCATTGCCTCCACCAGTTCTTGTTTATTCACTAAAATCACCCCCTCTCATTTATATCGTTAATATAACATTTTAATCGGGGCTGTCAAGTAGAATCTGATATTTTTATGCGATTTGTCACCGGCTATACGAGGATTTATCGCTGCTCCAAGCCGCCGGGCTTTACCCCAGTAATTATGCGGTTTATGGGCGACCGCCACACCGTATAAATGGTCGTTCTGCGGCGTTTTATCGTTTTACCTCTTGTAATCTTTTCTGAACCGCCCGGCCGGTTAATTCCCTTAAGGCGTCCGAGGCAATCCATCTGGCGGACCCGGAATCTATCTTTTGTATCTCCTGGGCGGCTTTTATGGCTTGTTTATTGAGGTAGCGATTACGTTTCCCGATTTGTCGCAGCGCCCAATTGACCGCTTTCTTGACGAAATTCCGGTTGTCGGTTGATTCTCTTTTTATCAGCGGCAGAAACCTAATAAACTCCCGGTCTGGCATATCCTTACGATGCCAGGCCAGGCAGGCCATCAAGGCAAAACCGGCCCGCTTGACAAATTCCTCTTTCCGCTCGCTCCAGGCAACCGCTTTTTTAGACGCAATCTCCAACCGGTCAAAAAGGTTCATGCAGGACCCGTCGCAGACATCCCAGGAGTCAAAATCTCGGGCCCATCTATCCATCTGTTTTTCGGTTACCTTTTCCGGCTGGTCAATCAAGCCGGCCAGGATGCGCGCCTCGTGGATGCCGGACGCCCAGAGTTGCAGGGCCAGGGAATGATTCCGGCCTGTCTTCTTAGCCAGCGCCCGCAAGTGGGGAATGGATATACCCAGGGTCTTGTTAGGATTGATTCCGAATCGGGCCATTCCTTTCACCGCCTCCGGATCGGCCAATGATTTAAGTTTGCTTATAACTTCATTATACTTCATTTTACTCTTTATGCGATACGAATTGCTTATTGTCCTTATGGCAGAGTAGTTGCGCAACATGTTTGCCTGAATACAGGCAGGGCGGAACCCCACCGCCGGCCATCACCCACTGGCCTATCATATAAAAACCATCCAAGCCGGGCAAGGTCATTTTCACTGGATTCTTAAATGACTCCGGTGTAGGCAACCAACCCTCAAATGCACCCTTGTAATTATGCGTATACCGCCACATCGTATAGGGCGTAGCCACATCGGTTACTTCAACCTGCGCTGAGATGCCCGGATAGTATACCTCTAATCGTTCCATGATTTGGCCGGCCACCAGCTGTTTCTCCGAATCATATTGCAGGCGGTTATTGACCCGGAGGTTATGCCAATAATCCCAGTCCGTTTCGGCCATTATCTGAATCACGGTCTTACCCGGCGGCGCGAAATGAGGGCTGTGATTAAAGAGCCGCAGCGACAACATGCCGACGTCCCGGCTCCCTATCTTAAGCGGATTGTTAAGCGCAATAATATTTATGCTCGGTTCATTCTTGAATTCCCGTGCTACCCCGAAATTAACCATCATAATCGGCGTGAATATCTTCCAATGCCCCCCGGTGCGCCGCCGTCTGTTCGGCGTGCTTCCGACCAGTGGCGCCATAGCGCCATAGGACTCATACATATCAAGAATCCGGCTACTTACATATTTCCCGTCCAGCATCTGGAAAATCGTGCTCTGGCCGTCTGCCGCGGATATGACCACGTCAGCCGTATATTGCCGGCCATTCTCCAGTTGCACGCCGATAGCCCGGTCACCTTCTACGATAATCCTGGTAACCGTGGAACTATAATCAATCTGGCCGCCTAATCCGCGGTAACGTTTCTCCAGGGACTGGGCGAATTTAAGCGAACCCTCGTCCAGCACGCCCATCTGCCCGTCCGCCAGGCAGGCCAGCAGCATCGTCACGAAAAATACCGGCACATCAGGCAGGAAGAGATTCTCTATGATTCGCTTAAGCAACGGTTCTTTTACATCCTTAACAAAATCCCTTACTGAACCGCCGTATTTACCGCCCAGATATTTCAGCAGGCGCCTCATCTGCCACATCTGCTTTATTTTATCCAGCCAACCTATCAATTCGCTGGGCTGGCTTAATCCGATACCCATCATATCCAGCCCTTGCATAGCCCGCGCTGCCGAAATCAAATCGTCAATAATACCGACATCGGCCGGGGACAGCGCCTTGAGGTCATCTGCAAACCTGTCTAAATCTCTGGTGATTTCTGTATGTTTGCCGGTTGGTTCATCCAGAAATCGCAGGTAGACATCCTTCTGCTGGACCCGGTTGGCAGGCAGTATGCCCAATTCGGTGTAGAGTTGGTGGGTGGCCCTGGGCGGGTTGTAATCCATCAGGTAATGGATACCGCCGTCAATGAGAAATCCGTTGCGCCTCCATCCGGCCACTACGCCGCCGGGCTTGGAATGGTGCTCCAGAATTCTGGTCTGGTAACCGTTCATTCGGGCGTAACATCCGGCTGACAGTCCGGCTAATCCGGCGCCGATAATGATAACTGATTTCTCCGGCATTGGTTCATATTATCATCATCGCATCGCCATAACTATAAAAACGATACTTTTTGCTTACGGCTTCTTGGTAGGCGCCCATAACTCTGTCCCGCCCTGCAAAGGCAACCACCAACGCCAGGGGCGTGCCGTGCGGCAGGTGGAAATTAGTGACTAATGACTGCACAATATTGAATTGATATGGCGGATGAATAAACAGGTCGGTCCAACCCCGGATTAATGACGCCCTCATCACCCTCTGTTTTTCCAGCCAGGGATGAATCATCAACATCCTTATCTGCCCGGAAATGGTTTCCAACACCCGGCAAGTGGTGGTGCCTACGGCAATAACCCGTTTTTTATCCCGGTATGCCTCTAAGAGGACCCGGGCCGTTTCAGGGCTAACCTCAAAATATTCCTGTTTCATCCGGTGGCCTTCTATATTATCTGCCTTAATCGGCTTAAAGGTGCCGATTCCGACGTGCAGGGTAATATAAACAATTCTGACACCCTTTTTAATCAGTCGGTTCATGAGGGACCTGGTGAAATGCAGTCCGGCCGTGGGCGCGGCAATGGAGCCATCTCTGTCTGCATAAATGGTCTGATAAGAATCCTTGTCTGACTTTATAAGATTATCATTTGTCTTGGGCCTTTTGATATACGGCGGCAGGGGCATCTTACCAAGCGTCTGCAGGTCTTTAATCTCTATGGCCGGCGTAATCCTAATCTGCCATCCGTCTGTCAGCCGTTTTAACAGGGTAATCTTTATTGATTTGTTGTTAGTCAGGGTAAACGTCTCATTTTCCCTGAGGCGCCGATTAAAGTTTATCAATGCGGTCCAGATGGAATTATCTTTCTGGTCATTCTGGCAGAGGAGTATATCAGCCAGGCCGCCGGACTGGCGCTCAACGATTAATCGGCAGGGTATCACCCGGGTATTATTCAACACCAGGATATCGCCTTTATTAAGATAATCAATGACATTGTAGAACCTACGGTGCTTTATCCGGCCTGAAGCGCGGTTTAGGATAAGCAGGCGTGAATGGTCTCTGGGCTTTGCCGGTTTCTGGGCAATCAGTTCTTTAGGCAGGCGATAATCTAATTCACTTAATCTCATTTTTCAACACATACCCCGTTGGTCATCTCGGCAAGTTCTTCCATCAATTCGCGGTCTTTTTTAGTTCCCTTATTGCCGGTTATTATGGTGTTAATAACCACCTTTTTGAATCTATTATTTCGAGCGATATTCTCTACGATATTATCCTTATTAATATATGTACCGTAGGTCGGCCGGCCATCGGACAACAGAAACACCGTGTCAATCTCAGGTTCTGAGAACGCCTCAATCATGGCGTCGTAGTGGTCGCCCCGTCCGCGTTTGATGTCCTCCAATCTATCCCAAAGCGAACTGACAAACTTCAACGCCGCCTTCTTGTTTTCCTCGGTTGCCTGTAACATTGTTTTTGACGCCTTTCGCTTACCATAACGCGCTGCCTCGGTACTGAGAATAATTATATTAAACCTTACCTCCGAAGAAAACCGTTTAAGCGTCTCTGTTAGTTCGTTTATAGCAATATCTGCCTTCCGTTCCTTCTTGTCATCGTTATCTTCTGCCTCATTTTTCATGCTCCTTGAGAAATCAATAATAAACACGACATCTCTCCCCAGTATAGGAATATCAAAGAAAGTAGGAATGGTCTCATTACTCTTGAGCGGCAAATCAGATTCCTTGTTTGCGCCGCGGTTCGCCGGGATTCCATTTTGTTTTCCCATACGGGATTCCGTTAGGGGCGGCGCAATCTCTATCTTTTCCTTATTTACCTGATACCAATTAAACCATGCCTTGGCATCAAACCCGAATTCCTTGCCGGTTAAATCCTTGAGCGCAGTAATGAGGTCATATCGCAGGCGCCAGGAAGCATCAGGCAAACGTTCCACTAATGCTTTAACGCTACCCGTTTCCCTGAGTTCCCTAAGGCATTGAACCGCTGTGGCGCACACCGCAGAATTTTTATCCCGCAATAAATCAGATGCGGATTTCAATATCAGCGCCTTATCGGATTTATATTTAGTCAATGTTTCAATGGCAGTAATTCTCACCTCAGGCAACGGGTCTTTCAGGGCGGAGTCCAAATAGCCGGTCGACTCCTGGGGTTTAATCTGAGCCAGCGCGCCCAGGGCCGCGGTTTTAACCGTAGGATTAGAATCATACGCCCGTTTTAATATGGAGATATACGATTTGGCCGAGCCCATCCGACCTAATGATTCAATCGCGGACACGCGCACTGCCAACCTGTTATCCGACAATCTCTTGATTAAAATATCCTCTGCTTGAGAGCCGTTCGGTAAAACACCAATCGTATTTATAATCCGGCTGGCTACTTCTTCCTCGGCCTCGTTATTTAATGCTTTAAGAAGCGGCGGCAGAATGGTTTCATCTTTCCCACTGGGTCCGCCTTCCCGACCCGTCACAATTCGGGACGGGTTGGCGGCTATAATACCTAAAACCCAAGCGGTATAAAACCTCTGGGGTTTGCTTTGGGGATTAACCAATGCCGCAGCAACCAGATAATCAATAGCACCCTGGTCGGTAAAATTACCGAGAGTCATCAGGGCAGATTCCCTAATAGGCGCTTCTTCATCATCAAAAAGAGCCACCAGCATTACCGCCGCCTCTTTGGAATTTACTGATTTGAGATTGTTAATCGCCGTAAGCCGCTCCCAGTAATTGCCGTATGATTTATCAACCAGGGTCTGTTTTATCCGAGCTAAATCAGCGGAAGCAAAAAGCAAGGATGGGACTAAGCCTAATAATAAAACGCCTATTATTTTTGTGCGACAAATTCCCATATTTTTATACTGTAGTCGCTTGAGGCGAAAAACCTGCCGTCCGGACTGAAGGCCAGCCCGTGAACCCAACTCGGGACGTGGACGGTCAGGTCCTGGAGCCGTTTGCCGGTGGCGGTCTCCCATATTTTTACGGTGCCGTCCTCGCTGCCCGAAGCAATAATGCTTCCGTCCGGGCTGAAGGCCACGACCCGAATCTGGCCTTTGTGTCCCTGTAAAGTCCGGATTTCCTCTCCGGTTTCCACATTCCAAAGTTTTACGGTCATATCGAAACTGCCTGAGGCCACCATCTTCCCGTCCGGGCTGAAGACCACAGAATAAGTCAGATGGCGATGCCCCCTTAATGTATAGATGCATTCTCCGCTTTCAATGTCCCATATTTTCACGGTATTATCATGGCTGCCCGAGGCAAGCAGTTTATTGTCCGGGCTGAAAGACAGGCTGAACACATCCGCGGAATGGCCCTGAAGTATTTTAATCTCCTTGACATCCAATTGGCCGCCCTTAGCTGTCGAGGTCGGCACATCAAAGAGCGTAATGGTGCAGGCCGTATCGCCCGAAGCAAGCATCCGTTCGTTCGGGCTGAAAGCAACAGCCCAGATTTCTGCCGGGCGCTTCAAACTGAGAAGAAGTTTATTCTTTGCCGGGTCCCATAATTTTACGGTCCGGTCAAAGCTGCCCGAGGCAACCATCTTGCCGTCCGGGCTGAATGCCACAGACCAGATATTGTCTTTATGGCCGGCCAGGCGGTTGAGTTCCAGGCCTGTCGCGGGGTCCCATATCTTGACAACCTTTTCGTCGCTGGCCGAAGCAAGAGTTTTGCCGTCCGGGGCGAATGCCAGCACGCGAATCAGGTGTTCGGTACCCTTAATAGCCCTGATATCGCGCCACTGGCCCGACGATGCGAGTTTGCCTGATGCTGGCTTTTTAGAAGGCGCCTTGTCATCATTTATCCCGCCTATTGCGGGAATAAATGCCGTGGATAATGCTATTACCAACAGCAACCAGTAAAAATATAATCTATTCATATCTTGCTCCTTTATGTTTTATAATATCACTCCGTTTAGACACATCAAGAAAATTAAACCCTATTATTATTGATTTCGACCTATGCTGTTATTATAGTTTAATCTATGAAACAGGTTAAGGTATTTATCCTGCGGGCGCCCGGCACGAATTGCGATGTAGAAACCGGCATAGCATTCCAAAAAGCAGGGGCTCTATCTGATACTTTCCATATTAACGAATGGATTAGCAACCCGTCTTTGATACATCAATATCAAGTACTGGCTCTGCCCGGCGGATTTTCATACGGCGACGATATCGGCTCAGGCGCGGTCCTGGGCAACGAAATTACCCAGCGCCTGATTGGCGAAATCAGCCGCTTCATAGAAAACGGTAAACTGATTCTCGGTATCTGCAACGGATTTCAGGTGCTGGTCAGGACAGGATTTTTGCCTGGGCTATCCTATACCCCTGCGGAGCAACAGCGGAGTCCCGACCAAATCGGGAAAAAACCGGCCCGCGAAGCATCACTTTTTACTAATGATTCAGCCCGCTATGAAGACCACTGGGTCTACCTGAGAAAATATTCCACCAAATGCGTATTTACCAAAAACCTCCCTATGGAAACCGTTTATCTGCCGGTAGCACACGGCGAAGGTAAATTTATTACCAAAGACAAAGAGACGCTGAGTAAAATTATTTCCAACGACCAGGTGGTTTTCAGATACTGCGATGCCAAAGGCAAACCCACGCATCGGTATCCTTTGAATCCCAATGGAGCTCTGGATAATATCGCGGCCATCTGCGATACCACAGGCCGGATTATGGGAATGATGCCGCATCCGGAACGATTTCAGGATATTACTAACCACCCACGCTGGACCAGAGAGAAACCCGATTTCCCCCACGGTATGCTTATCTTTCAGAATGCGGTGGAATATGTGAAGAATAACCTGTAACCACAGATTACACAGGTTAATTAAGAAAGGAATAATTATGTCAAAAGTAGTTGTTATAATGGGTTCCAAAGGTGACTTGGAACATTCCCAGAAGATAGCCGGGATGATAAAGAAAATGGGCGTGGAGTGCGTGATGCGGATTGCCTCGGCTCACAAGGTTCCGCTCAAGGCATTGGATATCGTCAAACAATACGAAAATGAAGATACGGTTTTTATCACGGTGGCCGGCCGGAGTAATGCCTTAAGCGGTTTTGTGGATGCCAATACCGCCAGACCCGTGATTGCCTGCCCGCCTTACAGTGACAAATTCGGCGGGAACGACCTGTATTCTACCCTCAGGATGCCTTCCGGGGTCTGTCCGATGCTGGTCCTTGAACCGGAAGAAGCCGGGCTGGCCGCCCTGAAAATCCTGGCTCTTAATAACAAGCAGCTCGCCGCCAAGATACAGGAATACCAGAAGTCCAAAAAGAACGAGATAGAAAAAGCGGACAGTGAGTTGCAAAAATAATAATATAAATTATTCGTAATTCAGAGATTTATAATTCGTAGGACTATGACTGATAAAATCCCGATGACTGCGGATGGCCTGAAGAAAATGCAGTCCAAGCTTGAACAGTTTACGAACGAGGTTAGGCCGGCCGTGGAAAAACGCCTGGGCGAAGCCCGGGATATGGGCGACCTGTCTGAAAACGCCGAGTTCTCCTCGGCCCGCGAGGAACTCTGGCGCGTGGACCGTCAAATCACCGAGCTAAAAGAGCAATTAAGCCGGGCCGAAGTCATTACCTCAAAACAAATTGATAAAAGCATCGTTGCCTTTGGCGCCCGGATTAAGGTCAAAGACCTTGACACCAAAGACGAAGAGGAATACACCCTGGTCGGAGAGGGCGAATCGAATCTGGCAGAAAACAAGATTGCTGTGACCACTCCGATTGGCCAGGGATTATTGGGCCATAAAGTAGGTGATGCAGTAAAAATCAGCGTTCCGGCCGGCATGCTTTCATATCAGATTATTGAGATACGTTACGAATAAAATATTCCATTTGCTTCAGCGCTTGAGCCAAAAACATCCTTAAGCCATTAATCACAACACACCCCCTGCTTCGGGCGTCCTTTATCAATCTGGTCTGGGCCGGATTGTAGATGGTATCAAAGACAATCATCCCTTTTTTCAGGCAGGATTTAGGCGCCGGACTCCTGTCTGTATCCGGGAACATCCCAACCGGCGTGGCGTTGATGATAATCTTATCCGCTCCGGAGCCGCGGCAGTAATGAGCAATGCGGCTCAGAGGAAAGACGCCCCCGCCGCCTTTTCTGGAAAAAACCGTTGCCTTGATTCCTGAATTGCGTAGCGCATAGGCAATTGCCTTAGATGCGCCGCCCTTACCCAAAACAAATACCTGCCTGTCTTTAAGTAATTTACGCAGAGGTAAAAGCGCTTCTATTACACCTATCCAGTCGGTATTGGTTCCGATGAATTTATTGCCTTTACGATAGATGGTGTTTACGGCCCCTATCTCTTTTGCGCTCTTGCTTAATCTGTCAACCAATTTCATCGCGGTGATTTTATATGGGCTGGTAATGCTGAATCCAGCCGGTTTAAGGAACGATTTTATTAATGAAAAATCACTCCTAAAATATTTCGGCTCTATGGCAAAGGGAAGATAAACCGCATTAATATTCCTCGTCTGAAACAAGCCGTTAAACAAAAGCGGGCTATAGGAATGCTTTATCGGGTTTCCTAACAACCCGAATATCTTTGTCCGGCGGTTGATTAAATCAGCCCGATAAAGATATTTCATATGCTCAAACGGAATTTGGCCTTCGGCAGTTTCCAGCCCTGTTTTATAAGAGGCATAAGTTAAGAACAAACCAAATCTCTTATAAAAAATGCGGCTCATTAACCCTTTGTCACTCATACAGAATGCAATAAGTTTAGGGCTATGCCACGACGCGGCCTTCGGCGCCCCGATGCCCTGCGGGGATACGGGGCGCTCCGTTCGTGAGCATCGGAGCGCCAGTTTGAATATCCTGAAATTATCGCTGAACTGCCGGGCATGCGTAACTATTTTAACCACATCCGGTTTATAGGCAGAGATATTCTTATAAATCGCCTCCAGATTATCAGGCGTCTTTTGATAATTATGGTAGGCCAGAATTATCTTGGTTTGACAAGAACGGCCTAAATCAATAAGCGCTTTTATATCATCAGAAACCTTAAGCGACCCAGGAATGTCAATCGTAACATATCCAAACCTTCCGGAACTGATGGCTGACAAAAGGAGTTTTATTCTTTCTGATTCAGTGCCGCTAAAATGCCCGCCGTTTGATTTGGCATAGCAGGTAAAAATAAGGGGTTTGTTGACCCAGCCCTTGCGCGCAGGGGCTGGGTTGATTTTCTGTCTCAGGAAAAGCGGTAAAGAAAAGTCCTTGATGCTATCGGCTCTAATCTCAATTAAGTCGGCTGCTTTTGCGGCGCGGCGAAGGTTCTTTAGCAACCCCTGCATTATGCAATCGCCAAGCGGAATACAAATCATTCTTCAACCACAACCCTTGCGCCCCCGGAAATCAGGTCATAGACCTCTTCCACTTCCGCATTGTACATCCGGATGCATCCGTTGGATATCTTCTTGCCGATGCTTTCCGGCTGGGTTGTACCGTGGATACCCAGTGATGGACTTTCCTTGAACGCCATCCATCTGGTGCCCAGCACATTGCGCTTGTCGCCGTAGGGAACCTCTTCCTTGCGGCCATCCTCGGTCTTTTTATACCAGGTCGGATGAATGGTCTTAGTGCCGATGGTGTATGTCCCGGCCGGCGTGTCGCTATTCTTGGTCGGGTCGCCCACGCTTATCCGGTATTCTTTTATAAAGTCGTTGTTAATATAAAGCGTCAGGGTCAACGTGGTCTTGCTGACCTTAGCCCATATCGGTCCGGTCAGGATTTTCAATTTGTCCTCCGGAAAAATATTGTGGGTCTTGAGGCCATTGATGCGCCTGATATGCCCTAAAGCAATATCTCCGCTGCCCGTCTCAACCTTGTAATACCTGCTGATGGCCGTGATATTATCACCCGGCTTAACCGTATAAATGGTGCTGTCCGGCGTGGGGAAAGACGAAAACACCAGTTTCTTATTAAGTTCACCAAGGCGATTTTTAATCTCCACTGCCTTTTCCTTGGTGATATTGCTTCTTAATGCCAAGGAATAGGCGTTACGCGCCTTGTATTCGCGGTTCGACTCATCAGCCAACGAAAGATAATAATCGCCCAGTTCTACGCCGGCCTCGCGGGCGCCCTGGCTTTCCGGGAATTTGGTCTGCGCCATTTCCAGATACTTAAGTTTCTCCTGCCTATCCTTGCTGCGTCTGCCGATTTGATAATAGACGTCTCCGCAATAAACGCTGGTCGGATGTTCCCTGACTAATCTTTCCCATATTTTAAGGGCTTTATCGGACTTCTCTAACTTCTCGTAAGACCAGCCAATATAATCCAGATACCTATCTGCTTCGGACGGGTTTTCCTTTATCTCATCTTCCAGCCGGGCAATAGCGTCCTTGTATTTCCCCTGTTCATAAAGAACAATACCGCCGGTCTTTGGCTGAGGCGGTTCCTGCGGTTGTTTGGTCTGGGTCGCCGGCCCGGGAACCGGCGGAGTTGGCTGCTGCCGCGGCCACCAGCCATTGGGATATAGCAGATAGACGGCCACAACCAGAATAACAAAAAATATAAACTTCTTCATAACTTTCCTTTCGCTTAAATTTATCTGTTGCTTAAATATTATCGGCTATTTAGAAGGGGTGCTTGAGGAATAATTTATATGGCCAGCCCTTATTTATCACGAATCTTTTCGGGAAAAGAAATGTTTGGGGTCGGCTGGGGTTTTTCCGCTTTAGAAAGTAACTTTTTAGTTATCTCCTTTGCAAATAACAGAATGGTCACAAAAAATATCAGGAAGGCCAGGAAAACTACTATTCTTTTCCCTAAAGACGGCTCTTCATCTGTGGCTGTTCCTCCCGATGGAGTGGTTTTTATTACCTGCATACTTTTAGGAATACCCGAACCCGCAGGGACCGCACCTGGCGAACTTACAGGTGTTGTCTTTTTACTGCCGGTCGCTGTTTTATCGTCCGAATTGGCCGCTGCCACGTCCTGAATGGCTTTTTTAAGCGCGTCACTGCCTAATTTAGCCGGCTCGGCCGTGATGGTCTTGTCGCTCGTCCCGCCCAGGCGGGATGGGTCATCTGAAGTTATCTTTAACGTCTCAGCCGGCGCAGATGGCTGAACCGGCGCTTGGACAGATGCTGATTCGCTATTACTCGCAGTTGATTCTATACTGCGAGTTATAGTTGGCAATAAGTCCCCCGATGGACATCGGGGCCCAACTGCCACACTATAAGTCAGGGTGGTTCGTCCGATGACAATCAGGTCTTTATCGATTAACTTGCGCCGTGAGACCTTCTCCCCGTTGACAATCATGCCATTGCGGCTACCCATATCTACCAGAAGATATGAGTCATCCGGTTCCTTGGTGATTTTAGCGTGTTGCCTTGAGGCGCGCGGGTCATCAATGTAGATGTTATTGCTCTTTTCCCGACCGATAATGCCTTCGTTCCCGATTGTAATAGTAACCGGTTCTTTATTTACTCCCTCTGTCACTACAATTAAATGAGGCATATTTATCATATATCTGCTTCTTTATTAAAAGTCAAGAAAAATATATCGCATGACTCATTCTTGATTTAGCGCAAATGCTTTGGTGGCGTTAAATATCTGGTTAGGTCATCATCCTATTCTCGTATTAAGTAACACCTTTAGAGAACTATAATACACCATGCAGAATGATACTGCACCCTATCCTGGCTGGTAAGTAAGTATCCTACAGTAGAACACTCTAATATGCTTATGGGGGGGGGTAGATGCTTATACTCATACCTTGATAGTTCGTTCCGTTCCGGTAGGTGCTCCCAGTCGCTATCGCGGTCGGTCCGTTGGCGCACTGGCGCCATACTCCCGGTCACGCCTATCTTAAGATAGGCTTAGTTCGTTCCGCTCCGGTAGGTGCTCCCGGTCAAACCTCGTTTATACTCGGTTTGTTCCACAAGAAACATTGTTTTGGGATGAGAAACAGGTGAGAAACACTACTTAATCTGGTCTAACTTGTCCAATATCCTCTGGAAGTCATCCAGGGAGTAGAATGATATCATTACCTTTCCCTGATTGTTGTCCTGGGTATAGACGCTGACCTTGGTATTAAACTTGGTCATTAGCCGCTCTTCTATATCCCTGATATGGGGGTCTGTTGATGGAATAACCTGGGTACCACCGTCTTGAGTGCCCGGCTTACGCCTCTTTAGCCACCTGATAATATACTCCAGACGCCTGACTGACATACCCTCCCTCTTTATCCTCTGGCAGAGTTTTATCTGCAGGGTAGGGTCGTTTATGGCCAGCAACCCCCTGGCATGGGTGGTGGAAATGGTCTCCTTAGCCAGTTCATCCTGGACCTCAGAAGGCAGGTCCAGCAACCGGATAAAGTTAGCCACGGTCGCCCGGTCCAGGCCGACCCGGCCGGCTATCTCTTCCTGGGTCAGGTTAAAGAATGTCATCAGCTCCTTATAGGCCCTGGCCCGCTCTATGGGGTTAAGGTCCTTACGCTGGGTGTTCTCAATCAACGCCCACTCCAGCATCTTCTGGTCATCCACATCCTTGACAATCACCGGCACCGAAGCAATCTTCAGTTCCACGCAGGCCCGCCATCTGCGCTCGCCGGCCACAATCTCATAATAATTCCCGGCCTGCCCCGATTTCGCCTGGGATTTACGGACTAATATGGGTTGGAGCACCCCGGCTGATTTTATTGATTCCATCAGGTCCGCCAGCGACGCCTTATCAAAGGTCTTGCGGGGCTGGAAACGATTGGGTATTAGTTGGTCCGTGCGCAGCATAAGAATACTATCCGTTTGGCCGGTTGGTGGCACGATAGGAGCAATTTCCTCTTTTGCTAAATCACCCCTTGCTTCTAATCCCCCTTTTGGCGCCTCCGGCGCCATGGCGCTTCGGCGCCACTCCCCCTTTGCAAAAGGGGGCTGGGGGGATTTAATTGATTTCGGAGGATTAAGGATAATTTCTTGCGTTGGTTCTTTGACTGTAGTTTGGGATTTATCTTCCGTCTGTTCTGCCGGCTCTGTCTTTGGAACAGACGACTCTTCCATGCCGGCAAACAACCTATCCAAACCGCGGCCTAATTTCTTTTCCATAAATAATTTAATTATTTAGCCGAATAAAGTTACCTTCCACTGTCATTTATACCCAATAACCTCCCTGGTCAGTTCTATGTAACTGCTTGTTCCCCTTGATGTTATGGCATACTCCATAACCGGCTTGCCGAAACTGCTCGCCTCAGAAATCGCCACATCACGCGGTATAATCGCCTTATAGACCTTGTCCGGGAAATGCTTTTTTATCTCCTCGAACACCTCTTTGTTATACTGCAGGGAATTATCATACATCGTCAGAACGATGCCTTCAATAAAAAGCGCCGGATTTGAATCCTTCTTAACCGTCTCTATAATCCGCATAATCTGACTCAGGCCTTCCATTGCAAAATACTCGCACTGGATTGGAATCAGCACCGAATCCGCCGCATTCAGGGCGTTGATGGGAATCCGGCCGAAAGCCGGCGGGCAATCCATTATCACGAAATCATAGGCGCTGCCCAGCGAAAGCAGCGAGGTCTTCAAGCGCTGGGTGCCCATCACGCCGGTCAGCAGCCGCTGTTCCAACGTGGCTACCATTGGCGATGACGGCATTACCGATAATTTGGGATGATATTCTGTCTGCTTGATGGATTCCGGCTTGACAATGCCTTCCAGCAGGGCCTGATATGTGCCGAAAAACTTGTCCGGCGTAATGTTTAATCCGCTGGTGGCGTTGGCCTGCGGGTCCAGGTCAACCAGCAGGGTATTCTTCTCGGCCAGAGCCAGACAATAGGCCAGATTTATGGCGGTAGTTGTTTTCCCGACACCGCCTTTTTGATTGGCAATGGCTATTGATTTCATTTTAGAAAGTCAGCCACAGATTACACAGATTTAATTAGTGGCGTTTATTAGTGATTCGCTTTAATATTATCAAGCCATAACAAGACGGTCAATTAAAATATCCTCTAAAGACAAACCCGGAAATCTCTTGACCTCGTTAGAAACAATTGATATAAGTAATCTTTCAATTATCGTTATCATAAGAAAGGATTCAATCTATGTTTGACAAATTCACCGACCGGGCCCGCAAGGTAATGAGTTTAGCCCGGGTGGAAGCCCAGCGGCTGGCCTCCGAAGCCATCGGCACCGAGCATATTCTCCTGGGCATCATCAGGGAGGGCTCAGGCGTGGCGGTCCGAGCGCTGCTGAACATGGATGTAGACGGAAAAAAGGTAATGGAAGAGATAGAAAAACTGATTCAGGCCGAGCCCAGACAGGCCGCGGCCGGACAGATACCCTTTACCCCGCGGGCCAAAAAGGTCCTGGAATTCGCACACGAAGAAGCCCTGGCTCTCAACCATGATTATATCGGCACCGAACATCTCCTCCTGGGATTATTAAAAGAGGAAGCGGGCATTGCGGCCAGGGCATTGACCAATGTCGGACTGAAACTGTCGGAAATGCGGGAAGAGATTATGACCATCCTGGGCGGCGGCATGACGCCTCCGCATGAGGAAGAACCCGAGTCAGAGGAAAAAGCCACAGCCAAAGCCGGGGCGCGCAGTCCGTCCGGCCGCACTAAGACCCCGGCCCTGGACGCCTTCGGCCGGGACCTGACCGAATTAGCCAAGGCCAATCAACTTGACCCGGTTATCGGCCGGCGCCGGGAAATAGAACGCCTGCTCCAGGTTCTTTGCCGCCGGACCAAGAATAATCCCGTGCTCCTGGGCGAGGCCGGCGTGGGCAAGACCGCCATTGTCGAAGGCCTGGCTCTGGATATCATCGCCGGCAATATCCCTGATTTATTAAAAGACAAACGCATCGTTATCCTGGATTTAGCGCTGATGGTCGCCGGCACCAAATACCGGGGCCAGTTTGAGGAACGTATCAAGGCCGTGATGGCCGAGGTGAAAAAGAGCCGGAATATAATTCTCTTTATTGATGAACTCCATACCCTGGTCGGCGCCGGCGGCGCCGAAGGCGCTATTGACGCCTCTAACGTTCTCAAGCCGGCATTATCACGCGGCGAAATCCAGTGCATCGGCGCCACCACCCTTGATGAATTCCGCAAACACATAGAAAAAGACGGCGCTCTGGAACGCCGGTTCCAGACCATCCTGGTTGACCCGCCCACTAAGGACGAAGCCCTGCAAATCCTCAAAGGACTGAAAGATAAATACGAGGCCCATCACAAGGTCCATTATACCGACCTGGCCCTAAAGCAATGCGTGGAACTCTCTTCCCGTTACATCACCGGCCGGTTTTTACCTGACAAGGCCATTGACGTCATGGACGAATCCGGCGCCCGAATCCGCTTGCAAGCCAATGTCAAACCGCCCGACCTGAAAGAGCAGGAAGACGTCATCCGGCAACTGGAAAAGGAAAAAGAAGCGGCTATTACCGGCCAGGAGTTCGAATTAGCCGCATCCTTGCGCGACAAGATTCAAAAAGCCCGCAAGCAAAAAGAAGACGTGCTCAAGGAATGGAAAAATAATGAGGCCGAAAAGAGCGGCACCGTGGACGAGAACATCATCAGCGAGACCGTGGCCCGGATGACCGGCATCCCGCTTTCCCGGCTGGAAAAGAAGGAGGCCGAACGGCTCCTGAAACTGGAGGAAGAACTCCACAAAATAGTCGTCAGCCAGGACGAGGCCATCTATGCCATTGCCAAGGCCATACGTAGGTCGCGTTCCGGCCTGAAAGACCCGCGCCGGCCCATCGGCTCGTTCATCTTCATCGGCCCGACCGGCTGCGGCAAGACCCTCTTGGCCAAGGCCCTGGCCAAGGTTATGTTCGGCGAAGAAGACGCCCTGATTCAGATTGATATGTCCGAATATATGGAAAAGCATAACGTCTCCCGCCTCATCGGCGCGCCGCCCGGCTATGTCGGCTACGAAGAGGGCGGCCAACTCACCGAGAAAATCCGGCACCGGCCCTATGCCGTGGTCCTGCTGGACGAAATAGAAAAGGCGCACAGCGACGTCTTCAATATGCTCCTCCAGGTCATGGAGGAAGGCCGGCTGACCGACAGTTTCGGCCGGCACATCGACTTCAAGAACATCATCCTGATAATGACCTCCAATATCGGGGCGGACGTCATCAAGAACCAATCCTCGCTCGGATTCAAGAAGGCCACGATTGACGCCTCTTACGAGGGCATGAAAAACATCCTGTTAAAGGAAGTGGAAAAACATTTTAGGCCGGAATTCCTCAACCGGCTGGACGACACCATCGTCTTCAAAGGACTATCCAAAGAAGACCTGCGGAAAATAGTTTATATCGAAATGGAACGGGTGATTACCCGGATGAAGGAACGCGACCTCACGATTTCATTGGAGCCGGATGCCGTGGAATTCCTGATTGAGCAGGGCTATAATCCCGACTTCGGCGCCAGACCTCTGAAACGTAGCATAGAAAAACTCATTGAAGACCCGCTCTCCGAACAGATTCTCCGGGAAGAATACAAGGGCTTTAATATGGTTAAAATCAAGGTTAGGGACGGGCATCTCTATTTTGATGCCTGCCGGACCAATGATGAACCGATGATTTGCCAGGCCACTGAGGAGCCGAAGAACACATAATAACTCTATCCGCAGATTAACGCGGATAAACGCTGATTCATTGTGAATGGAAAAATCTGTGCTTATCTGAATCTTTTCCGGTATCGTGCACTTTACTCCTATAATTCCCCTCTCCCTTGATGGAAGAGGGCAGGGTGAGGGTGAAAATTAATTATCTTTCAGGATTGCTTCCGGATAAACGCCGATATTAAACAATACAATCTGTGTTTATCTGTGTGTATCGGTGGTTAAAACCCCATGCTCAAACAGGTTTTATTGTTATCCTTAATCATCTCTATCCCGCTGGTCACCCTGGTCCTGGCCGCGGTCTACCACTTTTCCCCGGCCTATTTAAACAACTCCTTTGTCGGCGGATTCCCGGCCCTGCTGACCGCCTTCAGTTCCCTCTGCGCTATTTACTGCGTCTGCCTAATTGTCCTGGCCTTCTTTATTAACGACAAGAACAAGACCCTGCACGCCAGGCACGACGCCCTGGCCCAGAGCCACGAGGACGTAGCCAGGGAAAACAAAACCCTCTCGTCCAAGGTGGACCTGCTCTCGGCCACCCGGGAAATATCGCTGATTATCACCCACGAGGTCGACTTCCAGAAAATACTGGGCAAATCACTGGAAATCATCGCCCAGATGATTAACTCATCGTTCGAAGGCAAGGTCAGCGACGATAAAGAAGAAATCACCATCTTCTTAAAGGACGAGGTCTCCGGCCGGCTCACCCCCCAGGCCCAGCGAAAAGGCACGGCCATTGTCTTTGAGGACGAGTTGCCTGCGCAATCCGTGGACTGGCGCAATGTCAACGAATCACTGGAACACAGCCGGCTATTCTTCTCAGCCGACGGCGAGATGCTGGATTTCACCATCCCGCTCATGGCTGACCGGGATACGGTCGGGGTCTTAAAGGCCAAGGTGCCCGCCTCCGCCGTGGCGTCATCCGAGGATTACATCAAGCATCTCCAGGATAACTTAATGGAGTTAGCCCGCGTCCTGGCCCTGGCCGTCAAGACCCCGATGCTCTACAACCGGGCTATTACGGACGGCCTGACCGGGCTATATACCAAGCGCCACCTGTTCACTGAACTGCCGGTCTATATGGAAATCAGCCGTCGGCACGACAGCAAACTCTCATTTGTCATGTTTGACATCGACCATTTTAAGAAGGTCAATGACACCTACGGGCACTTAACCGGCGACGTGGTCTTAAAGGGCGTGTCCGAGACCCTGAAGCAGACATTGAGGGCCACCTCAACCGCATATCGCTATGGAGGCGAGGAAATCGCCATTATCCTGCCGCTCTCATCCAAGGAAGACGCCCGGGTCTTTGCCGAACGTCTGCGCAAGAAGATAGAATCGCAGAACTTCGTATCAGACGCCGGGCAAAAGCTTAAGGTCACGATTAGTTTAGGTGTGGCAGAATACTCATCCGCCATGACCGACTTCAAGGAACTGATATCCCAGGCCGACACGGCCTTGTACCGGGCCAAACAGGGCGGGCGCAATCAGAGCGTGGTAATATAAAACCTCGCCCGAAACAGAGCATCGATAAGGGGATTCGAACGGCGGGATGTTTACCCAGCACATATCCTATGTGCTGTGGTGTCCCGCTCGCAATCCGGTATATGCAACCCATTCGCTACGCTCAGGGTGAACCGATTTGGGACTGATTTTGACGCTACTTCTTGATTCGTCTGAAGTTAAGATAATTTCCGTTAAGGGGGGTGGGGGGTAGGGTATAGGGGGGTACCCCTCTGCTCAATAAGCTGTGTAATTCCTTTCCGGGGAGTGTATTCATCTGCCAGATAGAGGCCATTTCTATACGCCGGAGATAGTATTCCCGGCCGGCATAAAGCGTATCCCTTTGCCAGAGGAAGCGTATTCCGGACACAAAGGAAGTATATCCGCAGGACTTATGAAGGCTATTCCGGTGAATCAGGAAGTGCATCCATAAGTTAGATGAAGGCTATGGCTTTGTCAAGGGGAGTATATTCATATATGACAGGAAGGATATTTATGGGTGTTACGAAGGATATTTGCTGGCGCCGGAAATGGCCTTTATTTATGACACGGAGGATATTTATCGGTGTGAGAAATAGTATTCCCGCGCGGCAGAAACCGTATCTTCGGAAAGAAGGTCCAGCATCCGGCCAAAGGGCGCCAGAAAAATATTTTACAGAAAATATCAGAAAACACTTGACAAGCATACTATAATATACTATATTATCTTATAGATAGATAAAGATAACTATCAGTATGCATAAGATAGAGAATTATGGTAAGTGATATAATGACCTTGCAAGAGGTAGCCGGTTATCTAAAAGTCACTAAGCAAACTATTTACAGAATGCTTAATGCTAAGCAAATCCCGGCTTTTAAGGTTCGCAGTGACTGGCGTTTCAGGAAAGAGACGATTGACCAATGGATTGAGGAACAGGGCGCTTCGGAGAGGGGGCGCCCTGACCACTTCGAAATTCCGATTGTCGGGCGAATAGCCGCAGGGGTCCCTATATTAGCCGAAGAAAATATTGAGGGAACTATTACGGTTGATAAAAACATGGTGCGGAACCCGGACAATCTCTTTGCCCTGAAAGTCCAGGGCCAGAGTATGATAAATGCCGGTATTAATGACGGCGATATTATCCTGATTCGCCAACAGCCGGTTGCGGAAAACGGCGAGATGGTGGCAGTAATGATTGACAACGAGGCAACCCTTAAACGATTCTACCTTGAGAAAAACAAAATCAGATTACAGCCAGAGAATGACATAATGGCGTCGATTATCGTTGACCCTGCGGACAAGAATGTTAGAATTGTCGGTAAGGTGGAACGGGTGATAAAAAAGATTTAATTATATTGTTAAAGGAGAATTGACTTTATGACATACTATAATAAAATAAGAGAACTTACAAAAAAAGTACCGACTGCATTAGTTGATTTTACCGTACCACGAGACCCCGCGTCAACACCAACTCAAGCCTCATCTAACTTTATCACTAACAAAGAACAAGGTGATTGGGCTGAAGGACTCATACTTCGAGCAATAAACGAAGCTTCTAAAAACTTTGTTGCTGTAAAATATGGAAAATCGGATGACTTAATCGCAGGCGAAACAGGTTTTGATAGTTTTTATCAAGAATTTCAAAAAGAATTAGATACCATTGGTAAAAGACCTGATATTTTGGTCTTTAAGAAAACTGATTTTGTTTCTAAATGGACTTATGATATTAGCAAAATAGAGCACAAAGAAATAACTGAGTACGTAAAAAAAGCTGTTGCTGGCATAGAAATCAGGTCAAGCGCTTTTTTAATCGAGAAATATGAAACGGCAATGCAGACGAGAACAACTAAATTTACTCAGAAAGCACTTCTATTAAAGGATAAAATTCTTACTGAATACTTGGATTTACTTGAACAATCTAATCGGGAAAAATACATTCCAGTTCTTAAGGGAATCACTAAAGAAACATTAAGCGTTGCCGATTTCAGAGTTCCAGGATGGAGCTCTTCTCAAAAACTTATAGAACTTAACGGATTATTAAAAGAATTAAAAGAGTCAATCAAAGAAATACAAAAAAGAGATTTTCTGAGCATTACTCCCAAAGTTGAGGATATAAAGGTCGTTTATAAATGGATTGAAACATTTAATGTTCCACAGTATTATTTTCAGGTGTTTTTCGATAAGGTATATGGCATTTCTTTCGAACAGATTCTGAAACTAATATCAAATTCAGACAATGAAGGTTCAATTTTCTCTGTTGAACAAGATACTAAGAATCAGAATAAAACCACCATTAAAATTAATTCAAAAAAGGGGATACAGATTGCTTATAAAATTGTGGAACCTGAGCATAAAAGTGTCAGGAAAGAAATGGATAGAGGCCGTCTATTATTCTATGTAACATTTAAAGGCGGAACAGCCTATTTGGATATAAAGAACCTACAAACAATTTTAGGGATAGGTGAGAGCGAATTCTAATGTCATTAATTCAAAAACATATTGTTTCCAATGATATAGAACGTCACTATTCAGGAATTACATCTCTTGAGCATAGAAAGAAATTCGCCCAGTTCTTCACCCCCCCTCCAATTGCTGATATTATGGCAAAATGGATTTTGGGCAACAATAATATTAGAAGCATTCTCGAGCCGGCTTTTGGACTTGGAGTTTTTTCAAGAGCATTGCTCAATTACAGGCAAGACTTGGTTATTACAGGATTTGAGACAGATGAAAACATTTTTGAACATGCAAAACATATATTTGCAGATAATGATAAGGTAACATTATTACTTGAAGATTATACGCGGAATGATTGGGATCACAAATACGAAGGCATAATCTGTAACCCCCCTTATTTTAAATTTCATGATTATGATAATATAGGCACGCTTAAAGAAATTAACGAAAAATTAGGCTGCAATTTAAATGGCTTTACTAATCTCTATACGCTCTTTATTTTAAAATCTGTTTTCCAGCTTAAAAAAAACGGGAGAGCCGCATACATCGTTCCATCCGAATTTCTTAATTCAGATTACGGAAAGCTGGTGAAGTCATATTTAATTAAATCAAAGTCTTTGCGTTATGTTGTAATCATTGATTTTGAAGAGGTTGTATTTGATGATGCATTGACTACAGCTTGCATTCTTCTTTTTGCCAATGATGATAATTCAAAAGGAGTTCGGTTCATTAATGCCAAAAATATTGAAGATCTAAATCAGCTTGAAGATGTCATACAAGAATATCCAGTCGTAAAAGATAAGCAATTAGTTTCATTCAGTAATCTTAATCCGGGAATAAAATGGCGCGCCTATTATCAAGCCCAGAATTCAATAAAATATCAGCACCTAATTCCTTTTTCAAATTACGGTAAAGTGGTAAGAGGAATTGCCACTGGCGCAAATGAATATTTTATTTTTAACTCCGAAAAAGCAAACAAGTTTCAAATTGACAAAAAATATTTACTGCCTTGTATCTGTCGAGCTATGGATGTAAGGAGACCGTTTTTTACCCAAGATGATTTTGAACAATTACAGGAATTAAATAAACCTGTTTTCTTATTTAATGCGATGGATGCCAGAAATGATTCAATTAAGAAGTATATTCAGAAAGGATTAGATGAAGGAATTCATAAGCAGTACTTAACATCAAAGCGTAATCCGTGGTATGCCTTAGAAAACCGTCCGCCAGCGCCAATTTGGGTTTCTGTTTTTAACCGGAATGGCTTACGATTTATTAGAAATGAAGCGAACGTTCACAATCTTACGACATTTCACTGTATTTATCCGACCCTATTCGCACTTCTCAAATCTGATTTGTTTTTTGCCTATTTACTTACAGATATAGCTAAAGAGATTTTTGATGACAATAGACGAGAGTATGGAAATGGGCTTCAGAAATTCGAACCCAATGATATCAATAATGCGAAAATGCTTGATTTAGGACTTATTAATAAAGTAACGGAGACAAAAATATGTAATTTATTTCGTCAATATAGGCAGGCGGAGTTAGACGAAAATATCAAGCGTGAAACTCTACTGGAAATTAATAATATTTTTCTAGAATATTTCTCTGAGGGCGAAAGAGAAAAAGGCAGAATCGAAAAGTTATATCTGCCGGCCGAACATGCCGAATTAGTTATCCGCGACCGGCACGGTAAAATCAGGGATAAAGACAGTTACGGCCCTGACCCCTGCCCGCCTAAAGATAAGAGACATTAATCAACAAGGAGCCCTAACATGCCAATGCTTTTGGACGGACAACCATTTAGAAAATTCCTTTACGCCGTTGACGAAGCATTAATAAAGGATTATTTTAAATCTATTAATAAACCCATATCTGATAGTCCCGGATTCTGGGATGACAACGTTAAAACATTCTTGGAAAATCTTCCTGAGCCCGAACGATTAGGTATCCTGGAGGATTTTGAAATCATTAATGAGGTCGCCAAGAAAATGGACTGTATTGTTCGGGCCACGCAAGCAACCGGTATTCCAGTGTTGCCGGCTGTTCCAAATGAGCGTAACGCGATGGGCCTTTTTGTCCACTATCCGGATACTTTTCGTATGGCCCGTGATTACTATCTTTGCTTTACATTAGAGGCGGATGTTACTTATTGTCAGATGCCACCGGAAAGCAATGCAAACTTCGACCCTGCCAAAATTAACAATCTAAAAACTGAAATCGCAGCGCATTTCCAGTTTTTACATAAAGGTCCTAATTGTTCAGTTAGGCATTATTTTGAGGAAAATAAGCACTATATTCTGGTTGAACGCGGTGATTATATTAAGACGGATATGGAATGGAAGGACGGCGAGAATAAAACCAAGCCCATTTTTTATCGTCCGGGCAAGGAAGATGTGCTTGTTTATAATCCTGATAATAAGGTTTTGGGCATAAGGTTATCCGGCAAGGGCGCAGATACCAAAAAGAAGTATGTGGAACTATTTGGAACTCATATACTTGGACAGGCACAATTGCCTGATAGCGTTCATAAAACCGCTCTTGTTTCTCTGGAGCCATTTAGCACAGGCAAATTTAGCTATAAAGGTAATGCTGTTATCAGAGAAATAAAACTTATCGGACTTGAAGGAGCAATATTGTGAGAAAAGAAAAACCTACGACAATTATTCTGAAATCTGATGATGTAAGAGAGATTCCCAAGGAAAAGCTTGGTATTGCCCTGAAACATATTGAACTAAAATCAGTAACATTGATGCTTGTATTAGAACAACATGGATTCCCGCTAAGGCCAATCAGGATTCAATTAACTCAAAATGGCCGCGCGACAATACACGAAAGAAGATATGCGAAAATCATAGAAGATTATCTGAGGGAGCAAGGTGTTATCCTTTACCAATAAATTATTACAGCATATTCTGGAGACAGTTGAGGTCTTGCCGGACTGCCTTTTTAGAGAGCGCGGGCTCAAGCAAATCTCGACGGATGCTTTTAACCTTTTATGCAAAGAGAAGCTTTTAGAATTTCATCAGTATAACCCCGACGGCAGTAACATCCCTTGTCCGGATCAAGCAATATGTGGCGAAACCTGCGACCGGATAGTTCGCAAGATTAAAGGCCGATTTGAGGCGGTTTGTCCAGATAGTTCATCATCCCCGATAGCCCTTTCTCAGGAAGATATTAATAAATATAGTTTTGATATTAAGGCATTCATAGAAGTAATCCGTAATGACAATAACCTGGCAGGTAATTATGAGGGACTGGATGACCGGCTTTATTTTATCGGGACAAAAGAGATTAACCGACGAATCGTTGGATTAGTTATAGCATTATTCAATAATAAGAAAACAGCTGGGTCGCTCCTTTTAAATATTCCTCAAATACTGCCGGATTATCATGCGATAATAGTTTTATCTCCCTATTTTAATGGTATTCTCCAACCGATATTAAAAACGCTGAGTAATAAAAGGGTGTATTTTAATAACTTTAATACTGTTTTTAGCGATAAGGGATTGACTCTTAATTCCAATTTGTTCTCAATTATCCCGTCCAAAAAAGAAAAACAGGTTTTGGCAACCTCACGCATAGCCAAAGGTGAGCAGCCGACCAAAGAAATAAATCAAATACGAATTCGTAGCAAGGGGAAAACATGGAGTGATATAGAACTATCATTTACAAAACAAAATAGAGTCCTTATTTATATAAATGGTAAAAACACATTTTCGAGAAGTATTACCCATGAACGGCTAAATCTACATGATGGAAGTAGTCCGGATAAACCTATTGAAGAATGGAATATCCTTCGAGAATTAGCCGAAAACCCAACCGGCGTGTTTTCTTTAGCAAGATTAAAAAGCAATCGTCCTCTTTTAGAAAAATACGTGTCTAATTTAAGAGGAATTCTTAAGAACATTTTCCAGATAAAAGATAATCCAATTCCCAAGAAAAAACGAACCCAGCCATATCAATTCGCATTCAAATTGTCTTCCCAAAAAGAAGCAGTTAAAGACCTAGATTCTACCGGATACATATCCACGTCTGAATAACTGAAAAAGTCCCTTTGATTCTTCAGTTACTTCAGCTATCTCATTCAGAATTTCTATAAAAATCTTATACGGCATGGTGTCTGTTAACTCCTTATTTAGAAGGCCTTCTGAGAAGTACTCATAATTTTATTAAACTATTTTCAATTTTCCTTTCTGCGATAGCTGAAAAATCGCCCTTTCTGGCCGGTAAGTGGGATGAAGACATTCCCCAAATAAACCTTACTACAGAAAGGAGTAGGTATGAAACTGAAAAACTATATGGGGTCAGCCATACTGCAAGAAGCAGTGCTGCAACAGGTGATAACTGAAACCGAGGCGGATATCGTGATTGATACCGCGGTCTATGAAAGGAGCCCGGTGTATATTTCGCAGGAATCAGGTGTTCCGGTTCTTGAGGTAGTCAAGAAATGCGAGGTTGGCCTCAAAAAACTAAAAACCTGGCTCTTGTCAGGAAATCTTGAGGCAGAGTTATTGCTCCTGCGATACAAATGGATTTAGCCAGAAGGAGGAATAACTATGCTTAACCTAATGTCTGGATTCTGGAAGAAGATTATTAAGGCAATCGTTGAGATTGTCTTAGACCTGATCCAGAAAAAGGGACAAAACTAAACCAGCGGTTCCGGAGGGGTTGTCATTGGTGTCACCTTGAATTACCATCAAGGGGCAAGACACGATAGCCCCTCTGGGCCGATAACAGCCACAGATTACACAGATTGTCTTTGTGACCTTTGTGTTCTTTGTGGTGAAGAAATGGAGATGTTCGTTTATGATACACACAAAACTATTGGTTCCGGTGGCGACGATAATTTCGCCGAATCCGGATATGTCCGCCAAGCGCGTGACTAATCTTAAAACTCATGCTGAGACCTTTAATCAGCACCGTAAAATCCGGTTGCCGGATGAGGGCGCCTATGCCCAGATTCTGGCTACGCCGGCCGCGGATAAGTTCAAGGAGCGGGTGAGTTTCCCGACCCCGACCCAGGGCGACCGGAGCGCGGCTGATATCTATGCCATGCAGCGCGGCAAGATTCTGCGTTCCTATAATAAGTATAACGACGCGCTGGACGCGGTCTTTGCCGAGGAGGACGGCGTGATTGCCAAAAGGTATATCCAGGCCGTGGAGGAAAAGCAGTCCAACTGGGACGAGGAAGTGGCCCGGACGACCCTGCGCTTCACCGGTTCGCGCACCTGGGGCCGGCAAGTGGCCTCGGTTATGGGCGATTGGCTGACCGGCGATAAGAAGACGACCGGCCGGTTGCCTGAGGGTGCTCAGGTAATATCAGGCGGTCCCTATGATATCGCGCTGGCTGACCTCAGGGCGGCCTTGAGAACGGCTTTGACCCAACTGCTGATTCAATCCGGCGTGATTATCACCGAGTCAGGTTATGACCCGGCTATGTTCACCCGGCATAACGGCAGGATTAAGTCTTTGCTGGAGAATATGTCCGACGCGCTTAAGGCGTCTGATTGGGTATCAACCGTTACCCCGGATAAGTCCTACTGCGTCTGGTATATGGAGGACGGGCAACTGAAACTGGAAACACAGATTTACACGGCGTAAATTCACCCCTCACCCTGCCCTCTCCCTCAAGGGGAGAGGGTAAGGGCAGAGGGAGAAGATTAATAATAATAAAGGTGGCTCCAATGGCGCCATCTAACTCGCCCGTACGGGCGAGTAAGAAAGGATAATTTTATGGCAAGAATACTTTATGACCGGATTAACGAGATTAAATCCAAACACCTAAGCCCGCAATCGGTCACGGGTGAGAAAATAGCTGATAATTCAATACTGGAAAAACATATCCGGGACGGCTCTGTTACCCGGGAGAAGATTGCCGATGGGATGATCGGGCCGGATGAGCTGATGTCCAGCGCGGTGGAAACCGGCAAACTGGCGGCAAACAGCGTCACTTCGCCAAAGCTGGCTAACGGTTCGGTAACCAATGAAAAGATGGCGGACAACGCCGTTACATCAGAGAAGATTGCCGCCAACGCCATCACCACGGAAAAGATTGCCAACGGAGCAATTACTCAGGCGAAACTATCTTTTACGCCTCCGTCCGTGGCCCGGCCGATTACGCCGGCTGTTACGACCGATGAGATTGCCACTGGAGCGGTAACTGCTATTAAAATTGCCGCCAATGCGGTTGACGGGAGTAAAATTTTGGACGGTTCAATCACCAACGCCAAGATTGCCACCAACACCATCACCCAGGGAAAGATTGCCAATAACGCCATCGGCACGGGCGAATTGATAAACGGCGCGGTCACAGCCGAGAAACTGGCGCCGGGCGTAGGCGGCGGAAGCCGAATCACTTTTCTGCCGACCAGAATCCAGTTGACCAGTTTAATCGTCAGCGGAAATCAGGACTGGATGCCGACTGCCCCGAATCCGGCGATTCCGCCTGAGGCCACGGCACTAATCCTGCAGATAGAATTGGTGCAACAGAGTATTGCCCCGCCGCCCCAGGGCTGGCTCAATTGCCGATTAAGGCGCGATGCCACCCAGCAGGAGTGTTACGCCATCGGCGTAGAGGCCAAAAACGTAGGCCAGGTCTACGGCGGACAGGTGATGGTGCCCATAACCACTGGTTCGTTCCAGTATGCGTTCACTGATGCCAACGGAAATATGAGTGTCACCTTCAATCCTTACGTCATCGGATACGTAATTTAACCACTGGAGGCACTGAGACACGGAGAAATGCGGAACCACGAGATGGCACAGATTAGCACGAGAAAATAAAAAGGATACTCTTGTGGAAATCTAGTGTTAATCTGGTGGTTAACTTTACCCCTTGTATTTGCCAACACAGAGTGTCGCATTGTGCCCGCCGAAGCCGAATGAATTGGAGAGCGCGACGTTGACCTCCATCTTACGCAATTGGTTGGGGACATAGTCCAGGTCGCATTCCGGGTCCGGCGTTTCGTAATTTATGGTCGGGTGGACCATATTGTCCCGGATGCTCATGATGACGGCCAGGAGCTCAACCGAGCCGGAACCGCCTAATATATGGCCGACCATGGATTTGGTGGAGTTGATAGCCAGCTTCCGGGCGTGGTCTCCGAACAATTTTTTGATGGCCTTGGTCTCGGTCAGGTCGTTATAGGCGGTCGAGGTGCCGTGGGCATTGATATATGAAACCTGTTCGGGTTTGAGCCCGGCATCTTCCAGGGCCAGTTTCATGGTATTGACAGCGCCCTCGCCTTCGGGGTCAGGCGCGGTGATGTGATAGCCGTCGTCATTCATGCCGAAGCCGAGCATCTCGGCGTAGATTTTGGCGCCCCGGGCTAAAGCGTGTTCCAGTGTTTCCATGACAAAGATGCCGCTGCCTTCGCCCATGACAAATCCGTCCCGGTTCTTTTCAAATGGGCGGGATGCCTTGGCCGGGTCGTCGTTGCGGGTGGACAGGGCCTTCAAGGCGGCGAATCCGGACATGCCCAGCGGCGTAATCGTGGCTTCAGCGCCGCCGGTAACTATCACATCAGCCAGTCCCATCTGGATGGTCTTCATAGCCATGCCGATGGCGTGATTGGACGAGGCGCAGGCGCTGGCCACGGAGAAATTCGGGCCTTTCAGCCCGAAATGTATGGCGATCTGGCCTGAGCCGGAATTCATCATGACCTTGGGAATAGTAAAGGGCGAAACCCGGGACGGGCCTTTCAGGATTAACCGGCTGTGCTGTTCTTCAAATTCGGTGAATCCGCCGATACCGGAGCCGATAATGACGCCGATGCGCTGGACATTGCTCTTGGTTAAATCAATCGCGGAGTGTTTGACGGCCTGGATAGCCGCGACTACGGCGAACTGGGCAAACCGGTCCATGCGTTTGGCCTGGACGACCGGGATATAATCATCGACCTTGAAATTCTTGACCTCGCAGGCGAAGTTGACGTCATAGCCGGTGGTATCAAACGCCTGGATTTTGGCGGCGCCGCTTTGACCGGCCAAGAGCGCCTGCCAGGTGTCTTCGGGATTGTGGCCCAGGGAGTTAACCGTGCCTAAGCCGGTGATGACGACTCGTCTTTTCTGCATTTTTGTTTACCCTGTAATAATTCCGCGCTAACGCCTATAAATACTTAAGGGGCGCCCCCCGATGCGACATCGAGGAACACCCCTTTATAATAATAATTTTATACCTTGGTGGCCAGGGCGCCTTCGACGTATTTCACCGCATCGCCGACGGTCTGGATTTTCTCCGCCTCTTCATCCGGGATAGACAGGCCGAACGATTCTTCCATTTCCATAATCAGTTCCACCTGGTCCAGGGAATCGGCGCCTAAATCGTTGACGAATGACGTTCCGATGGAGACCTTTTCCTTAGCCACGCCCAGCTGCTTGCAGATAATCTCCGTTACTTTGTCTTGTATTTCCTGCTTTGTTGGCATCTTCTTTCCTCCTTTTTCAGTTACAATAAGCCGTTAATTTACCAGTCATCTCAAACGGGGTCAAGGTTTTTGGTAAATTTTATATAAATACTGCGACCGGCCCCGTTAGAGATACCCTCGCTGTCGGGCATAACTATCCGCATATCTTTATCGCTAACGAGAATATCATCTCTAACGGGGCGGGGTTAATTACTCTATGAGCATAAGAACGGTATCGGTATCCACTGTTTGGCCTTCTTTTACCTTTATCTCTTTGACAGTGCCGCTGACCGGGGATGGCATATCCATTTCCATCTTCATGGCTTCAAAGACGAGGAGGGACTGGTTTTCCGTGACCTGGGCGCCGACGGCCACATTGATTTTCACAATCTTGCCGCCGATAGGTGGTTTCACATCTGCCATATTCTGTTTACTCCTTATCCCGCCTCTGCCCCGTTAGAAGCGAACACCGCAGTGACCGCGACAGCGAACACAACCAAAAGATAGCATTCTGACTAAGTTTGCCACCTCGCTATTGAACGCTTCTAACGGGGTCTTCGAGATTAGCGGTTAATTATATCTTAACCGAATATCCAAGGCAAGTATTTTAAGTATTATTTCTGCGGATTGGTTAAAACAACGTATTGCTCAATAATTTTCCCGACCATATAATTAGCGTCGAAATTGGGGATAATCAGTTTCCGGCCGGCCTGGCCCATCTGCCGGGCCTGCTCGGGGTTTTTCAGGAGGAAGATTATGGCCTCGGCCATTTGTCCCAGGGATTCCCTGGTCTTGCTTTCGGAGGCCGGCGCGGGTATCAGGAACCCGGTCTGGGAATTTATAACCAGTTCCCGGGCGCCGTCCACGTCAAAGGAGACCACCGGCTTGCCCAGAGCGAACGACTGCGGGATGGTCCGGGCCAGGCCTTCCCTCAGGGACGGATGGACCAGGATGTCAATGGCCTGAATCATGGAAGGAATCTGGGCCGGCGGAACCAGTCCGGTGAACACAAACCAATCGTCCAGGCCCCGGCCGTTGACCTCCCTTTTTATCTGCTCGCTCAGCGAACCGTCGCCCACGAACAGGAATTTCACCTCCGGCACCTGGCGGATAATCCGGACGGCCATCCGGAGAATGTATTCGTGGCCCTTGAGCGGAAACAGCCGGGCAATGGTGCCGACCACCTTATTGTTGGCCAGTCCGAGCCGGCGCTTAACTTCCTGGTCGGTTTCTTTGGGCGCAAACTTGTCCAATTCCAGGGCGCTGTAGATGGTGGTGTATTTTTCGGGCGCGCCGATGCCGGCTTTAAGCGACTGGTCGGTCATGGCATCAGCCACGCTGATGAATTTGGTGGTCACGAACGCGGCGGCTTTTTCCGCAACGATGTAGAGGAAATTAACCAGTTTATTCTGGTAGGGATAAAATGACAGCCCGTGCAGGGTGTGGACGATAATCTTGACGCCGGACAGGTAGGCAGCCCAACGGCCCAGGATGCCGGCCTTGGCGCTGTGGGTATGGACGATATCGGGCTTGAGCCGGCGCATCAACAGGAGCAGTTTTGTAAAGGCCACGACCTCCAGGAAGGGATTGATGTTCCGGCGCAGCTCCGGTATAATGATTAATTCCACGCCGCTGTCCCTGACCCGCTTGACCAGCTCGCCCTCAGGCCCCAGGGCCGGGCCGGAGATGAGAATTACTTTATACTCCGGACGCTTTTGCAGGCCTTCCACGGTCAGGATGGTGTTTTCCTGCGCCCCGCCCAGGATCAGCCGGGTAATTATGTGGACAACTGTTATGGGTTGCTCTTTTTTTATCATTTACTACACCCCCACACCAACCTGCCCCACGTAATTCCGCATGATTGTTGTGCATCAAACAAATTGGTGTGGGGGTAAAATTACTTGATATAATAAAAGAATAAGTATAGTTTAGAGTCAATTATTTACTTACTATTCCCGCCCCGCGTGTCATTCCCGTGAAAACGGGAATCCACGGGAACCGTGGCAATCTGGATTCCTGCTTCCGCAGGAATGACAAAACGGATGGCAATAAAATAATTATGCGCTGTATCAAAGAACTATCATTAAAGGAACTGAAAGAGTGGCTCAAGGAGAACCAAGAACCGGCTTATCGGGCCGAGCAGATATTCCACTGGCTCTATTCCGCCTGCGTAAAGGGTTTTGACGAGATGACCAACCTATCCGCGCCTTTGAGGGAAAAATTAACCGGCCACTTCGAGATATCGCCCCTGAGATTAAGCAATAAGCTGGTCTCCTTTATCGATAACACCGAGAAATACCTGCTGGAACTGCCGGACCAGCACACCATCGAAAGCGTGGTCATGCCGTATCCCAGGCGGTGTACCATCTGCATCTCCACTCAGGTGGGCTGTCGATTCCACTGCGTCTTCTGTGCCAGCGGTAAAAAGGGCCTCATCCGCAATCTGGCACAGGATGAAATAGTCGAACAGGTTATCCTGGGCAAACAGGAGGGGCACAAGATTACCCATATCGTATTTATGGGTATGGGCGAACCGCTGGACAATCTGGATAATGTCATAAAAGCCATCGGGGTTTTTAACAGCCCAAGCGCGTTTAACATCGGCGCCCGGCGCATGACCATATCCACCTGCGGGATTCCGTCCGGAATCAAGAAACTTATGGATTTGCACCTGCAGATTGAATTGTCGGTCTCGCTGCACGCGGCCAGCGATGAACTGCGCTCGCGGCTGATGCCCATAAATAAGCAATATCCTTTGAAAACCTTGATGAAGGAGTTAAAGGAATATATCCTGCGCACCAACCGCCAGGTGACCTTTGAATATATCATGATAGACAAACTCAATTCATCAGATGCGGATGCGTTAATGCTGGCCCGGCTGATTAAGGGGATGAATTGCAAGGTCAACCTGATTCCTTTTAACACCACGTCCGCGGCCAGGGATTTTAAGCCGCCCAGCGCGTCAGAGATAAAACGGTTTGAGAAAACACTGACGGCTGAAGGCGTAAAGAACACATTGCGTGATTCCCGGGGCGCGGATATCCAAGGCGCCTGCGGGCAATTGAGCTTGTCTTCAAGGTGATGAACCCCGCGCATAAACTTGCGCGCTGGCAGGGGTAACGGATTTGTGACAAGCTACGATTATAAATATTTGCTGAAAGTATAAATTTATGAGCGGGGTAAAGATATTAGGCATTGATTACGGCAAGAAGCGCATCGGCCTGGCTATGAGCGTGCCCGGCATCAGTTTCGCCCTGGCCTACAAGGTCCTGGAGATGGGCCCAACCGGCGTATTCGGATTAATAGAAACCATCAAAGAGATTATCGGCCAGGAGCAAATCACGGCTCTTGTCCTGGGATTGCCCAAGCAACTGGATAACAACATCGGCCTGGCCGGCCGGGAGGTGATCCAGTTCGCCGATGAATTGAAGAAGAATATCGAAATTCCCCTGGTCCTGTGGGATGAAAGATTTACCTCCAAGCAGGCCGAGGTGTTATTGCGGGATGTTAATATGTCGCATAAAGACAAGCGCCAGCAGATTAATGTCACGGCCGCGCAGGTGATGCTCCAGAGTTATCTGGATGCCCAGGCCAGCCAGGCCCTGGCAGACGAACCCTTGCCGGACGAGGAAGAAAATGACTAAAGATTACCAGCAGGTCAAGAAGAGCTATCGGTCCGCTGACGTGGCCAACCGTTACGATAACAAGAGATTCAGGGAATCACCGCGGAAGCAGCTGCTCAATCGCCAGTTGATGACCGCCCTGCTGGGCGTGCTAAATTATATAAGGACGAACGGCTGCCGGGTTGACTCGCTGTTTGATATGCCCTGCGGGACCGGGCGGGCATTTTCCACCTTTCTAAATAAGGGCATCCGATTTATCGGAGCGGATATTTCCAAGGAGATGATGCTCCAATCGCGCCTGAATCCGGTGCTTAAGGATGTACCCATGGTCCAGTGCGACGGAACCAGGGCGCCGTTCAAGGACAACAGTTTTGACGTGATTGCTTCTTTGCGATTCCTGACTACATTTATCCCGGAAGAGGCGCGCGCGCCGATTTTCAAGGAGATGAGCCGGATCAGCCGGGGCTGGGTTATTATCGAATGCCGGCATGAAAACATCCTGAGCATCATCGGCGAATGGATATTCCAAAACCTGCTGCACCGCCCGCCCAGATTCAATTATTTCTCGCGGGATGCCATCAAGCGGGAACTGGAAACGGCCGGCATAAAACTGGAAAAGGTTTTCTGCCCATACGGGCTCGCCTCAAACAAGTGGCTGCTGCTCGGGCGGGTGGCGCCCAAATGCTGCAATAAAATATGAGTAACTTTAGTAATAAGATAAAATGGCGCCAATGGCGCCACGTATTCTTAAATAAGGCCCTGCCCAAGCAATTCAAGATAAGCGCCATAGCCATATCCGGCCTGTTAATCTGCTATACCCTGTTGCGCCTGGGGTTTTTCCTGGCTAATCACGGATTCTTTGTGGATGTTCCGGCCAATGAAATCATCTGGTCTTTTATTTATGGATTGCGGTTTGACATCTCAGCCCTGCTGATGATTAACGGAGCGCTGTTATTATTATATAATTTCCCGGGCCAGCCAACGGCGCGCTGGACATGGCTTAGAATTGGATTGCTGGGCATATTCTGGCTGTCCAACCTGTCGTTTATCGGGCTTAACCTGGCTGATTACATCTATTTCCCGACCATCCAGCGCCGGCTGATGTCAGAAATCTACACCATCCTGCCGGATATCCTGCGGATGCTGCCTTCAACGATACTGGAATATTATTATATGGTCCTGATTCTGCTGGCGGGCGGAGCCGGATTTGTATTTGCAAGCTGGCGGCTATTCAGGAAAATGGACCGGCTGTGGATATATCAGCCCAATACCGTTAAAGAAAGCGCCTGGCTGGTCCTGATAATATTGCTGATGGTGCTGGGGCTCAGGGGCGGCCTGCAATCCCGGCCGATTCGACCGGCGCACGCCTTTTTCGCCTCCAGCCGGATAACCGGATATCTGACCCTGAATTCCTCTTTCACCATATTGAGAAGCATTACCCAGACCAATCTGCCCAGTTACAAACTTATGTCCAAAGAAGAAGCGCTGAAAACCGTGGCGGCGATGCTCAAGTCGGACAACGAACAGATGGTTGACCCGCAATACCCGTTCCTGAGACAACGGTCATCTCCTGCGGCTCCCGGAAAACCAAATGTAGTGGTGTTTATTATCGAAAGTTGGACGGCAGATTATTGCAAGAGCGTCTCCGGACAACCCAGCGCTATGCCCTTCTTTGACAGTATAGCTGAAAAGGGAATGCTCTTCACCAATTTCCTGGCCAATGGCCAGCGTTCTATTATTGCCGAGACGTCAATACTGACATCCATTCCGGGCGTTTTCTCCACCAACCTGCGCGGGTCCAAAAAGGTCATGATTGGCTCGCAGTCGGAGATGAACCGGTTTCTGGGATTGGGAACTATCCTGGGGAAGGAAGGTTATGCCACTTCATTCCATCACGGCGCCAAGACCGGCTCAATGGGGTTTGACGCCTATACCAAACTGGCCGGATTTTCCAACTACTACGGCAAGGAGGATTATCCAAACCTGACCGCAGATGCCGTGGACGGCACCTGGGGCGTCTGGGATGAGGAATTCTTCCTGGATTCCCTGCGCCGGATGGACGGATTTAAGGAACCGTTCTGCTCAGTAATATTTTCCTTAACCTCGCACGACCCATTCCCGATTCCGCCGCGCCGGGAATCGCTATTCCAGCAATATTCCAGTGAAACCAAATTCCAGCGGGTGCTCCGTTATACCGATTATTCGCTTCAGCAGTTCTTCAACGCCGCTGAAGATAAGCCGTGGTTTAAGAATACCATATTTATCATCACCGGCGACCACACCAATTATTCCCGGCCTAATATCCTGCGTTCCTATTATCAGGTGCCGCTCCTGATTTACGCGCCGGGTATAATCAAGCCGCAGCGCTGCGACCAGGTCGGCTCTCAGGTGGATATTCTGCCGACCGTTCTGGACCTGTTATCCATACAAACCATCCACGCCTCTATGGGCCGCTCGCTTCTGGATACGACCAAAACCCATTATGCCGTGATTACCGAAGGCCCTTATTGCATCATCCTGGATGACCGATTTGTCCTGCTGGATGACCTGGAAAAAACCATCGGACTGTTCGATTACCGCGCTGACCCGTATCTCAAGAATAATCTGTCGTCCCAGTATCCGGATGCGGCCAAGGAATTAAAACATATTCTATATGCTTATACCCAGGAAGTGACCTATGCCATAACCAACGATAAGGTCTGCCGGGATGAGGATATTGGAATAACTAAGAAGGGTAAAACCAAATGAACCGAAAACGTTTTGTCTGGCTGTATCTTTTAATATTTAACCTGCTCATTGTTGCTTTTTTATTGGCGGCACTTAAGGTCCATTCTGATTATGTGAGCACGCCGCCGAATAACCTGGTTGGGAACAAACCTGCGGTGATTGCCAAGTTGCAGGAAAGCGGTTTGCCATTTTCGTTTTTGGTCATCGGTGACAGCCGCGCCAAGACCACCTCAGAACACCTGATAAAACTGGGTGTGGAAAAAGGGGCGCCGGCATTTATGGTTATGAACGGCGATTTCGTCTGGAGGCCGGGTATCTGGAACCACCGTTTCTTCATGACCCGGATGCTCACAGAAATCAAGCCGTCCTTCCCGGTCTTCCTGGTCCCGGGCAATCATGAAATCAGCGATTATGGCAATCCGGGAGACCCGGGAATGGAAAATCCTGAACGCCAGGTAACGCGCCAGATTTACGAGGGGCTCTACGGCCCGCGTAATTGCGACTTTGTTTATAATAACTGCCTTTTCATCATCTGCGACGGCGACGGCCGGAGTCCGGAGAATTATCTAGATTATCTCCGGGATGTTTTATCCAAAAAGGCCACGGGCAAGAAGCATATCTTTGTCTTTACCCACTACCCGCCCAAAGGCCTGGACGCCAGCATCAAAAAGGCCTGCCTGCCCAATGAGAAGGAATTCTTTGCCTTAATGGAGCAATACAAGGTCAATTACTGTTTCTTCGGACACCATCATGGCTATTGGAAGGGTGAGCGAAACAACACGACTTATGTTATCTGCGGCGGCGGCGGCACCCGGCTGGAACCGCATATATCCGATAAACTCCATCATATCCTGCGGATGACCGTGGGCCGGGATAAAATAGAAGAGGAGAAGATTACCAGCCCGGCCAAAAGTAATATGGGAAACTGGTTCGGGGAAACCACCTTTACTTATATTTTTCCTGTTATAAATAATAATGGCTGGATGCTTTATGTTATCCTGTTTACGTTCCTGCTTGATAGCGGAATGTTGTTTTTCCTGTACCGCAAGGCATCAATAAAACCTCGTCCGGACGGTCTCGTGGCGCCGGACGGAGAGGGTAAATGAATTATTTACTCAAGACCCAATTCGGCTGGTGCGGGATTGTCTTTGATGATGCAGTCAGAGAAATCGTTCTGCCATCGCCTGATAAGCAAAAGGTATTACAGCGCCTGCGTAATCGCGGCTACTCTACGAACCCTGACGGGTTCTCAGAGCGAGAACCCGAAGGGACCGCGTCCAGCGAACCCGGAACAGGTAAAATCCATAGCGTTAAATTCCGCAAGAGTAAGCCCGCAACCGGATTCCTCAAAGGCCTCCGGCGGTATTTTAATGGAGAAAAGGTTGACTTTAGATGTGGAATTGATTTAAGGGATTATTCTAACTTTGAGCAGGCGGTCTATAAAACTCTGATGGCCATTCCTTATGGCCGGGTGCGGACTTATCAATGGGTGGCTCAAAAGGCAGGCAGCCCAAGGGCCAGCCGGGCCGTGGGCAACGCCCTGGCTAAAAACCCGTTGCCCATTATTATCCCCTGCCACCGAGTAATTAAATCGGACGGCTCTTTGGGTAATTTCTCCGCCATCGGCGGAGCCAAACTAAAGAAAAAGCTCCTGGAAATGGAGAAGGCGTCCCCGAAAGAATTCGGGATGGCAGAGGAAAGATATTGAGTTACGCCATATGATAAAAAAAGAGGTGCTGGATATCCTGGCCTGCCCGCTTTGCAAAGCGGACGTGAAATTAGAGGGGACCAAGATTGCCTGTATTAATCCCCAGTGTCTCTGCCGATACCGGATAGAAGACGATATTCCGGTAATGCTGATAGACGAGGCCGAACGCCTCTGCCCCAAATGCAATACCCAGCGGGATTGGTTGGAAGAAAGAAACTTGCTCAAATGCCCAAAATGCGGCTGTGAACTGAGCACTTCATAAAACTATGGATAAACGAACTGTTTTATTTATTCTGCTTTCAGTGGTTATCTGGTTTTTGTATATCCAGTTCGTAGCGCCCCGTTTTGCGCCCAAGCCGCAACCGCCGGCTGTTACCAGAGAAATTGCGGGAAATGACAAGTCAGCCCTATCTTCAGGCGAAATAACGCCGACCCAGAAATCAACCCTATCCGCCCCGGGAAAACTATCAACCTCATTCCAGCAACCAACCAATATAGCCCTGAAGCAAAAGGTTCTGGAAAACAGCCACATCAAAGTAACTATAACCAATAGAGGCGCGGCTATAGAATCGCTTATCCTCAAACAATTCAAGGCCGCCCAGCTGGCTCCCAAAGACGAGGGGCTCAAACTGTCGTCAGAACTGGCCAGTCAACTGTCCATCATCAGCGCCACCGACCCGGCTAAATATGCCCTTTCTGTCAAATATCCGGATTCCACGGAAGACCTCCAGGCCGGGCTCTGGGAAGTGGTAACAGAAACCGACTCCTCTATAATTTTCCGCTATACCACTTTCCAAGGCCTGGTTATTTATAAAACATTCTCTTTGGGCAAACATAATTACACCCTAGATTTTTCGGTCAACATGGAGAATATCTCTGCCGGTACCATTACCCCAACACTGATCATACAGGGCATAGAAACCCTTCCGCCGGAATCATATAATACCACAGATATCACCGGGCTGTACGCCTATACCGACCCGCCCATGACAGAGACCCAGACCGCCCCAACCCGCCTGAATGGCGAAGTCGGGCAGGTAGACGCCGGAACAACGCATTGGTACGTCAAAGAACAACCCTCTCCGGCGACACTAAAAAAGGAAGGTAAACCCTTTACGCTGACTCAGGGACAGGACAATATTTACTGGACCGGCCTTGCCAATAAATACTTTGCCGCTATCCTTGTGCCAACAACCGTGCGGGATATGAACATCTACGGATTTAACGCCATCGATTGCCCGGCGGTGTCTAAGAATTCTGAACCTTATCCAAACCTGAACCTATCCATCCAGACCAAGGGTTTCACCCTGAATCCCAGAGAGACGAAGAAACTTGATTTTCTCTTTTATACCGGCCCGAAGAAAGCGTCTGATTTGAGTCCTCTGGCTAATCTGGGATTTGATAGATTACTATCCTACGGCTGGTTCGGATTTATCAGCAAGACCCTCCTTTTTGTCCTGGGCGGACTTTTTGGGCTCTTCAAAAACTACGGCGTGGCCGTCATTGTCCTGACCGTCCTCATAAAAGTAATCATGTTCCCGATTACCAAAAAGGGCCAGGTTTCTATGTATCACCTCCAGAAACTCCAGCCCCGCATCAAAGCCCTGCAGGAGCAGTATAAGAATGACAAACGCAGGTTCGGCGAGGAGCAGATGAAATTATGGAAGGAATACGGCGTCAATCCCTTGAGCGGATGCCTGCCGATGCTTCTCCAGATACCGGTATTTTTCGGGCTATACTGGGCTCTGGCTCAGGCCATAGAACTGCGCCAGTCGCCATTTATGCTCTGGATTACCGACCTATCCCAGCCGGACCAACTTTGCAAACTGCCGTTTCCGATTTTAGGCGCTCACTATCTCCATGTCCTACCCCTGATTATGACCGTTTCCTGGCTGATTCAATCGTTCACCCAACCCAAATCGCCCGACCCCCAGACCCGCCAGCAGCAGAAGATGTTTCTTTTTATGCCGTTGGTCTTCGGTATAATGTTCTATAACGTTCCTTCGGGCTTGACCCTTTACTGGTTCACCAGCACGCTGCTCGGCATCGCGGAACAAATCCTGATTAAGAAATATTATTTCAGGTAATATGGTCGCAGACACCATCATCGCTGTTTCCAGTCCCGCCGGAAATTCACTCAAAGGCATAATCCGTCTTTCAGGCAACCGGGCTTTTCGCCTAATTAAGAATACCATCGACAATAAAATATCAGCCAGAAAATCATGGCAATCCATCCGCTGTAATCTGCGGATTCAACTGACTAACGGGCTAACAGATAAACCGGCCCGCATCCCTGTAACCCTATATCTGATGCCTGCCCCGCATTCCTATACCCGGGAAGATGTGGTGGAAATCCACACCTTCGGCTCAAAGGTTCTGCTGGAAGGCATCCTTCAATATTTCATACGCAAGGGCGCCCGCTTAGCCCAGCCCGGAGAGTTTACCAAACGCGCCTTTCTCAATGGCCGAATCTCGCTATCCCAATCCGAAGCAGTCATGACTATCATCCATTCCTCCACTGAACGCGAATACCGAATGGCTGTTACCCAACTACATCAGCACTCTTTCCGGCAACTCCGGGAAATAAACCAACAACTGTTTGACCTGGTCTCTCAACTGGAACTAGCACTTGATTTCTCTGACCAGGAAATAGAAATAATCACCCACAAACAAATAAAAGATTCCCTCAAACGTATTGTTATCGGTATCAATAAAACTCTGAAAGAATCCTTCAGCCATTATGCAGATAAGGATGGAATTACCTGTGTCCTGTGCGGCCGGCCCAATACCGGCAAATCCAGTTTGTTCAACTGCCTGGTTCAAGACCGCAGGAATATTGTCTCGCCCATTCCGGGCACTACCCGTGATTACATTGAAGGTAAAATCCTCCATAAAAGTACCGCCTTTCGGATATTTGATACGGCCGGTATAAACTCTCCGGCAACCAGAATACCCCTTCCCATTAGACAGGCAGATATTTATCTATTGGTTATTAACGCATCTACAGGGTTAAGCAACCAAGACCGGGCCATTCTCAAGCGCTTGAATCCACCCAAAACTATAGTGGTGGTAAATAAGATTGATTTATTGCACAGGAACTCCATATTCCGAATTCCGCATTCTAAATTTTACTCGTGCAGTGCACTGACCGGTAAAGGCATCCCGGCTCTTAAGAACGCGCTTGTCGATATGGCGCAAACAGTTCCGCCAGAACGCTCATCTGACCGAACGCTGATTAACCTGCGCCAGCAGGAAAATCTTAAATCATCCATGGAATTATTAAACAAAGCGCTGTCCGATGCTAAAAAGGGGGCGTCTTACGAATTTATCGCCCTGGATCTAAAGGATGCGTTAGAACAATTGGGCCTGGCATTAGGCGGTTTTTCCGCGGGCAGAAACATTGTTCCCGATGATATCCTTAACAACATCTTTTCCAGATTCTGTATCGGAAAATAACATATCTGAAATAGAATTAAATTGCTCTACAGCTTTCTCGTCTTCTGATGTCTTTTCACCTCGTAGGCGTCAACAATGGATTGGACCAGCGGATGACGGACGATGTCGGCCCTGGTCAAATAGCAAAAGGCAATGCCCGGGATGTGGGCCAGAATTGACTGGGCTTCTACCAGTCCTGAAACCTTGCCAATCGGCAGGTCAATCTGGGTGATGTCGCCGGTAACCACTATCTTGGAGTTCTGGCCCATCCGGGTCAGGAACATTTTCATCTGTTCTGAAGTGGTATTCTGGGCTTCATCCAGAATCATAAAGGCGTTGTCCAGGTTGCGTCCGCGCATATAGGCCAGCGGCACCACCTCAACAATCTCGGTTTCCATCAACCGCTTTAATTGCTGGTATTCCAGGAAACCGTTCAGGGCGTCATAAAGAGGCCTGAGGTATGGATTAACCTTTTCCTGGTAGTCGCCGGGCAGGAATCCCAGACGTTCGCCGGCCTCAACCGCCGGCCGGCAGAGGATTATCTTGCGCACCTCGCCTTTCTTAAAAGATGCCATGGCCCGGGCCACGGCCAAATAGGTTTTGCCGGTGCCGGCCGGACCGATGGCAACTACGATATCTTTTTCATACAGAAACTTGAGGTAGTTTTCCTGTCCTTCGGTGCGCGCCTTGACCGCAAAGACATCATTTGGCATACCCATCCGCCCGAACGGCCGCTCAGGCAGACCGATTCCCTTAAAGCATTCGCCCGCTATAAACGAGGTCTCGCCCATTCGGGGTAAAGAATTAGAGGTTTTCGGACTGTTGTTTATCAGATTCATTACCGTTTCTTCTGTTATTGACCGGCTGGCCAGCATCTTTGATAAGGCATTAAATGCGATTTCGACCGGCTGTTTCTGGCCCGCGATAATCATCTCGCGGCTACCGCCCCGGGATGACTGCATCGCAATCTTAACATCCAGTTTATTGCGGATAAGTTTCAGGTATGAATCATACGGGCCAAAGGCCTGAACGAAATCCACGTTGTCGGGAACCATGATTTTGCGCCTGAATTTCATACGTTCAGTTGAGGCGGTTTAATACAGTTTCAATAACAGGAACGCCGCGACCGGCGCTGAAAACAATAAACTATCAGTCAGATCCAGAATCCCGCCTAATGGGCCAAGCATGATTCCGGAGTCCTTAACGTTACAAAACCGTTTGATATACGATTCAAATAAATCGCCCATTTGAGCCACGAAGACAATCATCAGATTGATGATAAATATCAGCCAGAACGGCGTTATTAAATTAACCATGTTCAGGGACCGGGGCAGCAGGAGATAGAAAATCACCATTCCGATGATCGAGGCACCAAGCCATCCGGCGATGAAACCTTCTACGGTCTTATTGGGACTGATCCTTTCGGCTAATTTATGCCGGCCAAAACGGGTGCCCCAGAAATAAGCGACGCTGTCCGCTATCTTGACTATAGCAATAAAGTAGAGCGCCAATATTATCCCTTTCGGCGCCCCCCCCCTTAACCGCGCTATAGACCAAATAGGTATATAAACATAGGCAAACCCAACGCATAAAATAAGAATCTGGTGGAAATCATTTATCCGGTTAAGATAGTATAAAATCGCGATGATAATGAACACCGTAAAGGTCAACAACATCGGCGTCTCCCACATCACCAGTTCAAGATAATCCCTATATTTTGAGAGCCCGATAAAGCTGGCTGTCCAGAGCATCCAAAGAATGATTACCCCACATAACCCGGTCATTACCGGAAAATGCCACGGGAGCTTAACGTTGATGTTCCCGTATAATTTGGCGAATTCATAGAAAGCCAAGGATGAAACCACAGCCAGGATAAGATAGAATCCTGTAACTCCGCCAAAAAACCAGTCAAAGGCCAAAAGGGTGGCAAGAGCCGCAATAAGGATACCACTGACTATCAAACGTTTTTTTAGTGTTGAAAACATCATTACAATTTAGCAATATCGGTTCTGTAGAATGCGCCATCAAAGGATATCTGTTTTATGGCATCATAGGCCTTCTGGCGCGCCTGGGAAAAATCCTGGGCCCGGGCTGTTACGCCTAAAACCCGGCCGCCCGCGGTTATTACCTTGCCGTCTTTTAAGGCCGTGCCCGCGTGAAATACCTGAAGATTTTTATTGCCTGACAGACCGCCAAATTTTATCTCATCGCCGGTCTTGGGACTGGCTGGATATCCCTTGCTGGACATCACCACGCAAACGGCCGGCTCGCTATACCATTCTATGGGCTTAATTCTATCCAGTTTCTGTTCCACCACAGCCATCAGTAGCGGCACCAAATCGCTCTTCAGCCGCATCATCAACGGCTGGGTTTCCGGATCGCCGAAACGGACGTTGTATTCCAGCACCTTGATGCCGGCCGGCGAGACCATCAAGCCCGCATAAAGAACCCCCTGAAAGGGCCGGTTGGTTGAATTCATAGCGTGAATCGTCGGCACGATTATCTCGCTGACAATTTTATCCATCACCTTGGCGGTAACAAACTTAACCGGAGAATAGGCGCCCATACCGCCGGTATTAGGGCCCTGGTTGTCATCCATCAGCCGCTTGTAATCCTGGGCCGGCTCCAGAACGGCAATGGTCTTGCCGTCAGTCAGCGACAGGACCGAAACCTCTTTGCCCACCAGGAATTCTTCGATAACCACCTTGCTGCCGGATTCACCGAAGATTTTATCCTTCATCATCCTAGTCACCGTATCATGGGCCACATCTTTGTGCTCACATATTATAACGCCCTTGCCGGAAGCCAATCCGTCCGCTTTAATCACAATCGGCATTGATACCTTGGCCAGGTAGTGTATCGCCTCGTCCAGCGAGGCCACCACCTTGAATGAAGGGGAGGGAATGCCGTATCGTTTGAGCAGTTCCCGGGTAAATACCTTGCTGCCTTCTAATTCTGCGGCAATTTTGGTCGGGCCGAATATCTTCAGCCCGGCCTTGCGGAATTCATCCACAATGCCGTTAACCAGCGACATTTCAGGCCCGACCACGGTCAGGTCTATTTTCTCCTTGAGCGCAAAGTCCTTGAGTTGCTCTATCTCGGTGATGGCGATAGGCAGGCATTCTGCTAATTTCCCGATGCCCGGATTGCCCGGCGCAACATATATCTTCTTGACTAAAGGCGACTGGCTGATTTTCCAGACCAAGGCGTGTTCCCGTCCACCTGAACCCACCACTAATATCTTCATTTCATCAGTTTCTTGTATAACGCAATATATTCCTTACCGCTGTGCTCCCAGGAAAAATCCTGGGCCATGGCATTCCCCATCAATTGCTTCCAGGATTTCTTGTCTTCGTAAAGAGCCAGAGCTGATTTAATGCAAGACAACATCTCTTGGGCTGAATAATTCTTGAAGGAAAAGCCTGTGGCCATTGCGGCCTTAAGGTCTTTCGGCGTATAGTTATGAATACTATCGGCCAGTCCGCCGGTTTCGTGGACAATCGGAATTGTGCCGTATTTCAAAGCGTATAACTGGTTCAATCCGCAGGGCTCGTATCTGGATGGCATCAGAAACATATCCGCTCCGGCTGTTATCAGATGAGCTAAAGAATTGTCAAATGCGATGTTGGCTGATACCTGTGTAGGATACTTACGGGCTATATCCCTGAATATCTGATGGTATTTCTCCTCGCCGGTGCCTAATAATACAAACTGGCATCCGGTCCCAATTATCTCGTCAAACATCTCGGAGACCAAATCAAATCCTTTTTGGGAAGCCAGACGTCCAATCATTCCTATCATAGGAGCATCAGCAGTCGGTAATCCGCACTTTTTCTGAAGCGCCTGCTTATTCTTAACCTTATCAACCAGCTTCTTTTCCGTATATTTTACCGGAATGAGTTTATCTACTGCCGGATTCCACTGATCATAATCCACGCCGTTAATGATGCCATAAAGGTCGCCGGCCCTTTCGCGCAGGACCCCGTCCAGCCGCTCGCCGAACAACGGCGTTTGAATCTCTTTGGCATATTGCGGACTGACCGTGGAAAGCATATCCGCAAAGACCAATCCGCCTTTCAGGAAATTGACCTGGCCGTAAAACTCCAATTGCTTATAGTTAAAATACTCCCAGCCCAGCCCGACGAGTTTCATATCCCAGTGCCAGAATAATCCCTGATACGCAAGGTTATGGACGGTGAAAAATGTTTTGGTATTAGCAAAATGCGGGTCTTTTTTGTACAGAGTTTTAAGATATATCGGAATAAGCGCGCTCTGCCAGTCGTGACAGTGAATAATGTCGGGCTTGATATTAAGCTGTTTCATCGCCTCCAGCGCCGCCCGCGAGAAAAATACGAATCTTTCCGCATTATCTTTGTAATCACCGCCAGGTGTGCCGTAGAGATAATCCCGGTGATAATATTCATCGCGCTGGATGAAGTAAACGTCTACATTTTGTATTTGCGTTTTCCAGATCGCGCCGGAAACGAAATTGTCGCCAATCTTAACCTTAACCGTGCTGCCTGTGGAGATAAGATTCGGGGTGTTTTCCTTAACCTGTTTATAGAGGGGTAGAAAAGCCGTAACGTTGACGTTAGATTTTTTCAGTTGAGGCGTCAGCGCGCCCAGGACGTCAGCCAGCCCGCCGGTCTTGGCAAACGGCACCATCTCAGAGGCAACCTGGCAGACATTGTACCCGGTGCGCTCCGGTAGGTGCTCCCGACCATTGCTTCGCAAAGGGATCTTCGTCATTAAATGCTAATCTCCTTGAGATATTTGGTGGCGTCTTCTGGCGGAACCGAATTGATATAGAATCCTGTGCCCCATTCAAAGCCGGCCACGCGGGTTATGCGCGGAATTATTTCTATGTGCCAGTGATAATATTCGGTCTCATCCATCGTAAATGGCGTGGTATGAATCAACATATTATAGGCCGGATTATTCAGCGCCTTTTCCAGTTTCTGGAATACCTTCTTGACCATAGAAGCCAGCGCCGGTATCAGGTGCGGCGGTATCATCTCAAAATGAGTCAGGTGCTGTTTGGGTAAAATCCAGGTCTCGAACGGGAACCGCGAGGCAAACGGGCAAACCGCGATAAAATGCTCGTCATTAATCACCACCCGTTCGTCGTCCTCTATCTCCTGGTGGATGATATCACAAAATATACAGCGTCCCCGGTATTGATAAAAACTTTCCGAGCCCTTCATTTCCTGCAGGATGCGAATCGGGATAATCGGCGTCACCACCAGCTGCGAATGGGTGTGCTCCAGCGATGCGCCGGCCCGGTCTCCGACATTCTTAAAAATGAGCCCGTAGGCGAAACGGTTATCCTTTTTTAAGTCCGACATCCGCGCCTGGTAGGTCTGAAAAATAAGCTGGATTTGCTCTTCAGGCAACGGCGCAAATGACGACATATGCTGGGGGGTTTCAATAATCACTTCATGAGCCCCGATACCGCGCATATAATCATACAGCCCTTTGCCTCTCTTATCAATATTGCCTTCAATGGCTAATGCCGGGAATTTATTGGGCACCACCCGGACCAGCCAGTCCTTAGCGTTCGGCGCGGAAAACGGTTTCCTGATGGCGTATATTTCAGGTGGAGTGACCTTTTCGTTGCCTTCGCAGAAAGGGCAGGAAGATGTAGGCTTGGGTGGCGCTACGGGGTCCGGCTTGAAATCAACCGGCCTTTTGGCCCGCTCAGATGCAACTATCACCCACCGGCCTAATATCGGATCTTTTCTTAATTCGGACATAAATTTTAAGTTATCAGGATATAAGAATCTGATATCCCGCTTTACGCTATCCAATCAATATGCGCTAGGTCTTCTACCGGCACCGCTAACTTTATCGGCTGGCTGTCCGGATGCCTGACTATCAACCGGTCCAACGTACAATCACAGGGCTTATCTCCACCGCCCAGAATAGAATACGCCTCCACAAAAAACTCTACCGGCTCGCCCGGCTTGAATCCCAGCGCATCCAGCGGGCAGAGAATTTCTGCTATCTCGCTAATTGCCGCCGTATCCAGCGCTTCTTTAATCACCTTGTTATTCTCGTCCAGAATATTGAATCGCGGCTTAACACTGACACTACTGATAATAACTTTTCTCTTAATCGGCTTCAAGAAGTTTAGCACAAAATATATCCCGGCCGGGAATGTTTTCGAACCCCTTAAGCCATTAGTTGCCGGGTCTATCCGTAAGCAAAGGTTATACTTATCAAATCCAAAATAGATACGGGAAATTATTTTGCCTGTGTCGGTTGAACGGTCCATAGCCGCGCTGCCTTCGGAGGCGGTGTCAAATTGGCCGGCCGCCAGCCATTCAAAATAGTCGCTCCGCTTGCCGTCCACTTTAATATCCAGCAATCCCCAGGGCAGGGTGTGCAACTCTTTTTGACGGCGCTCTTTTATCTGGTGGTGCAAATATTCAGGCACGTTTACCCCGAGAACCTGATAAACGCTCATCAGGTGTTTCCTGAATAACAGGTCAAACTGATCATCCAAGGCCGAGGAATGATCGTGTCCGAACCACCAAAACCAATCACTGCCCTCGGCAATATAAATACTCTCCATAGCCCTGGCAATCACCGCTGGTTCTGCGCCCTTTGCTATATGCTCCTTAACCAATTCCCTGGTCTTAGCCAAATATTCCCAGGCCTGGCGGTCTTCGTTATGCCCGACCCAGATGGAAAAATTATGGTTTATCCACGAGCCGGCATAAATGGTATCCAGTTCCTTAACCGGCGGATACTTTTGCAGGTAATCACTGATACATACCGTTTCTATCTCCGGATCATTGCTCAGACGCCCGTAAAGTAACTTCAGAAACTCTACGCCGTTATCAGGATAATGTTCCCAAGGATTTTCGCCATCCAGAATAATGCTCACCAGAGGCGCTTCCTGGTGCACCCGGCTGGCCCCGGCTTTTATCTCGTTTATCAGATGATCCACCGCATCCTGCGGCTTCCAACGCTGATATTGGAACCCGATAAGATTGGAAAGATACTGATCACGGAATATCACGGCGATATTCCTCGTCTTGTACGGCTGGTATAAATCGTTCAGGAAACCAGAAAAGTGGTCTGACGATTTACCCAGGGTCTGGGCCAGAATCTCTTCGTCACTGGCGAAATACTGGATGTTCTGTTCCACCAAAAGCGGGACCATGGACGGCGCCACCGAACCCTCGGCCGGCCAGATGCCCTTAACGTCGGCTCCGAAATGATCCTTATAGAACTTCACCGCCTCGGCCATCTGCCAGCGGGCGTCTTCAAACAGCGCTTTCTGGTCCACGGCCGGCAAAGCCGCATTCGGCATGGCCTGCAAGGTTGAATTCATATTGCATAATAAAGGCAAAATAGGATGGTAAAAAGGCGTGGTAGTGATTTCTATCTGCCCGCTATCCTGTAGTTTCTTATGCAGGGGAATAATCTCGGCTAAATAGCGCATCTGTTTCTGCACCATCAACTTCTTGTCGTCCTCGGTGAAATTACGTCCTTTTTGCCTGAGGGTCTGCAACTCTTTGTCGCGCTCTATTATCAGCGGGTGAAACCAGACCAGCGAACTGCAGACCAGCAGGTCCGTAAAATCCTGGTCTGAAAGATTCTTAATAAGTTTCTTGATGGCCTGACCGTTTTGATGGCTTCCGGTTAAAAGGTTGTCGGGCATGCCCATGGTTTGCTGTTTTTCGGATACGGCCTTTTGGCGCGCCGACTGATAGAGCGTATAAAGTTCCTTATAGCGCGCACAGACGCCTATCATATTCTGCGGATGCGCTAAAAAAGCGTTCTCCAGGATATACTGCCGGTCCTCCGGGCTCAAATCGGACGCCGGCTTTTGGCTCAGGAACAGCAACCGGTCAGTATCGCCCGATAAGTATTCCTTTATCTGTTTCAGGAGCGAAGGCACAAGATTGATATTGGACTTGATTTTGGGGAACTGCTCAATCAGCGCGGCCATGCCGTAATAATCCTTGATGCCGTGCAGCCGGACCCAGGGCATTTGGAATTCGGCTTTAACCGCGCCTGAACCAGCCAGACGATAATAGGGCTGGTGGTGATGCCACAAAAAGGCCAGATATATCTTTTTACTCATCAGATTATCAGCGTCGTATGACACTGTTCGGGGCGAGGATTAAAACCGCTTACTTAATGAGCGCCATAAGGGCACCATGGCGCTTCGGCGCCACAAATTACCTGCCCGACTTGACAATCAGTCAGGCGGGTTGGCAGATAATACTAAACTCGCTGAAAAGGGTCAAGAAAATACCTAGGGGGAAGAAAAATAGACCCCCCGGTAAAATCAGTTAGATTCATTAATCTATCAATACTAAACTATACCAGTTTTGCTGTTCGTCTTTGGCCTTAAGTGTTTTTAGGGTCAGCCCCTGTTTGCGGACCGTCGAGAACACATCAATACCCACGGCCTGCATGGCCGGACGGGCTTTTTTGGCTGCCCGGCAGGGTTTGGGATATCGGCATTCCTTGCAGACCGCGCAGTCGGATAAACTAAAGGCAAAATAAGCGCCGTCCATATATGCTTTTTGCTCTATAGTAAATGATATTTCCTGGGCCAGCCGTTTATCGTGCGTGTGAATCAACAGCGCCTTTTTATAATGCTTGATGATTTGCCCGAATTCCCAGACTGTCACCGCGCCGGGCGCTGAAGGACAGGTCCAGTTATGGCCCCAGCCGGTGCAGCCGAACCGGCACTTTAACATGGTGCGCGGGTCAAGCACGATATCCTTGGCGTTGATAATAATGGCGTCCCGGGCACCTTTGGCCAGCGCATCAGCAATGTATTTTTTCAGGTTTAGTTTCATCTTCATCGGGCAATTACAGGACCACCTCACGCAGCCGGGCTGCGTGACAATTGATATTAACCGCTACTGGTAATGCCGTAATATGAGCCGGTCCGTATTCAACGTGCACGGCCAGGGCTGTGCATCGGCCGCCTAAACCCTGCGGACCGATACCCAAATCATTTATTTCCCTGAGCAGGTACTGCTCTAACTTGGCATAAAACGGATTAGGATTAGGCGTGCCGGCCGGCCTCAAATGCGCCCGCTTGGCCAGGACTGCCACGCCGTCAAAGTTGCCGCCGATGCCCACCCCGACAATAATGGGCGGACAGGGATTGGCCCCGGCGTTCTTCACGGCCTCCAGGATAAATTTCTTCACGCCGTCCAGCCCGGCCGAGGGCGGCAACATCTTCAGCGCGCTCATATTCTCGCTACCCCCGCCTTTGGGCAGAAGCCATATCTTGAGTTTGTCTCCGGGCACGATATCCGGATGAATCACGGCCGGCGTATTGTCCCCGGTATTCTTGCGATTCAGCGGGTCGGCCACAATGGACTTGCGCAGGTAACCCTCTTTGTATCCCTGGCGCACGCCTTCGTTAATAGCATCGTAAAGATAACCGCCGACGATGCGGACATCCTGCCCGATTTCCACAAAGACCACGGCCGTGCCGGTATCCTGGCAGATGGGCACCATCTTGTCTTTGGCAATCTTATCATTTTCCAGTATCTGCTGGATAATCTCCTTGCCGGTCGGGGATTCCTCCAGTTGCAGAGATTTCCTGAGCAGCCCGAGGACCTCGTCCGATATGATGCAGTTGGCCTCTACGCACATCTTCTTGAGCGCCGCCACGATGCTCTCGGTCTTGATTTCTCTCATATATTAATCTTTATACTTAAATCCCATATCAAAGGCCTGCATATTGAGTTCGATGCTGGCCAACGGGACCGAGGTCTTGATGGCATCCTCTATTGCCTTCCTGGGAAGGATTTTCGTCTGCCCGTCCATAAAGCCCAGCATCACGATATTGGCCGCCATCTTCTTGCCCAATTGCTCAGCCAGTCGCGTAGCCGGCACCTTAACTATTTTAACGCCGGTCTTCGTTTCGCTAATCTTAACCAGGTCTTCGTCAATAAGGATAACCCCGCCCGGTCTTAATTCATCCTTGTATTTGGAATAACCCTCCTGCGACATCGCCACCAGGATATCCGGATGGGTAATATTGGGATAGAAAATCGGCTCATCCGAGATAATCAATTGGGCGCTGGATGCGCCGCCCCGTGATTCCGGCCCGTAATTCTGGGTCAGGGTGGCGTGCAAATCGGCATAAATCGCCGCGGCCTTGCCGGTAATATAACCGGCCAGGATGATGCCCTGTCCGCCGAAACCGGTAAACCGTAATTCTTTATTCATTTCTCTTTACTCATGGTCACGTTGAGCTTAACGCTCAGCTTAGTTCTAATTTCTGTTTTTATTCTTTATGTAATGGAGCTCCGGTAAACCGGCAGGTCAGCTCGTCTACCAAGTCATTAAAGGTCGGCCGGTCCTTGTCCACGAAATCGCCGATGACTATCTTACCGCCCCGGGTAATGCTGATATCCTTAAGTTCAACCTCCTGCTGGATAACGGTGTTTTCCTTATAAAACTTCATCATATCCAGGCCGCTGCCCAGTTTATTCATCCGGGCGTAATAGGTCGGGCAGGGCGACATTATTTCCACGAAACTGAATCCCTTTTTCTGGATGGCGTGGACAATGGCGGACTGGACTTTCTGAATATGGTAAGCGGTCCAGCGGGCCACGTAAACCGCGCCCACGGCCGCGGCAATATGGGGCAAGCTAAAAGGCGCCTCGAAATTGCCGAAAGGCGTGGTGGCGGTGATGGCCTTGACCGGCGTGGTGGCGCTGCACTGGCCGCCGGTCATGCCGTAATTGGAATTATTGACACATATCACAGTCAGGTCCACATTGCGCCGTCCGGCGTGGATGAAATGATTGCCGCCGATAGAGAACAGGTCACCCTCGCCACTGACTACTATTACTTTTAAGTCCGGCCGGGCTAATTTCAGGCCCGTGGCAAAGGGTATGGCCCGTCCGTGCGTGGTATGGAAACCGTCGAACTTGACATAGCCGGCAATCCGGCCGGTGCAGCCGATGCCGGAGACAATAGCGACTTTATCCAGGTCCACCCCGGATTTTATTATGGCATTAAGCAGGCCGTTAAATATCGTGCCCAGCCCGCAACCCGGACACCAGATATGGGGCATCCGGTCCTGGCGTATAAATTTATCCAGCGGATGTTTATTAATATCGTTTACCCCGTTAGAAAGTTCTGCATTAGATTTTGACGAACAACTCATATCTTTATCTCTATTCGTGTTCTTTCTAACGGGGTTTACCATATTTCTATTTGACTGCCTTCATTATCGCGTCGAGGATATCCTGCGGATTATGCGCGGCGCCGCCCATATGCGGCACGCTGACCACCCGGGCCTGGCCGCCGGCGCAACGCTCCACCTCCAAACTAATCTGGCCGTTGTTTATCTCCGGCACCACGAACGCCTTTATCTTCTTGGCCACGGCCCTGACCCGCTCGTCCGGGAACGGCCAGACCGTAATCAGGCGCAGTTTGCCCACCTTGACTCCCTTGGCCCGGGCCTCCCTGATGGCCCATTCGGCAATCCGGGCTGAACTGCCGTAACTGCACACCACCACATCCGCATCATTGGTGTTCTCTTCTTCCAGCCGGATGATTTTATCTTTATTAACAATGATTTTATCGACCAGCCGTTTTACCAGTTTCTGGTGCGCCTCGGCGGTCATGACCGGATAACCCTTTTCATTGTGGGTCAGGCCGGTGGTCTGGATATGATAACCCTGGCCGGCCGTGGCCATGGCCGGCACCAGGTCGCTGTCCGGCTGGTAAGGCAGGTATTCATCAGGCGGCACCTGGGGTTTACGCCGCGGATATATCTTGACTTTATCAAGAGCCGGAATGATTACCCGCTCGGCCATATGCGATATTATCTCATCGCCCATAATCAAGACCGGCAGCCGGAATTCTTCGGACAGGTTAAAAGCGGTGATGGTCAGGTCCAGCGCTTCCTGCGGCGAAGACGGCGCCAGGGCAATGATTTCATAAACGCCGTGCGAACCCCAGCGCGCCTGCATCATATCACCCTGACCGACATAGGTGGGCAGTCCGGTGGACGGACCGGCTCGCTGCATATTCACCACCACGCAGGGCGTCTCGGTCATAATGCCCAGCCCCAGGTTCTCCATCATCAGTGAAAAGCCCGGGCCTGAGGTGGCGGTCATGGATTTCTTCCCGCCCCAGGAGGCGCCGAGTATCGCGGCCATCGAGGCAATCTCGTCCTCCATCTGGATATAGATTCCGCCCAGATGGGGCAGGCGTTCGGACATCCGCTCGGCCACTTCAGTCGCCGGGGTAATCGGATATCCGGCAAAGAACCGGCAGCCGGCCACAATCGCGCCCTCGGCGCAGGCCGTGGCCCCGTTAATAAAATGCTTGCCTTCCAACAATGCCTCTTTAGTTACAGTCATAATAAAGATTACTTTTCTTTATTTTTAGTTTGATAAATCGCGAAGTCCGGGCAATACATGGAACAAAAGCCGCAGAGAATGCATTTATCAGGATATTTTACCGCGGGAACCCGGTAACCCTTGGCGTTGGTTTCAGCTGAAAACTCCAGCACCTGCTTGGGGCAGAATTCAATGCAGAACCCGCAACTCTTGCAGCGTTCTTTAATAATAGCCAATTTGCCCTTGGGCACATCTACGATAATCGGCTGACCGGCCTCTGGCCCGGGCTTATCCTTTTGGCCTGATGGTTTACCCTGTAGCTTCTTCATCTCACTACGCATAACATAGAATTTATTGCAAATCCAATAAAATCTTATAAATTATAGTAAGCGGATTTATCCGATTAATCGGTCTAATCTGCTTAATCAGTTTACGTATTCCAGTATTTTATGGTTAAACGACTAAAAATCATTGTCAATCCGATTTCCGGCAGCGGACGAGCCATGCGTTTTCTGGAGCGCCTCAAAGATGCCCTGGCTAAAGAGCAGATTGAATGCCAAGTGGCGCCCACCCAAAAAGCCGGAGACGCTATTAACCTGGCCCAAACGCATCCGGATGCCACACCCATCCTCTGCCTGGGCGGAGACGGCACGTTCAACGAGGTTATAAACGGGCTTTTGGCAAACACCCGATTCGGGTCGGACAGCCGGCCGGTCCTGGGCTTTATCCCCTTTGGCTCGGGCAATGTCATTGCCAAGGAACTCCATCTTAAACGCAATATCCGTCAGTTCATCCACCTGTTCCAAAACAACCTCTCCAGGCAATTAGACCTGGGCTGTGTTACCCTGCCAAAAGAAAACCTAAAACGCTATTTTATATCTATGGCCGGCATCGGCTTTGATGCTGAGGTGGCCCAAAAATACCACCTGGCCCGCCAGGACGGCTCCAGGTTGCAGGCGTCCCGATGCTCACGAGCGGGGCGCTCCGTATCCGCCTGCATCGGAGCGCATCTCTTCAGTTATTTCCCGATTGCCATTACAACCCTTTTCTCCTATCAGGCGCCCAAGATAAACGTCCACGCAGAAGACAAATTAATTACTGACAATGCCTCGTTTGTCCAGATAGCCAATGTCCGCAGTTACGGCGGACCTTTTGTCCTGGTTAATAAGGCGATTCACAATGACGGCTTACTGGATGCCTGCTGGTTCATTGGCAAATCATCCCTAAGTATTCTATTATATTACACCCTGGCCTTTCTGGGCAACCTACCCGAATGGCCGTTCGGTCGGGCGGGCGGCTCACTGGCCGCGGCCGGACATCAGCGGGTAAAGAAGGTGGTTATCAGTTCATCTTCGCAGTTCGTTCCGCTTGCGCCGCCGGCGCAATGCTCACGGTCACGCTCGGCAAAACCGAGCTTAGTTCCGCTCCAGGTGGACGGCGACTTCTGCGGTTATCTGCCGGCTGAGATAGAAATCATTCCCAAGGCCGTACGGATTTTTACGCCAATTACCTAAAATACAAGAAAACATAAAAACGAAACCACAGATAAACACAGATAATTCTAATCTCATCGGCGTTTATCCGCGTGCATCTGTGGTTCCAAAGTCCTCCTAACAATTTCATGTTAATTGTCTTGACCCGATGAACATGCTAAATTATATTGTTTTCAATATGACAAACACCAAACGTCTTGACCACTTGTGGAAAAATGGCCGGGAATTCCTGGGCGTGGACTACCCGATTATCTGCGGGGCCATGACCTGGGTCAGCACCCCGAACCTGGTAGCCACGGTCTGCAATGACGGCGCCTTCGGGGTCCTGGCCGGCGGCAATATGCCCGCAGAAATGTTGGAAAAAGATATTGACGCCACCCGTTGTCTCACCAAAAAGCCCTTCGGAGTCAATCTTATCACCATTGCCCCGAATTACCCGGCGCACCTGGACATGGTCTGCCGGAAAAAGGCGCCCTTTATCATCTTTGCCGGCAGTTTCCCGCGCACCGAGGAAATCCAAAAAGCCAAGGACTCCGGCGCCAAGGTCATCTGCTTTGCCTCAACCGATTCCATCGCGGAACGGATGATAAAATACGGCACGGACGGCCTGATGCTCGAAGGCAGCGAATCCGGCGGCCATATCGGCCCGGTCTCGCTGATTGTCTTACTCCAGGAAGTGCTCTTCAAGTTCAAGGACCAACTGCCCATCTTCGCCGCCGGCGGCATTGCCACCGGCCGGATGATGGCACACCTGTTATTGATGGGCGCATCCGGCATCCAGATGGGCACCAGATTCGTCATGTCCCCCGAATGCCAGGCGCACCCGGAATTCAAGGAGGCCTTCCTGCGCGCCAAGGCCCGCGATGCCATGGCCACACCCCAGTTTGATTCGGCCCTGCCGGTCGTCTCGGTCCGGGCCCTTTATAATGAAGGCACGGTCGCCTTCGGCAAACTCCAGATGGAACTGATTCAGAAACTCGAGACCAAAACCATCTCCCGCAAGGAAGCCCAGTTCGAGGTGGAGCGATTTTGGATGGGCGCATTAAGAAAGGCCGTGGTGGATGGCGACGTCAAACACGGCTCGCTTATGGCCGGCCAGAGCGTCGGTCTGGTCAAGGACATCAAGCCCATCAAGGCCATCATCAGCCAATTCATTGCCGACGCCACAGCAGAATTAGATTCTATTCATAGCCACTAAGGCACCAAGACACCAAGAAATTCTTCGTGCCTTCGTGTCTTTGTGGCAAACCGATTGTCCGTCATATTTTCCCTAAATATTTCTTGACTATTCCGGTTTTTCTGTTATAATAATAGTCCCTTTAGACGGAGAAGATAACTATGCCTTCCCGCCCGTACGGGCGGGATGACAAAGGTAGGATATTGGTCTATGTCAAAAGCGCCATGAACCACTGGCTCCCTGTGGAAACCACTGGGACCCTTTGAGAACTACAACCTCGTGAAAGAATATACTAACTATCATAACTTAACCATAGAAAGGACCAAACAATGCCGCAGACAATGGAGAAATCGGTCCAAAAGGAAAATAGAAAGGATACGAATATGGCAGGAAACAACTTAACGCAATTTATGGACCGGGTCAAGGCCAAGAACCCTTCGGAAACAGAGTTCCACCAGGCGGTCTATGAGGTGCTCTCCTCAGTTATGCCCTTCATAGAAAAGAACCCCAAATACCAAAAAGCCAAGATTCTGGAGCGAATCGTCGAGCCCGAACGGGTCCTGATGTTCCGGGTGCCCTGGGTTGACGACAAGGGCGAGGTCCAGGTCAACCGCGGATACCGCATCGAGATGAACAGCGCCATCGGCCCCTACAAGGGCGGCCTGCGCCTGCACCCTTCAGTCAACCTCGGCATCCTCAAATTCCTGGCCTTTGAACAGGTATTCAAAAACTCTCTCACCACATTACCCATGGGCGGCGGCAAGGGCGGCTCGGACTTTGACCCCAAGGGCAAGTCGGACAATGAAGTTATGCACTTCTGCCAGTCGTTTATGACGGAATTATTCCGCTACATCGGCCCGGACACGGACGTTCCGGCCGGCGACATCGGCGTGGGCGGCCGGGAAATCGGATTCCTCTTCGGCCAGTATAAGCGTCTGGCCCAGGAATTCACCGGCGTCCTGACCGGCAAGGGCCGGAACTGGGGCGGCTCGCTGATTCGCCCTGAGGCCACGGGCTACGGACTGCTCTATTTCGTGGACGAGATGCTCAAGACCCAAAAGGACTCGCTCAAAGGCAAGACCGTTCTCATCTCCGGCTCAGGCAACGTCTCCCAGTATGCGGCTGAAAAGGCCATGGAGATGGGCGGCAAGGTCGTGACTATGTCCGACTCAGACGGCACGGTCTATGACGAAAAGGGCTTTAACAAGGAAAAACTGGCCTTTGTGATGGAGTTAAAGAACGTCAAGCGCGGCCGTATCAAGGAATATGCGGACAAATTCGGCGCCAAGTACCTCCCCGGCAAAAAGCCCTGGGATATCAAGTGCGACGTGGCTCTGCCCTGCGCTACCCAGAACGAGATTAACGGCGACGAAGCCAAGACACTCATCAAGAACGGCTGTATGTGCGTAGCCGAGGGCGCCAATATGCCCAGCAACATAGACGCCATCAACGTCTATCTCGATGCCAAAATCCTCTACGGACCGGCCAAGGCAGCCAATGCCGGCGGCGTAGCCACCAGCGGCCTGGAGATGTCCCAGAACTCGTTGCGGTTATCCTGGACCAGGCAAGAAGTTGACGAAAAACTGCACAACATTATGAAGGACATCCACGCCACCTGCGTAAAATACGGAACGGAAGGCAAGTTCATCAATTACGTCAGCGGGGCTAATATCGGCGGATTCGTCAAGGTGGCCGACTCAATGCTGGACCAGGGTGTAGTTTAGGTGTTCTTACGAACGAAGTGAGTTATGACCAAAGGGAGTCCCGTTAGGGAGAACACCTTATCCCGTAGTCCCTCACGGGATTCGCTACTGCTTTCCCACAGGGACGGAGGGGTTAGGCAACACCTTATCCCGTAGTGGCGCCAGCGGCGCCACGGAGGGAATAATAATACAATAAGGGCGATAAAGGAAAGGAAATTTATGGCAAAGGTAAAAGAAGCCACGGAACTATTGTACGTCATACCCAACAAACCCGGGGCAGTAGCCGTGCTTACAAAAACAGTTTCCCGGACCAGGACTGATATCCTGGCAACGATGTCCTGGCTTTCATCAACCGACCCGGACAAGAGTTACTGCAAGATGATAACCTCTAATACCCCTAAAGCCGTTCAGGCAATAAAGAAATTGGGTTATGAGGTAAAGAAGTACCCGGTCTTGATGGTTGATTTACCTAACCGGCCCGGAGCGTTCTTTCCAATCGCTCAAAAGATTGCTGATGCCGGTATTAATATTAACTACCATTATGCGACTACCAGCGGCACAAAAGCACAGATGGTCCTGTCTACGAATAACGACCCCAAGGCGACGCGGATAATCAACCGGTGCCGGTGATAAAGCAAGGTAACATTTAAGCCAGGGGCGTTTCCCGCCCGTACGGGCGGGGAGCGCCCCTTTTTTCTTAGAGCCAGTTAGAACACCGCAGTGACCGCGTAGCGAACAAAGTGAGTTACTGGCTCTTAGATCCGCCTCTGGCGGATACTACATTACAATCCCCCCTCTATTAAGAGGGGTAGGGGTGTGTATTCTCCTGCGTCCCAAATAACGGCTATGGGGTCAATTTTCCTATCACCGCGCATAATTATCATAGGCCCAGCCGGTCATATCACCCAGCGACCAAGGACCAGTTCCCACTCCAATCGTGGTCGTAGCAGAAGTGGACTTGGTGATGCGGGTGACATTATCAGAACCTGAATTTGCCACCCAGACATAGGTGGCATCGACCGAAACTCCTTTGGGAGCAGTTCCCACGGCAATCAAGGTCGTGGTAGAGTCGGATTTCTTGATGCGGGTGACATTATTAGAACCCTCATTTGTCACCCAGACATAGGTCTCATCCACCGCAACTCCTTTGGGATTAGTTCCCACCGCAATTATGGTCGTAGTTGAATCGGATTTCTTGATGCGGGTGACACTATTAGAATCCTTATTTGCCACCCAGCAATAGGTCCCGTCCACCGCGATTCCATCGGGGCCGGTTTCCGTTGTAATCGTGGTGGTAACTAAAGTGGACTTTGTAATGCGGGTAACATTACTAGTATTAGGATTTGACACCCAGACATAGGTGGCATCTACCGCGACTCCACGAGGTCTTCTCGTTCCCGACCCTACCGTAATTGCGGTCGTGCTTAAATCCACCTTCAGGATGCGGGTGACTGTATAATCATTCCAATTTGTCACCCAAGCATAAGTGTCATCTACCGCGACTCCTTCGGTACCACCTCCCACGACGGCAATCGGGGTTGTGGTTGAGTCGGATTTCTTGATGCGGATGACAACATCGTATCCACCTGCCACCCAGCAATAGGTGGTATCTACCGCTACTCCATAGCCCAGGCCAGTTCCTGCGGAAATCGTGGTCGTGGCAGAAGTGGACCTTGTAATGCAGGTGACATCATCAGAACCTGAATTTGCCACCCAGATATAGTCATCCACGGCCGACGCAGTGGTAGTGGCAGATACCACGGCAGCATATGAACTATTACCCGCAATATTATAGGCCCTGACCTGGTAATAATAAGTGGTTGAGGCGGACAATCCTGTATCGGAATAAATAGTTACATCAGCCCCGGTTGCAGTAATCTGGCTAAAACCACTGCCGGAAATTAATGAACGTTCTATCTTGAAACTTTCTTCATCAGTGGAATTATCAGCCCAACTAAGGTTAATCTGCGAATATGATACGGCAGTTACGACCAGTCCTGAAGGCGCAGTAGGAGGAGACCCCGGCGTCGCAGTGGTAGTGGCCGATACCACGGCAGAATATGAACTATTACCATCAATATTATAGGCCCTGACCTGGTAATAATAAGTGGTTGAGGCGGACAATCCTGTATCGGAATAAATAGTTACATCAGCCCCGGTTGCAGTAATCTGGCTAAAACCACTGCCGGAAATTAATGAACGTTCTATCTTGAAACTTTCTTCATCAGTGGAATTATCAGCCCAACTAAGGTTAATCTGCGAATATGATACAGCAGTTACGACCAGCCCTGAAGGCGCAGTGGGAGGAGTCGCGGCCGCGCTACTACCGCTGTCCGAGCCGCCGCCGCCCCCGCAGCCGATATAACTCAGGGCCGCAATAAACGCGATACATACTATCGCGCCGGTTATTAACGCAAATCTTTTGTTTTCCATGTCAAATCCCTCCTTTTATGGCGCCGTTGGCGCCATTATCCCGGCAGTTTTTGCCGGGGCCGCTTTTCTCCGATTACCATCAAAAGTTAATCAATGCCGGTCAACATAGGAAAGTAACATAATAATGTCAAGAGATGCTACATTATTTTTATAGCAATTATTTATCCGCCCGCCCTAGAAATCTCGCCGAATATGCTGTAGGAATCCCCTCCAGAGGTGGGCAGGCAGAAGACCAAGCAGAAATAATCTTTCACCACAAAGGGCACAAAGTAAATCCCCCCTTACCACCATTTTCTAATCCCCCTACCTGTGGCGCCAGAAGCGCCATTTCCCCCTTTGTGGCGCCGAAGCGCCATGGCGCCCTTATGGCGCTCACAAAAGGGGGATGGGGGGGATTTTAATCTGCGTATTCTGTGAACTCCGCAGAGACCGCGATAGCGAAATCTGTGGTTTACACCACATATCCAATCACATACGGGTTAAAGGTAATGCTTACATTACCACTCGCATCGGTAAAGGCGTATTGGAACGACCCGGCGGTTATGGGCACAATAATCTGTCCGCCGTAAATCTGTCCGACATTTTTCGCTTCTACGCCAATCGCGAAACATTCCTGTTGGGTGGCATCGCGCCTGAGGCGGCAATTGAGCCATCCCTGGGGCGGCGGGGCAATACTCTGTTGGACCAGTTCCACCTGCAGGATTAAGGCAATGGCTTCCGGCGGAATCGCCGGATTCGGGGCAATCGGCATCCAATCCTGATTCCCGCTGACGATTAAACTGGTCATCTGGATTCTGGTGGGAAGGAAGGTGATTCGGCTTCCGCCGCCTACGCCCGGGGCCAGTTTGGCTTGGGTTACGCTGGCATCGAGTATCTTGTCCGTGGTTACTGCATTGTTAGCTAACTCGCTGGCTCCGACTGCACCGGCAATAATTTCCGATGCGCCGACCGAATTGGACGCAATCTTGGCCTGCGTGACCGAATTGGTGGCCAGTTTCACGGCCGTAACCGCGCCATCCACGAGGTCCTCGGTCCGGACGCTCTGGTCTGCCACCTTTTCCCGGGTAATGGCTCCGTCCCGGATTTTGGCCGTGGTAATGGCTCCGTCCTTGATGTCGTCCGTGGCCACGGCATTGGCGGCAATGTGGTCAGTCGTTATGGCATTAGGCGCTATCTTGGTTGAGGTGATTGCCCCATCCTTGATTTCGGCCGTATCCAGCGCTGGTGTCAGGGGCCGGGTCACGGCTGAAAAGGTCAGCTTATCCGGAGTAAGCGCGCCGGCCTTGATGTGCCGGTTCTCGACCGCGTTATCCGCAATCTTGTCCGACGTGACTGCCTTGGTGGCAATGTTGCTTGTTTTTACCTCTAATGGTTTTAACATATTTAACTCACTTTCTTTTGCCACAGAGGCACAGAGAACACGGAGTCGTACGCCATCCGCGTTCATCTGTGTTTATCTGTGGTTGCTTTCTAAGGCGTTACCACCTGAATCTCCAGCCGGAAAATCGGCGCTTCCCAGATGAACACGCAATACGATTTAGCCGGGTCAACCGTCGGCTGGAACGCCACATAGGCGGCGTTCTGCAGGCCGTTGATGAAATCGTTGATTTGCGTATTGAGGGCGGCCATAACCACCGAATCAAATCCGGACTCGGTTATGAGCACGCCGGCCTGGGTGAGTTTATGGGTCAGGCCCGACCTCAAGGTAGTGCGCAATCCGGCCCGGGCCACGTTGACCGGCCCGCCGCTGACGACTAAATCAGCGCCTTCACGCATCATACCGCTGGCATCCGGCTCGCCGGTCAGCCAGTATCCGGCAATGGCCGCCGGACCTCTGCCCCGGACCTTGTCGCCAGTCATGCGCAGGGTCTTCTTGCCCATCTGCTCGGACCAGGTATCCGCCGAGTTATTGACCTGGTCTTTGAAGCGTTTGGCCTCGACGCCGTCCACCGTCTCGAATGACAGGGCCAGTTTGGCATCCCACTTGGCGTAGGAATTCTTCAAATTGGCGCCCTGCATGGTGACGATGTCGGTCTTGGACCGCTCGCTCTTGGACACAAATGCCGGGTTAATCATCGGCGCGTATTTCCGGTTGGAACTATCGCCGATAATCTCCTCGTATTTGGCCGGGCCGGTTATCTTGGCGCGCAGTTGCTGGTACAGATAAGTCGCCTTGTTCAACAGGCCGTTAAGCCAGTTGCCTTTCATCTCATCTGTCACCGGCTGGGCGTTGTTGATAGCCAGCTGTACTTTCGATACTACTGTAGGCATAGTAGTTTCCTTTCCTTGAAACCACGAATTAACACGAATTAACACTAATCCGTGAAATCTGTGGTTACGGTTAGTAATGTTTGTTCTCACCGACAGGGGCAGGAAATCCGCCACCAACGAACCTCCTGCCGGGTGGCCCATCGGTAAGATTTTATTTATTTAATCTGTGTCAATCTGTGCAATCTGTGGTTGCATCTCTTGCATTAAATCCCAATAACTCTCCGAAAACCCTTCGCCGGTACCGTATTTTTCCACGAGGTCATCCCAGAGCACGAACATAAGCATCTCGGTTATTTCCGGCCTGAGCCAGGGCTTGGCCTTATCCAGCCGGAACAGCTCCTGCCTGAAGCGGAGCCGGATTTGCCCGGCATCAAGATTATTCGGCTGGTCCGGTTTGGCCAGGAACCCCAGGAAATGTTGGAGCGACTCAAAGGCCCGAAATATTATCAGGTAACTCTGCAGTTTCCTGAAACTATTCTCGTAGAGCTGGGGTTTCGAGTACAGATGCTCCTTCAGATACTCGTAACTGGTGTAACAATCTGCGTGTTTCATATCAATACCCTCCTGACTCGCCACTAAGGCACCAAGGCACAAAGCTGTCATTCCCGCGAAGGCGGGAATCCAGGTTTTATTTCTTTGTGTCTTCGTGGCTGGTTAAGAAATTATAAATTTCATTTATAGGAACGACTCCCGCCATTGTAGTTACCAGTTGTCCGTCATAAACCTTGACCCATACGGCTATGCCTATTACTTCGTAGGTGCGTTTATCAAATACCGGTCCGCCTGAGTTTCCAGGGAGTATTGGTGCAGAGATTTCGTAACAACCCCCTAAGTCCCCCTTTGTTAAGGGGGAATAAAAGGGGGTTGTAATTGCCGAGATAATCCCCTGGGATGGTCTGGGCGCTAAACCCAAAGAGCAACCAATCGTATACACTGGTGTAAATATGTAGGGCGTATAATCTTGAGGTGCCAAATTGGCTCCATAAATCCTGAAATCTGCGTTTATCTGCGTCCTAATTAAAGCCAGGTCTTTATCTGTGTCAGTAATTACTACCGTACCGGTAATAACACTTGAATCGTATAGCTCTATATCAACTATACTCTGGTCTTCCACTACATGAGCGGCAGTCAGTATTGCTATTCCCTCCACGCTCAACGCTCTACGCTCCACGCTGATAATTACTCCGGAACCCGTGGACCACCCCGCCGTTATCCTAACCGTCGGATAGAGCATCTGCTCATACTCGGTCTGATACGGGTTTCTAACAACAGGATTTAACTGATTTATCGGACTAGCGACAATCAGTATCTCTGTCTCTTGCCTTTGTGGCCTTTGTGCCTTTGTGGTAAAAACCCACGTGGCGCATATCGCCAGAAGCCCATAAACAATCAATCTTTTAACCATACTGTTACCCTCCTTACTCACCACAAAGTTTTCTCTACGCCCTTTGTGTCGGAGTTTACACTGAGCGTAGCGAACGTGTGGCTAATCTTATGTTTCTCCACAAGGAGGTGGTCAAATGAACCCTTTTCATATAAATCCGACCCGGGAATTTTCGCTATTTTGCCCTATTCGTTAGGGAATATCAGGGGTTAGGAAAAACGCCAAAATCCGGGCACCCCCAAAAACGCATGAACCCTTTTCATATGAAACTGTTGGGAGGGGGTAGGTAGGGTAGTAGATGCCAGTATGTCAGATTATAGACGCCAATTAGCGGGATTGTAGATGCCAACAAGCTGGACTATAGACGCCAATTAGCGGGATTGTAGATGCCAACGAGCTGGACTATAGATGCCAATTAACAACGTTGTAGATGCCAACAAGCTGGACTATAGATGCCAATTAGCAACGTTGTAGATACCAACAAGCTGGATTATAGATGCCAATTAGCAACGTTGTAGATGCCAATAAGCTGGATTGTAAATGCCAATTAGCGGGATTGTAGATACCGAGATTAAGGATTGTAGATGCCGAGATTGATGCACTATAGCGTGTGTATATGGAGGGTTAGGATTTTGGGAAGAGGATGGGCGTCAGCCGGACTGATTACCGTTCCAGTATTTCCAGGTATTCCTCAACGCTCATTCCTAACGTGCGCAGGTTATTACGAATGATAAAAACCGGAATATCCGCATCAGCCGGAATGACTATGGGACGTTGCAGCCCCTCCCGGTGGTAGATGCGATGGTCGCCTTTTTGGCGGCTGAATGTGCAGCCGATATACAGCAGGAATGCTTCGAACTTCTTATAATGAATTGGTGTTAAACGAGCCACAATTTTAATTGTATGAAGGAATTTTTACTGATTGTTGTTCCTGTCCGACCAGAACCGGCGGAACCCAATGTGACCGGGGCCGGGCCACCTTTTTCCAGCCGCAGTCGCTCAAAACCTGCTCCAACGTGCCCATTTTGATTAGTTCATGGATAAATATCTGCAATGCTTCGGTAAACCGTTTCTTGGCCTGTTCAAAGGTATTCCCGCAGGTAGAAAGGTCTAAAGCCGGAGTATAGGCGATAAACTTATTGCCCTCTTTCAGGAACGATACCGGCAGATTGACTATTCCGTAATGTTGCTTAAACAGCATATTCATCTCCTTTTACTCGCCCGTACGGGCGAGTTATCCCGATTACCTTTGGCATTTATGATAAATCATCGGGGAATCCTTATCTCTAAAACAAATATATCTTATCGGGCAGTGTTTGTCAACCAAAATATAAAATTATACCCGGGCCATCAGCCCCGTTAGAAAGTTTGCCGATTATGGTGATAATAATATACAAGTGTTCTTTACATTGTGACAGGTCTTTCTAACGGGGTCAGGGCTGAGCCGGGGGCTCGTCCAACGTCTTAAGAAATGCGCTGGGCGATTTCATCATCAGGTTGATGGTCTCCATCCTATCCACCCGGGCCGCGGCCTTGAGGTAGCGGTTACCGTGATTCAGGAAACAGTTAATCGCATTAAGATACCCGAACCCGTGCTTGACGCACTGGAAACTCTGCTCGTCATTAAAGTCCGTATCCTGGTTATTAAGGGTGGCGGACATCGATTTGGCCGTTTTCCTTAAGGCCGCCACTGCGAATTGCCGCGTGGCCTGTTCGCCGGCCATCTTTTTAAGATAAAGTAATCCGGCATACGAAGCGACGAACTCGCCGCAGTTATCAATGCTGACGCTATCCACAAATATCCGGCTCCGTTCATTATCGTCCTGGCTGGCCTTGCGCTTGGCATTCAGGTCCAGCCGCATGGTTGCCAGTTGGGGCGTAATCTGGTGGTGGATATAGTGGCCGGTCTCTTCGCCTATCATATAACGCAGGGAGTGGGCATTGAATTCGGAAAGGTTGCTGGGCAGGAAGATGATATTGGAGACCGGGTCGTAACAGAACCGGCGCGACCCATCGGACTGGTCCAGGGCCACCTGGGGCGGCGGGACGCTCTCGGCCCCGAACTCTATTTTAAGGAACTCAAAGGCATCGCGGACCAAATCGGACGGATTTAACTGGTTGGGCATAGTATAGGAAAGTATCAAATGCAACCGCAGATTGCACGGATTACCCGGATTAAAAACGCCAGATTAATGAGAAATTCGTACGTGTCCCCGGATTATCAGATTACAAGATCAAAAAAGATGGTTTTAAGAAAACGATACCTTGCAAGGTAGGAAAATCAAGAGTTAGCACAGGTGGGACGTGTCCCGCTCACCCGATATATATTGCTAATGGCTTCCCTCGTGGTCTAGATGGTTTAATATAAAAGCCTTCCTTTTTTGCAAAAGTTTCATTGAATATTATTTTGCTCTGTTCCGGTGGCGTTAGTCCCGAAAAAAGCTCGCCTTTTGTCGAAACAAATTGCACTTGCGCTACAATAAAAGTCATGCGTTTTCTTTTGGAGCTAATATTATCACTTTCCATTTATATTTTCCTCCTTACTTATTTCGTAATTGCAATTCCGGAATTTCCAGGGGTACAATACTTAATTACATCTTTCGTCCCCTAAATTAATATTTCTCTACTATGTAATTTTCATACTAACTTCACAGGGAACAACATACTTGAATTCTTTCCAGAGTAATTCATCCGGTAACCATTCTCGTATTTTTGAGATACTCTTAAAGGCGGAGGTAATAAATTGATGTGCTTTTTGAATGGTGACTATTTCTTCACCAATCTTAGCAACACCCTCATGAACAAAAGAATTGCGAGCTGTTTTAAGACTTAAGAAATCATCCCAAAGATTCTCTTCTTCTTTTAGTGAATGCCCAATAAGAAATTTAAGTAGCTTATCGTATTGCTCTTTAAGCCTATTATCACGATTATTTATCCAATCCCAAAGATTAGGATCTAGGTTTTTAAGTTTAGGTAATACGTTTAGGACGGAAGAAATAAAAACCTCAAGTGCGGTTGTCGTCAAAACTATTGCAGGTCCAATCCTTGGTAATTCTGCTGCAGCATCCAAGAGCAATGTATTCCATGGCGGCGGCTCATAGTCCGGGGGAAGGCTATGAATATCATTCCAGATTCTTTTATTTAAAGGCGTATAATTGAAGAGAAATGTTTTAGATTGCCGACTGCCAATAACTATATTACCTTTATGTTCAAAGTCGTCTTTTTTTAATTCGCTTCCGTCATCATTAAAATACTTGATTTGCCAAGGACTATGCTGAAAATCAATTTGGCAGGTTTGTTTTGCATATTGCGTCACATATCTAAATCTTCTTAAAAAAGAATTAATGGCTTGAATCATTATATCCTTGGGCGGATCAATAGAGCTGTCACTATCAATACTGAAAGAGCTTTTATAAAATTCAATATACAATGCATCTGCCTGGAAAGCAGGTTTTCCCTCCATTTTTATAGAATTAGCGTCTCCCTGTTGGCCTTGCTGACCACTCATTCCTGGCGGCAACAGTTTAATCTTATATCCACTGTCGGTATATTCGTGAATTGGGAATTCCTCTCCATCCGGAATCGTCAGTGAAAAAGGAAGTTTTATATATAATCTTGCAAGCATAATAAATTAATTATCACACCCCTTATCTAGGCGTAGCTATCATTTTCGTTAGCGGTATTCTACCAACCCCTTCCCCTTGGGTCAATCATTATCCTTTTTCTTCTTCGGTTTTTTCTTGCCTTCCAGCCGTCTCTTGTTGCGCTTATAGGTCTTTTCCAAATTCAACAGCCAGTGGCTCAGGTTGCTCGGGTCCTCGGTCAGGTCCGCGGCCATGGCCTTGAGCACCCCGTTACACCGGTCCAGCGATTGCATCCTCAATAACTCCTTGGCGCCCGGGAAGCCCAGACACTTGATGGCCCGGAATACGCCGATGAGGAACTTGCGGAATCCCTCGTGCTTGCGCTCGGAGAGTTCCGAGGACGGCTCGCCGTCGTTCTTGGCCATGAATATGTCAAAGGCGTTATTATTATCGTCTTTCATAATTGCGTAAGCGGATTAAGCGGATAAAACAGATTAAACGGATAAAATCTGCTAAAGTACCCGGTGCGTTTTAGCCGCCGGCTAAATACTGCCGACCATTGCTGCGCAAAGGGCAGTTCTATCTGTTTAATCTGTGTACTACCTCTTTCCTGAAAATGGATAGTGGCTCTTTAATATTGTTTTCATTTTATCCTTTAAGGCACGGGTGCCGAAGGATTCTTCCATCTCTTCCATCTCCTGGCGGGTGACGAGTTGTTTCAGGAGCGCGTGTTTGCCGAATTCCGAAATCCGGTATCCGTCTCTTAAAGCCAGCGATTTTTCGTCCCGGTTCATATCCGGATTAATCCCGGCATAGATGCCCGGCTCGGCCTTGACGTGCTTGATGAATCCGACCCAGAGTTCCTTTATCGGCACCGACTTCGGCACGGTCAGTTCGTAGCCGAATGACTCGTTGGTCCAGCCGGTATCCGGCAGGATAAAGGTCTTCTTGGTGATTTCCTTGATGCCCCATTTGATTTCAGTCAGTGCCTGGGCAATGGCCTGGATGGAGTTCTGGGGCTGTTTGCGCCGGTCAAAATGGTTTTTAATCTTGCTCATAAGGTTCTCCTCTATTTCAATTACCCTGTATTTCCAGGATACGGATAACCTTCAGGGTCGCCTCGGCCACGGCAATGTCCTCGTCCGAGTATTTGCTTGGATAGCGCAAGGCATTTGCCATTATGGCCTGGAATTGTTGCTTGACCCGCTCACGGCTATTGATGTTCCACAGTATCCGCCGGGCAGCGCGGTCTTTGCAATAATGCAAGCGCAACAGGACCATCGGGTAATCAGCCGGTTTTTTCATGTTCACAAGCGCGTCTCCCGGGTTACACGAATATTAAGGTAACCCCTCCGCTTCGCCCCTACGGGACTGCTGTCACAAGGAAGTCCCGTCCAGGGACGCTACGGGATAACTGGCAGTAATGAGTAAACTCTAACTGCCAGTAAACGGGCATATTTCTCCCTTGGCATCGGCAGCAGCAACGGCGTCATACCTGCCTGATATGGTTAATAAGAGCAATTAGCGTGCCACTTTGGGTGATGGGGTGAATTAATATTGTGATTATTGGTATAATGCCTTATAATAAATGCGTTAAAGAAAATGAATAATTCCGGAATGGCGCTTTGGGCTGAGGAATGATTGTGAGGCCTGCACCTACTTTGCACAAGTTTGTGTGCATAAAATCGGGCTAAAATGGGGTGTTTTTTGGGGTATCTTAATATAGAATAACGAATTAGGTTAATTTGGGTGGCACTGGGTGCCTTTGCACAAGTTCTTGTGCATAAAAACTGGCTAAAATGGGGGGTTTTTTGCGGTATCTTGATATGTAATAATAAATTAGGTCAATTTGGGTGGGGGTAGGGTACTTTGCACAAGTGCTTGTGCATATTACCTCACGTAAATTCCGGGGCCGGCCGGGCGGTTAAGAACCGGCCCGGGACTGTTTTATTGTTGCGGCGGGCCGCATCTCTTGCAAGGGTCATAATTTCTTCGCTTGGCTTCTTTGAGCGTTACCTCAGTGCGTGAAATAAGTAAATCCTTGCAGCCCTTCCGATGATATCTCCGGCCGGATGTGGTAATGTAAACCATAATGCCGGCGTCTTTGGGTTTTTCTTCAGCCGCATCCTTATTTGACGCTTCCGAAGCCCAGAGCCCTTTTTGGCCGGCCCGGGCCCGCTTTTCGTAGGCCGCGAACAAGTCGGTGTATTTGAAAGGAAACGCGGTATCGGCCCGGCCATAGCCCTGGCGGATGATTTCCAGGTTAACGAAAAGGCCGTCCGGCGCGCGATAAAGGTAAGCCGGCCAACGGCCGGATTTGTCAACCGTATCGCCGTCCGCGCCAAATTGGAAATAAACCGCTTCGGCCATGATGAGATTATCCAAAAACTTGGTTGATTCCTTGTAATACGGCGCATCAAGTTCCGGCGCATCAACGCCGATCAGGCGCACCCGCCTTATCTCTGCCCGGCTGAATTGGATATCAACCGTAGCGCCGTCAATCACGCGCATGACTTTGCAGGGGATTTGATTATTGAAATCTGCCACAGGATATTGGGGCGCGGCCGGCTGGGCATCCCCGGCCGGCTGGCTGATCACGGCTCCGCCGGCAACCAGCAGTAAAACCAAACCAACCAACAAATATTTAAGTTTCATAAATCCTCCTTATCTGGATATACATTATCATTTCCGTCCGGCTAAAACAAGGATTTGCGCGGGGCCTCGCGGGCCAGGGGCGCGCGGCTTCGTCTTTGCGGTCATTTTCTGTTTAGCGCGTCCAGTCGGGCCCGCGCGTCTTCATAATTAGGGTCAATCCTAAGCGCTTCTTTGTAGCATCCAATAGCTTTGTCTTTGTCGCCGGTTTGCTCACAGGATACGCCCAGATTATAATGCGCTATGGCCAGCTCCGGGTCGATGTAAATCGCCTCCTCATAGCATTCCATGGCCTTTTGGTTGTCTCCGGTCTTCCAGTGCATAAAGCCGAGGTTGTTGTGCGCGATGGCATCAGCCGGTTTGAGGTGAATGGCCTTTTTGAAGCATTCCATGGCCTCCGGGTAGCGGCCATTTTCACCGTAGAGCGTGCCCAGGGACATATAGGGCTCGAACATCCCGGGCTTGAGCCGAATGGACTCTTTCAGGCAGGTCTCGGCCTGTTCCTTATCGCCGGTTCGCCAATAGGAATACCCAAGAGCGCAGTGGGCCTCGGCATCATCCGGCTGAATCCGGAGCACCTCTTTGAAGTATTCTATGGCCTTGGGGTATTGTTCGGTTTCGGCATAGGCCCGGCCCAAACTATAGCGCGCGCCGGACTGGTCCGGCTGAAGCCGAATGGCCTCTTTATAGGAGGCGATGGCGCCCGGATAGTCGTTGAGTTCCTCATACATAATACCCAAGCCATAATGGGCATCGGCATAATTGGGCTGGAGCCGAATCGCTTCCTTGAGACTAGTTATCGCTTTCTGATGCTCGCCTGTTTTCCCATATAGGCGGCCCAGGTCACAGTGTGCATCAACCAGGTCAGGTTTAATCCTAATTACCTTCTTAAAACACTCTATGGCGTTTTGATTATCGCCTGTATTCGCATATATCAGCGCTAGGCTAACGTGCGCATTTAAATGGTTGGGCTTGAGCCGGATGAGATTCTTTAAGAATTCTTCGGAGCCGTCTATAATCAGATTTTTCATATCCGCCTCCTGATTCCAGGGTTATTTATCCTTGTCGGTATCTTTGGGCGCTGGTCCGTCGCCCCCGGCCCGGATTATTTTCCGGTCTGTATTCTCATCGGTGTTTTTACGTGCGTGGTTTCACTTAATCCCAATTGTCCTTCGTCTTTATTGCCCCAGGCCCAGAGGGTGCGGTCGGTTTTTAAGGCCATGGTAGAACTCATTCCGCATTCAACTTTTGACCAATAGGGTTCATTGTTGACCTGCGTCGGCCGGTCAGTCCGGGCGATATTGCCCAGTTCCTTTTTCCTGGCTATCAGGAATTTCTTGAACTGTTCCGGCGATTTGCCCTGGGCCAGCGCCGTGGCCCGACGCTTGAACCCGCTGGCCTGGTAGGCGCTCATCCAATCAATGGCCGGGTTATCCCGATTTTCCATACGCCTTTTTCCAGAAACGCCTCAATGGTCTGGCGCTGCGCCTTGTTAATCAGATTAGAATGCGATATCTTCTGCCTTTTGGCGTATTCGGCCAGCGCGACTATTTCTTTTTCTTCCAGATAGGCCAGCCGCTTGTGGTAACTGTTGGTTATGGCCTTGCCTACGATTTCCTCCATTATGCCCGTTTTGCCTTTGCCGTCAAATTCCTTAAAGGCATCGTAGTATAATGCCCGGTCGATGACTTTAATGTTTATCGGCACAAAGCCCTCCCGGATGAGCAGGTAATTGTTAAGCACCCGGCCGATACGGCCGTTGCCGTCCACGAACGGATGGATATGTTCAAAGGCCAGATGCAACAGGGCGATTCTCTTTATGATGTTTTCATCGGGCCGGGAGTTGTATTGAACCAGCATGGCCTGGAGTTTTTCCACTACCAGCGCCGGGTCCGGCGCAACATGGTCCGCCACCCGGACCCATTCGCCTTTTTCCCGAAACCGGCCGGCCACCTCATCCCGGATATTGGACAGGAGCATCTTGTGCAGGAATAGAATCATCTCCAGATTTAATTCCTGCTCTTTGGCCCTGGCGTTTATATAAGAAACAACCCGGGCCAGGTTTTTCGCTTCAAACAGTTCCCGTTCGGAAATATACCGGTCCAGGTTTATTTGTAACAGTATCTTTTCCGTTTCTTCCAGGGTCAGAGTGCTGTTTTCTATCGCATTGGAGTTATAAACCTGCTCGGATACCTCGGTTTCACTCAGGAGTTTAAGAAGCGATTCTTTGTTTACGGCGGTTTTGTAGTAGCGCTCCCTGAGGGATTGTATTTTGCTGTAGATGTTTAATACCTTTGCCATGGCTTGATTATAGATAATTTCACGATATTGTCAAGATAATCGTGAAAATTAGTTAATTTTTATAGTGTTTTCACGGTTATGGCAGGTTTACTGTCTAATATATTAGATTGTATTCCGGTAATGTCAATACTTTTCCCTAATTATCTGGCGTGGCGGATGGGCCGGGCAATGATGCCCAGTTCCTTTTTCCGGGCTATCAGGAATTTCTTGAACTGCTCCGGCGATTTGCCCTGGGCCAGCGCCGTCTCCTTACGCTTGAACCCGCTGGCCTGGTAGGCGCTCATCCAATCTATGGCCGGTTCGTCCGGACAGCCCAGCCGCCGCCTCAGGTGCACGAATCCGTCTATGGCCTCCTCTAACTTCTTGCCTTGAGCCAGCCGGAGTTCAGTCCTGAGTCCCTCAAGGAATGCCCGGAACCCCTCAGCCGTCATCCGGAATTCCGCCCAGGTCTCTTCCTGGTTGAAATGGGAATCGTGGTATTTATTGATGATTTCCAGGTTACGGCAGGTCGGACTGCCGAATAGACGCCAGGTCTTGAGATAGCCGTCTATGAAATCCTCCAGGGTCAGTTCCTGGCGGGACAGTTCCGAGACCAGTGTGAAATCGTTATTGGCCAGGGCAATCTCAAAGGCTGATTTCTTGTCCGATGCTTTACTCCGTGTTCGGCCGTTCCGAGGATTTTTGGTTTCCTCTGGCTTATCTACCGGATTTTCGGGAGTGGTGCCAGATTCTTCGATTTCTCTGCCATCATTTTCCGGTTCCGTCTTATTGTCATCATCCGTGGTGTGACGGCCTCATAAATGAACACCTGAATCCTTTCAGGAGACCTCAGTCCCTATAACCCGTCCCGTATATTTTCGGGGCCCTATGGGGCATCTGCCCTCTCCTCTTAGAGCCAGTAGAAACCCGGTGCCGTACTGGCTCTTAGATCCGCCTTTGGCGGACATACATCTCTCTATACTATAGAATGTTTGAGCACCCCTAAAAACTGCAATGAATCCCGGATTTTCCTTATTTTATGCAGTTTCCAGAGCAACTCTCCCTGCATCTATATAACCCCTCCGCTGCGCCCCTACGGGACTGCTGTCCCAAGGAAGTCCCGTCAGAGACGCTCCGGGATAAGAGTTAGTATGTCACTTCGTTCCTACTATCTCTAAACGAATAAAAGGACTTGCCGGTTCTCTTTATTTATGATTTTTTGAAGGGCTTATCGGTTCGTTCACTCTGCCTGCTTCGTAATGTTCACTTCGTGGTCACTGCGGTGGTCTGGCGATAATGCGCCGTCAGCCCGGTCGGTTTTCAGCCAAAGGAATACGCCCCGCTTCCGGCTCGGCTAACTTTTTGTTGTTTTCACGCCCCGGAAATACATTATAATGTTGCCGATGAGTATCACCCAAAAAACCACGGCCAGGGTCCACAATATATTTTCGCTTAAATCCCTGCTGAGGCCTTTATCAACCAGCAGGTTCATCAACGGCGCTTGGAGTTCGCGCAGGGCATAGACAATCAGGCCTAACAGGAAGACCCCAACCACGCCGAACAGGATGCTCTTGGCCAGCCAGAGCATAAACCGGTTGGCCCACCCGGTTTTTTTGACTTCTTTATCTCCCATATCCGGTTACCTCCTTTGGAAACGTCATTCCTGACGGCTCCTGTTTTATGTTTTCTGTTTCTAATATTTCGGCGACACCCGGCGCCCGAACCCGCTCCTGCGGGACCGCGCGTATCCCGCCCCTACAGGCGGTGGGTAGCCACCGCCTCGCGGGATACGCGCGAACGGCTGCCGGGCAATCCCTTCTTACAGAACTCTTGCGAAATGACCGCAAGGCGTTCCAAAAGTGTCATTGCATCCCGCTCTGGCGGGATGTCATTGCGAATCCCCGCCAACGGCGGGGATGAAGCAATCTCGCTCGGGATAAACTCCGCAATCTCATATCACAAAAGAGATTGCCACGCCCTGAACCAGTAACGGTTCAGGGCTCGCAATGACAGAGGAAACGTTTTCGCAAGAGTTCACTTCTTAAGTACCATCCTACCATTTTCGCCTTTATCAGGCAAGATAAAACCGGCGTATACTTGCCGAAACATTCCTATTTCTTCCTTTGCTTTTGCTGGGTTTGCCGGACCGACCTGCCAAATTTGCGGCCGCTTCTTCCTTTTTCAATCTCGGTCATCTTGTATTCCCGGGCTTCTTTTCTTAATCTGACGTAGTTGGCATATTTATCTTTATCCAACTCGCCGGTTTTGAGGGCCTCTAATACCGCGCAGCCGGCTTCGCTGATATGGGAGCAGTTCTTGTATTTGCATTTTATGGACAGCGCGACTATCTCCTCAAAGACGTTGTCTATTCCGGCGTTGGCGTCGGTCAGCCCGATTTCTTTCATGCCCGGGTTGTCGATGACCATACCGCCGTTGGTTAGGAAGTACATCTGCCGGCTGGCCGTGGTGTGCTGTCCGGCGCCGGTGACGATATTTATGGCCTTGGTCTTGATGTCGTCCGTGCCCAGGAGCTTGTTGATGAGCGATGATTTGCCCACGCCGGATGAGCCCAGGAAACAATATGTCTTGCCTCCGGCGATATAGGCCATCAATCCGGCCAATCCTTTACTGGTCAGGGCGCTGATGGGGATGATGTCAATGTCCTTAAACCGGTCTTTCAGTTGGGCCATCTTCAGGTCCAATTCCGCTTCCGATATCAAGTCGATTTTATTCAGGACGATAACCGGCTGGATATTGCCCTCGGTGACCATGGCAAAGTATCGTTCAAAGCGGTTGAGGTTATAATCCCGGTCCATTGATTCGATGATAAAGGCCGCGTCAATATTGGCCCCGATAACCTGGGCCCCGGATTTGTTGCTGTATTTCCGGCGCAATATGGTCTGGCGGGGCAGTAATTTGTGGATAACGGCTTCGGCGGTATTGCGCGCGGTAATAGCCACCCAATCGCCGACGCAGGGATAATCTTCCCTTGATTTGGCCTTGAACATCTGCCGGCCGGTTATCTTGGCCAGCCACTCATTGGTTGTGTTTTTTACCCGGTAGGCCTCTTTGTATTCGGCAATAACCCGGGCCACGCCGTAATTGCCTAATCCCAGCGCGGTTCGGCTGGATTCAAAGAATGCGCTATAGCCCAGGTCTTCAAGTTTCATATTATTAATCCTGTTTCTTTTGCCACTAAGACACGAAGACACGAAGAAATCCTTCCGTCCGGATAAACCTCATTTCAACCGGACACCGCATTTCGGGCAGTTTTCAGCGCCGTCCGTACGGATGCTTTTAGTCGGTAACGGCGCCCGGCATTTCGGGCACCGATAATAAAAGAATATTGATAAACTGAAGAGCAGTATTATCAGGACGACACCCACTAAAAAGATATCGCCCGGGGTCAGGTTCGGTAACGGGAATACATAAGCCAGGCCCCAACCTAAGATGATAGTTGCGACGCAACCCATCATTATTATCGGGAGACGTTTTGACTTATGCTTGTATTGGCTGATTATCCTGGCCTGTTCCTCGGCTGATATGTCTGGCGCAACGTTCGGGGCGGTATTTTCTATCATATACTTAATTGCATCCTATATTATTTAATAGATTAGTCAATGGTTAACTGGCATTATCCGGACTAAGGGACTCCCGTTGGTCGTAACTCGCGGAGTTTATCCCAGATGGACTCTAACTGCCTCTAATAAATTCCGGGCCGGGCCGGGCAGGGGACGGCCGAACCGGTCTTTGAGTTCCCGCTCTATGGCTGATATTTCCTTGGCGCTCTCGGCCAGGGATAATCTCCGGTAGATATTGAGCCGGCCGGTCTCGGAGGCGACATAGTCAGACGAGATAAAGGTGGCGATGTCAGGATTGGTTTCCAAGGCCGGCAAGTCCGGTTCTATTAATAATGTTTCTGTTTCTTTGTCTATAAGGGACTGGATTCCCGCCTGCGCGGGAATGACATTACCGCTTTGTGCGCGGAGTTTATCCTGTAAGGATGTCTCTGTGGTTATCTTCTTGCCTTTGAGTTTCTTGACGGCCTGCTCAATGAGTTTGCAATATAATTCGTAGCCGATGGCCGCAATGTAGCCGTGCTGTTCCTTGCCCAGGATATTGCCGATGCCCCGGATTTCCATATCCCGCATGGCTATCTTGAATCCGGCGCCCAGTTCGTTGAATTCCTCTATGGCTTTTAAGCGTTTGGTGGCGTCAGTGTTAATAGCGTTGTGCTCAGGAATGATGAAATAGGCATAGGCCTGATACTTGTAGCGGCCGACCCGGCCCCGCAACTGGTGCAGGTCGCTCAAACCAAAATCGTCAGCATTGTTGATGAAGATGGTGTTGACCCGGGGGATATCCAGCCCGGATTCGATGATATTGGTTGAGACCAGGATATCGTATTTGCCGTCCACAAAGTCGCGCATCTTCTGTTCCAGTTCAGGCCCGGGCATCCGGCCGTGGGCAATGATTATCCGGTCCTTGACCTCCGGACAAATCTTCTTGAGCCGGTCTGCCACCTTTTCAATATCGTAGATGCGGTTATGGACAAAGTATATCTGGCCCTTGCGCTGGATTTCCAGTTGAATAGCGTTTTTGATAATATTATTATCAAATCTGCAGACAACGGTCCGGATGGACTGGCGGTCCTTGGGCGGCGTGGTCATAGTGGAGATTTCCCGCAGGCCCGAAAGCGACAGGTGCAGGGTGCGCGGGATGGGCGTGGCCGAGAGCGTCAGCACGTCCACAGTTGATTTTATCTTCTTGAAATATTCCTTGTGCTCCACGCCGAAGCGCTGTTCTTCGTCAATGACCACTAACCCCAAATCCTTGAATTTAATGTCGGACTGGACCAGCCGGTGCGTGCCGATGATGATATCTATCTTGCCTTCAGCCAGCCGTTTAAGGATGTCCCTTTGCTCGGCCTCGCTCCTGAACCGGCTGATGACTTCTATATTAACCGGGTAATCAGCCATACGTTCGGACAATGTCCGGTAATGTTGTTGGGCCAGGATGGTGGTCGGGGCAATCACTGCCGCCTGTTTCCCGGACATGCAGACCTTGAACGCGGCCCGGATAGCCAGTTCGGTCTTGCCATAGCCCACGTCGCCGCAAATCAGCCGGTCCATCGGCCGGGCTGATTCCATATCGTTCTTGAGCACTTCAGTGATGGCGGTCTGGTCCGGGGTTTCTTCGTAAGGGAATGCGCTCTCGAATTCCTTTTGCCAGTCGTTATCCGGCGGATAGGCAAAGCCCGGATGTTTCATCCGGAGCGCCTGGATATAGAGCAATTCCTGGGCCAATTTCTTGATGGCGTTTTTGGCCCGTTCCCGGCGGACCAACCAGTTGGTTGTTCCGATTTTGTCCACCTTGATGGCCCGGCGTTCGCCGGCCCAGTATTTGCTGACCAGTCCGATTTGGGTGATGGGCACATAGACGAGCGATTTATCCTGGTATTCCAAGGTCAGGAATTCAGAATTGTAAATCCGTTTCAGGCCCAGGTAACGGCCGATGCCGTGGGCTGTATGAACTGCGAAGTCGCCCCGCTGGAGTTCCCAGAAGGTCTCGGTGGTCCGGGCCCGGGACGGCACCATTGCCTTGGGCTGCCGGAGCAGGCGGTAGCGGTTGAATAATTCGCGATGACTGATAAAGGCGATGCCTTCGTCCTTGGAAAAGAAACCCTCATTGAGCCGGCCCTGGAGAAACCGGACTTTGCTTAAGGAAATGAATTTGTTAGATGCCAGCAATTCCTTGAGATGGGATTCCTCGGCTTTGTTCTGGGACACGATGTGGAAGTTTTTGGCTTTATCCACCAGGTCTTGGAGTTCCTTGAGGATATTGGTGAATCCGCTGCTGAAACGCTGGAGCGATTCGATTGTGAGATTAATCCCTTCGGCACCCGGAACCGGGATTTTGTGCAGATAGAGCCGGGGATATTGGGGGGTGCGTCCCGATGCCTTCGGATACGGGGCGCTCTCCGATGGAGTCCGAAGACTCATACGGAGTCCTTCGGACCGCTCTACCAAATGAGCGTCGGAGCGGCGGTTGAGGGTTTCTTCGTTTTCATCATCGGTTTGGTTAAAGACGATGATGGTGTCAAGGGGAAAATAATTCAACAATGGCAACTCTTTACTATCCGCCGAGACAATCAGGCCCTTGGCCAGATATAACTCCACGCTATCCAGCGTCTTGATTGAGAGCTGGGTAGACATATCAAAGAGCCGGATTGATTCTATACGGTTACCGTCCCATTCAATGCGCAGTGGTGTCACCTGGTGCGCTTGCGCCTGAGGCGCAATGCTCCCGACCATTGCTTCGCAAAGGGCGCTGCTGCCAAAAGGGAAAATGTCAATAATCCCGCCCCGGATGCTGATTTCACCCACGCTGTGGACCGCGTCCAGGGTTTTCTCATATCCGCCCTGGAGCAAACGCTTGATAAATTCCAGGCGGTCTGTGGATTGGCCGGTCTTGATTTGGATGATGGAGCTGTCCAATTGCTGGCGGTCCGGGAAGGCAGAGAACAAGGCTGACTTGGAGATAACGGTGATTTTTTCTCCCGGGGTTATCAGGCGGTTTAGGAACAGGATTTTATCCTGGGTGGCATTGGGACCGGTATCGTTTCCGGTAGCCGGAGCCAAAAGCAGGGTCGGGGCTGATTTGCCGGTAATACTTAAGAACACAGACAGGTCATCCAAGGCAAAATCAGCCGATTCCTCATCCTCGGTAATGACCAAGATATCCTTGTGGGTGGATTGGTAGAGTTGGGCGATGAGGTATAGAGGCGCACTGCCCCAGAGCCCGCCGATATGGATCTCTTTATTCTTGGCTAAATCAGAAATAACGGATTGAAGAAGCATGATAACCTAATGTATTAATCCCAGGTGTTCCAGAGCCATTTTGGCGGCTAATTGCTCGGCTGATTTCTTGTCGTTGCCAATGCCCGGGCCAAAAGACGTCTGGTCCTCGTCCTGAGATTTTCCGGGCAGAAATACCATTACCTCAAAAATGGGTTTGTGCTTGGGGCCGGACTGCTTGACAACCCGATAATTGGGCACCCGGGCGAATCTGTGCTGGCTGTGATCCTGCAGGATGGCCTTGTAATTGGAATGCAGGGCGGTTTCCTCGCCCGTGGCGATATCGTCGGCAAACATCTTGGTGATGACCTTAACCGCATCCTTGTAACCGCTTTCCAGGAATATGGCGCCGAAGACGGCCTCCATGGCGTTGGCCAGGACCGAGACCGGCAGCGCGCGGCCCTTGATGCCCTTACCCACGATAATCAGTTTATCCAGTCCGAGAGCCAGGCATTTCTGGGCCAAACTCTCCCGGCTGACGATATTGGATTTAATCACGCTCATCTTGCCTTCGTTCATCAGGGGGAATTTAGTGTAAAGGATTTCGGAGATAACCAGCCCGAGAACCGCATCGCCCAGGAATTCCATGCGCTCGTTGATATGGGGCAGACCGGAATGCTTTTCCGCCTCGTCGCCTTCCTCCCGGGCTGAGGAATGGGTCAGGGCCTGATGGAGCAATTCCTTTTTGCGGAAGCCGTAACCCGTGCATTTCTTGACGACCTGGCGTAATTCGTCCCGGAGGATGGTCTTCTTGTCCTTTTTCCAGAATAACATAATCGGTAAAATAGCAAAATAATCAATAAATCTCAAATAAAAAGAACCGGATATATGATTTATTCGTTTATATATACGCGGGAATAAGAAACTTAACCCTGTAAATAATCTGTCCCGCGCCCATCCTTCGGATAGGTGCGGGATCTAACCGGCTGTAACAACCTTCAGTTTAACAGCCGGTAAGAGAGGCAATTTATGTCAAAGACAAAAGCATATGGACCCGGAAGACGAATATGGAACTCGCCGCAGCGAGACCGTGAGCATCAACCATCGGCTGAGCGGAACGAACTGAACATGACCCCGATGATTGATGTCATCTTCCAGTTGATGATATTCTTTATGTGCTCCATCCATTTCAAGTCGCTGGAAGGGAAATTGTATGCCTATATGCCGATGGATAAAGGACCCAGCGGTGGAAATCCTCCTCCTATAGAAGAAGTCCGGATCAGGTTGGCGTATTCAGAGTCATCTCCGCTTATGGCCCGGGTCAAATTAGGCGATATAGATTTCAAGGACTGGAATTCCTTAGAAAGGCATCTCAAGGACTTAGCGCCCGGGTTGGTTATGCCAGACGGGCTGGATATTATACCGGTCAAGATAGATGCGGACAGCGATGTGCCGGCCCAGGCCGTGGTCAACGTGCTTAATATCTGCAAGAAGGCCGGGGTGCAGAAGACCGAATTCGCTGCCAAGAGTTCACCACGCCCGCCGCCCAAATAGAATTCAGAACATTCTAATCTGAATCTGGGATGGTTCGGCGGCCTTGTAGCTGCTACCGGAATCTTCCTTGATACCGGTTAAAGGCGGGATTCCTAATTGTGGGGTTGAGCCCTCATTCTCCTTGAGTGATGGTTCGCCATACTCCGGTTTTCCGAATATGGATATCTTGCCGAAGACGCCGTCATAACCCGGGATAATATTCAATTTCTTCTCGCGGACCAGCCGAACCCCCTCGGCAATCCGGGGCGGGGCAAACGAATCCAATTCGTCTATGGGCATATCCAGCAGGATATTGAATTCACTCTTGCCCTGGTCAATGAGTTTGTGGTAGGTTTCTAATACGGATTTGGCCGTGACGTTTACACCTAAGGCGTCCGCAATAATTTCCTCCAGAGGAATAAGATATTTATTGGGAATGCTATTAGGCGGCACGAAATTATCGGGCCGGTCGGCCAGGTCGGCCACCCGGTGGCAGACCCCGATGGTCAGTTTCTTCTTGCAGACCGGGCAGATGTCATTATGTTTTTTGCTCTCGGCCGGAGACAGAATTACATTGCAGGTCCGGTGGCCATCGTAGTGGTATTTACCTTCCTCCGGAAAGAATTCTATAGTGTAGAGGAATTTCTTAGCATCCTTGGTCTTAAGGGTGTTGATAATATCGGAATACGACAGTTCGCAGTCAAAAGCATTGGCCTCCCGGCCGATTTTCCTGGGCGAGTGGGCATCGGAATTTGATATTAGGGTGATTTTATCCAGGGCTGAAAGGCGCCAGTTCATGGGCGGGTCTGAAGACAGTCCGGTTTCAATGCAGTAGATATTTTTGGCCTGGTCGCCGAAGCATTCCTCAATAGAATTAAATCCGGAAGCTGAGCCGAATACGGAAAACCAGGGCGTCCAGGCGTGGGCCGGGACAATAAAACACTTGGGCGAGATGTCCAGGAGCAGTTTGACCATATCCTGAACCGGAGTGCCCAGGATAGGCCGGCCGTCGGAGGCGATATTGCCGATGCGGGCTAGTTTGGCATTTATTTTCCCGACTGTTTCCAGGTCCGGCGCGCAGATGATGATATGAATCCGGTGGCTCTTACCGTTCTGGCTGTAAATATGGGAGGTCTCGGCGGTCAGGATGAACCTGGTAGGCGAGTCGCCCTTTTTCAGGCGGTATAAACCTTCTTCCGCCGGCTTTAAGCGGAGGCGCAATTCGGCGAAATAGTTGGGATGGGTGAAATCACCGGTGCCCATGAGGTTGATGCCCTTGATGGGCGCCCAGCGGGCCAGGTTTTCCACATCCATTTCCTTGCTGGTGGCCCGGCTGTATTTAGAATGGACATGAAAGTCAGCAATAAATTTCATAAAGAGTTAAATAAGACCCAGATAAAAAGGATATTTATATTATAACAATAAAACTTTATTAAATCAAGAAGAAAATTATAATAAATAAGAATATTTTATGAGGAACGTCATTTCGTTTATCATTATTTCGTTTTTTATCTGCCTGGCCGGAATTATCTGGGGGGTTTATGAGTTCCAGACCGCCCACGGAATGGAAACATCGCAAACCCTGGCTATTATCAGGTCGTATCTGGGCATCCGGCTGCCCAAACCGCCGCCGAAAAAACCAATTGTCGCAAAGAAACCACCCGAGCATAAGCCGGCTGAAGCGCCGGAAGTGATTACACCGCCGGAAAAGCCCATCCCTGAAAAGGCGCCGCCTATCACGTCGGTTACAGAAGCGCCGATTACGCCGACCAAGGTAGAATTGCGCCGGACGCCTAAACTTCCGCCGGAAAAGCCCCAGGTCAAAACCGAGGCGCAGATATTGGTCGAGGATGGCAATAAATATTATGACCAGGGGATTATTCATCTCCAGAACACCTTTAATAAAGACGAGACCTTTGACAAGGAAAACGAACTGGCCATAGAAAAATTCAGGCAGGCGCTGGCCAAATATCTGGAAGCCGAGAAAATAGACCCCGATAATTTATGGCTCAGGAATAGAATCAGGGAAACCAACAGCAACCTGGTGACCTGCCGCAAACAGGCCAGGCGGAAATAATTATGCTGGAAACCAACCAGGCCAAAACCGACGCATTAAACACGACCCGGCCATTCGATGAGAAAACCGTTATGGATCGGGTCCATAACGGCGATAAGAATGCGTTCTCCGAGATAGTTGTCCAATACCAGAACCGTTTATACAACACCATCTACCGGATGGTCAGTTCCGCGGAGGACGCCCTGGATATCTGCCAGGAGGTCTTTCTTAAGGCCTTCCGGAGTATTAATTCTTTCCGCAGTGATTCGTCATTCCTGACCTTTTTGTATCGGATTGCGTTTAACGAGAGCGTCAATTACCGGAAGCGCCGCAAAAGAATGGTGCCGATGGATTTCAAATGCAATCCCCATTACCTAACCAAGCAGGAAATTAATCAGAATAACGCCAACCATACGGAAAATATTCAAACAGAAGATTCAAATAGACATATCCAAAAAGCCCTGGATTGGCTTGAGCCGGAATTGCGAGAAGTTGTGGTGTTAAAAGATATTGAATGCTTTTCTTATGCCGAAATAGCCCAGGCATTAAATATCTCAGTTTCGACGGTCAGGACTAATCTGGAAAAGGCCAGAGAATTTCTAAGGGAGACATTGAAAGATTTTTTATAAAGTATTAGCAAATTATCCTTTGATGTTTGTCTAATATAATGGAGCGAATATATGAAATGCGATGAAGTCAAAACATTACTGAACCCTTACGTGGATAAGGAACTCTCCACGACAGATGCGGACAGGACAAAAAAGCATCTGGAGGAATGTCCGGGCTGCGCCAAAAAGGTAACGGAGTTAAAAAGGGTCAAGGAGATGTTGCGCGGGATGCCGGCCTTGACTGCGCCATCCGAATTGCTGGAGGGAGTACGGTGTAACCTGACGCGCCCTATTGACGAAAGACAAGGAACAAATATATTCCGGCGCTCTGGCTGGCTGACGGCATCACTGGCCTCGGCCGCCGCGGTTATCCTGGTGGTCTTTACAGTGATGATTCAATCCAGAAAGAACGAGATACCAGCCCCGGCGCCGGTCAGCGAAAAGGCAAAGGCGAGTTTCACGGCATCAATTACGGCAAAGACAGAAACCTTGGACGCTATCCAGGCCCAGCCCATGCTTTTCACCCAGCAGATAAATATCTCCACCAGAAATGTGGATAATGCCGTGGCTAAGGTCTATGCCGCGGCTTCCACGCAAACACCGGACCTAAAGTTAAGGGCTGAATACCAAAAAAGGCAGGCCGTACAAGAGGAATTCCTGGCCAAGGCGCCGGCTGAACAGCCGATACAGGACGAAAACCCGACTATGACTAATTCGGCTGCGCCGTTAAGAGAAAAGAAAATCCGACAGCAAAGTCAGTTGGGCCAGGTCGTAAAGATTAGCATTCCGTTGAGCCAAAAAGATGCGTTTATTAAACAACTCAAGGGTGATATCAATGTTACGGATAAGTTGGTCCTGGCTGAAATGCAGGCGATTGCTCCGGCCATACAACAACAGGAAGTATTAAAAGATGGTTATCTGGCCGATGCCGGAAAGGCAATGACCGAGGGTGAAGAAAAGGCGAAAGGAAAAGAGCCGACCGACCAAGGCACGCGTTCCTATGATGCAATCGGTAAGGGCGGCGGGAAAGGGTCCGACAGTAAACAAGCCGAGGCGAATAAGATAGAAGGCGGAAAATCAAGTAAGGCAAAAGACGAGGTGTCAAAGGATAAACCAAGGCAACAGCCAAAACCTACACCGGTAGCAACAGCGCCTGCGCCGCCACCTGCTCCTCCGACAGCACCAGCACCATCTGCGCCGGCCAGGGGCAAGGGGGATGCATCGCCTTCACCGGCATCACCGCCTGCTGCACTTCCAGCCAAAAAGATTGGGCAAACTCTCACCGAAAATAATAAAGAAGTCCGTCCAGACAAGGATATGAAGAAACAGGACGATGCAGATGACGTTAAAGATGCGGTAAACCAATCCGCTCAGAGTCAACCAGAGGCAATGATAGAATTTATCATCTTTATTGAGCCGACCGATAAATAAGACCGGATATTCATATTTCGTAAATATTTTTAATTTTCATCCGCAAATTTGCACGACTCGATTGTCTAATATATTAGCACGGAGCGAAGGGCATAGCGCATAAAACTTTAACCATGCGCTGAACGCTCTCCGCCGAAGAGGAGGTGCGCTATGTTAAGAAAGATGGTTGTTTTAGGAGCCCTGGCATTAATGATAATGCTGGGCTGGAACGCCGCTGCCAACGCCTGCGGAGTGATTGTCATAGACGACAGGCAGCCCAGGCCAACGCCGATGGTCAACATCTCGGTCAAGAACACGGCACTGGACATTAAGATAGAAGACCAGGTGGCCGTGGCCACGGTGGATGAGATATTCCACAATTCTAATCCTTACCAGCTGGAAGGCACCTTTATTCTGCCCATTCTGCCCGAGACCGCGGTCCAGAATCTGGCCTTATGGATTAACGGCAAGGAATCCAAAGGCGAACTGCTGGACAAAGACAAGGCATTCCAGTATTACCAGGAAACAGTCCGGCGGATGATTGACCCGGCGCTCCTGGAATATGCCGGCTACGGCCTGCTGAAACTCCGGGTCTTCCCGATTCCGGCCACCAACCAGGACCTGGGCGTCGGACCGGGCAACGTCAGAATAAAATACACCTATACCTACCGCCTGCCGGTGGATAACGGACTGTGCGAATTCAAGCATCCCTGGGGCACCAACAAGTTCTCATCCGAGGCGATTGACTCGGCCGTAATCAAGGTCACCCTCAAATCCGCTATCCCCATAAAAACGGTCTATTCACCGACCTATCCGGATATCGCCGTCAGCCGCAAAGACGACCGCAACATCCTGATTAGCTTTGAGCAGACCAAGATGAAACCGGACAAGGATTTCATCCTTTACTATTCATTATCAGACAAACAGTTCGGGGTGAACCTGCTCAGCTATAAAAAGACATATTCCGACGGGTTCTTTATGATGTTCCTGTCGCCCAAATACGACCTCAAGGATTCTGAGGTGGTCAAAAAGGACGTCATCTTTGTCCTGGACACCTCCGGCTCGATGAGGGACAACAATAAAATAGACCAGGCCAAAAAGGCGCTGGAATTCTGCATCAGGTCCCTGCGCCAGGAAGACCGGTTCAACCTGATAACCTTCAGCGCTGACGTGCGCCCGTTCAAAGACGCCCTGCAACAGGTCACTCCGGCTATCCAGGGCGAGGCCGTTAAATGGATCAAGGACATTGAAGCCCGGGGCGGAACCAATATTGACGAGGCGCTCCAGAATGCCTTGGGCATGGTCGAGCCCGGGAGCAAACGCCCCTGCATGGTGGTGTTCCTGACCGATGGCATGCCCACGGTCGGCGAGCAGAACCCGGAGAATATCCTGAAAAACATAGCCGTCAAAAACAGCGCCAATACCCGCATCTTCACCTTTGGCGTGGGTTACGATGTCAATACGCACCTGCTGGACAAGATAGCCGCGGCCAACAAAGGCGCGCGGGAATATATCACGCCGGATGAGAATATCGAGGTTAAGGTCTCCGGCTTCTACGACAAGATTGCCTATCCGGTCCTGGCCGACGTAAAATTGGATGTCAGCGGCCTGGAGATATACGACCGCTATCCCAAAAACCTGTCTGATATTTTCAGGGGCAGCCAGTTAACCATCTTCGGGCGCTACAAGGGCGACGGCAATAAACTTATTACGCTGGCGGGCATGGTTAATAACGAACCGCGCAAGTTTGAATACGAATCAACCTTCGCCGCAAGTAACGAATCGACAGATTTTATCCCCCGGCTCTGGGCCACCAGCAAAATCGGTTATCTGCTGGATGAGATTCGCCTAAGGGGCGAGACCAAGGAGGTCAAAGAGGAGATTGTCAGACTGGCTAAGGAATACGGGATTCTTACGCCTTACACCTCCTGGTTGGTGCTGGAGGATTTCAAGGACCAGGCGCGGCTACAGCCCGGAACCCCGCAGCCGCTCAGGGATACCTTTGGCAGGGGCGGAAGAGCCGTCGAAGATGAGGTCAGTGAAAAATCTGCTGATGCTGCCAAGCCCAGCGGCGCACCAGCGGTCAACAACCGCAAAGAAAACCAGAAATTGCAGAAGGGCGACTATGACCAAAAGAACGAAGGCGGAAAGCTGGGCGCTACGGTCCGCGCTTCGGTCCGGCAACAGGCAGACCGGACCTTTTACCAGGCGGCTGATAATGTCTGGTACGATTCATTATATGACCCCAAGGATGCCAAGAAGATAACCGAAATAAAGTTTATGAGCGAGGAATACATGGAACTCATAAACAAACAGCCGCGCCTGGCCCGGTATCTTGCGGTCAGCCAGAATGTGCTGGTCTGCTGGAACGATAAGATATATCAGGTGAAATAACACCTGAATAACAAATAAACATCCCGATGACTATCGGGAAAATCCGGTAATGCCGGAAAAGGAGGTTATTATGAAGACCATAAAGTTGTTAACAGCGGTTTGGGCGCTGGCCCTGATGGCCGGTTGCAATCAGGCCCAAAATACGACTCCGGGAACCACCAAGGTGCCGGAAACAATACCGGCCAAGACCGTAACAGAAATCCCGAAACAGGAGAAGCACATAGACCTGGTCTTTGCCATAGATGTTTCGGGCAGTATGGAGCATATCATTGCGGCTACCCAGCGCAAGGTCTGGTCCATAGTCAACGAAATGCTCAAATCCAAGCCCATGCCCATCCTGCGGGTCGGGCTGATAGCGTATCGCGGTGAAAACGAAGAATGTTACGGCGGGACCGGATTTAAGGCCTGGGACCTGACCGAGGACCTTGACAAGGTCTACGAAAACCTGATGGCGCTTCGGACAGGCGGCGGTAATGTGGAATGCGTGGGCCGGGCGATTTACGAGGCCAATCATAGTGTCAGTTGGCAAAAGACGAATGATACCCTCAAGGTTTTGTTCGTATTGGGCAATGAGCCGGCTAACCAGGACCGGAATAAGGACAGATACGGCTACCATGTTACGGCTCCGGCGGCAATCAGTAACGGCATCCAGATTAATACGATTTATTGTTCCAGCCACGAGCGGGCCACGCCGGAATGGGCCGAGATTTCCCGCCTTGCCGATGGAGCGTTCCTGACAGTCGGGCTGGAAGGCAAGGTTGCCGAGGTTTCCACGCCGATGGATAAGGAATTGGCCGACCTGCAGAGGCAACTTATCGGGACGAATGTGGCCTATGGTGGCGGTGCCGGACTCAAAATGGTGGCCGAGTTGAACAAGGCCGAGAATTTGGCGGCCACTGCGCCGATGGCCAGCCAGGCGGACCGCTCCAGCGCGTTGACAAACCAAAAGAGCGGGCGACTAGGCACCTGGGACCTGCTTGATGCCGTTAAGGAAAAACGGGTTAAACTGGATGAACTTAAGGACGAAGAACTGTCTGCAGAGATGCAGAAGATGTCACCGGAAAAGCGCCGGGAATACCTGGAATCCAAGCAGAAAGAACGCGATGAAATAATCAAAAAGATGCAGGAGCTGGCCAAGGCGCGCGATGAATACGTCCAGGCCGAAATAAAGAAGCAAAACCTTGACAAAAACTCCGTTGACCAGATAATCCTTAATACATTAAGACAACAAGCCGAGAAGAAAGGATTTAAGTTCAAGTAGATAAAGTCAGGTAAATATTCCGTATGAAAGAGTGAAATAAACCACAGCTGCCACAGATTACCTGTGGTTAAGAAAGGGGTTCTAATTATGAAAACGGCATGCCGTCTGACGCTAGCCCTGATTATCGGGCTAAGCGCAATGCTCAGCAATCTTAGCGCGGAACCGCAGAAGACGCTGGAGGTGTCATCAAAGATTGACCGGGTCACGGTCTATCCGGACCGGGCTTTGGTCACCAGGCAGGTTAAGACCGGCGAACTGACCAAAGGCGTTTACGAGGTGCTGGTCAAGGACCTGCCTATGCCCCTCCAGAACGAGTCGGTCCGCGTCACCACCAGCGACCCGGATAACCTGAAAATTATCGGACTGGATATCAAGACCTACCAACTGGAACGTCCGCCGGAGGACAAAATCCGGGCGCTCCAGGACCAGCTCCAGCAATTCCAGGATTCCCTGCGCGTCATTGACGACAACGCGCGATTGTTGCAGATGGAACGCGAGTATCTCAACGCGGCCAAGGACGCATTCCTGGCCTCAGCCCAGCGTCCCCCGGCGTCCGCAAAGGAAGGCGCTATTGAACCCCGCCTGGCTGTCAAGGACTATGAAGAGATGCTCAAATATTATACCTCCAAACTCCGCGCCAATTCCGAGTCCAACATGAAAGAGGAATTAAACCGGCGCGATATCAATAAGAAGATGGCGCTGGTCAGCAATGAATTATCCAAGCTGGGCATCTACCAGAACACCATCCCGCAGAAGAAATCGGTCAAGGTCGGCCTGGAGGTCTTAAAAGACGGCGCCTATGAACTGTCCCTGTCCTATATCAACTTCGGCGTCAACTGGCAGGCCAGTTACGATATCCGGGTATTTACCGAGGCCAAGGAAATGGAACTCATCGCCTATGGCGTGGTCACCCAGAACAGCGGCGAGGACTGGCTCAATGCCTTGATTTCATTCTCGACCGCCCGCCCGGCCCTCCAGGGCTGGCTGCCGGAACTCCCGCCCTGCTATGTCAACCTGCCCCAGAATGCCGAGGTGCTGGGTAAATATAATGACTTAAGGAGAGTCCAAAGCACACTGTCGCAGAAGGATATTAATTATCAGATTTTACTTTCCAATGAGGGTTATACCGGTCAAAATTCTATTCCGCAACCGAATGCGCCACAGACAACAACCTTTGCTGGAGCAGCCCCAGCCCCCAGAACCGACCTGGACAAGATGATGCTCAACCAGTATCTGCCTTCGGACGTGGCCAGCAGTTTCAGCTCGGTCGTATTCCACACGCCCAAGCGGGTGGATATCCAGTCGGACGGCGCGCCGCACCGGACCTCGCTCTGGACCAATAAACTCCCGGTCCGATTCGAGTATATCTCCACCCCGAAAATCAGCCCCTACGTCTATCTCCGGGCCCTGGGCATCAATAAGATGGATACGCCCATCCTGCGCGGCGAAATCAATGTCTTTATGGGCAGCGACTTCATCGGCTCTTCCCAGACCGCCAGCATCCTGCCGGATGAGGAGTTCGAGCTGACCCTGACCGTGGATGAGAACCTCCGGGTCAAGCGCAAACTGGAGGAAAAGGAAGAGAAAGGCCCGGGCTTCTTCGGCTCGTCCAAACATATCACTTATTCCTTTATTATTGAACTGGAAAATTATAAGAAAGAGAACAGCATTGTCACCCTGGTGGACCAGATTCCGGTCAGCCAGAATGAGAACATCACCGTGGAATTGGGCGACTGCTCCGAACAGCCAATGGAAAAGGGCAAGGACGGCAAACTCAAGTGGAAGTTCGACCTGAAGCCCAAGGAGACCAGGAAACTGACCTTCTCGTTTGTGGTGGCTGTGCCCAAGAACACCGACCCGGCGTTCTATAACGAGACCTTTGCCCAGGAACAGGGCGGACAGCAAGAATATAACTATAAGATGAAGAGGAAATAAGAGAAATAAATTCGGAATGCGGAGCTCGGAGTGCGGAATATTAAATTCATTCCGCATTCTACATTCCGCACTTCGCATTAATAAAAAGGAGGGTATTTATGCTTAAGAAGATACTGGCCACAATGGTGGTCGCCGTGGCGCTAACCTCGGCAATGGCTTACTCCCAGACCACCGAGGAAAAGGACAAGTCCGCCCCGCCCCCGCCCCGAAATGATCGGGACTCCGTTGCGACTCCGCCGGTCAGGAAAATCGTGCTCTACAAGCACGGCATGGGCTATTTTGAGCGGGCCGGCCCAATCAAGGACAATGCCGTCATCACCCTGGATTTTAAGACCGACCAGATGCAGGACCTGCTCACCTCGCTCTACGCCATAGACCTGGGCGGCAAGATTACCTCCATCGGCTACGATTCCAAGGACCCGATTGACAAGCAACTGGAAAACATCCTCATCCGAGTGCCTGAGGGCTCGGCCCTGACCCAGTTCGTCAGCCAACTCAAGGGCGTCCGGGTGGAAATCAAGGTCGGCACAGAATCAGCCCAGGGCAGTATCCTGGGCATCGAACCGGTCAGCCAGAAGGTTAATGACGCGGTCCTGACCGCATTCAAGGTGGTCCTGCTCAAGGACGACGGCGCTATCCAGCCCTTCAATCTCTTTGACGTCTCGTCCATGAAAATCCTGGACGCCCGCATCCAGGAAGACCTCCAGCGCATCCTGGCTATCTACAAGAACTCTAAATATACCGACCGCAAACAGGTGCGCATCCAGACTATCGGCAAAGGCGAGCGCAGTATCCAAATCGGCTACCTCATCGAAATGCCCATCTGGAAAACATCGTACCGGCTCATCCTGGGCGATGACCCAACCACCAAACCCTATCTCCAGGGCTGGGCAATTATGGAAAACCCGACCGATGAGGACTGGAAGGACGTCAACATCTCATTCGTGGCCGGAAATCCCATCTCATTCAAGCTGGATTTATATACCTCGTATTATCCCCAGCGGCCGGTGATAAACCTGGCCAGTATCATACCATTGGTCGGCGGATTGATAGCCATGGACAAGTTCGCAGAAGGTGGTATGAGTATAGATTTAGGAGAAGAATCTATGGAGAAAGAAGAAGCCAACTATGATGCCAAGGGCTATGGCGGCGGCGCCCGTAAAAGCAAAAGGGTTGTTGCCGGCTACATGAATGCGCCTAAGCCGGCATCTCCGCCTGCGCCCCCGGCTCCTTCAATGTCCACTATGCTGGCCCGGTCGGTCAGCTCCATTGCCTCGGGTGTGCAAATCGGCGAACTCTTTGCCTACGAATCCAAATCGCCCATCAGTGTCGGCCGGAGGCAGGCGGCCATGGTCCCAATCGTCACCGAATACATGGACGGCTCCAAGATTCTCTATTACCGCGGCTCGGTCTCGCCCAAACTCATGAACGCATTTTACCTGACCAATTCATCCAAGCTGACGCTGGAGACCGGGCCAATCAACCTCTTCGAGGGCTCGACCGCCGTGGGCGAGGGACTGCTCAAGCAATCGCTCCAGACCGGGATGAAGGAAATCATCCCCTTTGCCATCGAGGCCGGCTGCACTATCGAAACCATTGGCAAGGACGAATACAAGAACGTCCACAAAGCCAGTTTCGTCAACGGCGTCATGGTCCTGCGCCAGTTCTACCTCAAGGAGATGACCTATAAGTGCGTTAACAAGAGCCCGCGTGGATTCACCTTCTATTTAGACCATCCTAAGAGCAACGGCTATACCTTAATTGATACGGCAAAGCCCGAGGAAGAGGTGGCCGGGCACTATCGGTTCAAGATGGATTTGGCAGTCGGGAAAACACTGGAATTCAAGGTCACCGAACAGCAGGAGGTGGCATCGCAGGTCTACGTCCAGAACCAGTCCATGGACCAAATCCGGTTCTATCTGGGACAATCCTATCTCTCAGCCAAGGCCAAGGCCATACTCACTGAGGTTGTCGGCTATATGAACGCCATTGCCGAGCAGGAACGCCTGCTGGGCGAGATGCGGACCGAGACGGAAAAGCTGGTCCGGGACCAGGGACGGTACCGGGAGAATATGCAGATACTCAATACCAATAATTCCAAGGAAAGCGAGAAGCGGGCCGAGTATCTGGAGCGGCTGACCAAAATCGAGGAACGGCTGGAGAAACTGGACAATATGATTCGGGAAACAACCGAGAAACAGCGGCTTATCCGGGCTGAACTCAACCAGAAGGTCCAGGGTTTTACGGAAGAATAAACCACAGATGTACCCGGTGTGCTCCGGTGGGTGCTTCCGACCATTGCTGCGCAAAGGGGCCACGAAGACATTAAGGCACAAAGTAAATCCCACTCCTCCTCTCCGCACGGAGGGGAGCGAGGGTGATTTTAATCTGTGACCAACGTAGTGACCGCGACAGCGAATAATGCCGTTTAGGTTGGCTGAACCAGATAATAAGACAGGCGGGTCAATTCGTTGGTGATGTCAATATTCAGAACGTTCACCCCGGCCGGCACGACTATCCGGGTCGGCGCGAAGTTGAGGATGGCCTTTCCACCGGAAGCGGATCCGCCTTCGGCGGAAATCCCCCAGGCCTCCAGAAGCAGGTTGGTCACTTCCTGGGCCGCATTAGCCGGAACAGCCAAGACCGCAATCTTAACCGCGCTGTTTTGGATTTCTTCCTTGATGGTCTTGATGTCTTTTATCTTCAGGCCGGCGCAGAACATCCCGGTTTTATTGATATCGCTGTCAAAGAGCTGGGTAACCTTGAACCCCTGGGTCTTCAGGCCTTCGTAAGCCACCAGGGCCCGACCCATATTGCCCACGCCGACCAAGGCCACCTCCCATTCCCGGTCTATGCCCAGGATGGCCTTTAACTGGTGGGTTAAATCCTTGATGGTATATCCCCGGCCCGGGGTGCCGAATTGCCCGAAATAGGTCAGGTCCTTCCTGATTTGGGCCGCGGTAAATCCGGTGAGTTGGGATAATTCCTCGGACGAAATCACCTCGGTCTCCCGGGATTCTAATAACGCCCGGCAATAAATAAACAGCCGCTTGATTGTCGCCCTGGGTATTGCTACTGGCATAATTTTATTATTATAATATTACATTTATATGTCAAGAAAAGTTGAGATTCTTCGCTGCGCTCCCGTAGGTGCTCACGGTCACGCTTCGCCTAGCTCAATTTATCCGATATCGCTCTATCTGGTCGTCGGCCAGAACCTGAACATCCTCGATAACCGTGTTATTTGATAATATCTTTACCTTAATCTCTTTGGCGTTTTTCGTATCAGCATAACGGGCCGTAATGCCGCCGGCTAATCTGATGTCCGCAGCGCTGAAATCGCCCCTGAGCAGCGCCACCGGCCCCATATAATCAACGGTCTCCAAGAGAACGTCGGCCGGTTTCGCCAGATTGGTGATGGTCTGGTTTTCCGGCTCGTTGCGCCCGACCGCCAGTTTGAGATTATCGCTCAATCTGAAATGCCGGGCCACCTGTAATAACAGGACGTCGTTCAGGACAAAATCCGGATTATGCTTGAGGAGGTCTTTCATCCGGGCGGAAAATGCCGGGTCAGTCAGCAGGCATCCGCCGGCCGGGCAGGGATAGTCCTTGATTTCATATATATCGGCCAGCGAGATTTGCTCCTTGCGGGACCGGCCTGAGATGGCCAGCAGTTTTTCCCGGTCCACCCATTTATTCTTTTCCGGAATGGTCTCATCAAGCACCTTAGCCGAGAGCGGCCTAAGGATAAGACCCTGAAGATTGGTTTCTTTCTCGATGAGTTTCAATGCCCTCAGATGCTGGGACATCGGCCGCTGGCCCAGGACCTCGCCGGTGATGATAAAAGAGGCGTTGGTCTGGGTCATCACCTCCCGGGTTGAATGAATCATACTTATCCGGCAATCTATGCAGGGATTAGAGTTACTGCCGTAGCCGTGCCGGGGTTTGCGGACCGCTTCCATAAGCAGATGGGTATTGTTAATATTCCGGACCGGAATATGGAATTGCTCGGCCACACCCTTGGCCGCTGAACCGCAGACGCCGTCCTTGCCGTCGCACCGGCAGAAGACCGTGGTAAAATGTATCGCCTCTATTTCCAGGGGGACGATGGCGGATTCCAGCGCCACCTTGATGGCCAAGGTGGAGTCCAGCCCGCCTGATAATAATGCCAATACCTTCATATTGTTTAATCCTTGACTTAGTGTGAAAAATATTATAGGATTGTCAAGGAAACTTCGTACTTCTGCCACGAAGGCATTCACCCCGTTAGAGACGATGGGGAGAATAAACAGAATACTAACCGACACTCTTATAACGCCTCTAACGGGGTGAATGCCTTTGCGGCTAAATTTACCATGCCATTAGACCTATCCAAGTTAAAAGAATCATTAGATAACATCAAATCCAGGATTAATAATGCCGCCCAAAAAGTAGGCCGAAACCCCGATGAAATCGTGGTAGTGGCGGTGACCAAGACAGTCGGCGCTGAAACCCTGAAGGCGCTGGCTGATTTGTCCTGGCCGGATATCGGCGAAAACAGGGTGGTCGACGCCCTGGATAAGGCCCGGTCTATTCCGAACAACAGGTTTATTTGGCATATGATTGGTCATCTCCAGAGCAATAAGGCAAAAAAGGCGGTTGGGCTGTTTGATTATATCCATTCGCTGGACAGTATCCATTTAGCCGGGGAACTCCAGGCAGAAGCGCTGAAAACAAATAAGACCGTCCGGGTATTAATCCAGGTTAACGTCAGCAACGAGGCCAGCAAGGCCGGCATCAATCCTGAGGAATTAACGGACTTTTATAAGAAAGTGAAAGAGGTTGCCCCTTCCTCCGGCAAAGCAGGCCTGATAATCAGCGGGCTGATGACCATGGCGCCGATAACCGACCACCCCGAGACCGTCCGGCCTTACTTCGCTGGCGTTCAGCCACCGGCTGAGCCGCGCGGTCACGCACGTAGCGTGTTCAGGAAACTGAGGGAATTGCGGGACAAATTAAAGAACGATTTTATTGGCAACAACAATCCCGAAGAATTAAAATACCTCTCAATGGGGATGAGCCAGGATTTTGAGGTGGCGGTCGAAGAAGGCGCCAATATGCTCAGAATCGGCACGGCGATTTTCAGTTAACATAAATTATAATCCATGCCTAAATTACTCGTAGAAAAAGGGCCGAATAAGGATTTAGAGATAACCGTCGGCAAGACCGTCTTTGCCGGACGGGATACCTCGGCTCATATTATGCTGACCGAGCCGATGGTCTCCCGGATTCATTTCAAGATAGAGCGCCGGTCCGAGGGTTATTTCCTGGTTGACCTGGATTCTCTTAACGGGACATTCGTCAACCGGGCCCGGGTCAGGGAACGGCTCCTCAAGCTCGGCGATATGATACAGGTGGGCGATACCATCTTTTCATTCGTCTCGGACGACCCGGCCACTCAGCAGAAAACGTTGGCGGGCAAAATCGTGGGCGGCTATTCCATTATAGAAAGAATCGGCCGAGGCGGTATGGGCACGGTCTATAAAGCGCTCCAGATTTCACTTAACCGCACCGTGGCCCTTAAAATACTCTCCGAGGAAATGGTCAAGGACAAGACCTTTATAGATATGTTCCTGCGCGAAGCCCGTTCGTCCGCCCAGTTAAACCATAATAACATCGTCCAGGTCTATGATGTCGGGCGCACCCCGGAAGATATCTATTATTTCTCCATGGAGTATATGCCCGGCGGCAGCATCCAGGAATTGCTGATGAAAAAACAGCGCCTGCCCGTATTTCAGGCGGTCAAGATGATGCTGGACTCCGCAGCGGGCCTGCAATACGCCGAGCGGAAAGGCATTGTCCACCGCGATATCAAGCCGGACAACCTGATGATCGGCGAGGACGAGATAATAAAAATCGGCGATTTGGGATTAGCCAAGAGCATCTATTCGCCCCAGCAGGAACAGTCCAATACCCTGATGGGCACGCCCCACTACCTGGCGCCGGAACAGGCCCAGGGAAAGGCCGTGGACCACCGGTCTGATATTTATTCGCTGGGCGCCAGTTTCTACCGCATCATCTCAGGCGTCACCCCCTACAGCGCCTCTTCGGTGAAAGAAATCATTGCCAAGAAATTAAGGGAAGACCCCAAACCCCTAAAAGAAGCTCTGCCCTCAGTCCCGGATTCGGCGGTTAAGGTTATCAGCCGGATGATGAAGCGCAAGATAGAAGAGCGCTATGCCAATGCCGCTGAATTGATAAAAGCCCTCAGGGAATTAAAGGATGAACTCGACCCTGAGAAACCCAAGCCGGTAATAGATGTCCCGCCCGTGGCGCCGCCGGCGCCATTGCCAGAGGCAGAACAGGCATTGCGTAAGTCGGCCTTTGTCCGCCTGGGCCTGCCGGCCATTTTGTTGGTGATGACCGCCGGAACGTTATTCCTGCTCGGCCGTTATTATTATTCGACCATACGGTCGCCCGTAGGGACGGATATAAACAACGGTAAAAGACCTGATCCTCTACCACCGCCACCCGGCGGAACCGGCGAATACGAGGAGAAATTAGCCCTGGAATATTTCAGCCGGGCGCGCGCGCACGAGACCGCGCTCACGGCGGACAGCAACCGGGAGGCGATTAACAAAGTAATTCAGGATTACAACCGCATCATCACTGAATGCGCCCGTTCCAGACAGGTAAAAAACGCCCAGGACGGCATCAACCGCCTGAACCAGCGCATCAAGGACTTGGACGAAAGGGATAGGCAACGTTCGCAGGAAAACGAAGTTCTGGCCGCTTGCGGACAGATTGAGAATAAGATAGATATCAAACACAAGGAAATTCTCTCAGCCACTGACGTAAATCTGGCCCAGGAATTCGTAAACGAATCCATCAGCCAACTGGATAGTTTCAGCAGCCAATACCCTCGTTTTACCCAGGTAAAAGACCGGGTGGAAACCAAAAAGACCAATCTTATCAAGTGGTTTGATTCGGTTAAAGCCACCGGCGATAAATACCAAACGCTCAAAGAGCAGGCGGAAAATTATGTTAAGGGCGAACAATTTGCCCTGGCGCTCAAAGCAATAAACGCCTTCTCAGAAAATCCTTCTTATCAGGGCGCCGTCTACGACAATATCGCTAAAAACTATTACCGGGAGATGGAATCCCGGGCCGAGAAATCATTCTCTGACCTGAAACTCAAGGTGGAAGACCTCAAGGCCAAGGAGCAGTTAACCGAGGCCCAAAAATTGTTATCCGCAGTCCAGGCCTCTTACGGTGTGGAAAAAATAGAACAGCAGATAAAGGATTACCTGGACTGGTTTAAAGGCCAGCAGGGAAAGATATACCAACTGGCCCTGCAAAAAGAAGCCGAACGGTTCCCCCAATACCTGGCCTCACTTTTCTGGTTATTGCAAAGCGGGCAGTTTGACGAATGGCATAAAAGGGAAAGCCAGGTAAACACCCAGTTTCAAACCCGGGAGCACCGGGAAAAATGCGCCCAGTATCTATCACTGATGAAGATGGAAAAAAGGATTATTGACCGCTTCGTGGAACGGCTCGGCAAGCGTGAAATTGGCCGGCCCGTGCTTCAGGGACGGGAAATCTCTTCCATTGATACCAAAAACGGTATTATTTATTTCAACGCCAAGGAAGACGCAGTCAGAAGATTCTACGATATATCCATCCGCGACTGGGAAATCTGCCTGACCAATGCCTGGGAACTGGATGCCCGGGACTGCTTTGACCTGGGTATGTTCTTCATCTACCGAGGCGGCAATATCCCCAAGGCAGAAGATTTCTTCAATAAATCTCTGACCAAGAAGCCGAACAGGGAAGTGCAGGAATTGCTGAAACAATACCGGCCCAAAGATAAACTGGAGGAATTAAAGAAAAGCCGTGAAGAAGAAGCGGAACTGGTCAAGCAGTTGGCGGAAAAATTCTATGACAACAAACAACAATCACAGGCGCTGGAATCATTCCAACTTCTGCGCTACCGCTACGTTAATACCCTGGTCTATACCAACAACAAAACCGCCATAGACACCAAGATTAATGTCTTAATAGGGAAATAATCAAACCAATGCTAAAGAATCAGAAGAATAATATCAGTGCAGAAGTCAATAAGGCCGCCGAATTCATACGCGCTAAAATAAAGAAGTTTAACCCCGAAGTCGGCATCATCCTGGGCACCGGCCTGGGCAACTTCGCCGATGAAATCACCGATAAAATAGTCGTGCCTTATGCCGATATTCCCGGATTCCCAATCTCGACCGTCATGACCCACAAGGGTGAACTGGTCTTCGGCAATATCCACGGCAAACCCGTTATGGCCATGGCCGGCCGGTTCCACTATTACGAGGGCTACTCCTTACAACAAACCACATTCCCGGTCCGGGTAATGAAGGCGCTGGGTGTAAAAACATTAATCATCTCCGCGGCGGTGGGCAGCGTCAATGCCGACTGTCCCTGCGGAATGGTCGTCCTGGTCAAGGACCACATCAATCTCCTGGGCGCCAATCCGCTTATCGGCCCCAATGACGAGCAACTCGGTCCGCGCTTCCCGGATATGTTCAACGCCTATGACAAGGTCCTGCTGGAAATCGCCAGCCAGGTAGCCGAAGAAAACGAAATAAAGACCTATCGGGCGGTCTATGCGGCGATGACCGGCCCGTCACTGGAAACCCCGGCCGAATACCGGATGATTCGCATCATCGGGGCTGACGTGGTCGGGATGTCCACCGTGCCTGAAGTGATTGTGGCAGCCCATTCCGGACTGCGCGTCCTGGCATTGGCCGTCGTGACCGATTTAGCCACGCCCGAAGCCATCAAGCCCGTGGACATAGAAGAAATTATCCACATTGCCAACGGCGCCGAACCGCACCTGAGCGCCCTGATTAAGGGTGTCATCAAACAGATTTAGATAAACCCTTTAAATAAATCCGTTACTTACTCTAAAAATATGGACATCTTAACCACATTAATCATCGCCCTGGGCCTGGCCATGGATTGCTTCACTGTTTCCATCACCAGCGGCATCATCATCCGGAATCTCAAGGTGCGCCACGCCGTTAAAATCGCCCTGTTCTTCGGCCTGTTCCAGGCCCTGATGCCCTGCATCGGCTGGTTGGCCGGGGTCGGCATGAAAAACCTTATCACCGGCTTTGACCACTGGATTGCCTTCGGCCTATTGGTTCTGGTCGGCGTTAAGATGATTTATGAGTCGTTTAAGATAGAGGGTGAAAAGAAAGAAAGCGACCCGCTTAATATCTACGTCCTGCTGATGCTGTCCCTCGCCACCAGCATCGATGCCCTGGCCATCGGCGTCACCCTGGCATTTCTGGATACGGTTATCATTATGCCAATCGTCATCATCGGCGCGGTCACATTCATCATCTCATTCCTGGGCATCTATGCCGGCAACAAGTTCGGCCATGTTTTCGGCAGCAAGGCAGAAGCCGTCGGCGGACTGGTGCTCATCGCCATCGGCGTAAAGATACTTATTTCGCATCTGTAATATTGGGTATTAGGATTTGATTACTTGTAGTGAGTATCGCAAATCTATTGGTGTTTCCCGCCGGCGCGCAAACCTATACATTCACCAGGTTCCGGAACCGCTGGTCCATACTTTAATTCTTAACAAATCAATCCAAGGTTGTCAAGGGAAGCCGCAAATTCATTAGCCACAAAGGCACTAAGACACAAAGGAATTTCGTAGTTCTTCGTGCCTTGGTGTCTTAGTGGCGACATATTTTCTTGACCTTGACCCCTATGTTTGATATAGATTCTTCGTTACCCTAAAAACATTTATTAAAGTGAGCGTATTTTATGAATGAATCGACCCAGACCGAAAAGACCGATTACCAAAAGACCCTGAATCTGCCCCAGACCGATTTCTCGATGAAGGCAGACCTGACCAAGAAAGAGCCGATTATCCGCGGCCAGTGGGCCAAACTCAATCTCTACCAGGCCATTCTCAAGAAGAACCACGGCCAGCCCAAGTATATCCTGCATGACGGGCCGCCTTATGCCAACGGCAATGTCCATATCGGCACGGCTCTCAACAAAATCCTCAAGGACATCGTGGTCAAATTCAAGAGTATGCAGGGATTTTACAGCCCCTTTATCCCGGGTTGGGATTGCCACGGCCTGCCTATCGAACACAAGGTCTTAAACGAACTGGGCGACAAGGCCAAGACCGTATCCCAGTCCCAAATCCGCCAGGAATGCGAGGCCTACGCCCGCAAGTTCATCGATATCCAGCGCCAGCAGTTTCAAGCCCTGGGCGTGTTCGGCGACTGGGATAATCCCTACCTGACTCTCAATCCATCTTACGAAGCCGGCGTCATTGAGGTCTTCCGCGACTTAGTCGAGAACGGCTATATCTACCGCAAACTCCGGCCCATCCATTGGTGCATGCACTGCGAAACCGTCCTGGCCGAGGCAGAGCTGGAATACTCCAACGAAACCAGCCCGTCCATCTACGTCAAATTCCCGCTGAATGATGAGCAAGCAAAATCCCTGCTCTCCAAATTCCCCGAACACCGCAGTGACCGCGACAGCGAATCTCAAATCTCAAATCTCAACTCCCAACTGTCCTTCTTCATCTGGACGACCACGCCCTGGACCCTGCCGGCCAATGTGGCTGTGGCGCTGAATCCGGCATTTGAATACGCCCTGGTCTCCACCAGCACAGATATCATGATTATGGCCGCTGGTCTGGTGGAAAAGATCCTGGCTTTGATAGGTGTTACTGATTACAAGATTCTGGGTAAAATTAAAGGCACAGCATTGGAAGGCCTAACCTATAATCATCCGTTTATTAAAACCCGGCTCTGCCAGGTAATCCTAGCTGACTATGTCAGTTTAGAGGACGGCACCGGCATCGTCCACATTGCGCCCGGCCACGGCATTGACGACTACGAAAGCGGATTAAAATATAATCTGCCGGTCATCAGCCCGGTGGACAAATCCGGCCGATTCACGCCTGAGGCCGGCGTATTCCCGGGCGAACGGGTGTTTGCCGCCGACCCGAAAATATGCCAGATGCTGGACGAACAAAAACTGCTCCTGAAAAAGGTGGATTTGGTCCACT
>ERZ1292630.48-Hain-H41-02um-R3-48-length-138735-cov-14_pt1 | contig 138735 bp, 115 predicted proteins | sample MGYA00564408_ERZ1292630 | MGnify/ENA primary metagenome ERZ1292630 (study PRJEB36523, sample SAMEA6512641) | groundwater metagenome | collected 2019-01-08 | study: AquaDiva: Metagenomics assemblies of 32 groundwater samples
CAACGGCTCTCAGTCAGGCTCGCTACGCCATGACCCGGGTTTTGTTTCGAGGCAAAGGATATATTCAAAAACAGCTGGTATCTCGTAGGGTGGGCTCAGCCCACCAGAATCATTCTCGCCCGACTCCAGGGACCTCAGGCACACTGCTACCGCCCCAATCCTCCGGATACAAACCAGCCTCAACGCACCGATGAAATGTTGAATGCATCCAGTCCTTAGGCGAACCCGCAAAGCCGTGCTTCACCGGGTTGTAATGAATGTAATCGTAATGGTTGCGAAGGTCTGCCTCGTCTCTTATCCGGTACTCCCAGAAACGCCTCTGCCAAACAGCAGCCTCCCTGTGCTTTATACGGGAAGGACTCGGAAGCTGTGTTTGAATGCGCCCCTTAATCCTCTTTGTAAAGCCTTTTTTAATCAAACCCCATCTGACCGAATAATCCGAATCTCCCTCGGGAAGCTCCCAGATGCAGTGTAAGTGGTCGGGCAACAACACCCATGCCTTGATTTCAAAAGGCCGACGCGCTCTCGCTTCGCTTATTGCTTCCCTCAGCGCCTTTATCGAATCATCATGGCAGAGGATCGGCTGTCTCTTGTATGTCACCACGGTGAAAAAATATGTGCTTGCGCCCCTCGCCCTTATATAATCGGACATCTGCGCTCCAAAAAGACCTTTCTACGGAACTATGGCGTACTTAAAACAGGTAAGCCCTTTAATCCTAGATTAGCGTCAATTTAGGCTTAACAGGCAAAACGGTATCTACGGAACTATTTAAAGTGCCTGAATTGCATCAAGAAGGCGCGCAATGTCTGTGTGGGAATTTGCTAAGTCGATAGTGTCAGCGATTTTACGATGAATAAATGGCTTCTTGAATGTAGCGTCATCGTTTTTCTTTAGTGGAACACCCTTGCTTCCTATGTGCCGTTTAAGGTCCTCTAAGCTATAGCCTTTACTATAATCAGTTTTGGTATTTGCCACCTCCGTCAGAACCTTTGCTGTCGCAGTCTTGTTCTCAGCGGTGATAAGCGAGTTTTCGAGATCTGATGTGAACACAAATACATTCAGGCCAGCCGAAGCCATTTGTGCAGTCGCATCGACGGCAACGGCGTAATACTCCGCTTCTTTGACCTTGTCCAATACGGCATCGACCTTCGCATGAAATGCCGATTCACCAGTAAGTACATAACCAGCGGCCTTAGCGCCAACAAGAATAGCGCGATCAGTCGTATTCGTTAATGAATCAAAATCGGTCACTACGAGGTGCGGAATCTTTGCTGTGCTCCATGCCCGAATCATTCGCAAAAACGGAGAGAAGTTCTTGTTCCCAGAGGCAGAGATGATTGAAATTCGGTGTGCTTGTGCCCCCAGTTTCTTCTCAAGAAGCAATTTGATCACCCGCGCGTCTGACTCGCCCTCAACTAAAACCACTTTGTCCGCAAAGAACAGCAAGGAGTTCACTTCGTCACTGTAGGCGTCAAAAGTTTCATGTTCCATCGTATTTTTCACTATCGCGACGTGCAATGCGGAGTGTTGTCCGTCCTTTTTCACCCAACCGAGGCGAGTAAATGGCGTTTCAGCCACGATATAAGGGCTGTGTGTTGTCACGATGACCCTGAGATTTTCAGACTGAGCCGCTCGGATATCTTTATACAGTTCCTTCTGTTTCTGCGGATGGAGAAACGCCTCAGGCTCCTCTACAGCGAGAATGAACTGCGTGTCGGGCTTCTCAGCGGCGCTCTGCTCAAGCCGATGAAGGGCGAGGAGGACGCCGCTCTGCACACCTGATCCAGCTTCGGAAAGAGCAAGGGTAGTTTCTACGTCATCCGTGAGTTGAAATCCCAGTCTCAAGTTATCCAGAATCCACTCACCGACGTCCTTTACATCTACGTCGAATCTCAACGCAAGCTTGTGCTGCGTCTCGAATCCGAAATAATCCTCAATTTTCGGCAGCAAAGATTCGTCAATGAATGGTTTGATACTGGTCGAGACCATGTCCCGTATTGTTTTTAGCTTACGATATTCTTTTGGCGTTCCACCTGCCTTCTGCGGAATGATCTTCGAGAGTCCATGCTCCTTGAGCATGCGTGAGAATAATTCTTGGAACCGAGGCGATGATGCGTCCCGTAAGGCAGGAATGAGCACGAATTTGTTGTGCTCTCGCAGTTTTTTTAGCACACCCAATGCTTCCTTTGTCGTTTTGGCTTTTTTCTCAATAACTTCCAAAACGGTGAACGTCAGGTCAGGTCGAACGGTTATATGCAATTGTTTCTCTTTCTTCGCATCATCGTAAAATACAGTAATTCTGCGTGCCTTTGCGTTCACCGGGAAAATCGGCAATAGGCGTTCAGCCAAGTCCGGATGCAGTGCCCCAAGCGCAAGCGTCTCTTCGTCCAGCTGATTCAAAATAATGTCGATAACCTTAAGGATAGATGATTTACCGTGGTCATTCTGACCTATAAGCACAGATGTTTTCTCTAAATCGAACCTGAGCGATTTGAATGATTTTATATAGGCGAACTCGAATGATTTGATTTTCATACTTGGATCTCCCCATTCATCAGTAGTGGTAGCAGTATATCGCGTGCGGTTTTGAGTTTAATTTCATAACCTTACTCTAATATCTTTACAATGCAGGGGCAGGGCATTTTTCTATTGCAAGGACACAGCCACTACCCTTATAAAAAGGCACCTGCTGTTTTTTCTTTTGCCGCTCTATTGTGCGCCTTTGGGTATGGCTCCCCTCGCTGTCGGGCCTTCTCGCAGTAGATACCGAAACCTGCTCAAAGGCCCTCCTTCAAGCTCCTTCCGCCATACCCGTGTTTTGTTTCGAGGCAACAGATATATTCAAAGATATCTGGCACCTACGATATTTCGGGGCACGACGCACCCACCCCCTCTACTCCACAGTCACGCTCTTTGCGAGGTTTCGAGGCTGGTCTACGTCGGTTCCCTTAAGTACGGCGATATGATAGGCGAGGAGCTGTAGCGGAATGGATATGAGTATCGGGGCGAGGTGTACTGACGCCTCAGGGACCATGATCACGTCGTCGGCCCTTCCTGAGGCTTCGTCGTCTCCCTCGTTGACTACCGAGATTATCCTGCCGCCGCGCGCCCTCACCTCTTCCATATTGCCGAGCATCTTCGGGTAGCTCAGGTCCTTAGGCGCAAGGACTACGACAGGCATGTTCTCGTCTATGAGGGCTATCGGGCCGTGCTTCATCTCTCCTGCGGCGTAGCCCTCGGCGTGTATGTAGGATATCTCCTTGAGCTTCAGGGCGCCTTCAAGGGCTATCGGGTGGTTAAGCCCCCTGCCAAGATATATAAAATCCCTGTAGTGCGAATACCTCTTGGCGAGCGCCTCGATTTTCGTTGCGCCTTCGAGCGCCCTTTCTATCTTCTTCGGGAGCCTTACCAGCTCTTGGATGAGGTTGACGCCTGCCTCAGGTGCAAGCGTGCCTGCGGCCCTGCCGAGGTATATCGCAAGGAGATATAGGGCGACGAGCTGTGTTGTAAATGCTTTTGTCGAGGCGACACCTATTTCAGGGCCTGCGTGCGTCATGAAAGACCAGTCAGCCTCGCGCGTAAGGGACGATTCCATCACGTTACAGATCGCTATGACAGACGCGCCCCTTCTTTTAGCCTCTTTCACTGCGGCCAGTGTATCGGCCGTCTCCCCTGACTGGGATATCGCCAGAATAAGCGTGTCATCGGAGACGAGCGGGTTCCTGTAGCGGAACTCTGAGGCAAGGTCGACCTCTGTCGGGACTCTGAAGAACTCCTCAAAGTAGAACTTTCCGGCAAGACCAGCATGCCATGATGTGCCGCAGGCTATTATATAGACCCTTCTTATCCGAGAGATGTCGACCGAAAATTTATCAAGATATACTGCGCCCTTTTCTTCAAGAACAAGTCCCCTGAACGTATCTGTGATGGCCCTGGGCTGTTCGAATATCTCCTTGAGCATGAAGTGGCGGTAGCCGCCCTTCTCAGCCATCATCGGAGACCAGGTTATAATGGTAGGCGTCCTTTTTACAGGCTTGCCGTCAAGGTCTGTTATCTCGGCGCCGTCTTTCGTGACGACGACCATCTCGCCGTCTTTTAAGAATATAGCCTGCTTCGTGATATCCATTACAGCGGGTATGTCAGATGAGATAACGGTCTCATTTTTGCCGATGCCTACGATGAGAGGGCACTCCATGCGCGCCCCGACTATCTTGTCAGGCTCGCTCTCGCTCACTACTGCAAGGGCGTAGGTGCCTTTTATGTACCTGACGGCCTCGCGAACGGCTTCTACTATCCCTCTGCCCTTATTGACCTCTCTGCATATCAGGTGGGATATTATCTCTGTATCTGTCTCTGACTTGAACTTAGCGCCTTCCCTGTGAAGCTCTTCCTTCAACGCGAGGTAGTTCTCGACTATGCCGTTATGTACTACAGCAACACCGCCCTCGATATGCGGATGCGCGTTCTGCTCGGACGGCCTTCCATGCGTCGCCCATCTGGTATGGCCAATGCCAAGATGGCCTTCAAGGGGCCTTTTAGCGACTTCAGTTACGAGCCTGTCGAGCTTGCCTACGCTCCTTCTAAGCTCTATAGCGCCATCCTTAACTATCGCTATCCCTGAAGAATCATATCCCCTGTACTCAAGCCTTTTAAGTCCGTTCATAAGGACGCCTACAGCGTCCCTGTGCCCGAGGTAAGCTACTATTCCGCACATATCTATCGCCTGTTGATTGAGATCAGATTTATTTTTGCTTCTTTAAAAGAGAACGGAACCTAAAGAGAGATCTATCTGCGAAAAGCTGACTTTCAGCCAGCCTCTATGATGACAAGAAAAGACAAGACAGCTACTTCTTCTTTTCAGCCTTTTTCTTCTCGCCCCAGCCTTCTATAACCCTCTCCTTGGTCCTTGTTATCACAAGAGATCCCGGAGGGACGTCCTTTGTGACAGTCGTGCCTGAGCCTACATAAGCGTTCTTTCCGACCCTTACAGGGGCTACGAGCTGTGAATCACTCCCTATGAACGCGCCATCTTCGATTATAGTCGTGTGCTTGTGGACCCCGTCGTAATTGCACGTTATCGTGCCTGCGCCGATATTCACCCCTGCGCCTATGAGAGAGTCTCCGAGGTATGATAGATGATTGGCCTTCGTGCCCTTGCCCATCCTGGTCTTTTTGACCTCTACGAAATTACCGACCCTGACTCCCTCGCCAAGGACGCTGCCCGGCCGTATCCTTGCGAAAGGCCCTATAACAACGTCTCTGCCGGCTTCAGCCGATTCGATGACCGAATAGCTCTTTATAACGGAGCCGTCGCCGATTGAAGAACCTTCGATCCTGCAGCCATCTTCTACAATGCAATCTTTCCCGACTACAGTATCGCCGATGAGATGCACCCCCGGGTATATAACAGTATCCTGCCCGACCTTTACCCCTGAATCTATGTATGTGTTCGCAGGGTCAATGATAGTGACCCCTGAGTACATGAGGTCTGTAGCGATCCGCTCTTTCATCGCGGAGTTCGCCCTTGCAAGCTCGACCCTGTTGTTAACACCCATCACTTCAGTTGCATCAGCATGGGTCATGGCGGCCACACGCATGGACTGAGATACGGCAAGGGAGACGAGGTCAGGGAGATAATATTCCCCCTGCTTGTTGCCTCTTCCGATTTTTTTAAGGTTGTCTCTGAGGAAACCCGAATCAGCGCAGTATATCCCGGTGTTTATCTCGTTTATCTCTTTTTGGGCCGGGGTGCAGTCTTTGTCTTCTACTATAGAGGTGATGCGGCCATGCACGTCTCTTACTACCCTTCCGTAGCCAGACGGGTCTTCGAGAAGCGCTGTGATGAGGGAGAGCGTGGGGCGGTTTTTTCCGCCTGATGAGTGTATCTTTAAGAGCCCCTTTATCGTCTGAGGCGTGAGGAGAGGGACATCCCCGGAGAGTATGACAACGTCTCCGCCGGCGCCCTTGAGTCCCTTCATGCCGCAGATGACGGCGTGTCCCGTGCCGAGCTGTTCTTCTTGGACGACAAAGGAGACGCCAGCATCACCTAACGCGTCTTTCACGGACTGCGCCCCGTGGCCGATGACGATGACGATCTTTTCCGCCTTGAGCGCCTTTAAGGCCCGTACAGGGTAGCTTAACATCGGCAACCCTGCCACCTCATGGAGCACCTTCGGGCGGGCTGATTTCATCCTTGTTCCCTTGCCTGCGGCAAGTATTATCGCTGATAGGTTTTTCATGGCCTTATAAAGATATATTACCGATTTGGCAAGGTCAAGGTTTTTAACTAAACGATTGATTTTAATGGGCGTATGTGGTCAAAAAAAACAGGCCGCCACCTTATCAAAAGGTGGCGGCCTGTAAAACAATAATCAATCGAGTTTGAACTTCCGCTCTACGACCCTGTCTTCCTGTAAAGGCTCGTAGCTCTCGGCCCAATAAGCGTCATCGAGAAGAGTATCGCCCTTGAGCTTTATATCGGTACTGTGGCAAAACGGGCACGTCAGGTACATGCCGTGGTAAAGGTGATTGAGCCTTCTTCTAAAAGGCCAGCCGCACCCGTTACACTCCATCTCTATCTTAAGGTCCATCTGATGGCCTCCGCGACACGCGTTTTATATCTGTAAGGTACAGTGTAAGCCTCTCTCGCTATACCCCGGAAGAAAGAGCATCTCTGCCTCCCAAGCCTCAGTATGACGCCGGTACATCAGCCGCATTCGCTGTAACCGCAGCCCCTGCATACGAGACATCCGTCTGAGTGCTCAACAGAGCCGCCGCAGTCAGGGCACGCACCTCTCTTTAAGACCTCGGAGGCAAGCGTAAAGTCGAGCTTGGATCCCTGGAAGTCGAGACTCGCGCCGCTCGCCAGAGAAAGGTTCTCTCCGGTATTCCTCTTGAGCCCGAGATACCAGTCCATAGCCTGGGCCATCGCGTCTGCGCATGACATGACCTTTCCGCCGCCGAACCCGACAGGCAGGTGACAGCTTATTCCGCGCATCTGCTTGACTATCTCATCGGCCTGTACGCCGCTTCTAAGGGCAAGCGAGGTCATCCTGCCCATAGCCTCGCACTGCGAGGCGACACATCCGCCCGCCTTTCCTATCTGCGTGAATATCTCGAAGGGCCTGCCCTCCTCGTCCTCGTTTATCGTGACGTAGAGGTTGCCGCACCCTGTCTTTATCTTCCTTGTTACCCCGAAGGCGACCTCCCCCCTCTGCTTGGGCCGTGACTGTATGGCCGCTATCGCCTCTGCCGATGCCTGGACGGGAACCGCTTCTTCAGCGACTCTTGGCTTTTCGCTCCCCTTTGTCAGCACTTGAACGTCCCTTGAACCGTCCCTGTATACTGTCACGCCCTTGCACCCTAATGTGTACGCAAGGAGGTAGACCTTGGCGACGTCCTCGACTGTCGCGTCGTTCGGGCAGTTGACGGTCTTGCTTACAGCGTTATCCGTATACTTCTGAAAGGCGGCCTGCATCTTTATATGCCACTCAGGGCTAATGTCGTGGGATGTGACAAATAGCTCTTTTACGTCATCAGGTATGCCGGCGACGTCGTGCAGGCCGCCGCTCTTGGCGACCTCGCGCATGATCTCAGGACTGTCAAAGCCCCTTTTCTTCGCTACCTCCTCGAAGAGAGGATTCACCTCTAAAAGTTCAGTGCCCTCCATGACGGTGCGGGTAAAAGCAAGCGCGAAGAGCGGCTCTATACCCGAAGAACACCCTGCTATTATGGAGATAGTCCCTGTCGGGGCGATAGTAGTGACCGTGGCGTTACGAAGCGCATTGATCCTGCCGTCGTAGACAGACCCTGCGAAGTTGGGGAAAGACCCCCTTTTCAGGGCCAGCTCAGAAGACGCCTGCCTGCCCTTCTCCTGGATAAATCCCATGATCCTCTCGGCCAGCTCTATCGCCTCGTCAGAGTTATACGGTATGCCGAGCGTTATGAGCATGTCGGCAAAACCCATTACTCCGAGGCCTATCTTCCTGTTGGACTTGGTGACAGCGTCTATCTCAGGGATCGGGTAATGGTTCATCTCTATGACGTTATCGAGGAAGTGAACAGCCTCGCCGATCGTATCGCCGAGCCTGGCCCAATCCATCTCGTGGCCTGAAGAACCGTTCAGCTTGCCGTTCCACTTGAGCATGCGGCTGAGGTTTATGGAGCCTAAGTTGCACGACTCGTACGGAAGGAGCGGCTGTTCGCCGCACGGGTTCGTCGATTCGATCTCTCCGACCAAGGGCGTAGGGTTATCCGCGTTCATCCTGTCTATGAATATTACGCCCGGGTCGCCGTTTTTCCAGGCCATGTTCACTATCTTATCGAAGACCTCTCTGGCGGCCATCGAACCTACGGTTTTGCGCGTCCTCGGCGTTATTATGTCGTACTCGCCGTTACGTTCCACTGCCTTCATGAAGTCGTCGGTAAGATTTACAGAGATATTGAAGTTGTTGAGCTTTGCACTGTCTTCCTTGCAGGTGATGAAGTTCATGATGTCAGGGTGGTCGACGCGCAATATGCCCATGTTGGCGCCCCTTCTTGTGCCGCCCTGCTTTATCGCCTCGGTTGCGCTGTCGAATACGGTCATGAATGAGATCGGCCCGGAGGATATCCCTGAGGTAGAGCCGACTGAGTCGCCTGAAGGCCTGAGCCTTGAAAAAGAGAACCCGGTGCCGCCGCCTGACTTGTGTATCAGCGCCGTATGCTTTACAGCCTCGAATATAGACTCCATCGAGTCTTCGACCGGAAGGACGAAGCAGGCTGAGAGCTGCTGGAGCTCCCTGCCGGCGTTCATGAGCGTCGGGGAGTTTGGCATAAACCCGAGCGTGGTCATCATCCTGTAGAACTCGGCGGCAGTAGCCTCGACGTCCGCGTCAGCGTCGAAAAACCTGTCTGCCTCGGCTATGTTCGCGCTCACCCTCCAGAACATATCCTCGACGCTCTCAACAGGCGTGCCGTCAAGGTCTTTCCTCAGGTATCTTTTCTCCAGGACCCTTCTGGCATTCTCGGAGATCTCGACGATCGGCCTCGCGGTCTTGGAAATGGTCTTTCCGGCGCCATTCTGCTTTTGCGGCTCCACCTTCAAAAGACGGCTGTAGATATCCTGGTCCATGCGTTTCACTCCCCTTGTTTTTTCAAACTGTATATATCTTTATTCATTTAATCCTAGATGACTTGGCAATATTCAGGTGCAAACTGCAAAAACACACCCAACCGAAGATGTCTCAATTGCGGCAAAAGATAGGCCATAACAGACATTGCATTTACCGCTTAACAATGTAAAACGCTATGCCTCAATTGCGGTAAAAAACAAGCCATAACAGACAGGCCCGCCGCAGTCATGATTAACCGGTTGATTTACAAGAGGAAATGGCCTATATTGTATTGTGAGTACTAGTTAACCACAACATATTGTGCCTGTCAAGCGAATTATAGGAATCGGCTAACCCTGAGATATTAAAAAGAAATAGGCCGTTAAACACCTTGACGGCAATCGGACGCAGGCCTGTATTTAGCGATTCTTATCGCAAAATTATCCAAGAAGATCATAGTGTTGCAGGGCTTGAAAGGGCTTATGCGGTAAAAACCGGCGGACATCTCTTTTTTTTCGTTTCGCACTGCATTTTATCCGAATGCAGGCAGAGGCACGGTGCAAAGCTAATCGCCGGAGTGCCTGTAGGCTATCACCCTGACCTTCTCGATGGTGATAAGACCTTCTTTGACCATAGAATCAAGTATCGGGATGAACCCTTCTATGCGCTCAGGGGAATCTACTATCTCAACGACCATCGGCAGGTCCTCGGAGAGCCGGAGTATCTTGGCTGTATGCACCCTTGAATGGACGCCGTAGCCTAATGTGCCGCGCAGCACCGTTGCCCCGGCAAGCCCGGCCTTTCTCGCCTCCTCGACGATAGCCTGGTACAAAGGCCTGCCCTCGAACTTGTCGCTCTCGCCGATAAAAGCCCTTAATATTTCTGATTCGGAAGGCAGTTTCATTGAACCTCCTTGACTGAAAAGACCGCTATTCCACTTGAGCAGACATCCCTGATCAGCATACCCGCTTCATTGAACCACTTTGGTCGGCCTTGATTGAAAAGACCGCTACAAGAGCCTTCCTATAGCAAGGCCGACAAAGAGACAGGCGAGGCCGAGAACATTCTGGGCAAGGATATTGCCGAAGGCCATCGCCCACTCGGCGTCGCGCATAAGAGACGCAGACTCGAATATAAAAGACGAAAAGGTCGTAAACGCACCCATGAACCCTATGAGACATACCGCCCTGGTCTCGGCGCTCAAGACAAGCCTCTCTTCAGCGAGCACCCATATTATGCCGAAGAGCAGACACCCTATCATGTTTACGGCAAACGTCCCGTAGGGGAACGAACTGCCTGCGAGCCTCTGGAACAAGCCGCCTAAAAAGTACCTGGCAAGGGTTCCGGCTGCCCCTGCGGCGGCAAAAAGGACTATCTTCATCTGAAAAACCCCCTGAGCATATCTCTACATATTAATGAAAAATCGGCCTTGTTGCAATTTAATTCAAGTATTCCAAATGCTTTGACTATTCAGGCTCGATATTGTAAATTTATTGATTAAGCAGGTACGGTTGCGTTGATCCGGCGCCAAGACTTGATGCAGAGCGAAGATTACGCGCTGCATTAAAGTGCCGGAACTGAGAGGTCCCTGTTAGACTTAAGCCTGTCAAAAGAACGATAGCCTGCGCCCCTGAAGATCCCGGGCGCGCACCAAAGTCACAGACCGATAGAGAGAGCGTCAGATAATATGGCCAGCACCTCAAATACAAACCATCCGAGAGGTACCAGGGATTGAACTACCAATTTTCACAGGAGAGCCTCTTTCATACCGTCATCGGGGCCGGCCCGATGGTCAAGTTCGTCCTCCTCATTCTCCTTGCAGCCTCTGTGATCTCATGGGCCATCATCATCTACAAGGTCAGGCACCTTAGAAAGATCGAACGCGAGGGCGCGGCATTTTACGACCTCTTCTGGGAAAAAAAGCAGTTGGGCCTGATGCTCACCTCGTGCAAGACCTATCGGGCGACGCCTCTTGCCACTATCTTCATGGCCGCGTACAACGAGACAGCAGGACCGGCAAAGGGGCAGGAACAGGCGCGGCCGGAGGCCGTGCGGCTTGACAGGGACGATATAGACAGGCTCGAGCGCGTGCTTAAAAAGACCGCTTCTGCCGAGGCCGCCAGGCTCGAATACGCCGTTGGTTTCCTTGCCACGACAGGCAACACCGCGCCGTTCATAGGCCTGTTCGGAACGGTATGGGGGATAATGGAGTCTTTCAGGTCCATCGGCATAAAAGGTTCCGCAAGCCTCGCTGTAGTCGCCCCCGGCATCTCCGAGGCCCTTGTGGCGACAGCTATGGGGCTTGTCGCCGCCATACCGGCGGTCGCAGGGTACAACCATATAGTCTCCATGCTCGGCAGGATAAACACGCAGATGGAGAGCTTCAGCTCTGATCTGCTAAACGTCATCGAGAAGCAGTCATCGAGATAGAGGCCGGATGGAAAGCGGACGGATAACCGAAAGAAGACACCTCTCGCAGATAAACGTCACGCCGCTTGTCGACGTCATGCTGGTGCTGCTTGTAATATTCATGGTCACTGCCCCGATGATGCAGGCAGGTATTGACGTGAACCTGCCGAAGGTCGAGGCCTCGGCGATAAAGAGCGATGAACAAAGCATCGTAGTGACGGTCGACCGCCTCGGCAGGCTGTACGTAAACGATTCGCTTGTGAGTAGCGCGTCGCTCACGCAGAGGCTCTCGGCTATGAGCGACGCCGTAAATAAAGAGAAGGCCGCAACCGTAGTGCTACGCGCCGACGCCCAAGTCCCATACGGAAAGATAATGGAGGCGATGGCACAGATAAGAAAGTCCGGGATAACGCGTATTGGGCTCATGACAGAACCTGAAGAGGGACCCTCCGATGGCCCACCCCTATGACGGCCCTTCAAGGGGGATGAGAAGGGCTGTAACAGGCTCTCTCATCATACACGCGCTCGTCCTTGCCGCACTGCTCACCATTGGCTGGTCAGGGCAACGCAGCATAATGCAGGACCCGGTCTTCGTCGATATAGTCTCAACCGGCCGGAAGGCGTCAGAACCTGCCGGCAAGGCGATACCGCCCAAGCCTCCGGATGATGCGAGCGCTGACAAGGGAAAAGCTGTAAAAAAAACGGACCAAAAGGCCGAAGCCGACAACGCCCGTCAAAAAGCCGCTGTAAAGATCCCGGCAAAGCAGACATCCAAGGCTGAGCCTAAAGCCGCAAAGAGGCCTGATGATGCCGACGTTGTACTAAGGCGAGATGCCGCTAAAAAAGAGAAAGAGAGAGCCTCTGTCGAAGAGGCACTCAAACGTGTAGCCGAGAAAGTCAGAAAAAAAGATGACGCCTCTGCGATAGAATCGCGCATAGCAGAGATACGGCGCAAAGACGAGGCCGAGCAGGGCGCTATCAAAAAAAGGCTCGCCGACGTGAAAAAGACCCTCGCGCAAAGGCCTCCTGCCTCCGGCATAACGACCGCGCGAGAGACAGGCTCAGGCCGGAGTGCGGCAATCGAAGCGAAGTACCCGGCCTACTACAGCATTATAAAGGACAGGGTCCAGGCCGCGTGGATCTATCCCGAAGGATTCAACGCGAACGACGTCTCTATCGTCATCTCGATCAAGATAGGCAAAAGCGGCAGGCTCATCGACAGCTGGGTAGAGAAAAGCTCCGGCAACAAGAACTTCGACGACTCGCTCATTAACGCCGTAAAGAAGGCATCACCGTTCCCGCCGCTGCCGCAGGACTTCAAGAACGTCTATCTTGAGACAGGCCTGAGGTTCTGCCCGCTTTGCAAGGAGTGATATGATATTCGGAAAACATCTGCTGACAGCCGCCCTCGCGCTGGTCCTGGCTATAGCGCACTGCCTGCCTGCCCTGGCCGAGCCGAAGATCTACATAGACCTCTCGGCGCCTGCGGCGAGAAAGATACCGCTGGCAATACAAGGGTTTGGCTACATAGGCAAAGACGGCGCCAATGAACCTGTAGTCAAAGAGATAGCGAAAGAGATCGTCGACGCTCTAAGGTCCGACCTTCTCTTTTCAAATCTGTTTGGCATAATCGATGAAAAAGCGCACCCTTCAACGCTTCAAGAACCCCATGATACTGTCGCGGATTTTGAGAAGTGGAGACAGGCCGGGGCTGACGGACTCATAAAAGGCGGCTTTTCAGTCGAGGGGGGGAGGCTCACCATTGAGATCCGCTACTTCGACTGCCTCTCTGAGAAACAGGTTACAGGCAGAAGATTTACCGGGAGCGTCGCGAACGCCCGAAGGGTAGTGCACTACTTCTCCGATATGCTTCACGAAGAGCTGACAGGGGAGAGGGGTATATTCACGACGCGCATCATGTTCGTATCGCCCAAGAGCGGGAACAAAGAGGTCTATATAGCCGACTACGACGGCAAAAACGCCATTCAGATCACGCGTAACGGCTCGACGAACCTCTTCCCCCAGTGGGCGCCTGACGGAAAGTCCGTCATCTATGTATCATACAAGAAGCGCTTCCCGTTCCTGTACAGGCTTGACCTTGCGACAGGCAAGGACACCGTCATCTCGTCGCGGCCGGGTGTAAACATCGGGGCGCGGTTCTCCCCTGACGGGACAAAGATCGCGCTTACCCTCTCAGGCCCCAAGTCGCCTGAGCTTAACCTGCTCGACTTGAAGACAGGCGGGTACACGAGGCTTACCGATAACTACGCTATAGATATCTCCCCTGCGTGGTCTGCAGATGGAAGCGCCCTTGCGTTCGTCTCGGATAGCGCTGGAAATCCAAATATCTTTATGCTAAACTTTTCCGATAATAAACCCAAGAGGCTGACCTACACAGGCGCGTTTAACGCCAGCCCTGCATGGTCTCCGGACTCCGGGCGCATCGCCTTCGCCCGCCAGGACAACGGCAGGTTCAATATATGGGTGATGGACCCTGACGGAAGCGACGCCGCTCAGCTCACGTTCGAAGGCAACAATAAGAACCCTTCATGGTCCCCGGACGGCAGACACCTCATCTTCAGTTCTGAAAGCCGCGGACAGTCATCTCTATACATTATGCGGCCGGACGGGACCGGCCTTACAAGGCTTTCAACCGGAATAGGCAACGAGACAGCCCCGGTCTGGTCGCCGCTCCCGCTCCCGCTCCAGAGATAGGCTTCATCGGGCACGGCCTCACAGCATACAGGCCTTTCCCTTTTCAATTGAACATAGAGGAGGCAAAGATGAGAACATCACAGACCATTTTCATGACGATACTACTTGCCGGCGCTATTGCTGTCGCAGGATGCGCGCCCAAGAACCTGAAGACCGAGGAGATCTCGGCAGGCACTGAGCAGACAGAGAAAAAGACCGGCGAGACAACGCCCTCTCAGGGAGAAAACACAATAGTCGTTCCTGACGAAAGGCCGGCACAAGAGCAGACCGTGACGAGCACCGAGCTTACACCGGGGGCGACAGGTTCCGGACCTTCAGCGTCGGCTGATGCGCGGCCTGATTACGCCTCCGTACCTAAGGAAGAGCAGCTGAGCGCGGTCGCAGCCGAGAAAGGACAGCTCTTCACGGTATACTTCGACTACGACAATTATTCGATCAGGGACAACGACGCTGAGAACCTCGCGAAAAACGCCAGATGGCTCGGCTTGAACCAGTCGGTCAAGGTGACCATCGAAGGCCATGCTGACGAAAGAGGCGATGAAGAATACAACCTCGCTCTCGGAGACAAGAGGGCCCAGAGCGTAAAGAGATATTTAAACGACCTCGGCATCTCACCCGCAAGGCTTGACGTACTATCCTACGGGGAAGAAAAGCCTGCCGCCATCGGCCACGACGAAGATGCCTGGTCGAAAAACAGGCGCGCCGAGTTTGTCATACTAAAGTAAGGCGGAGAACCGGGACGAGATGAAGACTTCAAGGATATTAAAATACTCGATCGCTATTGCCCTCACATGCTCGGCCTTAAGCGGCTGCGGCGCGGGGATGCCCTTCATGACGGCTGAACAGGAAGCGCTTGAGACGAACGTCGCAAAGCTCATGAAAGAGAACGAGGCCTTCAACAAGCGCCTCGCCTCCATAGAGGTCGGCGGCGGGACCGAGAACCTGAAAAAGGAGATCGTCTCTTTAAAGTCCTCTTTCGCCGGGACCAACATGGAGATAGAGAAACTGCGCCATGAGTTCTCATTCGTAAGGGGCGCATCCGAAGAGTCCCAGCATGAAAAAGACGACCTGAGAGGGTCTATTGCGGATCTCGGCGCGAAAATAGCGGCGCTCAATGAAAAGATCTCCGCGCTGGATGCCGCAGGCAAGGCCTCAGGTAATACCCTCGTTGAACTTAAGGCGCTGATAAACGGAGCAGATGCGCGGTTATCCGAGGTCAAGGCGCTGGTGGCGACGCTTGAGGGCCGGTTCGCCTCTATGCCCGCTGTAGCGCCTGCAAAGCAGGCCGCCGACCCCGACGCCCTTTACGCGAAGGGCTACAAAGAGACTATGGATAAGGATTATCCTGCGGCAACGGAGACCTTCAGGGAGATACTGGCATCGCACCCGGGACACCGCTACGCCTCCAACGCCCAATACTGGCTCGCAGAGATCCACTATGCAAAGGGCGAATGGGAAAAGGCGATAGTCGAGTTCGACAAGGTGAAAAAGAACTATCCGAAGAGCGAGAAGGTCTCAGCGTCGACGCTCAAGCAGGGATTCGCCTTCGAGAAGCTCGGCTCTAAAAAAGAGGCGCGCCTTCTTATGGAAGAGGTCATAGAGAGGTTCCCCGGCACCGCTGAGGCTGAGATAGCCAGAAAAAAGCTCGCGACGCTGAAATAACGCGGACGCCTCCACGCTTTAATCGGAGATTAGCGCCCTGCGATCTAGCATAGAGAACAGTAGAGACCGGCCGGCCGCAGTCATATAGGCTGCAAACAACTTGAGCACCATCCGGCACATCATCGAGAATCGGTCTCTGGCGTAACATACGGGGGTTTTAACAGATGCCTGGAAAGGTACTGATAGTAGATGATTCGCAACAGGCCAGGAAAGCCATAAAAGAGGCGCTCTCGGGGATCTTCACCGAATTCGTCGAGGCTGACGACGGCCTTGCCGCCATAAAGGCGTTCGTGGAAGAGAAGCCGGGGTTCATCATCTCTGATATAGAGATGCCCTCCATCAACGGCTACAGGTTCATCTCGACCGTCAGGAACATGGAAGACGGGCGCGACGTGCCTATCATCATGCTCTCCGGCACCAAGAACTCGCTAAAGAAAAAACTGACCGGCTTCAACCTCGGTGCGAGCGACTTCGTGATAAAGCCGTTTGACCGCGAGGAGCTCGAAGCAAGGGTCAAATCCCTGCTGAAGATGCGAAACCTAATGGACGAGCTCAAGGAAAAGAACGTCCTTCTGGAAAAGCTTGCCATCACCGACGAGCTGACAGGCCTGTACAACAGGCGGCACTTCTTCGAGGTGGTCCGCGCGCAGATGGCCCTCGGGCTTCGCCACAACTTCAAGGTAGCCTGCCTGCTCATGGACATAGACCACTTCAAGGTGATAAACGACTCCTACGGCCACGCGGCAGGCGACGAGGTCCTGAGAAAAACAGGCAGCCTTTTAAACGCCTGCAGAAGGGACGGCGAGCTTCTGGCGCGCTTCGGCGGCGAAGAGTTCGTAATCTGCCTTTTCAATTCCGGACCTGAAAGCGCCCTGCTTGCGGCCAACAGGTTCAGAACTCTCATCTCCTCGCACGACTTTTCCACGCCTTCGGAAAAGATACCGCAGATAACCGTAAGCCTCGGCGTCGCCATCTATCCGCAAAACAAAGTGATAACCATCGACGACCTGCTGAAAGCGGCCGACAAGGCCCTGTACCGCTCAAAACTCACCGGCAGGGACAGAGTAACGCTCCACGACTGGTCCGATTCAGACACTAACGGGTCTATCGTAAACCCGACCTGAACGCGCAAAAGCCGCTTTCGCCGCGACCTCCACGACCACGCCCCTAGACAGACGCGCAGCAACAACTGACAAAACCGGCATACGCCGCTCAAGATCAAAATCTGTTATAATCTTTCCGAGCAAGTCGCAGGGAGAGGCAATGGACTCAAGGGTATCCATATCCAGGTGCGCTGACTACTCATTCGAGACGGTCTTTGAGGCCGCCAGGAGATCGATAGACCTTCTGGGCGGGATGCGCAGCTTCGTAAAAAAGGGCGAACGGATACTCGTCAAGCCGAACCTGCTCGCGGCAAAGCCGGCAGAGGCGGCTGTCACGACCCACCCGATGCTCGTAAAGGCGATCCTAAGGCTCGTCAAAGAGGCGGGCGCAACTCCGTTCGTAGGCGACAGCCCGGGCATTGGGAGCGCGCTGAAGATCGCTGAAAAGTGCGGCATTATGGACGTTTGCAGGGAAGAGTGCGTCGAGCTTACAGAGCTTAAGACCCTTGTGCTGGTTGAAAACCCTCTCGGGCATACGTTCAAGCGTCTTGAAGTGGCTGACGAGGCGTTAAAGGCTGACGGGATAATAAACCTGCCGAAGCTCAAGACCCACGCCCAGATGCACCTTACGATGGGAGTTAAAAACCTCTTCGGCTGCGTACCGGGCAAGACCAAGCCCCAGTGGCACCTAAGCGCCGGGGTCGACAGCCGCGACTTCGCCGGGATGCTCCTCGACCTCTACTTATTTCTGGGCCCCAGGCTCACGGTCATGGATGCTGTTGTCGGGATGGAGGGCAACGGCCCGGGAAGCGGTGACCCGAGGACCCTCGGATTCATTATGGCCGCCATCGACTGCATAGCAATGGATACCGTAGCCTGCGACCTGCTAGGCGGACAAGCGCACGATGTGCCTATACTCAGGACCGCGTTAAAAAGAGAGATGAAGCAGGCCCAGATCGGCAACGTTACCACCGTTGGCGCGGATATCGATGAGGTCAGGGTCGACGGCTTCCGGTTCCCTCCGAGGTCGAGCGTCAACTTCGCAGAGAGGCTCCCGTACTTCATAGACAAGCGTCTGAGAAAGGCCCTTACCTCAAGGCCGCACATCGATGACAACGCGTGCAACTTATGCAGCGTATGCGTGAACGTCTGTCCGGCCGAGATAATGACGAACAAAAAAAGGATCGAGATAGACTACGACAGGTGCATCAGGTGCTACTGCTGTCAGGAGATGTGCCCGCAGGGCGCTATTGCTCCGCGACAGGGGTGGCTCAAGAGGCTCATCCCCGGGATGTAATCGTCTGCGCCCCTGAAAACCCTTGCGAAAAATACCCGCTCTGAGATAAAATCCCTCTAATGCATCGTCTATCTCCCATAATCCGCGCGCTCTCAGGAGACGTCTCTTCGTTCGTCTCCCGCCTTTTCGAAACCATCAGGCCGGGCGCTCCGGCAATGCTGATATTACTGCCTGCCATAGCCATTGCGTTTTTAACCCCGCACGGATGCTGGGCAGGGCCTGAAACAAAAAAAGACCGCATGCCTATCCCTATCATAAAGGCCGCGAACGGGTCTGCAGAGGGCTGGCAGCTCAAAGAATGGTCAGGCAAGGCCAGGTACGAGGTGATCGAGACTGAGGCAGGCAGTACGCTCCACCTCTCAAGCAACGCCACATCTACCGCCCTGTATAAAGAGGCGCGGTTCAACATAAAAGACCTTCCGACCCTCAACTGGAAATGGAAGGCGACAAAACTCCCGGCTGGCGGCGACGTAAGAAAGAAGAGTACCGACGACCAGGCGGTCCAGGTCTATGTCATCTTCCCGAGATGGCCTGAGGCTGTAAACAGCAGGCTCGTCGGCTACATCTGGGACACTACCGCGCCTGTTGGTTCGATAGTAACGAGCACAAAGACCTCGAACGTCAGATACATAGTCGTCAGAAGCGGCGAGGCTGACCTCGGACGCTGGTTGAGCGAACAGAGAAACGTCTACGCCGACTATAAAAAGCTCTTTAACGAAGAACCTCCCGAGGCAGGCAGGGTCTCTGTCATGATAGACTCCGATAACACGAAGAGCGCGGCAGAGTCTTTTGTAGCTGAGATATACTTCTCGAAGTGACCCTCCCGCAGATCTCGATGACCGGCACAAACGACCGGATGCAGAGATATCCGCTCAGAGTTGTCTTGTCCCGACAGAAACATCTCCGGCATACGACCGCGCCGGAAAGAGCGGGCATGGAGGCCTTTAAAGCCGTCAGGAAACAGAGACATTATGAAGGCGCGGCTACGAAGCCTCGCAGATGGCTTTCACTTACGAACCGGAAGCAGGGCCTATTCGACTTCAGGCCGCCCCTTATGAGATACGGAGCAGATATTGGCCAGAGAGGCGACCCGGATAAAGAAACGCATAGCGGCCGCATCCATCTTCATAGTGGCCTCCTCGGCGCTCGCCCTCACGATTTATCTATGGCTTACACCTGTCGACGTCTCGCGCTGGGCCCCTGAGATATCCTCATTCATAGGGGTGCGTACTGGCCGCAGTGTTTCCGTAGATTCAGTCATAGTCCGATTCCTTCCATACCCTGATATCACTATAAAAGGCCTCGACATATCAGACGACACAGGCCCTTTCATCCGCTCCGGAACGTTGCGGCTGAAGGTCCGCTATCTTCCTCTTCTGATGCGAAGACTGCACATATCAGCCCTTGATCTAAAGGGCGCGACCATACGCGTAAAAAAATACGCAGACTCAACGACAAACATCGACGATCTCCTAATGGGGCGTGGCGGCGTAGCAGCACGAAGCGGCTTTGGCATCAAGGTGGATTCGGCGAGGCTCGAATCAGGGACGCTTTTTTTCACTGACATGGCAACGCCGGGGGAGCCCTCTTTCGAGATCGCCGGCCTTCGCGGCATAGTGTCAACTGCGAAGGGGGCGAAGCGGTTTGAACTCGACGGAATGCTGGTGCCAGGCACGAAGGTCGCGCTCGACGGCGTACTGGGCCCTGACCGGATCACAGGCAACGGGCATATAACAGCCTTCGCACTCGGGCGGCTGACCCCTTACGCACAGAGTCTTTCGCATGGGGCCTCGCTGAGAGGCAAGGCAGACGCGGCCTTTTCATACGCGCATGGCAACGACCGCGAGATCAAGGTCAGCCTGAGCTACATAGCACTCGGCCTCGGCCTCCCTGAGATATTCGACAAGAACATACATTCGCCGAATGGGTCGGCGATCGTCAGTGCAAGATCAGGAAAAGACTCTAGCGGATTTAAGATCGAAGACGCGCGCATCACTTTGCCGGGCTTCTCTCTCACCGGCTTTTTAACTGTAGACGGATCATCCGAAGAAAAGACCGTCCGCGCCGGGTTCACTTCAACACCGGCGCCGTTGGCATCCCTTGCAGACCTTATACCGACAAAGAGACTGCCTCAAAAAACAAGAGATGCGATCGAGCTGTTTACTCCTCAAGGCGGGAGTGTAACAATAAAAGCGATGGAGATCGACGCAAGGCTTTCCGACCTTAAGAGCGCCTTGCTTTTGGCAGTGCCTCCGGTATACCTGAGACTCGGACTAAACAACCTTCAGTTCAGGGTCAACGGGTTTGACGAGCCCTTCTCAGGCATAAGCGGCGAGGTCCATCTCAAGGGAGAGCGGATCGTCGTAAAAGACGGGGCGGCAAGATATGGCAACAACACCGTAAGGTCTGTAAACGCCCATCTCACAGATATCACCGGCAACGCGGCCTACTTGGGCGCAGCCGAAGGCTCGATCGAAGCCGAAGCGGGCCTCGCTATCGCCAAAGGCATTGCCGGAGAAAAAAAAGGCGCCGGCGCACAGATGCTCGGCAAGGCCATCGCCTCAGGCAGGATAGACATTACCATAAACGCAGGAGGCCGCTTTAAAGACCGTCTGCCGCAGAGGTACTCCGGGTCGGTCTTCGTATCGGATGCGTCCTTGAGCTATCCGGGTTCACCCATATCCATTGAATCGCTCAACGCTGACGCGCTCTTTGACGAGAAATCGGTCCTGATAACAGGCCTTCGAGCATCTGACGGCAGTTCTTTTATGGTTATGAACGGACGGATATCCGACTATGCGGGAGAGGACCCCTCTTTCACATTGGCCGCCGAGTGCAAAATAGATTCAGGCACAGTAGATGCGATAATTAAGGAGACTTCTGCGGCAGGCGAACTTTACACCGAAGGTTATGCCGCAGTCAAGCTCACAGCCCAGGGGACCGGAGGCTCCGCAAGGATATCTCTGATGGCAGACGCTACACAGGCAAGGATAGCGTACAGGGATTATATCCGCAAAGAGGAATACTTTCCTGCGGCAATCACGGCTTTTCTGGAGACATCAAACGAAGGGATCGCGATCAAAAAGGCCTCAGTGAAGGCAGGCTCGTCCGCGATAGAGCTTTCAGGCCAGATGGATCGAGGCAACGGGTCGTACGACATAAAGACGTACTCTCATGAGCTTTTACTCGAAGACCTCGACTCCGTCTCGCCGTATCTAAGGAGCGAGTACCCGTCATCAGGGCTTGTCTCATTCGAGATAAACGCGACCAGAGCCTCACAAGAGACGCGCCCTTCGTATAAGGGCGCGGTTACCGTAACGAGCGGCAGGTTCAAGACGCCATTTCTCGAGAGCGCGGTAGAGAGGCTTGACGCTACCGCGTCGTTTGACGGTCATGCCGGCCACATGGTCATAGACAGGATGTACGTCGGCAGATCAGACCTCAGAGGCACTGTCGATATCGACGATATCTCCGGGCGAAAGATCCGGTTCAACCTCGCCTCGACCCATCTGGAGAGCGGCGACCTCATCCCTAAAGAACGCCTGCGCTCACTGGCAAGGCGACGGATCAGGCCTCTCGTCACCGGTTCAGGTACCATAACAATAGCCGAGGGCGACGCGTGGGGGCATAGCTTCAAAGAGATGAACGCCTCAATAGAGATGGAAAAAGACCTGGTCCACTTCAATCCTGTAGGCATGCGGATAGACGGAGGAAATATCAGCGCCGCCGCCAGCTACCACAGAAATGACGAAGACCCTCTTCTATTCGAAGCCGCGGCTGTGGCGTCAGGGATTGAAATTGAGCCGATGCTTGCCGCCTTCGGCGTAAAAAAACAGATCCTCGCCGGTACGCTCAAAGGCAGCGGCGCGCTCTGGGCGACAAGAGGGGCCCAGCCTTTCTCCTCCGGGCTTAACGGGGACCTCAGGCTCGAGGCAGATAACGGAAGGCTCTGGAAGTTCCAGGTCATGGCAGGGATATTTTCAGTCGTCAACATACTCTCGATAGACGAACTATTCGAGGAAGGCCTCCCGTACAAGACGCTTTCAGGCAGTTTCACGGTAAGAGACGGCATGATCTCCACAGAAGACATGAACCTTGACAGCGCCTCCCTGAGGATGTCAGCCTCAGGAGAGATTGACCTGCCGAACTCGAGCATAAACGGGGTGCTGGCGATGCACCCGCTTGTGACCATAGACAAGATAGTATCCAACATACCGCTTGCCGGATACATAATAACCGGCAGGAACGAATCTACCGCCAGCATATACTTCGGGGTGGAAGGGCCTCTGAAAGAAGCGGAGGTGAGCCTTCTGCCTGTAAAAAGCGTTGAGGAAGGCGTCCTGGGCATACTTGAGAGGCTTATAAAGACACCGATAAGGCTGCTTGAAAACGAGGAGCGAAAATAAGATGGCACAGACCGGATTCTGGAACAGACTTAAAGCGAACTGGTATCAAAAGGGGCTCGCATACTCTACCTTCCCTGATGTAGCGCTCTCATTCATACTTCCGAGGATAACCGGCGCTAAGACGGTGCTGGATATCGGGGCCGGATGCGGCACGCTCTCCATACCGCTCGCGAAGGCAGGCAAGAGCGTGACAGCCCTTGACGCGGCCCCATCGATGATCGAGCTTCTGGATAAAGAGATCGAGCAGCAGGGGATAAGCGGGATAAAGACTATCAGGGCCGCGTGGGGCGAAGTCGCTCTCAAGGCGCACGACGTGGTCCTGCTTGCAAACGTCCCTACGATACTTCAGGAGCCTGAACCGTTTTTGAGCAAGGTCGGCTCGCTCGCTAAAAAGGCCGTGTTTATCATAGAGAACGCAGACCCGAAAGGCGATAAGTTCTACTACAGGGAGCTATACCCGCTGGTCTTTAACAGGCCCTTCGGCGAAAGGTCCGATTACCTCAAGACCTATACAGCCCTTCATTCCATGGGGATCTGCGCGAACGTGGAGATAATCGAGTACGACTTCGACCAGCCGTTCGACTCGATCGATGAGGCCGTTGCCTTCTGGAAAGAGTACATGGGGATAGTAACGGAAGAACACGACAGGACGCTCAAGGGGTTTTTAGAGACAAAGCTCATCCGCAAAAAGAAGGTCCTGCTCGCGCGCTTCCACAAGAGGTCCGCTATCATCTGGTGGAAGACCGGAAAGACTATGAAGGTCAAGGATACTCCGCCCGCCTGACGTGAGCCGGAATTGCGGCCTGCGCCCTCAGACGGTCAGAAGCTGTGAGAGCTCTTCATGAGCAAGGATACTCCGAGGTAGGTGAAGATGACTATGAAAAAGCCGATGACCGTCGCCACTGATAGCCCCCTGCCGCGCCACTCGCGTACGTAATAGGCGTGCATGGCCCCGGCGTAGAAAAACCAGACGATAAAAGACCAGAGGACCTTCGGCTCCCAGAGCCAGTAGGTCCCCCATGCGAGATACGCCCAGACAGCGCCTGCGAACATCGAGGCTGAAAAAAAGAAGAACCCCCAGAGGATGCTTTTACCGGCTATGTCCTGGAACTTCTTCATCTCGGTCTCATCCGAGCGCCGCAGATCATGTATCAGATAAAGGAGCGCCGCGGAGAAGGCGAGCGTAAAAAGAGCGTAAGCCGCAAATGACGAGATGACGTGTGTTTCGAACCAGCGCGTCCTGAGTATCAGGGTAAGCGGGCCGCCCGGCTTTTCCTTAACAAGGGCGAAGGCGAGTGCTAACATGGCCACAGGCACGGTGAAGAGCTCGGTGAGCCTTTCTCTGTACCTGTAGATCACGATGACGCTCACCACTATCGTCATCCATGAGAAGAAGACGAGAGTTTCGTACATCGAGGCCATCGGCGCGTGCCCGGTGGAATATATCCTCTGTATGAGCCCGGCGGTGTGGACGACGGCCCCCAGCGCGAGAAGCCGCCTGGATATGGGTTCGAGCCACTCGTTCTTCAAGAGGTGATGGAGCGATACGGCGATAAGCCCGGCGAGATAGATCGAGAAAGCCGCTATTATAAAAGGTCTCATGATTTCAGTTCTGCCTGCAAAGCCCGGTAGCAACTCCGCAGGTTCATCTTCCCCTTTGGTCAGGCCAGATATAGGAGTGGAGCTGGAGCTGGAGCCTCACGCTGAGGCCGTCTTTCAATATCCATTCGGCAAGGACGTCAGGCTTGAGAGTCGTCTTTACAGGCGCGAAAAGGATCTTAAGCGTCCTGTCCTTCAGGTATCTCTCTACAAAATCCCTGGCGAACTCGTAATCCACCCTGCCGCCGATGACAAACTTGACCTCGTCATCGGGCAAAAGGTGTCCGAGGTTCTCGATAAGGAAAGACCCGGCGTGCCCGCTCGAAGGACACTTGACGTCGACTATCTTCACGAGCCGTCTGTCGAGGCCTGCAAGGCTTACAGTCCCGTTAGTCTCAAGGAGCACCACGTAGCCGTCGTCAAGAAGCCTCTGCATTATAACCCTTGACCCGTCTTGTAGCAAGGGTTCTCCGCCTGTTATCTCGGCAAGCCTGCAGCTGAAGCGCCTGACCTCGGAGAGGACTTCGTCGGCCGAGAGTTCTCTCGCGCCACCAATGGTCCTTGCGAACCCGCTGTCGCACCATGCGCACGAGAGGTTGCACCCGGCAAATCTCACAAAAACGCAAGGAAGCCCTGCGTAAGTAGACTCGCCCTGTATGCTGAGAAATATTTCGCTTATCCGCATGAGATATTATCTTCCGTCCTGCTCAAGATATCCGCCGAAGCCTGCCGCGCACCTGAGCATGGATACACCGGAGCGGCCTGACCGAATCAGTCCCTATCCGTTCTTTTTTACGTCCGTTCCTTCTTTTCTGGTATCTTCGGCCTTTGTCTTCTTCTCAGGAGGCCTGCCGAATTCCTTGTAGCCTCTGGCAAGCGCAAGGAGCTTTTTTTCGACAAGGTGGTTGATAGTCCCTTCAGTGAACGCGCCGCCGTCCCCGCGAACCCCTATAGGCATGCCGGTAAGTATCTCCATGCCGTCGTCAACATTATCTATCGGATATATGGCGAACCTGCCCTCGCTCACGGCATCGACAACCTCTTTTTTAAGCATCAGATGCCTGACGTTCCGCCTGGGGATTATTACGCCTTGAGTGCCTGTCAACCCCTTTGCCATGCAGACATCAAAGAAACCCTCTATCTTCTCGTTTACCCCGCCTATGGGCTGGACCTCTCCGAGCTGGTTCATGGAGCCTGTGACGGCTATCCCCTGATCGATAGGCGCCCCTGACAGACTTGAAAGAAGCGCGTATACCTCGGTGCAGGTGGCGCTGTCGCCCTCGATCTCGTCATAGAGCTGCTCGAACGTTATCGAAGCTGAAAACGTGATCGGGAAGGACTGCGCGTATCTCTCGCCGAGAAAGCTCGTGAGGATGAGAAGGGCCTTGTTATGGATCTTCCCGCTCATCTTCACCTCGCGCTCTATATTGACGACGCCTGAGTCTCCCATGTAGGTCCTAGCCGTTATCCTCGAAGGCTTGCCAAAGGCGCGATCGCCCGGGTCAAGTACGGCAAGGCCGTTCACCTGGCCTGCGACTTTCCCCTCTATCGTCACCATCAGGGTATCTTCGACTATGAAGTCCCTGAGCCTGTCCTCTATCTTGGAGCCCCTGTAGATCCGCTCCTTATCAGCCTTCTCGACATGCTCATACCCGACAGTAGAGGCGCCGGCCTGCTCGGCCCAATAGCTCGACTCGGCTATGATGTTGGATATCTCATTGAAACGCGCGGAGAGCCTCTCCTTATCTCCGGAGAGCCTGCAACCGAGTTCCACCACCCTTGCGACACCGGTCTTGTCGAACGGAAGGAGTTTTTCCTGCGCGCAGCGCGTTGCGATGAAGTACGCGTACTTCTCGATGCTTGAGCTCTCCTTCGGCATGACGTTGTCAAAGTCCGCCTTGACCTTAAAGAGCTTCCTGTACTCGCTGTCGAGGTTGTAAAGGAGATAATATATGAACGGCTCGCCTATGAGCACTATCTTTATCTTCACGGGGATAGGCTCGGGCTTGAGCGTGGTAGAAGAGACGAGCCTGTACTGCTCCCATACGTCTTCTATGCGCGCCTCCCTGTTTTTGAGCATCCTCTTGATCGAATCATAGACAAAGATATTCCTCAGCATGTCCATCGCGTTTATTATCAGGTATCCGCCGTTGGCCTTGTGTACTGCGCCTCCCCTGACCATAGTGAAGTCGGTTGTCGCTACACCCAGCTGGACCCTGTACTCGATCCTGCCGAAGAGGTTGTAGTACGTCGGGTTCGTCTCGAATACGACAGGGGCGCCTTGAGAGTCCTTGTTGTTGACTATGAGGTTTACCTTGAAACGCTCAAAGGTCGGCTCCTGCCTCGGAAGCCTCATGCCGCCGATGTTGATGGGCTGTTCATCCTTTGACCTGAAGTCGTCGATGCTGGCAAGGATGTTCTCTCTGATGCCGTTTAAATACTCGATGACTCTCGCAAATGCGGAGAACTTCTCCAGCAGGTCGTTTACCAGAGGATTGACCACATACTGCACGACTTCTCTGTCAAGGGCGTTTATCCTGTCTTTAGCCTCTTTTTCAATGGTGCGCGCCTCCCTGATCGCGTCGCTCAGGCGGTCCTGCATCTGCTTCAGATCTTCCTCGAAGGCCGCCTTCTTGTCAGGCGGGAGGGCGGCAAATTCATCCTGGCTCATGGCCTTGCCGCTTTTTGCCGGCAAGACCGAAAGCCCGCTCACTGATTTTTTAAGGACCAGGGAACGCTCCATCACCTTCTGCTCTAACCTGAAAAATATCGCGCGCGTCCTCTCCTGCTGCCCCTCCAATATCTCATCCCTGTGCTTTTCATAATCCTTCGACTCGAAGACCCTGGGAATATCCCGGAGCAAGACCGAGACGAGATCGTCCATCTCGACGGCCAGCCCAGAGCCCATACCCGGAGGCAGGGACAGAGCGCTGGGACAATCAGGGTCGGAGAAGTTGAAGACATAACACCAGTCATCAGGGACCGTTTCGGCCTTCGCCCTTGCCTCGACTATGTCCCTTACCGTAGTCCCCTTTCCTGTGCCGCTGTCGCCGAGGACGTATATGTTGAAGTTATGGTTCTGGATGCCGAGGCCGAAGTCGATAGATCGCAGGGCGCGCTGCTGGCCGATTATCTCCTGCAAGGAAGGGAGCTCAGCCGTTGTGGTGAATGAGAATTGGCCGGGGTCGCACTTCCAGCAAAGGTCTTCAACTGAGAGAGGACTGATCTTGGACATAACACCCCCTTGGGCATAGGTAAAATTCAGTATAGGACCGCGGATCGATATCTACCGGCATGCGCCGCTTAAGCCTGACAACAAGGCCGGACCCGGCCTTGTCATGGAAATGAAAAGCAAACAAACGCCGGAAAAGCAAAACCGGACGCCAATGCAAACGCGCATGCGAAAAAGGGTCAGTGGAGATGCTCCCGCTCCCTGTGCGCGAGCTTCCTGAGCACATCATTCGAATCGCACCCGATGCACTCCGCCTGAAGCGTAGTATAGAAGATGTGGTGGCAACGGGCAAGCCTTTCATTTACCTCGGAGAATATCTCCCCCATCCGCCACCTCTGCATCGGATCGATGTCGACATGGGCCGAGAGGGCATGGACGTTGTGGCATATCGACCAGACATGGAGGCTGTGTATGCTTTTAACCCCGTCCGAGGCCATGATCTCCTCTATGACGCTACCTAAGTCTATCTCCTTCGGCACCCCCTCAAGGAGTATGTGAGATGAATCCCGCATAATGCCGTAGGCTCCGTAGAGGATGATCGCGCCGATGACAAAGCTCAACAGCGGGTCCGCCGGATACCATGAGGTAAAATAGATAATAATAGCGCCGATTATCACGCCAACTGAAGCGGCCGCGTCGCCGACCACATGATAAAACGCGCTCTTTACATTCATGTCGCTTGCGGCAAAGTGCCTGAGCCAGAGCGCCACGACAAGATTGACTACAAGCCCCACAAAGGCGACTATCATCATGCCTGCGGACTCGACAGGCTGCGGGTCGAGAAGCCTTTTGTATGCCATGTAGAAGATGAAAAGGGTCGTTGCGAGAAGGACGAAGCTGTTTATGAATGAGACAAAGACCTCTACCCTGTGAAGTCCGTAGGTCCGCTTCTCTGTAGGCGGCATGCCTGATATGTATATCGCGAACCAGCTGAGGCTAAGGGCGAACACGTCCATGAATACATGCAGCGCGTCAGACATGAGGGCAAGGCTGTTTGTAAGGTATCCCCCGACAAGCTCGACGACAAAGACAGCTCCGGTAAGAAGTATCGAGATCTTAAGCCTCGACTTTACGGCCGCATCGACCGCGTGGCCGTGGTTATGCTCATGAAGGCAGGCGCCTTTCGTATCTTTAGGGCCCATATTCCCCCGCTTAAGCTTAGGTTATAACCCAGACACTCTCTTTCTTCAATGATACCCTGACAACTCTGCCGGTGGCAAGCCCCAACTTCCTCAGGACGAAGTTTGGGAGCTCCACTTTGAGGAGCGTATCATTGATGCCGGTCTTTAAGAACAGGATGTGTGTAGAACCCCTTCCTATCGTCGATACGATCTCGCATTCGAAGATATTGTCCTGTATCTTCGGGTCGACTGCCCTGTCAGGCCTTATGACGAGGATCTCCTCAGGCCGTATGCAAAGGCTCACCGCCTTGCCCTGCCTAAGGTCCGCCTCAGGCTGGCGGATGGCCTTCACCAAGCCCAGCCCCTTGCAGTCGATGACGGCATACAAGCTGTCAGTGCTGACCACTACCCCGTCAAAGATGTTGCGAAAGCCCATGAACCTGGCGACGTTTCTGGTCTTTGGCCTGTAGAAGACCTCCTCACGAAGGCCCATCTGCTCTATCCGTCCGTTATTCACGACAGCCATCCTTTTACCCAGCATGAAGGCCTCTTCAAGGTCATGCGTGACAAGGACCGTAGTTATAGGGAACATCTTGTGGATGTTCAAGAGATCCATCCTGAGCTTCTCTCTCACCTGATAGTCGAGCGCTGAGAACGGCTCATCCAATAAAAGTATATCAGGCTCGGAGGCAAGTGTCCTGGCGAGAGCCACCCTCTGCTTCTGGCCGCCTGAAAGCTCATGCGGGTACCTCTGCTCAAGACCGGAGAGCCTCATGAGCGCGATGAGGTCAGCGACCTTTCTTGTACCTGCCGCGCCCTTAGGATCAAGACTGCCGTAGGTGATGTTTGCGGCTACAGTCATGTGAGGGAAGAGTGCGTAATCCTGAAAGAGATACCCGATCTTCCTGTCCCTGATGGGCACGTTCAGGCCGGCCTCTGAGTCGAATAGCCTCTCAGAGCCGAGCGTCACCCTGCCCGCATCAGGCCTTACTATCCCTGAGATCATTTTTAGAATCATCGTCTTTCCGGCGCCTGAAGGGCCGAAAAGCACCAGTAGCTCCTCATCGAGGAGGAGCTCCACGTCGATATCGAAGCCCTCGAGCCCCTTTTTGAGCTTAACGTCGAGAGCCATCTAAAACCTCCCCTTCGTGAACCTGCCTGCCGCAAAAAGGACTACGAAAGAAAAGAGCGTTATAACGCCGACAAGCGTATTGGCCACTGAGCTCTGGCCCGCCTGCACTGCGTCGTAGATCGCGATAGGCAGTGTCTGCGTAAGGCCGGGGATATTACCGGCTATCATAAGGGTAGCGCCGAATTCGCCGGTCGCCCTTGCAAAGGCCATCACCGCCCCTGCGGCTATGCCGCGCCACGCAAGCGGCAGCGTTATGGTCTTTATTATCTCGAACTCTGTCTTGCCCAAGAGCCTGGCCGCGTCCTCAAGGTCCTTGCCGACTGACTCGAAGGCGGCCCTGGCAGGCTTGACGAAGAGCGGAAATGACGAGATAAAGGCCGCTACGACCGCCCCCTTCCATGTAAAGACTATCTGAATCCCGAGGACGTCCTCAAGGAACCTGCCTATAGGGCCTGATCTACCGAATACGGTAAGGAGGTAGTAGCCAAGTACCGTAGGAGGGATGACGAGCGGCTGCATGATGAGGACGTCTACAATGCGCTTGCCGAAAAAATCCCTGCGAGCCATAACAAGGGCGACGGCAAGCCCTATTATGACCGTGAAAAAAGTCGCTATAAACGAGACCTTGGCTGTAAGAAAGAGCGGGAAGAGATCCATCGGAATCCTTTTCAAGCTTCGAATAATAACCGGGGAGCTGAATATACCTGTCAAGAGAGGTAGCGTAACCCTGTATCGACAAGCTAAAAGTCAGTCGGCCCGGCGTTTTCACCTGATGCCTGATGAGTCAACATGAAAGAAACGTAAAAAAAACTACCGGGTCTGACCGAATAAAACGCATCAATACCGCAATTTCAAGGATACGCAGAGCGCACGCCTCGGCCATTTTTACGGGAGGGTGAACCCGTAGTTTTTCAACACAGACCTGCCAAGCGGCCCGCATGCGTATTCAAGAAAGGCCCTTGCTACCGCTTTGTCCCTTGAACCCCTGATTACGGCCGCCACCTGGTTTATCGGGCCATGCAGCTTCGTATCTATCCCGGAATACTTTACCTGCTCAGCCTTTGCCAGAGAAAGCGCTATCAGGCCTGCCTGCGCGTCGCCTGTCTGGATATACTGCATCGCCTGCCTGATATTTTCCGCATAGACCAGCTTTCCCTTGACCCTTGAAAGAAGCCCTGCGGATTTAAGCGCCTCCATTGCCGCAATGCCATAAGGGGCATGGTCCGGGTTCGCGATGACTATCCTTTTTATCTCAGGCCTTGTCAGGTCTTCAAGAGTCGGTCTATCGATGGATATACCTTTACCCACGGCCAGCACCAGCGCCCCCCTCGCATAGAGACGCTCAGTGCCTGTGAGAGTATGTCCGCCTTTTTTAAGTACGTCCATATAAGTCTCTCCGGCAGAGAAAAAAAGATCAAACGGCGCGCCCTGCTCGATCTGCCTGGTGAGCATGCCTGTAGAGCCGAAAGAGATGACCACCCGAGCGCCTGTCTCGGCCTCGAACGAGGCGGATATCTCCTTCAAGGCAAACGCAAGGTCAGAGGCGGCGGCGACCGTTATCTGCCTGCCCTTAAACCCCTCGGCGACAGATGCGCCGGCGAGAAAGGCAAGCATAACAATCGAGATCGATAAAATAACTGAAAGACGCAGAAACCCGGAAAGCGCCCTAATCATAAACACCTCATTCAAACATGAATAGTCTTGAAGATCTTGCAGACAAAAAAAGGCCAACCCATGGAAAGGCCGGCCTTGAAGCGAATCTCCTTTCCAATGGGGAGGCACGGCCGTTTCCAGCCGCACCCTGACGGCCAACTGCCATTCCCGCAAGGGCTTAAGGCGCGTTGGCTCGGAGATCATTGCCATATTCGATTTTCTAAAGATGCGCCTTGCAACCGATACCAGATGAGTCTAACACAAACCCGGCGGCCGAGTCAATTTCAAGGCTTCACATAAGGGATATGGAATGAGAACCTCGCGCCGGTATCTTTGCCCGGCTCGCTCCAGACCCTGCCTCCGTGCGCCTCCACGAAGCTCTTGACTACTGAAAGACCGAGGCCCGCGCTCCCGCTCCTGATCCCGTCCTCACCCTGATAGAAAGCCTCGAATATCCTCTCGGCATCTTTGCGGCTTATCCCTCTGCCATCATCCTCTACCGTCACGGCAAGACCTTTGTCGTCGATGACAAACCGCACCTCTACTAATGTCGAGGCATATTTAAAGGCGTTGCAAATGAGATTATACAGCACCCTGTTCAGTTTCTCGATATCTACGAATATCTCCGCGTCATCGAATATATAGTCGGCATAATCGACCCCGTTTACGACAAACCTCTTGCCTACTGCCTCAAACGGCATCGCCGCTTCTCGCAGTATCTGCGAGAACAAGACACTCTTCCTGTCAAGCGGCAGATTGGCGCCGCGCTGAAGCCTGCTGTAATCGAGGATGTCGGCGGTCATGTGGCTGAGCCTCTGAGATGAATGCTTTATGACATCTATCTTCTTCCTCGCCTTCTCCGGGCTCATGGCCTCGATCTGCATCTGAAGGAGATCGGAGTTGAGCATGATCGTGGTAAGCGGCCCTCTCATGTCATGTACGATGTAATCGATGTATATCTTCCTCAGCCTCTCCAGCTCCTTCTCGACTGTCATGTCAAGGGCGACTCCGAGAAAGTTCACTACCTCTCCGCTCTCATCCTTTATCGCGCTTATGGTGAGAAGCGCCGGGACCTCTGTCCCGTCCTTACGCAGGTTTATTATCTCGCCCCGCCAGTAGCCGATTGCCTGGTCGAGTATATCTGCCCACATGCTGGAGTAAAGCTCTCTGGATGAGTGATGGGACTTGAGTATGCGCGGGTTGGCGCCCAACAGCTCGCCGCGCGAATATCCGTAGGTATCGAGAAAGGCCTGATTAACGTCAAGGATGCACCCGCGCGTATCGGTCACAGCTACGGCGTCGTTTGAAAACCTGAACATCCTTTGAAACTCGTTTGAAAATAACGGAGGAGTAGCTACTCCCGGGACTGAATCAAAGGTGAGGACTACTGAATAGACCCTCCCCTGCCTGTCCTGCATCGGGTAGAAAGAGATGTACGAGGTTAGAGAAGATCCGTCCTTCCTGACAAGCCCGGTCTTCAGGCCATGCACAGCGCCTGTCGACTTTGAACGCTCGATCGTCTCCTTGAGATCTACCGCTTCTGCCGCAGTTAAAACAAGATCTACGCTCTGGCCGACAAGGTCGCCTGAGACGTAGCCAAGCATCTCCAGGATGCCGTTATCAACCCTGATTATCAGGCCGTCCGGGGTTAAAGTAAGACTTGCATGGTTGAGCATCTTGACGGATCTCCTGTAGCGCGCAACGAGTATCGGCATAAGAGGCTTCAACCCGGCCGAGAGAGGTCGTGCCGTTCGCCTTGGCCGACCCTGTATGCAGGTGTAAAAACATCTGAAAAGAGGCCTCAGGACCAAACCCCTACTGATACCCTGAAAACAGCCCTAATATTTTAATCCCTGCATCTTAAATCTGCAAGGGTTTTTAAAGACAACAGAGGATTAAAAGGGGCGGGCTGAGATAGCGAGTTCGCTAAACATGGGAAAAAGACCTTGATATAACCGTCATTCGAGGCCTTGGGTGATGGGGCGCCATGCTCGGCCTATTGACAAAGACCGGTTGAGATCTTTGACGGAGAGTCAAGTGCCGAGGCCGTCTACTCAGACCTCGTAGCCTCTCGGCGTTATCATAACGCCTTCTACAATTCAACCGATGATACATGTGCTAAAATCTCAGACCTCGTAGCCCCTCGGCGTTATCATAACGCCTCCATGAGCAAACGTAGATGAGTTGCCGACTATCAGGATAGTAAGCATGTCTATATCATCAAGACAGGCTTCTATTGCCCCGAGCGTGGAGATGACCGCGCTCTCGCCCGCCCTCGTCGCATTCCGCACTATGCCGACAGGGGTAGACGGAGACCTGGACCCTGAAATAATAGTGAGCGCCTTTCTGAGCCCCTCCACCCTCTTCGAGCTCTTCGGATTATAAAGGGCTATCACGAAATCAGCCTCTGCGGCGGCCTTAACCCTCTTTTCTATCAGGTCCCAGTCAGTCAGAAGATCTGACAGGGATATTGAGGCGAAGTCATGCATCAGAGGCGCGCCTAGTATGGCGGCCGCGGATACGAAAGCCGGTATGCCCGGGACGACCTCTATCCGGACGGGAGTGCCACCTTCGTTCATAGAGAGCTGGAATATGAGCCCTGCCATGCCGTATATCCCCGCGTCGCCTGAACATACGACAGCCACCGTCTTGCCTGATCTGGCGTATTCAAGGGCCTTTTCGCACCGCTCGACCTCGAAGGTCATCCCGGTAGTAAATACCTCTTTGCCATCTATCAACGGCTTTACAAGATCGACGTACCTTGTATACCCGACTATCACATCGGAACCTGTCAAAACCTCTGTCGCGCGTCCGGTAATATGAGAAAGCCCTCCCGGGCCGATGCCTACGACGTAAACGGCGCCCGTGCCAGCGCCACCGCTACCCTGCCTGTCTTCTGTTTTCTCAGCCATATCCTTTTTACCCCCGCTGAAATAAGCGCAGCACTCTCGCATACGCTCCCTGTACCGGTCCTTCCATAAACTATCTTCGACCTGCCTGAAGGAGGCCTTATCCTGTCAAGCTCCGGTGCGCTAAAACAGTTTATATCAAGCCCCATCTTCGATGCGAACCTCAAAAGGCCAGGCTCGCTGCCTTTAATGTCAATCGTCGCTACAGACCTTATTGAAAGAAGCGATACGCCGGTTTTTTCAAGCGCCGCATCTACTGCAAGACGGACCTCTTTCGCGCTAACGCCCATGCCGCACCCAATGCCTAAGACAAATTCTTTAGGCCTCATTATAAGAGTCCTGTCTTTGATAGCGGCAGGCACATTTGAGGCTTCAAAAGGGGTTATCATGATAACTGCGCCGAACTCGCCTGAGGCCGGATAACCGCCGCGAAACCTGAACGGCCCGGCGCCTTTAAACCTCTCGCGTATCGCTGCGAGCCGCGCCCTGTCGGCATCTATGACAAGCACGGCAGCACCCTTTAATATGGCCGAATTTACGCGCTTGATCTTCTTTGGGTCCTGTATAACGAGGGAGAACGCCTTTGAGATATCCTCTGCGCAGGCAAGCCCTGCCGCGTCAGTCGCAGTCGTGATGACCGGCTCGGCCCCGTACACGGCGGCAAGTTCTCTTGCCAGCTCGTTTGCTCCGCCAAGGTGGCCTGAAAGAAGGCTTATGACAAACCTGCCTCCATCGTCCATCACTACTACCGCAGGGTCGAGGTGCTTTCCCTTAAGATGCGGCGCTACCACCCTCACCGCTATACCTGTCGCACCGATAAAGAAAAGGGCCTTCGATGATGAGAAGGCCTCCTTAACAGCCGCCTTCAGGCCGCCGTGTTTTATATCATCGGGGCCTATGACGACCAGATCAGGGTGGATGGATGAAAGCCTGCCTGCAAGGGCAAGCCCGTTATCAGTCACGGCAAAGGCCGTGATTGCAGCCTTTTTACTAAGGCCCTTGCCTGCGCCTTTTGGCGGCATAATCTATCTCGCCTTCCCGATCTTGCCTACAAGGTCTTTTATGGCTGTTACCATGAGGCCGAAGAGCCTCTCGCCTTTTTCTCTGCTGGCCGCCTCAGGATTGCCCCAGACTGCCCCCTTCCAATACCTGAGCTTGTCTTTTACGACAAGCGGTTTCGGGAAAGACGGATACTCCTGCCTTGACCTCCCCTTTACCAGATCGGGCGCAAGGAAAAGCATGAGAGACGTCTCCATCTCGCCTGCGTGAGAGTCGTTTTTCGTCTCAGCGATCCCATAAGCCTCTTTACCGAGTATCTCATAGACCGAGCACGCGGCCATGCTTATGCCATCCAATTCGGCAACAAGCGTCTCGGCGGCCTCCCGGAGCGCGTTCACATGAAGCCCTCCGCCGTGGCCTGAGATGAGGATAAACCTTCGGAGACCGTGCCTGTAGCCGTCCCTTACGATGTCTCTTACAATAGAGCGGAGAGTATCAGGGGTTATACCGATAGTCCCGGGATGCATCGAGGTAGATGTGCAGACCCCGTACTCTATCGCAGGGGCCATGAAAACGCCGGTCTCAGAGGCCGCCTTTCTGACAGCCTCTCTGATTATGAATGTATCGGTATTAAGAGGCAGATGGATGCCATGCGCCTCGACAGTACCGAAAGGGATTATCAGTGTCTTCGTCTTTTTGACAAGCTTTTTGAACTCAGCCATATTGACTTCTTCAAGAAGCATTAGCTAACCCCCTCTCGCACCTTTCCGTCTCATATAATAACCGAATATAAAAACCCCTGCAACCGCCCCTGCCCCGTTGATCATCGCATCAAATATATCAGCGCTCCTTGTCTCTGTAAAAGACTGGAAGACCTCTATCATGGCCCCGTACGCGAATGCCATCATGGCGGCAATCCATAGATCGGCGCGAATCCTAGCGCGGCCTTCGCCATAAAGCGCCAGCGACAACAATATCGCCATCACCATGTACGTAATGAAGTGATAGACCTTGTCTATGTTAAATATCTCGGGCAGACCTTGCGGCATCGGGCTGAGCGACGTAACTAATACAGCCGCCATATACGCCGCAAGCAACAGCCTGTATGCAAGCTTTTTTCTGATAACCTCTCCTATTAAAAAAAACAGACGCGCCTTTATTTATGATATTACGGCCTGCGGCCTCTTCAGTCGTGCCTGTACCCGTGAGAAAAGGCGCTGTCATAGAGCTTTGATGCCTCACCACCAAAGTCCCCGAGAGACCTGCCGACGATGATAAGAGCATGCTTCGTAATGCCTGCCTCGATTACCTTTGCGGCTATATCGTTCAATGTGCCTGTGACCTTCAGCTCGTCGTCCCATGTAGCCTTGGATACTACTGCCACAGGCGTATCTGCCGGGTATCCGCCTGCGCAAAGCTCGGAGACAACCTTCTCTATCATGGAGATCGATAAAAATATGCAGATAGTGGCGTTATGCGCCGCGAGAGCCGAGAGCCTCTCTTTTTCAGGGACCGGGGTCTTCCCCTCCACCCTCGTGAATATCACGGTCTGGGTTATCCCCGGGGCTGTAAGCTCTTTTTTAAGCGCTGCCGCGCTTGCAAATGCCGAAGATACCCCAGGGACGACCTCGTAAGGGACCCCTTCTCTTTCAAGGAGATCAGCCTGCTCGCGCATGGCGCTGTAGAGCGACGGATCGCCCGTATGGAGCCTCACGACTATATGGCCTGCCTTTGCCGCTTTTACGAGTATCCCGCAAATCTCAGCGAGGTCCATTGAAGCGCTGTTATGCGCCTCTACCCCTTCCCTGCAGTACATCAACATCTTATCGGTCACAAGAGAACCGGCATAGACGACTACATCTGCCTTCTCAAGGAGCCTCATCCCCTTTACAGTGATGAGCTCAGGGTCTCCGGGGCCTGCGCCGACGAAGTAGACTGTCCCCGGCTTAAAGCCTTTCTCTGCCATCCTTAGATCCCCCTTTTCACGATGAGCGTTGAGAAGTAGTCGTGCCTTGCGCCCTTTAATCCCTTAAGGTCGGTGACTATGCTCTCGCCTTCCCATCCGACGCGTGTCGCGAAGATTGAACTATTAAGCCTGCCGGTTGATTCAAGGAGGTCTACCAGCTCGTCCATCTTCTTATTCACCTTCATGATAACTACAGTATCGTAGGCTTCCAGCGCTGAGCGTAGCGTCTTAAGGTCGTATGCCGCAGGTATTATCACTATGCTCTCGTTGGCCTCGGCAAGAGGCACGCATGCCTTCGATGCCGCGGCGCAAAAAGACGTCACCCCCGGGACGACCCTGACATCAAGCCCGTCTACCTCAGCCCTTACGAACGGCACGAGATAGCTGAATGTCGAATAGAGCATCGGGTCTCCGAGGGTTATAAAGACGACATCAAGGCCTACCTTGAGCCTCTCGGCTATTTCAGAGGCGGCCTTTCTGCGGGCGGCCTCAAGTATATTAGCGTCCTTTGTCATCGGGAATACAAGTGAAAGCGTCTCCTTGCCTTCCATGGAGACCGCCCCTTCGACTATCTGACAAGCCCTGCTCTTGCCGTCCGTCGACGTATCGGAGTTAGGTACTGCTATAACCATGCTCTCCCTAAGTATCCTCGCCGCCTTCATCGTCAGGAGTTCTGGGTCTCCCGGGCCTACGCCTACGCCGTATAAGACTCCTATCTTTTTTTCCATACCCCTCAAGTACGAGGCCTAGTACCCGTGATGATGAATACCGGGTTGCTGGCGCCGAGCATATTAAGACCGTTTAAGTCCCTTGCCTTCGACAGGTTCATGAGAACAAGGTCTCTTTCCCACCCCTTTGCCTTAAAGAACTCAAAGGCCGAACCGGCTGTCTCCATCGTGACCGCGTTGACTACAACATTTCCGCCTTTTTTTATCTTTGACGAGCAAAAGGCGAGTATCTCTCTTATCCCTGTGCCTCCGCCGCCTATGAATATCCCATCAGGCGAACAAAGCCTCATGGACTTCATGCAACCCGGGGCAGTGCCGTTTATGACCTCTATGTTTTTTACCCCGAACAAGACAGCGTTCTTCTCTATGTCCCTTACGCGTTTTTTTTCCTTCTCGACAGCGTAGACCCTGCCGAGCGAGGCGATGAGCGCCGCCTCGATCGCAACCGAGCCGCACCCTGACCCTATGTCCCAGACAACCGAATCTCTTGCTATAGCGAGCCTTGAAAGAGAGACGACCCTGTACTCCTGCTTCGTTATCATCCCGTTTGAATGCGCGAACCTCGAATCAGGGATGCCTGGGATGTGCGCCGCCGCCTTCACAGGGGCTTCCTCTTTGATCAGTATCATCACGTTCAGCGGCGCGAACCTCGCCGTCGAGGCTATCTTTTCAAGCGTCCCTGATACGACCCTTTCGCCGCTAAGCCCGATAGACTCTGCGACATAGACCTTAAAGCCTGATGCGCCCATTTTGATAAGCGCTTTGGATATTCTGGCCGGCGTGTTCTCTTCATCCGTAAAGACGGCGGTCTTCGTTGACGAAACGATCCCTTCGCAAAGAGCAGTAAGGTCAGCGCCCCTGCCGTGGCCGCTCAATACCTGAAGCCCGTTGGCAGTCTCTTTTATCAAGGCGAGCGCTTCTTGCACGACACTTACATTCGGGATGACGATCACGTCTTTCCTGCCGAATTTTTTTATAAGAGACCCGGCTATGCCAAAAAGAAGCGGGTCTCCGGTTGCAATGACCGCTACGCATTTTTTCGGCCTTCGGGCGAGATACGCTCCGATAGATGACGAGAGATGATCAAGCCCACCTTTTATGACGACCCTCTGGGCGGCAACACCCTTGAATAGCTCAAGGTGGCGGGACCCTCCGGCCAAGAGCCCGGCGTTCGATATCGCCTTTATCGCCTTCGTGCCAAGGGACGAAGCGCCAGCGCTCCCAATGCCTATCACATATATCATCTCATACCCTGCAGACTATCTCGTTTGAATATCCGACAAGGATCGCGCCTACGCTTTTTTTAGCGCCGATAATAGCCATCGAGTTGGCCCTCACCATCGAGGCTATCTCTTCAAATACCTTGACAAGGCCCCTTTCCCCCAAAAGGAAAAAGACCTCTCTTGCCGTGTTCGCTCCCATTACTTTTTTTATGATATCAGGGCCTGCGCCGCATCTTGCGCATAGCTTGGCCAGAAAATCAAGCTCAACGCTCGAATCATCGCAGTGCGTCTCAAAGTGATTTGCGGCAAGCTTCGTGAACTTGCCGAATTGCCCGGCCACTATCACGCTCTTAACGCCCGGCTTGCCTTTGCTGTCTTTGAGCGCAAAGCCCATGTGATCGCCTGTGAGGACAAAGGCCTCGGGAGAAAGCCCAAGGAGACCTTCGACAACCTTCTCGCTCGACCTTCCGGTAGAAAATACGACGGTGTCGCTTCCGCAGGCGAGCGCCACGTCAACGGCGTAGCTGATGGAATGAGTGTAGGCTGACAGAGACATCGGCTCTACGATCCCGGTAGTTCCGAGGATGGAGATGCCGCCGACTATGCCAAGCCTATTGTTCATAGTATTCCCGGCAAGCTGCCTGCCTGCCGGGACAGATACCGTAGCTGCGACCGAGGCTGTAGAGCCGGCCTCTTTAGCCGCCTCCATAAACGCGGCCTTTATCATGCGCATCGGCACCGGGTTTATGGCCGGCCTTCCGACCGCTACCTTGAGCCCGGGTTTTGTCACGACCCCGACCCCTTCTCCGCCGATCACGGTTATCCCGGGCCTTGACCTGTTCATCCGCACAAGGGAAAGATCGACTACGAACTCGGCGCCGTTTGTCACATCAGGGTCGTCCCCCGCGTCTTTTACTATGACGGCGCGGCTGTGGCCGCCCCTTGCCTCGACCGACTTGACAGGGATATCCAGAAAACCGCCTCTCGGCAGTGTGACACGGACGGACCCGATCTCTATTTTTCGGGATGAAAGGGCGGCAAAAAGCGCGTATGCCGCTGCCTTTGTCCCGGCAGCGGCACACGTACCAGTCGTAAACCCTCTTCTCAAGCCTTCATGCTTTTTCAAAGCTCTCCGCCTGCCTCAGACCCAGCGATATAAATAAGATCAAAAGAACGCCTGTACCCTTACGCCGTAAACGAGTACCTTTGTCGCGTTTGTATCTCCGCCCGGGTTCATCACGTATTGGACGTCAGGCGTGACGTGAAGCCCTGTTATATCCGTCGCGTCGCCTACCGCGTAGTTGTAGTAGGCCTCAAGGTAGCTCTCCGCCCCCGGATCAAGGTTGGGATTCGCAGACCGCAGATAATTCTCATAGACCTTGCCCATGTGCGTCTGGGCATAACCGATACCGGCACCGTCGTTGCCTCTGCCCTTGAGATTGACACCGAGGCTGAAGTGCCTGTCGAACTGAGCTACAGCCTCTCTCTGCGTGCCAAGCCTCAGCCATACGCCGATATCATCCGTTATCCACTGATCGGCCGAGAGGCCTACGCCCTTGTTCTCGACCATCTTGACGCTATTATCCGTTGGGGTAGCTGTATTTGCAACGTCTGCCAGCTCCCTGCCCTGCCTGTTCCAGTAATACGCCCTGTAGTTGCCTTCTTTACCGGCAAGAGATAGTTTCAGGTTTGCCTCAGCGATGTAAAACGGCCTGTCAAAGGTCTCGGCGTAATCCCCGTTGCCCTCGAATACGCCGAGGCTTATATCGAACGTCTCTGCCGGGAAGTATGTCATACGCAAGCCCGGTGAATAGAAGTCTCCTGAACCGCCCCACTCTATCGTCGGGTTGTTTACAAATATGTTGGCAAGGAACTGCGACCTCTCGTTGTTGGCGAATTCGTTGGTATCGAAGTACCCTGTCATATCAAGCTGACCGGCTGAAACGATAAGGGCCTCTGAAAAATCATGCTCATAATAGAACTGCGTCACATGGAGGCTCGAATCGTTGAACCCCTCCAGGTCGGCGTTGGTCCCTGAGGCGTTTCCGTTCGGGGAGGTGAAAAATACCGGCAGCCCTGAAAGCCCCGTCCCCCTCTGGTAATCAAGGACGCCGATGGCGCGGCCGTCGCTGCCGACCTTCGATTCCAATGCGATGTCCGCCGAGAGCGAAAACGCGCTGTTGGTAGCCCTGTTCTTAGTATGCGTCGCGCCCTGGGCTACCATAGTTATGCCGCCGCCTATCTTCAACCCGTATATGCTGTGTATCGGATGATACTTATGGCCGAGATCATCCGTGACCTCCTGCGACTCTATCTTTTTTTCAAGCGCCTCGACTCTTTTCATGAAAGATTCGACGTCGGTGCCCTTTTCCCCCTCATCCGCCAGAGCGACTGAACCCGAGAGCATAATGGCCCCCGCAACAACTGCTACGAAAAACCTTTTCATCAGACAAGCCTCCTCGTTTTTTTGCTAGTGTTCGTCATGGGTCGAAAACGGGCCGTGACTGTGCTTATGCGTGACCTGCCCGTGCCTGTGCGCGTGTTCGTGGATTATGTTCGCCTTGAGAAGAAGCGCCTTATCGTTCATCACATCAAGCATCGGCCCGTCCGCAGCGATCGAGTGTCCCTCGTCCATGACTATCACCCTGTCGGCGAAGTCCTCGGCAAGGCTAAGGTCATGCGTCGCCATTATGCACGTTTTTTTTAAGGCCTTCAACCCTTCGAGAAGCTCAAATAACCATACTTGGGTCCTCGGGTCAAGGCCGTTTGTCGGCTCGTCAAGAAGGATGACGTCAGGGTTCAGGGCCAGGACAGAGGCTATGGCGACCTTCTTTTTTTCTCCGCTCGAGAGCGTGTACGGCGCCCTTTCCCTGAGCGCGGAAAGCCCGAGCATCGCAAGGAGGCTCTCCACCCTGGAGGCGGTCTCACCTGCCTGCACCCCGAGCTGCAAAGGGCCGAACGCCAGCTCGTCGAAGACCGTCGGGCAGAAGAGCTGGACGTCAGGCTCAGAGAAGACAAACCCGACCCTCTCCCTGAAACACCTTAGAAAATCCCCTTTGAGCGTCTCTTCCGATAGCATAGTGCCGAGAAAACTGAGGGACCCGGACGTAGGCGGAAAAAGCCCGTTCAAGAGACGCAGGAGGGTGGACTTGCCTGAGCCGTTTGCCCCGAGTATCACAAGGCTCTCGCCCTGACGAACGGAAAAACTTATATCCCGGAGCGCGCTACTGCCCGGAGCGCCGTTCGAACCGTAACTATAAGCAACAGAGTCGAGCCTGTATAGCGTCTCTTCCATAAAGACCATCCTTAAATGCCTGCGCCCAGCAGGAAGATGAAAACCGAAGCCCCTATCCAGAGATAATCCCCTGCCGTCAAAGCGCCTGACCCGAAGGTCCTGACCGTACCGGCAAAACCCCTCGACGCCATCGCCATATTGACCTCATCTGCCATACTGAGGGACTTTCCGATTATAAGCGTGATGCGCGAGGCCGCCAGCATCTGAGACTGTTTGAGCCCTGCGCCACTAACCATCCTCGACTTCATTGCAAGAGCCGAGTCCTCGACAAGCTTTACCAGTATGAGGATATATCGGAAGGTCATGAAGAGAGCTGTAACGAAAAATGCCGGCACCGGCATCCTCTGTAAGCCCTTAAAAAAATCCGACTGCCTCGTTGTCAAAAAAAGAAGCGACGCGAGCGCCACCATCACAGAGACCCTCAAGAGCAGCAAAGAGGCCGAGGACACGCCGGTAACGGTTACAGCGAACCCTCCGTCAGTTCCAATGATGCTGGAGCCGGGGGACATAAATCTGAAAAAGACGGGTATGACAAGCACGAAAGTGAAGGCCAACGATGGGACCACCCTCTTGGCAAGCGCCCTGAGGCCGACCTTAGAGAGGACCGATAAGACCGAGACGAGAAGCAGCATGACGAAAAGGAACCAGAAGGACCCGGACATGGCGCAGGCGGCTATCAGGATGAGTATCCCTGCTATGCGCGCCCTTGTCTCTATGCGCTGAAAGATACCTCTTCTCGACGCGTACGCCTCGGATTCGAGCATCCCCTTCATGAAGGAGGCGACTGATTCGAGGTTCTTATCGATAAATCCGGTGTTACGCGTCCTGCCTCCCGTCTTACAGGGCGCAAGGTTCGCCTCTTTGAGCCAGTCAGGAAGTTTCACTGTCTGCGCCATAGCCTGCCCCACAGATATATCAGAAAGACAACAACAACAGACCCGGCAAGCGCTGAGAATATATATGCCAAGACGACGCCGAGGCGTCCTTCGACGCCGGGGATCGAATAATCAGGCAACAGGCCCTTCCAGCCAGACCCTGACTGCGCCATGCCGGAAGGGAGGTAGCCGAGGATGTCCTTGACCTCTTCCATGGACCACTCGCCCCACGGTGTACCGGTTGCAACAAGACCGATAGGGACAAGGAATAAAATGATCATAAACGCGATCCACAGAGGCCTCATGCGGCCTTCGCCGCCGTAGAAAAGCCCCGAGTTTGTCCTGTGTATGTATGAGACGACAAGCGCGGTGCCTACCGCCTCCACAGGCCCTAAAAACAGGAGGTGCGGGATCATCATCGCCGGGATAGTAACTGACAACGGGTACGGCGCGTACATCGGCGTGCCGTCGATCCCTGCCGCTATCAATGGCTGTATGCCAAGCTCCAGCGCTACTCCGAGGGCGGCGAGGTTAAGCGCTATATACCCGGCGACACCTGATGCTATTATCACCCTTAACCCGCTCGGAGAACCTGCCGAGATGGCCCTGTAGACATAGTATCCGGGGAAGCACATTAAAATGGCCATATTGAAACTGTTCGCGCCGAGGGCGGTTATCCCTCCGTCGCCGAATAGAAACGCCTGGAGCGTCAGCGTGAGGCTCAAGGCAACGACAGCGGCCCAGGGGCCTAACACAGCCGAGACGATTACAGACCCGACCATGTGGCCTGACGACCCGCCCGGTATCGGGATATTGAACATCATTATGACAAAAGTAAAGGCCGCGCCGAGCGCTAAGAGCGGCAACTGTTTCAGCTTGAGCGTCTTTTCCGCCTTTTTCGAGGCAAGATACCAGATGGGCACCATCGCTATGAAAAAAAAGGCACACGTCTTCGGGCTCAGATACCCGTCAGGTATATGCATATCAGACCTCTCTGAGTCCAAGAGGACAACACATCTCCATATCTCTACCCAAAGACGATTGAACCAGCCTCAATGGCAATGGCGTTGACTATCGCCGCGGCTACAGTAGACCCGCCCTTCCTTCCGACGACCGTTATGAAAGGCGCCCCTGAACGAATAAGCTCCTCCTTCGAATCCTCAGCCCCTACGAAACCGACAGGCACGCCAACTATAAGGGCCGGCTTAGGCGCGCCGCCCTTGCGGAGCCTCAAAAGTTCTTTAAGGGCGGTAGGCGCGTTGCCTATGACAACAATCGCGCCTTCCATGGACCTCGCTGCCTTTCTCATCGAAGCGGCGGTGCGCGTAGAGCCGCTTGCGACTGAATCCCTTATGACATCTGCGTCAGCCGAAAAACAGAGGACTTCAGCGCCGAAGGGGCTGAGCCTCCCCCTTGTTATCCCGGCTTCTACCATCTTAACATCGGTTATGACCCTGCACCCGCCCTTTAGCGCCTCTATCCCAGCCTCGACAGCGCCAGGTGAGAACCGCATTAGGGCCGGATATTCAAAATCAGCGGTCGTGTGCACCACCCTGTGCACGACCGGAAGCTCGGCCGGAGAGAATGCGGAGCCGTCCATCTCTTCAGAGAGTATGCGGAAGCTCTCCTTCTCGATCGGGTGCTGCGCGTACGGAGACGAGGCTATCATCTCCTTACGGTCCTTACGGCAGGAGAACGCCTCCTCTATCCTCTCGATAGTGACGTCTATGAGCTTCTCGTGGTAGTCGAGGTTTCCGGCAAAGGTAAACGTGAGGGCAGGATGCCTTTTTTTAGCCTCAGCTATCTCTGCCGGCAGGTCTTTGGAGACATGAAGCCCCATATATAAGAAGTAAGGCATGATGACGATATCCGTATAACCCTTTTCAACGAGGATATCTATCCCGCCCTGCACGTCAGGGGAAGCCATCTGTAAAAACGCAGGAACAACATCGGCATACCCGCCTGACAAGCGGACCGCCTCGGCTACCCGTATCAGTGTCTCATTGGCCCCGGGGGCCTTACTGCCATGGCCGAGAAGCAGTACAGCCGTTTTAACATCGGAAGCGATAGTCATCTTTACAATACCTCCATTATCTTTTTGCCTGACCAGGACGGCTGGAATAAAAAAAGCCTCCTCTTCACTATGGCAATGAAGGGAGGCAAAGGATTCATGATGAAATCACTATCCACCCCCACCTTCTTTACCTTCGAAGAGCGCGTGAGGCACAGCAAGGCAGGTCTCCTGACTCACGGTTCGTCCTACTATCTGCGCCTTCCCGGCCCTTATCAGCCAGTGGCTTGCCGCAGAATTCGTCCCGTTTACAGTGGCGGGTCCGTTCCCGGTTCACCGCTTGCAAGCGGTTCACGGGATTCCCTTTTAAGCCCCGCCTGAGCGGGGACACCTTGAAATGTCGCGTTTATGATTGCATTATAGGATTGGTCTGTCAAGGGTTTTGAGCCTGATATATACCCGCTCCGAACCTGCGCATGCGGCTGACGAGGAGGCCAGAGCGCAGGCCTGGCCAGCCTTTCAAAGCGGTACTAAACCTTGCGGCCTCCGTCGCCCTTTGGATGCGTCCTCATCTGGATCTGAGTGAATATACCCCTGAGCATATTCACTTCTTTAGGCATAAGTCCTGTCCTGCCGAAGAGCCTTCTGAAGCTCCTGATTATGGTTGCAAGGAGATGTTCTCCGCCCATCTCGCCGTACTCTATCGCCCTTAAAGCCTCTTCAAGATGGACGTACATCTTCTCGACCTCAGGCCGGCTGGCGACCTCTATGGTAGGGCCTTTGAGACTGGTCGCGGCGTAGAGCTGATAACATACGAGAAAGACAGCGTGAGAAAGGTTTATAGATGGGCTCTCGTCATCGGTCGGTATCTGAATCAGTATATCACAAAGGGGCAGCTCTTCGTTTTTGAGGCCGCGGTCCTCCCTGCCGAAGAGTATCGAGACCCTGTTGAAAGATGCCAGCTCGACTATCTTTGCCGTAGCCTCCTGCAAGGTCAGCACAGGGTACCTGATGCGCCCAATCCTCCGGGTCGTGCCTACGAGGATATCAGCGGAGGCCAGATATGTGCCGAGGTCTTCGACTACCTTAGCACCCAGGAGCACGTCGTCAGCCTTACAGGCCATCGAGTACGCCTCGTTGTTGTGGAACTCACACGGATTTACAAGGACGAGGTTCCTAAATCCCGTGTTCTTCATCCCGCGCGCGACGCTCCCGATATTCCCGGCGCCCTGAGGCTCGACAAGGACTATATCTACGTTCGATTGGAGCGACGGCTTTTTTCCGGTGCGGATGCCGGTCTGAGAGGCTTTTTCCGCTGTTTTCTTTTCCATTACTTCCTACCGTCCGAAAGGGTGTTATCGATGCCTAAAGGGTCAGATTATATCAGAAGGGCAAGGCCCTTAAAACAACTAAAGGGCCAGTAGCAACGAACGCCTGGCCTGAACTTACTGAAACCAAGGTACTGTGATAAGACGGCCTGCGTGCCGCTACGGAAGAACGCACGGAAGATATCCGCTCATAAGCGTCTCAGTGCCGCTTGCACAAAAAAAGGGGCAGGGGCGGCACTTCATGCCGACACCCTGCCTTAAGGCAGAAAATGATGGGAAAAAGAAGGTATTATGACTCTGCGACGGAGGGATTGTGGATAGAGTAGTTAAAATAATAATGCACAGATTATCATGCTTCCACCCCAATGTCACACAAAAAAACGCACGGACCCGGCCCGGAGTCTCCCTGGGGGCGCTGACATTGCGATCAAGGCATTCTCACAAAAGATATCTGCCTCGCTCAATAACCGAAAGGGGCGTCGAACTTACGGGTCTTCAAGGGCTGAGACAGCTTAAGTAACCGCGGATAAAAAAACGCCCTGCCTCTCCGAGGCAGGGCGCGCTAAGATCGGACGCCTATACCATATCCGTAAAGCTGAGCCTCTCCTCGGCCACGACCCTTCTCAGCTTGACAAGGGCCTTGGCCTCTATCTGCCTCACACGCTCTCTGGTTATATGGAATACCTTTCCCACAGATTCGAGCGTCATAGGTTCCTCGGAGCCAAGACCGAACCGCATGCGGATTATCTCGCGCTCCGGGCCCTCAAGGGTCTCAAGCCATGCCGAGATCCGCTGTGTCTGCGTTTCCCAGCCAAGAAGCTCCTGAGGGTCAGGCGCGGCCATGTCTTCAAGCCTGTCAAGGAGCGTCATCTCCTCGTCGCCGTTACGCGTGGATTCGAGTGAATAGACCTTCTTGCTGATCGAAGTGAGCTTCTTGACATATCTGCCTGAAAGCCCAGTTTTGTCTGAGATCTCAGCCAGGCTCGGGTCCCTTTCAAGCTTCGATTGCAGGTCCCTCTCGGCCCTTGTGACCTTGGAGAGATCGGTCGTGATATGTATAGGAAGCCTTACCGTATTCGCCTGGTTGGCGATAGCCCTGTCTATCGACTGCCTGATCCAGTAGGTGGCGTATGTTGAAAACTTGCACCCCTTCTGCGCCTTGAACCTCTCGACCGATTTTATCAGGCCGATATTCCCTTCCTCTATAAGGTCGGACAGGGACAGCCCTCTGTTTAAGTACCTTTTGGCTATGTTTATTACAAGCCTGAGGTTGGCCTCTATCATGCTTGAACGGGCCTGCCCGTCGCCCTTTGATATCTTCCTGGCCAGTATTCCCTCTTCAGCGGCCGTGAGAAGCCTGTACCTCTTGATCGAACTGAAGTAAAGGTTTAGAGAATCCTTTGCAACAGGCTCTCCTTCGCCTCTTTCGCCGTGTTCCCGCGCCTCTCTTTCAAACGCATCCAACGGGATACGCCTCGCGCTCGGCCGGCGCTTTAGCGATCTTTCGGATTCGAGCATCTCTAGCGTCTCTTCAACTACCGGAGGTGAAGGGACCTGGGATGAGATGTAGTTTTTTTTATCAAGCGGAACCAATATCGACATATTGTCTCCTTACGAAACGTACGGGTCATCAGGCGTTATCCATTATCCTGGAGAGCGCTAACGCCCATCTGAGCGGAAACCCTGCCCGGACAAAAACGCCGGCGGGATTACCGGCTGACTTTGAACTAAACGGTGATGATCGCACTGGGCGATAATCACCCGGAACCTTTCGTGTCACTCAGCCTTCTCAAAGTCAGCTGATCCGCACTCCTGGCATTTTTTCGGCTTACAGCGCCCTTCTTTTTTAGCACCGCATCCTTTGCACTTCCACTCGGCCATCGCTATCCTCCGCTATATTTGTTTTCATCAATTCAGTCTAAACTATCGATATTCGATCAAAAATGCGCCTTGGCATAACTCTTAAGCCCGCCCTGGTCAGGCCTCATCCCTTCGTCGCCCTTCTTCCAGTTTGCAGGGCAGACCTCGCCGTGCTTCTCGTTAAACTGTATCGCGTCGACCACCCTCAAGACCTCGTCCACGTTTCTGCCAAGAGGCAGGTCATTGACTGTAATATGGCGAAGCTTCCCAGTCGCATCGATTATAAAAAGACCTCTGAGCGCGATCCCTGGTTTTTCCACCAGCACCCCGTACCGCCTGCTTATCGACTTGTCAAGGTCCGAGACGAGCGGATATGCGACTTCGCCGATCCCGCCTTCTTTGCGCGGCGTACACCTCCATGCAAAATGTGAAAAATGGCTGTCAACGGAGACGCCCACCACCTGGGTATTTCTTGCCTCAAACTCGGCAAGCCTGTCGCTAAGGGCTATTATCTCCGTAGGGCATACGAAGGTGAAGTCAAGCGGATAGAAGAACAATACGACATACTTGCCCTTGTAATCGGAGAGGGCTATCTCCTTGAAGCTTCCATCCGGCATGACCGCCTGTGCCCTGAACTCAGGTGCCTGTAACTGAACTATCGCCTCTGACATCTTTTTACTTCCTCCTTGTGGGTGTTATTACGCATCTCTTTTTTCTGGCAATCGGCGCAGATACCGTAAAAATCGATATGGTTGCCTGTTATCCTGAACCGCTCGGTGATCTCAGCCGGCGGGCGGAGCGCCTCGGTATAATCCGTGAACACGTCCCCAAGACAACCGCACGATGAGCAGATGACATGATGGTGCGGGGCCGGGTTAGGGTCAAAGTGCTTCCTTCTCGGGTCGATGGTTATCTCAAGCAACTCGCCGCGGTCTCTTAGTGTCTGTATGGTGTTATAGACCGTAGCGAAAGATACCGTAGGGAACTGTTTTTTTATCTCCCTGAAGATATCTTCGGCTGTAGGGTGGCTCGTGTTCCCGTCAAGACACTTGAGGATCGCCATCCGTTGAGGGGTAAGCTTGAATCCCTTGCCCTTATATCTTTCTATTATCTTTTCCATAAATAGGCCCATTCCTGCAAGGATCAAAAAGGCTGAAAACAACCATACAACAATCATTCCTATATTGGAACAATTCTATTATAGCTGATTTTCCTGCATTGTCAAGGGATATTCAGGACTATTTAGGTCTTTTTAATAGCACAGCACAACACTACGATTTTACTGAATTTTTTCTAGTCTAGTGCGGATTTCTTGTCAGAGGTTATTGATCTGCCGGATTCAAGCTGTCAGTATTACGGAAATGAGATAAGAAGATGGCTGAGGAACAACTTTACATATAAAAAGCAGATAAGCGGCTGACCGGAGCAGACTTAAAGGTGATCTTCAGTCTTCTTCAAGGCCTGCCGCCGGACAGGCAACAAACTATCCGTATGTAAACACCACCGATAGTCAGCCCTTCATCGCCCCTTTTATCCTCGACTCCCAGAACTCGACCCTAGGCACGCTCAGATATATCAGGAGGAGGGAAATGGCGGCAAGGATATAGAAGTCGATATACAAGGCCCCGAGAAAAAAGAGGAAAAACCCACTTAGAAGCGGGACAAGGGCAAGCGCCACCGCGAAGATGAACGTAACAAGGAGATGCTTTAAAAGAGCGGATGAATCCTTAAGGGCCGCGCCGAGCCTCTCCTTTGAGGCCCTCTTCTTCTTCATGAATGCACCGGCCCAGAGAGACGAGCATGCGAGGAGATAAAAAACGGCTCTTAACAGGTTCGGGTCGGCTTCAAGCAGATAGCCCTGAAAGTACACAAAGCGATACTTCGTCAGAAGGACTACGCCCAGATACATGAGTACGAACGATGCGGCGAAAAAACTCATCCAGACACAAGACCTTCTCAGGTCTTCAAGCGCGGTCCTGATCATGAGACAACCCTCCTGTATACAACAGACAATACTTGATTTTAGTCATTTAAAATATAGGATCAGCGTGTTAACTTAAATCAGCATCGTGAGTCATCACTTCGGCAGAAAAACGGCCGGCTTTAGCCTTAGAGGCCTTTAAAAGATATATTAACAAAGGGGGGGTGCAATGACCATATTCCATCTGATGCACATAGTCCACCTCGTGACTGTAGTCCTGTGGATAGGCGGGCTTGCCTTCGTGACCGCCTTCATACTGCCTATGGTGATAAAAATGCCGGATGCACTCTCAAAAGTATTGCTCTTCCAGCGCGTGGAGCACAGGTTCGCCCCTGTCGCAAAGGTCTTCAACATCATAACAGGCGCCACAGGCTTCGTCATGGTCTTTGTCATGGGCTGGCAGTCGCTCTACTTCACAAAGGCAGGCATCGCCCTCACCTTCATGACTGCGGTATGGCTCCTGTGGTTCATCATGCTTGTCGGCCTTGAGCCGATAGTCATAAAGAAGATGCTCGACAGGATGGCTAGAGACGGCGCGAAGATGGACATAGACGGCATCTTCAGAAAGGTCAACAAGCTCCACTGGATGCTCCTCATGCTCTCGATACTAGCGATCATCGCCGGTTCGATAGTCGCGCACGGGCCGTTCTTCATCTGAACTCGGCACCTTCGATCATAAGGAGCCTGCTCTTTATATCCAGTCCGCCCGTATATCCGCCGATCGACCCGTCGGCCTTAACCACACGGTGGCACGGGCATATTATCGGCACAGGGTTCCTTCCTGCCGCGCCTCCGGCCGCCCTTGCGCCGCCAGGGCTTCCGGCCCTTTGAGCGACCCAAGCGTAAGATCTCGTCTGCCCTCTTGGTATATCAAGTATCGCCTGCCAGACCCTCCGCTCGAACGGAGAACCGCTTAGATCCAGCTTCTGAGAAAAAGATACAGGCTCGCCGCGAAAGTACCCGTCAAACTCTGACTTAAGCAGAGTAAACCGTGCCGGGTCAAATAGAGGGGCTGCCCCTGACTGTGAACGCACCCTCTCAAGAAATGTCTTGAGGTCAGCGCGAATCAAGAGGTCTGTAACGCCTCTCGGACCAATGGCGATTAACAACTCTCCTAGCGGAGAGTCGTATATAAAATAGAAAGATCCCACTGCGCGACCTCGTACTTTTCTCACTAGGATAAAATAAGCTAAAAGGCGATGCAAGGCAATAGATTTGAGCTTGAACCTTTACTTGAAAGACCTCTTCTGGTAACCTGAAATCGCAGTCTTTGAACGCTGGACAACCCGAAAACCCTATACGGAGACATATCCGATGAGAAGACAGACGATTTTTGCGGCTCTCGCCGTCATGTTCATACTGATCACCGCAGTGTATGCCACAGCCGCAGAGGTCCGGTCGATAACAAGCTCAGAACTCGTATTGATGATGAGCGGCAAGGAACCGATCGTGATAGTCGACGTCAGGGAGCCTGAGCTATACATGATGGGGCACATAAAGGGCGCTATAAACATACCCTACGATACGGCACATAAGAGGATACTAAAGGAGCTATCACCGATGGACACCATAGTCTTTGTCTGCCACGGCGGCCCTATGGGCGACGAGCTCGGCGCTATACTCGCTAAGAACGGATACCCGAGGGTCTTCAACCTCAGGGGCGGGATGAATAAATGGACCGGCCCTTTAGCGACCGGGAGGCAGGCGCCCTGAGATGATAGACATGAAACTCGCATTTTTCGTCTGGGTGGCGATGGTCGTGATAGCCATAGCCAACGGCATCTTCGGTGAAAAAGTCGTATCGCCTGCGATCGGCGCATACCCTGGCCACCTCTACAGGGTCGGCGTCGCGTGCGCGGTGATCTTCGCCTTCGGACATTACTATGCCTTAAAAACAGCCGGGGGAGATCCGTGGTATCTGGGGCCGCTTGCCGCCGGGGTGCAGTGGTTTTTCTCGTCTCTCATATTCGAGTTCCTCTTCGGCCACTACGTCTTCGGCATGCCGTGGCAGAAGATCACTTCTGAATACAAGATAATGGAGGGCAAGCTCTGGTCGCTTGTCCTTCTCTCCGAGCTGGTAGCCCCTGTCATAAACGCATGGTTCTTAAAGCGCTGAAAAAGGCAGATGCTCTTTTCGGGAGCAGGTTGCAAACCTGCTCCCGCGAAGAACAAGACTCCCAGTCTGTGAATCTTCCTTTTGCCTCTAAACAAACGGGTATGGCGGAATGAACATAAAGGAGGGCCGACGAGCAGGTTTTATTCTTTTATCTGTGAGGAGGCCTGACAGAGACTGGAGCCATACCCAAAAGGCGCACAGAAGTGCAAAGCAAGAGTCAGACCGATATTTTTGTAAAGAGGCGTTGCCTAGTCCTGCAGATCATGCGGCGGGTGTGACCCGCCCTACCGCCAAGCTCGAAAGCGAAGCGAGCCATACCCAAAAGGCGCACGGAAGTGCAAAGCTAAAATCAGACAGATACTTTTCATACTTGAAAGAAGCATCGCCATGACATAACGAACCGCCTCCTGTTGCGCGCTCTATATCAACTCAGATCAAATGCAAAGGCCCGCCGAGCTTCCAGCTCGGCGGGCCTCTTTATAAACATGCAAATGATCTCAGGTGTTCAGGTAAATGCGTTTACTAGCGCCTTCAGATGCGTCTGTCTTTCAGGTTTCAGGTCAGTTCCTTGCAGACCGGGCGGGCTGTACTACCGCCTTACCGGTTTGACCTGTATATGACTGGTTCGCCGCGAGCACAGAGACCTCGCCTGAGAGCTTTCTTTCTATCTCGCCTTTAACTGAAGCGAACCGCGCCGAATCCTTCTTCGCAACCGCATTATCCGCCACAGGCTTGACGCTAAGCGGGTTTATAAGCTTTCCGCTCGCCTTGACCTCGTAATGAAGGTGCGGCCCTGTGGAGATGCCTGTAGACCCGACAGCTCCTATAACCTGGCCCTGCGTTATCTTAGCGCCCGTCCTTACGCCCTTGGCTATCCTCGATAAGTGGCCGTAAGCGGTAGAAAACCCGTTGTTATGTTTGATCTCGATGAAGTTGCCGTACCCGCCCTTCCATCCGGCATATTTTACGATGCCGCTTCCGGCTGACTCTATAGGCGTTCCTGACGGTGCGCCGTAATCTATACCGTGGTGCGGCCTGTACTTCTTGTGTATCGGATGAAACCGCCCTTTGGAGAAATGGCTCGTGATGCGGCTGAACCTCAAGGGCGATTTAAGGAGCGACCTTCTCAGCGACTTGCCCTCAGCGTTGAAATAAGAGCCTTCGCCGTCTTTGCCTTCAAAATATATGGCCGCATACTTCTTGCCGCCGTTTACCATCTCAGCGCCAAGTATCCTGCCTGTCCTCACCGGTTTGCCCTCGACATAGAGCATCTCCGAGAGGATATTGAACTTATCGCCTTTCCGGATGTCAGAGGCGAAGTCGATATCCCATGCAAAGATGTCGGTGAGGTTCGCTATCATACGGGAGTCAGCCCCAGCCTTTAGGCCGTCCTCGTACAGGGAGTTCTCAATAGTCCCTGTTATGGTGGCCTGCCTGGTCTCGTGTGCAAGCTCAGTCCTCTCGACGCTGTATACTTCCGGCTCTGCGGTATCCTTAACAACAAGCATCTGATACTCGTTTATCCTGTACTCGATCTTCGAGAGGCGTTCATCCACTGTAAAGACCCTCAGCACAGTACCCTGCTTGAGGCGCCTCAGGTCGAAAAATGGTCGCGCCTTGCGCTCTATCTCGTGAGAGACAGCGCCAGGGACGTTCAGCACCGACATTATCTGGTAGAATGTATTGGAGCCTGAAAGCCTGAAATCGTACCTTGATTCCTTGGGTTTCATACTCAAGGCATCGTGGCCCTGGGTAGAAGCGTCTATGGACGGGGCTCGCAAGATCGGGCCGTCATAGTACTTCTCCGACATGGCCTCTGGGCTCAGGATAAAGAAAAGCGAGATGAATACGGAGAGGCTCACAAGCACGGCGAGGAGCACAGGGCGCATATCAGCGCGATGCGGCCCCTTGATCGAGGGGTTAGGTCTCAAATTGTTATTATCCTCTCTCTATTTTTTATGTTGTATATGATATTAGAATAGTCGCAATGTGTCAAGTATCCGCGCCTCTTTTCCTGTCTCTGCCAAGCTGTTTTTACCATGATATACTTCAAGAGACAGCACGGACAGCCTTGACTTCCATTAATCTTCGTAATAGATTTTATAAGATCTGCCGATAATATACCGTGACCATTGTTACCAGGGATAAAGGATATGTCCATGCATGATGAAAAACCCGTAGAGGCCCCTTTGCTTTTCGCCGAATCGAAGGCAAGGGTGCTGGTCGCCGATGACGACAGGTTCTATCTGAAGATATACGAAGACCTTCTCGGGGAACTCGGCCACGAATGCGTCACAGTCGAAAACGGACTCGAAGCCCTTGAAAAGGCCCCGGAGTACCTCCCTGACCTGATCATCATAGACGTTGTCATGCCCGGGATGAACGGCTTCGAGGTCGCCAGACGCCTTAAAGAAGACCCCCGGACCATGCATACCCCTGTCATGATAGTCACCTCGCTCGCCGACAGGGAGTCGAAGGTAAAGGGGCTTGAGCGCGGCGCGGACGAGCTACTTTCAAAGCCCATAGACGAGATGGAGTTCAGGTTGAGGGTCCATAACCTGCTGAAGGTCAAAAAGTACGAAGACTATCTGATCGAACACGGCAAGATACTCGCCGGCGAGGTAGACCACAAGAGCGCCCAGCTCGAACAGGCATACGCCAAGATACGCCTCGGCTACACGGAGACGATCTACAGGCTCACTCTTGCCGCCGAGTACAGGGACAAGGAGACAGGCGGCCACATCAAGCGGATCAGCCTATATTCCCAGCTTCTGGCAAGGTCGCTGGGCCTGAGCGAACCGAGGGTGGAGGAGGTCTTCTTCGCGAGCCCGATGCATGATATCGGCAAGATCGGCATCCCTGACTCCATACTTCTGAAGGAAGGCGGACACACCCCTGAAGAATCCATAATAATGAAGACTCACACCACCATAGGCGCAAGCATCCTCAAGGGGTCGGACTCGGAGATATTAAAAACAGCGCAGGAGGTGGCGCTCTGCCACCATGAAGCGTGGGACGGGAGCGGCTACCCGAGGGCTTTGAAGGGAAAACAGATACCGATCTCAGGCAGGATAGTAAATATCGTCGATATATACGACGCGCTTAGAAGCAAACGGCCGTATAAAGAGGGCTTCGACCATGAAAAGGCCTGCGATATAATCAACGGCCTCAGGCCCAGGTTCGACCCGGTGATATTCGAGGCCTTCCACGGATGCGCAGAAGAGTTCAGAAGGCTCTTTGATGAGAACCAGCAGGAACACTTCGACAGATAACGACTCCATTCTCAACAACAATAACGCTGTCATATCCTCTAAAAAAACACGAGTCATGGCGGGATGAGCATGAAGAATAGCCAACGAGCATACTCAGCTGAGCATACGGCGGGTGTAACCCGCTACAGACTTCTCTGCTTTTGAATCTGCCTTTGCCTTAAAACAAACCGGGTCATGGCGGGATGAGCATGAAGGAGGGCAGTTGAGCAGGTCTTTGTATCTACTGCGAGACGGCCGGACAGCGAAAGGAGCCATACCCTAAAGGCGCACAGAAGTGCAAAGCAAGAGTCAGACCGATGTTTTTTTGCAAAGGGGCGTTCGAGCCATACAAAGGAGCGCACGACAGTGCGCAAAAGAAAATCGCTTAAGACTAACCCCTCCCAGCCTCCCCTTATAATAATGGGAGGAAAAAACCGAACACACTCCTTTGCCTTGAAACAAAAACCCGGGTCATGGCGGGATGAGCATAAAAGAGGGCCGCTAAGCAGGCAGTTGTATTTACTGCGAAACGGCCCGACAGCGAAAGGAGCCATACCCAAAAGGCGCACCGAAATGCAAAGCTAAAGTCAGACAGATGTTTTTTCACATGGGCCGTTCGAGCCATACCCAAAAGGCGCACGAGAGAGCAAGGCTCCGGAAGGAGCAGGTTTCAAACCTGCTCCTTCTAATAAAAAACTTCAAACACAACTTCTTAAAATCTAAAACATATCCAAATCCGACCTGACAGACACAAAAAAAGGCGGCACCCTTTGTAAGGGTGCCGCCCTGCAACAAGCCTTCCTCTTTTGAAGGAAAACTCCCTCTTACATCATGTCCATTCCGCCCATGCCGCCCATTCCACCCATGCCGCCCATTCCACCAGGCATCGGCTTTTCTTCTCTCGGCTTCTCAGCTACCATGCACTCCGTGGTGAGCATCAGCGCTGATATGGATGCGGCGTTCTGTATGGCTATCCTCGATACCTTTGTCGGATCGATAACGCCGGCCTTTACAAGGTCTTCGTATACCTCTGTTGCGGCATTGAAGCCGAACGCGCCCTTTCCGTTCTTCACCTTCTCCACCACTATCGAGCCTTCGAGCCCGGCATTGGCAGATATCTGGCGAAGAGGCTCTTCAAGGGCCCTTCTCACGAGCTTCACGCCGAACTGCTGATCGCCTTCGAGGCTAAGCTGTTCGATCGCGCCAAGACACCTCATGTAGGCAACACCGCCGCCCGGGACAACGCCTTCTTCAACGGCGGCCCTTGTAGCGTGGAGGGCGTCTTCGACCCTCGCCTTCTTTTCCTTCATCTCGGTCTCGGTTGCGGCGCCGACGTTGATGACTGCTACTCCGCCTGCGAGCTTCGCGAGCCTTTCCTGGAGCTTTTCCTTGTCATAGTCGGATGTCGACTCTTCGATCTGCGCCCTTATCAGCTTTACACGGGCCTCGATCGCGTCCTTCTTGCCGGAGCCGTCGATGATCGTGGTGTTTTCCTTGTCTATGACGATCCTCTTGGCCCTGCCGAGGTCCTTCACATCAACCGCCTCGAGCTTTATGCCGAGTTCCTCAGCGATAAGCTTGCCGCCGGAAAGCGTCGCTATATCATCGAGCATCGCCTTCCTTCTGTCACCGAAGCCAGGGGCCTTTACAGCCGCGGCGTTAAGGGTGCCGCGAAGCTTGTTCACGACGAGTGTTGCAAGGGCCTCGCCCTCGACATCCTCGGCGATGATAAGGAGCGGCCTTCCGAGCTTTGCGATCTTCTCAAGAAGAGGGAGGAGGTCCCTCATGTTCGAGATCTTCTTCTCGTGGATAAGTATGAACGCGTCTTCAAGAACGCACTCCATCCTCTCAGCGTCAGAGACGAAGTAAGGGGAGAGATAACCCCTGTCAAACTGCATGCCCTCGACAACGTCAAGCTTCGTCTCCATGCCCTTTGCTTCTTCAACTGTGATGACGCCTTCCTTGCCGACCTTCTCCATCGCCTCGGCGATTATCTCGCCAATGGTGGTGTCGCCGTTGGCCGATATGGTGCCGACCTGGGCTATTTCCTTCTTTTCCTTGACTGGCTTCGAGAGCTTCTTCAGCTCTGAGATGGCCACTTCAACGGCCTTCTCGATGCCCCTCTTGAGGTCCATCGGGTTGTGGCCCGCGGCAACGAGCTTTGAACCCTCGCGGAATATCGCCTGCGCGAGGACTGTGGCGGTGGTGGTGCCGTCGCCTGCGACGTCAGAGGTCTTTGAGGCGACCTCCTTTACCATCTGCGCGCCCATGTTCTCAAACTTGTTCTCAAGCTCGATCTCCTTGGCAACGGTCACGCCGTCCTTGGTGATGAGCGGAGAGCCGTAGCTCTTCTCTATAACGACGTTCCTGCCTCTCGGCCCAAGCGTCACTTTTACCGCGTCCGCAAGGGCGTTGACGCCCCTCAGTATAGCGGTCCTTGCATTCTGGCTAAACAACAGTTCCTTCGCTGCCATCTTTGGATTCCTCCTCGTTCTCTTATCTATTATTTTATAGGGAACAGCCCAGCTCCGTTACTTCTCTACTATGCCGAGGATGTCTTCTTCCCTCATTATGAGGAACTCTTCGCCATCGACCTTTATCTCATTGCCTGCGTACTTGCTGAAGATGATCCTGTCGTTCACCTTTACGTCTACAGGATGGATCTTTCCTTCATCGTCCTTCTTGCCCGGCCCTACGGCTATGACCTTGCCCTCAGCCGGTGTTTCCTTGGCTGAGTCAGGGATGATGATACCGCCCTTGGTCTTCTCCTCTTCTTCAAGTCTCTTGACTATGACGCGGTCATGAAGCGGCTTGATCTTCATCGTAGTTCACTTCCTCCTCTTTTATGTTTTTTCGTCTGCTCATGCTGAGCGGCCGTTTTCAGGCCCCTTTGGTGAATTAAATATATGGTCAGGTCCCGGGTTTGTCAAGGCGTATTTTGGCACTCATTTGAAGAGAGTGCTAATCCGCTGTTTTTATTGGTTTTTTATGTTGAACAGGCGTTTCGGACACCAAAAACATCCCGATTGAAGTCTCATCAACAAAGGCGAACACAGCGTACAAAAGATTTCCGCAACCAGAGCCGATATAGATATAGTAGATATAAAGCCTGATTCGAAGCTAGTGCCCATTGACAGAGATATCCGCAGACACGCCAAAAAGACAGCTTGAGGAGTTTTATTCGAATGAAACTTTCTATTTGTATCGCAACGACGGCAGTTATTGCGCTGGCAGTAATAACAGCCGCCCCTGCCTTGGCCATAACCCCGGCGGACGCTATCATATCAGGGACAGGCGTAAAGGTGCTTCTCTACCCTGACGGAAGATGGGAATATCTGATGACGATTGATCAGGCCGCGCCACTCCATATAAAGCCTGCCAACGCTATAAAAGCCTTCAAGAGCATGACAGGTCTTTATGAGGTCTGGTCTGACCCGCAAAAATGGACGACCGATAAGGCAAAGTCAGGTGACGAGGAGTTGGTGCTAAGACACTCCAATGGCAGCGCAAAGGCCGTAGCAAGGGGACAGCGCTCCATTACTAAGTCAATGTCTGTCGAGGCATGGGTCCTTGAATGGGCGAGAAGGTCTGCCCCTGCCGCTGAACTGGTGACGCAAGAAAAATCAACTGTAAACGGCGTAGAGATCTTAAGACTAAATGCAGCAGGAGACGGGACGGTATTTTACGGGTTTTGCTGGCCAGGCAAGGCAGGTTATGTGCAGTTGATGACTATGACCGGGGCAGGCGACTTCGACGGCCTGAAAACCGAACTCGATGAACTGCTAAAGGGCCTTGTCATAAACAAGCCGTAGAGGCTGGCTTTTACACATCAGGCCATAACTGCTTTAGAACGGCGTCTCTTTTTCGGCTCAATACTGATCTTCAAACCAACCACATGCAGCAGATTGAAAACGCTTTTAAGCTCCGGGTTGCCTTTTTTGGAAAGCATGCGATAAAGGCTTTCTCGATTTATATGCGCTTTTTTTGCGATTGTAGTCATCCCACCGTGAGCCAGTGCCACGTTTCGCATTGCCAGGAGAAAGACTTCTTTATCTCCGTCCTCGATAGCCGCATTAAGATACGCGGCGGCCTCGCTGGGCTCTTTTAATGATTCAATCAGGTCTTCCTGATAACTCGTGTTTTTTTTAGTCATTGTTCTCTCTCTTTATGGTCTGCCCAGTAAGCCTTTGCCTGTAAGATATCTTTTTTCTGTGTTGATTTATCGCCGCCGAACAACAACAATATGACAGTCTTTCCGTTCAACGCGTAGTAGACCCTGTACCTGGGGCCGTAATCGATCTTTAATTCATATACCCCTTCGCCGACATGACGGTTCTTACCCAGATTACCGAGCCTGACTCTATCCAACCTTATGCGGATCTTCGCCCTTGCAACGCCGTCTAACCCGTCCACCCATTCCTTGAACGGCTTCCTGTTGGTCGCCGTCAGGTAATACTTGAGAGTATATGGATACGTTTCCATTGACCTTATCGTAGCTTATAAGCTACACAACGTCAAGCATTCTTCTATTCTTTTTCGATTTAAAAACCCTTATTGCACCCGCAAAGGGAAAATAAGCTTTTGCCGCTAACAAACCCGGGTATGGTGGAATGAGCCTAAAGGAGGGACGACGAGCAGGCATCAGTATTTACTGCGAGTCGGCCGACAGCGAAGGGAGTCATACCCAAAAAGGAGCACAGAAGTGCAAAGCGAGAGTCAGGCAGATGTTCTTTACAAGGGCCGTTCGAGCCATACCCAAAGGCGTACGGCAGTACGCAAAAGAAGATCAGCAGATACACATTTATGGCGGTTGTTCTGTCCTTGCAACAGCAATATGCACACAATTGGTGGGCTGAGTCCACCCTACGATCTAACCCCTCCCAGCCTCCCCTTGTGAGTAAGGGGAGGAGCGAAAATGCTCGAACTTTTGAAGTCAGCTCTTGCCTTAAAACAAAACCCGGGTATGGTGGAATGAGCCTAAAGGAGAGACGACGAGCAGGTATCGGTATTTACTGCGAGCCGGCCGACAGCGAAGGGAGCCATACCCAAAAAGGAGCACAGAAGTGCAAAGCTAAAATCAGATAGATATTTTTTTTACAAGGGCCGTTTGAGACATCCCTAAAAGCGCACGGAAGTGCAAAGCTAAAATCAGACAGATGTTTTTACAAGGGCCGTTGCGTGCCAGACCCAAAGGAGTACGACAGTACGCAAAAGAAAATCAGCAGATGAACTTCTATAACGGTTATTTTTCTGTCCTTGCAACAGCGAGATACGCACAAATGGTGGGCTGAGCCCACCCTACAAAACTACAAAACTGGTAGCAACTTCGTTCAGATCAACCTTGCAAATACGCTCATCCCGAAGGGAGGCTTAAGATACCGTTCGATCTTTAGAACAAAGCATAGGGGAAGAGACCTAATCTACGCATCGGGTTCGTGACCCAAGGGCGGGTACAGGTTCATCTTCCCCCTATTACTCCGGCGTCCCAGAGTAACTTTTACCAAGTAGCGGTCTTGAAATCCACTGGTTCTAATATACAAGGGCGGGTTAGGCGAATGCCGTAACCCGCCAGATGGCAGACGATAATTCGGCGGGTATGACCCGCCCTACAAAACTAGGGGTGGTCGATTTGCAATTACCTTGTCTTTGCCTTGAAACAAAACACAGGTCATGGCGTAGCGAGCCTGACTGAGAGCCGTTGAGCAGGTTCTTGTATCTTCTGCGAAGCGGCTCGAAAGCGAAGCGAGCCATACCCAAAAGACGCACGGAAAGTGCAAAGCAGGAGTCAGACCGATGTTTTTTTGCAAAGGGAAGTTGTCTTGCGGTCTCGAGTGGTGGGCTCAGCCCACCCTACTAGACTAAGCGCCTGAGCTATAACTTGGCACGCCATACTCTGGTGATCAGTAAGCGACCGACCGTGAGAGGTCGGTGCAATAACGGCGTTTTGCTCCATGGCGGAACAGATGAGTTGATCGAAGTGAAAGAGCAGTTCCCGACCGAGGTAGGGTTCGTTGTCGGGAGTGAAGATAACTATCGTCATTTTGGAATTCATAAATGATGTCTCCTTTTTCGCTCCGTTCATTTTCAAGATGGGTTTATCCTACACTTCCCAGATGGCACCAGCCTTGTCTGGCGAGTTAGGCGTATGCCGTAACCCGCCAGATGACAGACGATAATTCGGCGGGTGTGACCCGCCCTACAAACCTGAACCCGCCTGTAAGTAATCGGGCTTGAGGACCAAGAGTCTCTTTTCAGACTTTGAAAAAGATTTGATCTTTGCCTCCAGTTTTGAAGCTACGCTTCTATTGTCGCAGCTCATACTCCAGAGCATGTCTTTAACGCCTTTTATTTTGGTATACCTGGCCCCCTTACCGCTTTTATGCTCGGCGACCCTTCTGGTCAAGTCACATGTTATCCCTGTATAGTAGGAACCGTCACCGCACTCAAGGATATAGACGAACCAACTACCCATTGCTTTTATCTCCTCTGGAGGCTACAGGAAATTGCCTGTTCCGCTCCGTAAGCTTCCCTATTTCGTAGACAGTTTTAAAGTAGCCTTGTAGGGCGGGTTAGGCGTATGCCGTAACCCGCCAAATGGCAAATGATAATTCGGCGGGTATGACCCGCCCTACAAAACTGAAATCATAGAGATATTTTTTACAAGGGCCGTTGCGTGCCAGACCCAAAGGAGTAAAGCAGTACGTAAAAGAAAATCAGCAGATACACTTCTATAACGGTTGTTTTTCTATCCTTGCAACAGCGAGATACACACAATTGGTGGGCTCAGCCCGCCCTACGTTGCTATCATGTGGCCGATACATCGTCCAGTTTCGCCTTAATGAGGCCCCAATTGTCATGGAACAGTTTCAGGTCTGATATCTTTACATCTTGCAAATCAAACTCGCTGTATTCTCTGTTGGTTTCACGTTTTCTTTCTTCGAGCTTCTTCCGCCTTTCCTCATTGATCTTTCGCAAATCATTAGCACTTATCAAATAAAATTTCGGCGGGTTCTCGGGAAATTTTTTTGAATATAAATCCACAAAGCACCAGATTTTATTAATATCGCTTTCACTTACCGGTTTGGGCAAAAATTGAGCGTTTGAAATCCTGCACTTCACTTCGACGGCTAAAGATTTATTTCCACTCCTGACTATGATATCTATCTGTTTTGCCTTGCCGAGCGTAATGAAAGCATTGTACCCTCTTTTATATAATTCAGCCAAGGTATAAAATTCTCCGGCAAGACTGCTACGGTCTTTTTTACTTAGCATACTATTACTTGTTCTCCCTTGACCCTGATAAAGAAAAGCTTCCGAGTTTTTGTTCTGCTTCACTCCTCCCCCTCTACCATCCTCCCGATCTCCTCCAGCGCTCCCCCCATATTCGGCACAAGCGTCCCATCACCCCTCATCCGTTCCATCTCTTCAACGGTATACCATCCGAACGCGGGTATCTTGTCAGGCTCGACAACACGGGGTTCCCCTCCTGTTATCTCGCAGACGAACATCTGCACGATGAAGCCGCCCTCAGGCGAGTCGGTCGGATGTTTGCAAAACAGCCCTTTCACCCTCACCTCTATGCCGAGCTCTTCCATGGCCTCTCTGGCAACCGCCGCCTCCCTTGTCTCTCCAGCGTGGATCTTGCCGCCCGGAGGCTCGATGCGAAGGGTGCCGTGCTTTACGTTATGCACGAGAAGAAGCCTTTTATCCCTCACAATAATGGCCGCTACGAGTTCTTTCATCAGGTAAGGATACCTCTTTCAACCCTTTGCGGTCAAGGGAGTATAGGAGCAGCACAAGGGACGAGACAGATCGCCATCCCCTTGTCTTATATTGCCTTTATATCCCAGGACTGCTACAATGCCTATTATTTGTGCACTCAAAGGATGATAGAGTGATGACATTCGAGGACATAGTCGACAACCTCTCGGAGGGGGTCATAGGCGTCGGTCCTGATCTGGTTGTCAGGGTATTCAACCAGGCATCCGAGAAGATGACCGAGGTCTCGCGCTCGATGATCATCGGCAGGCCCATCCATGATTTTTTCAAAAAAGAGTCCCGTCTTGTCGAGATGATAGAAAAAACGATCGGTGACGGCCGCCTCTACTCAGAATACGAAGAGAACATGCGCAGGCGTTTCTCCTCAGCTCCTCTTCAGGTCGGCATAACAACGAACCCTGTATTTGACGAGAAGGGCGTCCTTACCGGCGCTGTTGCGCTCTTAAGGGACCTCTCCGGGATAAAATCACTTGAGGCTGATTCGATCAAGAAAGACCGTCTCGCCTACATCGGCACCTTTGCCGCAAGCCTCGCACACGAGATAAGGAATCCGCTTAGCGGCATAAGAGGCGCGGCCCAGCTCCTTTCCAAAAAGGTAAAAGACGAGCACCTGAACGAATACATGAGGGTGATAATCAAGGAGGCTGACAGGCTCAACCTCATTTTAAACGAGATGCTCGATTTTTCAAGGCCGGCAAGGCTCGACATAAAAGAGGTGAACATCCACAAGGTCCTCGATTCCGTCGTCTTGCTCCTCCATGAAGAAGGGCATACAAACCCGTTCGCGCGGGTATACGACCCTTCCCTGCCCCCGCTTCTCGCTGATGAAAACCAGCTGACGCAGGTCTTTTTAAACCTCGTCAAGAACGCGAAAGAAGCCCTCGGTACAAAAGGCCATATACAGCTCACCACCCGGATGGTAACGGACTTTCAGATCATCGGCACAGGTACAAAAGGCGGCAAGATGGCCTGCGTCGAGATAAAGGACAACGGGTGCGGGATAAGGCCCGAAGACATCGAGAAGATATTCACGCCTTTTTTCACGACCAAGGCAAAGGGCAACGGGCTTGGAATGGCCATCTCTCTGAAGATCATAAAAGACCACGGCGGAAACATAAAGATAGAATCCACGGCGCATGAAGGGACTACCGTAACGGTGACACTGCCGCTTGCAAGCGGCGAGAAGAATACTGCGCCGGATAAGAGGCTTATATGAATGATAAAAGGGTGCTCATAGCTGACGACGACGAATCCATACTCTGGGTGCTCGAAAGGTTCTTCGCTGAAAAAAAGATCGAGACAGTAAAAACGGACAACGGGACAAAGGCATCAAAACTTCTCAGGGAAGAGAGGTTCTCGCTCGCTGTCGTTGACATAAACATGCCTGAGAAGGACGGCCTTGAGGTGCTCAGAGATGCCAAGAAGGCCGGCTCTGAGACCTCTTTCATAATCATGACAGCCGATTCGACGATGGGCAGCACTTTGGAGGCCATGAAGCTCGGCGCCTTCGACTACGTGACAAAGCCCTTTGACCTTACGGAGCTTGAGATAACCGTCGAGCGCGCCATCAAAGACATGGCTCTGAGGCAGAAGCTGACGACGCTTTCCGAGAGGCTCAGAGAGACTCTTACCAACGAGACTGTCTTCGTAGGCAGGAGCAAGTCCGTCCAGAGCGTATTCAAGAACGTCGGAAAGATCGCCCCGAAGGACGTTACAGTCCTCATCCTCGGAGAGAGCGGCACAGGCAAGGAGCTCCTCGCCAAACTCCTTCACGCCAACAGCACGAGAAGCGAAGGGCCTTTCATAGCTGTCAACTCTGCCGCTGTGCCGCGAGACCTGATGGAGGCGGAGCTATTCGGCTTTGAGAAGGGCGCGTTCACAGGGGCCATAGAGGATAAAAAAGGGCGGTTCGAGCTTGCTGACGGCGGGACTCTCTTCTTGGACGAGATAGGGGACATGGCGCTCGACCTCCAATCGAGGCTTCTGCGCGCGATACAGGAGAAGGAGTTCTACAAGATAGGCGGAAAGGCCCCGATAAAGGTCGACGTCCGCATAATAGCCGCAACTAACCAGGACCTCGAAAGGATGGTCGCTGAAAAGAGGTTCAGAGAAGACCTCTGGTTCAGGCTCTGCGGGGTCACGCTGACGCTTCCCCCTCTAAGGGAGAGAAAAGGCGATGTCCGCCTTCTCGCTGACCATCTCCTTGAAAGGTTTATCCATGAGTTCAAGACAGAGGGCAAGACGCTTTCCGAGCGCGCGATGGAGGCGCTTGAAAACTACCACTGGCCCGGCAACGTACGCGAGCTTGAAAACATCCTTAGAAAGGCGGTGCTACTCTCTCCCGGGATCTCGATCACAGTCGAAGACCTCGATCTGCCGGAATCAAAGGAGCGGAAGGACTCTTTAGAAGACATAATAATGGCGAAACTGAAGCCTTTCATAGACAAGACAGACCATAGGTCCAAACAGGACCTCTATAGCTTTATCATGCCTTTCATGGAGAGGCCCCTTATAACCCTCATTCTGGAAAAGACGCGCGGCAACCAGGTACAGGCCGCCGAAGTCCTCGGCATAAACAGGAACACTCTGAGGAAGAAGATAAAGGACCTCGGCATAAAGATGAAGGCGTTCAAATAACTATGGCAGAGTCGGCATAAGATAGGGCGCGGCAGGTCTTGAAGTGATACTGAAAACTATGGATAAAAGGATCTACGGGCTTTACGCGATAATAGATACGACCTACACTGAGGTAACTGAGGCCGCCAGGGCAGCATCCCTGCTTATCGCAGGCGGGGCAAGGATCATCCAGCTGAGGGCAAAGGGGCTATCAGCGGCCCAAACGCTTGAGGCCGCGCTTGCGATAAGGCGGGCGACCTCTGACGGAGATGCCCTCTTCATCGTCAACGACCGCATCGACGTTGCGCTCATAGCAGGTGCGGACGGGGTACACCTAGGCCAGGATGATATACCGGCAAAGGACGCTCTATCTCTTCTCAAAGGCCTCATCATCGGCATCTCTACGCACAACGAGCAAGAAGCAAGGCAAGCTGAGGCAGACGGCGCAACCTACATATCATTCGGCCCTATATTCCCGACCATGACAAAAAAAGACGCTGATACCCCAAAGGGGCTCGACAGGCTGAAAGATATCAAGGGATCAGTGCGCCTGCCTGTAGTCGCGATAGGCGGGATAACCGAAGGATTAGCGGTAGACGTCCTAAGCGCAGGGGCAGATTCAATCGCGATGATCTCGGAGCTACTGACAGCCTCAAGTATCAGGGACAGGACCGAATCCGTGGCAAAGCGCATAAAAACGTACTATAATGGGTATATGAACAGCACGCCTTAGATAGGTCATAGACGCGCCTTGGGGTATTAAAATGAAAGATATAGTCAATTGGCTCATAGGCATAGAAGACGGGGCGAGACGGTTTTACGAGTCAGCCGCCGAGAGGTTCTCGGATAACCCGAAGTTCTGCGCTCTCCTTAAATCTCTTGCACTCGATGAGAGGCATCACTACGAGAGCGTCCTCGGCGCATACGAGCTCTTGAAAGAGCGCGATATCCAGAGCCCAGTCTCGTTTGACGACGAGACGAAAGACGCGATAACTGGCGGGCTTGCCGAGGCTCAACTGCGCCTCAACGCCGGCGAATACACTGAAGCAACACTCATGGAGACGATAGTAGCTATCGAATATTCCGAATGCAACGAGGCGTTCCTTTGCGTCGTAAACGCCTTAAAGCCTTACAAAGGGCTCCACGAGGCGGCCAGCCTGCACATAAGACAGCATACCAGCAAGATAGAAGCCGCCCTTGAAGGCAAAATCGAGTACGCCCACCTCCTTAGAAAGATAGGGGCGCTTAAAAGGCTCTCAAACTCCCGGTTGCTCGTCGTAGACGACGAGGAGATGATCCGCGACGTGCTTATCGCCATATTCAGCGACAGGTTCACGGTTGAAGCCGTCTCTAGCGGGCCGGAGGCCATAGCAAGGATCGAAAACGGGGCCGCTTTCGACGCGGTAATATGCGATCTTAACATGCCGGAGATGGACGGCATAGAGCTATACAAAAAGATCCTCGAAAAAGCGCCTGAGACCGCAGGCCGGGTATTGTTCCTCGCAGGGATGTACGAGAAGCATCAGGCAGAGTTCCTGCAGAAAAACCACCTGAAACACATAATGAAACCGGCCTCCATCAAAGAACTCAGAAACAGCGTCGAGGACATAGTCAGCATCTAGCGGTTATCAGAGGGCTGCTGGCGCGGACCTCGGCATCCATGGTTCCTTTACAGCCGACCTGGCTTGAAAAAGCCTTTCAATGAGCCCTCCGGCGCTTTTGCTATCCAAGGCGACATTCTTCATCACCTCGCCAACGCCTGTACGCGAGACCCACCTGAAGGTCCTCTCGCCATATTCGGCCTCTTCCCTGTAATTCTGAATAAAGGCGCCGCATACTGCCTTTACCTCTTCAGACGTCTTGACAGTAGAGATACGCTCGGCCTTTTTAAGCTCGATGCCTGCGCACCCTCCGGCGTATATCTCCCATCCGCCGTTTATGCCGACTACCCCTATATCCTTTATCCCGGCCTCCGAGCAGTTTCTCGGGCATCCGCTAACTGACATCTTCACCTTTGCAGGCATCCACAAACCCTCTAACATCTTTTCAAGCTCGATGCCGAGCCCTAGGGAATCCTGCGTACCGTACCTGCACCACTCAGACCCGACACAGGTCTTGACAGTACGCAAGGCCTTCGCGTACGCGTAGCCTGAGTTCATGCCGAGGTCCCTCCACATCCCGGGAAGATCATCTTTCTTGACGCCCAGAAGGTCTATCCTCTGCCCGCCTGTGACCTTCACGAGCCCGACACCGTAACGCTCGGCGATTTCAGCGATCTTTTTGAGTTCAGCGGCGGTCGTTGCTCCGCCGTACATCCTCGGCACTACCGAGAAGGTCCCGTCTTTCTGGATGTTCGCATGCATGCGCTCGTTGACAAGCCTTGAAGATGTGTCGTCTTCAGCCTCAAGCGGCCAGACCATCGAAAGATAATAGTTGATGGCAGGCCTGCAGGTATCGCACCCGACCGTCTCCCATCCTAGTGTTTCCATGACAGAGGCAACTGAGAGAAGCTTTTTTTCACGGATGTTCTTTATAACGTCTTCTCTCGCGTACTTTGTGCAGGCGCATATCGCGTCTGCGCCACTTCCACTCTGAAAGCTCGCCCCGAGTGTCGCCTCGAGTATCCTGTCAACTACAGAGGCGCAGCCGCCGCACGACCCTGAGGCCTTCGTCTCTTTCCTTACGGCCTCCCTCGTGAAGAGCCCTTTCTTCTCTATCGCCTCCCGTATCATCCCTTTCGTTACGCCGTTACAGCCGCAGACGATCGTCTCATCCGGCATAAGTTCAATAGAAGCCGCTTGCCCGGATCCTTGCATCTCAGGGAAGAGCAAGGCGTGCCTTTTTTGCGAGACATCCGAACCTGAGATCATCATTGAGAACAGATCAGGACCTGAGGCGGTATCGCCGTACATCAATATCCCTGCTACGCGCCCCTGTCTGAGAACGACCTTCTTATAAACCTGGGCAGACCTGTCTATGTACTCGATAGTCTCGCCTGATGCCCCGGCAACGTCGCCTGCCGAATAAAAGTCAATGGAGGGGACCTTGAGCCTCGCTGAGGTCGGACGGTTCACGAATACAAGTCTGCAGTCTCCGGCCAGGTGGCTCGCAACGACCTTTGCCTGTTCAAATATAGGGGCGACAAGGCCGAAGGTCGCGCCCCTGTGCTCTACGCACTCGCCGACAGCGTATATCGAAGGGTCGTAGGTCTGCATGACGTCGCTCACTACTATCCCCCTGTTGCAGTAGACCCCGGAGACCTCGGCGAGCGTCTTGTTAGGCCTGATCCCGATTGAGATAACCGCAAGGTCCGTCTCTATCTCCTCCCCGTCCTTGAACCGCACCCCTGTGAGACTATCAATACCTAGAAACTCAGAGACTTCCCTTCCAAGCATGACCTTTATGCCCAGCGCCTCGACGTCCGCCTTGAGAAAACCTGCTGCAACAGAGTCGCACTGCTTCTCCATGAGCGCGCCCATGAGATGGATGATAGTAACGTCCATGCCGAGTGTTTTTAGCGCATGCGCCGCCTCAAGCCCCAAGAGTCCGCCGCCGATGACGACAGCCTTCTTCTCCTGTCCGGCCATGGACCTGATCCTGCCGCAATCATCTATAGACCTGAAGGCAAGCACGCCCGGCAGCGACGCTCCAGGAAGCGCCGGGATAACCGGCAGAGCGCCTGTTGCGAAGATGAGCCTGTCATAACCAAGTGCAGTGCCGTCTTCCCCGACAATAGTCCTCGACGCCCTGTTGATGGACCCGACGCGGAAACCTCGAAGCAGCCGTATCCCGTTCTCCTTGTACCACGCGTCATCATGGAGCGTCAGGTCGCCTAACGTCTTTTCCCCTGTAAGGACGCTTGAAAGCAGCACCCTGTTATAATTCGGATGCGGTTCGGCGCCTGCCACGGTTATCTCAAACCTTTTCGGGTCTAAGCGCACGATCTCTTCGACGCACGCTGTGCCTGCCATGCCGCCGCCTATCACAACGAGCCTTTGTCTGCTTTTTACTTCGCCCATATCAGCCGCCTTTCTTTTTAACGTTTACGTCTCATGATAGCGTCCCAGTAGTCGTGAAGGGCCATTATCTTCCGGATGCCGGAGACGGCAAAGGCGCCCTTTTGGCGAGGCGCCTTTGCCTGTAAGACCATCTCAGGAAAAACATAGTGCCGGTTACATCGTATAACCGCTCTCGCTGTGCTGTGTCTGATCAAGGCCCTGGACCTCTTCGTCAGGGGTCACTCTCAGGCCTACGGCAAAGTCGACTATCTTCAATATCACGAAGGTGACGATAAACGAATAAGTGAAGCTGACGCTAATAGCAGCAACCTGTGTGCCCAGAAGCGCTCCGCCGCCGTATAACAGCCCGTCTGCGCCTGCCGGGTTTACTGCCAACGTCGCGAATACGCCCGTTGCTATAGCGCCGAATATGCCGCCCACTCCGTGGATGCCGAAGGCGTCGAGCGAGTCGTCATAGCGGAGCTTCGGCTTCAGGTAGCTGACCGAGATATAGCAGACGACCCCTGCCGCCAGCCCTATTATTATTGAGGCCATCGGGCCTACAAAACCTGCCGCAGGCGTTATCGCTACAAGCCCGGCGACAGCGCCTGATGCGACGCCTAACATTGTAGGCTTTCCCCTGTGCGCCCACTCAATAAACATCCACGCGCCTGCACCCGCCGCTGCAGCGGTGTTCGTGACCAGAAAGGCTGAGGCCGCAAGGCCGTTGGCGCCGAGCGCGCTGCCTGAGTTGAAGCCGAACCACCCGAACCAGAGAAGCCCTGCGCCTAATACCGTCATCGGCAGGTTGTGCGGTGCCATCAGCTCGGACATGTAGGCCTTGCGCTTGCCAAGTACGAGAGCGCAGGCAAGAGCGGCGGCGCCTGAGCTTATGTGGACGACCGTGCCGCCGGCGAAGTCAAGAGCACCCATGACCCTCAGCCAGCCGCCTACGCCCCAGACCCAGTGCGCGACAGGGTCATAGACAAGCGTCGTCCAAAGGAGCGTGAATATAACGAATGCCGAGAACTTCATCCTTTCAGCGAACGCCCCTGCGATAAGCGCCGGAGTTATGATCGCGAACATCATCTGGAATATCATGAACGCCTGATGCGGAATGGTCGCTGAGTAATCAGCGTTCGGGTCCATCCCGACCCCTGAAAGGCCTATCCAGTCTAACGACCCGATGAACCCGCCGATGTCAGGGCCGAAAGAGAGGCTGTAGCCGACGAGCACCCATTGGATCGAGACGAGGAACATCGCGGTGTAACTCTGCATCAAGGTTCCCAGCACGTTTTTCTTCCTGACCATGCCGCCGTAAAAGAGCGCCAGGCCCGGAGCCGTCATGAGCATAACAAGTGCTGTTGAGGTAAGTACCCATGCCGTATCACCCGTGTCTATCGCCGGAGCGGCAGCCGCGGCTTCTTCCGCAAGGGCAACGGCTGGCAGGACGAGCCCTGTCATTATCGCTATCAATAGCTTTTTCATCTGAGCCTCCATGTTTTTTCTCTCACACCTGGGCTTATAACGCAGACCTGCCTCTTTCGCCGGTACGTATCCTCACGGTCTCCTCGACATTGGTCACGAATATCTTGCCGTCGCCGATCTTCCCGGTCCGCGCGGCCGTCATGATCGCCTCTACGGCAGTTGCGGCCATATCTTCCGCCGTCACTATCTCTATCTTTATCTTCGGGAGGAAATCAACGGTGTACTCAGCGCCCCTGTAGAACTCGGTATGCCCCTTCTGCCTGCCGAACCCCTTCACCTCGGAGACAGTCATGCCCTCGATGTTTATCTCGTTGAGCGCCTTTTTGACGTCGTCGAGCTTGAAGGGTTTTATTATCGCCTCGATCTTCTTCATAACAACCTCCTTTGCTCTGCGTGTACGGCAAAATAAAAAGACGCCCTCCAGGGGATTATACTCCATCCCTCGAAAGGCGCCTTTGCCTTAAACCTATCTCTCCTTCGCAGACACACCAGTGTGCCGCTAAGGCCGACCGTCCCTTTGAAACGACACCAAAAGGACTATATCGAAAAGAACCTACATCGTATAGCCGCTCTCCTCGTGCTGCGTAAGATCAAGCCCCTGTATCTCTTCCTCTGTCGTGACCCTGAGGCCCATTGTCATATCGAGCACCTTAAGTATCAGGTACGTACCGAGACCAGCGAGTATTGCCGTTACTACCGCGCCGAAGGCCTGCTTTCCGAGTTGAGCCGGGTTGCCGTAGAAAAGCCCTGTAGCGCCTATCGAAGCGAAGAGCCCTGTTGCCAGCGTGCCCCAGGTGCCTGCCACGCCGTGTATGCCGAATACGTCAAGCGTGTCGTCATAGCCTAACCTCGGTTTGAGCATTGTTACCGCTATGTAGCACAGTACGCTGCCTGCTACGCCTATCGCTATCGCAGGCAGAGGGGTCACAAACCCTGCGGCAGGGGTTATCGAGCCGAGCCCTGCTACCGCCCCTGACATCGCGCCTAACATCGTCGGCTTACCCCTGTGCTTCCACTCTATGAAGGTCCAGGTAAGGGTCCCTGCCGCAGCCGCCGTGTTCGTAGTAACAAATGCCATGACAGCCCCGCCGTCGCTGACAAGCGCGCTTCCGGCGTTAAAACCGAACCATCCGAACCAGAGTATCCCCATCCCTATTGCAGTGAGAGTGAGATTGTGCGGTGCCATCAGCTCCTTCTGGTATCCCCTTCTCCTGCCTACCATGATTGCCGCCACAAGGGCTGAGACTCCGCAGCTTATGTGGACAACTATCCCGCCTGCAAAATCAAGGACCCCGATCTTCTGTAGCCATCCGCCGCCCCAGACCCAGTGCGCGAGCGGGTAATAAACTATTACAGCCCACAAGAGCGAGAATATCACTACGACGCTGAACTTTATCCTCTCTGCGAACGCCCCTGTTATGAGGGCTACGGTTATCGCCGCGAACATCCCCTGAAAGCTCATGAACAAGAGGTGCGGTATCGTCCCTTTAGGCTCTACCCCGACCCCTGAAAGGCCGATAAAATCAAGGCCGCCGATTATCCCTCCGATGTCAGGCCCGAACGAGAGGGAGTAGCCGAAGATCACCCACTCTATCGTGATAAGGCAGAATATAAAGAAGCTCTGCATCATCGTTGAAAGGACGTTCTTTCTGCGAGCCATGCCGGCGTAAAACACCGCAAGCCCGGGGGTCATGAACATCACCAGCGCGGTCGAGATAAGGAGCCAGGCCGTGTCAGCCTTATCTATCACTGCCCCCCCGTCAGCCATAGAGACCGCCGGAAAGACCATCACCGACAGAAGACCTGCAATCATGCCAAAGAGCATCAGGAACAGACGAGGCCTCAGAGCCCCAATACAAAACGAACCAATAGAACCAGAATCCAAACGCATCTTTCCACGTCCTCCTTATGATCTTCATCGATCTTGAAACCGCCCGCTTTTGCGGGCCTCAGGGCATCATTGCCGGCTTTCATGCAGCCACGTTCGAGCCTTCTTAAAGGCCCGAACGGATAACTCTTAGAAGTTCACGTCAAACTGCGTCGTCCATACCCATTTGGAGCTTTCGTTGACGCCGACTACGGATGGTTCGTTGAACCAGACCGGCCCGGTAAGGAACGATATGTTCTTCGTGAAGTAGCGGTATACGCCGAAGCCGCCGCCGCCTATCGCGTTCTTGCCTGAGGCGTAATCAGCCGCAAGGACCCATGACATATACTCTGATCCGTCAGCGTCTTTTGCAGGTGAGAAGCCCTTGTCCCATCCGACCATATAGCCGGTATTTTCTTTGTCCCCGTTCTTATCAACGAGCGTCTTTCCGTTGCCGCTGTACACCCCGGCGTGTATTCTGCCGAGCCCCATCGGGATGGTCTTTCCGAACATCAGGTGGACGACGTTATAATCAGTCCTGCCGTCGCTGTCTTCTGAAGCGGCCTTCTTGTCAGTGCCGACGTTGAAGACGCCGAGGTTCCATGCGGGAGAGCCTTCAAAAAGAGCGCCCTCAGGGGAACCTATCTTTGCGTTAAAATAAAGCGGGTCGGTAGACGGCTCCAATAGGTCTATGCCGACCTCCATCTGTAGCTTCTCGTAGGGCAGGACCCCGACCGTGATGCCAACGTCAGTCGGCAGATCTCCCTTTTGCGCCTTTCTCCCAACCGTGAAGTAGTTATCAACCCCGAGGTGATATACGCCGTACGGCTGGATGTCGCTTGACGCTGGCGTCCAGTAGGTTGTCGTAGGCGTGGCCTGTGCAACAGGCGCCAGTGCAAGCGTAGCGGCAACTGCGAGACCTGATACTGCTACTCTGATCCTTTTCATACTTTCCCTCCCTGCTACTGTTTTTTTTGTGCGGGGGGATGAAAAAAGGCGCCCCCCTTTCGGGCAGGCGCCTTTGCCTAACCTTACCTATAGAGCCGCTTGGGGCAACTACTCTGTCGCCAGCGGCCTGTGAACTCTTTATTCATGAACCAAGACTATCGTAGCGCGATACCTGTTGCGAAAAGACCGAGGCCCTTGAGGCTACTCACTAAAGACCGCTGAGAACCATAACATATCAAAAAAATCTTTTTTCAATCACGATCAAATTGATCCGCGTCAACTCATAAAAAATACTTTAGTCCCTGATGAGCCTTAAAAACCGTGCCACAACGCCGGTGCCGTACCTGTGGAGATCGACTATCCGTTCAGGCGTCTCTCTAACTATCGCATCAGGGTCGATCTTGCCTTTGAGCGATTTAAGCTCATCGCTGTTAACAGCTATCCAATCTTTCACCATCTCTTCAGTCACTTCAAGGTGGAACTGAAAGCCGTATGCGTTTGCGCCGACCTTTATCACCTGGTTAGGGAATATCTCTGATGACGCGAGCCTTACGCCGCCATGAGGCACGTCAAAGGTGTCTCCGTGCCATTGAAAGACATTAAACTTGTAAGGCATGCCGAGAAAGAGCATGTCATCGCTCCCCTCTTCTGTAAGCTCTACGTCGTACCAGCCTATCTCTTTTGCTCCGCCCTTGTAGACCTTTGCGCCTGCCGCCTTTGCGAGAAGCTGTGAGCCGAGACAGACGCCGAGTATCGGGAGCCTCATCTTCAGAGCTGACGAGATAAGCCTGACTTCTTTTTCTATGAAAGGATATACGTCGGTCTCGTATACGCCCATCGGCCCGCCAAGGACTATCAGGGCCGAGTATCCATCGGCAGTCCTCGGAATAACCGCGTTCTCGTAGATCTTTAGGAACTCGACCTCTAACCCTGCCCTGAAAATGGCTGGCCCTATGATGCCGAGGCCTTCGTGAGCAACGTGCTGTATTACCAGGACCCTTGCCATATATCTCCCTAAACCCGGAACCTACGGTTTAAAACCTGCTCACCTTTTTTCATTATCAAGGGCTAATATGATGACTTCAGCTATCTCAGCCATCGACTTTCTCTTGTCCATGCTTATCTTTCTGAGCCTTGCGAAGGCCTCGTTCTCTGTGAGGCGCTCTTTTTCCATGAGAAGCCCCTTGGCCTTCTCAACGACCTTTCGCGAATCAAGGGCTGTCTTAAGGCCGATGTTCTCCTCTCTCAGCTCCTTAAGCTCGCTAAAACGGGCGCAGGCAAACTCTATCGCAGGTACAAGGTCTTCCGCCCTCACAGGCTTTACAAGGTACGCCATCGCCCCTGCGGCTACAGCCCTCATGATCGTCTCTTCGTCGTCGCTCGCTGTAAGGAGCATTATAGGGGCCGGGAAGAAGCGCGTTATCTCCATCGCCGCCTCGATCCCGTCCTTGACAGGCATCCTCACGTCCATAATAACGAGGTCCGGCGAAGTCTGCCTGCAGGCGTTTACAGCATCGACCCCGTTTTCACCCTCTGCAACGACCTTATGGCCTGCGTCCTCGACGAGGCCTTTAAGCACAAGCCTTGCAGACGGTTCATCATCTATTATGGCGATTCGCTTCATGCCAATAGATAAAAGCAAGAAGAGTGCCAACCACGTCAAAGGCGTTTTTACGGGGTTTTACAGGTATCGAATAAAACAGGTGCTTGATTTTAACGCTTTGGCTGATTACTTTTTAGGCAGGCCTTCCTTGCCTCTGCGTAAAGCTCAATATACCTGCCTGCTGCGGCCTCCCATGAAAAATCTTCGGCCATCCCTTTTTTCATGAGAGCTAACCACTTGGGCCTGTCCTTATATACAGAGAGCGCCTCCTTGAGCTTTTCAACGAGGCCGTCTGCCGAATACTCCTCGAACTTGAAACCGTTTGCGTCTTGCCCGTTAAAATCCCTTACAGTATCGTCAAGCCCGCCTGTCGCTCTGACGAGCGGGACGGTAGCGTACCTGAGGCTGTATATCTGGTTGAGGCCGCATGGCTCGTAGCGGGACGGCATGAGGAAGATATCAGAGCCAGCCTCCACAAGATGAGAGAGCCTGGCGTCAAATGCTATCCTGACTGAGAGCTTTTGCGGATATTTTGCGCTAAGCGCCTTTAAGGCCTCCTGATAACCCTTATCGCCTGTACCGAGTATCACGAGCCCCATATCAAGCGCCATGATCTCGTCTATCGCCTCTATCAGTATGTCAAAGCCCTTCTGATCAACGAGCCTTGATACCATGCCGACAACCGGAGTCCCCTTCTTGAGCTTCAGACCGAACTCTTTAAGTAGCGCCTTCCTGCATAGATCCTTGCCTGAGAGGTCATCTGCGGAATAGTTCGCAGGTATCAGCCTGTCCGTTGACGGGTCCCACTCGTTGTAATCGACACCATTTAAAATCCCGTGTAATACAGCCTTCCTCTTTTGCATGACGCCTTCGAGCCCGTAGCCGTACTCAGGCGTCTGAATCTCTCTGCTATATGCCGAGCTTACGGTAGAGAGCGTGTCGGCATAGACGATACCAGCCTTCAGGAGGTTCAACCTGCCCCAGAACTCGCACCCCTCAGGGTTGAATAGGGCTGGAGAGAGGCCTGTCAGCGGATATAGCTCCGGTGCGAATATCCCCTGATATGCGATATTGTGGATGGTCAAGACCGTAGCTGTGTGCGCGAAACAGAGGTCGTTTTTGTAAACATCCTTCAGATACGCCGGGATAAGGCTTGTCTGCCAGTCGTTGCAGTGGATGATGTCAGGCTCGAAGCGACGCTCGCGAAGCGTCTCAAGAACAGCCCTTGAAAAAAAGGCGAACCTCTCAAGGTTGTCGAAGTAGTCGCCATCAGGCGTTCCGTAGAGGCCACCTCTATCGAAGAACTCGTCCCTCTTTATGAAGTATGTCGGCACCTCGGTATTAGCGGCCTTAAGTACCTCGGCCTCTACCTCGCGTGAACCAAGCGGGACGGTTACGCGAAGCCCTGTCTGCTCGACATCAATGCCTCTCAAGGCCGTCTCTCTATAGTACGGCAGGAATAGAGTGACCCTGCAACCGAGCCTTTTAAGCGCGAGAGGGAGCGCACCGGCGACATCGGCAAGCCCGCCTGTCTTTGAAAAAGGCGTCGCCTCAGTTGCGACCATTATGATGGAGTATGACATACGGGCAAGTTATCAGAAACGGGAGAGGGATTCAAGAAGATAGGGGGGAAGACTTAAGATGATTGGCGGGCCGAGCCCGCCCTACCAGACTGAGACAGACCTACCAGACTAAAAACTGGAAAGCACTTTAATCCTCAATTCGCGTCAATTTAGGCTTGACGGGCAAAACGGTATCTACCAGACTGAACTTTACTGCCAAACGATTTATTGGTGCCTTTTAACAGAGCACTTAATGCGCCGCCCAATTGTTCTGCCAAGACAACTGGAACAGCATTACCGATTTGTCGCATTGCTTCACCCCATACCCCTTGTATCACGAATTCGCCTGGAAAGGTTTGTAGTAGTTTGGCTTCAAATACGGTGAAATAACGCACCGAGCCATCTCGAAACCTAATCATATTCTCTCCACCTGGTACGCCATGCCCGCCAGCCTTTATTGTTTTTGCCGGCCAATCATAATCACTTCCCGTATGACCAGAGTAGATTCTTGCGCCATCTCTAAATATATGATCAGGAATACTATGTTTATGTCTTGGATCGGGAACGCCAAATAAAGCATCTCTGACAGTTCGCCATGGCTTTACCCCGTACTCGAACATATTGAGTTGATCTCTCATTCGCGCAACCACTTCTTTTAATGAGTCCGAAGGAGTTTCTCTAAAACGCTTTGCAATCCTGTGTCGGTCCCAATATTCTCCGGTAACAAACTTTTGCGACAAAAGCATTTCTTCGTTATATGTAGGTGCTGGAAAATTCCAAGTATTTTTAAGGTCCGAACGCACTCCGACGATAACTACACGCTCTCTGCGCTGCGGGACTCCGAAATCGGCTGCATTCAACAATTTATAGGAAACGTGGTATTTGACATCCGAATAAGATGAATAGCTTATTTTTCTTAATAGTTGCAGATGTTCTTGCCATTGCATGCCGGATTTTGGTTTGCAACTAGGGAACGTCAACCTGAAGATAATATATGTGAAGTAATCGGCAAATGATGGTCTTAAAAGACCTTTGACATTCTCAAAAATGAAAGCTTTTGGTGTTAGCGTTTCTACTGCACTTATTGCATATGGAAACATATCTCGATTGTCTTTATTAGCCCCATGCTTGCCGCCGAGTGAAAATGGCTGACAAGGTGGTCCCCCAGCAATCATATCGATCTTGCTCAAACTCGAAAAATCGTAATCTTTTATGTCACCGCAAAAAATCTTTCTTTTGTCAAAATTAGCCTTAAGAGACGCACAAGCATGTTTATTAAACTCAACAAAAGCAGCGTGCTTAAAACCTGAAAGTTCAAGGCCTTTGGCTAATCCTCCTGCCCCGGAGAAAATCTCAAGAGATTCCATATTATTTTCCCAAGCTTTTTAGGTATTTCTTAATGCTTCCAATAATTTCTTTTTCCTTCTTATGCGCACCCTTACATTTCGCAACCCATTTTCTTCCAGGATGAATTACATCCCAATCCGATTTCGCTTGTTCATATCTGCCGCTACCGGGGTCATGATTCCCAAAACCGTCTACTGCGGTATTCCATAATGGCTTATTCAATTTTATCAAGGCTGCTTCTATTGTTCCGATCATATCCGAACTCTCATCCTCGAAAATGATAAATCTGCACATAAATTTATCGGACTCAAGATTAGACGTAAAACTGATGCTACGGCTATGCTCACGGAGTCGGTTGTACAACTCACGTGATTGGTTCAATGCGTTACCCGATACACGAGCTTGTCGCCATCCTTTCGGGACAGCTTTTCCGACATAAATCGGGTATCCATAGGATAAGCGATTTATTTCGGCATACGGTGCATACAATTCATTTGAGCCGATGTAATATATCGCATAGACCCCAGTACCCAAGAAGCTTTCCGGTGGCGGTAAATTATAAACTGGGGTGCCGTTAAAAAATCGAATGGCATCTTTCACAAGCTCTGCAAAAGCACTGTTTTTATAAACATGTTTTTTTCTGTCGAAGTGTATTGTTTTCATTCTTCTGTTTTTATTATTAGGTACGCTGTATGCTTAAGGCTTAATTAAGTTAAAGACGCTATAGATAGATTAGCGATAACACTTTAATTGCAAAAATATTTAATAGCGTGGTAGGGTGGGCTCTGCCCACCGGCGTAATTGGATTGATCACACTCGCCGGAAATTTATCCTCATAATCGGCCAATGAATGCTGAAGGGGTAACGCCTCGTAAAACGGGGCTAACCTGCCACAGGACTTGGTGGGCTGAGCCCACCCTACCAGACTGGCGCATGATCCGAAAAGACCGATGCTCTTTGCCCCGAAGCCTCTGATCGTTTCACGGTTTTCGCCGAGGACCTTTATGACATCATCCCTTCTCATAACATATTTATACCTTAAAACCTTGCTGCATTCAAGAGGCTCCGGCGATGCCTACAAGAGCGCATAATGTTGCGGCAGTCAGGATTTATAAATGGACGGGGTGCGGTGGTAGGCTGGGCTCTGCCCACCGGCGTAACAGGATTGATCACACTCGCCGGAAATTTATCCTCATAATCGGCCAATGAATGCTGAAGGGGTAACGCCTCGTAAAACGGGGCTAACCTGCCACAGGACTGTTCTTCAAAACCCCAGTCACAGACAAGATAGTCAGCAATAAGTTCTTCATCTATATCTCCAAGGCGGGAGCAGGTTTGCAACCTGCTCCACGGACTTCTCTAATTTAATATCGCCTGGTTCCAATGCCAACGAATATAAAGACTTGATCTTCCGCGATGGACGTTGGTACCACCGACTTGCATCGTGCCAGAAAAATACACAGGAAGGCCTCTTGGGGAGCAGGTTGCAAACCTGCTCCCGCCGGAAGTAAGCCGACATAAATGCCACATATTAGCTTTTGCTTTTCAAAGTTCCCATAGCCCATACAATAAATCTCATGAGCAAATAGAGCGGATACGCAAAAAAAAGAAAGAAAATATAAATACCATAAAAATCAACCTTATAAATTCTACTCTCAAATATTTCACTACCATTTTTATCGTAAAATGCAGCGATATTTATGCCCTTTGGCGAATCAAAAACAATCCACTCCTTGCCTTGAATATTCGGAAAATCCCTCTTTATAGTATGTTTTATGACATCTTCACTTGTGTCTTGAGGAAATTGTAAAATGAGGCCCTGACTTAAAAAAAATCGTCCTTCTTGCTCCTCGTAATATTTCTCCTCAACTAACTGTACTTCTTGAGCGGTTGACTCGTAAACTTTTTTTTGTTCATTTAACCAGAGATCAAGAAAGAATGACGCACCAGCGAACAGCAGCAAGGAAATTATTATCAAACCCTCTCTGGCTATTATTACCCGTATCTTATGTTTTTTAAATTGAATAGTTCTATTTTCTACATTTTCATCTCTTACAGGTTCATGGCCAAATACTGAAGTAGCTAAGGAGCTTTTTTTTATCGCTTTTGCAGTTTTATCACCCCAGATTCTTTTTCCAGTTTTGTCCAACGGAGGTAAATAATAAAGATACCATGGGATAAATATCATTCCGAATGGAACAACTAACATAAGAATTATCCATGCAAAGGGATTCCTTCCCTTTTTATCTGCCAAACGATATGCCCATCGAAAATAGCGATAAATTCCTAAGGCACCTAAAAAAAGGAAAAGGGTAAGAAAAATTATACCTACTATTTCGTCCAATGTTTTCTCCTTTTCATACAGATAGAAGAATGAACTTCTCCCGGAATCATGGACACATCGTTAAGCGACTGCACTGCTCTACGTTTAAAAGACAACTCTTATTATTAGCCATACAAAAAAGCAAAAAATATCAAACATCCAATCTTGATGGCAGGATTGAAAAAACTATATGGTGAATACCGCTTGTCCATTCCGCATGACGGACATTGAAAATGTAAATAGCCATCTATATCCTTACCTAAGTGCTTGAAAATTTTCTCTGGTGAATAATTCTGAGTATCATAAGCTTCAACGACCCCATAGAAGCCGCATGCCTTGCATCTTATCTTCCTTGTAAGAACCATACACCTCCTACCCTCTCATCAGCCTCAAAGCCACCACCGTCATATCGTCCCATCTGCCTGTCTTACTTGCTGTATTGAGCAAGGCCGCCGGTACTTCAGAAAAGTGTTCCAGCGCCGCTTTTCGGGTTGTTTTTTCAATCAGATAAGGACTTAGAGGAGTCCACGCACCATCAGTCATGAGTAACACTATGTCCTTGTGTTTTGGGGCAAGGCTAAAGACAAACGGCTTTACCTCGCCGCTTCCGAGCCGCATCTTGCTACTTGAGGCCGTGAGGAACCGACACCCTCCATCAGAGCCAACCAGATATGCACGGGAATCCCCTGCCGATACTCCGATAATTTGTTCATTCAAAACAGCAACCGCAATGAATGTACTCTCAAACCCTCCGAGAAGAGCGGAATCCAGCATTTTTACCCATTTGATCCAGGTCTCTGGTGCGAGGATTTGCGTGGAAGAAGCATCACGAAGCCATAACTGAAAAAGCTTCAGGGTCTTTCGTGCAGCCTGCTCGGCATTTCCTGCGCCGTCACAGACCGCAGCAACAGGAACCGGCTCACGAATTATTATAAAGGCATCTTCATTCGCCGAATGGCCATTCTGCTTTAAACTGCTTGAGTAACATTCGACCTTCAAACCATGCTCCATTTTCCACATAACCACAAAATCAACTCATCATCATAATGATTTAGTCTAGCAGAGCTACAGAAAAAAACTTCCAAGGCAGGAGCAGGTTACACGAATAACAATCCCTCCCCCAAAACTTCCCGATTGCCTATCATCCTCCTTTCGTGTTAAAAAATAGATAGTACAGTGCAAGGCCTTCCAAGCGGCCATCCACCATAAAACAATCTAAAATCAACAGCTTACGGAGCATATAATTGCCGTTTCTCAAGTCGCTCAACCCGGTTCAAAGGCAGGCCGTCACCTTCGGTGACGGCCCTTTACTAATCCTCGCAGGCGCAGGGAGCGGCAAGACCCGCGTCCTCGCATCAAGGGTCGCGTACCTTGTAAACGCAAGGGGCATCCCTCCTGAGAACATCCTCGCTGTCACCTTCACGAACAAGGCCGCAGGCGAGATGAGGGAGCGCCTTAAAAGGCTGATCGGCTTTGAATCATCCAATCTCTGGCTCGGCACATTCCATTCTTTAGGCCTCCGGATCATCAGAAGAGAGATGAAAGCCGCAGGGGCCGCCGCGGAGCTTACCGTTTACAACGACGAAGACCAGCTCTCCATAATAAAAGAGTGCATGCGCAGCCTCTCGATAAACGAGAAGACGTTCGCGCCAAAAGCAATAGCAGGGCGGATAAATGAGGCGAAGAACTCGAACATCGGGCCTGCGGAGTACGCAAATTACGCAAACGACTTTTTGAGCGAGCGCGTATCGAAGGTCTATTCTCTATATCAAAAGAGGCTTCGGGAGATGGGTTGCCTTGATTTCGGAGATCTGATCTGCGAGCCTATAAACCTTTTGAACAACAACCCTAAGATCCTCGAATCGTATCAGCAGAAGTTCCAATACATTCTCGTTGACGAGTATCAGGACACGAACAAGGCGCAGTACCAGCTTACGAACATGCTCGCTTCAGGCACGAGGAACCTCCTTGCTGTCGGCGACCCAGATCAATCGATCTACGCTTGGCGTGGGGCTGACATCTCGAACATACTGGATTTTGAGAAGGACTACCCTGACGCGACAGTCCTGAAGCTCGAACAGAACTACCGCTCTACAAGGAACATCTTGAGCGCGGCAAACGCTGTCATACAGAACAATCTAAAGAGGCTTGAAAAAGACCTCTGGACAGAGAACCCGGGCGGAGAGCAGATCGTCTATGAAGAGGCAAAAGACGAGTACTCAGAGGCAAGAACCGTCATAAAGAAGATAAAAGGGCTGGTTGGCAGAGGCACCGCCTACCGCGATGCCGCTGTATTTTACAGGACCAACGCGCAGTCAAGGGTATTCGAGGAACACCTTATAAGAGAGGGCGTGCCCTATGTCATTATAGGCGGCGTCAAGTTCTACGACAGGCGCGAGATAAAAGACTCTCTTGCCTATCTGCGCATCATATCAAACCCGAACGACATAGTGAGCCTGCAGCGGGTCATCAACACGCCTCCACGGGGCGTCGGCGACGTTACACTTGCAAAGGTCAAGGCCCTGGCCGAACAAAAAGCGATCCCTGTATTCGAGTCGTTCAGAGAGGCGCTGGATAAAGGGCTCCTTGCCAAGACGCGCGTAAAAGAGTTCATCGAGGCTGTAGACGACTTCCGCATCGATATCGGCAGATTGTCCATCCACGAGCTGGCCTTGAGGCTCCTTGAAGATTCAGGCTACATGATGATGTGGCAGGAAGAGAAGACTGACGAGGCGCAGGAACGCGTAGAGAACATATTCGAGCTGATCTCCGCGATAAAAGACTTCGAGGCGGCCAACCCTGACGCATCTCTGTCAGATTTCCTCGATCACGTCGCTCTGATAAGCGACATAGACAACTACGCGGAAGAATCCGACAGGCTCGCCCTCATGACAATGCACTCGGCCAAGGGCCTTGAGTTCAAGGTAGTATTCATCGTCGGCATGGAAGACGGCATATTCCCTCATTCGAGGTCTGCCAACAACCCTGAGGAGCTTGAAGAAGAGAGAAGGCTCTGCTACGTCGGGATGACGCGCGCGATGGAGAGGCTCTTCCTTTCAGGCGCAAGGTCAAGGAACGTCTACGGCGAGACGAGATACCAGATGCGCTCAAGGTTCATCTCAGAGATACCGGAAGAATACATTACGTTTGCCAATGAAGACGCCTCTGAAAAATCCCGCTATACTAATGATGAGACGTTCTCCGGTAAAAACCAGTTCAAAAAGCCCTCTCAGGCACGCGGATCTGACGAGGTCTATTACACGAACGAAGGGAACCAGACTGTCAGTTGTACCGACGAGTTCGAGCCGCTTGCCTGGAGGGTCGGGATGATGGTGAAGCACCAGACATTCGGCATCGGCATCATCAAACAGCGGACAGGGACAGGCGATGACACCAAGCTCACCATAAACTTCAAGGACGCCGGGATAAAAAAACTCGTCGTCAGGTACGCGCATCTCACGCCGGCAGGTCAGTAGCCTGCCTTAAAAGCCGTCGCCCCCAGCCCTTAAACGCATCATACCGGCCCTCATGCCGGATTGTAGCCGCTTGACATATCAGCGAAAACTTATTATATTCCTTGATTATGATCATAAAAAAAGCAGTGTTCCCAGCCGCCGGTTTCGGCACCAGATTCCTGCCTGCCACGAAGGCCATCCCCAAGGAGATGCTCCCTCTTGTGGACAAGCCGCTCATCCAGTATGTGATCGAAGAGGCGAAGCACTCCGGCCTCTCTGAGATGATAATAGTGACAGGCATGGGCAAGACCGCGATCGAAGACCACTTCGACACCTCGTTCGAGCTTGAAAAGCTCCTGCAAGAGAGGGGCAAGACCGAACTATTAAAGATGATAGAGAACGTCTCAGGGCTAGCGCACTTCGCGTACACGCGACAGAAAAAACCGTTGGGCCTGGGCCACGCCATCTCCATCACAAGGAACCTCATAAACAACGAGCCATTCGCGGTCTTTTTAGGCGACGACATAATAGACTCGCGCGTGCCTGCCATGAAGCAGATGATAAACGTCTTCAACCGGTACAACTCGACGATACTGGCCGTGCAGAAGGTACCCAGAAACCAGGCCCATCTCTACGGCGTGATAAAGGGGCAGAAGGTCGCCCCTGGAGTCTACAGGGTCCTCGATCTCGTCGAAAAACCGAAGGAGAACCCGCCTTCGAACCTCGCCATCATCGGAAGGTACATCCTGACCCCTGGCATCTTCGACGCGCTTGACAAGACCGAGCCGGGCAAGGGCGGAGAGATACAGATAACCGACGGACTGAAGATACTAATGGACACACAGGCGATATACGCCTACGAGGTAGAAGGCGACAGGTACGACGCTGGGGACAAGCTCGGCTTCCTCAAGGCAAACGTCAACCTCGCCCTCAAAAGAAGCGAGATAAAGACCGAGTTCAGGAAGTTTCTCAAGGGACTCAAGCTGTAAAAGGGCAAGACCTGCCGGTAGCGGTATGATCTGACGCCTCTCCACCGGATGGCAGAAGGCAAAAGGCCGCATCATTCGGGCCACAGCGCCGCCCTGACGCACTTCACGACAAAGCCATGCGCCCCGCGGAGGTTAGAAAACAGTTTATGGCAAAGATGTCACGAAAGCCTCCGATGAACCAGCCTTCCATCGAGACGGACAGCATGAGCCAGTTCATATTCGAGAGCCTCGAAGACCAGGGGCAGTTTGGGCGGCCCGAGACTATGACGCAGGTGCCTAATGTCGATATGTTCTCAACTGCGGCTGAGCTTATCATCGAAGCGGAGCTCCCGGGGGTAAGGAAAGAGGACATCTCCATCACCATCGAAAACAACACCGTATGCATAAAGGCCGTCAAGCTCGAGTGCGTAGACGAAGGGAAGGTCAATTACGTCTGCATGGAGCGGACTTTCGGCAGGGTCTACAGGACGGTAGAGATACCGTTTCCGGTCGACACCTCCAATATAAAGGCCGTATTCAGGGACGGGGTCTTGTCCATCAGCATACCGAAGGTCAAGGACAAGCGTTGTACTGTCAAGAAGATTCCGATAGACTCTTTATAGCGGCGCAACTTAGCATTCACCGATAAAGATCAGGACCAGAGGGCACGCGGCTGGCCTTTTACGCGCATCTCCGGACGCGATACCATGAGCATTTTTTCCGCAACCAAACCGGAGCAATACTAACCTGAGAGGGACTATAGATGGCTGACGATAAGAAAGACGATGAACAGCTGAATATACCTGATTCGCTTCCGCTTCTGCCGGTCAGGGACGTTGTCATATTCCCGTTCATGATAGTGCCTCTTTTTGTAGGCAGAGAGCGCTCCATAAACGCCGTAGACTCCGCTCTGACCAAGGACAGGCTCATCTTCGCGGCGACTCAGAAAGACGTCACGAAGGACGACCCTGAGCCGGAAGACATATACACGTCCGGCACCGTCTGCATGATCATGCGCATGCTCAAGCTCCCTGACGGCAGGGTGAAGATCCTGGTACAGGGGCTTAGCAGAGCCACTGTCGACCGCTTTGAACAGACGCGCCCTTCTTATACCGTGGCAGTCGGCAGGGTCAAGGACGAGATAGCCCTTCCGATAACGCTTGAGGTAGAAGCCCTGATGCGAAACGTCAAGGAGCAGCTCGAAAAGCTCGCGGCTCTCGGCAAGGTGGTATTCCAGGAAGTGATGATGGTCCTTGATAACATCACGGACCCGGGCAGGATGGCCGACCTCGTGGCCGCGAACCTCGGGCTCAAGATCGAAGAGGCGCAGTCCGTTCTTGAGACCCTCGACCCTGTAAAGAGGCTCGAGAAGGTCGCCGAGTTCCTTGTAAAGGAACTGCAGGTCGCGCAGATGCAGGTAAAGATCCAGTCGCAGGCCAAAGAAGAGATGGACAAGAGCCAGCGCGAATACTTCCTCAGAGAACAGATGAGGGCGATAAAGAACGAGCTTGGCGACATCGAAGAGGCCTCCGAAGAGATGGAGGAGTTCCGCGAAAAGATAAAGCAGTGCAAGATGCCCTCCGAGGTCGAAAAAGAGGCCTACAAACAGGCCGACAGGCTTGAGATGATGCACCCTGACGCGGCTGAGGCCGCTCTCATAAGGACATATCTCGAGTGGCTCGTCGACCTGCCCTGGTCGAAGCATACGAAAGACGCCATAGACATAAACAAAGCGAAAGAGGTCCTTGACACCGACCACTACGACCTTGAAAAAGTCAAAGAGAGGATACTCGAGTTCCTGGCAGTGAGAAAGCTCCAGAAAAAGACGAAGGGCCCGATACTCTGCTTCGTAGGCCCTCCGGGCGTCGGAAAGACATCGCTAGGCCGTTCTATCGCAAAGGCTATGGGCAGGGAGTTCGTGAGGATCTCTCTCGGCGGCATAAAAGACGAGGCAGAGATACGCGGCCACAGAAGGACGTACGTCGGCGCGCTCCCGGGGCGCATAATACAGGGGATAAAGCAGGCCGGGACCAACAACCCCGTATTCATGATGGACGAGATCGATAAAATTGGGATGGACTTCAGGGGCGACCCGTCTTCAGCTCTCCTGGAGGTATTGGATCCTGAGCAGAACTACGCCTTCAGCGACCATTACCTGAACGTCCCTTTCGACCTCTCGAAGGTCATGTTCATCACTACGGCGAACATGGAAGACCCGATACCTGAGCCGCTCCTCGACAGGATGGAGGTCTTGAACCTGGCAGGATACACCGAGGAAGAGAAACTTGAGATAGCCAAAAAGTTCATCGTACCGAGGCAGGTCAAGGAACACGGCCTTACTAAGAAGCTCTTTAATATCGAGGACGAGGCATTAAAACAAGTCATCTCAGGATTTACCAGAGAGGCAGGGCTCAGGAACCTTGAGCGCGAGGTGGCGTCCCTTTGCAGGAAGGTGGCTAAAAAAGTCGCCTCAGGCAACAAAAAATCGACAACGGTAACCACATCCAACCTCCATGACTTTTTAGGCATTCAAAAGTACCTGCCTGAGGCAGAACAGGAGACGGACGAGATAGGCGTGGCAACCGGGCTCGCCTGGACGCCTGTAGGCGGCGAGATACTCTACATAGAAGCGACCACGATGAACGGCAAGGGCCAGCTTACCCTTACCGGACACCTCGGTGACATAATGAAAGAGAGCGCTCACGCGGCCCTTAGCTACACGAGATCAAGGGCGAAGCTCTTCAACCTGTCGGCTGATTTTTACAAGGACATAGACATACACATACACGTCCCTTCAGGCGCCATACCGAAAGACGGCCCGTCAGCAGGCATAACCATGGCAACGGCCCTTATTTCAGCCATCACCAAGACGCCGGTCAGCAAGGACGTCGCCATGACCGGAGAGATAACGCTTCGCGGAAGGGTACTGCCCATAGGCGGCGTGAAGGAGAAGTGCCTTGCGGCGCTCAGAGCGAAGATATTCAAGATAATCATCCCTGAGAGGAACAAGAAAGACCTCGAGGACATACCAAAGGACATCAGGGACCAGCTTACGTTCATACCGGTAAAGCACATGGACGACGTCCTCAAGGTCGTATTCAAAAAAACGGCAAAGGCCAAGGCCCCGCCAAAAAAGACGCCGAAGAAAGCCGCAAAAGGCAGAAAGGCCGCAAAGACCGTCAAGAGAAAGAACCAGGTAAGACCATAGATGCCAAGACCGCCGCGCCGCTTTCGAGCGGCGCGGCTTTTTTTACAGGTAAAATATAAATGCGCATTAAAGATATCGGCGAGGAGAGACTGTTAAAAGATCTGGCACAGAGATTCTCATCAGCGCATCCGCGCCTTATCAAAGCCATAGGCGACGACACTTCGGTCTCAACGCAGAAAAAGGGCATGTCGCTCCTGGCCACGACCGACCTCCTGATAGAAGGCACGCACTTCATAAGTTCCCGCACTACAGCCTATATGCTCGGCAGAAAATCACTTTCGATCTCTCTTTCAGATATAGCGGCTATGGGCGGCAGACCGCTTTTTTATCTCGTCTCGGTGGCCTTGCCCCCTCAGACGAAAAAGGCATTTGTAGACGAACTGTACGAGGGGCTTTCAGCGTGCGCCTCTGAGTTCGGAGCGCATCTCGCCGGTGGCAACACTGCGGCCGCCGAGAAGATCATGGTATCTACGACTGTCATAGGAGAAGCCGCCCCGAAAAGGGTCGTATACAGGTCAGGGGCCAAAGCCGGTGATATAATCTATGTGACAGGCACGCTCGGCGACTCGGCGCTCGGGCTGGAAGTCCTCATGAAAAACAGTCTCAGCAAGGCGATGCGCGGACGCTGGTCTCAAGCGGTAAAGAAACACCTCGATCCGACGCCGAGGATGAGCGCTGGAGAACTGCTGGCAAAAGGCGGCCTCGCCTCTGCGATGATGGATATAAGCGACGGTCTTGGCCTTGACCTTGAGAGGCTCTGCGCCCAAAGCCGAGTTAGCGCCATTGTAGAGCGCGAGCTGCTGCCGGTCTCAAACGAGCTTATCGGATATGCCTCAGGCTCTGAAGAGACGATCATCCGCCTGGCCGTCTCCGGCGGCGAAGATTATGAGCTCCTCTTCACCAGCCCTGAGCTAAACAGCGAGCGGATACGGCGGCTTGCGAAAAAGCTCTCGACCCCGATCACCCGGATCGGAAGGATTACCGGCCCTGAGAAATCCCGCAAAAGAGTCTCGTTCATAGACGGATCAGGCAGACCGATTCGCATTAAAAAAACAGGGTTCGTCCACTTTTGACAAGACGAATTAAACACTAAAGCAAACAGAGGGTCCCGTCGAAATGAGTTATACAGGCACAGTACGCGAGAGCGGCAACCGCCTGATTGACATTATGGCGTTTTGGGAATTATAATCGTATGCAGGCCAAGCGCCGCAATCAAGGCCCCTGACAAACCGGCGCGCGGATTCAAAGTGCGTCTGCTCAAAGAGGACGGTAAACGTTGAATTTCAAGATACCCATAGGATACAAATTCATACTCGGCTTCATAGCGGTCGTGGCAGTTGCGGCGTTCGTGCCGAACATCATCGAGAAGACCGATGTGCCTGAGTGGCTCAAACAGCCTGTCAGCTTTTTGAGCGCCATGGTAATCGGGCTGATACTCGGCTCGATATTCACGAAGAACTTCACCAGAAACTTCGCCTGCCTTACTGAGACCGCAGGCAAACTCAGCCGCGGCGACCTTTCCGGCAGTACGAATTCAATAAATCACGCGATATTCCCCGATGAGACGAGCGATCTAGACGCCGCTATAAAAGAGATGGCTGAAAGCCTGCGCGGCCTTGTCACGCACATCAAGGAAGCGGTAACAAACCTCGCCGAGTCGCAGGCAACGCTCGGAGCGGTCATCTCCAGAGGCAATGAGACCTCCAAGGAGGTAATCGAAGGGACCTCGGCGATATTCGACGGCGCCCTTGCGCAGGCAAACCACATCGGAGACGCCTCGGCCACCGTAAAGTCAATGGCGGAACTCGCCGACGACGTTGCCAACAAGGTCACCGAGAGCGCTAACGCCTCGCAGAAGGTCAACTCAATGGTGCAACGAGGAGCGGCCGCCGCGACCTCTGCGATGGAGAAGATGGAGACCATCTTCAAAGGGATAGAGAACACCGAGAACGCGGCCATAAGGCTCAAGGAAAAGCTTAACGACATACCCAAGATACTCGACGTCATAACGCACATCTCGCGCCAGACCGATCTCCTGGCCCTGAACGCCACGATAGAGGCTTCCAAGGCGGGCGAACACGGGCGCGGCTTTGCCATGGTCGCGGAAGAGGTCAGAAGGTTCGCTGATAACACCAACAACAGCGTTCAGGACGTATCCCAGATAGTCAAGGAACTCCGCCAGGAGGTCGAGCGTGTTGTCACATCCGCGTCAGAGGGGACGTCCAACCTCAAGGGCGGAAGAGACGATCTGAGAAAGATCAGAGAGATACTCGTCGATATAACAAACTACACCGCGGATGTCGCCGAGAAGTCGACGATGATTCTGGGACTCACCCACAAGCAGAAGGACAAGGCTGAAAAGACCGTAACTACGATCGAATCCGTCGCCAATATTGCCAGGCAGAACCTCACCTCCACAGAGAAGATGGAGTCAGCCGTGGAGCGTCACGGCGCGACCATAAACGAGACCATAGCGGCATCCAAAAAGCTCTCGGAGCTTTCCGAAGAACTCAGGACCGTTGTGGCAAGATTCAACTGAGCAGCCCATGAGAAGCGACAGGCTCATAATAACCTCCGGAGAGACGAGGCTGTGCCTCTCCTCATCCGATATCATCGGGATAATCGAGGTTGAGAGGCTCTCTTTCATGCCCGGCCAGAGCGGGATAGTGGCAGGCGTCATAACGCTTCGCGGGGCGGCGGTGGCGGTCATTGACGTCACAAAGGCCTTCGACGGGATGGCAGCCGCAGCCATAAAGGACGACGGGCCGAGAAAAATAGTGGTCGTCGGCGACAAGACACGCGTCATCGGTCTTTCCATTGGCGCCTCAGTCATCTCCTTTCTCTGGGAGGAAGGGTCTGCCGATTTAGCGGTCTCGGATGAGCGCGGCGTTTTTTCGAGCGGTCTCGTCAGGACAGATGGGGCCTTGATCAGGGTCATCGACTGGCATGCTCTTTTTGAGGAAACAACAAGGATATTATCATCGGAAGGTAGCGGTGCCTAAACGGGTCCTTATAGTCGACGACGGGATTTTCTTCAGAAGGGCGCTGAGAGATATACTCACGGCCGGCGGTTACGACGTCATCGGAGAGGCTGAAAACGGCGAGCAGGCGGTAGCAGAGGCGATCAGGCTCCGGCCTGACATCATCATACTCGATGTCGTTATGCCGGTAAAAAACGGCCTTGAGGCGGCAAGAGAGATCTCCGGACTTGCCATGCCGGCCAAGATAGTCATGTGTACGTCGCTTGGATATGAACCTATCGTAGACGAGGCGGTAAGCTCAGGCGCGTCAGGATACATACTCAAGCCTTTGAACGAAAGCAAGGTCCTTGGCGCGCTTAAGAACCTCTATCCGGCCGAGACCTGCTGAAATATCATCAAGGCCTAAGCCAGGCAGGCCTCGCTCAAGCCTTAATGGGCCACCCCCAAATACTATGGATATCTCCAAATACAAGACCCTATACCTCCAGGAGACCTCAGGCCACTTAAGCGGGGTCGAAAAAGGGCTCCTCTCCATAGAGAAGGGTTATGACGCCGCGGCCGTTGACGAGCTCTTCAGGCACTATCACTCCATAAAGGGGATGTCAGCCTCGATGGGCTACGAGCCATTGAAAAAGCTCGCCCACAGCCAGGAAAACCTTCTTGACGGTATAAGGTCCAAGCGGATCGATCTTACCCCCGAGATCGTCTCAACGCTCCTTCAATGCCTCGACGCCATGCGGGCCCTCCTTGAACGGGTCGAAAACGACCTGCCGCTTGATGCGGATATCTCCGGCCTCCTTGAGATGCTCATATCCGCAGGAAAGGGAGAGCCGATCAATCCCCGGACGCAGCGTCAGAGCGAGACAGCGCCGGTCCAGGCGAAGACACCAGAGAAGTCCCATGAGCTGAAGCTGTCAAACGTGATGACAGTCGAAGGCAGGGTCTTCGACGATCTCCTGTCTATAGTAGGAGACCTGCTCGGCTCCCTTTCGACATTCAAGTCGCTCACTCACGCCTCGCGCTCCATTGCCTTTAAAGACGGCGTCCATACGCTCGGGCGCTCGGTCGATGCCCTTTACAGCAACATACTCGCCGCCCGTATGCTGCCGATAAAAGACCTGACAGAGGGGCTACCCCGCATTATCAGGGACATGTGTATCGCAAGCGGCAAGGAGATAGAGCTGAAGATCGAAGGGTCAGAGATAAGCCTCGACAGGTCTGTCCTTCAAAGCCTCGCCGGCCCGATGGTCCATATCATAAGAAACTCCGTAGACCACGGCATAGAAACGCCTGATGATAGGATAAACAACGCAAAAGGACCTACCGGACAGATCAGGATAACCGCGTATTCCAAAAAAGACCGGGCCGTTATCGAAGTAACCGATGACGGCCGTGGGATCGATATCGAGCGGCTAAAGATCGAGGCGCTGGCGAGAGGGGCCAGCCGCGACAAGATCATTTCCATGACGGGAAAAGAGGCCCTGATGCTTATCTGCATGCCAGGGCTTTCCACCGCCACCGTGGTTACCGAGACCTCCGGCAGGGGCGTTGGCATGGACGCTGTCAAAGACGTCATAGAAGGTCTCGGCGGCACACTGGAGATCTCATCCACACCGGGGGCAGGGACGAAGATCACAATGGAACTGCCCCGCTCCACCGCCATAATAAAGGCGCTTGCCGTAAACGTCGGGACGGAGGTATTCCTGATACCGATATCAAGGGTCGAGCATGTGCTGGAGGTCTCGGCGCGTCTCGCAGGTTCCGGGAGCATGGAATACGAAGATGGACAGATCGAGATACGCTCGCTTGCCGCAGCACTCGGCATGGATGAGACGGCCTCACCTGCGCGCCAGGCCTCTACCGTCATAGTAGTGCGCTCAGCCAGAGACGAAAGAGACAGCCGTCTGATCGGATTTGCCGTAGACGACTTCGGCGAGGAGATCGACGCATACATAAGGCCGCTTCTGCCGCCCATGTCCCGGCTTCGCGGCGTCATGGGAATAACCATCATCGGAGAGGCAAGGCCGGCGTTCCTCCTCGACATGGCGCAACTCACATCAAAACCAACGGAGCGAACCTGACTGAGATGAATGTAAAATCGATAGAACAACTCCTTAAAGGAGTACAATCAGGGTCTGTGGCCGTAAATGCGGCGATGGAAGAGCTTAAAGGGTTGCCGTTCGAAGACCTTGAGTTCGCGACCATTGACACGCATCGGTCGCTTCGCCAGGGATTCCCTGAGGTCATATTCGGCCAGGGAAAGACAACGGCGCAGATCAAGGCTATAACGAAGAGCATGCTCTCAAGGAAGGAGAACGTCCTTATCACGCGAGTCGACGAGAAAAAAGGGAAGGAGCTAAAAAAGGCCTTTCCAAAGGGCGTCTACACCTCTGCTCCCAGGACGTTTTTCGTAAAATCCCATGAGATAGCTGATTCCGGCAGAGGCACTATACTCGTCATCTGCGCCGGCACCTCTGACGTCCCGGTGGCTGAAGAGGCGGCAGTGACAGCCGAGTGCATGGGCAACAAGGTGCAGCGGATGTATGACGTAGGTGTTGCCGGGATACACAGGCTCCTTCACAGGAAAAAAGACCTCTTCGCCGCTAACGTCCTGATAGTGGTTGCAGGGATGGAGGGGGCGCTCCCAAGCGTTGTTGCAGGCCTGGTTGCGAGGCCAGTGATAGCGGTGCCTACAAGCGTAGGCTACGGCGCTAACCTCGGAGGCCTCACTACGCTTATGGCTATGCTCACCTCCTGCGCCGCCGGTATCTCCGTTGTGAACATAGACAACGGCTTCGGAGCGGCCTACACGGCTAGCCTCATCAATAGGGCATAACCCGATACCGCTATTGGACCTGCGAGCGGCAGACCGGCTCGCCTGAAACCTGAATATCAAAAGATCGGCTTACACTTAGATGCCTTAAAAAAACAGAGAGAGGCTTATATACTTTAATGAGGACCATTTATCTTGACTGCCCCACCGGCATAAGCGGCGACATGTGCCTTGCCGCGCTGATAGACCTGGGAGTCGACTTCCAGATGATCAAAGCCGAGCTTGAAAAGCTCCCTGTAGACAGGATCGACGTCAAGATCGGCAAAGCGGTCCGCCACAGCGTCACAGGCACCACCTTCAAGGTGAATATCGAGGAGACACACCACCACAGGACCTTCAAAGACATAAGGGAGATTATAGCAAAAAGCACGCTCTCTCAGTCTGTGAAGGATACGAGCACAGCCATATTCAAGCTGATAGCCGAGGCCGAGGGCAAGGTACACGGCATAGACCCCGAAGAGGTGCACTTTCACGAGGTCGGGGCGATGGACTCGATAATAGACATCGTAGGCGCCGCTGTAGCCTTCGACAGCCTCAAGGCCGGGCGCATCGTATGCTCACCGCTACCGCTCGGCTCAGGGCTTGTCAAGACGATGCACGGCACGATGCCGATACCTGCGCCTGCGACCCTTGAGATACTCAAAGGAGCGCCCATTCGCCTTTCTGAGATACCATTCGAGCTTACGACCCCGACAGGGGCGGCCATAGTAAAGACTCTATGCTCGTTCGGCCCGATGCCTTCTATGACCATAGAGAAGATCGGCTACGGCGCCGGGAAAAAGGACTTTAAAGAGGCCTCGAACCTCGTCAGAGCTGTGATCGGAACCTCAGATGAAAAGGTGTCTGAGGCAACCGAAGGAGTGCAGACGCTCACGGTGATCGAGACAAACATCGACGACATGACACCGCAGGTCGGAGCGTACCTTATGGAAAGGCTCCTTGAAAGCGGCGCGCTCGACGTGTTCTACACCCCTGTAGTAATGAAAAAATCTAGGCCGGGCATCCTCCTTACAGTGCTGGCAAGATCAACCGACTCTCAGTCCGTTACCGACATCATACTCTCGGAGTCGACCTCTATCGGAGTCCGCTCTTACTCTGTCGAGAGGACCTGCCTTGAGAGGAAGTTCTTCAAGGTCGAGACAACAGCAGGTACGGTCCAGGTCAAGGTCTCATACAGGGACGGATCCCCTGTAAACGTCCAGCCTGAGTATGAGGAATGCAGGGTGCTGGCGATAGAGAAGAAGGTGCCGCTTAAAAACATCATCGACGAGGCAAAGGCGGCCTTCTCGAAACTTTAGCATATACGGGTACAACGCTACGGCAAGCGCCGGAGCGTCCTTAAAGCCGAGCGACCGGGACATCATGAAGAAAAAGATTGCCGAAGAAACGATAATACTCGTCAGCGTCTTTAAATGGATCGTCCTTGCCTCTCTCGTCGGCATTATAGTTGGGATCTCAACGACGGTATTCGTCAGATCGCTCAATTGGGGCGCGGCCATCTCAGACGGCTACCGGTACTACTATATTTTGCTCCCGGCAGGCCTGCTTCTTAGCGCGCTCACAGTCAAATACCTCGCCCCTGCGGCCGAGGGCCACGGTGCAGACAAAGTCATAGAACTTATCCACAAGACCTCCGGAAAGATAAAGGCTGTTTTTGTACCTGTGGAATTTATAACCACATGGCTCACGATATCGGCAGGAGGCTCGGCAGGCAAGGAAGGCCCTAGCGCTCAGATAGGCGCCGGGCTCGCCTCGATCTTTGCCGATCTGTTAAAGATGGAGGGCGCGGACCGCAGAAAACTCGTCATCTGCGGCATCAGCGGAAGTTTCGCCTCTGTCTTTGGAACGCCGCTTGCCGGGGCTATCTTCGGGATAGAGGTGCTTTTCGTAGGGACGATCCGTTACGACGTGCTGCTGCCGTCTTTCGTCGCCGGGATTATAAGCTATCAGGTCTCGTCATGGATGGGCCTTACGTACTTCTACCACCCTATATCATTCGTACCTGTCTTCAGCGAGGCGTTCTTCCTTAAGATCGTGGTCGCAGGCATCTTTTTCGGCCTCTGTTCCTTACTGCTTATAGAGATATTGAGCCTCGGCAAAAAGATCTCGGCCGGGCTGGGTCTACCGGTTGAGCTCAAAAGCATCCTGGGCGGTCTCGCGCTTGTTGCGATGACCTTTATTATCTCAAGACAATATCTCGGACTCGGCATCGAGGTACTCCAATCAGCCCTTGAAGGCGCAGATATACCTTGGTACGCTTTTATCGTAAAGTCGATCTTCACCTCCGTCACTCTCAACTTCGGCGGCAGCGGCGGGATGGGTACGCCTATATTCTATGTCGGCTCAACTGCGGGAAGCGCGCTCAGCCACGTATTAGGCGTTGACCCCGCGATGCTGGCCGCGATAGGTTTTGTGAGCCTCCTTGCAGGCGCCGCCAATACCCCGATAGCGGCGTCCATCATGTCGGTAGAGCTTTTCGGCCCGCAGGTCGCCCCGTATGCCGCCGTAGCGTGCGTCTTGAGCTTCATCGTCACAGGTCACAGGAGCGCGTATCCATCGCAGGTGCTTGCGGTCAGGAAGTCTTCCTCTCTGGACGTAGAGATCGGTGACAAGCTTGAGAGCATGAGGCCCCAGTACCGGCACCGTGAAAAAAGCCTTATCGGAGGCCTTCTGCGGATATGGCGGAAGATATCAAGGGATGTTGACAATAGATAAGAAGATTTTTCGAGATTCCGGTAATATCCGAGCCGTGCCTCTCCAGACGCCGCATTCATGATATTATGCAAAAACAACTAAAAGAACTCCATTTGACTAAAGTCACGCAATCTGTTAATTATAGGATGCTATAATGAAGGCATAAGTGAAGTCTTTGTAGCAGGTTTTATGGCCTGATCATCAGAGCGAGAGGCCGGGGCGAGAGGCCGCATCTGCCTTCTGTGCCCTTATTAATTGCCTAAGTAGCCGACACTATCAAAACATAAAAGGTATCCAATGCTGATACGCTGCTGGGGGTCAAGAGGGTCTATAGCCATATCAGGCAAAGACTTCATCAAATACGGCGGCGACACGACCTGCATAGAGGTCGTCAGCAACACCGGGGATCTCATCATCATAGACGCCGGCACAGGCATAAGGCTCCTGGGCAACCGGCTCATGCGCGAAAAGACGCGCAAAATAAACCTCCTCCTTACGCACGCGCACTGGGACCACCTCTCCGGCTTCCCATTTTTCAAGCCTATCTACCATAAAGAGAGCGTAATAAAGGTCTACGGCCCGCAGACCACGCAGGACTCCCTGAAAAAGATAATATCCAAGACGATGTCCTCGCCGTACTTCCCGATCGAGCTTGAGGACATAAACGCTGATATCGAGTTCCTCGGCATGGGCACAAAGGACTATACGATAGGCTCCATGAAGATCCAGACGATACCGCTGAGCCACCCGAACCAGGGCGTAGGCTACAGGCTCGAAGAAGATGGCAAGTCGTTCGTCTTTCTTACCGACAATGAACTGACGTACAGACACCCCAAGGGGCTTGGGTATGACGACTACCTGAAGTTCGCCAAGGGCGCAGACGTATTGTTCCACGACTCCGAATACAGCCGCGCGGAATACAAAGTGACCCAGGGCTGGGGCCACTCCGTATATCTGGATACGCTAAGGCTCGCTATAGACGCAGGGGTCAAGTCCTTCGGGCTCTTCCACCACAACCAGGACAGGACAGACTCGGAGGTCGACCAGATAGTAACGGAATGCCGGGCTGTCATCAAGAAAAGCGGGGCAAAACTCGATTGCTTCGGCGTAGCGGCAGGCATGGAGATAAAGCTGTAAAGTATGCCGAACGCGCCTTCGATGGAGATAAAAGATAAAAGATAAGAGGCCGCGCTGGAAACGGCGCGGCCTCTTCAGTTACACATCCAATATCCGCTTAGATACAACGGCCTCTCACCCGGCCCTACTGCTCGATTATCTCTCTTGGCACGCCCAGTATGGCCGCCTTTCGCTTCAGCTCCGAGACTTCTTCATTAACTTCATTCAGCCTCTGTTCGTCAGCAGGAAGCTCCGCCTTATACGCGTTGTACTTCTCGATATCCGCCTGCTCGTATATCTGGCCGAACCTCCTGCCGCTTTCAAACATCTGCACGAACTTCTTTTTCGTCTCTATCAAGGTGACAGCCTGGCCCACCTCGTTTTTTTTCTTTCTAAAAGTCTCAAGCCACCACTGAAGCGTGTAATCCCCATAAAGCTCGTCTTCGCTGGCGGCCTTGCCGTCACCCTTCACATTGCTTTGGGGCGCTGTGATATCGGAGGAAGGGGCTACTGATTTCTGCACGCGCATTTTATTCCTGTACTTGTCAGGCACTTTTTTCACATCATCTGTAAAATGGACCACGCCTGCGGCATCCTCCCACTGGTAGATATCTGCCAACGCAAGGGCTGGTACCGATAACATGGCGATCGCGACAAAGCCTGCCAACAATGCTTTACCTGACATTTAAATACCGCCTCCGGGGTTAGTTAGAGAGCATCCTCGACTTACTACGCCACTGCTCACCAGTATACTTCAGCGCGCGCCATGCGTCAAATATCCGGAGACGCTGCATGCGCCGCCGTTGGCCGCGACCGTAACAGCCCCGTCCCTATCCGTGCGAAGGAGCCTCGCTCCGGCTCTATCGTACCTTTCAAGCGTCTCCCCATGCGGGTGTCCGAACTGGTTATACCTTCCGACAGAGACTACAGCTACGGACGGACTGACCATATCTATAAACCCGGATGAGGAGGAGTACCTTCCTCCGTGGTGCGGCACCTTCAGCACAGATGCCCTGATATCATCCCTGACCAGCATCTCCTCGGTCTTTCGGCTGATGTCTCCGGTAAAAAGGACCGAACAACCGCCGTAACCGGCCTTTAGCACGACTGACATCTCATTTACATCAAGATCAAGCGCCCCTGACGGATGTATCAGGTTTACGATGGCCTTGCCAAGGCGTATCTCCCTTGGCGCTGAGACTTTCACGACCTTAACGCCGCGCTCTTCAAGCTCTGCCCCAAGCAGACCGAGGTCTCCGAGACCGTTCCACCAGAACTCTCCGACTTCGAAGTTCTCGACTATGAACCTGAGGCCGCCCATGTGGTCGAGCTGGGCGTGGCTCAAGACGATGTACTCGAGCCTTCTGACCGATCTCGCTGATAGAAACGGCGCGACCACCTTCTCACCGACATCGAACTCAGGGTTCCTTCCTCCCCCGCCGTCAATGAGCATCGTCTTGCCGTCCGGAAACTCAATGAGGGCTGAGTCGCCCTGGCCTACGCTTAGAAACGTCACTCTCATCTCGCCGGTCGCTCTGCCCACAAGCAGAGGATATGCTGTAAGGCTGATGAGGAGCGCGGCCCAGATGCCTCCTGCCCAGACGGCCCTGCGTCTCGGCAGGTTAGCCGCCGAGAAGACAAGCCCATAAAACCCGATGATCCACGGCAGAGACGGCGCTTTGATCCAAGCAGAAGCGTACGGGAGAGACGCAAAGAGCCGAGCGGCCTTAAACGCCCAGTCAAAGGTCGCGTCTGCCCCGTAAAGAGGAAGTCTCGCGAGTGTCTCTGAAATAGGGAGCAACGCTGAACTGATGATGAGCAGCGGCACGGTAAGAGAAGTGAGCGGCACTACAACGAGGTTGGCCGCGGCTCCGACCATAGCGGCCTTGTGAAAGTGCCAGGCTATTATCGGCGCCGTACCAAGGCCTGCCGCAAGTGTCGCAAGTATCAAAGGGACTACCTTTGAAAAAAAGGCCCTCTGCCACGCATTTGCAAGGCTGTTGCCTGCGGGTATACCCTTGGCGTCGTACATGCCTGGCAAAACGTCCCTGATTATCGAGGTGAACCTTGGAACCAGATACGCAAGCGAGAACATCGCCGCGTAGGTGAGCTGGAACGAGATATCCCACAGGGCGTAAGGCGTGATGATAAGGACTATCATGGCAGATAGGGCGAGTGTATTGAAAAAATCCTTGCCCCTGTCGAGCGTAAAACAAAGGGCAAAGACGCAGGCCATAATGACCGCCCTCTGTGCCGGAACAGGGAAGCCTGCCAGGGCCCCGTAGGCTATGACAGGCATAATAGTAAAGAGCGCCGCCGCCTTCCTGAGATTGAAAGCAAGGGCGGCTCGTTCGCTCCTTTTCATCAAAAAGAGAAAAAACGCGTACGCAAATACTGCCACTATCCCTACGTGAAGCCCTGATATGGACAGGACGTGCGTAGTCGCCGTTGCTGAAAAGGCGTCTTTAACCGGCTTTTCTATGCCGCGCTGCTCGCCTATGATCAGAGCCTTAAGCGGCTCCTTGTGCCTTGCTTCTGACCTCTCGATAAAAGACCTGATGGCCCCTCTAATCTTTTCAGGGCCGGGAAAAGACCATCTATCTGCCGCGCCTTCCGTCTTTATAAATATAAGTGACGGCGACTTGACAAACCCTGTTACGAACAACCCCTGTCTGTTTAGCCACCTCTTATAATCGAACTCACCCGGGTTGCCCAGCGGCGTAGGCTCGCGAAGGCGCGCAAAAAACCTGACGCTGTCGCCTGAGGCTATCCCTTCGACGCGTCCTTGCACAGTCAGAAGAATCTTGCCCTCAACGCCTTCCCATCTCTCATTTCTCAAGACGCTTTGCGCCTCGATAAGGAGCCGCGTCCTGTCTCCTGCCGCCTCAGGCGCATACAGAAGCATGCCATCGACCTGAGTCCCGATCTGATCGTCTACAGGGCTCATCTCCCTGACATGGTTTATTATATGGCCCGGCGAAAAAGATGGGTTGCTGTAGGGTTGCATGAAGATCATGCCAAGCGCGACAAACGGCGGCACTGCCAGAAGAAAGTTGAACCTGAGCCTTCTCAGTCGGCAAAAAGCCATAGGCAGGAACGACAAAGCGAATACGATATAGCTTGCCGGAGAGGCAACGACGTGCCACCCTGAGATCAAGATGCCTGCTGCGAACGCCAAGACTACAGGGACTAAAGGACCCATCTATTCACCGGTCTGCTGTTGAAGGCGTCGTGACAAAATGCTTCAAGGATGCTCTGGTCTTTAACTCCGGATGACCGACCGTTCATCCGGAGTTTCGTTCAAAAAAACATCCATGTCAAGCGTCGAGGAGGCGGATTCGGATCAAACGAGCCGATACTTCGCGCGTCAAGCCTCAACGAGACGGACAGTGCCGGGAAAGACCGACCCATCATCCGGCCGGCTTGAGAGATTTTATCTCAAGGGCCGTTGCCTCGCTCACCCCTGCGGCCTCCATAAGCTCTTCGACCGTAGCGCCTGTGATGCCGGCGAGATCGCCGAATCTCTCGAAAAGCGCCTTCCTCTTTTTCGGACCTACGCCTGGTACCGAATCGAGGATCGATGTTATCGCCTTCGAACGGAGCCTTCTGTGATATGTCACAGCGAAGCGGTGTACCTCGTCCCTCACCCTTCTGACAAGAAGGTCGGCCGCCGAACCCTCCCTGAGAAGTACCGGGTCCTTGACGTTAGGGATAAAGACCCTCTCGCCCTTCGCCTTCGCGCCTCTGCCGGGATATCTGGAGATCGGCTTGTCATCCCTCTCCTTTGCGAGAGCGCGCACATCGACCCCTTTTATGCCGAGGTCTTCAAGCGCCCTCAAGGCCATGTTCAACTGCCCCTTGCCGCCGTCTATAAGTATCAGGTCAGGCATGGACGGCGTCTCGCCCTTCCCTCCTGCTGATCCGGTCTTATCATCCGCACCATCGGCCCCACCGGCCGTGGCAACCGCGCCTTCCATCCGGTATCTGCGCCCTATCACCTGGTTCATCATCGCGTAATCGTCAGGGCCTTCTATCCCCTTGATCCTGTATAGCCTGTATGAGCCCTTGTCAGGCAGGCCGTTTGAGAACCTTACCATCGCGCCTACGGCAAGCTCGCCGCCGATGTTTGAGATGTCGAAGGCCTCGATATATTGAGGAAGCCTGCCGAGGCGGAGCCTTGTCTTAAGCTCTTCAAGCACATCCGCCCTGCCGGCATCAGTCGAGATCTTTTTGCGCATGGACTCTGCGGCGTTTGCCTGCGCCATCTCAAGGAGCCTGCATCTGTCCCCGCGCTCAGGGAAGATCACCTCTGCCTTCCGCCCCCTCTTGTCCCTGAGCCATTCTTCAAGGACGTCGGCATCATCAAGAAGGACCGGGACTATGACCTCATCAGGGATATGTCTCTCCCCCTTGTAGAACTCGGCAACGAAAGATGATAAGACCTCGACGTCAGGCATGCCTGAGTCCTCGAAGAAGTAAGGGCTGGTCCCTACGAGCCTCCCCCCCCGCACAGAGAGAGTCTGTATGATCAGCCTGTCGGCCTCCCTATTGATCGCGAGTACGTCCCTGTCGACAGGCGTATGGCTCACAACCTTCTGGGCTTCAAGCATCTCATCTATCGCCCTCAAGCTGTCTCGAAGCCTCGCTGCCTTCTCAAAATCAAGCGCCGCAGCCGCCTCCTTCATCCTCGACTTGAGATCATGGACAAGCTCCCTGTTCTTTCCCTCGAGGAACATTATCGCGCCTGCAACGTGGTCGCGGTAGGCCTCCTCAGAGATAAGACCTACGGCCGGCGCTGAGCACAGCCCTATCTGATAGTCGAGGCAGGGGCGGGACCTGTTCCTGAATACCGACTCGGAGCAGACGCACAAACGGAATATCCCGCGTATGAGCTTTATAGTCTCCCGCACGTCGGCAGATGAGATGTACGGGCCGAAGTACCGCGCCCCGTCCTTCCTGACCTGCCTTGTGACGAGTATCCTCGGGAACCTCTCCTGAACGGTTATCTTTATGCTGACGTAGGTCTTGCTGTCCTTGAGTTGTATGTTGTAGCGGGGCTTGTGCTGCTTCAAAAGCGTGTCTTCAAGGAGAAGCGCCTCTTTCTCGGTCGAAGTGACTATCCAGTCTATCTCCTCGGCCCTTGAGGCGAGAAATCTGACGGCGTACCTTCCGTCGCCCGTTTCGCGAAAATACGAGCGTACGCGCGATCTCAGGCTCTTGGCCTTGCCGATGTAGAGTACCGCTCCTGCCCTGTCCTTCATGATATAGACGCCGGGAGAGGCAGGCAGCCTGGCAAGTTTTTCCTCGACGTTCTCCATGCGCCGATTATCGCATAAGAGGCAGGCGGTTTTCAAACAAGGTTGAAATAAAAATGATTTTCACAAGGCATCTGAAAGAAGGGACGGCTATGAGATGGGGGATGGGGGTATCAAAAAAACGGTTACGACACGGACGATGGGAAACCGAAAAGCCGCTACTATAGATACACAGGCTTGCCCACTGTAAAGTAAGCAAAGAAGGCATCCCGGAGATCGCACTACCAGTCGCTATCAAGCCGGAGGCCCTTTGACTAACGATCCCTGTCAAGTACCTCTCTGACCTTTCTAAGAAGCGCGCCGGAGTTAAGCGGCTTGGATATGAAATCAAGGCCTTCATCGAATATGACGCCGTTATTGATTATATCTTCCGTATACCCGCTAGTGAATATGACCCTCATGCCAGGGGCCAACCCTGTGATCTCATCGTATGCCTCCTTTCCATTTTTTCTTGGCATGATCACATCCATGATGACCAGTTGTATAGAGCCCCTTGATTCCTTGAACCTCTTGACAGCGTCGAGGCCATCAAACGCTGTGATGACGCTGTAACCCGCGCCTTCGAGTATAGTGCGCATGACCCCGACGACATCGTCGTCGTCTTCGGCAACGAGTATCGTTTCGATCCCTGATGGCGGGGGTCCTGTCAGAAGATCATCAGTTTTTTTCGCCGACCCTTCGGCTACAGGCAGATATGCCTTAAAGGTCGTCCCCACCCCAGGCTCGCTGTAGACGTTTATCGCGCCTCTATGCCCGCTCATTATGCCGTAGACTATTGATAGCCCGAGGCCTGTGCCCTTACCGACCTCTTTTGTCGTAAAAAACGGTTCGAATATCCTGCCCTTCGTCTCTTCATCCATACCGATGCCGGTATCCGAGACACTCAGGCAGGCGTAGGTGCCAGGCCCTTTAAGACCGCTGTAGGCGGCCGCCGCCTCTTCATCAAACCGTGTCAAACCTGTTGATATTGTCATCCTGCCGCCTGACGGCATCGCGTCCTTTGCATTGGCGACAAGATTTATTATGACCTGCTCGATCTGCCCGCTATCTGCCATGACGACAAGAGGCCCGCCGTAGATATCGACCCTGAACTCGATATCCTCCCTTACTATCTTAGTGAGGAGATGCTCTATCCCCCTGATGATATCATTCAGGTCTGTAGGAGCGAGGCTGACGACCTGCTTCCTGCTGAACGCCAGAAGCCCCTGCGTAAGCTTCGAGGCGCGCTCCGCAAGGCTCTGTATATGCCTGACGTAATCCATGTTGGCATGGCCATCCCCATCCCTCATAAGAAGGACGCTGGAATATCCGATTATGCCTGTAAGGATGTTGTTGAAGTCATGCGCTATGCCTCCGGTAAGCTGGCCGACAGCCTCCATCTTCTGGGAATGAAGGAGCTGTTGTTCGAGCTTCTTGTAGTTAGTCATGTCGCGCAATATACCGCGAAAGGCTGTGATATCGCCCTGCTTGTCCCTCACGGCTGTAGCCGTCATGCTGACTACGAGCCTTTCGCCGTCTTTTCTCTTAAACTTCAGCTCCAGGTCCTTGACAAACCCGTGGCTCTCGATGCTCTTCCTGAACAGGTCTCTCTCGGCAGGGTCGCTGTAGAAATGGCTGGCGTTAATGGACTTGAAATCATCCTTGTCCTCATAACCGAAGAGCGACAGACCGGCAGGGTTTATATCTATGATCCTGCCGTCAGGTGTTGTAATGAATACTACGTCCCTGGAATCCTCGAAGAGCGTCCTGTAGCGCTCCTCTGATTCTCTCAGGGTCGCCTCCATTCTCACCTGCTCCGTGATGTCCTGAACAGTGCCGCACATGCGCAAAGGCGTACCGTCTTCAGAAAAGATCGCCTCGCCCTGCTCATGCACATCCTTTACACTCCCGTCCTTGAGGACTATGCGGTGGCTGACGCTGTAGCCCTTCTTTTTCTGTAAAGCATCGCTGACAGCCTCTGCCACAGCGCCTCTATCGTCAGGATGGACATACCCGAGAAACGCCTCGTACGTAGCGCCGAACTCCTGAGGCTCTACGCCGAATATCCTGTAGATCTCATCAGACCACCAGAGCCCGTGGTTGGGAATATCCCAGTCCCAGTTGCCTATGCGGGCGATCCTCTGAGCGTTTTCAAGGCTTGCCTCGCTGCTTCTCAGCTCCGCCTCTATCGCCTTGCGCCTCTGGTCTATCTTATATCCTTCTAATATGTGGGCGCACGTTGCGAGAAGCGGCTGAAGGTGGTCGATAAGCTCCGTATCATACCCTCCCCTGCGATTTGCCAGGCCGAGCATCCCGACCATATCGGCCCCGTTATAAAAAGGGAGTCCCATGAAAGCGATTAAAGGCGGATGTCCAGCCGGGATCCCGCAACGCCTCGGGTCAACAGCCGGGTTATTTGAGATCACAGCCTTGCCTGTCGTCATGACAGAGCCGAAAAGGGAGGTTAGGTTGGTAAACTCCATCCCCATGGAGGCATACCGATCGTAGAGCGCCTTTGTCTCTTCATTCCAGGCTATATTCGTAAGCGCCCTTGTCTTCAGATAAGGCGTGCCATCCTGACGATGGAAGATATCACCGATGAAGCCGTATTCGCTTCCGGTAAGGGACAAAAGAGTAGCTAAAAACTCTTCAAAGAGCGTATGCGGATCGGTATTTGTTATGAAGAGTGACTGGACCCTTGCGATAGCCTCGAAGAGGGCTGTATTCCTTGCAAACCTCTCATCAGCCGCCCTCTGCAGGCCCTCAGCCGTGACCCTGTACCTCTGGGCCTCGGCCTTGACGGACTCAAGTTCTGAGCGGAGCCTCTCTATCTCATGGCCTGAGCCGTCTCTTAAAGTGTTTTTATCATCATGGTCGGTCATATACGCCTCTCTTGAAACCGGATACAAAAAAGCCTGACAAGGATCTGCGTCTATAAAGGCAGTTAAGAACTGAGCTCAAGACGGCAAGGGACTTACATCCGGGGGATCGTCTTTTGCAACTCGCATTGTCCCGCCTCTAAAGCGGCGGTATAGCGGCATTCCCCAGTTCATAGCGCCAAAACGCACCTGAAACGAAGACAACCTCTTTAACGAGAAAAAGTATAACATATATAACTTTTTAGTTCAATTGGAACCAGAAAGGTCAATCGATCATCGATCTGCGGGGTTTTTTCCGTTAAAATAAAAAAAAGAGGCTGCGGCATAAGCCGCGACCTCTTTTTTTAAAGTATAAAGTCCAATAGCTCTTCTTGCTTCTCTATGCCCGACATGAACGCGGCAATAGCATCTTACCCGTTTCTTTTGTGCTTCCATACCCTTGGCAGAACAAGCCCGGCCATTCCGCTGAAGAGAAGGATAAGGGTGGATGGTTCCGGAACAGGGTTGTTTGCACCCATTGATTGGCTCAACTGACCTGTTATGACGTTTCCGGCCCCGTTCAGGCCATCGTATTCGCCCACCTGAAACGACATCGAGGATGTATCTGCCACGCCGCCGTTTGTATCAAAATGAAAGCTGAAAACGTATGGACTATTGGCAGGATTACCGGTGAGCGGGATAGCGTCCGTTTGAATAATATCCTCCATCGTAGCTCCGGTCGGCGCGGGTGTCGTTTTTGCGAGATTTGCGGCATAGAACCCTGTAAAGCCTCCGATCGGAAGGAGCTTATTATATGTATTCCCACCTGCCAGGATCTGCGTAGTGTCACCGCTGTTTGCTATAGTCCAGGGGCCCAGCGGCCCGCTCAAGGCACTTATAGTTGCAGGGGTAGAGCCGTTATTAAATTTGAATGTGAACCATCCGGCATACCACTCTGATGCGGAATTAACGGAGTTGCTTATTGAAAATTGCGCGCCGTAGCCTGTAGGGGTCCCGTCATTGAGAAAACTCAGGGTATAGGTGACGGTATTTGCCGGAGATGTCGTCAGCGAGGTGTCCTGATAGGTCAGGATCGTGGTTGCTTCAGCCCTGACAGCAAAGACGCCATACAAGACCAATGCGAAAATCAGCACTAAACCTCTTTTTCTCACGATACCCTCTCTTTACAAAATTCTCTTTTATAGACGCGCTTTACTGACTCAGATAAACTGCAATCTCTATGCCATAACCTTAAATAGATAACCGCAAAGAGCCCCTAAAGCCCGTAACCACTCGATATGTAAAGATTAATATCTTACCGGGGTCGAAGGCAAAGATCCAAGTGGAAGGGATTTAAAACCCGGTGTAAAGAAAACCAACAACCAAAAAACCTAAACCGGCTATGGAGGTCAGCCGCTTCTAAAAAGAGGTACAGAGGGATTTAGTGGCTCTCCCTGGGATATTACACCCTGCCTGATCGGCAAAAACTTAAATAAAAGAAGAGGCTGCGGACTATGCCGCAACCTCTTCTTTCAGTGATAAAGGGATATTTAAAAAGCTTACGCCTTCAGGCTCAGCCTTTCTACGACGAAGAGCCTCTTTACTGCAGGCGCGTTCTCATACCTCTTGAGCATCTTTACGGTCAAGAGGGTGATAAAAGGCTCTACAGCAACGACCGCCAGATAAGAGCCTGCAAAAGATAGCCAGGCTGAAAACGGTGTGGCGACCTCTCCGATTGTGAGCCAAAAGCCGACCATAGACGTGACCCCGGCATAATAGATAGCGTCGAGCTTAAGTATCGCACGCCATGAGACCCTCTGCTTGAGCCCTTTGTCAAAGAGTTTTTTACCGGTGGCATAGTGGACCGCGATGAGAGGCGCAATCAGTGACAGAGAGTTCACTGCCAGATGAGGTAGGTCTATCGGGTCGAAGACAAGCCCCTGCAAGAGCAACCCTAATGCAAACCCGAAGATCGTCGGGACAAAGCCTAATGTCAGGTATATCGACATAGCGCCAATAAAATGGAGTTCGGAAGGCCCGACACTCAGATGGAACGACTGCATGAAGACCGAGAAGAAAACAGCGGCAAGCACCCCCTTGATGAGATCCATAGGGTTCGCTACGAGCCTCTTCAGATAAAAGCCCAATATGCCGATAGCCGCGACGTTTGCGCCCATCACCTTTGCGGCAGAGACAAATCCGGGTTCGATGTGCATCTAACTACCTCCTTTTTTTGCGCGTTTTTAAGATCGCTTACTTCTATCATACTTGCTTCAAACCGTGGATCTCACGTAGTTCTCAACGCACCTTCTCATCACAATCAAGAGACCTGATGCCTCTACGGTCTCGAATAAAGGGGCCAAACAGCTCGACTGAAGATCAGCGGACAGGATATCTCCGGACCCTGTTCCTTTTAAATATTTTGAGCGCACCCCCTTTCAGGTTTTGAATGGAGACTCCGTTGACAAGAGCCGGGAGTTTCCACCGGTTAAAGCCTCCGGCGTGAACCCTTCCTGCAACAGATATGATTCCAGCGAGGCCTCTGCACTTTTATGCCGGAAAATAAAAATCCCCGGACCATATAGAACAGGTCCGGGGATGCCGTTTTTCATCCGCGCGCATACGTACTGCCCTCCTCCACGAAGGCAGACATAAATACATCAGGGCAGGTCTTCTGGCTCCCGGTTCATCCTACTCGCTGCGCCTTCCCATCCCTACGGACAGTGGCTTTGTGCAGCTTTCATCCCCGGTTACAGCGGCGGGTCCGCGACGGCATTACACCGTACTTCCCTTTCAAGGCTCTCTCGAGCCACCCTTAATGAAGCAATCTTACAACAGCTTTAATACGCTGTCAAGGCTGAGGCAGGCAGGCTGAGAAGCGCGAGCCAGCCTGTAAAAAGACGGGCTGCTTCCATGCCAGGGAGGCGAAGCCTCCAACCCCGCCTGCCCCCCAGTGCTAAAAGGCCGCAATATCAAGAGGTCCTGAACCAGGACAAGATATTGCGGCCTTTTCTTTTTTGAGTCTTAACTACATGGCGCGACAGCATGCGCATCCAAGCGGTGTATCTCAAGTAGTCATGCCACTATAAAAAAACTGCTAGATTATTATCCCGCCAGCCACCGGATACCCGGCGTGCTCAAGGACAAACCTGCCCAGTTCCGGTATATCAGAAAACTTATCGACCGTCACCTGGGAATCCAGCTTGATCTCCACCTCGGCTATCTCCGCAGGCATTATCACCGAGGAGTCGTTCTCGACCACCTCTAATTGCGCAGGGTCGAACCGTTTGTAGATCCTCTCTATCCGCCCCTGCACCTCCTGCGTCGCGCACTTGAAGGTGAGCGGTATGCCTAGCTTATACTCCTTATCTATCATCCAGAAGATGTTGGCCCGTATCGTATCCGTTATATCCGATCTCGTATCGTCAGATACAATATTACCCCTCTTAAGCTTGACGCCTTCCGTAATAATGCCGACGCAGTCGCCTGTAGGCGCTACTGCCATGTCATCTTCCTGGAACTTCTTTATCTCTATGACTCTTGCCTTGCTCTTCTGAGGAAGGATAAATACCTCTTGTCCCTTCTTTAAAGACCCAGCCTCTACCCTGCCAACGGCTATATCCTGCCCGTCAAAAGAGTAGCAGTCCTGCACAGGGAATCGCAGGCCCTTCTCCTCAACCTTCAGGGTACTGAAGCTGTCAAGGGCTTCCAAGACGGTCTGCCCGCCATACCAGCTGAGCTTCTCCGTCTTATTGGCGACATTCTCTCCCTTGCTGGCGGACAGAGGTATTATAAAGGACGGCTTGATATTAAGGCCTGCCAGCACAGTCCCGATACGTTCCTCTACATCCTTAAACAGGCTTTCGGAGTAGTCGACAAGGTCCATCTTGTTTACGAGCACCACCACCTGCTTTATGCCGAGCAGGCTAAGTATATGGCAGTGCCTCAAGGTCTGGTCCTGTATCCCGCGGCTTATATCGACAAGCAGCAGGGCGGCCTCTGCCTGAGACGTGCCGCTGATCATGTTCTTTAAAAATTCCTTGTGGCCGGGGGCATCGATGATCACATACCTTCTTTTCTTGGTCATGAAGAATGTATGCGCTATGTCGATCGTGATCCCCTTCGACCGTTCTTCTTCGAGGTTATCCATTACATAGGCAAAATCCAGCTCCTTGCCCATTGACTCGCAGACCCTCTTTATATCCTCCATCTTCTCAGGCGGCAGAGATCCGGTGTCAAATAAAAGCCTTCCTACGAGCGTGGATTTGCCGTGGTCAACATGGCCTACGATTACCAGATGCAGCGATCTTTCTTCCATTTATCATTCCTCCTACATGTATCCGAGCGAGCGGAGCTTCTGCATCGTGTACGCATCCTCTTTATCCTGCGCGCGGCCTGCCCGCTCCGACGTATGCGTTGTTTCAAGCTCGTGTATTATTTCGTCTATATTCGAGGCGGCAGATTCTATCGGGTTGCAGCACGGCACACAGCCGATACTCCTGAATCTCTTCCCCTCTTTGCTGAGGTAAAGGCCGGTAATAGGCAGATTCTCCCTCTTTATGTATTTCCAGATGTCCAGTTCCGTCATGTGCAGTATTGGATGCACCCTGAAGTGGTTGTCCTCTTCTGCCGTTGACTTGTACTGGTCCCATAATTCGGCCGGCTGGTTCTCGTAATCCCACTTGAAGTTGTCGTCGCGGGGCGAGAAGACCCTCTCCTTAGCCCTTATGCCGTGCTCGTCCCTTCTGATGCCCAAGAGCAGGGCCTTAAACCCGTTCTTCTCTATGATCTGCTTCAAGGCATTGGTCTTCAATTCGTTGCAGCAGTCGAGCTTCGAGCCTTTTTTCGGCCCCATGCCTGCCGAGACCTGCTCCTCATTGCTACCGACGATGAGGTCCAGCCCCCACTTCTTCGCGTACTCGTCCCTGAACGCGTACATCTCAGGGAATTTGTAGGTAGTGTCTATGTGGATCACCGGGAACGGGACCTTGCCGAAAAAGGCTTTCCTGACGAGCCACAAGAGCGTAGTGGAGTCCTTTCCTACGGACCAGAGCATGGCGATGTTCTTGAACCTGTAGTACGCCTCCCGTATGATGAAAATGCTTTTATTCTCTAGTATAGTCAGATGGTCCATAAACTCGCTCCTTCTTGGAGATTAGATTACACGGTCGTTCATAATAACATGAATTATCGATAAATTAAAGACAATATCCCGCTTTCGAGGGATATTGAAAATCGGGATATTCGCATCAGTTCGATCGGTTGCCGACCAGCTTATCAAGCATGAAACCCGCGAGGGCCTCTATGTGAAGCCTCTCTCCAGTGTCGATCGAGGCAGGCAATATGCAGTGGGCGTCATGGCGCGTATGCATACCTGAAAAATGCCCTTTTCCGAAGACCCCTTCCTTTTTCAGCGGCCCCTTGAGATCAAATCCGTCGTTAGAGACGCAGACAAGATCAGGGCCTGCGACTGCCGCCGGCCCTTTGTATATCTCAGCGTTCTCATATACCGCCTTTATGACAGGCCTTCCTTCATACTTAAGAGAAAGGAGCCTGCCTTTCAGATCAGCCACGACCGCGTTTTTATCGGACACGCTTACAGACCCAGCCGGATACCTGCCTTCGACGTTTATATAGAACCTTGCCGGGTCCATGGCAAAGGCCTTGGTGCCGGCCTCGATGCCCTCGTAATATTCACGCGCCGTGTTTATCTTAAGAAGGCCCTCTTCTTTCAGCCAGTTGTTTACGTAGACCTCTTTTTCAAGGACCGTAAACCCGTGGTCTGACATCGTAATAAAAAGCCCCTGTCCATCGGTTATTTCCATGAACCGCGCGTAGAGCCTTCCGATTACTTCGTCCATCTTTTTATAGAATGAAATAAAGGTCTTATTTACCGGGTTGTTCTCATCTCTTGCCGCGTCGAAGAAGAAGTGGTGGAGCCTGTCGGTCTCTGTGATAACGGAGACAAAAAGATCCCACTCGCTGTTATCCATAAAATGCTCGAAAGCCTCTGCGCGCTTATCCAGAGCCAGGAAAAGCTCGTCAAAAAATGCGTCCCTGGCAGAAACAGCCTTCTGGGCATCTACATCTGAAAGGTATCCTATCGATTTAAGGTAGTTATAAGCGCTCTCAGGATAAGTGCCGCTCTTGAGATCAGGGCAGACGAAACCGGCTGTAAGCACTCCGTTAAGAGGTAGCGCCGGGTAGGTCTGGGGAATATTAAGGACAACCGATCTAAGCGGACTCTTGATCCCTCCCACGTACTTGTCGTTAAGTGTGGAACCCTTGCCTCCGGAAGTCTGGCCGATGATCTCCCATAGCGCGGGCGCCTTTACATCCCTTGAGTTGGGGAAGATCATCTTGTACGTCCCGGGGCGCAGGTCCATAAAACCGTAGATGCCGTGCTCTCCGGGGCCTACCCCTGTCATGAAAGATGTCCATGACGTCGATGAGACATCCGGTATCGAAGCGTCCATCTGATGGAGCTTGAACCCGCTATCAAGTATTTTTTTAAACCCGGGAAGATACCCCTTTTCGATATAATCCGAGAGCAGACCGTACGGAAGTCCGTCTATGCCTAAAACAAGAACCTTTCTGGATCTGGTCATATATGATCACCTCAAAATATTTTTTGTATCTTCCGGCAGGACCTTAAAAAAGGCCCTGGATCTCAGCCTGTTTCTATCTCTTTCCGGAAAAAGCGCTCTTAAGTGAAAGATAGAACGGGAACGTCCCTTTAAGGGCCGCCTTTAAGGCCATCGGAGTGGTAAGATGGCCGCTGCCGACCCTGCCTAACGAGAAGATACCTTCTTTTTCAGGCCGTATCGCTACAGCGGCTGAAAAACCTTCTTCTCTAACGACCTCTATCACCCGGCTGTCATACTCGCCATAAGGGTAGCACAGGACAGCGCACCTCTTGCCGATCCTATCCTCTATAGCCTTGCGGCTACCACTCAGCTCTTCTCGGATCTTTTTGTCAGGTATCCCGGTCAGGTGCGGATGCGTCACTGTGTGGGGCTGAAAATCTATCCCGCGACTATCCATCTCCTTTACCATCTCCCAGTCAAGAAGAGGAAGGTCCGGTATATCAGGCCTCTTGTCCCATCTGCACTTCTTTCCAAGGTAACCTGTTGCAAGGAAGATGGTAGCCTTGAAGCCGAACTTTTCAAGTATGGGCAGAGCGGCCTCGTAATTATTCCTGAAACCGTCATCAAATGTCAATACAACCGAGTCGCTCTTTTCATCACCTTTCTCCAGGCCTTCCACCAGCTCTCTTAAGGTGATGACGCTACGGCCCTCCTCCTTTATGATCTCCATCTGCCGTTCGAATTCAAGAGGGGCCATTGAGATGCACGAGCCGCTGCTGTCTATCGAATGGTATATCAGGATCTGGGCCCGTCTTTTTGGAAGCACAGAGCCGGCCCCGTAGAGGCCCGTCATTATCCCTTGCTTGATGAGGCCCTTTATCTTCCTGCTGGATCGAGACATCCCTTTAATATTTCCCTTGCGCTAAGGCAGTATACGCGGCCATGCACCCGCATAGCTTTAAAACCGGACCGGACTTTAGTCTTCCACTTCAAAAGCATCGAGCGTTACGAACGAACCCGAAGAGGCCTGGTTTTTCGCTCCAGAGACACGCACCATGATGCTGTGCTGACCCGGTGGCAGGCCGCCGGTGTCAAAGACAGCCGACAGGAACTTCCTCGTCGCTGAATACATATCGACCGTCCTTGTGAAGACCCCGTCAACATATACTTCCGCCTTGCCCTGGTTAGGCCCGTTTGTGGCCATCCAGCGAACGCGATTACCGGCAAAATCAAAGCTCACAGTGTTTCCTGCCGCGCCGGAGTAGTTGACTGCGCCTCCGCTTGAGTCTGCATTGGCAAGGGTCTTCCACGAGCCGCTGTAATTCAGTGAATGGCTGTGCTCCTCGAAACGGTTCAGGCGCTGGACCCTTGTCCATGCGCCGCCTCCGTCAGTCGATCTGTAAACCCCTTTGTAGGTGCCAGCGTAGACCGTCTTGTCGATACCAAAGTCAGGGGAAAAGGCGATGACCCTTAGCAGGTTAGGCACAAGCCCCGCATTTGCGCTCGCCCAGCTCGTCCCTGCGTCTGTCGACCTGTATATCCCGCCTACGTATGTGCCCACAAGAACGGTCCGGTCAATAGCATAGTTCGGGGAGATGCCTATGGCGGCTATCGACAGGAAAGGGAGACCGGCGTTTACCGAAGCCCATGAAAGCCCGCCATCAGTCGATCGGAAGACACCTGAGGAGGTCGTGCCGACAAAGACCGTCCTATCGGAGGAAAAAAAAGGAGAAGTCTCTATCGTCTCTATCTTCTGCGTCTCTATTCCAATATTGGAAGGGACCCATAGTGTCCCGCCATCTGTCGATCTATATACGCCGCCGTGCATCAATCCGGCAAAGACCGTCTTATCGGAAGCAAAGGACGGAGATACCGAGATCGACAATACATCCATCTGCGGCAGGCCCGCGTTTATCTGCGTCCAGCTGACGCCTCCGTCTGTCGAGCGGAAGACCCCTTGACCGAATTCAGATGACGCGTAAGCCGTATGGTCGAGCTGGAATACAGGGGACATTACTATCTGGCGGACATAAAACATCTTTCCAGTGACCAGCGGATAGAGGCTCCATGTCGCGCCGCCGTTCAAAGTCTTGTGTACGCCCATGTAACTCCCCATCAGGATCGTCGAATCCGCTTGATAGCCAGGGGATAGGTCCATCGGATCGATATATGTGTTCGCAAGCGTCCGGTTCATCACCGTCCATGAATCGCCCCTGGCAGTTGACTTCAAGACCCCTCCCCCGTATGTCCCGGCAAAGAGCGTATTGTCAAAAGAAAAGGCAGGGGACAGCGCCACGCTGCGGTCCAGTGTCTGCGGCATGAGCAGGGATTTAAGCCATGAGGCGGAACCGTTGTTCGTATAATAGAGCCCCTCGAATGTGCCTGTATACGCTACTCCATCCACGTCATAAGCCGCTGATACGGCTATATCTCTGAAATGATTGGTTGTCTGATTCGAAAGTGGTTTTATGCCTGTCTTCCTCTGTACCCAGTTCAGTCCGCCATCGGTCGAAAGATAGACGCCAGCGCCCCTTGTGACGCTGAATATGTGCGAGGTCTTCGTGAACTCCACCTTATTCACATTAAGGTCGGCTAGCCCTGTATTCACAGGCGTCCAGCTCACAGCGCCGTCAACGCTTTTGAAGACCCCTGCGCCCAAAGTAGACGCGAAAATGGTCGAGTCGAGCGCAAAATTCGGCGAGATAGTCATAGAAGTGACCCGTGTGTTTAAAAGGCCTGCGTTCGCCTGGGCCCAGGTCACTCCGTTGTCAACGCTCTTCAATACTCCAAAACCCGATACCGAGATGAACAAGGCCCTGTCAGCGCCGTAGTTTGGCGAGATAGCGATATCGGATACAGGCATGGCAGGCGCGCCGGTATTCAAGGCCGACCAGCTCAGCCCCCCGTTATTGGATACGTAGAGGTGTCCGTTATCAGCGCCGGCAAAGACCGCTCCGTCCTGCGGATACAGGGGAGATGCAGCCAACGAGGTAAAGTTTGTGTCAGCAATGCCGATGTTGACCGCAGTCCACGATTCACCTCGATCGACAGATCTATAGACGCCGGAGGCCATAGTCGCGGCAAAGACGGTATTATCCGCTGAAAAGCCGGGCGATAGAGAAAGGGCTTGTATGTACTCGCTCGAAAGCCGGTCTGTAGGCGGGTAAAAGGTCCTGCCCCTGTCAGTTGATTTAAAGAGTATGTTCCACTCGTCCAATACGACAAAAAGCGTACCATCGGATTGAAAATCAGGACTGAGCGCGATCAATTTTACCGGGTCGTGCGGCTGGTGGGCAAGGACCAGCCTTGCCGAAAATGAGATCCAGGAAGCGCAGACGAAAAAAACGAACGCTACGCGCCTTATTAAGTCGAGTTTCATATCTCTTTCCATATATTCAACGCTCCGCTATTGCACCGTAAAATTAAAGCTGCTGTTGCTCCATGCCTTCGGGTACGGGCCGACAAAGCCGTTATATGTATAGTTCCCTAGCGGAGTCCCGGCAGGGATGGTCTTTTTGACGGTCTTTGTCACGGATGAGTACGGCGCGAGCGTCACTGACGCAGGAGCTATGAACTCGGTCTTGGGCGGGTACTTCTTTCCGCTCGGCAGTGTCACGTTCGTCCAGTAGTCGAACGTCCTCGACAGGTTTGTAGGATTGGAAAGCGTCATTGTATAAACGAGCTGGGCGCCTGAGGTAAGGAGCGTTGTCACAGGGCTCAAGGATATCGTTGGTGAAGGCTCCGTAAGCGTAAGGGTCTGGCCGGCCGCGACATTCGAAAGGACCTGCACAACACCGCTCGGCCACTTTACGGTAAGGGTATCAACGACATTCGCCATGCCGAGCCCGAAGTGCGCCGTTGACGAGTTCTGCGAGTAGCGTGAAGCCCCGCCGTTCTGCTGCCTTGTGTATACCGCAGTCCCGACGCTTGCAACAATCGTAGCGCCTACTGCGTCGCGGTTACTCATCATTCCGGTCAACCTGACCTTAAGCCAGCTATTGCCGTTGCCGTTATTCCTGTAAAGGAGATGGGGCCCGAAGCCGAAGGGGGCGGGGCCGAAGCCGTTCATGACGAATATATCCGTAAACCCGTCGTTGTCGAAATCTCCTGTAACCGCGTTCTCGCCTGAGCCAAGAGCTCCGCCGTCAACGCCGCTTGCGACCGAGCGTTCCGAGAACGTCTTATTGCCGTTATTCATAAAGAGCCTGTCAGGAACGTTGCCTAACTCCCCGGTATTCACCACGTAGATATCGGTCCAGCCGTCGTTATCGAAATCAGCCGATACCGCGGAGACAGACAGGGAAGATGGGTTCGAGAGATCGGCAACGCCTGCCAAAGCGCCGACCTCGTTAAAAGTCCCGTTGCCCATGTTCTCATAGAGCCTGTTCGTATAACCGATCGAGATGAAATCGAAACCGAAATGCGAGGCGGCGGTTATCTGTGCGGTCGAAGTTATAACTCCGCCCATAAAATCATTCTTTACGGTGCCTTTCGTAGTGCCTCTCAGATGCCAGGCACCTTGCTCCTGCCAGAGGTAATACGCCGTATCCATACCGAGGGTGTAAGCAGGCTTGCCCTGCGCCTCGGGGGCCCCGTCAGTAAGAGTAACAGGCACGGCTGACGGGTTGACTCCCTGCGAGCCTATATATACCTTCAGTGGGTCCACCGTCCAGAGATAATCATAGATGTCTATTGTGGCCGCCCCGCCGGGAGACTGGAAATCAACCCCCTCCTCTTCGTTGGAGGCTATCATGGTTTTGAACGCGATACCCGCGTTGTCCCATTTAAAAGTGTCCAGCAACGAGGCCCTCGTCAGGAAAAGGTCGATGTCCCCGTCGTTATCGTAGTCGAGCCATGTGAAGCCCTGGACAAAGTCGACGCCCAAAAGTCCGTTTGCGGCCGTCACGTCGGTAAACGTGCCGTTGCCGTTGTTCAGGAAGAGGTATAGCCGTTCCTGGGCGACGAGGAATATGTCGTAGATGCCGTCACCGTTGAAGTCAACAGGGGAGCCGGTGTGAGCGCGTTCCACGGAGATAGCACCAGTAGAGAAGGTCTCGTTTCCGTTATTCCTCATAAGTACAGCCGGGTTATTCAGCCTTTTTTCATTGCATACGAAAAGATCAAGTAGCCCGTCATAGTCGTAATCGAGCCAGAAGCCGCCCCTTCCCCGGGAATCAGACATAGCAACACCAGCCGCAGCAGCTATGTCGAGGAAGCTCCAGCCGCCCATGTTCTTGAAGAGCATGTTGGACATGCCGAGGTAACTTCCGCCGAGTCCCCCGCCAGTTGCCTGAAAAAGGTCCTTGAGGCCGTCGTTATTAAAGTCCCCCCAGACGGCTCCGTGAAGGTCGCCCTCTACGACAAGCCCTGAGGCCAGGGCGATATCCGTAAATGTATGGTTGCCATTGTTCAAAAAGAGACTGGCCGGGATCTCAACGCCGGCAAGGCGCGCATAATAATGGTGGTTGTTCGTGTATATGTCGTCTGTCCCGTCGTTGTTGAAATCAACAAAGCACGCGCCCCATGTAGGGGTTACCTGCCTTACCCCGGACTGCACCGAGACATCCGTAAAGGTCGTCTGCGCTAAAGCGCCCCCCCATATAAAAAGAAGGAGAAAAAACGCGCCCACGCCAATGCAGGCTTTTTTTACGGCATCTATCATCGTGGACCGCATCCTCATCATTTCTTCCTCCCGCAATAATACTATTTTTCAACCTCTTCCACAAAAACAGGCTCTCTTGAAAGATAAACCTTTGAACCTGGCATCACCTCAACCGGCAGATAGACAGGCTCATTGTCCCTGACAGCTGTCACGATATGGGAGATACGGGCCTCAGGGGTCTTTATGTATGCGGAGATATCCGCCTTTCTCGGGGTATCTGACCACAATACCAGTACAGCCTTTCCCTTCACCGTGAACATGAATCCGCCCGGCACGGATTCGACCTTTGTGAAGCCGTCGATCTTGCCTATCAGCTGTTTAAGAGCGTAATAAGCCGGTTTCTTTTCCTTCGCGTAGGCGTCGTTTACAAGCCTCATCGGCCCCCACAGCGTATCACCTGTGTCCTTTGTCTTATGGATGTGAAGCCAAGAGGCCCTCTCAGCGCCGCTTCCGAAGATAAGGGTAAACCGTTTGACGAGATCTTCTGCCTGAAGCCTGTCATCACCGGTATCTTTGTACGCCTTTGGGTCGAGCCCGCCTGTCTCAGTGACCCATACAGGTTTTAGGCAGTTCTTCCGGGCAAGGAACTCCTTTAGCCAACTGAGCCTCTCAGGGATCGAATCAAGCGTATAGTAAAGGTGTAGATCCGCTATGTCGAAGAGGCTGCATCCGTTAGTGAATACATAATCGATAAAATCAGCCGTGTCCCTGTATTTGGGGATCGCCCCTGCCTTTGCCAGGTTTATGTCCACGTTTGACAATGCGATCGAGGCCGGAAGCACCTTCGCCTCCGGGTCGGCCTTCCTTACGGCCGCGCTCCCTGCCTTAAAAAGACCGAGGTACTCCTCCTTCGTCCCGTTCCAGAAGTGGTTCGGCGCGTCATAGACCTCGTTCTCGATCTGATAATATTTGACCCTGCCTTTGTACCTGCTCGCCATAGCGTATACGAATCCGTAGTAATCTTCGATCTTTTTCGGATGGGCAGAGGTATATCTCGGCTTTTTCTCCAGCTCAGCCCCGCCGCCCTTTATCGCCCACCTTGCGCTGCTGTAAAGGGTAAAGAGGATCTCTACGTCCGGAGGCATGGCGCTGACAATCGCATCAGTCTTTGCCCAGTCGATCCTGCCTTCTTGCGGCTCAAGCAGATGCCACATCACATCCACCCGCAGGAACTTGATCTTCAGGTCTGAGATGTACTCAGCGAGCACAGGGACGTACTTCTGGTTCGTATACTGGTTTATCCCGTACCAGACATAGTCCGCGCCTATCCTGCCTCCTGAGGGCGTACTTGCACTTCCCTTGTATCCCTTGACCTCGCTTGTGCCGCCAGGCGCTGCGCCTTGCGCCTGAGAAGCCACATTGCCGCTCCCAAGTTTTATGACCTTCGTAGCGTAAGCCCTTTCGCCAGAGACAGACTCGGCGGCTATCTTGAGGGTAACAGGCCCGGCGAGACCCGCCGGTATCTTCCGGGTTATCTCAAAAACGCAAGAGGGATCTCTGTCGCACGGCTTTGACTTCTTGAGCTCCGCTATCTCGACCCTGATCCACTTCACTCCCGCAGGGTCTGAAGCCTTTATGGCAATAGAGACATCCTCACCTGAGGCCGGGCTTTCAGGCGATATGCTTACGCCTGTTATCTCAATGGCATGGCACGGAAGCGCCAGGCAGAAAAAGAGAATAAGGCCGACAGCGATATTAAACAGGACTCCGCGTATCTCTCTCATATTATCTATCATATTCCATCCTTGCCATATCGGTCAGACTGCAAGGCCCCTGTAGAGGCCGACCACCCTCGTGACCATGGTCTTAACGGAAAAATTCTTCTCAACGAACGCCCTGGCGCCAGAACCAAGCCTTTTCCTCAAAAGAGGGTCTTCTATAAGCCTGACTATCGCGCCAGCGAGAGCGTCAACATTCCCGGGAGGCACAAGCAGCCCGGTGCTTCCGTTGATCACTACCCCGCCTATCTCCTTTATGTCGGTAGCGATCACAGCCTTTCCATGCGACATGGCCTCAAGGATCGCGAAAGGAAGCCCCTCGCTATGTGAGCATAGGACAAGTATGTCGGTTGCCCTGTATATCTGCTCCATGTCGTTCCTCCATCCGGCGAAGATGACGCTTTCGCCCATACCCAGCTCGTCTGAAAGGACTTTCAGCTTCCCGGAAAGAGGGCCGTCCCCAATAATAAGGAACTGCGTATCAGGGAACTTTTCAAGGGCCGCCTTTGCAGCCCTGATAAACAGATCGTGGTTCTTGACCGGCACTAGCCTGCCGACGATCGATACGACGGTCGAAGACGGCCTTATACCCAGCTCCCTTCGGATATCCGGCCCGGCCTGAAGTCCGGGGCGCGGCAGGTCTATCGCGTTTGTTATCACCTCTACCCTGTCAGGCGCCAGGCCTTGCTGCCTGAGCCTTTCCCCTATCCCGGGCGTTACGGCTATGAACCTGGATGACATACCCCACATGAGCCTGTCGATGCGGCAAAAGAGCCGCGTCCTGGTATTGAGGTTTTGCGCTGAGAGCTCATCCATGTAACCGTGCATGGTCGTAACAACGGGTATGCCTGCAAGCGTCGCCGCAAGCCTTCCGTAGAAGTTGCCGTTCAGTGTGTGCGTGTGCATTATATCGATCTTTTTCTTTTTCAGATAGCCGCTGATCCTCCAGATGAGGGTCGGATCAAGAGGCATCTTTTTGCTTATCACTACCGTCTTTATGCCAAGCTCTCTGGCAAGCCTTTCAACCGGCCCGGGTATGAAGAAGATCACCTCTACGGACGCATCTTCCCTTGCGGTCACCCTTGCAAGGGTGAGCACGTAAGTAAGCGCCCCTCCGCCCTGCGCGTCTATAAGATGTGCTATTCTCAACATTCCATATACCGCCCAGACCCTCTTTATGTCCGCTCGGTCTTGACCCAGCTCTTCCCCTCAACATAAAGGCTCTCAACCACCATAGTCATCCTCCTCAAAAGGAGGAATGGCGCGTATGCGAGGTTCACATAGACCTTTAACCCTGCCCTCGCCGCTATGAGCCCGGCAATCGTATAAAGGACCATGCCTGCCACGAGCGACGTCCAGAGATAAAAATGAAGCCCAACCCCGCTATAAAATACCGTCAGGTAAACGAGGCTGAAGAATAACGACGCCCCCGCGTAAAGCAGGAACGGCGGTATTATAAGCTCAAGGACGCAGTCCCAGTACATGAGTCTCCGGTCTTTGAGCCCCTTCGATATAAGCATCGGCACATATCTGTTCCTCAATTTGTACTTGCCTATATCCCAGCGAGACCTCTGCCTGTGATACGTCCTGATGTTCGAGGGCATCTCCCCGTATACCCTGACCTCATGCGCAAACTCAACAGGTATCCCGTTAAGAAGGAGCTGGATCTGGTACTCGAGGTCCTCAGAGATGGAAAAGGCCCTCCAGCCGAACTTCTCTATTATCTCCCTTGAGATGCACATGCCATTTCCGAGGAGGTTCGCGCCAAGTCCGAGCCTGCTCCTACCCCTGTATTTGAGATTACGGCTTATCGCAAAGCCCATGAACGTAAGGCTTGCCATCGGGGAGCTCTCCGGATCAAGCACGTCGTAGTATGCCTGAACCACCCTGGCCCCTTTTTTAAGCCGCGTATCCATGACCTGAAGGAGTGTCGCGTCAACGACCGTGTCCGCATCTATTATGAGGAACGCGTCAGGACGGTTTTTCTTGAGGAGGGCTGAAAAAGCCCACTCAAGGGCCTGCCCCTTTCCGGGGTTCGCCCTGTCATTTCTCTCCATCCACTCGACACCCGAGGCCCTGGCTATCTCCACGGTGCTATCCTCGCAATTGTCCGCAAGGACGATTATCCTGAAAAGACCGGCAGGGTAAGAGAGTTTTTTAAGGCTCTCCAGAGTGCGCCCTATCACCTTCTCCTCATTATGCGCCGGGACTATCACGATAAAACTCTTCTCAGGCGCGTCCTTTAAAGCCTCTTGCCGCTTTCCCGGCCAGAAGCCCGCAAAAGCCAGGATCAGATAATAGATGAAGAACAGGGAAAAAAGCGCGCCTATGCCGAAAAGCATGTATTCTAAAAAGATCATGGGCGCACCTACAGATACCCAAGGCCCTTGAGCCGCTCTTCCACCCGGGCGCTCTCCTCATCCGAGTAATCGGTCTGCTCCTTGGGTCTCTCAGGCGCGCTCCCCTTGCCTATATTGATAGTATTGGCCTCCAGGAAAGAAGGCTCGAATATCGCCGTTACGACGCTTCCGTCGAGATCCCCGGGCACTTCCTCGCCCAAGGCATAGATTATCGTAGGCGCGATGTCAGCGATCTTCGCCCCATCTACCCGTTTATTCTTGCGGATCACAGGCCCCATGGCCATAAATATCCCGTCTAGCCGGTGTGTACCGACATGGAGGTAATCGGTAGCGTCTATCTTCTGAAAATCTCCGAAAAACTGCCCCTTCTCCCTGCCCGGCGTGTTTGATGTATAGAACGAATAATCCTTCCAGCAGATGACAAGGTCAGGGGCGTCCTCGGCCCTGGGGCCGTCATACAAGTCCTCTTTCCTGTATACCTTCTCCACTATGAGCTCGGAGGTGACCGGGTCTCTTAGCATCTCTATCTCTTCGATCAGCCTCGAGCACAGCTCGTCATACTCTGCGCCAGGCTCGACTATGCCGGCGGGCTCCCTGCCTTTGAGGTTTATGAATATGTTGCCGTACATCCCGAACCCGTAGGCCTTTGTCTTTGACCAGTCTATGTCCGAGAAAAACCTGTATGACTCCATCTTGTCCTTTACGCCTGAGAAAAAGGTCTTCAAAAAGCTCTTGGCCTTTCTGGGGAGGAACCTTTTTGCCATGTACCTGCTCTGCTCAAGCAGATTAAAGACCGCGCCTCCGGTCTTCTCGAGATAGGTAAAATAACCCTTCTCTTCAAGCCACCTGTTCAGGTAGAAAAATCTCTTTATAGGCCCTGAGCCGTGATCAGACATGAGGATGACTACCGTATTACCATCCTTATCGGCGCATTCAAGCAACCTCTCGAGCTGTTTATCAACATTTATGTACGACCTCGAAAGAAGGCTTTCATGATCAGGATGGCCGGCCTTGAAGCTATCCTCAGCCTCTTCGGTAAAGAACTGATGCTGCACCCGGTCGGTATTCGTATAAGCTGTCATAAAAAGATCGCAGCCGTAGCTGTTCCACAGATAGAGGCTTATGTCCGTGCGGTTCTTGTCCTCCGCCTGTATGTCCCTCCAGAACCCGTCCTCTTCAACCCGCTTCCTGCCTATCGGAGACGCCAGATGTATGTAATAGTTGCCGAACCGCCTTTTAAGGTCCTGATAAAGCGCCGGCGGATGCACAGACCTTTCGTCTTCTGCCGGGGCGTCCATGCCGGAGAGCATAAAACCGTTTACCGGCTCAGGCGGGAAGGTAAAGGGAACTGCTATGGAGCCCACCTTCCTTCCTTTCCTGCTCAGGTGCATGAAGATGGACTCGCCGCTCCTCTGGCTTGCGTTTATGAACTCTATCTCATAGGTGTGCGGGCGTCTTTTTATAAAGTCATAGACCCCGTGCTTGCCGGCGTTCCTGCCTGTCATGAACGTCGACCATGCCTGCGGCGTTATAGGGTGTATCGTGGAGCGTAGCGGCCCGTGGACGCCCTCATCAAAAAACCTTTTGAAATTAGGGAGGAATCCCTTTTCAACAAGGGGCTTGATCACATCAAAAGTCGCCCCGTCTATGCCTACGACCATTACTTTAAGCTTCTTTTCCATGACTATAGATACCCCAGCGCCTTCAGGCGGCTTGTTACCTTGTCCACGTCAATTTCCTCCTGATCGGGTTCTGCCGCGCCCTTTGGATCATAACTGTCTACATACTTAAGGTCCGGCGCGGACGCGAATATCTCCGATATGACCCTGCCGGTCATATCCCTGGCAACCGGAAGCCCCATTACCGCGAGAGAGGTCGGGGTTATGTCGTAGATGCTAGAATCAGGGATCTTGACCCCCTCCCTGATGCCTGGGCCTGACACTATGAGGACGCCTTCGAGCTTGTGGTCCCCGGATACGTCCATCTTATGCGGCGAAAAGAGCCTTGAGAACTCGATGCGGCCCAGCCCCCCGGCATCTATCTCCCGGCCCGGGTCGATAGCGGTACCCCAGAGCTTTTCCGTAAGCCTTACCCCGAACATCGACTCTTCGTAAATAACATCGAAGACCTTCTGCTGGTTATCCGAAAAGACCATCGCCTCTATCGTCCCCGATACCTTTTTCATCAGTTCCTTGTCCTGAAAGTAGAGGAACGTCATGAACCCGATGTTCGCGGGTATTACGGTCTTATCTATGCCGAGAAAGCCCAGAAAGACATCAGGCTTGAGCTTGAAAGACTCTCTTAGCGTCTCCATCGCCTGCGAACCGTGGTCGGAGAGTATGATCACCGTGGCATCCGGGCCTGCCGTCGAAACAAACTCCCCCACGGTACGGTCAGACTCGATATAAGCGTTCGGGATGACGCTCCCGTACCTTGCTACCGCATCCGCGTCTACGTTCCTGAACTTTTCAGGTTCGTAATACTTCCAGTACCTGTGCGAGAAGGCGTCGCACAGGTGGATGTGGAATGTCGCGAAATGTGGGTTGTATCTTCTGTAAAGGCTTGTAAAAAGCTCCGTGCATATCCTCTGATGGAGCACCCCTTTTTTCCAGTACCTCTCGTCTTGCGGCGGCCTTTTCAGGAAGTTTCGCGCTGAGAACTTAAGCCCCTCCAATATTGTGCTGACGCTTACCCCGTATTTCTTGAATTTGCGCGCGTAATCCGCGAAGTCCCTTATCCGGGATGAAGACCTGCGGCCCGCATGGTTCTTGCTCCGCTCTCCGAGCGTAAGCTCTTGGAGGAACTGATACTCTGACGGATATGTCTCCGGGCCCACCGAGAAGAGCGAAGGGATGATGAAGCCGTTTACCGGATACGGGGGCCACGTCACAAAGCTGCCGAAGACCCCGACCGTTAAGGACCTGTCATTGCATATATCCCATATACGTTTCGTCCTTACCATCTTCGATGAACTGCCGAAGAACTCTATGCCGTGCTCTTCGGACCTCTTGCCGGAAAATATCGAGACCCATAAGCGCGGCGAGATCAGCGGCGGATCAGAGAGCAGTGTGCCGGAAGCACCCTTATTTATCAGCCGGGATATGTTCGGCAGCTTGCCGGCCTTGATAAGAGGGTCCATCACATCCCACGACGCGCCGTCAAGCTCTATGATGAGCAGTTTTGAACGCAGATCTTCCATTTTCATCCACCTTTTTTTGCAGGGACGTCGGCATACTTCATCCTGCCGCCTTTTTTCAAGTCACATGCATATAGCGTATAAAGACACTGGGAGAGCGCTATGACCATCCACAGGTTTTTGTCAAAGAGGTTGTTCGATGTGAATATGAAAAAGAGATACCCTGACAGGATACCAAGCAGCGATAGCGCGAGATAACGTACGCGCTTGTCCTCCAGATACCGGGCGAGTTCCAGCATCCTCATCATCGTCAGCAGGTACAAGAGGCTCATTAAAGTAAAACCGGCAAGCCCGTATTCGACAAGCACCTGCAGCGGCGTGTTGTGCGTCTTCATTACAGTCTTGGAATATGCGTTTGACGCGTACGCCGGGGCATAACGCCTGTAATTCGCGAGGAAGCCCTCAGGGCCCGTCCCGAATACCGGATAATCCGCGAACATCTTAAGCGCAATCGGGACGTTATTCATCCTCATCTCAGACGATTGGCCTGCGTTTGACTTCGATGAGTAGAGCCTCTTCAGGTCCATGCTCGGCATCATAAGGACAAGGAGGACCAGCAACACCGCCCCGCCCGCTACAACCCCCGCGTATATAGTCCACTTCCCCTTGATCTCAAGGTATGCCCACATAACGGTCGCCGCTATGACCAGCGCAAGAAGGGCTCCCCTTGAGGCTGTAAGGAAGACATTGACAGAGGCGAGCAGGAAGACCGCGCCGTAGCTATACCTCTTCCACTTCGAGGAAAGTTCCACGAAGAACTTGTACATGGCAAGGCAGGCGATTATTATCATATAGATGCCATGGAAAGGGGCGTCGCCTATGAGTCCGTTTATTCTGCCCGGATGTGCGTTTAAGAGCATCTCTCCAACATCCGCCTGCAGGAGGGACTTATTACCCAGAAACTGGTACGGAGACATGTTTTGGGCCACCTCGAAGAGGCCCATAAGCCCTACCACCACCCCGGCCGCAAGGATCCAGAATATCGCCTTGTCAAAATGCTCCCTTTTCCGCAATGAGAACTGGAGGAAGAAGAATATGAGCCAGCAATAGATAAAGAGCTGCATCTGCTTGACTGACATGACCATGGTCTTGCTGTTTTTTACAGAGATCAACATCAGGATAAGGAATCCGGATATGATCAGATGCTCCGGCCTTTTAAAGAAGGTCATGACAAGGTCCGGGTCCTTTATGAAAAGGAGCGCCACGAACCATAAGATAAACCCCGTCATCACGATGGCCGTTGATATAGGGAAGCCTCCGGTTGTGACGGGCAGGTTGAGAAACGCACCGAAGCCCAGCGTGAAGATGAAAAACCTCGTTATAAGGAATGGGTTCCAGTAATAAAACACGAGGTATATCACAGGGAGCACGAGCACGAACCCGATTACCGGGTTATAGCCGGTCACAACCGCGTAGAGCAATACCAATAAAAGCAGGAGCGTAAAACCGAGGATTCGGCCGGCCTGCGCATAAGATCTCACTAATTGCATAGTTGCCCGCCTAAGGAGTGATCACACATAGTCGCTGTCACCCATCGCTATATCCCAGAGGGACGCATCAGCCAAGTCTACCGGAGGCTCGCCTGGAAAATGCGGCCTCGCTGTCAAAAACTGAGCCGCGATCTTTACTGTAAAACCCTTCTTCCTCATGAGTCCCCAGACGCGCGAGCCCTCTTTCGACCACGAGACCACGGAGCTCGCCTTTGAGTCGTAGCAGTAGGCAACAGCCCTGTTAAGGAGCGCCTCGGCAAGATCGACCCTGTCCGGGTCGGTAAGGAGTTCAAGGATGTAGCCCCTCCTCATGTCCTCATCGCGCACCACGACAACCGTAAAGCCCTCGACCGAGCCGCCTCTTTCGAGCGCGTAGACCTTGCATTCAAGGGACTCGCATCCCACATAACGCCAGTTAAGGTACCCGGAGTCCTTGTATACCATTATACCGTACCTGCCGCCGACCCTTTTCATGAACTCATCGAAGCGCCCGTCAAATGACGTTACCTCAAAGAGAGCGTACCCCTTTGGGAGGCGCGCCGCCCCCCGGTGGATAACGCGCAGGAGCTTGCCTGCGGCGTTGCCGATTATGGAGGAGACCGGGGCGGACTTTATCTTTTTATAGATGTACGGGCTCGGCTCAAGCACCCTTACAAGCCTCTTTATCTGGAATACGCGCCTGAACTTATTCATCTTGACGGTTATCTTCTCTACCCTCTCGTTCGGGTACGCGAACATGCCGACAACGCCGCTTTTTACGGCCTCTTCCGTTGCCATCGCCTGCATCCTGTAAAAAAGCCCGGACCTCTTGTACTCAGCCAATACAGCAACGTCGCAGGGCTGGGAAAAAAGAGTTTTTTTGCCGTTAATAGAGACCTGGACAGGGATAGTGCCCACTGTGCCGACGACCGCGTTCCTCTCCTTGTCTAAAGCCGCGATCATTATGTGTCCGCCGGCCGGGTTTCTGAAAAACTTCCACTCAAAAAAACTCTGGTCCTTCTTGATGTCAAACACAGCCTTAAACAGCCCGGGCAGTTGAGGCAGGTCGCTTTTCTTAAGAAGGCGCAGCTCTATTTTCTGGTCATCGTCTTTTTTTGCCATGCTTTTTATAGATAGCCCAGCCCTTTCAGGCGGTTCGCGACCTCCTCCTTATCGTCCTCGGAAAGGACGCTGTCAGCCCCGGAGTCGATGACAAGCCCCTTGTCATCGGCGAATTCTTCCCTGTGGGCCGCGAGGAATTCGTTCTCTATGATATTATTCAGGACCTTGCCGTCCATATCATAAGGCACAGGGATCTCCATGAGCCTTAAGACAGTCGGGGCGATATCCATTATATGCGCGCCGTCTATCCTCTCGCCCTTCTTGATGTCCGGGCCGCAGCCGAGCACTATCCCGTCCATCCGATGAGTGCCCCATCCTGAGGCCCAGTCTGCGTCTCCGAAAACAGAGGTCTTCAGATGTACATCGGCGAGATACGCCCCTTCCTGGACGAAAAATATGATGTCAGGCGAGCCTGTCACATACGGGCCGGTGTATATATCTTCCCTTTTATGAATCTGCGATATGACCTCTTCGCCGGTTTGAGGGTCGCGCAGTCTCCTCAACTCCCGTATTATCTCATCTCTCAGCAGCTCATACTCCTGCCCCGGGTTTATAACGCCGCCAGGCTCCCTGCCTTTAAGGTTCAAATATATCCCCTGCTCGGTATTCGAGGCTGAATATGCCCTTGTCAAAGGCATATTCATGGAGCTGAAAAGGTCGAAACCCTTGCGCGCCCTGATGCCGGCAGGGATAAGCCTGCGGACGTTCGTCCTGTCGAGCCTGCGTATCGCCTTTCTTGCGTAAGCTATCCCCTTTCCTATGACCCCGCCGCCCGCGTTGTTCAAAGAGAGGTACCCTTTCTCAAAGAGCCAGCGGTTTATATAAAACTTCTTTTCAAGCGGGCCGAAGCCATGGTCAGAGACCATGAGGATGTTGCAATCCTTTCCATATCTCTCAAGGACCATCCCCATGTAGCGGTCCACCATGCGGTAGTATTCCTTTATGCGGGAGACAAACCTCTTTTCCGCCGCTGTAAGCTTCCCTGGGTCCTCTGGGTGAATATACTTCCAGAGGAAGTGTTGTATCCTGTCTGATCCTATGAATACGGCTATAAAGAGGTCCCATTCCTTCTCTTCCATGAGATGCTCAAAGACCTTGCACCTCTGCTCAGTGAGGAGGAGGACCTCGTCAAGGAATTTTTCAACACCCGCCTCCCCGTAAAACTGCCAGAGTACGTCCATCCTGTACGGCCCCATCTTCCCGTTCAGCTCGTCTATAAGTCCGGCCGGATAAGAGATATTCTTCGCGTCCCCAGGGGTAAGAAGCCCTGTGACAACGAACCCGTCGATCTCCGGAGGCGGATACGTCAAAGGCATGTTCACGATGCCGACTTTCCTGCCGGCCTCGTTTGCAAGATTCAAGATCGTCTTTGACCTTATATGCCTGTAGTTCACCGGCTGGCGTCTGAGCTCGTTTTCGCCGGCTCTGACGAAATCGAATATCCCGTGCTTGCCCGGGTTCTTTCCCGTAAGGAATGAGACCCATGAGGGGCCGGTAACAGGAGGAATAGAAGAACGAAGCTCCCCGCGAAACCCCGAATCGCACATCCTTTTGATGTTTGGCAGTTCGCCGGCCTTCATGTATGGATCGAGCACCCCGAACGTGGCCCCGTCAAGCCCGATTATTATGGTCTTGCGCATATCTTTACCTATATGTCCCGGTTAAAAAGCCTCTGTATTTTTTAGAGATAAAACGGTGGTATAAAAGATATAAAACGAACCTGGAGTTACCTACAAGGTATCTCTTCCAGAGCCTTTGCGGTTCTGCCATAAGCCTGCAAAGCCACTCAAAGCCGTTATCAAGCAGCCACTTGGGCCCTCTCCTCGTGTTGCCCGACAGAAAATCGAAGAGCCCGCCTACCCCCCAGACGACCGGGATATCCAGCATGCCTGCGTTGCGGTCTATCCACTTTTCCTGGTGCGGCGCGCCGAACGCTACGAGCAGGATATGAGGGTTTGCCCTGTTTATGGCCTCTATCACCGAGCTACTCCTTTCATGGTCGAAGTACCCGTGATGGGTGCCTGCGACCTTTAGGCCGGGACACCTCTGTTTAAGCTTTTGCGCGGCCTTGGCAGCCACCCCTTCCCTTCCACCGAGGAGGAATATCGAAAGCCCCGCATTCGCGAACCTATCGCAAAAATCAGGCATGAAGTCCGCCCCTGTCATCCTGCCAGGGAGTCTTTCGCCGAAGAGCCTGGCGCCCAGCACGACCCCGACCCCGTCGGCGTATACAAGGTCAGCCCTGTTCAATACAGACATGTACTCCCTGTCCCTCATGGCGATCAAAGTGCAATCGGCGTTCATGTACATTATCTTACGCCGCATCTTTGTCTTCGAATAGACGATAACGCGTTCAAGCAGGCCTTCTGCGTCGAGGTTGTCAAGGCTGACCCCCATGAAACTGACGACCCTCCTGTTATCCGCTCCATGCGCCGAACTCATTTCTGCCACCCGAGTTTACGGCCCAGCGCACCGGCCACGGTGAGATACTCCTCAAGTTTAAGAAACCTGCACACCACAAGGAAGGCGACCCAAGACATAAAAGACAGCACGGCCATCTCCATGATCTTCTGCATGCCGAAGTCGAGACGCGCTGAGACTGTCGTCATAGCCCAGATGGTAACGCCCATCACTACGGTGGCTGCGGCTATCTTGAAGAAAGAGCCCATTGCATGGGATATCTCTATCCCCCCCACCTTTTTATCGAGATTATAATAAAGAAGGCACATGCTGACGACCGCAACGCAAACGGTCGCCATCGCTATTCCGGTTATCCCGAAAAACCTCATGAGTATATAGTCCATAGCCGCGTTGAGAAAGAGCGAGACGCACGATATTTTGAAAGGGGTAAGCGTGTCTCCGGTAGCAAAAAATATCCCTGAAAGGAGCATTGATACCGAAGCGAAGACGATGGCCACGGCGTACCAGACAAGCACCCTTGCCGCAACTACCGTATCCTCCGGGGTAAAACTGCCCCTCTCGTAAAGAAGCCGTATTATCTGCTCATCATAGTAGATGAGTATCAATACCATAGGGGCAAGCCCGAATAATATGTACCCGAGGGCGGTGGGGATAAACTTCCTGAGCTTATCGGTACGCCCTTGGGCCGCGTCCTTTGCAAGACCCGGCATAATGGTCTTGCCAAGCGCTTCTATAGCCATCAGCACAGGCATCTGCGTGAGCCTGTATGAGTATGTAAGGGCTGATACCGACCCGGCCCCGAGCTGGGAGGCGAAGAAGCGATCTACGCCGATTATTGCGCGGTTCACCCCAACGCTGCCGAGTCTTGGCCCTATGAGCCTTAAAGCGCCTTTGAACTCATCGAACCTTGAACGCCTGAACCTCGGGAGGAGCCCTGCGCTGAAAAGAGCGAAAAACAGCGCTATCACCTGGAAAACAAAGCCTATCAACAAACCGAATACCACGGCCTTGATGCCCCATTGATCGGCCCCGAAGAGCAGAAACCCTATCGCGCCGAAGTCCGGGAAGAGGGCCGCTATAGCCGGGACGGTAAACCTCTTTACCGTGAACAGGAGCGATGAGAAAAACGCTGAAAGCCCGCCAAGGAATATAGCCGGGGTCAGCCATCTGAGAAGCTCTGCCGTAAGCACGTGCGCATTCTCGGAAAAACCGGGCGCGAGGAGATATATAATATACTCAGAGCCGAGGTATACGGAAAGCGTGAAGACGGCAAGCATGATGCAGAACCAGAAAAAGATGCCGTCAGATGCCTTCTTAGCACCGTCTAGCCCGCTATTGACGAAAGTGTTTATCAGGTGCGGGACGAGCGAATAGGTAAGGACCGTGTCGCCTATCGACCAGAATATGAAGATTATCCAGGAGGCTATAAGGAACGCGTCCGTCGATGCGCTGACGCCAAACGCCTTCGCTATCAGTATTATCTGAAGGAAACCGAATATGCCGAGCGAAAACCGGGAAACCAGGTTTATCGCCACCGATCTTGCGAGTCTTTGCTCTTTCAACAGTACGTCTCCTGAAGGCCTTGAGATTGATACGGCAGGTATTGATTACCTGCCGTATCAGCCGGCCTGTATGACCAGTAAGATCCTATCGCGTCACCATCACACCCCTGCAAGTAGGGCTTTGGATCAGCCAAGGAAACTCTGGAGGACCTCGGGGACGTAGTTAGCCTGCTTATTCAGGACAACCCCTTTTAAGTTCCCGCCGGCGCCGTTTATCTTCTCTATCGCCATCAGCACGGACCTTCTGGGGGTATTGTTCGCCTCGATAACAAGGATCACCCCGTCCGAGTATGAAGCGAGCACAAGAGGCTCCTTAAACCTCTTGATGCACGGCGAGTCTATAAGCACTATGTCATAGTTCTTACGCGCATAGTTCATGAGGTTCTTTGTAGCCTCTGAGGCAAGCATCTCGACCGGCTCTGCCACGGCGGATGGGCCTGACCCGGAGAAGATCACATCGACCCCGCCTACGCCGGTGATGGCGCTTTGGGGGTCGCAACTGCCGTTGTAATAATCCTGAAGCCCGCTTTCAGCCTTTACCTCGAATATCCTGTCAAGCGACGGCGTCCTCATGTTCGCCTCGATTATAAGGACCCTCTTGCCTCTCTTTGAAAGCATGTGGCCCAGGACGGCGGATGTTGCGCTCTTGCCTTCCCCGAAGCCCGGGCTCGTGATCAGGAACATGTTGCCGGAAGGCTTATTGTTCTTCAAAAGGATCGCGTCCGCAAGGTGCCCATAAGCTGAAAAAGGCACCCTCCCCCTCCCGCCGCCGGATGCGGAAGACCTTTTTCCGCTCTTCTCCGTATTTTCGCTCAAGAGAGCGCGGAAGATGGCGCTTCTTTTAAAAAAGCCTATCATCGGGATAGAACCGAGGACATGAAGTTTTTCGTCCTCCTCAAGCTCCTTGATAGACTTGAAAGAGCTGTCCCAGTACTCTGAGAACAGGACGAAACCTATGCTCAGGAAGATGCTGCCCAGGAGCGCCAGCGGAAGGTTGACTACCCACATCGGCCAGTCCGGTTTTACGTATGAATACACCTTGGCAGGATCGATTATTGTAAGCTCAAGCTCGGCGGTCGAAGAGTTCTTCAGCGCCTCAAGCTCCAGGATCTTTTCCTTGAGCATGGTATAGATGTCTTGACGCACTTTAAGGTCCCAGATCAGCTTCTCGGAATCCACCTCTTTCATGGGCAGAGCCTTGAGCTCGCTCTTTAGCTTGGGGAGGACCACTTTCTTGTAATCGTTTATCTTCGCCTCAAGCGTCCTTACGTCAGGGTGGTCCGCCCTCCTGTCGATCCTGAGGGCGACCATCTGCGCCTCCAGGTTCTTAAGCTCGGACACATAGGCGTCCATACGGTGGAGCAGTATGGATGCCTCTTCGCTATAGACCACAAGGCCTGACTTCTCCTTGAACTTACGGAGCCTGTCCTGGGCGTCCTTCAGGCTCTTTTCAGCGATCACAAGCTGTTCTCGCGTCGATTTGAGCATCTCATTGACAGCTCTTTTGCTTGAATCCAGGTTTTTCTCTATCGCGATCTTAGCCAGGTAATTGCTCATCTCCGTAGCGATCGCCGGGGTCTCCCCCCACACGGTCACGTTTATTACGGTGGTATCCTCCTCAAGCTCGACGTCCTCCAGGTCTTCCTGGATCTCAGAGACCGCCATTGCGAGATAATTGTCCGGGTCGTTTTTAAGTATGCCGAGGGACTTCAGGAGCTTTACCGGCTTGCCGACCAGATATTCGTGGATATACCAGCGGATTATCTCCTTATTGGATTCCGGGGCAAGCGTTCTTTTCTCCCAAAGCTTGTCGCGCTCGAACTTCAGCGCCAGGTCCTCGGCCAGGTCCCGGCTCATAAGAAGCTGGATCACGTCGTTAGCCGGGTTTATGTTCGGAACGGCAGAGCCAGGCGATGTTATTCCCTCGAACATCGTAAGCTGCTGTTTCGGGTTGTACTGGACCCTTACTTTTGTAGTTCCCTTCCAGATCGACGTGACAAGGTACGTGCCGAATATCATGCCTACGAATGTCACGAAGAATATCGCAAAGGTGATGTACTTGCGCTTGAATAGCGCGTACAGGAAATTATAAAGGTACTCGCCGGCCGTGATCTCTCTGTCCACCTTTTCTACCTCTTTACACTTAATTTGTTTGATACACAGCACGTTGCGGCATTTCAAAAGCGCTTCCAAATCTAAGACGACGATCCCATCGTTGACGGCAGGAGACATATCTGCGGCATTCAGGGCTACATGGTTGCCATATACATGGTTGCGCTGTTCTGCCGCATGAGCCATGAGACGTTTTACTCACAGCTTAAATCTGCACCTTAAAAGAGCGTGCTTTCGTATCCAGCCTCATGGGCAACAGCCCGGACAAGATGGTCCTCGGATCGCTTTGAAACGACCCTTCAAGCCGTAATGCAGATCCGACTATAAGAACGGCCCGGGCAGGATAACCTTCCGGTTGCCGCAAAAACAACCCTTCAAGCCGTAATGACCCATGCGCTTCAGACCCCTTCCGTAAAAGTGGCGGATGGGCAGGAAGGCGCTCAGAACTTTATTATCTTCAGCGCCATGAACGAGAAGAAGACGACGATCCCCGCCCAGCCGATAAAAGACAAGACTATTATAAGGCCCCTCAAAAATGACTGCTTCCTGTTCATATATGCGTTCCTTTGTAATCGTTCGATACAAGACGCCCATGCATCAAGGCGCAACAGCCGATGCCCGTGCCCCGGCCTCTATGCTCTGACCTAGCCAGTAGCCCTTCTCCACATCGACGAGCGGACTGATGATCTTGGCAAAATGGCCGAAGAAGCGATCGACGTTGGATATAAAGGTCCTCGACAGGTACACGATGTCGCCCTTCTGCAGTATAAGGTTCTGGGTGGTGTCTCCAGCCATGAGGCTCTCAAGGTTCACGATATGCGTCTGCTTGGTCGCGCCCCTTATAACGGCTATGCTCTCCTGCTTCGCGTCCATGGTCGGGCCGCCTGCAAGCGCTATGGCCTCCACTATGCCGGTATGGCCGTCAGCAAGAAAAACGCCCGGCCTTAATACCTCGCCAAGCACGAATATCCTCTGACCGCTGAACGAGTTGACCTCTATGCTCACCTGCGGGTTCACTATCCTCTCCGGGTTGCTGAGTTGCACGATATCGATCATGACCTGCGGGTCGACGACATAAGGGACAAGCCCGGCAGTTATCAGCTTCCCCAGCTCCCTCGTGCTCTTCCCCTCGGCCTTTATATCGCCTACCAGAGGGAAAAAGAAGAACCCGTCAGAAGGGACCACAAACTTTCTATTGAACTCCTCATGGCGAAAGACCGTTATGCTGATCTCGTCGCCGGGCAGCAGGACCATCTCCCTGTAGTTGGAAAGCCCGTCGGTGATTATCGTCCTAAGCTCATTGAGGGTCTTGCCACTTATATTTATCTCGCCTACTATCGGAAAAAAGAACTTCCCGTTGGGCGGTATCTTCACCTTGCGGGTAAGCTTGTCGTGCTGGTAGACGCTTATGCTTATTTCGTCTCCCGGCGAGAGCATAAACTCCGTTATCTTCACGTTATCTATCTTCTCTTCTTCCGTGCCTGATGCGGGCTGCGCCCCAGGGTCAGATACGGGCTTAATACCCGCGCACCCTGTAAAAACCAGTAAAAACACTACGCATATAAGGCTCTTGACCAGCTTTCTCATAGTATAGATCGATACCTCCGGTTATGCAGATTGCGCCCGGGACTACGCTCCCCGGGGCATATTGTTTTATAACGCTCAGTAAGCCCCTATCTTCCTAAAAACTACGGAGATAGTCTTGAAAAATATTTTTATGTCCAGCCAAAGGGACTGGTTTGTCGCATAGTACACATCATATTTTATCCAGTCATGGAATGATGTGGTGCTCCTGCCTTGAATCTGCCAAAGGCCCGTAAGCCCGGGCCTGATCTTGAGCCTGGCATCCCTCCAGCTGGGGCTGAACCTCATCTCGTTCATGACAAGAGGCCTCGGACCGATAAGGCTCATCTCGCCCTTGAGGATATTCATGACCTGAGGAATCTCGTCGAGACTGGACCTTCTGAGAAACTGCCCGAAACTGGTGATCCTCGGGTCGTTTGGCAGCTTAAACATCGGGCCTTCTATGCTGGATGTGTACTTCTGCTGCAGACCATCAGCCCCCTGGACCATAGTCCTGAACTTGAGCATATTGAAGTCCTTGCCGTCCTTACCGCATCTTTTCTGCCTGAAGAGGACCGGCCCCTTTGAATCAAACTTGATAATAACCGATATCAGGAGCATGAGTGGAGACAAGGCAAAAAGCGCCGCAAGCGAAAAGCCTATGTCCAAAAGACGTTTTATTACAAGAAAAGCCTTGTAGTTGAGAGTATTTCTGGCTTTATTCCCGGCCCCCACCCTCTTTCTCGGCTCACCGCTTGAGGGCGCTATATTCAGATCGCAGGGTTTAAGGCTTTCCACAAGGACCATGTTCTTGTATATGCTCCCGGCCTTTGTATTTACGCCGGGCCCGACAACCGAGTAAAGGACCCCGGACTTCTTGCCGACCGTCGTATCATTCCACAGAACGCTCTCCCTGATCATTGCGCCCTTGCCTACCCTGCAGCCATTGCCTATGGTCACCGGCCCTATTATCTGCGCGTCGTCTTCTATCACCGAATCCCGTCCGATTATCACAGGCCCGACAAGGTATGACTGCGGGGATATCGAAACGCCTTCGTCTATCCAGATGCCTTCCGCGACCTCAGACATTCCGTAAGGCCTGTAGCCGTTCAGAAGGTCATCCTTGTGTACGCCGTAGTAATCATTGACGCTCTCAAGGACCTTATAGCGCCCCTTGAGGTTGAAGGCGTAGATCGGCAGGGAGGCCTTCCTGATAGCCGGGATAAGCTGTTCTTTTATGTCAAAATACCCTTTTTTATCTATAAACTCCAAGGCCTCAGGCCTGAATATGTATATGCCGGTAGTCTTGGACGTAGACCTCCGTTCCCTGGAGGAATGTCTTATTGAGAAGCCGCTCACAAGGCCGTCTTCAGAGGCGGTTATGCCTTCTGTGGGGACCCTCTCTGACCTCTGCACCCCTATGGTCACATAAGAGTCCTTGGCATGATGGAAGGCCAGCATATCATCGAGGTTGGCCTCGCTCATGAAGGTGTTGCAGTTTATCGCTATAAAGCTTTCGTCATTTAAAAACCCCTTGAGATCGCGAAGTATCCCGGCAGTGCCCCTGGGCTTCTCATCCTCTACATACTCCAATTCCACCTGAAGGCCGTTATTCGCCTTCATCTGGACTATCCGCTCAGGTATCCCGGAATCCTTCGAAGCAGCTATTACGATATTTTTTATGTCCCAGCCCGCAAGGAAATCAACGGCATGCTCTATGAGAGGCCTATTGAATACAGGGAAGATGCAAACCGGACTATAATTTGTCAAAGGGCTCAAACGGGTGGATTGGCCTCCCGCGAAAATAACTGCTTTAGTGATCCTGGCCCTCATTATAGAAATACCCATGACTGAACTGCTTACCTTCTGATTAAAACTATTTTCAACATAAACCCGGATTAGCTTAAATAGTGAAGAGAAAAACAAGACTGCGGGATCACATAAGATACCGTAAAACGGCCTGGTGGGATTTATTTTGTAGTCAAGGCGGGAAGATACGACCTCAACCATACAGGACTTCAAGGTCAAGGCATTCTTAATCTCGATCGAGCCTTGCCACAG
>ERZ1292630.50-Hain-H41-02um-R3-50-length-135682-cov-11_pt1 | contig 135682 bp, 116 predicted proteins | sample MGYA00564408_ERZ1292630 | MGnify/ENA primary metagenome ERZ1292630 (study PRJEB36523, sample SAMEA6512641) | groundwater metagenome | collected 2019-01-08 | study: AquaDiva: Metagenomics assemblies of 32 groundwater samples
CCTAGTCGTGGACCAGGCGAACAGGACGGCAGGGGACAGGTCCGCGGCGCGGCAGAACCGGACGATCTCTCCCGCGAGACTTCGGATCCAGGGTTTCTCTTCGCGCATGATTTCGCCGAGCTCCTCCCCGATCAGGTCGATCCAGCGGCCGGCGATCGCATCGATGTCGCGATCCTCGACGCGGGCGATGGCGCTGACCCAGTCGGGATCCACCCGTTCGACAGTGCGATCGCCGATATCGGCGGCGCCGTCGCCGTTCAGTTCGCGCCTGGCGTCGATGAAGTCCATCGGACCTTCCCAACTGACGATCTCGCGAGTCGCCTGGGAGAAGTAGTCGAGCCAGGTCGGGTCGAGACCGGCCCCGAGGGCGAGGTGGGCGTCGAAACGGCCGCGGTCGTCGAGGCCGGCGACGTCCTCGACGCTGATTGCCAGCAGGATCTCCTGGCTCTCACCGGCGACCAGATCCATCAAGGTACCCATCAGGCGTCACCCTCCTTCTCAGGCCTGGCCCCGGTAGCCCGCGTCGTGGAGGAGCGCCGGGAGTTCGGTGGGGGAACCGGCGACGCGGAAGCCGGCCGCCTCGAGCGCGGCGACCTTCGAGGCCGCGGTGCCGGAGCCGCCCGAGATGATCGCGCCGGCATGGCCCATTCGTTTGCCCTCGGGTGCCGTGCGGCCGGCGATGAACGCCACCTTCGGGACATGGGCGAGGTGTTCGGCGGCCCACGCCGCCGCCTCCTCCTCGGCCGCCCCGCCGATCTCGCCGATGAGCACGATCGCATCGGTCTCATCGTCGGCGGCAAAGAGCTTCAGGATGTCCAGGAACGTCGTCCCGATGATCGGGTCGCCGCCGATCCCGACGCACGTGGACTGGCCGACGCCCGCATCGGTCATCGCCTGCACGGCCTCGTAGGTCAGGGTCCCGGAGCGCGAAACGACGCCAACGCGGCCTTCGCGATGGACGGAGCCCGGGATGATCCCGACCTTTGCCCGGCCGGGGGAGGTCGCGCCGGGGCAGTTCGGGCCGATGAGGCGGGCGCCGGCCCGCCGGACCGCCTCGACCACGGGCACCATATCGAGCGCCGGAATGCCCTCGGTAATGCAGAAGATCGTCGCGATGCCGGCGCCGACGGCCTCGAGGACCGCGTCGGGCGCCCCGCCGGCCGGCACGAAGATGCACGAGGTGTTGGCGCCCGTCTGGCGCACAGCTTCCGAGACGGTATCGAACACGGGAACGGTGCCGTCGATCGCTATTCGGCCGCCCTTGCCAGGCGTGACCCCCGCCACCAGGTTCGTCCCGTACTCGGCCATCGCCCGGCTGTGGAACTCGCCCTCGCGCCCGGTGATGCCCTGGACGAGGAGGCGCGTCTCGCGCCCGATGAGGATGCTCATCGCCGGGGCCGCCCCGCCGTCACGCGGCCGCTCCCCGGGATGCCGCCACGGCCTTCGCGGCGGCGTCGTCGAGCGACTCGGCGGTCTCGAAGCGGGCCTCTCGGAGCAATCGACCCGCCTCGTCGGCGTTGGTTCCGACGATCCGCACGATCATCGGCACGTCCCGCGTCTGCTGCCTGCGCGCTTCGATCAGCCCGCGAGCGACCTCGTCGCCGCGTGTGATCCCGCCGAAGATGTTGACGAGGATCGCATCGACCTTCGGGTCGGCCAGGATGAGCCGCATCGCCTCGGCGACCTTGTCGCTTCGCGCGCCGCCGCCGATGTCGAGGAAGTTGGCCGGCTCGCCGCCGGCCCGCTTGACGAGGTCCATCGTGGTCATCGCGAGACCGGCCCCGTTGACCATGCAGCCGATGGTGCCGTCGAGCTTGATGAAGCTGATCCCCGCGCGCCGCGCTTCGATGTCCGTGGGATCCTCCTCGTCGAGGTCCCGGAGCGCCTCCAGCCCGGGGTGGCGGGGGAGTGCCGAGTCGTCGAGGGTCACTTTGGCGTCGAGACAGACGAGCTGCTCCCCGATGCTCCCGCTCGCGTCGCGTTCACGAACGATCGCCAGCGGGTTGATCTCGACGAGGTCGGCATCGTTGGCGAGCATCGTCGCGACGAGCCCCTTGGCGATCCCGACGGCGGCCTTGAGGTGCGTACCAAGGCCCATCCGGAATGCGAGCTCGCGGGCCTGCCAGTCGCGGAGGCCGAGGAGCGGGTCGGCATGGACGGTGACGATCGCCTCGGGCCGCTCGGCCGCGACCTGCTCGATCTCGACCCCGCCCTCGGCCGAACCCATCAGGAGGATCCGTCGGGCGGCGCGATCGAGGACCGCGGAGAGGTAGAACTCCTTCGCGATGTCGGCGGCCGCCGCGACGAGCACCTTGCGGACGGTGATGCCCTTGATGTCCATCCCCAGGATCGCGCCGGCGACCCGTTCGGCCTCGTCCGCCGAGCCGGCCAGCTTGACGCCTCCGGCCTTGCCTCGTCCACCGACCAGCACCTGGGCCTTGATGACGACGGCGCTCGCGCCGCTCTCGAAGGCCCGCTCCGCGGCCGCCCTGGCATCGGCCGCCGTCCGCGCGACCTCCCAGCCGGGCACCGGGAGCCCTTGCTCCAGGAGCAGTCCTTTGGCGTCGGCTTCCTGGATCTTCACGGGCAGGTTGGCTCCTGTGCGTGGCTGCCCAGCATCGGGCCTCAGTACGGATGCGCAGCGATGGTACCCGCTCGGGCGTCGGGCCGATCGGAACCTCGTGACACCTGCGTCGATGACCCACGAGCAACGGGTCATCTCGGGTGGGACCCCGACCCTTCGGGCGCGCGACGCAGGGATCGGCGTTGGCATGCGACACTGCAGCCGGATGAAGCGCGTCTCGGTGATCGGTGTTTCGGGCTCGGGCAAGACGACGGTCGCCCGCCGGCTCTCGTCGGTCCTCGACGTTCCCCATCTCGAGCTGGACTCCCTGTTTCACTTGCCCGCCTGGACACCGATGCCCGACGAGGACTTCCGGCGGCGGGTCAGCGAGTTCGTGCGCGGCGACAGGTGGGTCGTCGATGGCAACTACGCGAGCCACGGGGTGGCCGAGGTCGTCTGGCCGGAGGCGGATACGATCGTCTGGCTGGATCTGCCCCGATCAACAGTGATGCGGAGGGTCATTGCCAGGACGATCCGACGCGCCGCCACCCGGGAGACGTTGTGGAACGGCAACAGGGAGCCCTGGAGCAACTTCTTCGACCCGCGGCCGGAGAAGAACATCATCGTCTGGGCCTGGACCCGCCACGGCCCGGTCCGGGAGCGCTACTCACGGATGAGCGCGGACGGGACGTGGGCGCACGCGCGCGTTGAACGCCTGGACAATCAGGCTCAGGTCGAAGCATTCCACGCAGGGGTCGCGGCAGGTCACCGCTCGTAGGCGACCTCACCAGAGATCAGCGTTTCCGCGGTCGGGATCCGAGTGGTGCCTGGTGCAAATCGAACCGAACTAGCGGCCCCAAAATCGGGCCACGCCCGCCGCGAAGCGCTTGAGGCGCGTCGGAGCGACAGCGTGGAACGGCGCCGGAAGCGCCCACGCGGATAGAATGGCGGCATGGCCCATCGAGTGACCCTGATCCCCGGCGACGGCATCGGACCGGAGCTGGCGGAGGCGACACGCCGCGTCCTCGACGCATCAGGCGTCGCCTTCGAGTGGGAGGTCGTCGACGCCGGCGAGGCGTGCATCGCGGAGTACGGTACGCCGCTCCCCGAGCACGTCCTCGACTCGATCAGGCGCAACAAGGTCGCGCTCAAGGGTCCCATCACGACGCCGGTCGGCAAGGGCTTCCGGAGCGTCAACGTGACCCTCCGCCAGGCGCTGGGGCTCTACGCGAACCTCCGCCCGGCCCGCTCGATCAAGGGCCTCGAGACCCGCTACCAGGACGTCGATCTCGTCATCGTCCGAGAGAACACCGAGGACCTGTACGCCGGCATCGAGCACATGGTCGGTCCCGACGCCGCCGAGAGCATCAAGATCATCACCCGTGCCGCCTCGGAGCGGATCGCCCGGTTCGCCTTCGACTACGCGGTCGCGAATGGCCGCAGGAAAGTGACCGCGGTCCACAAGGCCAACATCATGAAACTGTCCGACGGGCTGTTCCTGGAGGCGTGCGGGACCGTCGCCGCCGACTACGCGGGTCGCATCGAATTCGAGGACCGGATCGTCGACAACATGTGCATGCAGCTCGTCCAGAAGCCCGAGCAGTACGACGTCCTCGTCCTGCCGAACCTCTACGGCGACATCGTCAGCGATCTCGCGGCGGGGCTCGTCGGCGGGTTGGGCGTGGCGCCCGGGGCGAACATCGGGACGGAGGCGGCGGTCTTCGAGCCGGTTCACGGCTCAGCGCCGAAGTACGCCGGCCAGAACAAGGCGAACCCGACGGCGCTGATGCTGTCCGGGGCGCTCATGCTGCGCCACCTGGGTCACCCCGACGTGGCCGAGCGCGTGGAGACCGCCGTGCGGGACGTCATCGCCGAGGGTCGGACCATCACCTACGATCTGGGCGGGACGGCCGGGACCAGTGAGTTCGCCGATGCGATCATCGTTCGGCTCGCATCGCTGGCGGCGGCGTGACGCACCGGAAGTTCGTCCGTCCGGGCCAGAAGGCACGACGCGCAGGAAAGGACGACTCCCCCCGATGACGACGATCCGGACGCCGTGGAAGCCACCCGGCACCGCACGGACCGGCCTCTTCGCCACCAACCGTCGCGACCGCTGGTGGATCGCACCCGGCGTCCAGGGCATCCTGTTCACGACCCTGGCGGGGTACCTCTTCTTCTCCGGGATCGTGTGGACGCCACTGTTTGGCACGGCCTACGAGGTGGACGGATACCTCTCGCCGCTGTTCTCTCCGTTGATCGCGCCTGGCTGGCTCCCCGCGTTCATCAGCCCGGGCCTGCTCATCCTCTGGATCCCACTCGGGTTCCGGGCGACGTGCTACTACTACCGGAAGGCGTACTACCGGTTCTACTTCGCTGATCCGCCCGGATGCGCGGTCGGCGAACCGACCATCCACAAGCGCTACGCGATGGAGAGCCGGCTTCCATTCATCCTCCAGAACTTCCACCGGTTCTTCCTCTACCTTGCCTTTGTCCCGCTCTTCTTCCTGTGGGTCGATGCCGTCGGCTCCCTGTTTCCGGAAGGCCGCGTTCGGTTGGGCCTCGGAAGCGTGATCTTCTTCGTCAATGTCGTCCTGCTGATGGGCTTTTCGATGTCGTGCAATTCACTCCGCCATCTCGCCGGCGGTCGACTCGACTGTTTCTCGTGCACGCGGCGTGAGCGGGCCCAGCACTCGGTCTGGCAGCGCCTGACCGCCCTCAATCGGCACCATATGGCCTGGGCATGGGTCAGCTTCATCTCGGTCTCGCTGGCGGACGTCTACGTGCGGCTGCTCGCTCTTGGGGTCATCACCGACCCGGCGATCCGGTTCTAGGTCGCGATGCCACCTGTCACGAACCTCGAGACGCACTCCCACGACGTTGTCGTCATCGGGGCCGGCGGGGCCGGCCTCCGGGCGGCCATCGAGGCCAAGGCCGCGGGGTTGAGCGTCGGGCTCGTCTGCAAGTCGCTCCTCGGTAAAGCGCACACCGTCATGGCCGAGGGAGGCGTCGCCGCAGCGCTCGGCAACGTGGCCGACGCGGATTCCTGGCAGGTGCACTTTCGCGACACGATGGCCGGCGGCAAGTACCTCAATAACGCGCGGATGGCCCAGCTCCATGCCATGGAAGCGCCCGCGCGGGTCAACGAGCTCGAGCGCTGGGGTGCCGTGTTCGACCGGACCCCGGACGGACGGATCCTCCAGCGGCCATTCGGCGGCCACAGCCACGCGCGGCTGGCGCACGTCGGAGACCGGACCGGACTCGAGATGATCCGCACCCTCCAGGATCGTGCGGTCGCGGCCGGCATCGATGTCTACATGGAGGCGACGATCACCCGCCTCATCACCGGGCGTGCCGGAGCAACCGCCGCATTCGGGTACTGGCGTGCGACAGGCTCGCCGATTCTGTTCCGGGCCAAGGCGATCGTGCTGGCGACCGGCGGTATCGGCAAGGCCTACGAGGTCACCTCGAACTCCTGGGAGTACAGCGGCGACGGCCACGCGCTGGCGTACGAGGCCGGTGCCGAACTGATCGACATGGAGTTCGTCCAGTTCCACCCGACCGGGATGGTCTGGCCGCCCGGCGTCCGTGGACTCCTCGTGACGGAGGCCGTCCGGGGCGAGGGGGGGATCCTGCGCAACAAGGACGGCGAACGATTCATGTGGAAGTACCTCCCCGATGAGCGGAGGGGCGAATACGCCGCCACGGACGAGGAGGCAACTCGCTGGGTAACGGCCCTGTCGGAGGGTCGCCGGACCGATGCCCGCCGGCCACCCGAGCTGTCCACCCGGGACAACGTGGCGCGTGCGATCTACACGGAGGTCAAGGAGGGCCGCGGGACGCCCCACGGCGGCGTCTACCTGGACATCAGCTACCTGCCGCCCGAACACGTCCGGCGCAAGCTGCCATCGATGTACGAGCAGTTCAAGGAGCTTGCCGACGTCGACATCACGAAGGGACCGATGGAGGTCGGACCGACCACGCACTACGTCATGGGAGGGATCCGGGTCGAGCCCGACAGCGGAGCGACGACGGTGCCCGGTCTCTTCGCCGCCGGCGAGTGTGCCGGAGGGATGCACGGGGCCAACCGACTCGGCGGCAACTCCCTGTCCGACCTGCTCGTCTTCGGTGCCCGCGCCGGCGCCGGCGCCACGAGCCACGCGATCAACCAGCCGTCCGGCGAGGCGGGCTTCCCCCATGTCGATCCCGTGAACGTGCGGGAGGCCACTCGTGAACTTGCCGCACCACTCGAGCGGGTTTCCGGCGACGACCCCTATGCGATCCAGCGCGACCTCCAGGCCACCATGCAGTCGCTCGTGGGGATCTTCCGCGTTCAGGCGGACCTGGACGAGGCATTGACGCAGCTCGCCGCGCTGCGGGAGCGAGGGCAGCGAGTCCAGGTCGCTGGAGGACGGTCGTTCAATCCGGGTTGGGACCTCGCCTTCGAGCTTCGTAACCTGATTACCGTCTCCGAAGCGATCGCGCGAAGCGCTCGACAGCGCACCGAGAGCCGTGGCGCGCACAGCCGCCTCGATCACCCCGAGACCGACGACGCCCGATGGGGAGGCCTCAACAGCGTGGTGGCTCGCGCCGAGGATGGGACCATGGCGGTCTCGACGTCATCGCTCCCCACTGTGCCCGACGAGCTGCGCGCGCTGCTCGGCACCGCTCACTGACGAGAAGGGGATCGATGGATACCGCACATCTTCGCGTCTTCCGGGGCGAGCCGAACGAGCCGGGTCGCTACGAGGAATTCGATGTCCCCGTCGAGGAGGGGATGGTCGTCCTCGATGCGCTCCATTGGGTCCAGGGTCACGCGGCGCCGGACCTCGCCGTCCGCTGGAACTGCAAGGCCGCCAAGTGCGGATCGTGCAGCGCCGAGGTCGACGGCCGGCCCCGCCTGACCTGCAAGACCCGGCTCTCCGACTTTGATCTCGACCAACCGATCACGGTCGAGCCGATGCGGGCGTTTCCATTGATCCGCGACCTGGTCACCGACGTCTCGTGGAACTACGCGGTCAATGCGACGATCGAGCCCTTCAAGCCGCCCGACGATGTGCCACAGTCCGAGTGGCGCTGGCAGCAGGAGGACATCGAGCGGGTCCAGGAGTATCGCAAGTGCATCGAGTGTTTCCTGTGCCAGGACGTGTGCCACGTCCTCCGCAACCATGAGACCGAACGGCCCTTCATGGGGCCGCGCTTTCTCGTCCGCGCGGCCGGGCTGGAGATGCACCCGCTTGACCAGGCCGATCGCCGCGAGTACCTGAAGGACGCCGGTGGGATCGGGTACTGCAACATCACCAAGTGCTGCACCGAAGTGTGCCCCGAGCACATCAAGATCACGGACAACGCGATCATCCCGCTCAAGGAACGGGTTGCCGACGAGTTCTACGACCCGATCCAGATCGTTTGGCGAACGCTCCGCGGTCGCAGGCCCGGCTCGGCCGCCGGCGCCGAACTGCCAGTCCTGCCGACGGGTCCCGGCGGAACGTCGGACGGGGGTTCCAGCTGATCGGCCCGGTACCGATGCGGGCCGTCGTCGTGCGGACTGATGGCGCCGCTCGCGGGAATCCGGGACCGGCGTCGCTCGGAGCGGTCCTGATCGATCGGTCGCGGCCGGACGCGTTCGACCCACGCGCCCGACCGGACGCGTCGATATCGGAATTCCTCGGGCACCAGACGAACAACGTCGCGGAGTACACCGGCGTCGTGCGGGCGCTGGCGCTGGCCGATGAACTCGGCGTGCGGCAGGTCGACCTGCTCCTGGACTCGAAGCTCATCGTCGAGCAGCTTCACGGGCGGTGGCGCGTCAAGGACGCGAAGCTCATCCCGCTGTGGGCCGAGTGCCGTCGGCTTCTTGGCGGGTTGGAAGCCTGGTCCGCGGCGCACGTGCCGCGGGCCCTGAACGGGGCGGCGGACGCCCTGGCCAATGCGGCAATCGATCGGGTCGCCGCGGGCGGACCGGCCAGCGTGGTGGTGCGACCCCCGGCCACGGGCTCCGTCCCGGGAACCTGAGGCGCCGCGCAGACGTCACGTCGCCGTGGTACCAGCCGTACGCCGCCCAACGCGCCGATCCTGGATCGGGGTGGTGGCCATCGCCCTGACGGTCGTCGTCGCGTCCTGCCAGGCGCTGCCGGGGGCCGGGGCACCGCGTCTCGAGGGTTCCGGGTGGCGCGCCGTCGATGTCGGCGGGCTGGCTCCGGCTGCAGGCAGTGAACCAACGGCAGCGTTCGACGGCGGGAGGATCACTGGCTCGACGGGCTGCAACGCCTATGAAGGCGGGGCCATCGTTCGCGGATCCGGCATCGAGATCCGGGGCGTGGCGATGACCAAGATCGGCTGCGTCGGTGCCACCGGCGACGTCGAGGCCCGGTTCATCGCGATTCTCGGTTCGGCCGTGACGGTCGCGATCCGGACCGACGGATTCCTCGTCCTGTCGGGTTCGGACGCCGACCTGGTGCTCCGACCCGATCCAGGGGTCGGCCGGTAGCAGGGGATGCACCGCCCGCGCTCACCCCACCGTCGCGCCTCCGTCGGCATCGCCCTCCTGTTGGTCGTTGCGTCGATTGCCTCCGGATGCCAGGTCGTTCCGGGCCCGGGCACGGGCCCGGGCCAGGCCGCAATCGACGGGACGGCCTGGCGGGCGGTTGCGGTCGCCGGGCGGGCGGTACTGGCCGAGGCGACACCGACGATCCGCTTCGACGGCGACCGGATCAGTGGAACGACGGGCTGCAATACCTTCGGCGGGATGTTCGAGCTGAGCGGCGACCGGATCTCGTTCAGCGAGCTCGTCATGACCGAGATCGGTTGTGGCGGCGCCGTGGGCGAACAGGAGAGCCGGTTTCTCGAGGCCCTCCTCGTGGTCGACCGGATCGAGGTCGGCGGCGGGTCGCTCCGCCTGGTCGGCACCCAGGGCAGTCTCGACTTCGTCTCGGGGTAGAATCGGCCGGTCAGCGAGACGGCCGGATGGCCGCGCGTCGCCCGGTTCGCCGGTCGGCGTGAGGAAAGTCCGAGCTCCACAGCGCAGGGTGGCGGGTAACGCCCGTCCGCCGCGAGGCGAGGACCAGTGCCACAGTGACGATGCCGCGCGACGGTGAAAGCCGTCGGGCGGAGTGAAACGGGCAAACTCCACCCGGAGCAAGGCCAAATAGGAGGGCGCAACCCGGTTCGCCGGGGGAGAGGTGCGCTGCCCAGCCCTCGGGTCGGCCGCACGAGCCGTCGGGTAACCGGCGGCCCCAGATGGATGGCCATCCACGCGAGCAATCGCGTGACAGAACTCGGCTTACAGGTCGCCTCGCTGGCGCCCCATCGGCACTCGAATGGTCCGCGCGTGCGCGCGGAACCAGCGCCGGACTGGCCGGGTCAATCCTCGTCGGGGCGGAAGATGTGCGGGGCCGTGCAGGCGTTGCAGATCGGCAGTGCCGACTGGAGATCTCCGAGGGGTATCGGGATCTTCCGATCCGGAAACAGGCACTCGACGTCGTAGACGCGATCCTCGCCCGGATCCACCATGATGACCCGACGGAACGTGCATCGTCGGATTCGATGTGGCGCCAGGCGGTAGGGGTCCTCTTCGGGCTGGACCACCGGGAGTGGCAGGGCCATCGTGGGTTCTCGTGTCCTCGGTTCGGTGCGTCGGCAGCAGCCATCCTGCTGTCGGCCGCGCAGCCTAGCACCCAGCCCTGGAGACGGCAACGATCAGAAGGTACTAGACTCGGGCACCATCAACGGTCGACCGGGCGATGGAGGATGGGTGGGCGACGCAACCGATCAGCCGCGGGGGCGACGAAGCCGGGCCGGGGCGGTCCCATCGACATCGCCCATGAACGTGCGAACCGAAGGCGGGTCTTCGTGGATCGCCGACCTCGAGTTTCGATCACCGGATCCGGCTGTCTGCCCGTTCCTGCGGTCCGAGGGCCCGGATGGTCGCCTGGCTCGCCCGATCGAGCGACCGGATGCGGCGAACCGCTGCGACGCCTTCGGCGAGCCGCGACCCCAATCCAATCGTCAACAGGAACTGGCCTGCCTGACGGATGCGCATGGCGAATGTGCCCGCTACCTCCGCGGGTCGCTCGTGGCCGCCGACCGGATTCCACCGGGTCATCAACGACGCGGCCTGACGACGCCGATCCTGGCGGCGGTCCTCCTGCTGGCCGCAACGTCCGCGGCTTCGCTTGCGTTCATCGCCGCCCGCGGTGGGCTCGACCTGCCCGTCGCGCCACCGGCGACGACGGCCGCGATCCTCGGCGGGTCGACACGCCCGACGCTGGAACCGGCCTCACCGGAACCGACGATCGACGTCACGCCAGCGGCATCACCCGACCTCGAGCCCACGCCGGTCCCGGCCGCGACGACAACACCAACCCCGACGCCAACCCCGACACCGCGCTCGGACCGCTACGCGCTTCTCGAGCCGTGTCCCGACAAGCCGGACTGCTGGATCTACACCGTCCGGACAGGCGACAACCTTTCGAGCATTGCCAACTACTTCGGGATTCCTCTCGAGACCGTGTACGCCCTCAATCCCGAGCTTCGGACCGAGTCGCTGCAAGCCGGTCGCCTGCTGGTGCTCCCGCCGCCGACCCGCTGATTGCCGGACGCAGCATGCCTCGCCGCTCGCGACGCTTCCTCCTGTTGGCACTCGCCGCCGCCTCGCTGGCCGCTTGCGCGCCGGCTCCCACGACGACCCTGACGGACACCCTCCTGCAGACGGCCTCGCCGACGGACGCGCCCTCGGACTCACCCTCGGTCGCGACGACCGTGCCTGACGCCGCCAACGGAATCTCGTTCGAGCGGCCGGTACAGTGGACACGCTGGCAGCCCAACCAACACAACCCCATCAACGACGGACCGCTGATCTACCTCAGCACGGATCCAGTGCTCGCGGCCTGCGCGACGGCTGCGGACGCGACTGCCAACCCACCGGACGCGCAAGGGCGGGCCTGCGCCTGGCCGCTCACTTCGCTCTCGGCAAACGGAGTCTTCGTGAACTGGCTGACGTCACGGATCCTCGATCCGCGGCCGAGCGCGGGCGAGGCCATTGCCATGAACGGCGAGAACGCCCGACTTCAGACCGAACGCCCGGGCTCGTGCGCCAAGATCGGGGCTGACGAGACGATCAGCGTCTGGGTGCCGATCGGGCAGCCGACTCCACTGTCGAACGTCTGGGTGGTCGCCTGCCTGCGAGGGCCCGACCTCGCGACCACCGAAGCGCAACTGCGCGCAATGCTCGCCTCGGCCGTGTTGGGGAAGTAGCAACCGCGGGCGACCCGTCCAGATCTCGTGGCCATGAGCGTCCAGGTTCCGCGTCCGCGCCCGTCCAGATCTCGTGCCCGTGGCCGTGCACTTCCTGATGTCCCTTGACAGCCGATTCGGTCTGCCGCGATTTCGCCATTGACGGGAGCGTTCTGTGCGCTAGAATGCAGGCAAGTGGCACGAAGTGGGTTGAAGTGGGGAATCCTGCGACGATCGCTGCAGCCGCTCCGCCGCCCGATCGATCGCCCGCCGTACCAGGCGGCGGCACCGCACCCCACAAGAGGGACGCCCGAAAGTGTTCACCGGCGAGTACCGGCACACGGTGGACGAGAAGGGACGGCTGGCCGTCCCTTCGAAGTTCAGAGCGCAGCTCGAATCGGGCGCCGTCGTGTCCCGATGGATGGACTCCTGCCTGGCCATTCACACCCGCAGGGGCTGGGACGAGCTGGCGGCGAAAGTCGCCGGATTGCCCATCTCTGACGCTGGGTCCCGGCTCTTTCAGCGCTATGTCTTCGCCGGAGCGTTCGAGGCAGACCTCGATCGCCAGGGCCGGGTCGTCATCCCGGTCTACCTTCGTGAGTTCGCGGGTCTCGCCGGAGACGCCGTCGTCGTAGGTTCGCGCGATCACGCCGAAATCTGGGCGCCCGATCGCTGGGAGGAGTACAGCCGGGCGCTCGCTGATCCCGCGCGGCTTGCCGAAGCCCTCGAAGGGCTGGGGATCTAGCGCACTACATGCGTTTCCAGGGTCCGCTCGGGATCCGTCATCCGGTCGTGGAGGAGAAATGAAGGAAGGGCACTTGCCGGTGCTGGTGGAGGAGGTCCTCGAGATGCTCGCACCTGCGCCCGGCAGCCTTCAGATCGACGCCACTCTCGGCGGCGGTGGGCACACCGAGCGGATCCTGGAGGCGTCCGATCCTGATGGCCGCCTCCTCGGCATCGACGCCGATGGGGCGGCCATCGCCAGGGTCGACGCTCGCCTCCGCCCGCGGTTCGGGGATCGCATCGTCCTTCGCCAGGCCAATTTCCGGGATCTGACCGCCGTCGCGGAGGAGGCCGGGTTCGGTGCCGTCGATGGTTGCCTGATGGACCTCGGCCTGTCGAGCTTCCAACTCGCGGATGCCGGGCGCGGGTTCGGGATCCGCACGGGCGGTCCACTGGACATGCGGTTCGACACGAGCCGAGGAGTGCCCGCGGCCGACCTGCTGGCCACGCTCGATGTCGCGATGATGGTCGCGCTGTTCCGCAGGTACGGCGAGGAACCATTTGCGGCCCGGATCGCCCGGGCCATCGTCCACGCGCGATCGACGGCACCGATCACAACCGCCGAGGAGCTGGTTGCGCTCGTCGAGCGGGTGGCGCCGAGTCGCGCTCCGGGCCGTCGTCGCGTGCATCCGGCGACGCGCGTGTTCCAGGCGTTGCGGATCGCCGTCAACGAGGAGCTTGAGGCGCTCGAGGCCGCCCTGGGTGCTGCCGTGATGTTGCTTCGACCCGGCGGACGGCTGGTCGTCCTCAGCTACCACTCGCTCGAGGACCGCATCGTCAAGCGCTTCTTCCGGGCAGAACGGCAGGGATGCACCTGCCCGCCCGAGGTGCCGATCTGCGTGTGTGGCCGCGAGCCCCGTTTGCGCATCGTCACCCGGCGCTCGGTGACGGCCACTGCTTCTGAACTCTCACTGAACCCGCGCGCGCGGAGTGCGCGCCTGCGGGCTGCCGAGCGGCTCGCAGCCTAGCCGATCAGGAACCACGTACCGCAACGCGCGGCGGGATGTTCCCGCCGGCCGCACGCACTCGGAGGAGGAGGACCCCGTGAGCAAGCGACATCAGAACAGTCGGCGCAAGTCATACGGTCGTCGCCAGCACGAGCTGCGCGAACGAACGGAGCGTCAACACGCCCCGCAGGCGAGCGACTTCGGGTACGACGACTTCGGAGCGGCCTCGCCCGCCGATGCATTCGCCTACGTCGACCCGCGATCCGCCCGCCTGCGTTACGGCTACATCGACTGATGGCCGTCTATGAGGGCGCGCGCCCTCGGTCCATCCTCCTGCCCCGCCGTCCGCGTCGGGTCGAAGCGCCGGCCCTGCCGCGCAGGCCCAGTTCTGCCCGCCGCGTCAAGTATCGGTCCACAGCGGTCGACGTGGCGCTGGTCGGTATCGTCGTGGCATTCGTCCTGGCGTTCTTCTCACTTGCCCAGACCGTGCGCGTGTCGGCGACCGGCTATGAGCTGGATCGGCTCGCAGGCGAGCAGGCACGCCTCCAGGCGCGTCTCGCCGATGTCGAGTCCGACCTGAGCCGGCTTGGGCACGATTCGGCGATCAGGAAGCTCGGGCTCGACGCCGGCCTGGGGCAGCTCCGCCCATCGATCATTCTCCCGGCGCGCTAGGCGACGGGCAGTCGACACGATGCTGGGTCGTACGGATTCGCGGGGTCGCCTGATCTTCCTCCTGTTGGCGATGATCGTCGTCAGCGCGGCGCTGACCCTGCGCCTGGCGTACTGGCAGGTGGTGCGCGGCGCCGATCTGTCGGAAGAGGCCGTGCGCCAGACGACTGTTCGGGTCGAGCTTCCCAGTCGACGCGGGGCGATCTACGACCGGACCGGCACGGTGGTCCTCGCCTCGAGCGTCGACCGCGATCGACTGGTGGCCGCTCCGACGAGGCTTTCGTCGAAGGTGCGCCACGACGTCGCGACCAGGCTGAACGAGATCCTTGGTCTGGACGGTGAGGCGGCGGCCGCGCTGATCGAGCGGATGGCGTCGGACAAGCCGTACGTGATTCTCGCGCGCGACGTCGGGCCCGCGAGCTCGGAGGCGATCCGGGCGGCCATTGCCAAGGGAACGCTGCCCCAGGTCGCCCTTGAACCCGAGCCGATGCGGATCTACCCGCAGGAGGGCGGAGGTCCGGACTCGACCCTGGCGGCCCACCTCCTGGGCTTCGTGAACCGTGAGGGGATGGGGCAGTACGGCGTCGAGCAGCGGTATCAGGACGTGCTCGGTGGAGCGCCGACCATCGTCGATGCGCGTCGCGACATCTCCTCGCGCCTGGTACCCGAGAGCGACTCCATCCTGCAGCAGGGCATGCCTGGCATCGACCTGCGACTGACGATCGACGCGGGCCTTCAGCTGGCGATCGAGGAGGAACTCCTTGCGACGTGGATCGCCGACGATGCGGTCAGTGCCTCCGCGGTGGTCCTGGATCCGTACACGGGCGAGGTCTATGCCGAGGCGACGTACCCGTCGTACTCGGGCAATGACTACAGGGCGATCGCGGCGACCGATCCGGGACGCTTTATCGACCCGGTTGTGAGCGAGGTCTATGAGCCAGGATCCGTGCTCAAGATGCTGACCGCCGTGGCCGCATTGGAGCAGGGCACCGTGACGCCCTCGACCGTGTTTACCGACACCGGGTCGCTCTCGCTCGACGGGGGCACGGCCCGCGTCGACAACGCCGATCGCAAGGGCATGGGCAAGATCGAGTTCCGCGACGCGATCGCCTATTCGCGCAACGTGGTTGCCGCCAAGGTGGCGCTGGAACTCGGGGCAACCACCAGTGAGTCCTCGGCGATCCTCCACGAGACGTGGACGAGGTTTGGCCTCGGCCAGAAGTCCGGGATCGACGTGGCCGGCGAGGTCGCCGGGCTGGTGCGCGACCCGACCATCACGCAATGGCAGGAGATCGATCTGGCGAACGGCGCCTTCGGACAGGGTGTCGCCGTGACTCCGATGCAGCTTGCCGTGGCCTTCGCGGCCATGGTGAACGGCGGCACCCTGGTCCAGCCGCACGTGGTCAAGGCGGTGGGCGACACCGAAGTGCCGATCGCCCCACGCCGCGAGGTGCTCGATCCGGCGCTCAGCCCGACCATGTTGAGTCTCATGAACCGGGTGGTCACCGAGGTCGACTTCTATCGCGATCGGACCCTGGTGCCCGGCTACTACGTTGGCGGCAAGACGGGCACCGCCCAGATCTGGGATGCGTCGGCGCACGAAGGGCGCGGCGCGTGGAAGGTGAACGTGTTCAACTACTCCTTCATCGGCTTCATCGGTCGCCGAGCCGGGCATCCGGACCTCATCGTGGCGGTCAGGATCCACGAGGCGCGCCAGGTGATCCGTCAGGGGCGAGCCGAGATGCCGGTGTTTTCGTTCGAGCTGTTCCGGCGGATCGCCACGACCGCGATCCAGACCCCCGGCCTGCTGCCCGAGCTCCCGCCCAGCCCGGTCCCGCAGGCCGCCGATCGCCAGTCGTCGTCCGGGGATGGCCCCTCCCCGGTCGGCGCCGGCGACGCGCCTTGACGATGGCCTGTGCGACACTCACCTCCGTGACCGACGCCCGGCCGCCACGCTCGGCCCGCCGAGGCGCGACCGCGACGCCGTTGAGCGTCGACGACGTGGTTCGAGCCACCGGCGGCCATCTCCTTCAGCGATCCGATCAACCCATCCTCGGTGCAGCCGTCGACTCTCGTCGCATCGAGCCGGGCCAGATCTTCATCGCCATCCCGGGCGAGCGAACGGACGGACATGCGTTCCTGGGTGCCGCGATCGCAGCGGGGGCAACGGCCGTCATCGTGACCCGACCTCCGGCTGACGCGTCGCTCCTGGGCAACGTGAGCGTGATCCGCGTCGCCGACGGCATTCGGGCGCTCCAGGCGATCGCCGCTGCGTGGCGCACCCGATTCAGTCCGCTCGTGGTTGCCGTGACCGGGAGCATCGCCAAGACGTCGACAAAGGAGGCGATCGCCGCCGTCCTCGGTCGGTCCATGACCGCGCTCCGCAGCGAAGGCAACCAGAACAACGAGATTGGGCTGCCGCTGACGCTCCTCCGGCTTGGTCCCGAGCACCAGGCGGCCGTGCTCGAGATGGGCATGTTTACCGGGGGCGAAATCGCCGACCTTGCCCGGATCGCCCGACCCCAGATCGGCGTCGTCACGACGATCCAGCCCGTCCACCTCTCACGAATGGGGACGATCGAGGCAATCGAAGCCGCCAAGGGCGAGCTCGTGGAGGCCCTCCCGGCCAACGGGACCGCGGTTCTCAACGCCGACGATCCGCGGGTGCTCCGGCTCGCGCGTCGGACGGCCGCGGACGTGCTGACCTACGGATTCGCGGCGAGCGCGGCCGTGCACGCCGATGACGTCACATCGGCGGGTTTCGGGGGCATGCGCTTCACCCTTGCGCTGCACGGCGAGCGCATCGCGGCGACGATTCCAACGCTCGGCCGCATGGCCGTCCACAATGCCCTGGCGGCGGCGGCCGTCGGTCATGCCGCCGGCCTGTCCCTGGATACCGTCGTCGAAGGGCTGGCCGAAGGATGGTCGGCAGCGCACCGCGCGACGGTTGTTCGTCTGGGTGACGTGACCGTCATCGACGACACCTACAACGCCTCGCCCGGTTCGATGATCGCGGCCCTGGAGCTCCTGGCGGGCCTGCCCGGCCGGCGCGTGGCGGTCCTCGGGGAGATGCTGGAACTTGGCCCGCAGCACGATGCCGGCCACCGTGGCGTCGGGGCGGCGGCGGCCGACGTCGCCGATCTGCTCCTCGTCGTGGGCGACGGCGCGTCCGGGATCATCGAGGGTGCGCTCGCGCGCGGACTCCCCTCGAGTCGCCTGCTCGCGGCGCCCGATGCGGACGGGGCCCTCGACGCGCTGCTCCCGCGCCTCCGCGCGGGCGATGTCATCCTGGTGAAGGCGTCGCGTGGCATTGCGCTCGACCGGCTCGTCGTCGGGCTTCGCGATGCGCTCGGTCCCTCACGATGACCGTCGAACTGATCCAGGGATTGCTGCTTGCCTTTGCCCTGGTGGTCATTCTCATGACGCCCTACACGCGCGTGCTACGAACCGCGGGGATCGGCAAGCAGATCCGGCTCGAGGGTCCGGAATCGCACCAGGTGAAGCAGGGGACGCCGACGATGGGCGGGCTGCTCGTCGTCGTGGTGGTGCTCGTCACCTACGGCCTGCTGCGCGGAGACCAGATCGAGCGCGGCATCATTCCGCCGCTCCTCACCCTCCTGGTCGTCGGCATCCTCGGCGCATTCGACGACTACCTGAATGCACGAACCGGGGAGGGGATCACGCCGCGCCAGAAGATGCTCTGGCTGGTCGTCGTGGCCGGCGTCGTGGCCTACCAGATCCAGCAGACCTACGGGATCACCGGCATCCGTGTGCCGTTCGCCGGGGATGTCGCCGTGGAGCCGTTCGTGTACATCCCGTTTGCCGCATTCGCGATCATTGCCGCCAGCAACGGGGTGAACATCACCGACGGGCTCGATGGGCTCGCCGGGGGCACGCTCATCTTCGCCTTCGTCGCGTTCATGCTCATCGCGCTCCTGAACGTGCCGACTCAACCGAACCTCGCGCTGTTCTGTGCCCTGATCATTGGGGCATTGCTGGGGTTCCTGTGGTTCAACGTCCATCCCGCCCAGATCTTCATGGGCGACTCGGGGTCCCTGTCGCTGGGCGCCACGCTGGCGGTCATCGCCCTGATCACCGGCCAGATCCTGGTGCTGCCGTTGATCGGGATCATCTTTGTCGTCGAGACCGGGTCGGTGATCGTCCAGCGGGCGTACTACCGGATGAGCAAGGGCAAGCGGCTGTTCCGCATGTCGCCGATCCACCATCACTTCGAGCTGGCCGGCTGGGACGAGGAGAAGATCACGCTCCGTTTCTGGATCGTGGCCATTCTCGCCGGGCTCCTTGGCGTGACCCTCTTCCTCGCCTCGATCAACCGCCTGGCATGACCGTCATGGCCATCGATCGAGAGCCAGCGCACACAGGCGGCCCGATCGATCTGGATCGGCTGACGCTCCACGATGTGTTGAACGGCGCCCTGGCCGGACGCCCGGTCACCGTGCTCGGGTTCGCGCGAAGCGGCATCGCCCTGGCCCGCTTCCTCGTCGACGCCGGAGCCAATGTGACGATCTACGACGGACGTCCGGCGTCCGAGCTGGGCGCCGCGATCGCGGCGCTCGGCGAACGGCCGATCCGGCTGCTGGCCGGGCCCGACGTCGATCCCTCGCTCGCCTGGTCGGGGAGCCACCTCGTCCTGACGTCGCCGTCGATCAACCCCGACTATCCGACGACCGAACCCCGGCTTCGGACGGCCCTCGCGGCGCTGGTCACGGCCCGTGCGACCGGCAACAACCGATCCGTACCCGCCGTCGTCTCCGAACCCGACCTGGTCCTGCGCCTCTGCCCGGCGCCCACGATCGGCGTCACCGGCACGAAGGGCAAGACGACGACCTCGTCTCTGGCCGCGGCTGTGCTCGGCGCGGATCCGTCGCATCCGGTCGTCCTCGGTGGGAACATCGGCCTGCCCCTGGTCGAGCGCCTGCCCGAGCTGACCCCGGACCACCGGGTGGTCATCGAGCTCAGCGAGCTGCAGTTGCCGACGTTGTCACGCGGGACGACCGTCGCCGTCTACACGAACGTGACGTCCGACCACCTCGATCGCCACGGCAGCCTCGACGCGTATCGTCGGGTCAAGCGCCGCCTCGCCGAACTCGTTCAGCCCGACGGCGCGTTGGTCCTCAATCTCGACGACCCGATCGTGGCGGACTACGCCGGATTGGCCACGGCCGCCGTCGTGCCGTACCGCGTGGATCGACCCGTCCCCGGTGGACTCGGCGTCGTCGACGGCTGGATCGTGGCGGCCGGCGTCCAGCGACTCGCGCTTGCCGGCGGCGGCCCGGCCGCGCTGGCTTCGGGCGGGCGGATCATGCCTGTCGATGAGCTCGCGGTCCCCGGGCGGCATAACATTTCCAACGCCCTGGCCGCAATCGGCACGGCCCTGCTCTTCGGCGTTGCGCCCGACGCGATCCGTCGGGCGGCCAGCGCGTTTGGGGGGGTCGAGCATCGCCTGGAGACGATCGGCACCATCGATGGCGTTCGCTTCGTCAACGATTCGCAGGGCACCCAACCCGACGCAGTCATCGCCGCCCTGAGGGCCTTCGAGGCGCCGATCGTGCTGATTGCCGGTGGCCGCTCCAAGGGCGTGGACCTCGGCAATCTGCCGGCGGTGGTTGCCGGGCGGGCCATCGCCGCCGTCCTGATCGGAGAGAGCGCGCCTGCGCTCGCCGAACGGTTTGCCGAGGCGGGCCTGGCGCGCGTCGAGCGCGCCGGCTCCATGGACGAGGCCGTCGCCGTTGCCGACGCGATCGCCCGCGACGCGCTGGCCGGTGGGCGTGAGGGTCCGGCGACCGTTCTGCTCAGCCCGGCGGCAGCGAGCTTCGACATGTTCGCCGACTACGCGGCTCGCGGCGACGCATTCCGGGCCGCGGCTGCGGCCCTGGCCCGTGAACGTGCTCGAGGCGCTGCTCGATGAACGCCGAACCGCGCGCGCTACCCGCACCTCAGGTGCGCCCTCGGGCGCGTCCGATTGCCGGCTCGACCGCTCGTCCAGCACGCTCCGTGGCGGTTGCCAGGAGCGGCGTTCGACGCGACCGTCATGCCCCCGACTACGCCGTGCTCATCGCCGTTGTGGCGCTCGGCGCCATCGGGATCCTCATGGTCTATTCCTCGTCGGCGATGCGCGCCCTCCTGGGACCCTCTGGAGATGCCATGGCCATCGTCGGGCCGCAGATCCAGTGGGCGGCGGTCGGGCTGGTCGCGATGCTGGTCATCTCGCGCTTCGACTATCGCTATCTCAGGCTGGTCTCGGTGCCGGGTTACGCCGTGTCGTTGGTGCTCCTGGTGCTCGTGTTCGTGCCCAGCTTGAACAAGGTCGTCGGTGGCTCCGCGCGATGGCTCATCATCGGCGGCCTGCCTGCGGTGCATCCCGCCGAATTCGCCAAGCTCGCCCTGGTGATCTATCTCGCGCACTGGATGGCCCGTCGCGGTGGCGCGATCAAGACGTTCCGGTCGGGAACGCTCCCGTTCCTGCTGATCGTCTTCCCGATCGCCGCCCTGGTGTTCCGGGAGCCCGACCTCGGGACGACGACCGTCATCATGGCCACGGCGTTCACGATGTTCTTCGTGGCCGGGGCCAACCTGTGGCACTTCGCCGTCCTCGCGATGCTTGCGGTGACGGCGGCGATTGCGGTCGGGCTGCGGGGCTATCAGATCGAACGGATCCAGGCATGGCTCAATCCCTGGGCCTACCCCGACACCAAGGGATTCCACACGATCCAGGGGCTTCTCGCCCTCGCGCTCGGCGGCATCCTGGGGGCGGGACTCGGCGAGAGCCGCCTGACCGGTGGGCTGTTCCTGCCGAACGCCAGCAACGACTTCATCTTTGCCGTCATCGGCGAGGAATTCGGGTTCGTGGGGGCGGCCGTCGTGATCGGCCTGTTCGTGCTGCTGGCATACGCCGGGATTCGCACGGCGTTGCGAGCTCCAGACACCTTCGGCGCCCTGTTGGCGGCCGGGATCACGGCGTGGCTGTGTATCCAGGCATTCATCAACATCGCCGTCGTCGTTGCGCTGGTCCCCGTCACCGGGATCACCCTCCCGTTCATCAGTGCGGGCGGCTCGTCGCTCACCATCAGCTTTGCGGCCGCCGGCATCCTGCTGGCGATCTCGCGCGAAACCGTCGAACGAGGGACCTGGAACGATGCGTCTGCTGATCGCGGGCGGCGGCACGGGCGGGCACATTTACCCGGCCCTGGCCGTAGCCCGAGCACTGCGCGCCCGTCCGAGCGCCCCTGAGCTCGCCTGGCTGGGCGGCCATCGCGGGTTGGAGGCGGACCTCGTCCCGGCGGCCGGAATCCCGCTTCGCCGGCTTGCCCTGCGATCGCTCCGTTCGGTGGAACACGATGCGCATCTCGTGCTGGACCCGCTCAGGCTGGCCGCGTCCGTCCCGCAGGCGGCCGCGATCCTCGTCCGTGAGCGGCCCGCCGCGATCTTCACGACCGGTGGCTACGTGGCGATCCCGACGCTCCTCGCCGCAGCGGCGCTGCGGATCCCCGTCCTCCTCTGGGACGGCAACGTCGTCCCAGGTCGCAGCGTTCGCGTGACGGCGCGCCTGGCCGATGTCCTGGCCGTCTCGTTCGCGGAGACCTGCTCGACGCTGGCAGGGTCGGGGACGTCGTGCTTCGTGACCGGTACGCCGATCCGATCCCGTGATGGCACCGAGCGAGCCGGCGCGCGAGCAGCGCTCGACGTCTCGCCGGGCGAGCCCCTGCTGCTGATCTTCGGGGGATCCCAGGCCGTGCGCCGCTTCAACGAGGCTGTGGCTGCGGCACTCCCGAGGCTCGTGGAGCGGGCAACGATCGTGCACGTGACCGGCGACGCGGGGTACGCGCCAGCCCTGGCAGCCCGTGAAGCGCTCCCCGAGGGCCGACGGTCCCGCTACCGGCCGCACCGATTCCTCCGCGAGGAGATGACTGCCGCCCTCGCCGCGGCAGATCTCGTGATCGGGCGCGCCGGTTCCTCGACCCTGGCCGAGACGGCCGCATTCGGTCTCCCGCTTGTCGTCGTGCCGTATCCCCACGCGGCGGGGCACCAGAAGGCGAATGCCCTGGCGATGGTCGGTGCCGGTGCCGCGCGACTGATCGAGGACGAGGCCTTTGACGCCGATGCCCTGGTTGAAGCCGCCGCCCTCCTCGACGATCGCGACGCTCACGCCCGAATGGCCGCCGCCGCCCACGCGCTGGGTCGGCCGTACGCCGCCGAGGCCGTCGCGGACCTCGTCCTGGCGCTCGCCGAGCGGCGCCCGCTGCCCGACGCCGCAACGGTCGACCGACGCTCGCGGGGAGTGTTCGCGTGATGGCCTCCGCCGGGAGAGCCGCTCCGTTCGACCCGATCGCTCTTGGAACGGAGATCCAGCGGCGCATCGGGGTCAAGACGTCCCGTGACGAACCGCTGGCGCGCTTCACCACCATGCGCGTCGGCGGCCCGGCCGATCTCTTCCTGACCGTGCACAACGGGTTCGAGTTGCGAGCGATTGTTCGATTCGCCCGCGCCCGCGGCCTGCCGCACGTCCTGCTGGGGCGGGGGAGCGACGTCGTCATCAGCGATCGCGGAATCCGTGGCCTCGTCATCCAGGTTCGGGCCGAGGGGTCCAGGCTGGAGGGAGATCGGTATCACGCCGAAGCCGGGGTGCCGATGGCCCGGGCGGCGACGGAGACGCAGCAGGCCGGGTTGTCCGGGCTGGAATTCGGGCTGGCGATCCCGGGAACGGTCGGCGGCGCGGTGTGGGCGAACGCGGGGGCGCATGATTCAGAGATGCGCACGGTCGTCGAGTCCGCCGACGCGATCCTCGCCGACGGGCGCGAGGTTCGCCTTCCGCTGGATGAGCTCGGGTTTGCATACCGTGACAGCCGGTTCAAGCACGTCCCGCCGGATGCGCCGCCGGACCTTGCCGCGATCGGACCGGCAGAGGTGGTGATCGGGGCCCGCTTCCGCCTCACGCCCGCCGAACCGGATGAGATCAAGGCTCGTCTCGATGCGATCCGGCGCTGGCGGCAGGCGCACCAGCCGCTCGGGATCCCCTCGGCCGGCAGCGTGTTTCGTAACCCGCCGGGCGACTCGGCGGGCCGCCTGATCGATGCCGCCGGGCTGAAGGGGACCCGGATGGGCGGGGCGTCGGTTTCCGAGAAACATGCGAACTTCATCGTCAACGATCAGCGCGGACCAGCCGCCGACGTGCGCCGCCTGGCCGAGCACGTCCGCGCGGTCGTCGAGCACCAGCATGGCGTTCGCCTCGAATTCGAGGTCGAGTTCGTCGGGGACTGGACGGACTGGGAGATCACACCGTGACCGTCGAACGCCCGCCGCTCGTGGTTCTTCTGGGAGGGCCATCCGCCGAGCATGACGTGTCGATCGTGTCCGGAACCGCCATCGCCGATGCCCTGGCCGACGCCGGTCGGGCAGTCCGGTCTGTCCTGATCGACCTCGAGGGAGGGTGGTGGTGGCTGCCCCCGGGCCATCGCCGGGACGGACGGCCCCAGTCCGCCTATGACGACCCCGCCACCCTTGGGGCCGTCGGGCCGCTGTCCGTGGGGGATGCCGTGGATCGCCTGGCTGCCGCGGATCCGGCGCCGGTCGTATTCATCGCGTTGCACGGGCCCTTCGGCGAGGACGGCACCGTGCAGGCGTTGCTCCAGGCGGCAGAGGTGGCCTACACCGGCTCGGGGATCGCCGCGTCGGCGCTCGGCATGGACAAGGCGCTGACGAAGCGGCTGTGGCGCGGCCTCGGGCTGCCGGTGGTCGACTGGCGCGAGATCCGGGCGGACCGCTGGCGGCGCGACCCCGACGGCGTGCTCGGCGAACTCGAGGCCTTCGCCGCGGGGACCGGCGACCCACGTTTGATGATCAAGCCGGCACGCCTCGGATCCTCGGTGGGCATGACCCTGGCCCATGGCCCCGACGAACGAGGTGCCGGCCTCGACCTGGCCTTCCGGCACGACTCCCTCGCGCTCGCCGAGCGGTACCTCGTGGGGGCCCGCGACCTCGAGGTGGCGATCATCGGGAACGACCCGGCGACGATCGAGCAGTACGGACCGGGCGAGATCGTCGCCGGGCACGAGTTCTACGACTACGAAGCCAAGTACACGCCCGGGCTTTCCGAGACGGCGACCCGGGCGGAGGTGCCTGCCGCGATGCGGGTGGGGATGCGCAAGCTGGCCCGCGACGCCTACCGCTCCGTCGGCGCCGAGGGCTTCGCCCGAATCGATTTCCTGCTGGCCGGCGACTCGATCTACCTGTCCGAGATCAACACGATCCCGGGGTTCACGCCGATCAGCCTGTTCCCGGCGTTGATGGCCGAGGGCGGTCATGACTTCGCCGCGGTGTGCGAGCGGATCGTCTCCCTGGCGCTGGAGCGCCAGGCCGAGCGACGCAGCGGACCACTCCTCCCGGCGGACCTGCCGCGATGACCGTGGAACGAGGCCGGTGAGCGGGCAGCTGCCCCACGTTCGTGGCCGCCATGCCCGTCGCGATCGGCCGATCCGACGTGCCTCGGCGGGCCTCTCCCCGGCTCGTGCCGGCGCTCTCCTGGGGATGCTCCTGACCGGCGCGGCAATCTACGGCGTTGGCGTATCGACGGCCTTTCGGTTCGAACGCGTGGAGATCGACCAACTCGTGTACACCGCGCCTGCCGCCGTGCGTGCCGCCCTTGCCGTGGCGCCGGGTGAGAACCTGTTCCAGGTCCAGACCGGGCCGCTCGCGGAACAGATCCGGACCCTGCCGACGGTCCTGGACGCACGCGTCGAGGTGAGCCTCCCCGACACGCTCGTGGTCCGCGTCGTGGAGCGCGTGCCGATCCTCATCTGGCGAGTCGGCGAGGTGGGGTACCTAGTCGATGCGTCCGGCGCGCTCTTCGTGACCCTCGATCCAGGGGCACCGCCGCCGGTCGGCGTCTCGGCCGAGATTCTCGACGAGCGTTCGTCATCGGCCGGGACGCTCCGACCGGGGTCGCGCCTGGATCCCGTGGACTTCGATGCGGCGACCCGCCTCGCCACCGTGGTGCCCGCCGATGTCGGGAGCGTCGCCGACGGGCTCCACGTGGCGATGACGGACGCAAACGGGTTCGTGGTCTTCACCGAACCGACGAGCTGGACGGCTATCTTCGGCTTCTACACGCCGAGCCTGCGCACGCCGGAGATCGTTCCGGGCCAGGTGCGCCTCCTGCGCAGCCTCCTTGCCGACCGCGAGGCCACGGTCGGACGGATCATCCTGGCCAGCGCCGAGGTCGGGACGTATCTGCCGCGCGAGACGATCGAGCCGTGAGGCACGACGGCATCCGCGCTGATCCGCCGGCGACCCGAAGCGATCCCGCGTGGCGCGCACCTCGCCGGTCGAGTAGCCTTGCGGGAAACCGCACTGGAGAGAGGGCCACGTTCGGTGCTCCTGCCCCTGGCCGGGCTCCTCGTCGGCGTCCTGGCGGGGCTCGTCCTCAACGTCAATGTCAGCTTCGAGCTGAGCCGCTATTCGGCCGTGGCGATTCTCGCCGCGCTGGATTCGGTGCTGGGGGCCGTCCGAGCGGAACTGGACGGGGTCTACGACAATCGGATCTTCCTGAGCGGCTTCGTGACCAACGCGATCGTTGCCGTGCTCCTGACGTTCATCGGCGATCGTTTGGGGCTGGACCTGTACCTCGTGGCGCTCATCAACTTCGGATTCCGGATCTTCAATAACGTGGCGCTGATCCGGCGCCACTTCATCTAGGCTTCGGCCTGCTGGATACGGACGGGAGACGGACTGACATCGTGGAGAGAGAAGCGGTGCTCGTCGGGGTCGACGTCGGAACGACCAAGGTCTGTGCGCTCATCGGCGAGGTCAGCCGCGACGGGCGGTTGACGGTCATGGGCCACGGGACCGTCCCGTCCTCCGGGTTGAAGAAGGGCGTCGTCGTCAACATCGACCAGACCATCCGATCCATCGCCGACGCCGTCGAGCGGGCCGAGCGGCTGTCCGGCTGGAAGATCGACCGTGCCTTCGTCGGCGTCGGCGGGCAGCACGTCGAGAGCCAGAACTCCAAGGGCCAGGTGGCCGTCACCGCCCATCACCGCGAGGTGAGTCGCGAGGACATCAACCGAGCCGTCGAAGTCGCCCGGGCGGTCTCGATCCCGTCCAATCGTGACGTGCTCCACGTCGAACGGCGCGGCTTCATCGTCGACGGCCAGGAGGGTGTCAAGGATCCGCTGGGGATGAGCGCACTGCGACTCGAGGTCGAAACGCACATCGTGACGGCGTCCGCGACGGCGATCCAGAACCTCTCGAAGTGCGTGGCCGCGGCCGGCGTCAAGATCGATGAGCTCGTGGCCTCGTCCCTGGCTTCGGCTGAGGCCGTCGTCAACGAAACCGAGAAGGACCTCGGCGTGGCCGTGGCCGACATCGGAGCCGGGACGATCGACCTCGCGATGTTCAACGAGGGATCGCCGTTCTTCACCGGAGTCATCCCCGTCGGCGGCAACAACGTCACCAACGACCTCGCCATCGGGCTGAAGACCAGCCTGGGCGTCGCCGAGGAACTCAAGATTCGGCACGGCACATGCGACCTCAAGGCGGTCGGCGACGATGAGGAGATCTCGGTGTCCGTGCTCGGCGAGGAAGCCGGACGGACGGTGAGCCGGATGGAGGTTGCCCAGATCATCGAGGCGCGAATGCGCGAAACGTTCGAGCTGCTCGCGGACCAGTTGCGCAGTGCCGGAGCGGGGATGCTCCCGGCCGGGGTCATCCTGACGGGCGGCGGATCGCAGCTGGCCGGAGCCGCGGAGCTTGGCCGGGAGGTCCTCGAGATGCCGGTTCGAGTGGCCGGCCCGAGCAGCGTCGGGGGTCTCGTCGAGACGCTTCTCAACCCGTCCTACTCGACCGCGATCGGCCTCCTCCAGTGGGGCGCCCAGAGCCTGAACAGCGGCGACACCCCGCGCTACGAGTCAGCGCCGGCCATGGGCGGCCTGGGCCGCATCCGGGACGCCCTGCGGAACATCTTCCCGTAGCGGAACCGTGGTGTCCCCGGAGCGGAACGGTGGTGCGCCGACGCACCGCGAGCTTGCACCCGAATCAACGCGGCCGGCCACTTCGGCGCGCTCCTATGGGAACCCGGTGGTAGACTCGCCGAAACCTTGGCGCCCCTGACGTACGCTGCCCGGGAGGGCACCCCGGGGCCTGAGGTTCTGACGACCGGACAAACCGGCCCGCGAGGGCCTGCGGAGGAGCATCGATGGGCCTGCGATCCGATTCCGAGAACTTCGCGCTGATCCGGGTCATCGGTGTCGGTGGGGGCGGGAGCAACGCCGTCAACCGGATGATTCGGGCCGAGATGATGGGCGTGGAGTTCATCGCCTGCAACACCGACGCCCAGGCGCTGCTGCAGTCGGATGCGCCGCACAAGATCAGGATCGGGGACAAGGTCACGCGCGGCCTGGGTGCAGGCGGCGACGCGGCGATCGGCGCACGCGCGGCCGAAGAAGATTCCGACAAGGTCGCCGCGGCCCTCGAGGGCTCGGACATGGTGTTCATCACCGCCGGCCTCGGCGGTGGGACCGGATCCGGCGCGGCACCCATCGTCGCGGAACTGGCGAAGGAGGCCGGCGCCCTGACGATCGGCGTCGTGACCAAGCCGTTCGGGTTCGAGGGTGCCAAGCGCCGGCTGGTCGCCGAGAAGGCCGCCGAGGAACTCAGGTCGAAGGTCGACACCCTCATCACGATCCCCAACGACCGGCTCAAGGACGTCGTCCAGAAGAATACCTCGATCCTCGACGCCTTTCGCGTCGTGGACGATGTCCTCCGCCAGGGCGTCCAGGGGATCAGCGACATCATCACGATGCCGGGCCTGATCAATCTCGACTTTGCCGACGTGCGCGCGATCATGCGCGACGCCGGTTCGGCGCTCATGGGCATCGGGCGCGCGAGCGGCGAGAATCGGGCGCTCGAGGCCGCCCGCCAGGCCATTGCCAGCCCGCTGCTCGAGGTCAACATCTCCGGCGCGCAGGGCATCCTGTTCAATGTGAGCGGCTCATCCACCCTGAGCCTGTACGAGGTCACCGAGGCCGCGGAGGAAATTCGCGGCGCGGCGGATCCGGAGGCGAACATCATCTTCGGCACGAGCTTCAACGAGCGGCTCGGCGACGAGGTCATGATCACGGTGATCGCCACGGGCTTCGACGGCACGCGCCGGCGCGAGACATCACGAACCTCGGCCACGGTCAGCGATGGTGCCGCGTCGCGCACGCCGCGCGATTACCTGGCCGAGATGGAGCGCGAGCGCACCCAGCTGTCGGACGCGGGCGTGCCCGGGGCGCCGGGCAAGCGCGACGATGCGGCGGCCGCGGTCGGCTCACCGGTGATGCGCTCGGTCGGGGAACCGGTGCCGGTCAAGCGCGCCGCGTACGACGCCGACGACCTGGAGATTCCGAGCTTCCTCCGCAGGAAGTAGTCACGCGGGCGGGTCCCGTGGCCCGATGAACGCGGGTGCCGGCCGGCCCGAACACGAGGCGGTCGAGGCGCTCGCGGCGCGCCATCGCGCCGTCCTTGCCAGCATCGCCGGAGCGTGCGCGCGCGCCGGCCGCGATCCGCTCGACGTACAGCTCCTGGCCGTATCCAAGACCGTCGCGCCGGAGCGGCTGCGCGACGCCGTCGCCGTCGGCCTCGATCGGCTGGCCGAGAACCGGGTGCAGGACGGGGTCGCCAAAGCCCCCCTCGTCCCCGGTGCTACCTGGGAGCTGGTCGGGCCGCTCCAGTCGAACAAGGCGCGTCGCGCGATCGAGACGTTCGTCCGGATCCAGACCGTCGATTCGGCCGACCTCGCGCGTCGCCTGGATCGCATCGCGGGTGAGGTCCGGCCGAGAGTCCCGTTCCCGGTCCTGGTCCAGGTCAACGTCGACGCGGATCCGGCAAAGGCCGGGTTCGCTCCGGCCGCCCTGGAACGGGAGCTTGGCGACCTGTTGACCCTCGAGAACATCCGGATCGGCGGACTGATGACCGTGGGACACCTGACGAACGATCCCGAGGCCGCCCGACCCACCTTCGTCGCCCTCCGCGACCTGTCCCGGCGCGTGCGCGCGATCCATCCCGAGCTTGGGCCCGAGCTGTCGATGGGGATGTCCGATGACTTCGCCGTGGCAGTCGAGGAGGGGGCCACGATCGTTCGGGTTGGTCGCGCCCTGTTCGGCGCGCGGCCCGGCTGAGAAGGTGACGCCCAGGGCGGGGAGGTGTGCCGCGATGCCGCCCGCCCTGTCGACGCCGTCCGCCCGGTGCGGGCGCTGCTAGACTCAACTCATGGGTGTCGCGTTCATCGCCAACTTCTTCCGCTTCTTCGTATTGGCCCTGTGGCTGCTCATCCTGGGTCGGGTCATCATGTCGTGGATCGACCCTCAGGGGCGGACTCGGGCGGGGGCGTTCCTCATGCAGATCACGGAGCCGATCCTGGCGCCCGTCCGCCGGCTCATGCCGCAGACCGGGATGATCGATTTCAGCCCGCTCGTGGTGATGCTCATTCTGGGGGTCTTCGTCCGGGCGCTCACCTAGCGACCGCCAGATGGCGGGTGGCAAGGATCCCGACACGGTGCGCATCGCCGTCCTGCTGACGCCGCGCGGCGGTGCCGATCGGATCGACGGCGTCGTCGAGGGCAGGCTGCGAGTTCGCGTTGCGGCCGCACCCGTGGACGGCGCGGCCAACGAGGCCCTCCTCCGGGTCATCGCGGCCGAACTCGGTGTGCCGCGGACCTCGCTGCGCCTCGTGTCGGGTGGAACGGGCCGCAGGAAGGTCATCGAGGTGTTCGCGACCGGCATCCGGGCCGCGGTGGCTGCGCGCCGGCCGGACCTGCTCCGCTGATCCGATCCCGCGGTATCATGCCGCTCCCGGGCGATTAGCTCAGCCGGTCAGAGCGCACGGTTCACATCCGTGAGGTCACTGGTTCGAACCCAGTATCGCCCACCACCGTCCCAGTCCCCGTAACCGAACGCCATGGTCGGGCGTCTTCTGTTCACTCGCGCGCTCGGCGCGATGAACGAGAAGGATGGTGTCTCCGATGATCGGCTGGTGGAAGACGGTCTCCAGCCTGTTCGAGCGGCTTCGCGAGGACCGGGACATCGCTCGCCGGCTTCAGACGTACGTTGGACCGCGATCTCCGCACGACCGACTCGGCTCCCTGCGCCTGGCCGGAACCCGGGGGCCGAGCCTTCGCCGGTGGTGAGCTGAGCCCGCTCGCGATGAACGCTCCGGGTCGGTGACGGGGTCTCAGCTCGAAGCGGCCAGTTTCCGCAGGACCGCCGGCAGGATCCCGCCCTGGCGCAGGTAGTCGACGTCGATCGGGCCGTCGAGGCGGGCGATCGTCTCGAACGTGCGCTCGGCGCCGTCCTCAGCGCGGGCATCGACGGGCACCCGCGCCCGGGGACCGAGGCCGGCGAGGCCGCGGATCGCGAACGTCTCGCGGCCGGTGAGCCCGAGTGACGCCGCCGATTCGCCGGGCAGGTACTGGAGCGGCAGGATCCCCATTCCGACGAGGTTGGCGCGATGGATCCGCTCGTAGCTCTCGGCGATCACCGCGCGAACTCCCAGGAGCGACGGCCCCTTGGCCGCCCAGTCCCTCGAGGACCCGGAGCCGTAGTCCCGGCCGGCCAGCACGATCAGCGGGACGCCCTCGGCTCGATAGCGCTCCGAGGCGTCGAAGATGAACATCTCCTCGCCGTCGGGCAGGTGAATCGTGAACGGCCCCTCCCGCCCACCGGCCAGGGCATTGCGCAGGCGAATGTTCGCGAAGGTCCCGCGCACCATCACCTCGTGATGCCCCCGTCGTGCGCCGTAGGAGTTGAACTCCAGGGGGCCGACGCCACGTGCCAGAAGCCACCGTCCGGCCGGGGACGACGGGGCGATCGACCCGGCCGGCGAGATGTGGTCCGTGGTCACCGAATCGCCCAGGACGCACAGCGCCCGGGCCTCCACGATGTCGACGAGTGGGCGAGGATCGGCGGAGAGGCCGTCAACGAACGTCGGCTTCGCGATGTACGACGAAACGGCGTCCCAGGCGTACCGATCGCCCGCGGGGATCGGCAGGGCACGCCAGCGATCGTCGCCTTCGAAGACATCGGCGTAGGTGCGGCGGAAGAGCTCGGGATCGATCGATGCGTTGATCACGGCCCGGATCTCGTCGGGCGCCGGCCAGATCTCGGCCAGATGGACGGGCCGCCCGGTGCTGTCGAAGCCGAGCGGCTCGGTCGACAGGTCGATGTCGATGCGGCCGGCCAGGGCAAACGCGACCACGAGCGGGGGCGAGGCGAGATAGCTGGCTCGCGCGAGGGGATGGATCCGACCCTCGAAGTTGCGGTTCCCCGAGAGCACGGCCGCAACCACCAGGTCCTGGTCTTCGATCGCCTGCGCAATCGCATCGTCCAGCGGGCCCGAGTTGCCGATGCACGTCGTGCAGCCGTAGCCGGCAAGCGCGAATCCCAGCGTCTCGAGCGGATCCATCAGGCCGGCCGCTTCGAGGTAGCCGGTCACCGCCTTCGACCCCGGGGCCAGCGACGTCTTGACCGTGGGACCGACCCGGAGCCCACGGGCAACGGCGTTGCGGGCCAGCAACCCGGCGCCGACCATCACCGTCGGGTTGGAGGTGTTGGTGCACGACGTGATCGCCGCGATGGCCACCGAACCGTGCCGGACGACGGCCGGTCCTGACGCCGTCTCGATCGTCACGCCGCCGTTCTCCGACGAGCCGTTCACGCCGCCTTCGGAGGTCAGGCGAGCGGCCGCCGCGTCGGGGCGGACCTGCGGATACGCGGCCACGAAGTTCGCCGGCAGGTCCGGCAGAATCACGCGGTCCTGCGGCCGCCGTGGACCGGCCACCGAGGGCGCGACCGACGCCAGGTCCAGGTCGAGCACCTGGTCGAATTCGGGAGCGTGTCCGGGCGTCCGCCACAGGCCCTGGGCCTTCGCATACCGTTCGACGAGACCGACCCGCGCAGCCGATCGTCCCGTCAGGTGGAGGTAGGCGAGCGTTTCCTCGTCGATGGGGAACAGCGTCGCCGTCGCCCCGAACTCGGGACTCATGTTGCTGATCGTGGCCCGATCGGCGAGTGACAGGCCGGCCAGGCCGTCCCCGGCGAACTCGACAAAGGCGCCGACCACTCCGGTCGCGCGAAGCAGTTCCGTGACGACGAGCACGAGGTCCGTTGCCGTCGATCCCTGCGGCAGCTCTCCGTGGAGGCGCACGCCGACCACCCGCGGGAGCGGCTGGTAGAGCGGCTGGCCCAGGAGCACCGCCTCCGCTTCGATGCCGCCGACGCCGTACCCCAGCACACCGAGGCCGTTGATCATCGTCGTGTGTGAATCGGTCCCGACGAGCGTGTCGGGGAAGGCAATCCGCCCGTCGCCATCGGGATCGTCGCGGTCCGTCACGACGGTCGCCAGGAATTCGAGGTTCACCTGGTGGACGATTCCGGTGCCCGGCGGCACCACTCGGAGGTCGCGGAATGCGGTCTGGGCCCAGCGCAGGAGCTGGTAGCGCTCTCCGTTGCGCTCGTACTCGCGCTCGACATTGAAGGCGAAGGCGCCGGGCGTCCCGAACCGGTCCACCTGGACGGAGTGGTCGATGACGAGGTCGGCCGGAACGAGCGGGTTGACAAGGCTGGGATCGCCGCCCAGGTCGGCCATCGCGTCGCGCATCAGCGCGAGGTCGACGATCGCCGGGACCCCGGTGAAGTCCTGGAGGATGACGCGGGAGGGCAAGAACGGGATCTCTCGATCGGGGGCTGCAGCGGCCGCGCCCGGGTGCCAGCCCGCGAGCGTCTCGACGTCAGCCTCGGTGACGGCACCCCGACCCGCATTTCGCAGGAGGTTCTCGAGCAGGATCTTGACGGTGACCGGGGTCCGATCGAGATCGATCCGGTCGGCCAGGGCTGCGATCCTGAAGTGGTCGGGCAGCCCAGCCCCGAGGCTGGCTCGGGCGCCGAAGGGATCCACTCGGGGCACGCGTCCGTCCTTCCTCATCGTCGGTACACTCGTCGCATGGAAGCGTACTGCGAGCCGCCGCCTCGCGCGGCCGGCACGTCATGAAGGCGTGGCCGGATGACGTTCCCGGCCGCGTGGTCCGCCCCGATCCACAGGATCCGCAGGATCCGCAGCGGGCCGAAGCCCTCGCCGAGCTGGCGGCATCCGGGATCGATCTGGATCCGTCGCGCACCAGGGACGACCGCGACGATCGGTCCAAGCCTGACCACGACCATCCCCACCGGCACAGTGAACCTGGCTCTCCGCCGGTCATCGGGATCGTCGGGGCCGGCGCCGTGGGCACAGCGCTCGGTGTCGCTCTCGGCCGGGCGGGCTGGCCGGTCGCGGCCGTCGCTTCGCGGGACCCCGGGCGCCGTGAGCGCTTCCGCGCCGCCGTCCCGGGGGCGCGCGCGTTCGCCGAGGCCGCGGCGCTCGTCGACGAGGTCGAGCTCATCATCGTTGCCGTTCCGGACGATGCCATCGCGGTTCTTGCGGCCTCGCTTCGCCTGTACAGCGGGCAGGCCATGATCCACACGAGCGGGGCCCTCGGCGCCGAGGTCCTGTTCCCTGCGATGGCCGCCGGAACCCAGGTCGGTGCCTTCCATCCGCTCGTCTCATTCGCGGACACGGAGCGGGCTGTGACGGCCCTGCGCGGAGCCACCATCGCCATCGAAGGCGACGACGACCTCGCCGCACTCCTGGCGAGGATGGCTGAGGCGCTCGGCGCCGTGCCCGTCCGTCTCACTCCGGGTTCGAAGGCGGCCTACCACGCCGCGGCAGTCCTGGCTGCGGGCGGGTTTGTCGCGCTCCTCGACGCGATCGTCGAGCTTGGCAAGGTGGCGGGCCTCGACGAGGCGGGTTCCATGGCGATCTACGGCCGCCTGATCGAGCAGACGTTGGGAAACGCCCGTGCGCTGGGCGTCGCCAGTGCCCTGACCGGACCGATCGCCCGCGGCGACGTCGGAACGCTCGATGCGCATCTCGCCGCGCTCCGGGCGTCGGCGCCCGCGGTCCTCCCGCTCTATCGTGCCGCGGCCGAGCGGGAGATCGATCTGGCGGTGGGGCGGGGCCTGCTCGCACCGGAGGTATCGGCGGAACTGCGAAGATCGCTTGCAAGCGCCGGCTGACGCGGTACCATTGGCGCCCATGGAGCACAGCATCGCGGCCCGTTACGCCATCCTGCCGAAAGCCCGCTTCGTTCAGCCGTCGTCGCGCGCACGTGAGCGCCGCCTCGGCCTGCCGAAGAGCAGCTTTCAGGCCGCCCCCACCCGCGTGACGGTCCTCCGTCACGCCGAGCCGAGTTCGCTCCAGCGGCTCCGCGCCAGTGGGCGCTCGCTGCACGTGGCCGCGCCGCGCCCGCTCACGTCGGGCGGACCGCGTCCGTCCGTTGCCTATCGCTGGACTCGAGCTGCGCGGACCGGGCCGGTTCGCAAGCTGAGCGCCGCGACGGCGCCGTGGCCCGGCTGAGGTCGGTCACCGCGACATCCGCCGGCGGGATCGTCGTTCGAATCGGGGACGGGGGGCCGGAGATCGTCGTCGGCATGCGCCGTCGCGAGCACGGCGTCACCTGGACCCTTCCCAAGGGCACGCCCGAGTCGGGTGAGACCGTCGAGCAGACCGCTCTTCGGGAGGTCGGCGAGGAGAGCGGCCTCGACGTGGAGATCGTCGAGCGCCTCCCATCGATCGAGTACTCGTTCGTCCAGCACGGAACGCGGATCAACAAGACCGTCCATTACTTCCTGATGGATCCGATCGGCGGCGATCTGGATCGGCACGATCACGAATTCGCCGACGTCCGCTGGATGCCCTTCGGTGATGCGCAGCGCCTGCTCAGCTTCGAGACCGAGCGGGGCCTCGTCGGCCGCGCCGAGGTTGTCGTCGGGGAGCGACTGGCATCGGCCGCCGGGCGCTCGGGCCGGGTCGCTCCGAGCGAGGCGGGCGCCTGAAGGATGGCCGACGGCGACCCCGATCTGCGCCAGACGCCGCTCGTCGCGATCCATCGGGCACTGGGAGCCCGCCTCATCGAGTTCGGGGGCTGGCTCATGCCGGTCCAGTACGGTGGGATCCTCGAGGAGCATCGGGCGGTTCGTGAACGAGCCGGGCTGTTCGACCTGTCGCACATGGGCGAGCTGTTCGTCGATGGAGCCGGTGCCGGCGATGGGTTGGCCCACGCGCTGATCAGCGACCCACGGGCCCTGGCGATCGGGCGTGCCCACTACTCCATGCTCTGTGCATCCGACGGCGGCATCGTCGACGACCTCATCGTGTACCGGCTGGCCGAACAGAGTTTCCTCGTGGTGGCCAACGCCGCCAACGCCGCGGTCGTCAGCGACGAGCTCGCGGACCGGCTCGCCGGGTATGCGGCCGTCCTCGACGATCGGTCCCTCGACACGGCCCTGGTCGCCATCCAGGGACCACGCGCAGCGGCCGTCCTGTCTCCGCTGACGACGGTGTCCCTCGACGCGCTGCGCTATTACGCGATTGGGGAAGGGACCGTCGCCGGCATTCCGGCGCTCGTTGCCCGGACCGGATATACCGGAGAGGACGGCTTCGAGGTCTTCATCGACTGGAACAAGGGCGAGGCTGTCTGGAACGCCCTGGCGGCCGCCGGGAGCGACGCCGGCGTCATGGCGTGCGGACTGGGTGCCCGCGACACCCTGCGCCTCGAGGCCGGGATGCCGCTGTACGGTAACGAGCTGGACCGGGCCACCAATCCGTATGAGGCCGGCCTCGGCCGTACGGTCAAGCTTGACAAGCCGGGTGACTTCGTCGGCCGCACGGCGCTGGAGAAGGCGAACCGCGATGAGCCGACCAGGCGCCTCGTCGGCCTGTCCGTGACGGGCCGGGGCATCGCCCGGCATGGGCACCGGGTGTTGGTCGGGGATCGCGTGTCCGGAGTCGTGACCAGTGGAACCCACTCGCCGACGCTCGGCCACGCGATCGCGATGGCCTACATCGCGCCGTCCGACGCGGAGCCGGGTACCATGGTCGCCGTCGAGATCCGCGATCAGCCGGTTGCCGCGGAAGTCGTCCAGCTCCCGTTCTATCGACGGCAGCGCTGATCAACTGGACCGCCGGTTTCGACGGTCACGGTGTGTCGGCCGGCCATCCACCTCGCCCGCCCGATGTTGCCTTGAGGAGGTCTCCGCGTTCGATGAACCCAACGGACCTGCGCTACACCAAGGACCATGAGTGGGTCCGCGTCGAGGGCGATTCAGCGACGATCGGGATCACCCAGTTCGCCACCGAGCAGCTCGGGGACATCGTGTACGTCGAGCTACCGGCCGTCGGTTCATCGCTGCAACAGGGGGCGGTCTTCGGGGTGGTCGAGTCGGTCAAGGCGGTGAGCGACCTGTTCGCCCCACTGTCCGGCGAGGTGGTTGCATCCAACGATGCGTTGTCGGGCCAGCCCGAGCTCGTCAACCAGGACCCGTTCGGAACGGGCTGGATGATCCGCGTGCGCCTGGCCGATGCCGGAGAGCCGGACGCGCTCCTCGATGCGGCGGCATACGACGCCCTGAGCGCAGAGGCGTAGCCGGTCGATGCCCTACGGACCGCACACCGCGCCCGACCGGGAGCGGATGCTGACGGCGCTCGGCCTGTCCAGCGTCGACGAACTGTTTCTCGACATCCCGGAAGCACTCCGAGCCTCCCCCCTTCGACTGCCCGATCCCGAGCCCGAGCTGGAGCTCGCGACGCGCCTGCGCGGACTGGCCGCGCGGAACCGGGTTGACCTCGTCTCCTTCCTGGGCGCGGGTGTCTACCGCCACTACACGCCGGCCGCCGTGGACCAGATGCTGCTGCGCGGTGAGTGGTACACGGCCTACACGCCGTATCAGCCGGAGGTCAGCCAGGGCACGCTCCAGAGCATCTACGAATACGAATCGCTCATCGCCGAACTCGTCGGCCTGGAGATCGTGTCCGCGTCTCACTACGACGGGGCCGCGGCGACGGCCGAGGCCGCACTCATGACCTGCCGCGCGACCCGTCGTGAGCGGGTCCTGGTCAGCCACGCCGTCCATCCCCACTACCGCGAGACGATGCGGACCTACTTCGGCAGCGGCCTCCAGCTCGATGAGATCCCGCTCGTCGCCGAGGGCCCGTACGCCGGGACCACCGACCTCGATGCGCTCGAGCGGCTCCTGGGTGATCCCGAGCGGCCGGTCGCCGGTGTTCTTGCGGCACAGCCCAACTTCTACGGCCTGCTCGAGTCGATGTCGGCGATCGGCGCGCTGACCCATGCCGCCGGTGCCCTGTTCGTCGCCGTCGTGGAGCCGGTGTCGCTGGCCGTGCTCGAGCCGCCCGGTGTCTACGGCGCCGACATCGCATCCGGCGAGGGGCAGCCGCTGGGCATCGCCCCGCAGTACGGCGGCCCCTATCTCGGGATCCTCGCGTGCACCGAACCGCTCGTCCGGCAGATCCCCGGGCGCCTCGTCGGGATGACCACGGACGTCCGCGGCCAGCGCGCCTTCGTGATGACGATGCGCGCGCGCGAACAGGACATCCGGCGCGACAAGGCCGCGTCCAACATCTGCACCAATCAGGCCCTCCTGGCGCTTGCGGCCAGCATCTACCTGGCGACGATCGGACCCCACGGGCTGCGCGATGTGGCCGCAAACGGGGCGGCCCGGGCATCCGAGCTGGAGGCTGCGCTCGCGGCGCTCGGGATCGAGCGGCTGCATGCCGCGCCCTACCTGAACGAGTTTGCGATCCGCGTCCCGGATGCCCGGGCCGTGCATCGCCGCCTGCTCGACCGGGGGATCCTCGGCGGGCTGGTCCTGGCCGACGTCGAACCGACCGACCCGAGCGTCGCCGACGCCCTCCTCGTGTGCGCGACCGAGATCACCACGAGCGCCGACATCGCCCGATTTGCGACGGCCCTCGCCGACGTCCTCGGGGGGCGTTCGCCGGTGACCATCGAGGCCGCGGTCGCCATCGATGGGAGCGGTGTCTCGACCGCTGGTCGGATGGCCGGGCGATGAGCGTCACCGGCCCGCGCCTCCAGCCGACCCTGTTCGAGCGATCTCGCCCGGGCCGTGGCGGCGGCAAGATTCCACATCCGCCAAAGGACGCCCTGGACCGGATCCCGCCCGCGCATCGGCGGTCCGAGCCGCCCGCGCTCCCGGAACTGAACGAGCCAGAGGTCGTTCGCCACTACGTCAACCTGTCCCATCTCAATTTCGCCGTGGACACGGGTTTCTATCCGCTCGGCTCGTGCACGATGAAGTTCAACCCCAAGTTGAACGAGTGGGCGGCCCGGCTGCGCGGGTTCGCCGAGCTTCACCCGATGGTTCCCGACCAGGTTGCCCAGGGCACTCTGCAGCTGCTGCACGACCTGGAGTCGGCGCTTGCCGAGATCAGCGGGATGCGGGCCGTGACCCTGCAACCGGCGGCCGGCGCCCAGGGCGAACTCACCGGGATCCTCATGATCCGCGCCTACCACCGAAGCCGCGGCGACTTCGAGCGCATGGACGTGCTCGTCCCCGACTCGTCGCACGGGACCAATCCGGCGACGGCCTCCATGGCCGGCTTCCGCACGATCACGATTCCATCAGCGGCCGACGGCGGCGTGGACATCGCCGCGTTCACGTCGGCGCTCGGGCCGACGACGGCCGCCGTCATGATCACGAATCCGTCCACGCTCGGGCTCTTCGAGACGCGGATCGGCGAGTTGCTCGATGCGGTCCGCGAGGCGGGTGCGCTGGCGTATATGGATGGCGCCAACCTGAACGCGATTCTGGGTCGCTTCAAGCCCGGCGAAGCCGGCTTCGACGTCATGCACTTCAACGTCCACAAGACGTTCTCGACGCCGCACGGCGGCGGCGGCCCCGGCGCCGGGCCGGTCGGGGTGGGGGAGCGCCTGGTGCCCTTCCTGCCGGCGCCGCGCGTCCTGCGCGACGAAGACGGGTCATACCGCCTCGAGCGAACCGGAGAACGGCCGACGTCGATCGGCCGGCTCCGCTCGTTCGTGGGCAACACGGGTGTTCTCGTCCGGGCCTACGCGTACATCCTGGCCCACGGCGCCACGGGCCTGCGCGAGGTGACCGACGACGCCGTCCTGGCCGCCAACTACCTCAAGCACCGCCTCCGCGACGCCTTCGACATTCCCTACGATCGCGCCTGCAAACATGAATTTGTCGCGTCCGCGTCGACGATCAAGAAGGACACGGGGGTGCGCACGCTGGATATCGCCAAGCGGCTCATCGATTTCGGCTATCACCCGCCGACGATCTACTTCCCGCTCATCGTCGACGAGGGGATGCTGATCGAGCCGACCGAGACGGAATCGCTCGAGATGCTGGATGCGTTTGCCGACACGCTGATCGCGATCGCAGACGAGGCGCGCACGGACCCGGAGATGGTCAGGTCGGCACCGCACACCTCGCCGGTCGGCCGTCTCGACGAGGCGATGGCGGCCCGGCAGCCGAACCTGCGCTGGCGTCCCATGCGCGGCGCGGAGATGCCCTGCCCGGATTGACGAGGAGCCGAGGATGAACCTCGGCGCTCAATAAGGCGTATGGTCAGTGGGGATCGAATTCGCCTGAGCCGAGGATCGAACCGACGGACGAGCAGCGAGGCCTGACGGCCGACCCGACGAGCCCGCCATCCGACGCCGAGCTGTTGAGGCGAATCCAGGCCGACGACCTCGACGCGTTCGAGATTCTCTTCGAGCGCTACCGATCGAACGTCTTTCGGACCGCCTATGGGCTCATGGGCGATCGGGGGGCCGCCGAAGAGGTCCTGATGGACACGTTCGGGCGCGCCTACCGTCACCGCGCGGTGCTCCGCCTCGAAGTCTCGCCGCTGCCCTGGCTGAATCGGGTCGCCCTGAACCTGTGCTATTCCCGTTACGCTCGTCGCCGGTTGCTGACCCAACCCATCGACGACGGCACGGCTGCCATGCTCATGGACGGCGGAGTCCAGCCCGACGCCCTGGCCGAACACGCCGAGTTGCGGCGCTCCGTGCGGCGCGGGATCGCGGCGCTGCCCGAGAAGCAGCGCCGCGTTATCGTCCTCTACTACCTTCAAGGGCTCAGCCTGCAGGAGACGGCGACCACGCTCGAGTGTCGCCTGGGTACGGTCAAATCGCGCCTCCATTACGCAGTGCATGCGCTGCGGACCCACCTCGCAGCCGAATCGCCGGTTGATGGCGCGGCCGGAATGGCCCCGGCCTTCGAGCGGGAACCCTCATGAGCGCCGTTGAGCGCCTCAGGCGCCGAGGCGACGCCTGCCGCCAGTACCTGCCGGATGTCCTCAGGGCGGTCGAGTTGCGGCTCGACGCCGCCGGGGAATCCGGGCTGGCGGGTGTCGCCGCGGAGATGGGAGTCGCGGCTCAGGACCACGTGCGACGCTGCCGGGCGTGCCGAGCCGAGGCGACCGAGACGGCCCTCGTCCTCATCAGGATCCAGCGCTGGGCCCGCGATTCGACGCGGGTCGACGCACCGGCAGAGATGTGGCCGCGCCTGCGCGCGCGGATCGAGGCCTCGCAGCTGCGCGGCCGTGAGGCCGCGTGGCGTGCGCGTGCCAGCGTCATCGGGCTGATCACGAGCACCCTTGTCGTGGCAATGGCCGTCGGCCCGTTGACGATGTCGGGGACGGCCGCCGGGTGGGCTGCGTCGCAGGAGCCGTCGGGTCTTTCCCGTCTCGATCGATTTGTGGGTCAGATCGAGCTGCGCTACGTCCAGCAGGCCCAGCGTGTTGCCATTCGGCCGTCCGCGACCATCGAGATCGGTGCGACCTCCGGACAGCGATGGTTGCCGGATGGAATCAGGCCAGAAGCCAAGGAGGTGAGTCCGACACAGTCGACGGGTCGAACCCGTGACGTGAGTTGACACGTATGGGCTCGGTCCGCATAGTACCGGGCAGCGCAGACGCCGCTGCTCACCCGTGCGCGCAAAACCCCCGTTTCCGACGAGTACCACTCGGTGTCGGGCGGAGGACGCCGCCGGAGCGGTTGTCTGGAGAGTGGGAGATGGCGAGAGCCACATTGGAGGATCATTGATGCGGAAACGTCTCTTCGGCCTGCTTGCGACCACGGCGATCGTGTTCGCAGCGTGCCAGGGTGCGGCGACCCCTTCGCCGACCACGGGGGCGACCCCGCCACCGGCCACGCCGGAGATCACGCCCACGCCGCCCGACGAGGTCGAGCTGTTCAACAGTGAGTACGCCTCGAAGGTTGAGGCCGGGACCGACGGCGGCACTCTGATCATCGGCGACTGGCAGGAAGCCACCCAGTTCAACCCGTTCTACCTGGGCCAGGTCACCGAGGCCAACGTCGCGTCCGCGGTGTGGGCCAGCCTGATCGTCGCCGCGCACGACTACAAGTACCTTCCGGATCTCGCGGCCGATATCCCGACGACCGACAACGGCGGCGTCAAGGTTCCCGGTGACGGCGGCGACGCCATGACGATCACCTGGAAGCTGCGCGACGGCCTGAAGTGGTCGGACGGGGCTCCGCTGACCTGCGACGACTTCAAGTACGCGTGGGAGTGGGTCCTCGATCCGGAGAATGTCGGCGTCATCACCCAGGGATACGAGGACATCACGGCATACGACTGCGCGTCGCCGACCGAGATCGTCCAGCACTGGAAGACGATCTACTCGTCGTACCTGACCTTCCAGGTCGCTCCGCTCCCGCGGCACTTCCTCTCGAAGATCGCGGTGGCCGACCAGGTCGCCGGCGCCGGCATGCGGCCGGATGAGATTGTCAGCCTGCCCGTGTCCGGTGCGTTCAAGTTCCAGAGCGTCACCCCCGGTCAGGACCTGCGCCTCGAGCGCAACACCAACTACACGAGCACGATCTCGGGCAAGGCGGCCCACCTCGACACGCTCATTTTCAAGTGGTACACGGATGCCGACGCGATGATCGCCGGCTACCGCGGCAATGAGGTCGACTTCGCGACCGACCTGCAGGACTCCGACCTCGTCAAGGTCACCGATCTCGGCGACCAGGTGTCGGCCATTCCGGCCCTGCTCTACGAGTTCTGGCGCCCGAACTGGTCGGCGCTCGGCGACTTCGACGCGGCAACCAACGTTGGTGGCTGCTCGCAGAACTCCGCCGTGACCGATCGTGGTGCGCTCTGCCCGGTCGCCGATCCGGCGGTCCGGCAGGCCGTGTCCACGGCCATCGACAAGGCCGCCATCAACGAGCGCCTGCTGGGCAATTCGGTCCAGCTGGCCAACACGAACATCCTGCCCGGCCTGTGGTATTTCTCGGATCAGCCGGCCGCGGCGTACGATCCCGAGAAGTCGAAGGCGACCCTCGAGGCCGCCGGTTGGGTCGACGGCGACGGCGATGGCGTTCGCGAGAAGGACGGCATCCGCCTGAAGATCGAGCTGTGCACCACCAATCGCCAGGTGCGCATCGACACGCTGACCCTCGGGGCGGCGTGGCTCCGGGACGTGGGCATCGAAACGGTCGTGAACGCGGTGTCGCCGGCGGATATCTTCGCCGATTACAACGAGTCCACCCGCGAGACGCCGTGCGTCCTGGCGCACAGCAACTTCGACATCGCGGAGCACGCGTTCTCGTCGTCGTTCGACCCGAACAGTGGCTTCTCGACGTACCACAGCTCGCAGCTGAACCCCAACGGCGGGAACGACGCTTCCGTCAAGAGCACCGATCTCGATACGGCCCTCGAGGCCGTCCGGGACAACGTCGACTTCACCGTCATTCGTGACGCGATGGAGACGTTCCAGGTGATCTACGTTCGGGACATCATCGAAATCCCGCTGTACTACCGCAAGAACGTCGAGCTCCATGCTCCGAAGATCGGGAACTTCTTCGCGAACCCGACCCAGGCCGGCCCGACGTGGAACGCGGTGGACTGGTTCGTCAAGGGGTAGGCAGGTCCAGCTGACCTCGACGGGGTCAGATCGACCGCTCAAGCGATACCTGACTCGGGGCGCCCGCCACGCGGGCGCCCCGAGTCGTATCCTCGTCGGGTCGCCGGCGCGACCTCGGGGACCTTGTCCAAGGCCTCATCAAACGGTGGTGGTCCGATGACGAAGTACATCATCCGACGCATGATCCAGGCGATCCCCGTCCTGTTCGGGATCACCATCGTCGTGTACGGCATCCTCCTCGCCGCCCCTGGTGGCCCGACGGCCAAGTTCAACCAGAACCCGCGGATCACCGAGGAGATCAAGGAAAAGTTCAAGAAAGCCTGGGGCCTGGATCAGCCCATCCCGGTGCAGTACTGCCGCTGGATGGGCTTCTGCAATCCTGAGAACGTGGGCCTGCAGGTCTTCATCGGCGAGACCGGGTGGCCAAACTTCCTGCCCACCCCGATCAGCGGCGCCACCAACGGCGTGCTCCACGGGGACTTCGGGTTCTCCATCTCGAGCGGTGAGCTGGTGAACACGCGGATCGTGCGGGCGGCGCTGCCAACCCTGATCCTGGCCGGTGTGGCCCTCTTCGTGTGGCTCGTCGTGGCGATTCTGATGGGGGTCTATGCGGCCATTCACCGCTACTCGCTGTTCGACCAGGCCGCGACCGTCTTCGCCTACGTCGGGTTCGCCATGCCCACGTTCTGGCTGGGGATCATGCTCATCTTTCTGTTCAGCGGTCCCGGCCTCAACATCCTGCCGGCGGGAGGCATGACCGAAACGAGGCTGTCGCCGCCGTTCGGGAGCGATGAGTACTGGGTCTACTTCGGCCAGAAACCGCTCGAGGCCCTGTCGGACGTGGGCTGGCACCTGATCCTGCCCGTGTTCACGCTCGTCGTCGTCAACATCGCCGGCGATTCCCGGTTCGTGCGCGCCAGCATGCTCGAAGCGCTGAACCAGGACTACGTGCGCACCGCCAAGGCCAAGGGCCTGCCTGGCCGGACGGTCACGTTCAAGCACGCGCTGCGCAACGCGATGCTGCCGGTCGTCACCAACATCGGCCTGGAGATCCCGTTCCTGTTCACGGGTGCGATCGTGACCGAGACGATCTTTTCGTGGCCGGGAATCGGGCGGTTGACGATCGCCGCGACGAACCAGTTCGACTATCCGGTGCTCATGGGCGTCCTGCTGATCTCCGCGACCCTCGTGGTCCTGGCCAACCTGCTCGCCGACGTGGCGTACGCGGTGATCGATCCGCGGATCAAGTTCTGAGGGCCGCGATCCCATGACTGATTCACGGAAGCCACAGGGTGCGGTTGCGTCCGATCTCGTTCGGCGGGCCGAAGAGGCCGGCCAGGACTACGAGGTTGGCCTCGAGTCGCTCAGCCAGATGCAGCTGGCCTGGCGCAAGTTCAAGGGCCACCGCCTCGCCCTGCTCGGCCTGACCATCCTCGGCATCCTCATCGGGGTGGCCGTCCTTGGACCGTTGCTCCTGCCGTATAACTTCGCGACGATCCCGCTCCCGGACAAGATCGTCTACGAGGGGCGGCCCCCCTCCGCGGAGCACTTCTTCGGCGAGACGGGCGGTCTCCAGCGCGATGTCTTCCGGCTCGTGGTCAACGGCGCGCGCACCTCGCTGTTCATCGGCTTCTCGAGCATGTTCATCGGGGTGGTCATCGGGACGATCGTCGGCTCGATCGCCGGATTTGTCGGCGGGTTTGTCGACAACTTCCTGATGCGGATCGTCGACGTCATGCTCAGCCTGCCGGTGCTCTTCGTCATCCTCGTCGCCAGCCGGTTCTTCGGCAACGGCAACGTCATCCTGATCGTGGTCATCTTCGGGCTGTTCAGCTGGATGGGGATCTCACGCCTCGTGCGCAGCCAGTTCCTGTCGATCCGGGAGCGGGAGTTCGTCGAGGCGGCGCGCGCTGTCGGGGTCACCGATCGGCGGATCATCTTCCGGCACATCCTGCCGAACGCGTTCTCGCCGATTGTCGTGTCGAGTTCACTGATCGTGGCCGGCAACATCATCGGGGAGGCCTTCGTCAGCTTCCTCGGGTTCGGTGTCAACCCGACGACCCCCACGTGGGGCAACATCCTCAGCAACGCCCTGACGTTCATTCCGCTCGGCAACTGGTGGTGGCCGCTCTTCCCCGGCATGGCGATCATCCTGACCGTCCTCGCGGTGAACTTCATTGGCGACGGCCTGCGCGACGCCTTCGACCCGAGGTCGCGCGCATGACCGAGACGATCAGCGCAACGCCGCCGCTCGGCGCGCCACCGGATCGCGACACCCTGTTGGAGGTGCGCGACCTGCGAACCTACTTCCGGGTCCTCGACGGAACGGTCCCGGCGGTTGACGGCGTTTCCTTCTCGGTCGGGCGCGGCAAGACGATCGGCATCGTCGGCGAGTCGGGCTCCGGCAAGAGCGTGACCGCCCTCACGATCATGCGGCTGCTCGACATCCCGCCCGCCGAGATCGGCGCCGAATCGGAGGTCTGGTTCGACGGACGCGAGATTCTGCGCATCCCGCTCAACGTCATGCGCAAGGTCCGCGGCAAGGACATGGCCATGATCTTCCAGGAGCCGCTGACCAGCCTCAATCCGGTCTTCACGATCGGGGAGCAGATCGCGGAACAGGTCAGGCTGCACCTGAAGACGAGCGGCAGGGAGGCGACCGACCGATCCATCGAGGCCCTTCGGCTGGTCGGCATCCCGAGCCCGGAATCACGGATCAAGCAGTTCCCGCACGAGATGTCGGGCGGCATGCGCCAGCGCGTGATGATCGCCATGGCGCTGTCCTGCGAGCCGAAGCTGATCATCGCCGACGAGCCCACCACGGCGCTCGACGTGACGATCCAGGCCCAGATCCTGGAATTGCTCAAGGCGATCCAGCAGCGGACCGGATCGGCGCTCATGCTGATCACCCACGATCTGGGCGTCGTCGCCGAGATGGTCGACCACGTGGTCGTCATGTACGCCGGCCAGGTCGTCGAACAGGGGACGGTCGAGGAGGTGCTGCTCGACCCCCGCGCACCGTACACGATGGGCCTTCTCGAGTCGATTCCCAGCGTCGAGAAGCGAGGCGGCCGGCTGTCCGTCATCAAGGGCGTCGTGCCCTCGCCGTTCAACCTGCCGCCGGCGTGTCGCTTCGAGCCCCGCTGTCCGTACGCCTGGGACCTGTGCCACGAGGAGGCTCCGCCCCTCTCCCGGGTCGGGAGCGCGGACCGGCTGGCCCGGTGTCATCTCCACACCAGCGCCGGAGACAGCCGCCGGGGGGCCGCCCTGCAGCAGCACATCGACGCGATGCGTGTCGGCGGCACGATCAGGGATGCGCCGGCATGAGTCCAGTTGCCCGGGCCGCGGCCCGATGACCGAGATGACCACGTCCACGACGCCGATGGCGGCCGGTGAGCCTCTCGTGCGGGTCAAGGGCCTCAAGAAGCACTTCCCGATCCACGGTGGACTGCTCAGGCGACAGGTGGCCACGGTCTATGCCGTGGACGGCGTCGATTTCGACGTCCAGCCCGGCGAGATCTTCAGCCTCGTCGGCGAGTCCGGTTGCGGCAAGACGACCCTGGGCCGGTCGCTCCTGCGACTCGTGGAGCCGACCGCCGGGACCGTCACGTTTCGCGGTCGCGACGTCACGGGCCTCCCGGCGGGCGAGCTGCGTGCCCTGCGGCGAAAGATGCAGATCATCTTCCAGGACCCGTTCGGATCGCTCAACCCGCGCATGCCGATCAGCGACATCATCGGCGAGGGCCTGCTGGCCCAGGGCCTGACCGACCGGAAGACCCGCGACTCCAAGGTGGAGGATGCCCTGGAGACGGTTGGTCTGCGACGCGAGTACACGCGGCGCTATCCCCACGAATTCTCGGGTGGCCAGCGCCAGCGGATCGGGATCGCCCGCGCCCTGGCCCTCGAACCCGAGTTCGTGGTCTGCGATGAGCCCGTCAGTGCGCTGGACGTGTCGATCCAGAGCCAGGTCCTCAATCTGCTCCTCGACCTTCGCCGGGACTTCAATCTGACGTACCTGTTCATCAGCCACAACCTGAGCGTCGTCCAGTACTTCAGCGACCGGGTCGGGGTCATGTACCTCGGCCGGATCGTGGAGCTGGGGACCGTCGCCGAGTTGTACCGGAACGCCCGTCACCCCTACACGATCGCCCTCCTCTCGGCGATCCCCGAGCCCGATCCTCGCCGGCGCAAGAAACGCCTCGTCCTGACCGGCGACGTCCCGTCGCCCGTGGCTCCGCCACCGGGGTGCCGGTTCAACACCCGATGCTGGCTGCGCGAGAAGCTGGGCAATCCCGAACGTTGCGTGACCGAGGAGCCGGAACTGCGGGTCCTCCAGTCCGGCCACCAGGTGGCCTGCCATTTCGCCGAGGACGTCACCTCAGCCGCGGTCGTTGCGGTCGCCGCCAGCCAGCCGGCGATCGCGCCGGCCGCTTCCGAACCGGCGTGACGGCGTCTCGCACCGCGCGGCGTGCGAGATCGTCGAGCGTCCCGCTGGTCCTTGCCGTGGTCCTCGCCGTGCTCGTGGCCGCCTGTGGATCAAGCACCACGCCGGGTCCCAGCGCAAGCGCCGCACCGGACGGAAGCGCCGTGCCGAAGCCGTCACGATGGCCGGGGACGGCGGTCCTCGCCGTCATCAAGCTCGGTGGCATCGACGGCGAGATCGCCAAGGCGGGCCGCGATTTCATCACGGCCGCCGACGCGAGCGACGTGACGGCCATGTGGGGTGCCGCGGACGGCCTCATCCCGGTTCTCAGCGACCTCACGCTGAGCGTGGATCACCTCGCCGAGTGGGACGAGACTGCGGTCCTGGCCGGCCACCTCCGGACGGCCTATCCCCTGATGCTCGAAGGGGCGACCCAGCTGCGCGATTCGATCACGGCAGGTGACGCGAACGGCGTGGAAGAGGGAAGCCGCAAGCTCGCTCAGGGTTTGACCGCGTACGCACCGGCACGAGCGATTCTCGCCGAGCTCGTCCCCGAGGCGCTTCTGCAGCAGCGAAACCTGAACCTCTAGTCGCCTGCCGACGGGAAGGCGGGCGTCAGGTCGGGCGTGCGTCAGGTCCGGCAGCCCTCAGGTGGGATGGCCGATGCTGGCCAGATTGGCCTCACCCGCCGCGCCCCGAAAATGACAGGCGCACTCGTGATGCTCCTCGCCCAGCCGGATCAGGGGCGGCTCGTCGGTGGTGCAGATGCTCGGCCCGCCGAGCGAATCGCGGAGCTGGCAGCGAGGGTGGAAGTGGCAGCCGGAGGGCGGATTGACCGGCGACGGAACATCGCCGGTCAGGATGATTCGGTGCCGCGTGAGTTCGGGATTGGGAACCGGAATCGCCGACAGGAGGGCCTGCGTGTACGGGTGCTCCGGATCCCGGAACAGCTGGCGCTGCTCGGCGACCTCGACGATCTTGCCCAGGTACATCACGGCCACGCGATCCGAGATGTGTTCGACCACGCCCATGTTGTGAGCGATGAACAGGTAGGTCAGTCCAAGCTCGCGCTGGAGCGACTTCAGCAGGTTGAGCACCTGCGCCTGGATGGACACATCCAGGGCTGAAACCGGCTCGTCGCAGACGACGAGGTCCGGCTCGAGCACGAGGGCACGAGCGATCCCGATCCGCTGGCGCTGCCCGCCCGAGAACTCGTGGGGATAGCGGCGCGCGTGGTAGCTCGCCAGCCCCACGAGGTCCATCATCTTCCGGACCTTCTGTCGGCGCTCCTGCGCAGTGCCCAGGCCGTGGATCCGCAGGCCGTCGCCGATACTGTCGGCAATCGGCGTGCGCGGATCCAGGCTGGCGTACGGATCCTGGAAGATGATCTGCATTCGGCGCCGGTAGGGTTTGAGGGCCGCGCCCTTGAGCTTCGTGATGTCGTCGCCGTCGACGCGAACCGTTCCCGAGGTCGGGTCCAGGAGGCGAAGCAGGAGCCGCCCGACGGTGGTCTTGCCACAACCGGATTCGCCGACCAGGCCGAGTGTCTCCCCCCGGCGAATGTCGAAGCTCACGCCGTCGACCGCCTGGACCGTCCCGATCGTTCGCTGGAGGACGCCGCCCTTGATCGGGAAGTGTTTGAACAGGTCACGAACTTCGACCAGGGCGTGGCCGGCGCCGGCCGGTCCAGCCGCGGCCCGCTCGCCGGGCTTCGGAGCGTTCGCAGGGGTCATGACGACCCGTCCGTGCGCCGGTCGAGCGGCGGCTCCATGATCCGCCCCGCCGCGTCGTGATAGAGCCAACAGCGCACCTCGTGGCCGTCGGACAACGGCAGGAGGCGCGGATGCGTGTCCAGCGCGATCCGCACGTCGTGCTCGGTTCGGGCGGCGCAGCGCGGGGCGAACCGGCAACCCTGGGGCAGGTCGATCAGGTTCGGGACACCGCCCGGGATCACGGCAAGGTCGTCCTTGATCTCGCCGACGACGGGAATCGAGCCGATCAGGCCCCGGGTGTAGGGGTGGGCGGGCTCCCGGAACATCGTCCGGACGTCCGTCTGCTCGACGATCTCGCCGGCATACATGACCGCCACGCGGTCGCACATCTCGGCGACCACCCCGAGGTCGTGGGTGATGAGGATGATCGCCGTGCCGGTCTCGTCGCGGAGGGTGCGCATCAGGTCGAGGATCTGGGCCTGGATCGTCACGTCGAGCGCGGTCGTGGGCTCGTCGGCAATGAGCAGCTCGGGCTCGCAGGCGAGGGCCATCGCGATCATCACTCGCTGGGCCATGCCGCCCGACATCTCGTGCGGGAACGATGCCAGCCGTCGTTCCGGATCGGGGATCCCGACCATGCGCAGCAGCTCCAGCGCCCGCGACCGGGCGACCTTGCGCTTCATGCCGCGGTGAATCTCGAGGACCTCGCCGATCTGGCGACCGACATCCCAGACCGGGTTCAGCGAGCTCTGCGGCTGCTGGAAGATCATGCTGATCCGATCACCACGCAGTTCGCGCATCTCATTGGCCGAGAGTTCGAGCAGGTTCCGCCCGTCGAACATGATCTCGCCGGCATCGATCCGCCCCGGCGGACCCACCAGGCGCATGATCGACAGGCTGGTCACGCTCTTGCCGCAGCCGGACTCGCCGACGAGGCCCATGATCTCGCCCCGGTCGACGTGGAAGTCGATGCCGTCGACGGCGCGCACGACGCCGTCGCGAGTGTGGAAGGACGTCTGCAGGCCACGCACCTCGAGGATCCGCCCGCCGCCGCGGGGGCGGCTTCGACGGGGGCGCTCGCCGGCAGCCGCCGGCGCGGCGATGTCCTCCACGGTCGCGGACTCTGCGTCTGGGCCGGTCATCGGTTCAATCGCGGATCCAGGGCGTCGCGGAGGCCGTCGCCGAGGAGATTGAACCCCAGGACGGTCAGGGTGATGGCGAGGCCCGGTGCGAGGATGATGTGGGGGGCCAGGAAGAGCTGATTCCGCTCGAGCGCGATCATCGAGCCCCATTCGGGCGTCTCCAGGTTGCCGATGACGCCGACGAACGCGAGGGCGGCGATCTCGAGGACGGCCCCACCAATGCCGAGCGTCGCCTGGACGATCAACGGCGTCATCGAGTTGGGGAGCACCCGCCGCAGCAGGATCCCCGACGTCGATTCGCCGAGCGCCTGGGCCGCCGTGACATAGTCGGCCTCGCGGGTCGAGAGGACCGAAGATCGGACGATCCTGGCATAGACGGGGATCGACACGATTCCGATCGCCAGGAGGGCGTTGATGAGGCCCTGGCCGAGGGCGGTCACGATGATGATCGCCAGGAGCAACGAGGGGAAGGCCAGGAGCACGTCCATGATCCGCATCATGATGTTGTCCAGCCAGCCTCCCGCATAACCCGCGACGGCGCCGATCATCGTGCCGAACAGGATTGCGAGGCCGATCGCGGTGAACCCCACCGTGAGCGACGTCTGGGTCCCGAAGACGACCCGGCTGAATACGTCGCGAAAATTGCCGTCCGTGCCGAAATAGTGCTCCGGTTCCGTCTCGGGGCAGCCGAACGCATGGATGCACGGCGCCGATCGCTTGGCCACGCCCTCCTCGAACCCGAGCAGCGTCTGGGTGGGGTCATGGGTCGCGATGAGCGGGGCGAAGACGGCCATCGCCACGAGGAGGGTCAGGATCGCCAGGCCGACGATCGCCGAGCGTTGACGCAGGATGCCGCCCAGGGTGTCGCGCCACAGGCTGGCCGGATGTGTCGCGGCGAGCGGATCGGCCGTGACCATGGCGGGGGAGTCATTGGATGCCGTCATCGCAGGCGGACCCGTGGGTCGAGGTAGGTGTACGAGATGTCGACGATCAGGTTGACCCCGACGTAGATGAACGCGATCACGATCGTGAAGCCCTGGATCACCACGTAGTCGCGGCCGGTGATCGCCTCGTAGACGCTGCGACCCACGCCTGCCAGGTTGAACACCGTCTCGGTCAGGATGGCGCCCGACAGCAGGGCTCCCAGTTGCAGGCCGATCACCGTGACCACGGGTAGCAGCGCATTCCGGGTGGCGTGGCGCAGGACGACCGTCCGCTCACGGAGCCCCTTGGCCCGGGCCGTTCGAACGTAGTCCTGGCCGAGCACCTCGAGGAGGCTCGACCTGGTGATCCGGGCAATGATCGCCAGGGGGATGGTCCCGAGGGCGACGGCCGGCAGGATCAGGTGGCGGAGGGCGTCGCCCAGGGCCGCCCATTGACCGGTGATCAGCGACGTCAGCACGAAGAAACCCGAGAAGAAGTCGAGCAGCGCGCGGAGCGGGCCGTCGAGCGACTCCAGGCCGAAGGTCGTGGCGAGCGGGACGACGGCGATCCCGGAGCTCAATCGCCCTGAGGGCGGCAGGGACAGAGGGGTGTCCTTGAGCACGAGGGCGAACACGAATGCCAGGCTGAGACCGAGGACGAACACGGGAATCGACACGCCGAGGTTGGCGAAGGCCATCGTCCCCACGTCGACGGCGGAATTGCGCCGATAACCCGAGATGAGACCCAGCGGGATGCCGACCAGCATCGCGAGGGCGAGGGCAAGGATCGTGAGTTCGATCGTCGCCGGCAGGCGCTCGATGAGCAGCGTCGCGACGGGGCGCGAGAACTTGATCGAATCGCCGAGGTCCCCTCGCGCGAGGCCGCCGAGATAGGCTGCGAACTGGTTGTCGAGGAGGGTTGCCGGAATATCCGCCGGCCGGAACTGCAGCTCTCGATCCTCTCGGTAGAGGCCGGGCACGATCGCCTTGTCCAGTCCGTACCGCTTGATGAACGGTTCACAGACCGCGTCCGTCGCGCGCTCGCCGAGGACCGCTCGGCACGGGTCGCCTGCGATGAGGCGCGACGTGGCGAACACGATCAGGACGATCCCGAAGAGAACCGGGATGGTCACGATCAGGCGGCGGAGGATGAACTGGATCATCGCTGCGACGTCACCGTGTTCGGGGGCTGGTCAAACGTTGGGCGTCGGTCGCCGTGGGCGGGATAGGGAACGAGGGCGCCGTGGATACGGCGCCCTCGTTCTCGTACTGCGAACGAAAGGTCAGCTGGCCGGCGGCGGCGGGTTGAGGAACCCACCGAACAGGCCTGGGAAGTACTCGAAGGCGCCGGAACGGCCCTTGTGGAGCGGATGGTTGGCGTCCCACTGCAGGGCGTAACTGACGACGACGTCGTTGGCGTCGAGGTCGGCTCCGTCGTGGAACTTGACACCGTCGCGGAGGGTGCAGGTCCACACCGTGAGATCGGCGTTCGAGGTGCACTCCGTGGCCAGGGACGGGATGGCCTTGGTGCCACCGACTTCATAGCCATAGAGCGATTCGTTGATCTGCTCGCACGCGCGAAGCGTCTCGCCGTCCGACTCGTCTCCACAGTAGAGGCTGAGCGGCTCGGCATTCTGCATCCAGACGAGCGTGTCGCGACCGCCCGGATCGACCACCGAGAACAGCTCCGTGCTGAGCGGCGAGGCGTGGGCGCCCGTGACGTCGGCGAGGAAGGCGGTCCCGGATCCACCGTGGATCATGACGACCGCCGGAACGTACTCCTTGATCAGGTTGTTCGCGGTTCCGTACGCGGCGGCCCGATCGGCGTCTGCCGACGCGGAACCACCCTCCTGGATTGCGGCCGCAACATCGTCGAACGGCTTCCCGAACTTCACGCCCGAGCCGGGCCCGAAGTGGTAGTCGAGGAAGTTCGACGTATCCGGGTAGTCGGCGCCCCAACCGAGCAGGAAGATCCCCTCGAGGGTTCCTGCGCTGTTGGCGTCGAGGAATGCCCCGGACTCCTGGAGTTCCGGCGTGGCGATGATGCCGAGGTTGTTCTTGAGCTGCTGCGAGACCTCGGTCGCGATCTGCGGCGGATCCGGCAGGTAGCCGCGAACCGCGGCGCGGAACTGGATCTTCGTGGTGAGGGTCGTGATGCCCTCTTCGGCCATCCCTTCGGCAAGCAGCGCCTTGGCGGCCGTCGCGTCGAAGGTGTAGTAGTCGTTGCCTTCGCAGCCGAACGGGATCGCGCACGGCGTGAAGTGGCTGGCCACCTCCGAGCCGGGCGGGTAGAAGTTGTCGACGATCCGCTGTCGGTCGACGCCCATGGCGATCGCCTGGCGGATCTTCTGGTTCGTCCATGGCTTGATCGTGGTGTTGAAGCCGAGGTACAGGGTGTTCAGCCCCTCGCGCTCGAAGAACGCCAGGCTCCCCGAGTTCTTGATGGTCTCGATGTCGTCGGCACCCGGGTTGTCGATGCCGTCGACGGCGCCGGACTGGAGCTCGAGGAGCCGCTGGGCCGCTTCGTCGCTCCAGCGGAACTCGACATTCGGCGCAAGGGCCTTCTCGCCCCAGTAGCCGTCAAAGGCCTCGAGGACGAGGCGGCTGCCGCGATCCCACGCCTTCAGCTTGTACGGACCGGTTCCGTTCGGCTGGTCGAGAATTGAGCCGTCGCCCATGTGGGCCGCGATGTAGTCGGAGTCCTGGATCCCGAAGGCGCTGAACGCGATCTTCGCCAGGAATGCGACGTCCGGGGCGCACAGCTGGAACTCGACGGTCTTGGCGTCGATGGCGGTGACCTTCTTGAAATTGCCGGTGTAGTCGCCGACACCGCACGGGGCCTCGCCCGTCTCCGGGTAAGCCAGGCCGTCGTACGGTGCGGCGGACGTAACGGGTGTCGCGTCCGGCGGGGCCGTCGGCGTGCTCGGGCTGGGCGTCGCGGCGCCCGTACAGGCGGCGAACACAAGCGTCGCGATGCCCACCAGGGCAAGCCGCGACGTCCACCTCGATGGATGTGACATGCGCTGAACTCCTCCTTCTCATTCGCCAGATCCCCGACGCTGCCGGTCCTCGATAGGCGCGCGGATACTTCCGGGCATGCGGCGAACCGCCGTGTCCGGGTGCGCGGAGCCTAGCACCGTCATCGGTGCTCTGCCACCCACAATCTTGGTACGCTCCGGCAGACCGGCGGGTTCGACGGGAGCCGCTATGCTCGCGACGTGAACAGCCTGCGGCTCGCGCTGGCCCAGATCGCCCCGGAGCTCGGTGAACTCGGCCAGAACCTCGAGCGTCACCATGCGCTTCTGGGAGAGGCGCGTGGTGCCGGGGCGGGCCTGATCGTGTTCCCGGAACTGGGCCTCACCGGCTACCTGCTACAGGACCTGGCCGCCGAAGTCGCGATGCGCCTCGACGACCCGCGCCTGACACGGCTGGCCAAGGCGACGTCCGGCATGTCGGCGGTGGTGTCCTTCGTCGAGGAATCGGCAGATCATCGCCTCTTCATCAGCGCCGCACTGCTGGAGGACGGGGCGATCCGCCACGTTCACCGCAAGCTCTACCTGCCCACCTACGGCCTGTTCGACGAGCGACGCTTCTTCGCCGCGGGCGATTCCCTGCGGGCAACGCCGTCGCGCCTGGGGATCGGGCTGGGGATCGCGGTGTGCGAGGACTTCTGGCACCTGTCGGTCCCGGCCCTCCTGGCTCTTGACGGCGCCCAGCTGCTCATCAACGTCTCGTCCTCGCCCGGCCGGGACCTGGCGGCAACGAACGAGGTGGGCCTCGGAACGGCGTCGTCGTGGCGGTCGCTCATGCGCACCTACGCGCAGCTGACGACATCGTTCGTGGTGTTCTGCAATCGGGTGGGAGTCGACGAATCGATCTCCTTCTGGGGCGGTTCCGAAGTCATCGCACCATCCGGCCAGGCCGTGCTGAGCGCCCCGTTGTACGACGAGGGCCTGTTCACCGTGGACATCGCGCTGGCCGACATCCGGCGCGAACGGATCGCCCTGCCGCTCCTCAGGGACGAGCGTCCCGAGCTCGTCGTGCGCGAGTTTGGGCGGATCGTGTCCGAACGGGCGGGATTGGCCGACGACACGACGGCGGAGGCGGGGTCCGGGCCAGGCCTGGACAGTGCCCCGGAGCCGGCTCGATGAGCGAACGCACACCCGCGATGGACGGCGCTGGTGGCGACCAGGATCGGGGGTTCGAGCTCCCGCCCGAACTGGCCATCGACACCGATGTGGCCCGCCGGGTCATGGCCGACTTCATTCGCGGCCAGCTCCGCCAGGCCGGGTTCGAGCGGGCGGTCCTCGGCCTGTCCGGGGGGATCGACTCCGGACTGGTGGCCTACCTGACGGCCGAGGCGATCGGGCCCGAACGGCTCCTGTGCGTGCTCATGCCGTATCGGACCTCGTCGCCGGCTTCGAGGTCGGACGCTGAGACCGTTGTGGAGCGGCTGGGCTGCGCGTCGGAGGTGGTCGACATCAGCCCGATGGTGGATCCGTTCTTCGAGGGTCAGCGCGAGGCCAGTGCCCTTCGCCGCGGCAACGTCATGGCCCGGATGCGGATGACCGTTCTGTACGACCGGTCGGTGACGTGGGGCGGGCTGGTCGTCGGCACCGGCAACAAGACCGAAGCGCTCATCGGGTACACGACGCTGTTCGGCGACTCGGCGTGCGCGTTCAACCCGATCGGCGATCTGTACAAGAGCCAGGTCCGCCAGGTTGCAGCGGCGATCGGCGTGCCCGACGCCATCATCCGGAAGGCGCCCTCGGCCGACCTGTGGCCCGGCCAGACCGACGAGGCAGAGGCGGGGTTCGCCTACCCGGAGCTGGACCGGTTGCTGTTCTGGCGGATCGACAAGCGGCGGTCGACCGAGGAGCTCGTGGCCATGGGGTTCGACGGCGCGTGGATCGAGCGGGTCGATCGGATGGTGGCCGGGTCGGAGTTCAAGCGCCAGGTCCCGCCCGTCGCAAAGCTCGGTCCGCGGACCGCCGGAGTCGACTACCTCTATCCACGGCGGCGGCCTGGAGCCGCGCGACGTTGAGCGCTCCCACGGAAGCCGTGCGCGGGCGCCTGTATGTCGTCGCCACACCGATCGGCAATCTGGGCGACGTGACCCTGCGCGCCCTCGAGGTCCTTGCCGCGGTGCCGCTCATCGCGGCCGAGGACACCCGACACTCCCGGCGGTTGCTCGATCGGCACGGCCTGACCACGAGGATGGTGAGTTTTCACGCGGGCAGTGGGCCGGCGCGCCGGGAGCAGCTGCTCGACCACCTCCGGGCCGGGTCCGACCTCGCGATGATCACCGATGCCGGGACGCCCGGGGTCAGCGATCCCGGCGACGACCTCGTCCGCGCGTGGGCCGCCGAGGACGGCGTGGTTGTGCCAATTCCCGGCGCATCGGCCGTGCTCGCCGCGGTCGCCGCCAGCGGGATCGCCGGCCCGCGCTGGGCCTTTGAGGGGTTCCTCCCGCGATCCGGACGGGATCGACGCGAGCGGCTTGCGCGCATTGGCGCCGATGACCGTGCCACGGTGCTGTTCGAGGCGCCGGGACGTGTGGCGGCGACCCTGGCCGATCTCGCCGCAGCGTGCGCGGATGGCCGGCCCGGTGCCGCATGCCGGGAGCTGACCAAGATCCATGAAACGGTCGAGCGCGGATCGCTCGGGGAGCTGGCGGCGCGGGCTCGGGACGGTGCAATCCCGCCCCGCGGAGAGTTCGTGCTCATCGTCGGGCTAGCGGCACGCTCCCTGAACGCGGCCAGCGACGCGGGCCAGGAGACGGACGAGCGCCTGAGGATCGCGCGTGCCGAGGTGGACCGTCTCATCGCGACCGGCGCCGGGCGGGCCGAGGCAGCGCGAACCGTGGCCGCCGCCACCGGTCTGCCCCGTCGCGCGTTGTACAGTCCCGCAACCTGACGGGCGCGACCCGGCGGCGAGGAGGGGTCGCGCCGCCGGGTCAGGGGTGAAAGACGTCAGGCCGCGACGGCGGCCCCCGCGTCGTCAGTGAGCGGCTCATCGGCGGGTACCGCATCGGCGTCGGCATCCCCCTCCGACCCTGGTTCAACGCCGAGGTGCGTCGCCTGGGCCACGAGAGCTTCTGCGGCGGACTCGGCCGCGTAGTCCTTCTTCCGACGACCCGACAGCATCTCGACGCTGCCGGCGACGACCTCCGTCTTCCAGTGGCGCAGACCGCGATCGTCGTCCCAGCTCCGCGTCTGGATTCGTCCCTCGAGCGCGACCTGCTGCCCCTTCCCGAGGTAGCGACCGCAAATCTCGGCGAGGCGATCCCACGTCACGATGTTGTGGTACTCGGCGCGCTCCTTGCCGGCGCCGGCGTATTCGTTCGTCGCCAGGCTGAACTGGGTGACCGTCTTGCCGCTGGCGAGGCTGCGCATCTCGGGGTCGCGGGTCAGGCGGCCGGTCAACAGGACCTTGTTCACGTCGACAGTGCTCCTTCCTGGTCGGCCGACGGGAATCGGGCCGACCCTGCGTCCGGCGGGCGTTGATCGGCAGGCAGGAGCAACCCTAGTCCGGAGCGATCTACGGCCCATTACCGCGGAGTTGTCCGGCAGGTTCCGTGTCACCAACAGCGCTCGACGGTCCGCCGACGACGCTCCGACGCGTCAGGGAGCCGGAGTCGCCGGACTGGGGCTCGGGGTGGGGTGGGTTGGCGGTGGCTGGGGCGGGGCCTGTGGCGCATTGGGCTGGGGGGACGGTTCGGGCGGGATTGTCGGCTCGGCGGTGGGCGCTGGCGGGATTGTCGGCTCGGCGGTCGGCGGTGCGGGCGTTGGCGGGGCGGTTGGCTCGGCGGGCGGCTCGGCGGTCGGCGCCGGTGCGGGCGGCGGCGGTGCGGGCGGCGGCGGTGCGGGCGGCGGCGGTGCGGGCGCGAGGCAATTGCCGACGCCCGACCCACCACCCCTGGTCGCCGACGGGGGAACCGCGAATTCGGCGGCCGGCAGGGTTCCCGACGGGGGAAAGAGCTTCGCGGCCAGCGCCCTGATTCCGGCGACGTCCGGGACCTGGATCGATCCTCGGGCGTCGAACCTGGAATGGACGAGCGGCGTACTGATCACGGCCCGGTACGTGCGCGATCGGTCGACCCGCGCCATTGCGTCGGCCAGGTCCGGCAGCTGCTCACGAGCGACGTTCGTCTGGAGCGATCGCCCGACGGCCTGGAGGAGTGCGATCGGGTCACTCACGAAGCCGCGCTGCACGACGGCATCGCGCAGCCCGCTGATGATCTCCTGCTGTCGGGCCGCCCGCGTGAAGTCGGATTCGCCCGATGCCTGCCGAATTCGCGCGTAGGCCAGCGCCTGGTATCCGCTCAGGTGGCGCAGGCCGGCTGCGATCGAGAAGCCGCGACTGAAGCCGTATTCGTCGTAGCCCGGATCGCACAGCGAGCGCGACACCGAGACGTCGACCCCGCCGAGGACGTCGACCACCCGGACGAAGCCGCCGAGGCTCACCGCGGCATAGCTGTCGATCCGGAGGCCGAGGAGCGTTCCGACGGCGGCCATCAGGACGTCGTGGCCGGATCCATCGGAGCCCGGGAAGCGCGACGGATGATGACGTGCATCGGCGTCGAGCCCGTTCAACTTGGGCGCGTACCGGCTGCCATCGGGCAGCGGGACGTCGACGATGTCGCGTGGGATGGAGACCATCGAGACCGTTTCGCTGACCGGGTCCAGGCTGGCGACGATCATCGTGTCGGTGGCCGCAGTCGACCGCCCGGCACCGCTGTCGATCCCGATCAGGAGGACGTTGACCCGGGGGCGCAGAGGCAGCGCCGCCGTCCGCGAGAGGCTGGGCGAGGGGCTCGTGGTCGCCGCCCCCGTCGAAGCCGAGGGCAGGACCGTTGGTGGTGGGCCGAGCGGTTGCCACGCTCCGCTCGTCTCGCCGCTGAAGACGCGGTCCACCTCCTCGCGGGCGACGTTGGTCACGTAGCCCAGGTAGGCCTGAGGACCCACGACCAGGGCAATGAGCGCCGCCGCGCCGAGGGCCTGGGCTCTCGGGCGCCGGCCGAGCCATGCGGCCCGCAACCCGGACGTGACGGCCAGCAGGCGCCACACGAGGACGATGGCCTGGACCACGAGGAGGACCGCCAGCGCGTTGACCGCCTCGGCGGCGAGGCGCGCCGGCGCGTTCGCGGCGACGATGACCCCGAGCACGCCAAGCACCACGAGGGTGGGGGCGCTGAACAGGATCGCGAGGCGGCGGCGTCCGGCAACGAGATGTCCCATCCCGGGTACGACGGCGTCGAGTGCCGCCCACCGGAGCTGCCGGGATCGCACGGACGTCGCGGGTCCGCGCCGCGCGGTCGCCTCGGGCGCGTCGTCGGGGATGGTCATGGACACGCCGGCCAGCGTACCAGCGGGCTGGGATCGGGGTGCCGGCCCCGGCGAGCGGGCGTGGCGGGCTCGGCGGTCGGCGAGGCCGGCGGTGCTGGCGGGCACCCCCATCGTACGAGGGCCTGCTTATCGCGCACGTATCGTCGCCTTCATCGCGGCGCCCCGAAACGATGTCAGCCGGCGGCCGTATCCGCTCCACTCTTCGGCGTCCGCTGCCGGGTGACCGCCCGGGTGCGGGCCACTGGATCGTGCACGTCGCCGTTCATGGCGAGGACGGAAGGATCCGGGGCCGGCGGGTGGTCGGCGAACAGGTCGCAGAACATCGTGACGAGGTTGGGATCGAACTGCGTCGAGGCGTGGCGACGCAGCTCGCGGATCGCCTGGGTGTGGCTGATGGCCGCCTTGTACGGCCGGTCATGGGTCATCGCGTCGTAGGCGTCCGCGATCGAGACGATCCGGGCACCCAGCGGAATGTCGCTGCCGCTGAGACCATGGGGATACCCGTGGCCGGCGAACCGTTCGTGGTGATGGAGGATGATCGGCGCGGCATCGCGCAGCATCGTCGCCTGGTCGAGGATCACCTGGCCGATCCGTGGGTGCTGGACCACCGATTGCCACTCGGCCGTTGTCAGGGCCGAGGGTTTCTCGAGGATGTCCACGGGGACCGCCACCTTGCCGACGTCATGCAGGAGCGCGGCGATTCGGATCCGGTCGACCTCCATCTCGGGCAGGTCGAGCTGCTGGGCCATCGTCGTGACGATCGAGGCGATCAGCGCCGACGGCTGGCCGCGGTAGTGGGGTAACGGCGAGATCACGGCGGTCAGTGCCGCCGCGGCAGCTTCGCGGGCGGCGCGCCCGACTTCGATCGCTCGCGCCCGACCGGCGGCCGAGATCGGGGAGCGGGGAACCCGTGCGTCCTCATCGGGCTCGGCGAACACGAACGTCTGGTTGCGCCCGAGCGCCTTGGCCGTGTACATGGCCGCGTCGGCGTCCCGGATCAGGCTGTCCACCTGGATGCGCGAGCCGGGGCCGCCGGCAATTCCGATCGAGATCGTCACGGACAGGGCCGGGCCGCGGGGAACCTGGAACGACTGCGTGGCGACCAGGAGGCGCAGCTTCTCGGCGAGCTGGGCGCCCTCGTCCACATCGGTCTCCGTCATGAGGAGCATGAATTCCTCGCCGCCGTAGCGACCGAACGTGTCGGTTGCCCGGATGGCCTCCTGGATGGCCTGCGCAACGCCGCGCAGGACGATGTCGCCAAAGGCGTGGCCGTAGGTGTCGTTGACCGACTTGAAGTGGTCGATGTCGAGGAAGGCGACGGACAGCGGGCGACCGTAGCGTCGCGCCCGGTCGACCTCCGTGAACAGGTTCGCCAGCAGCGCCTGCCGGCTGGGGATTCCGGTCAGGCGGTCGATGGTTGCCGCCTCGCGGGCGGACGACATGGCGCCCGAGAGCGTGTTGATGGCGCGCGCCAGGCGGACGTGCCCGCCGACGCCGCGAACCGGCACGGTGACGCCCTCCTGCCCCGCGGCGATCCGTTCGGTCGCCTTGATCAGGGGTCGCAGCCGGAGCCGGACGTAGCCGAGCGTGATCGCCACGGTCAGCCAGACCCCGATCATCGCGGTGGCAATGGCCATCGCAATCTCGGTGGACCGGTCACCCACGAATTCGTTGAGGATCGCCGGGTTCAAGAGCAGAGCAGCCGCGACCACGGCGGGAGAGATGGCCGCCGGCCACCACAGCAAGCGCAACACGAGGGAAAGGCTACCGATCGCGTGGTGCCTTCCGGGGGGGAAGAAGGTCCTTGTGGGCCGTCGCAAAGGTCAGCGCTGCCCCTCAGCCTGCGCAGGCCGAGGCCCGGGATCGAGGACCGACACGGCGGCCGGATCCCGGTCCGGACTGGTATACTCCCGCCGCCCCCAGGACGCACCGCCGGGTGGTCGGGGCAGGAGGATGAGCGATCGCGCATCGACGGCGCGTCGGACGTCCCGTGAGGCGTGCGAGCGACCAGCCTGACTCAACCCGTCGGCACGCCGACAGGGTGACGCGGGAGAAGTCTATCCGGGTCCCAGGTCCCTCGACCGGGGGCCTTTTCGTTTGTCCGCATCCGGCGGCCGCAGGGTCTCGCGGCTGATGCCGGCCACGGTCATCGTCGGCCTCCAGTGGGGCGACGAGGGGAAGGGCAAGACGACCGACTTCCTTGCGGAGCAGGTCGCCATGGTCGTCCGCTACCAGGGTGGCGACAATGCCGGCCACACCGTGGTCACCGGCGACGAAGTGTTCAAGCTCCATCTGGTGCCATCGGGCGTCCTGTACCGTCACATCACCTCCGTGATCGGCAACGGCGTGGTGGTCAACCCGGCGACGCTGATCAGCGAGCTGGACATGCTGGCCGGTCGCGGCATCGACGTGGCGCGGGTCAGGGTGAGCCGCAGCGCCCACGTGACGATGCCGTATCACGTCGCGCTCGACCGGGCGATGGAGCGGCGGCTCGACGGCGCCAAGGTCGGGACCACCGGACGGGGAATCGGTCCGACCTACGGCGACCGGGCATGGCGGATCGGCCTGCGCATGGAGGATCTGCTGGACGAAGCCGTTCTCCGCGAGCGAATCGGCCGGGCGCTGCCCGACAAGAACCAACTGCTCGCGTCGCTTGGTGAAGCGGCGTTCGAGCTCGACCGGCTCGTCGATCTGGGGTTGGGTTGGGGCCAACGGCTTCGACCACACCTCGACGACACCACGTGGCTCGTCCAGGACGCATTGCGTCGGGGGGATCACGTCCTGCTCGAAGGGGCGCAGGGAACCCTGCTCGATCTCGATCACGGCAGCTATCCCTACGTCACGTCCTCGAATCCGGTGGCCGGAGGCGCGTGCACCGGCGGTGGGATCGGACCGCTCCAGGTCGATGAAGTCATGGGCGTCATGAAGGCGTATGCCACCCGGGTTGGGTCCGGGCCGTTCCCGACCGAGCTGCTCGACGAGATCGGCAGGGGAATCGCCGCGCGCGGCCACGAAGTCGGCACGACGACGGGCCGACCGCGCCGCGTCGGCTGGTTCGACGCGGTACCGCTGCGCTATGCCGTCGCCGTCAACAGCGTCAGCAGCATCATGCTCAACAAGATCGACATCCTGTCGGGGCTCGATCCCATCCGCCTGTGTGTCGCGTACGACATCGATGGCCGCCGGGTCGAGCACTGGCCGTCGAGCGCCATCGAGCTGGCGCGGGCCCAGCCGGTCTTCGAGGAGTTCGCGGGCTGGTCCGAACCCATCCACGGTGTCCGCTCGCTGGCCGACCTTCCCGAGAACGCCCGCCGCTACGTCACGGCGCTCGAGGATCATGCCGGAGTCCCGATTGTCCTCGTGTCCGTCGGGCCCGAGCGCACGCAGACCATCGAGCGCGCCTGGCGCCCGATGCGGCACCGGCCGGCTGCCCCGCTGGCATGAACGCGGAACGCGCATGACGCCCACCCGGATCCTGGTCGTCGGCGGCGGTGGCCGGGAACATGCGCTGGCCTGGAAGCTCGCCGGCGAGCCCGGTGTCAACACGATCCACGTGGCACCGGGCAGTGCGGCCATCGCGTTGGAGCCACGTGTGCAGACGCATCCCGAGGTTGCGGCGCTCGATGCCCGCGGTCTCGTCCGACTCGCTCGGCAGCTGGCAATCGAGCTCGCCGTCATCGGACCCGAGGCACCGCTGGCCGCCGGCGTCGCCGACGCCCTGCGGACCGCCGGGATCCCCACGTTCGGCCCATCCGCGGCGGCCGCCCGGATCGAGGCGTCGAAGGCGTTCTGCCGCGACGTGGCGGCGGCGGCCGGGGTCCCGATGGCCGAGGGGCGCGCGTTCTCCGACCCGGCGCCGGCCGTCGCCTATGCCCGCGGGCTGGCTGCCCGGATGGATGGAACGGCCGGTGTTGTCGTCAAGGCGGACGGCCTTGCTGCCGGCAAGGGCGTGACGGTTTGTGCGGGCGCCGACGAAGCGGAGGCCGAGCTGACGGCGATCTTCGGAGCCGGCGCCGAACAGGCGCCGGGTAGCGCGCGCGTCGTCGTCGAGGAGCGCCTCGTGGGCCCGGAGGCCAGCCTGATCGCCCTGTGCGATGGTCGCGTCGCCATCGGTCTGCCCCCCGCCCGCGACCACAAGCGCCTCCTGGACGACGACGAGGGACCCAACACCGGCGGCATGGGCGCCTACAGCCCGCTGCCGGACCTCTCGACCGAGCGGGCGACCGTTCTGCTCGACACGGTGCATCGCCGGATCCTCGGAGAGCTGGAGCGGCGCGGGGCGCGCTTCGTCGGTGCCCTGTATGCGGGAATGATCCTCACCGCGGATGGGCCGCGCCTGCTCGAGTGCAACGCTCGATTCGGCGATCCCGAGACACAGGTGATCCTCCCGCGCCTCGGGCTGGCCCTGGCGCCGCTCCTGCTGGCCGCCGCGCGCGGCGAACTCGGCCGGACGGCCGCCGGTCTCGGGCTGCTGGACCCGATCGTGCAGACGGTCGATCGCGCGGCGGTGGGAATCGTCCTGGCCGCCGCCGGCTATCCGGCCGCCCCGCGCCGGGACGACGCCATCATGGGCCTCGACACGATCGGCGACGACGCCTTGGTCTTCCATTCGGGCAGCGTGCTCGCATCCGACGGCCGTTTCGCCACGGCCGGTGGGCGCGTCCTCACGATCGTCGGTCGTGGCGTGGACCTCGCGGACGCACGCGCTCGCGCCGAAGCGGCGGCCGACCGGATCTCCTTCGCCGGGCTCCAGAGGCGCAGGGATATCGCGGCGAACCTGCCGGGCGCATCTCCGGCGCCGACGCTGGCAGCCATCGGATGATCCGACGCTACACGCTCCCCGAGATGGGGGCCGTCTGGACGGACGAGAGGCGGTTCGGTCACATGCTCCGGGTCGAGATCGCGGTCGCCCGCGCCCAGGTCGCCCGCGGAACCGTCCCGGCGGAGGCCATTGTCGCGATCCAGCGCGACGCCCGCGTGGACGTCGATCGGATCGCCGAGATCGAACGAACCACGGACCACGACGTGATTGCGTTCGTGAGCCAGGTCGCCGAGTCGGTCGGGCCCGAAGGTCGCTACCTCCATCTCGGCCTCACGAGCAGTGACGTCGTCGATACCGCCCTGGCTCTCCAGCTCCGGGAAGCGGGGAACCTCCTGCTCAGGGGCACGGATCGGCTGATCGTTGCCCTCGTGGCGCGAGCACGGGCCGAGGCCGACACCGTGATGATGGGTCGGACCCATTCCGTCCACGCAGAGCCGACGACGTTCGGCCTGAAGCTGGCCGGCTGGGCGTTCGAGGTGGATCGCGGCCGAGCCCGCCTGGCCACGGCGGTCGACGAGATGGCGACCGGCAAGATCTCGGGCCCGGTGGGCACGTACAGCCATCTCGATCCCGATCTTGAGGCGGAAGTTCTCGCCGAGCTCGAGTTGAAGGTCGACCCGGTCAGTACCCAGATCGTCCAGCGCGACCGGCATGCGGCGTTTCTCGCCGCCATCGCCATCCTCGGCGGGAGCCTGGAACGGTTCGCGACCGAGGTTCGCAACCTTCAGCACACGGAGATCGGCGAGGTTCAGGAGCCGTTCCGGGCCGGCCAGAAGGGCTCGTCGGCGATGCCGCACAAGCGCAACCCGATTGTCTCCGAGCGGATCGCCGGCCTCGCGCGGCTCCTCCGCGGCTATGCCCAGACGGCCTTCGAGAACCAGCCCCTGTGGCATGAGCGTGACATCAGCCACTCCTCGGCCGAGCGGGTGATCCTGCCCGACGCGACGATCCTCCTCGACTACATGCTGGTCCGAATGACGACCCTGATCGAGGGGTTGATCGTCCGGCCCGAGCGAATGCGCGAGAACATCGAGCGCGGCCTCGGCCTGCATGCCTCGAGCCGCGTTCTCGTGGCCCTCGTCGAAGAGGCCGGCTTGTCGCGCGAGGACGCGTATGCCGTCGTCCAGCGGGCCGCACTGCTGGCGGCCGACCAGCGTCGCCCCCTGCGCGACCTCGTGGCGATCGACCCGGCGGTGGCCCCGCAGCTGTCCCTCGAGCGCCTCGATGCGTGCTTCGACGACGCCGCAACGCTGCGCCACGCGGGGACGGTGATCGCGAGGCTCGACAGCCTGAGCCCGGGGAGTGAGGCGCCGCGATGACCGCGGCCACCTGGGTCCGCTCCGGCAAGGTTCGCGACCTGTATCGCGTGGACGACGATCGCCTGCTGCTGGTCGCCTCCGATCGGCTCTCGGCGTTCGATGTCGTCCTGCCCACGTCGATCCCGGACAAGGGCCGCATCCTGACCGGCCTGTCGCGGTTCTGGTTCGATGAAACCCGGCACATCGTGGCGAATCACCTGCTCGACGTCGATCCCGGGTCCGTCCCGCGCGGCACCGTCGAGGAGGACCGGGAGGCGGACCTGCGCGGCCGGATGATGCTCGTCCGCCGCGCGGACGTCCTGCCGGTCGAGGTCGTGGTTCGCGGCTATCTCGCCGGGTCGGGCTGGAAGGATTACCTGGCGACGGGCGTTACGAGCGGCCACCGCCTGCCGGCCGGGATGGTTGAAGGCGACCGCCTGCCCGAACCGATCCTGGCGCCGGCGACCAAGGCGGCGCCGGGCGAGCACGATGAGAACATCGATCTCGATGCGATGATCGACCTCGTCGGTGGAGAGCTCACCGAACGGGTGCGTGGCATCGCCCTGGAGCTGTACCGCCACGGGGCGGCAGCGTGCGAGCGGGCGGGAATCCTCCTCGCCGACACGAAGTTCGAGTTCGGGACGCACCCGGCGACGGGCGAGTTGCTGCTCGTCGACGAGGTCCTCACGCCGGACTCGTCGAGGTTCTGGGACGCCGCCGCCTATCGCGCGGGCGGCCCCCAGCCGAGCTTCGACAAGCAGTTCGTGCGTGATTGGCTCGAGACCCTCGACTGGGACAAGACATCGCCCGGTCCGACGCTCCCGGCGGCCGTCGTCTCCGGGACGCGCGCCCGCTACGTGGAGGCCTATGAGCGAATCACCGGGGCGAGCTTCGCCCGCTACCTCGAGGAGGACGTCGTCGCCGCATGAGCACCCATCGATTTGCCGTCAACGTGACCCCGAAGCCGGGCATCCTCGATCCCCAGGGCCGGGCCGTGGAGGGGAGCCTCGGACACCTTGGGATCGAGGGCGTGAGCGCCGTACGCGTGGGCCGACGGGTCGAGCTGACGGTCGCGGCCGTCGATGCGGCCGCCGCGCGGGCGGTCGTCGAGCGATTGGCCGCGGAACTCCTGGCCAACCCGCTCATCGAGGCGTACGTGGTCGAGGAGATCGCCGGCGCATCCTCGACGCTGAGCATCGGGGCCGGGGAGGGCTGACGTGCCGGCACGGATCGGGGTGGTGGTCTTCCCGGGCTCCAATTGCGACCGCGACACCATGTATGCGCTGTCCCTGGCCGGCGCCGAACCGGTCGAACTGTGGCACGAGCAGGCGTCGCTCGACGCGATCGATGGGGTCATCCTGCCGGGGGGCTTCGCCTACGGCGACTACCTGCGCGCCGGTGTGATTGCCCGGTTCTCACCCGTCGTGCGCGCCGTGACCGCGTTCGCCGATCGGGGCGGCCTGGTCCTGGGGATCTGCAACGGGTTCCAGGTCCTGGCCGAGGCCGGACTCGTTCCTGGGGCGCTCCTGCGGAACCGCGGCCTGCGTTTCCTCGGGCGCGACGTCCACATCGCCGCGGAGCGCGTGGACACGCCGTTCACCGCCGGCCTGATCGCGGGGCGACCGCTCCGGATGCCGATCGCCCACGGCGAGGGCTGTTATTTCGCCGACGACGCGACGCTCGACGAGCTCGAGCGTGACGGGCAGGTCCTGTTTCGCTACGTGGGTGGCGACGGCGCGGCGGTCGGCGCCGACGATGGGGCACGCCACCCCGACAACCCGAACGGGAGCCTGCGGGCGATTGCCGGCGTACTGAACACGGCGGGCAACGTCGCCGGTCTGATGCCGCATCCGGAGCGTGCGGCCGAGGGGCTGCTCGGATCCGACGACGGCGCCGGCATCATTCGCTCGTTCGTGGCGGCCGCAGCGGGGCGAGCGTCCGGTCGCGTGGCGGACCCCAACGTCGCCGCAGCAGGCGTCGGCGCCGGGAGCGGGCGCTGACAATGCCGGTCACCCTCACCGCGGCCTCCGCCGCGGTGACCTCCGCCGCCGTGCCGCTCCATCGGGCCCTCGGGCTCACCGACGACGAGCTCGACGCGATTCGCGATCGCCTCGGCCGAGATCCGAATCATCTCGAGCTGGCGATCTTCAGCGTGATGTGGAGCGAACATTGCTCGTACAAGAGCTCGAAGCCGCTCCTGCGCACGCTCCCGACCCAGGGCGAGGGTGTCGTCGCCGGACCCGGCGAAAATGCCGGCGTGATCTCGATCGGTGACGGGCTGGCCGTCGCGTTCAAGATCGAATCGCACAACCATCCCAGTGCGGTCGAGCCATACCAGGGCGCGGCGACCGGTGTCGGCGGCATCCTTCGGGACATCTTCACGATGGGGGCGCGGCCCATCGCCGTCCTCGATGCCCTCCGGTTCGGCGATCCGGGAGATGTCCGGACACGCCACCTCGTCGATGGCGTCGTTCGCGGGGTCGGCGGCTACGGCAACTGCGTCGGCGTCCCGACGGTGGGCGGGGAGCTTGTCTTCGACCCCTCATACCAGGGCAATCCGCTCGTCAACGTGATGGCCATCGGTCTCCTGGACGAGCGTCGGCTCACGCTCGCCGCCGCTCCCGGCCCGGGCAATCTCGTCATCCTGTTCGGATCGACGACCGGCCGCGATGGGATCGGGGGTGCATCGGTCCTCGCCTCTTCGACGTTCACGCACGACGACCCCTCGAAGCGCCCATCCGTCCAGGTGGGCGACCCGTTTGCCGAAAAGCTGCTCATCGAAGCCTCGCTCGAACTCATCGAGCGGGAGCTCGTCGAAGGGCTCCAGGACCTCGGAGCCGGCGGGATCAGCTGTGCTACCTCGGAGACGGCCGATCGAGCCGGGACCGGAATGCTCATCGACCTCGATGCGGTGCCTCGTCGAGAGCCGGACATGGCCGCCTACGAGGTGATGATCTCGGAGTCGCAGGAGCGGATGCTGGCGGTTGTCCGACCGGACCGCGAAGCCGCGGTACGGGAGGTGTGCGCGCGCTGGGGCCTGCCCTGCGCGGTCATCGGCCGGGTGACCGCGGATGGCGACATCGCGATCGTGGAGGGCGGGCTGGACGACAGCGGCGCGGCAGCGGCCGGCGCGCGAGAGCTCGCTCGCATCCCCGCCGCCGCCCTCACCTCGGACGCCATCGTCCACGACCGAATCGGCGCGGCGCCGGTCCACGCACGGGCCGCACCGGCCCCCGGTATCCCTGAATGGCCCAGCGATGGTCTGCCCGAGCGCGGCATGGACCCCGGCGCAGTGCTCCTCGCCCTCCTGGGTTCGCCGAATCTCGCGTCCCGTCGCCCGGTCTTCGAGCAGTACGACTCGACCGTCCAGGTCAACACCGTGGCCGGGCCCGGGCGCGGCGCGGCGGTGCTGCGCGTGAAGGGAACGACCAAGGCACTCGTGGCAACCACCGACGCCAACGCCCCGGTGAGCGGCATCGATCCATGGCTCGGAGCCGCGCTGAGCGTGGCCGAGGCCTCGCGCAACGTGTCGATCACGGGCGCGCGACCGCTCGGCGTGACGAACTGCCTCAACTTCGGCGATCCGACACGACCCGAGGCCTTCTGGCAGCTGTCCGAGGCCGTGCGCGGCCTGGGAGATGCCTGCCGTGCCCTGGGCCTGCCGGTCACCGGCGGCAACGTGTCGCTGTACAACGAATCCGCCTCCGGCGCGATCCTGCCGACGCCCGAAATTGGGGTCGTCGGAATCCTCGACGACATCGCGACCCTCATCGGCCCGGCGTTCGTCGAGGCGGGCGATAGCGTGGTGCTGGTCGGCGAGGCTGTTCCCGGGCTCGCCGGGAGCGAGTACGCCCGCCTCGCCGGGGCGGCGCCCGGCGATGGACCACCGGTCCTCGACCTCGAGCGCGAGGCGGCGCTCCAGAGGTTCATCCGCGAGGCCGTCGCGGGCGGGCTTGCCGCGTCGGCGCAGGACGTGTCCGGTGGCGGTCTTGCCGTCGCCCTGGCCGAGGCCGCGATGTGGGGCGGGATCGGCGGCCGGCTGCGGATTCCCGTCGCCAGCTCCCCGGCCGCCGACCTCTTCGGCGAGAGTCCCAGCCGGATCGTGGTCACGTGCCGGCCGCGCCGGCTGGAGGCGCTGGTGCTCCTCGCGCGGCAGCACGGCCTGCCGGTCGACGAACTGGGCGTCGCGGGCGGCGATCGATTGCTGATCGATCTGGGGAACGGCGGTGCGACCGGTCCGGCAGAAGGCCGGGGCTCCCACGTCGCAGACGCCCTGGACGTCTCGCTCGCCGACCTGGAGCACGCATGGTCGCGCGGTCTCGGGCGCGCCCTTGGCTGGGACGAGGTGGACTGACGATGTGCGGCGTCTTCGGGGCCTCGGTTCCTCCCGGATCGGAGGTCAGCGCGGCGGCCGTCGCGGCGCTCGGGTTGTTCGCGCTGCAACACCGGGGCCAGGAATCGGCCGGTGTCGCGGTGTCCGACGGGAGCCAGCTGATGGTCTACAAGGATCTCGGCATGATCAGCTCGGTGCTGGATGAACGCCGGCTGCCCAGCCTCCGCGGCGATCTGGCGATTGCCCACTGCCGCTACTCGACGACCGGCTCGACGGTCTGGGAGAACGCCCAGCCCACGTTCCGCCTGGGCCCACGACGCGCCCTCGCGGTGGGCCACAACGGGAACCTCGTGAACACGCGGGAGCTGCTCGATCAACTGCCGGGTGGTCGCGCCCGGCTCCCGGCGAGCACGGACACGGAACTCCTGACCGCGTTGCTTGCCGACGAGGAGGCCGGCGATCTCGTCGAGGCCCTCCTGCGGGTCCTGCCGCGCGTGCGCGGTGCCTTCAGCCTGGTCGTTCTCGATGAGCGACGGATCGTCGGCGTCCGTGACCCGCACGGGTTCCGGCCGCTCGTGTTGGGGCGCATCCCGGCTTCGAGCGAACGACCGGCCACGCAGCAGGCCGGCGGCCTGTGGGAGGACGACGCGGCACGCGACACGTGGGTGCTGTCGTCGGAGACGACGGCCCTCGACATTGTCGGCGCGGACTTCGTGCGCGACGTCGAGCCGGGAGAGCTGGTGATCCTCGAGGCCGGCATGACCCCGCGATCGGTCCGCTACGCGACGGCCGATCCGGCGCTGTGCGTCTTCGAGCTCATCTACTTCGCGCGGCCCGACTCGTACATGGAGGGGCGCAACCTCTACGAAGTCCGCCGGCGCATGGGGATGCAGCTGGCCGCCGAACATCCGGTTGAGACCGACCTGGTCATGCCCGTTCCCGATACCGGCGCTCCGGCCGCGGCCGGTTACGCGGAGGCGTCGGGCATCCCGTATCGCGAGGGCCTCGTCCGCAACCGGTACACCGGGCGCTCGTTCATCCAGCCATCCGAGACGCTGCGTCACCGGGGCGTGACGATGAAGCTCAACCCGCTGCGTGAAGTGGTTCGCGACAAGCGCCTGACCGTGGTCGACGATTCGATCGTGCGCGGGACGACGACCAAGCAGATCGTGGCCCTGCTCAGGAAGGCCGGCGCCGCGGAGGTCCATGTCCGGATCAGCGCCCCGCCCATCTTCCATCCCTGCTTCTACGGCATCGATACGCAGGTTTCGACAGAACTCATCGCGTCCAGGCTTTCGCCCGAGGAGATCTGCGAATTCATCGGCGCGGATTCGCTCGGCTATCTCTCGATTCCCGGTGTCCTCGCCGCGCTGGAGCTGCCGTACGAGCAGTTCTGCTTCGCGTGCTTCGATGGGCGCTATCCGGAACCCGTCCCGTACGATGTGGCGAGCCGCAAGTTCCTCCTCGAGGAGCCCGTCGCCAGCCGTGGCTGACGGTCCAGGATCCAGGGGCCGACCGGGTCGAGCCGGCCGGGACGCCTACGTCGCCTCCGGGGTGGACGTTGCGGCCGGCGAGCGTGCGGTGGAGCTGATGCGCGCCGCGGTCGAATCGACCCATCGGCCGGAAGTCGTCGGGAGCCTGGGCGGCTTTGGCGGCGCGGTGGCCGTTCCTGCCGGGTATCGCGAACCGCTGATCGTCGCCTCGACCGACGGCGTCGGCACGAAGACGGCGATCGCGAGCGCGCTCGGCCGGTTCGACACGATCGGGATCGATCTCGTGGCGATGTGCGCCGACGATGTCGTGTGCAGCGGTGCTGAGCCGCTGTCCTTCGTCGACTACGTGGCCGTCGGCAGGCTGGACCCGGACGTCGTCGCCACGCTGGTGGCCGGGGTAGCCGAGGGTTGCCGGCAGGCCGGTTGCGCGCTTGTCGGCGGCGAGACGGCCGAACACCCCGGGCTGATGGCCCCGGACGCATTCGACCTCGCGGGCACGTGCATCGGGGTGGTCGAGCGGGAACGCCTGATCGACGCGACGGCACCGCGCGGTGGCGACACGATCCTCGGCCTGGCGTCATCGGGCCTGCATGCGAACGGGTTCTCGCTGGTTCGGGCGCTCCTGGCTCGTTGGGACGTGAACCTGGGCGAGCCGTACCAGGAACGCCTCCGGCGCACGCTCGGCGACGAGCCCGCTGATCGCGCGATGACGGTGGAGCCCGAGCACGCCCTGGCAACGATCGGCGACGTGCTGCTGACGCCGACGAGGATCTACGCTCGGGCCGTCCTGGGGCTCCGGGCCGCCCTCGAGGAGGCCGGCCACGAGCTGCGGGGCGTCGCCCACGTCACCGGGGGCGGTCTTCCCGGCAACGTCGCCCGGATGCTCCCTCCCTCCCTGGGGGCCAGGCTCGACCCGTCACGCTGGCCGATTCCGTCGGTCATGCGCCTGTTCGGCGCCCTCGGCGGACTGGACGACGCTGAACTTCGAGCCACGTTCAACGGGGGGATCGGGATGGCGATCGCGGTGGCTCCGGCGGCGGCCGACGTGGCCTCCGCCTGGCTGGCAGCTGCGGGCGTAGCCGCGCACCAGATCGGTCTCGTGGTCGACATCGGTCAGCCGGGCGGCGAGCGCTACACCGAGGGCCGCATCGAATGAGCGACGGCCGTCGAATCGCCGTGGGCGTGTCGGGCGCTGGGTCCAACCTCCGCGCACTTGGTGCCGCCGCAGCACGTGACGAGATCGGCGGACGCATCGTCCTGGTATTCGCCGACCGACCGTGCCCGGCGCTCGACTGGGCGGCCGAGCAGGGGATCGAGACGGCGCTCATCCCCGGCGGGAACGACGACGCGCTGGCCGAGACCCTCCTGGCCGTGGCGCCCGATGCCGTCGTCCTGGCCGGTTACCTCCGGATCGTCGGCGCGCGCGTGCTCGGGGCGTTCGGTGGCCGGATCCTCAACACGCATCCGTCGCTCTTGCCGGCATTCCCGGGCGCGCACGCGGTGCGCGACGCGCTGGCTCACGGCGTGGCCGTGACGGGCTGCACCGTGCACCTGGTGGACGACACGCTCGATGGCGGGCCGATCGTCGCCCAGGAGGCGGTTCCGATCCTCGCCGGTGACGACGAGGCGTCCCTGCACGAGCGAATCCGGGCGGTGGAGCACCGCCTCCTGCCGCGGGCCACGGCGCTCCTGCTCGCCGGCGCCCTGTCCGTGATCGGCCGGCATGTCGTCGTCGACGCGGCGACGGCCGATGGCGGACTCCCCGTTCCGCGCCGCGCACTGCTCTCGGTCAGCGACAAGGCCGGGCTCGCGGATCTCGCCGGTGGGCTCGTCGCACGCGGTTTCGAGCTGGTGTCCACCGGAGGCACCGCCGCCGCGCTTCGAGAGGCGGGCATGCTCGTGACCGACGTGGCCGCGGTGACGGGCTTCCCCGAGATGCTCGACGGGCGCGTCAAGACACTCCATCCGCGCATCCACGCGGGAATCCTCGCCGACAGGCGATCGAGCGCACACCGGGCGGCCCTCATGGCTGCGGCGATCGCTCCGTTCGAGCTCGTCGTCGTCAACCTCTATCCGTTCGGCGCCGCCGCCGAGCGGCCGGGGATCGCCCTGGACGAGCTGATCGAGGAGATCGATATCGGCGGCCCGGCCCTGATCCGCGCCGCCGCGAAGAACCAGGCCAGCGTCGCGATCGTGACCTCGCCGGCCCGTTATGCGCACGTTCTCACCGTCCTCGCGGAGGAGGGGAGCGTGCCGGCCGGACTGCGGGCTGCCCTGGCGATCGAGGCGTTTCGCCACACGGCTGCCTACGACGCGCGGATCGCAGCGGAGCTGCCCTGCCACCTCCACGAAGCCGGGTTGACCCTTCCGGACGAGCCGGGGCTGCCCACGTCCTCCGATCCCTTCCCGCAGAGCCTGACGATCGAACTCGAGAAGGTCGAGACGCTTCGCTACGGCGAGAACCCGCACCAGCGGGCTGCGCGCTATCGACGGCCGGGCCGAGCCGGCGGCGCAGGACCCTTCGCATCCTTCGACCCGCCGCTCCAGGGCAAGGCGCTCAGCTACAACAACGTGCTCGACGCGTCGGCGGCGGCGGCGCTTGCGCGGACACTGCGTGGCCCGGCCGCGGTGATCGTCAAGCACATGAACCCGTGTGGCGCGGCCCAGCGTCCGACGCTCGCCGCGGCCTGGGGCGCAGCGCTCGCCGGCGACCCGGTCTCCGCGTTCGGTGGCGTGGTTGCGCTCACCCGCACGGTCGACGGCGAGGTGGCGCGAGCGCTCGTCGCCATCTTCCTCGAGGTGGTGGTGGCACCGGCGTTCGACGACGACGCGCTGGGGGTCCTGGCCGCCAAACCAAACCTCCGGCTCATTGTCGACCCGGATGTCGCCCTGGACAGCGCACCCGGATGGCCCGAGCGGACGGCGTCAATCCGAACGGCCGGGGGCGCGGTCCTCGTGTCGACGCCGGATACCGTCGAGGACGATCCGAGCGGGTGGATGACCGTCACCAGCCGCGAGCCGACAGACCGCGAGCGCGCCGACCTCCATCTCGCGTGGCGGCTCGTCCGCGGGGTCACCTCGAACGCCATCGTCCTCGTCTGCGACGGGGCGCTCATCGGGCTCGGATCAGGCCAGACGAGCCGTGTCGACGCGGCGCGCCAGGCCGTGGCCAAGGCCCGATCGATCGCCGGCGACGACGCCCTCCGCGGTGCGGTCTGCGCATCGGACGCGTTCTTTCCGTTCCCGGATGCCGTCGAAGCCTGCCTGGACGCCGGCGTGACCGCGTTCGTCCATCCCGGTGGCTCCCTGAACGACGCAAAGGTGACCGTGGTCGCGAACGCCGCCGGCGCTGCAGTGCTCGTAACGGGTACGAGGCACTTCCGGCACTGAGGCCCCGTCCAGGAGTGCCTGGTCCCGTCGCGGCGCCCCACGGTCGGGGCCCGATGCCGACCACTGCCCGATGCCGACCACCCGGGCCCGCCTGCTACCATCGATCTCCCATGCCCGACCGCCATCGTTATTACCTGACCACCGCGATCGCCTACGCCAACAATCGACCGGGGTTGCACACCCTGTACGAGGTGGTCGGCGCCGACGTGCTGGCCCGCTGGCACCGGATGAAGGGCGACGACACGCGGTTCCTGACCGGCACGGACGAGTACTCCGTGAACATCGCGATGACCGCCGCCGAGCAGGGCAAGGAACCCAGGGCGTTCGTCGACGAGATGGTGGCGCTGTTCGGTGATGCGGAGGACGCCCTCGGAATCTCGCCCGATCGGTTCATCCGCACGACCGACCCCGACCACGAGCGGGCCGTCCACGAGGTCATTCGGCGGTGTTACGCCAACGGCGACCTCTACCTCGGGACGTACGAGGGCTGGTACTGCCCCAACGAGGGATTCCGGGCCAGGAGCGACCTGATCGAGGACGCGTCGGGCTTCCATTGCCCCAACCACCCTGGCGTCGAACTGCAGTGGCTCAGCGAGACCAACTGGTTCTTCCGCCTCTCGAAGTACCAGGCCGCGCTCGAGCGGCATTTTGCGGAGCACCCGGACTGGGTGCAGCCCGAGTTTCGCAAGAACGAAATGCTCGGTTTCATCCGGGGCGGGCTCGAGGACTTCAGCGCCAGCCGCCAGAACGCGACCTGGGGCATCCCGTTCCCGATCCTGCCCGACGGGACGTGGGCCCAACGCGAGGACGGATCGTGGCATCCGGGGGCGGGGACGGTCTACGTCTGGTTCGACGCCCTGATCAACTACATCACCGGCGCGGGCTTCCCCGACGACCCGAAGGCGTTCGCTCACTGGTGGCCCGCCGACCTGCACGTGATCGGCAAGGACATCAACCGCCTCCACACGGTCATGTGGCCGGCGATGCTCATGAGTGCCCAGATCCCGCTGCCGCGCAAGGTCTGGGTGCACGGCTGGCTGCTCGTCCAGGGCGAGCGGATGAGCAAGAGCCGCGGGAACTTCCTGGACCCGCACGCGGTGGTTGCCGCCCTCGGCACGGACGGCGCGCGCTACGTGATGCTCCGCGAAGTCGCCTTCGACCGTGACACCGATGTGTCCTGGGAGTCCTTCGTGCGGCGCTACAACGCCGACCTCGCCAACGACTTCGGGAACCTCGTCAACCGAACCGTCTCGATGACCAACCGGTACCTCGACGGACGGCGGCCCGCCCCACGAGTGCACGACGAATCGCCCCTCGGCGAAGGCTGGCACGACACGCTGAACCGGTTCGTGGAGCGACTGGAAGGCCATCTGCTCCACGACGCTCTCGCCGAGCTCATGGAGTTTGTGTCCGGCGCGAACAAGGTCGTCGACGCGGAGCAGCCGTGGGTCCTCGCCAAGGCGGCGAAGGCCGGTGACCGCGAGGCCGAGGCGCGCCTGGAGGCCGTCCTCGGCGACCTGGTCGAGGCCTGCCGGCTGGTGGGCCTTGCGGCCGCTCCGTTCCTGCCCAACACGGCACCGCGCGTGATGTTGCAGCTGGGCTTCGGGTTTGGCTACGCCCCGGACGGGAACGGCGGGCCCGCGATCCTCGACGAGCTCCGCTGGGGCGCCCACGCCGCCACGGCCGGCCATGTCGGGCAGCCCGAGCCCCTGTTTCCGCGTCTCGACATCGAGCCGCCGCCGGGCTGATCCCGCGATCGGCGGACGTCGGACGCCCCGCGCCGGGCCACGAGCCCGTCGGACGCCCTGCGCCGGGCTACCATCGAGAGGTGCGCCTCGTCGACTCCCACTGCCACCTCCAGGTCGATCGGTTTGCCGACGACCGGGACGCGGTCATCGAGCGGGCGCATGGGGAAGGCGTCGAGCGAATCCTCGTCCCCGGCTGGAACACCTGGTCGAGTGAGGCGGCTCTCGCGCTCAGCACTCGAACGACGTGGCTCGATGCGGCGGTCGGCGTCCATCCCCATGACGCGGCGAAGGTCCCGGCGGCGGAGTGGGCGGCGATCGAATCGTGGGCGACCGATGCGCGGGTCGTGGCCATCGGGGAGACCGGCCTGGACTACGATCGCGTGTTCTCGCCCATCGCCGATCAGCTCGACAACCTGCGGCGCAACCTCGCACTCGCGCTGGCGACCGGAAAGCCGGCCATCCTGCACTGCCGCTCGGCCCCCGGAACGCGGGATGCGCAGGACGCCCTCCTCGCCGAACTGAAGGCGGCCGGATTCGGGGACGATGCCCGGCTGACATCGTTCGGCGGGCGCCCGCCGGCCGTCATCCATTCGTTCTCCGGGCCTGTCGATTACGCTCGGGACATGCTCGACCTCGGGGTCGCGATCAGCTTCTCCGGGCTGGTGTTCCGCCAGGGTGAGGAATCGTCGGCCGAGGTCGTCACGCTCGTACCCGGCGACCGCCTCATGGTCGAAACCGATTCTCCGTACCTCTCCCCGCCGGGCGCCCCGCGCGGCCGCAACGAACCCGGCTGGGTACGCGTCACAGCGGGGTGGGTGGCCGATCGACGTCGAACGACGCCGGAGGCACTGGGCGACGGTCTGGTGGCCGCCTACGACGGCGTGTTCCACCGACCGGGGAGGTCCTGATGAACACGGATCGCATGTCGAGGGTTCGTCATCGCCATGTCAGTTGGCTGCTCGGGTTTGCGCTGGTCCTCGCAGCCTGCGCAGCGCCTGCATCGCCAAGCCCCGTCGAGCCTTCGGACGCGGCCCCTGAATCCAGCGCGCCTGCCGGTGCCGACCCCACGGCGTCGCCAACCGCGAGTCCGACCGCAACACCGAATCCAACCTGCCCACCCGTCGACTACGCCGGGTTCGTTGCGAGCGAACGGCTGACCAACGTCTCCGTCGCACCGGGTACCGCCGGCGACCTGGTCGGCTTCATCCTTGTCCCCAGTCCTGGTTCCCCGCTTCGCCCGCGCCTCACGGTCTCGAGCGTCGAGCCGCCGTTCTCCGAGGGGGCGAGCGGCCTTCCGCTCGAGGTCGCGGGGGAGCATCACATCCTGGTCCGCTTCGAAGGGATGCTTCACGTCGACGACGCGGGGGTTCTGGTCTACGTGGGCCCGCGTGACCAGCCGGGGATCGGCGGCCCGGTCCGGCAGGTCCTGCTGACGGAAGCTTTCGAGAGTTACGTGTCGTTCATCGTCGGCTACGACGGCGACGGGTGCGTCGCCCTGAGCGTCCAGCCAACCCTGATCACGATCGCGATCGCCGCTCCCTGAGCGAAACGGACGTACTGGACGAGTACCTTCTTGACAGCAGCAGGCGGCTGGCGCTAGCATTCTGGCACTCTCACATCGAGAGTGCTAATGCGAGCGGGTCGGGTGATCCGCCCGGGCCGGAGCGTCGGCCCGGATGACCGGATCGCGGCCTTCGCGAGGCGCTCAACACAGGGAGATCGTCGCCGTCGCCCGATCGGATGATCGAGGATCGGCTGAGCGATCGAACCACATGGATCGGCGGCCGCGAGCCGTCGCCAGAGGAGGAACGCACGTTGGCAACTGCCACTGCATCGTCGACCAAGCTGCGCCCGTTGGGCGACCGCGTCGTCGTCAAGCCGACGGCCCGTGAAGAGATGACGAAGAGCGGGATCGTCCTGCCCGACACCGTCAAGGAGAAGCCCCAGGAGGGAACGGTCATCGCGGTCGGTCCCGGCCGGACCCTCGACGACGGGAAGCGCGAGGCGATCGACGTGAAGGAGGGCCAGAAGGTCCTCTACGCGAAGTACGCCGGAACCGAGTTCAAGATCGACGACGAGGAGCTCCTCATCGTCAGCCAGAAGGACATCCTGGCGATCGTCGAGGACTGACGTCCAGCGGCCCGGCGCAGTTCGCCCGACCGCCTCAGCTGACATTTCAACGTTCCAGGAGGGACATACCGCGTGGCTAAGCAACTCATCTTTGACGAGACCGCTCGTCGTTCGCTCAAGCGGGGCATCGATCGTCTCGCCGACGCCGTCCGGGTCACCATCGGGCCAAAGGGCCGGAACGTGGTCCTCGACAAGAAGTTTGGCTCACCGACCATCACCAACGACGGCGTGACGATCGCTCGCGACATCGAGCTCGACGACCCGTTCGAGAACATGGGCGCGCAGCTTCTGAAGGAAGTCGCGACCAAGACCGACGACGTTGCCGGCGACGGCACGACGACCGCGGTCGTCCTCGGCCAGGCCATGGTTGCCGAGGGCCTTCGGGTCGTGACGGCCGGCGCCAACCCGATGGTCGTCAAGCGCGGCATCGAGAAGGCCGTCGAGGTCATCGTGGCCGAGATCGCCAAGCAGGCCCGCCCGGTCGACAACCGCGCGCAGATTGCGGCCGTCGCCGCCATCAGCGCCGCGGATCCGGAAGTCGGCGAGATCATCGCCGAGGTCATGGACAAGGTCGGCAAGGACGGTGTCATCACCGTCGAAGAGGGCCAGAGCCTGGGCCTCGAGAAGGAGTACACCGAGGGCATGCAGTTCGACCGGGGCTACATCTCGGCGTACTTCGTGACCAACCCCGATCGGATGGAGACGGTCCTCGAGAGTCCGCTCCTCCTGATCACCGACAAGAAGATCTCCAGCGTCCAGGACATGCTCCCGGCGCTCGAGAAGGGTGTCCAGCAGGGCAAGCCGATGCTCATCATCGCCGAGGACATCGACGGTGAGGCGCTCGCGACGCTGGTCGTCAACAAGCTCCGCGGCACCGTCTCGGTCCTGGCCGTCAAGGCCCCGGGGTTCGGCGATCGCCGCAAGGAGATGCTCCGCGACATCGCCACGCTGACCGGCGGCACCGTCATCAGCGAAGAGGTCGGGCGCAAGCTCGACTCCGTGACGTTCGAGGACTTCGGCAAGGCCCGTCGGGTCGTTGCCACCAAGGACGACACGACAATCATCGACGGCGAGGGTTCGCCCGATCAGATCAAGGGTCGCATGGCCCAGATCAAGGCCCAGATCGAGGACACCACCTCGGACTACGACAAGGAGAAGCTCCAGGAGCGCCTTGCCAAGCTGTCCGGCGGCGTTGCCGTGATCAAGGTCGGCGCGGCCACCGAGGTCGAGCTCAAGGAGAAGAAGCACCGGATCGAGGATGCACTCTCGACGACCCGCGCAGCCGTCGAAGAGGGTCTCGTCGCCGGCGGCGGCACCACGCTCCTCCAGGCCATTCCAGCCCTTGACAAGCTCAAGCTCAAGGGCGACGAGGCGGTTGGTGTCGACATCGTCCGCAAGGCGCTCGAGGCGCCGGCCCGCCAGATCGCCGACAACGCCGGTGCTCGTGGCGAGGTCGTCGTCGAGCGGGTCCGCGGGATGAAGACCGGCGAGGGCTTCGATGCTCTCAAGGGCGAGTACGGCGACATGTTCGCCAAGGGCATCGTCGATGCGGCCAAGGTTACCCGCTCCGCGTTGCAGAACGCGGCCTCCATCGCGGCGATGGTCCTGACGACGGAAACGCTCATCAGCGATATCCCGGAGAAGGAGAAGGCGGCCGCCGGCGGCGGCCACGGCCACGGCGGGGACATGGACTTCTAGTCCGAAGTCACGCAGTCACTCGAACGCCCGGGCCGGCAACGGCTCGGGCGTTCGGATTCCGCGGACGCTGGCGCGTCCACCGGCTCGGTCAGGAGACGACGAGGTCGACGACCCGACCCTGGATCTTGCCCACGTCCGGGTACTCCTCGTGGTGCTCCAGGCCCGCGGCCGGAAGCCCGAGGCCGGCGGCGGCGACGTCGGTGAGGAAGAGGTAGGGACGAAAGCCGATCCGGGCATGCACGGTGTTCTTCAGAAGGCGGTGAGCGACGTTGACCGCAGGGCCGACCACGTCGCGATGTGATCCGACCGTCTGGGTCACGACGACGCCCCGATGCAGCACGGCCTTGAGGTCCAGGTTGGAGACGACCGGGCAGGCCGTGCAGACGTGGTCCCGCGCGCTCCGAGCCTCGAATCGCCGCTCGACGAACGCCCGATACATGCCCTGGAGTGCCCGGACCACCGCCTCGCCCCGTCCATCGAGGGCGTCCGCGTTCGCGATGGCGAAGACGGCGTCGCCCTCCAGCTTGGCGACCTCGAACTCCGGCTGAACGCCCTCGATGACCGCGTTCAGGAGCTCTCCGAGCACGGTGTAGCCGGCCGGGATGCCGCCGCTGAAGTCGACGCCGTGCGCCTCTTCGACACCGGCCAGGAACGACGTATAGCCGGAGATGTCGGCCAGCAGGAGGTATCGCTGGCCGGAGGTCGAATTCGATTGCGACAACGCATTCACGTGGGTCCGATGGTACTCGCCTCGTCCGGAACGGTTGACACCCGGCGACCGAACCCCGAGCCTTCGCTCGTGGGTCGAATTCGGGGTGCCTCGCTGACTGCCGCGATCGTGACGCTGGCCATGGTCGCCGGCGCCTGTGCATCGAAGCCCGACCTCACCGATCCGCGCGAGATCCTCGACGGTGCCGTTGCCCAACTGGACGCCGCGAAGACCGTTCGGCTGCAGCTCGATGTGTCGGGGGCAATCGCCCTGGACCTGCTCGGGACGGGGTCCGCCCGCCCGATGCTCCTCGAAGGCACGACGCTGACCGCGGATCTCGACATCTCAGGCGGCAAGGCGAAGGTGACGTTCGCGGCCCCGGCGCTCCTGGGGTTGACCGGCGAACTCCTCGCCCCGGGTGGGCGTGCCTACCTCAAGATGAGCCTGACCGGACCGAAGTACGTGCCCCTCGATTCCGGCGGCGCGCCGAGTCCGGACGCATCCCCGGGCCCCCTGTCACTCGCCGGGCTGACGAACCTTCTGAACGATCCGTCGGTGACGGCGACGAAGGTCGACGATGTCGACTGCGCCGGCGGGCGCTGCTACCGGATCCGGATCGAGGTCGACCCCTCCGCGATCGATCTCGGCCTGCCGGATCTCGGGGCGCTGTCGGGGCTGCTCGGACTGCCGGGCGCGGCATCGCCGGGACCCGACAGCGGGTCCGGGTCGTTGGACGGGCCCATCGTCATCTTCGCCAACGTCGCGAAGGACACCCTTCGGCCGGTCACGCTGGAGTCGGACGTCGTGCTCGGCGAGTCGGCGACGCTCGAGCTGCTGCTCACGCTGTCGGCGTGGGGGGAATCGATCACGGTCGAGGCGCCACCGGCGGACCAGGTCGGTGAGCCGGGCGATCTGCCGTTCCCGTTCGGTCTCCCGTCCGTTCCGTAGCCGCCTCGCCGAGGGATCGCCGAAGGTCGCGTCGAGCGCCCCGACCTACAATGGGCACGTGAGTCCCACCACCCCCCGCGGCGGTCGCCGCGGCACGCCGCTCGGCACCCCGGAGCCGATCGGCACGCACCTCGACGACCTGCCTGAGGTGTCGGGCGCGCCGCTCGAACCGGACTGGTTGCGCGACGCCGCAGCGGATCCGGCGGACGCGGCCGCTCCGCTGGATCCCGCCGCAATCAAGGCCGCGGAGATCGCCCACCGTGCAGCGGCCGCCCGACGCGCCGAGGAGATCGTCGCCAGCCTGAACCCGGAGCAGGCGCGCGCGGTGACGACGACCGACGGGCCGCTCCTGATCCTGGCCGGTGCCGGGAGTGGCAAGACGCGGGTGCTCGCGCACCGGATCGCGCACCTCATCGGCGTCCAGGGCGTTGCGCCGTGGAAGATCCTCGCCGTCACCTTCACCAACCGGTCGGCACGCGAGCTTCGAGAGCGGATCATCACGCTGGTCGGCGAACGCGGTCGCGAGGTCGAGGCCGGCACGTTCCATGCGCTCTGCGCCCGCCTGCTTCGACGCGAAGGTGAGGCGATCGGCATCGATCGCCGGTACGTCATCTACGACACCGACGACCAGCAGGCCCTGATGAAGCAGCTCCTGCGCGACGAGGACCTGCCGGCGACCGGCGAGTTTCGCCCATCGGCGGTCCTGGGCGCCATCAGTCGGGCGAAGAACGAGATGCTCGACGCGACGTTTCTCGCGGACAACGCGATCGATCGTCACCAGCGTGTCGTCGCGACCCTCGCGCGGCGCTACCAGGCGCGGCTGCGCGAGGTCGGCGCGCTCGACTTCGACGACCTGCTGCTCGAGGCGGTCCGCCTCTTCGACGAGGCACCGGCCGTTCTGGAGCGGTACCAGGCCCGCTGGCGCTACCTCCACGTCGACGAGTACCAGGACACGAACCGGGCGCAGTACCTGTGGGTCAAGGCGCTCGCTGCCGCGCATCGCAACCTGTGCGTGGTCGGTGACGACGACCAGTCCATCTACTCCTGGCGCGGCGCGGACCTTCGGAACATCCTTGATTTCGAACGCGATTGGCCGGATGCCACGGTCGTCAAGCTCGAACAGAACTATCGCTCGACGCAGTTGATCCTCGACGCGGCCCATGCGGTCGTGTCGCGCAATGCCGGGCGCACGGACAAGAAGCTGTGGACCGCCACCGCCGGCGGCGCTCCCATCCAGCGGTTCGAGGCCTACAACGAGGAGGAGGAGGCCGAGTGGATCGCGCGCCAGGCCGAGGGCCTGATCGGCGGGCGGGGATCGGTCCTGACCCGGCGCGCCGACGACGACACGGCGTCCACGCGCGCCCAGGACATCGCCGTGATGTACCGGATGAACGCCCAGTCGCGCGCGATCGAAGAATCCTTCCTGCGCTACGGCCTGCGCTACCAGCTGGTGGGCGGCACGCGGTTCTACTCGCGGCGCGAAGTCAAGGACGCCCTGGCGTACCTGCGGGTGATCCGCTCGGACGTGGATGTCGTCAGCTTCGAGCGGATCATCAACGTCCCGTCGCGCTCGATCGGCGAGCGAACACTGGAGAGCCTCCGCGAGGTGGCGGCGCGAGATGGTTTCTCGACATGGACGGCCATCGAACGCGCCGCGGCGGGCGACGTGCCGGCCATCGCCGCCCGTGCTCGCGCCGCGCTGGCCGACTTTGCCACCCTGGTGCGCCGGTTGCGTTCCCTGATCGGGGAGTTGGCCCTGCCGGAGCTCCTCGACGCCGTGCTCGAGCGCACGGGCTACCGGGCGATGCTGGCCGACGGCAGCGAGGACGGCGAGGAGCGTTGGGCAAACCTCCTCGAGCTGCGCCAGGTCACGACGCGCTACGACGACCTGTCGCCCGAGGACGCGCTGGACCGGCTGCTCGAGGAAACGGCCCTGGTGGCCGATCAGGACAGCTACGAGGGGTCCGCCGACGCCGTGACCCTGATCACCCTCCATGCCGCCAAGGGGCTCGAATTCCCGGTCGTGTTCATTGCCGGGCTCGAGGAGGGCCTCCTGCCGCACAGCCGTGCCCTCGACGATGAGAAAGAGCTGGAAGAGGAGCGGCGGCTCGCCTACGTCGGGATCACCCGCGCCAAGCGCCGGCTGTACCTGTCGCATGCGTGGCGGCGGGCGACCTGGGGGATGGGCCAGGCGTCCGTGCCGTCCCGGTTCCTCCTGGAGATCCCGGCCGAGCTCATGGTCGGCCCGCAGCTCGGTGCTGACCCTGACGGGGCCGGGGAGGGTCCGCTGGATCTCGATCTCGTCTTCGGAGCCCGCCGCACGAGCCGATTTGGACGACCCGGGCGCGCCGGTGGGGCCTTCCGAGAGGGCAGCGGCACGCCCGGGGCACCTCGGAACGGGACAGCGTTCCGACCGGCGCGCGACCTTGCCGCGCGCCGATCCGCGTTTGCCGGGGGGGCACGATCCGGCTCGCCCGGAGGGGACGTCGAACCTTGGGACGGAGCCGCTGGCGATGGGGAATCGGCCGCGGGCGATCATCTCGACGCGGACGGCGAGGACCATGCGGGCACGATGCGGGGCCGAACCGCCCGCCCGGCGCCCGCGAAGCGCCCCATCGTTCCCGGTGAGCGCCGATTCCGCGATGGCGACCGCGTGCGCCACGCCCGCTGGGGGGATGGGATCGTCGTGACCTCCAAGCTCACTCGCACCGACGAGGAGGTCGTTGTCGCATTCCGCGATCCACAGGTCGGGCGCAAGACGATGCTGGCCAGCCTGGCGAATCTCGACACGGTCGGCTGATCGCTCGGTCACGCGGCGGACGTTCGGTCACACGCGCCGCGCCGTGGCGCAACCGTCGGATCCAGCGACGCCGATGAGAATGGCAGGAAAACTCTGTCTCGCGGTCCGTGGGTCGCGTTCGATTGCGGCTCAGCTCAGCCTTGCGTCGGTGTTTCCCATGCGTCAAACTGCGGTCAGTCCGACCGGAGCATTGCTTGGAGGAGGCCGAGGTGGCGATGACCGACCTGGAGGCGTTCGTCAACCAGGACGGGCGCGACGCAGCCATCCGCGACGTCCGTCGCCAGATCGACAAGGCCGGCGTCGAGTACATGTACTTCCAGTTCGTCTCGGTCACGGGGCGGATCATGGGCAAGGGAGTCCCGTCGGCGCACTGGGAGCGGATCGCGGCGAGCGGATTCCAGCTCGTGTACGGCTCGACGGCCAATCTCTTCACCGACCGCAAGGGCAACTACATCGGCTACGGCCCGGAAGCGCGCGAGCTCGTCGGGATGCCGGAGCCGGACACGTTCTGCGTCCTGCCCTGGGACACCAGGACGGCGCGGGTGTTCTGCACGCTCTTCCGCGGCCGTGAGGAGGAAGTGGATGGCGGCGCGTACCTGACGTCCGATGCGCGCGGCAACCTCAAGCGGATCCACACGGCCTTCGAGGAGGCCACCGGCTACCACATGCGGATCGGCTGCGAGCCCGAGATGATGTGGCTCAAGGTCGATTCGTCCGGGAAGCCCACGGTCGAGGGGATGACCAAGCCGTACTGCTATCACATCGACCAGTTCTCGGAGCTCCAGCCGCTCATTCACAAGGTCATGGAGTACGGCAAGGCGATGGGCCTGGACATGATCCAGGGCGACCATGAGGATGCGCCGGGCCAGCTCGAGCTGAACTTCATGTTCGACCGGGCCGAGCTGACCGCCGACCGGCTCACGACCTACCGCCAGATCTGCCGACAGGTCGGGCGCGAGATGGGCGCGTTCGCGTGCTTCATGCCCAAGCCGTTCATGGGCGTCTCGGCCAACGGCTGCCACCACAACTTCTCGCTGTGGCGCGGCGAGGACAACCTGTTCATGCCGGAAGGCGACGATCCGCAGATGCCCGGCATCGTCGGTCTGCATGCGGCCGGCGGGGTGCTCGAGCACATGCGGGCCCTCACCGCGATCACCGCCCCGACCGTGAACTCGTATCGCCGCTTCTGGGACATGGGCTTCTGGGCGCCCGTCTTCGCCGACTGGGGCTTCCAGAACCGGACCACGGCGCTCCGCGTGAGCGCCCCGGGACGATTCGAGTACCGCTCGGTCGACTCGGCCGTCAACCCGTACCTCTCGTTCGCCGCACTGCTGGCGGCCATGCGCGACGGGCTGGACCGAAAGCTCGATCCTGGCGAGCCCGAGGAGCGCAACATCTACGACGCGATCGCCGGCGGCAAGCAGGTAACGAAGATCCCGTTCAGCCTCGGGGAGGCGCTCGAGGCCCTGGATCGCGACGAGGTCGTCAAGTCGGCGCTCCCCGGCGACATGTATCGCGTCTTCATGCACTACAAGCGCGACGAGTGGGAGCGCTTCCTGTCGACCGTGACCGAGTGGGATATCGAGACGTACCTCGACATCCTGCCCTGACGATCGACCCAACTGGAGGACGGCCAGCGTGTGTGGCATCGCCGGGATCATTCATCGCAACCAGACGTCCGACGTCGGCACCGAGATGACGGCAATGCTCCAGTCCATGAAGCATCGTGGCCCGGATTCGACGGGCTACGCGCTCTTCGGCGAGCCGACCGGACGAACCCTGATCCGGTTCAAGCTGGCCGACGCGAACGATCCCCGCGACTTCGACTTTCGGGCGCGCCTCCAGCGGAACCGCGCGCGCGTCGAGGCGCGCCTGCGGGAGATCGGTGCGTCGATCGATCGCATCGACGCCGAGACCGAGTACGCGTTTCGCGCCGTGGTGCGCTACAACGGCGACCTCAAGACCCTCGCCGACTATCTCGAGGACATCCCCGGCTGCGAGGTCCTGTCCCTGGGCACGTCACTCGAGATTGTCAAGGATCTGGGAGACGCCAACGAAGTCGCGAGCCAGTACGAGCTGCGCGGCTTCCAGGGAACCCACGCGATCGGGCACGTCCGGATGGCCACGGAATCTGATGTCGACATCTCGGGCGCCCACCCCTACTGGGCCTACCCGTTTGCCGATGTCGCGGTGGTTCACAACGGACAACTGACGAACTACTTCCAATGGCGCCGTCGCCTCGAGCGTTCCGGGCATCGCTTCCAGTCCGAGTGCGACTCGGAGATCATCGCGGTCTACCTGGCCGAGAAGATGGCCAATGGGTCCGGCCTCAAGGACGCGATGGAGGAGAGCCTCGACGAGCTCGATGGCGTCTTCACCTACATGGCGGTCACCAAGGACTCGCTCGGGGTGGCCAAGGACGAGATGGCGGCCAAGCCGCTCGTCCTCTACGAATCGGACGACATGGTCGTGATGGCCTCCGAGGAGATCGCGATCCGGGCGGTCCTCGACCGTGAGATCGATACCTCCGACCCGTACGAACGACAGGTGCTCGTGTGGACCAGGTAGGCAGCTCCGGCTCCCGGCGGATCACCTACGACGCGCGCGGTCTTGCCGAGCCGCACGCGGAGGTGCCCAAGGTCTCCGAGATCGACGCCGGCCGCGCGGTGTTCGACGCGGCGAAGCTGACGACGCGCCAGATCAACCTGGAGCTCCGCTGGCTCATCTACGAACAGGGTGTTCGCGACGTCACGGTGCTCAATCCCGGGGCGAAGCACTCGATCGGTGTCGGGATCCTCCAGCGCTGCAAGATCCGCTTTGCCGGCAGCCTCGGGTACTTCGGGCTGGGCGTCATCGACGGGCCGGAAGTGATCATCGAGGGCCGCGTGGGCTGGTCGGTCTGCGAGAACATGATGTCGGGCGTCGTCGTCATCGAGAAGAACGCGGGCTCGCTGACGGGTGCTGCCATCCGGGGCGGCGACCTGGTGATCAAGGGCAGCGTCGGGGCGCGGACCGGCGTGGATCAGAAGGGCGCCACGATCCTCGTCGGCGGCGACGCCGGAGCGGTCACCGGGTTCATGATGCAGCGCGGCCGGATCGTGATCTGCGGGAACGCCGGACCCAGCCTCGGCGACTCGATGTACGACGGGACGATCTATGTCGGCGGCCGGGTGGCCTCGCTCGGCATCGACTGCATCGAGGGCGAATGGACCGACGCCGACACGGAGTTCATCGACCGCAAGTTCCGGATCTACGGCATGGACAAGCCGTCGTCGTTCCAGAAGTTCGTGTGCGGCAAGCAGCTCTACAACTACGACAACCTCGAGCCCGCCGAGCGGAAGCTCGTCCTGTAGTGCAGCCCAAGGCAGGTGACGACCATGGATGACCAGCCGTCCCCCAGCAGCGTCCTCGGCCAGAGCCGGATCTTCACGCCGGATGTGATCAACGACATCCACGTGAAGGCGGAGCTCGGTCGCTACCGGATGCGTGGCTTCTCGATGTTCAAGCCGATCCCGCACTGGGATCAGCTGATGTTCCTGCCCGGCACCTTGACCCGGTTCGTGATCGAGGGGTATCGCGAGAAGTGCGAGACAAAGACGGTGCTGGGTGCTCGCTTCGCGCGCAACCCGATCGAACTCGACATCCCGATCTACATCACCGGGATGAGCTTCGGGGCCCTCTCGATCGAGGCCAAGATGGCGCTGGCGAAGGGTGCCTCGATGGCCGGTACGGCGACCTGCTCAGGCGAGGGCGGCATGATCCCGCCGGAGCGCGACCTCTCGACGAAGTGGTACTACCAGAACATCCAGAGCCGGTACGGCTTCAACCCGCACCACCTGATGCTCGCCGACGCGTGCGAGTTCTTCATCGGTCAGGGCTGCAAGGTGGGTCTCGGCGGGCACCTGATGGGCCAGAAGGTGACCGAACAGGTTGCCGAGATGCGCTCGCTGCCGCCGGGCATCGACCAGCGCTCACCGGCCCGCCATCCGGACTGGCTCGGCCCCGACGACCTGTCGTTGAAGATCCAGGAGGTCCGCGAGGCCACCGACTACCGGATCCCGATCCAGTTGAAGCTCGGCGCGGCGCGCGTGTACGACGACGTCCGGATGGCCGCCAAGTGCGGCCCGGACATCATCTACCTCGACGGCGCGGAGGGGTCCACCGGGGCCGGTCCGCACATCGCGACCGAGGAGACGGGCATCCCGCTGATGGCCGCGATCCCCGAGGCGCGCCGTGCGCTCGAGGACGTCGGCCTCGTCGACGAGGTCGACCTCGTGGTCGCCGGCGGGATCCGCAACGGGGCCGACGTGGCCAAGGCGTTGGCCCTGGGCGCGACGGCCGTGGCGATCGGCCATTCGGCGCTGATCGCCCTCAACTGCAACAAGGAGATCCCCGGTGTCACGGATTACGAGGGCACGGTCGGGGTGCCGGCAGGCAAGTGCTACCACTGCCACACCGGGCGCTGCCCGGTCGGCGTCGCAACGCAGGATCCCGAGCTCCGGAAGCGCCTCGAGGTGGATGCGGCGGCGCTGCGGGTCTACAACTTCCTGACCGCGATGACGATGGAGCTCCAGATGATCGCCCGGGCGTGCGGCAAGACGAACGTCCACTCGCTGGAGCCCGAGGATCTCTGCGCGCTGACCGTCGAGGCCGCCGCGATGGCCAAGGTCCCGCTCGCCGGCACGGAGTACATCCCGGGCGTTACCGAGCAGAACATGCTCAAGGAGCTTCGCGCGATGATGGCCTCCCATCTCGAGCAGACGGACCAGGTCGTGAGGAACGCGGGATGAGCGAGGGTCGCTTTCACGGGGGCAAGATCGACGCCGAAGAGCTGGCCGGACACCGGTTCCCGTACCAGGAGGACATCGCCCTCCTCGACGGGATCGACCTGCTCGCCCTGACCCCGGGCGAGGACATCAACTGGCTCGAGGACATCCATCTGCTCCAGGAGGACGGGGTGCCGGCCGTCTTCGATCGCTATTCCAACGCGTTCATCAAGATCCACTTCGCGATCCCGTCCGGTCGCGAGGATGAGGTCGCGCGGAAGGTGCTCATGGCGCATCTCACGGCCGGCAACTCGTACGGGATCCAGCTCAAGCGCAAGCACGCCAAGTTTGCCCAACCGATGCTCGGTCCCTGGGTCGAGGGCTCGGAATCGGTCGGCGAGGACTGGAAGCCGGCGACCATGGAGGGCTGGGAACGGCCATCGGGACACTGAATGAGTTGCGCGTCCTGGTCCTGCAGCACATTGCCTGCGAACCGCCCGGCGTGTACGAGGACGTCCTGCTCGAGATGGGGGCTCAGATCGTGCGGATCGAGCTGGACGAAGGTGGCTCACTGCCCGACTGGCGCGATTTCGACGCGATCATCGCGATGGGCGGCCCCATGAGCGTCAACGACGAAAGCGATCACCCCTGGCTGGTCGCAGAGAAGCGCCTCATCCGCGACGCCGTCGGGGCCGGCGTGCCCTTCTGGGGGGCCTGTCTCGGCGTCCAGCTCCTGGCGTCCAGTTTGGGCGCACGCGTGTACCCAGGGCCGGCCCCCGAAGTGGGGATTCTCGACGTCACCTTGACGGAGGCTGCGCTCGCGGACCCGGTCTTTGCCGGGCTGCCACGAGTCATGCCCACGCTCCAATGGCACGGCGATACCTTCGATCTCCCTGAGAACGCGGTTCTGCTCGCCAGTTCTGCCGAGTACCCGAACCAGGCATTCCGCACCGGCCGAGCGTACGGGCTGCAGTTCCACCTGGAGGTCTCGCGCGACATGGCGATCGCATGGGCAGCCGTGCCGGTCTACGCCGAATCGCTGGAGCGAACGCTGGGACCGGGGGCGACGCCCCGCCTGATCGCCGAGATCGCCGGCCGCGCACCGGCGATGCTCGACCACGGGCGTGCCCTGTTCACGAACTGGCTCCACGCGGCCGTCCTCGACCAACCCACGGAGATCTCTGCGTGACGCTCCCGCCCAGCGCTCGGTACGTCGTGATCGGTGCGGGCATCCATGGGCTGTCGACCGCGTGGCACCTCGCCGCGGAGCTCGAGGCGCGCGGGATCGGTTCGGGCCGCGATGTCGTCATCCTCGACAAGACCGGTGTCGGCGCCGGACCGTCGGGGATCGCCTGCGGCGTCGTGCGCAACAACTACTTCCAGCCGGCGATGCGCGAGCTGATGGCCCACTCGGTCGCGGTGTGGGAGTCGGACCCGGAGGCGTTCCACTACCACTCGGTCGGGTATCTGCAGATCGCCCCGGAGGTGATGCGCGGAGATGTCGTGCAGATCGCCGAGGAGCAGCGGGCGATCGGGTACGAGTCCGTCCTCGTCGAGGGCAAGGCCGACTGCCGGCGCTACATGGAGGCGATGTTCGGCGACTGGCAGGCGCAGGGCATCACCGCGGTGCTCCACGAGAAGCGCGGCGGCTACGCCGAGAACGGACCGTCGCTCCGCGGCCTGCGCGAGAAGGGTGCGGCCCACGGCGTGGAGATCCATGCACCGGTCCGCGTCACGGGGTTCCGCCGGTCCGGTGGGGCCGTGACCGCGGTCGAGACCGACCAAGGCGACATCGAGTGCGAGCAGGTCGTCATTGCCGCCGGGCCGTGGGTCCGCGACTTCTGGTCGATGCTGGAGCTGCCCGACACGACCGTGGTCCTGGGCCGCGACGGGCGCGCCTACGATCGACCAACCTGGACGTACTGGTGTCTCCAGGAGGGCACGCTGGGCGTCGATCCGCGGTCCCTGCTGACCGACGCCGGCAAGCTCCCGCCGGTCATCCACGTCGACACCGATGCGCCGCTCCTCGACGACATCGACGGATCGCTCATCACGGACGAGCTATGGGGCATCTATTACAAGCCGGACGTCAACTTCGGCGGCATCCAGGGCGGAGCGATGCCCTGGGTCGTGGAGCAACCGGCCGCGTCCGTGGCCGTCGATCCCTATGGCGAGGCGAGCCGCGAGTTCACCGTCACCCCGGAGTTCGAGCGGATGTGGACGGCCGCCCTGGCCCACTGCCACGCGCGGTTCGTCGGCAAGCGCCCGCTCTACCGCAAGGCGCCGACCGGGGGGATCGGCGCGTTCACGCCCGACAGCTTCCCGGTCTTCGACACGTTCCACCAGAACGTGTACATGATTGCCGACTCGAACCACGGCTACAAGATGATCGGCGTCGGAGCACTGGTGGCGAAGGAGCTCCTCGGCGAGCGGCAGGGCCTGCTGGAGCCGTTTCGATACGCCCGGTTCGCTGTGGGCGCCCTCCATCCGGTGAGCCACTCACCGTTCCCGTGGAGCTGATCCAGTCGCCTCCGCCTACCATGCCGGAATGATTGCGATGACGATGCTCGACCTCCGGTACATGGCCGGCATCACCCGCGCCAACCTGGCGGACGATCTCTCTCGGTGACGGAGCGCGCGGCGGACGCCGCTTCCCGTCATGCCGATCTCGTCGCCAGGATCTCCCGGGCGAACCGGCTCTACTACGAGGACGACGCGCCCGAGATCGAGGACGCCGAGTACGACGCCCTCTTTCGCGAGCTGGTCGAACTCGAGCGCGACCACCCGGAGCTGGCGACGTCCGATTCGCCGACCAACCGGGTCGGCGGAACGCCGTCCGCGGCCTTCAGTGATGTCCGCCACCGGCGACCGATGCTCTCTCTGGGGAACGCATTCGATCACGACGAGCTGCGCGCCTTCGACGCGCGCGCACGCCGGGCGCTCGGGCTGCCCGTTGCGCCCGAGCCGGCTCCCGGTCTGGCCTATGTCGCCGAGCTCAAGATCGACGGGCTCGCGGTGAGCCTGCGCTATGAGCGGGGCCGGTTTGTGCAGGGCGCGACCCGCGGCGACGGGACGACGGGAGAGGATGTGACCGCCAACCTGCGGACGGTGGCGAGCATCCCGCAGCGCTTGTCCGAGCCGGTGTCGCTCGAGGCGCGCGGTGAGGTCTTCATCCCGCGGGCCGAGTTCGCACGGATCAACCGCGAGCGCGAGGCAGCCGGACTTCCGCTCTACGCGAATGCCCGCAACAGCGGCGCCGGATCCCTGCGCCAGATCGATCCGACGATCACGGCCTCGCGCAAGTTGTCCGCGTGGATCTACCAGCTGGTCGAGGACGATGCCACGAGGCCGGTCGCAAGGCAGTCGGCGGCGCTCGATCGACTCGAAGCGCTCGGCTTCCCCGTGAACCCCGAACGCGCTCCCGGTCTCGATATCGAGGGCGTGATTGCGTTCACCGAGCGCTGGCGCGAGGCTCGCCATGGCCTCTCGTACGAAACGGACGGCGTCGTGGTCAAGGTCGACGACTTCGCGCTCCAGGACCGCCTCGGCATGGTGAGCCGGGCCCCCCGTTGGGCCATCGCCTACAAGTTCCCGCCGGAGCAGGTGGTGACCGTCCTCGAGGACATCGTGCCGTATGTCGGACGGACGGGGACACTGACGCCGGTCGCCCATCTGCGCCCGGTGAAGGTAGCCGGATCGACCGTCGCCCGGGCCACCCTTCACAACGTCGACGAGGTCCGCCGGAAGGATCTGCGGATCGGGGATACGGTGATCCTCCAGAAGGCCGGTGACGTCATCCCGGAGGTCGTCGGACCGGTCCTCGATCGCCGGGATGGGACCGAGCGGACGTTCGAGATGCCGGCTGCCTGCCCGGTGTGCGGAACGGACGTCGTCCGCGATGAGGGCGCCGTCCGCTACTACTGCCCCAACCCGGCCTGCCCGGCCCGCGTGGCACAGGAGTACGCCCACTTCCTGGGGCGCGCTGGCATGGACATCGAGGGGGCCGGCTGGGTGGTCCTCGAGCAGCTCCTCCAGCGCGGTCTCATCCGATCTCGTGGCGACATCTTCCGGCTGACGATCGACCAGCTCGAATCGCTCGATCGCTTCGCGCGGAAGAGCGCCGAGAACCTGGCGGCCTCCATCGAACGGGCCAGGCGTCGGCCGCTCGCCCGGATCGTGAACGCCCTGGGCATCCCGCAGGTGGGTGAGGCGACTGCGATCGATCTCGCCACGTGGATCGCCGGCCGGATCCCACCCGGTGACGACGAGCCCATGGGCGGGACCGCCGGCTGGTTCGGGCGGGTCGCCGGGGCGCTGCCCGACATCGATGAAGCGCAATTTGCGGAGGTCCCCGGGATCGGACCGACCGTGGCGGCAAGTCTTCGCGCCTACTTCACCGCCGACGCGACGCGGGGCGTTCTCGCCGACCTCGTCGAAGCGGGGATCGAGCCCCACCGCCCCGAGCCGCAACGTGCGGCGGCGGGAGGCCCGCTCACCGGCAGGACCCTCGTGGTCACCGGGACGCTGGTCGGCTACGACCGCGCTTCCGCAGAGGCCGCAATCCGGGCGGCCGGCGGCAAGGTCGCCGGCTCGGTGTCGGCTCGGACGGATTACGTCGTGGCGGGGGCGAATGCAGGCTCAAAGCTGGCGCGGGCCGAGCAGCTCGGCGTCGCCGTGCTCGACGAGACGGCGTTTCGTCGGCTTCTCGATGGGACGATCCCGGTCGACCGGTCCACCGATGAACAGTGAGGAGGCGAATCCATGACCCCCGTCCCTGATCCGGTCGCCGAGGCGGCCGCCTATCAGCAGTATCTGCTCTCGGCGCTCGGCAACGATGACCCCGCCGATGCCCAGGCCACGACGCCGGGCACCTTGCGCGAGCTCTTCGATGCGGCCGGGTCCGCGCTTCGGGAGCGCCCGGAGCCCGGCGAGTGGTCGGTGATCGAGTGCATCGGGCACGTCGTCGACGCCGAGGTCGTCTACGGTGGCCGCTATCGCTGGACGATCGCGCACGATGGACCGGAGCTGATCGGCTACGACCAGGCCCTGTGGGTCGCCCGGCTCCATCACATCGACGATGACCCGGACGAGCTGCTCGCGTTCTTCGGGGCGATGCGTGCGGCCAACCTGGCCCTGTGGCGTCGATCAACCGAACAGGAACGACAGCGTGTCGGACTGCACCGAGAGCGTGGCCCGGAAAGCTTCGATCTGTCGTTCCGGCTGATTGCCGGACACGATCGGATCCACCTGGCGCAGGCTCGAGCGGCGCTCGCCGCTGCCAGCGCTGCCGGCGCTCCCAGGTCGGGAGCCTGGGATGAACAGCCTAGGAGGTTCCGCGCACCGCTCGTGTGACAAGGCCGACCGCGACAGGGTCGGCTCCGAGGACGACGATTCGCCAGTATTCCGGCGCGTACAGGCCCGGTTTCGAGTGGAGCACGCGGGGCGTACCGGTTGCGTCGGCGTCGGCCAGCGCCGAGCGGAGGACGCGCTCGACGGTCCCGACGGACGGTGCGTCGAACCGGGTCGGACGGGCTCCAGCGGGCTGCGCATCGTGGTCCGACGAGGCGAGCGCCGCGACGAACCGCGAGATAGCGCATGTCGGGAGGGCGACCTCGATCGTGTCCGGCGCGCCGACCACGGCCTCCCGCGCGGGGGTCGCCTCGAGCGGAAGCAGCGGCGTAGAGCGGCGGAGGCTGGGCGCCTTGAGGGACATGGGCAGCGTGGGGTGCCTCGGACGGGTCGGTACGGACTCAGCTTCAGCCCGCGGGCCTCCACCCTGAATCGCACCGTGGTCCGTCGCGGGCTTGCGGTGGGTCCCCATGCGACCTACGTTGTTCGGCGCAGGGTTCACGTCCGATGGGACGGCGTCGCGTCATCCGAGCGCGTGATTGAACTGGCCCCACAGCTGGGTCGGCTGCCAGCGCAGTGGTTCCCCACGGATCATCCGGATCGCCCGCCACGCCTCGGTCCAGCCGGCCCGCTCGAGACGATCGAGCCCGTCCAGGTTGAGATCGACCACGCCTGCCCTGACGTGCCCAGCGGGTCCCGCCCCGCGCTGCCGGTGCTGGAGGATCATGAGGGCGTCCTCGGGATCCACCGCGACCGTGGCGCCGCCGCCCCACGGGGCCCGGACCACGAAGCCCGCGAGACTCCCGTCGGGTCGCTCGAGGCAGCTCGCCGACGTGGCCGTTGCGAAGGCAGCCAGCAGATGCGCCCGATCCTCTCCGCTCGCCGCGGCGTCGAGCCGGGCCATCGTGGCCAGGTCACCGTTCGCGAACGGGCGGATCCGCCCGCGGTCCGGGTCCTCGGCTGCCGCAACGTCCACGTCGAGACCGGGCGCCTCGACCGTGCGATACCAGCATTGGATCTCAAATCCGAGCCGTTCGTAGATCGGCCGGCCCATGGCCGTGGCGACGAGCACCTCCGTCCGACAACCGGCCGTGGCCAGCTCCGCCTGGACCGCCTCGGTCAGCGCGCGACCCAGGCCGTTGCCACGGGCCCCGGGGACCACGAAGATCGTGCCGATCCAGCCCACCGTGCCGTTGACCGTCCCCACGCCCGTGCCGATCACGACGTTGTCGCGCTCGGCGACGACCGGACGGCACTCTGGATGGACGCTGACGAAGTCGAAGAACTCGCGGCGATCACCCCAGCCGGCATCGAGAATGGCGGCTGTCGCCTCAGCAACGTCGGTCGGACGCATCGGTCGGATCGTGGTCGGAATCATGCGATGCATCGTAGCGGCCACGATGCCCCGCCTGCGGTTGGTGGGCGCCGTCCGGGTATCATCGGCGCCATGGCCACCCTGTCCCGTGCCGATGTCGTGCACGTTGCCCACCTCGCCCGTCTGGGCCTGGACGACGCCGAGCTCGCGCGCCTCGAAGGTCAGCTGAACCACATCCTCGAGCAGTACGCGATCCTGGCCGGCCTCGACACCGAGGGCATCCCACCGACGGCTCAGACGATCGAACTCGAGAACATCCTGCGCGACGATGTCGTGACCGCCTCGATGCCGGTGGCGGACGTCCTGGCCAACGCCGCCGAGCACGACGGCGCACAGATCGTCGTGCCGGCGATCCTCGGCGGCGACGCCGAGTGAGCGATCGCGCCACGCTCGTTCGTCGCTCCGCGCTCGTTCGTCGCTCCACGCTTGTCCGATGACGCCGGATCCGACGCGTCTGCATGCCCACGAGCTTGCGCGTTCGCTGCGCGCCGGCGAGGTGACCGCCCGTGAGCTGGCCGCCGCTCACCTCGACCTCGCCGAGCGCCAGAATCGCGCGCTGAACGCGTGGCTGTCGATCGATCGTGACCGTGCGCTCGGTGACGCGGACGGAGCCGACCGCCGTCTTGCTGACGCGCGAGCGAAGGGGCCGGAGGCCGTCAACGCGCTCCATCCGTTGCTCGGCGTACCCGTTGCGCTCAAGGACCTGGTCTCCCTGCGCGGCGGCCAGTGCACAGCGGGGTCGCGGATCCTCGAGGGCTACCGGGCTCCGTTCGACGCCCACATCACCGAGCGGTTGCGCGATGTCGGGGCCGTCATCCTCGGCAAGACCAACATGGACGAGTTTGCGATGGGCTCGTCCACGGAGCACTCCGCGTTTGGTCCAACCGCCAATCCGTGGGCGCTGGACCGCGTGCCGGGAGGAAGCTCCGGCGGATCGGCGACGGCCGTGGCGGCCTTTCACACGCCGCTCTCGATCGGCACCGATACCGGGGGATCCATCCGCCAGCCCGCGGCGCTCACCGGAATCGTCGGGATGAAGCCGACGTACGGGAGGGTGAGCCGCTACGGGATCGTGGCGTTTGCCAGTTCACTCGACCAGATCGGCCCGTTCGCCCGCGACGCCCGCGACGCCGCCGTGCTTCTCCATGCCATCGCCGGCCGCGACGAGCGGGACTCCACCTCGGCGCCCGTTCCGGTGCCGGACGAGTTGCTCCACCTGCCGGCAGGCGATGACGAGGCCGCGGCGTGGCTGCGCGGCCGGCGCCTGGGCCTGCCGCGGGAGTACTTCGTGGCCGGCATGGAGCCGGGCGTCGAGGCCCGGGTGCGCGAGTCCGTGGCGTCGCTGGAGTCCGCCGGAGCCATCGTCGAGGAAGTCAGCCTTCCTCACACGGATTACGGTCTTGCGACGTACTACATCGTCGCCCCGGCCGAGGCGTCGGCCAACCTTGCCCGCTACGACGGGATCCGGTTCGGGCCGAGGCTCGGTGACGGCGACGTGCTCGGGAACTACCTGGCGACCCGCGGCCGGGGGTTCGGCGCCGAGGTGAAGCGCCGGATCATGCTCGGCACCTACGCGCTCTCCGCCGGCTACTACGACGCGTACTACCTGAAGGCCCAGAAGGTGCGGACGCTCATCAAGGCGGACTTTGACGCACTCTGGGCGCAGGGGTTCGATGCCCTGGTCGCGCCGACGTCGCCGACGGTGGCCTTTCCGATGGGCGCGCGCATGGACGATCCGGTCGCGATGTACCTCTCGGATGCGTGCACGCTCCCCGTCAACATGGCCGGTCTCCCCGGGATCAGCGTCCCGGCCGGGCTGTCCGACGGCCTGCCGGTGGGCCTCCAGTTCATCGGCGCACCGTGGTCCGAGCCGACGTTGTTCCGCCTCGCGCGGGCGCACGAGGCGATCACGGCCGATGCCGCGTGGCGCGGCCTCGAGCCGACCGATCTCGGCCTGGCGGACGACCCGGCGACGCCGGCTCCCGCCGAACGGCTGGCCGCGGCCCGCACGGCGCTCTCCGACCCGGCGCTCGCCCGATGACGACGACGCACGCACGCCCACCGCTCGCCGAGCGGGCGCTCAGCGCCCGGGTCCGCGCCGTCCCACCGTCGGGCATTCGCAGGTTCTTCGACATCCTGGCCACCATGGACGACGTCATCAGCCTCGGGGTGGGGGAGCCGGACTTCGATACACCTCGCGGGATCGTCGAGGCCGGGGTCGAAAGCCTGCGCGAGGGTCGCACCCACTACACGTCGAACTACGGCACGATCGAGCTGCGGCGGGCGCTCGCCGAGCATCTCCAGCGCCGCTACGGGGTTCACTATGACCCGGCGACGGAGCTGCTGATCACCGTGGGCGCCTCGGAGGCCGTCGACCTTGCGCTGCGCGCAACGTGCGACCCCGGCGACGAGGTCCTCCTGCACGAACCGTCGTACGTGGCGTACATCCCGGCGGTTGTGTTCGCGGGCGGGGAGCCGCGGATGATCGCGACTCGCTTCGAGGACGGCTTCGCCCTGGATCCGGCCGCGGTCGAGGCGACGATCACGCCGCGGACCAAGGCGTTGTTCCTCGGCTACCCGTGCAACCCGACGGGCGCCGTCCTGCCCGACGCCGTCCTAGACGAACTGGCCGCGATCGCCGTCCGCCACGATCTGCTCGTCTACAGCGACGAGATCTACGACCGCCTCGTCTACGGGACGTACCGCCACCGGGCCATGAGCGCCCTGCCCGGGATGCGCGAGCGGACGATCCTCATGGGCGGTTTCTCCAAGGCGTACGCGATGACCGGCTGGCGGGTCGGGTACCTGGCGGCTCCGGCTGCGATTCTCGAAGGGATCGTCAAGGTCCACCAGTACGGGATCATGTCGGCGCCGACGATGGCCCAGGATGCGGCGCTGGCGGCGCTGCGCGACGGCGAGGCGGACGTCGAGCGGATGCGCGCCGAGTACGACCGACGCCGCCGGCTGGTCGTCGACGGGTTCAATGCCATGGGTCTCGACACGTTCGAGCCGCGCGGAGCGTTCTACGCCTTTCCCAGGATCACGTCCACCGGCCTGTCATCGGAAGCGTTCGCCGAGGGCCTGCTGCGCGAGGAGCGCGTGGCGGTGGTACCGGGCTCGGCGTTCGGGCCCTCGGGCGAGGGTCACATCCGGGCCTGCTATGCGACGTCGTACGAACAACTCGAGGAAGCGCTCCGGCGGATCGGGCGGTTCGTCACGCGGGCGCGACCGGAGACGGGAGCGTGACCACGGCGCGGGGAGCGGGCGTGGCACCGGGAGCGGGTTCGACCTCGGCCCTCGACCGCTACGAAGCCGTCATCGGGATCGAGGTTCACTGCCAGCTCAGAACCGCCTCGAAGATGTTCTGCGGCTGCTCGACGGACTATGACGGAGCCCCGCCCAACAGCCACGTCTGCCCGGTCTGCCTGGGCCTTCCGGGGACCCTGCCGACGATCAATCGACGCGCGGTCGAGCACGTCCTCGCGACGGGTGCGGCCATCGGTGGCACGACGCCGGAGGCCACCCGCTGGGATCGCAAGAACTACTTCTATCCCGACCTTCCCAAGGGCTACCAGATCAGCCAGTTCGACCTCCCGCTCGTGTCGGCCGGCTCGCTGACCTTCGACACGTCGGACGGTCCCGCGACCGTCCAGATCCGCCGGGCGCACCTCGAGGAAGACACGGCGAAGCTGGTCCACGCCACGACCACCGAGGGACGTCGCGTGAGCCTGGTCGACTTCAACCGATCCGGAGCCCCCCTCATGGAGATCGTGACCGAGCCGGATCTGCGAACCGGGGAGCAGGCCCGTCGCTACGCCGAGGAACTGCAGCTGCTGCTCCGCTCGATCGGGGTGTCGGATGCCGACATGGAGCGCGGTCAGCTGCGCGTCGAGGCCAACGTGTCGCTCCGGCCGCGGGGCACGGAGCCCTTCGGGATCCGCACGGAAGTCAAGAACATGAACTCCTTCCGCGCCGTCGAGCGAGCGATCGCCTTCGAAGTCGAGCGGCAGGCTCGTGCGCTCGACGCAGGGGAGACGCTCGCCCAGGAGACCCGCGGCTGGTCCGACGATCGCGGTGAGACCTATGTCATGCGCTCCAAGGAAGACTCCCACGACTACCGCTACTTCCCGGAGCCGGATCTGCCGCCCCTCCGGGTGGAGCCGGCGTGGCTGGCCGAGATCCGGAGGCGGCTCCCGGAGCTTCCGGCCGCGCGCCGGGCCCGGTATCGCGAGGCGCTCGGATTGTCGGCCTACGACGCCGAGGTCCTCGTCTCCGACCCGGACGCGGCCACGCTCTTCGAGGCGACGCTCGCCGCGGACGCGAGGCTCGACGCGACCCTCGACGCGAAGGCGGTCGCGAACTGGGTCACCGGGGAATACCTCCGCCTGCGCAACGCCGCGGAAGGCCCCATCTCGGTCGGGCCCGGCGATCTCGCGCACATCGTCGGGCAGGTCGCCGGTGGCACGATCTCGGGGGCCAACGGCAAGGACGTCCTCGCCGAGCACGTTGCCACGGGACGCCCGGCGGGCGAGATCATCGCCGCCCGCGGGTTTCACCAGATCTCGGACGCGTCCGAGATCGACCGGGTCGTCGACGAGGTGCTCGCGGCGAACCCGGCGGCGGTTGCCGACTACGCTGCCGGCAAGGCGCAGGCCGTGGGGTTCCTCGTCGGTCAGGTCATGAAGGCCACGCGCGGCCAGGCCCGGGCCGAGCTTGTCCAGTCGACGTTGAGGGCGCGCCTGGACGTCCCCGGCGACAAGGTCGGCGGTTGACGATGGGTGCCATCAACCTCGTCCTGATCGTGAGCGGCGTCGCCCTCATCGCGTTCGGCTATCAGCGGGCGCGGGGGCCGTGGTCGCGCTACCAGGCGCTCCGCGAGGAAGACCGCAACGTCGCCCGCTACGAGGCATGGCGGGGCGGCGCGCGCGACACCTCTACATCGGGTGCCTCCATCGCCATGGCCATCCTTCGTCGTCGGGCCCAGGTTGGTGCCGCCATCGCGATCGTGGGCTTCGTCCTCGTGTTCGCGGGGTTCGCAGTCCCCGGCTGACGCCGCCTGCATCCGGCGGTGCGTCCCGCGTCCGTGTCGCCGGGGGGTAGCACGCGGTTCGTCCCGGTGCACGCCGGGGCGTGCAACCGCGGCAGGATCGACGACCCGGTTCCTGCCGTGGGCCGACGGCCGTACGCGGCCGACGCACGTGGGCCGGCGACACGGTCCCGGTGCACACACATGCGTGCATGTGGGTCAGACACGCACACTCCGAGGTGCAGCCGGCGCGTTCGCGTCGTCCGGTGGCGCAGCAGTCGGTGACGAGCCGCGCGCTCGACGTCGCGGTTGCACACGGGGCAGTGCAGCGACTCGCCGTGGGGCTCCGCGTGAGGCTTCGGCGCGGAGCTCGGCAGCGCGGGCTCAGCCCCGGACCAGCGCTCAGCCCCGGACCAGGGCCCGGTGATCGATCGCGGTGCAGCGGTCCATGGCGACCAGGAGTCCCGCCTCGGCGGCCACCGCGGCAGCCTCCCAGTTCACGACGCCGAGCTGGAGCCACAGGCAGCGTGCGCCAACCGCCACCGCTTCGCGAGCGTGCTCGAGGCAGAGCTCCGAGCGCCGGAACACGTCGACAATGTCAAACGGGCCGGTCGCGTCCACCGCCTCGCCCAGCGTCCGGAACGCGGGAATCCCCAGCACCGACCGCTCGCGCGGATTGACGGGCACGCACTCGTAGCCCTGGTGGACGAGATAGCGGAACACCGTGAACGAGGGCCGATCCGGTCGCGATGAGCACCCGACGACGGCGATCCGCCGGGCTGCCCGCAGAACGTCGGCAACGCCCGTGTCGTCGAGGACCGCGACCGGGCCGCGGCCCTCCTGCAGATCGAGAACGTCGCGTGCGCGAGCTCGCTCCTCGGCCGTCATGCCCTGGCCGGCCGGCTAGTGCCGGCGCTCTCGCTCGTAGGGCTGGCCCACCGCCGCGGGTGCCGTGCTCCGGCCGACAAAACCGGCCAGGACGACGATCGTGATCAGGTAGGGCAGGGCACCATACACCTGGAGCGGGATGCCGATCATGATCTCGCCGAGCTGGCCCGGGGGCGGCACGAACCGGATGGACCGCTCGAGCGCCTCGGACGCCGTGAACAGGATCGCTGCGCCGAACGCGCCCAGCGGGGTCCAGCGACCGAAGATCAGCGCCGCGAGGGCGATGAATCCGCGCCCGACGGTCATGTTGTTCTGGAATGACCCGGCCGACTCGAGGGCCAGCGAGGCCCCGGCGAGCCCGGCGAAGATCCCGCCCAGGATCACGTTCCGGTAGCGCAGCCGGATGACGTCGATCCCGACCGTTTCGGCCGCCTTGGGGTGCTCGCCGACGGCTCGGGTGCGCAGCCCCCAGCGGGAGCGGAAGAGGAGGATCTGCATGGCGATCACCAGGACGATGATCGAGAGCGTGATCGGGCGCTGGTTGAGGATCGCGTTGATGAACCATCCGATCACCGGCAGCTCCACGATGTCCGCGGGGACGATGAACGGCTGGAACGTCCCCGCATTCGGCGGCGATGCCTTCGAGAGGATCTGGTTCAGGTAGCTGGTCAGGCCGAGGGCGGTGATGTTGATGATGGTGCCGCTGATGATCTGGTCCGTCCTGATCGTGATCGTCAGCCAGGCGTGCAGGCTGGAAACGAGCATCCCGGCGATCATCGCCGCCAGGACCCCGACGATCAGCGGGGTGCTTGCCCCGAACGGCGCGTCGCCACCGACCGTGGCCCCCGACGCGACCATCAGGGACGCCGCATAGGCCGACACGAATGCCGACGTCAGCATCATCCCCTCGATCCCGATGTTGACGATGCCCGACCGCTCGTTCATGAGTCCGCACAGCGACCCGAGGGCGATCGGGGCGGCAGCGAACAGGAAGATCGGACCGGTCGTCGGCAGGATCGAGATGACGTAACCCCCGAACTGGAACAGCAGTCCCAGGAGCGGGATGTCGTACAGGAACATGACCAGCGCGTCCATCAGGCGGACCGCTCGCCGTAGGACCGGGTGACCGTTGCGAGTTCCTCGAGCCCGACGCGCGCTTCGCGAATCCTGAACAGCCGCCGGACGATGATCTCGGCCGCGAGGAACAGCAGGATGAGGCCCTGGATCACGTCCACGATCTCGACCGGAATGCCGGCCTGGATCTGCATCTGCCCGGCACCGGCCTTCATCATGCCCAACAGCAGGGCGGAAAACAGGATCCCAACCGGGTTGGCACGTCCGAGGAGGGCAACGGTGATGGCGTCAAAGCCGACATTGGTGGCATACGGCGCGGTCAGGTGCCCCACCCGGCCGAGGATCTCACCGGAACCCGCGAGCCCTGCCAGCATCCCGCACAGGGCCATCGTGAGGGCGATCAGGCGGCGTGGGCGCATCCCGGCGAAGCGGGCGGCGTCCGGGTTGGCGCCCACGGTCCTGATCTCGAAGCCCAGCTTGGCCCGCCACAGGAGCCACCAGATGATCGGTACCGCGAGCAGCGCGAAGAAGATGCCGACGTGCCCGTTGCGCCCGAACAGGACGATCAGTTCGGCGTTCCCCACGTCCAGGGTCTGCGCAAACGGCGACCGCGGGGCGCGCAGCGGACCCGACACGAAGTACGAGCTGATCGAGATCGCGACGAAGTTCAGCATGATCGTCGTCACGACCTCGTGGGCGCCGGTCAATGCCTTCAGGGCGCCGGGGATGAACCCGTAAACGAGGCCGCCGAAGGCGCCGGCCGCGACCGCGAGAGAGACCGCCACGAGCGCAGGCTGATCGCGGAGCTGCCCGCCGACGTACGCGGCGGCGAGGGCTCCCATGAGGAACTGGCCCTGCGCGCCGATGTTGAACAGGCCGGCCTTGAAGCCGACACCGACGGCCAGACCGGCGAGGACCAGCGGCGTTGCCTGGACCATCGTTTCGACGATCCCGTTGAACGATCCCAGGCCACCCGAGATCATCGCCCAGTAGGCCACGAGCGGCAGGGTCGGGTCGATCTCGACACCGATGAACACCTGGGACGCGAGGATGACGATCGAGCCGACGAGCATCGCAAGGATGACCGCGCCGAGCGGGACCACCACGAGCGCCCATGCGCGGCGCAGCGCCGAGGCGGCTCGAGCGCCGTCGGCAGCCTCCACCGCCTCGGCCTCCTCGGCCGGCGGCACCGGTTGGTTCGTGGGTTCCCCGGCGGGCCCGGTCATGCCACGGATCCCGTCGTCGACGCGGGCCCCGGGCCGGTCGCGGGACTCCCGTCGCGGTCCCGGCCGCCGGTCGCCATGAGCAGGCCGATGTCTTCCTTCACCGCCGTTCGGCCGTCGACCACCGCGACGATCTCCCCCCGGTACATCACGGCGATCCGATCGGAGAGCTCGAGGACCTCGTCGAGTTCGGCCGAGACGAGCAGGATCGCCGTCCCTCCGTCGCGCTTGGCGAGCGCCTGGCGGTGGATGAACTCGATGCTGCCGACATCGAGACCTCGCGTCGGCTGATCCAGGACGAGGAGTCGGACGTCGCCGCTGAACTCGCGGGCCACGACGAGCTTCTGCTGGTTGCCGCCGGACAGCGTCGATCCAGCCGCGAACGGGCTGGGCGTGCGCACGTCGAACCGTTCGATGAGCCCGATGGCGGCTTCCGCGACCGCGGCCTCGTCGCGAACAGGGCCCCTGGCAAAGGGCGCGCGGTAGTAGTCGGTCAGGACGAGGTTGTCGGTCAACGGAAAGGACATCACCATGCCGAAGCGATGGCGGTCACCCGGCACGTGCGCGAGTCCAGCCTCGTGCATCGCCCGAGGCGAGTGGCCGGTGACGTCGCTCCCGCCCAGGGTCACGGTCCCGCTTGCTACCCGCCGGAGACCCGTGATCGCGCCCACGAGCTCGTCCTGCCCGTTCCCGGCCACACCGGCAACCCCGAGGATCTCGCCCGCGCGGACCTCGAAGCTGACCCGATGGACGGTCTCGCGTCCGCGCTCGTTGCGAACGACGAGGTTGTCGACCTTGAGGACCGCCTCGCCGGGCGACGATTCGCCGCGGTCGACGGTGAGCTGGACCTCGCGGCCCACCATCATCTCGGCGAGCTGCTCCTCGTCCGTCTCCGCCGGCGTGGTGGTCCCCACCACGCGCCCGCGCCGGATGACGGTGATCCGATCGGCGATTTCGAGGACCTCGTAGAGCTTGTGGCTGATGAACACGATGCTGTGGCCCTCTTGGGCCAGGCGGCGGAGGACCGCGAAGATCTCCTTGGTTTCCTGCGGCGTCAGGACCGCCGTGGGCTCGTCGAGGACGAGGATCCGCGCCTCGCGGTAGAGCGCCTTGAGGATCTCGACGCGCTGCTGGGAACCCACGGACAGGCTGCCGACCGGGGCCTCGGGGTCGATCTCGAACCCGAATCGCTGCGCAAGCTCGTCGATTCGTCGGTGCGCCTCGGTCCGATCGAGGAAGATAGCGTTGGCCATCGTCTCTTCGCCGAGCAGGATGTTGTCGGCGACGGAGAGCACCGGCACGAGCATGAAATGCTGATGGACCATGCTGATCCCACGGCGGATCGCATCGGCCGGCGAGTCGATCTGGACTTCCTGCCCGTCAAGCAGGACGGCTCCCTCATCCGGCACGGCGAGGCCGTACAGGATGTTCATCAGGGTGGACTTGCCGGCGCCGTTCTCGCCGAGGAGCCCATGGATCTCGCCGGGGCGCACATCGAGATCGATGCGGTCGTTCGCGAGCACACCCGGGTAGCGCTTCGTGATCCCGCGCATCTCCAGGGCCGGTGCCGCGACGTGCTCCGATCCGGTCATCCGGGTCCTCCGCGTCCTTCGGGTCCCTCGCGTCCCTCGCGCGCCCCGGGCGCGCCGTTGGCCATGTTCCGCGGATGGTAAACGATGAGCGGGCCGGCCCGAGGGCTCGGCCCGCTCATCACTGAACGCTGGTTCAGCGATCCGGATGGATCACTCGAACGGATCGGTGCAGTTCGCGGGAGCGCACGGATCGGTCGTGCCGGCCTTGAAGCCGTCGAACGCCGCCTGGATCTTGGCCTGGGCGTCGCTCGAGAACATCGACTCGAACTCGTAGTACTTCGACAGGCCGATGCCGTCGTTCTTGGCGTCGTTGCCGATGATGCCACCCTTGGCGCTGCCGTCGCCGACGCGCATGATCGCCTGCTCGACCGCGATCGAGAGCTTCTTCTCGGCCGAGGTCACGGTGCACTTGGCGGTCTCGGGGGTGGACTCGTGCTGATCGACGTCCACGCCGACGCCGTAGATGTTCGCGTCGCAGGCCGCGGCGAGGACGCCGTTGCCGGTCTTGCCGGCGACCTGGAAGAGGACATCGACGCCATTCTGCTGGATGAACTGGGTGGCGAACGCCTTGCCGCCGGCCGGGTCGTTGAACGCCTTGCCGAGGTCATCGGACACGTACGCGACCTTGACCTGGATGGTCGGATCGACCGAATGGGCGCCGTTGATGTAGCCCTTGATATAGCGAACGACCGGCGGGATGAACGCCGCGCCGCCGATGGCCCCGATCACCTTCTTCGTGGTGATGCTCGCGGCCGCGATCCCGGCGAGATAGCCGGGCTCCTGCTCGGCAAACACGAGGCCCTGGAAGTTCGGGAGCAGGGTCGCCATGTCGCCCGAGCAATCCGTGAAGGTCGGGTCCGGATCGCCGGCACCCGTCAGGCACGGAGCCTGGTCGACGCCGATGAACTGGACCGTCGGGTTGAGCTTGGCCGCCTTGGCGGTGGCATCGGCCAGTGCGAACCCGATGGTCACGATGATGTCGAACTTCTGGTCGACGAACGACTGGACGTTCTTGTCGTAGTCGGCGGACGCCACGGTCACGATGGCCGTGGCCTCGCCGCCGATGGCCGCGGCGCCCTTCTGGGCGCCTTCCCAGCTGAACTGGTTGAAGTTCTTGTCGTCGAGCGTGCCCACGTCGGTCACGACGCCGATCTTCCAGACCTTCGGCTCCGGGGTGGCGGGTGCCGGGGTGACGGGTGCCGGGGTGACGGGTGCCGGGGTCGCGGGTGCCGGCGTCCCACCACCGGTACAGGCCGCGACGACAATCGCCGCAGTTGCGAACAGGGACAACCCGATGGAGCGGGTGCGCATGCTTCCTCCTCCAGACTGTCGTGGCCGTGCGTCCGTTTCGGGCGGCTGCCCGTGGATCGCCTCGGCCGACGAACCGGTCGCTCCGGGCGACCATTGGCGCGCATCCTAGCGATGGGGAGCCTCGCGGGCAAGTACCCGACATCGATGGCGCGCCCCAACAGGATAGGGCGTCGCGACGCTCGTGTCTCCCCGCAGGGGCCACCTCGCCCGACGCCCATACTCCATGGATGCAGGCAGCTCGCGACCGCGTGCGGGACGCGGACGGCGAAATCCCGGTCCCATGGGTCGCGCTGGGCGATTCGTACACGATCGGAACATCGGTCGAATTTCGCTGGCGCTGGCCGAATCAGCTGGCCGATCGCCTGCGCACGCGAGGGATCGACCTCTCGCCGGTGGTCAATATGGGCGTCGACGGCTTCACCAGCAGTGACGTCGTCCGTGACGAACTGCCCAGGCTCGACCAGATCTCATTCGGTTTCGCGTCGTTGCTCATCGGGGTCAACGACGTGATCCGCGGCATCACCGCCGATCGGTACGCCGCGAACCTGGCGATCATCCTCGATGCGCTCCTGGCACGACTCCCCGCAGCCCGCCTGCTCACCGTATCGACACCCGACTACACGGTCACGCCGGCCGGTCGCGCCTACGGCGAGCCCGTCGCGCGCGCGGCGGGGATCCGGACGCTCAACGCCGTGCTTGCCGCGGCAAGCGGCGCGCGGAACATCGCCCATGTCGACATCCACGACCTGTCGCTGCTGGCAGCCCATGATCGTTCGCTCGTCGCCGAGGACGGCCTCCATCCGAGCGGCGCGCAGTACGCCCTCTGGGTCGATCGAATCGAGCCGGTGGTGGCGCGTCTTCTTGGAGCCTGAGCGGTCGCGGGGGGTACGAGACCGAAGACGACAAGAAGACCCTGAACGACCCGACCCTGTTTCGCGGCTGGGCCCTCTCCGCCGGCCCCCTCGCCGCCCCGATGCGTAGACTCGCCCTGACGTCCCGATGCGTAGACTCGCCCTGACGTCCATGCACCTGTGATTGGCCGCAGTAATCAAATTGGGCCCCAGCGAGCGTGGCACTCCACCCAGAACGTCGGAATCGGTGACCCGTCACGCTCGCTGACGGCCGATCCGATTGCTGGGAGCAATCATCGACGGGAGCGGACACGGATCCCCTCCTCGAGGCGATCACGACCCGCGCGGCATTCCGGCCACCCATCGCGCTGGCCACGCGTGGCGCCGACCGTGATCGCCACACAACACGCCCGACCGAGCCGCGAGACTCCCGCCTTTCAACAACCTCTTCGGGGATCACCGCGCGCGCCCCTCGCTCTTGAGCTCGCGCAGGCGACCGTCGCTGATCCCGAAGTGATGGGCGATCTCGTGGTGGACCACGTCCTCCACCGCCGCGGCAAGCGCAGCCTCCGAGAGACTCGCCCGGACCAGCGGACCACGGAAGATGGTGATCTTGCTGGGGACGGCCGCGTTATCGACACCCCAGACCGTGCGGGGAACGCCCTGGTAGAGCCCGTAGAGCCCGCGAGCGCCGACGGACGCCAGCTGTGCCGGCGACGGTTCGTCCTCGACGACGATGGCCACCGAACCGAGACGGTCCCGGAAGGCCTCGGGCAGCCGCTCGAGAGCTCGCTCGATCAGGTTCCCGAATCCGTCGTCGGCGCGCGGTGCGTCGGTCATCGTCGTATCGTAGAGCCGCTGCGGTGCGCAGCCGCGCCGCGCGCAGCCGCGCCGCGCGCAGCCGCGCGCAGCCGCGCGCAGCCGCGCCGCGCCGAACCGATCCGGCGCCAAGAAATGGAGCGTCCAATGACGAACCTGATGATCAACGGTCTCGCGGGCGGCCCACGTCAGGTTTCGAAGGAGAAGCTGGACGCCTTCGCGGCCGGCCTCGAGGGTTCGCTGCTCTACCCGGACGATGACGGGTTTGCCGAGGCGATCCTCCTCTGGAACGGGATGATCAAGAAGCGGCCGGCCGTGGTGGTCCGGCCTCGCAGTGCCCAGGACGTCGTGCGCACCGTCGACTTCGCTCGCGACAACCAGCTCGAACTGTCGATCAAGGGCGGCGGGCACAACATCGCCGGTCTCGCCTTGTCCGCTGGCGGCGTCACCCTCGACATGTCGAACATGAAGAACGTCGGCGTGGACGTTGCTGCGAACCTGGCGCGGGTGGGTCCGGGGTGCACCCTGGGCGACGTCGATCGGGCCACGCAGGAACACGGCCTGGCCAGCACGCTGGGGTTCGTTTCCGAGACCGGCACGGCCGGTCTCACGGTCGGCGGCGGGTTCGGTTACCTGACCCGTCGATTCGGGTGGACGGTCGACGATCTCGAGGAGGTCGAGATCGTGACCGCTGATGGGACGATCCGGCGCGCCTCGCGGACGACCAACGCGGACCTCTTCTGGGCGTTACGCGGCGGCGGGGGCAACTTCGGCGTCGTCACCGAGTTCGTCTATCGGCTCCATGCGCTTGGCCCAGACGTCACGGCCGGCCTGATCGCCTGGCCGGCGAGCCAGGCCGACGGCGTCCTGGACCTCTTTCGAAGGGTCACCGAATCCGCGCCGCGGGAACTGACGATGGCCGCCCTGATGCGCAACGCGCCGCCCGCCCCGTGGCTGCCCGAGGCGGCCCACGGGACACCCATCATTGCGTTCGTGGTGTGCCACTCCGGGAGCCCGGAACAGGCGTCGGCGGATCTGGCCGAGGTCAGATCCTTTGGAGAGCCGTGGGCCGACGTGATCAAGGTCAAGCCATATGTCGCTCAGCAGGCCATGCTCGATGCGACCCAGCCGAAGGGAATGCACTACTACTGGAAGTCGGAGTTCCTCCCGGGTCTCGGCGACGGCGTCCTCGACACCTACAAGGCGCAGTTCGTCGGCAATACGGCGCCGGCGAACCAGATCGTTCTGTTTCATCTCGCCGGCGCGCTCAACGATCACGCCGAGGACGATGGAGCGGTGGGCAACCGCGAGGCCGCATTTGCCTGCGTCATTCAGGCGACGTGGCGCGAGGGTGACCCGGCCGGCGATGATCACCGCCGGTGGGTCAGGAGCGCGTGGGAAGCGCTCAAGCCGTTCTCGACCGGTGGCAACTACATCAACTTCCAGACCCAGGACGAGGCCGACGAGCGCACCGCGGAGTCCTACCGGAACAATTTCACGCGCCTGTCGACGCTCAAGGCCACGTACGACCCGGCCAACCTGTTCCGGGTGAACCGAAACATCCAGCCGTAGCCGTCGGACCTTGTCCCGGAGCCTGTTTTCATGACCGCTGATGACGGGGCACCGCAGCCAGCAGGCGAGCTTGAGCTCTCAGGCGAGCTTGAGCTCTCCCGTCTGTTCGAGATCTCGAACGACGGGTTCGCGATCGCGTCGCCGGACGGCTTCTTCCGCCGTCTCAATCCGGCCTGGACGCGCATCCTGGGCTGGAGTCTCGAAGAGCTCGCCGCACGGCCGTTCATCGAGTTCGTCCATCCCGACGATCGGGAGGAGACCCTGGCCGAGTTTGCCGCCATCGTCGAGCAGGACAAGGCGACGTTCTCCTTCGTCAACCGGTACCGGCATCGGGATGGGTCCTACCGGACGATCGAGTGGACCAGCAGCCGAGCGCCCGACAGTGGCTACGTCTACGCGACCGCGCGCGACATCACGGTACGGAAGTGGGAAGTCGACACGTTCGGTCGCGTCTTCGAGTCGGCGCCCAATGCGATCGTCGTGGTGAACGAGGCAGGCACGATCGTCATGGTCAACCATCAGACAGAGCAGCTCTTCGGCTACGCCAAGGCTGAGCTGCTCAGCCAACCGCTCGAGATCCTGCTCCCTGTCCGGTTCCGTGACGGGCACCCCGCCCTCCGGAACGGTTTCGTCGCCCATCCAAGCGCTCGGGCCATGGGCGTGGGCCGAGACCTCTATGGAGCGACCAGGGACGGCCGGGAGATCCCGATCGAGATCGGGCTCAATCCCGTCAGAAGCGAAGATGGGTTCCTGGTCCTTGCCAGCATCATCGACATCACCGAGCGCAAGGCGGCCGAGTCGGCCACCCTGGAGGCGCGGGCCGAGGCGGAGCGCGCGAACCTTGCCAAGAGCGAGTTCCTGTCGCGGATGAGCCACGAGCTGCGGACGCCGCTGACCGCCGTGCTCGGCTTCGCCCAACTCATCGAGCTCGATGCGCTGTCCGACGACAATCGCGACAGTGTGGCGCAGATCAGCCGGGCGGGACGCCATCTGCTCGACTTGATCAACGAGGTCCTCGACATCAGCCGGATCGAGTCCGGCAAGATGACGATCTCGCCGGAGCCGGTTGACGTCGCCGATCTCCTGAAGGAGGCCATCGCGCTGATCGCGCCGCTCGCCGACGGCCGATCGGTCACGCTCGACCCGAGCGCGGCCGGCTGCGAGATGCACGTCCTCGCCGACCGACAGCGACTCAGGCAGGTCCTGGTCAACCTCCTCGCCAACGCTGTCAAGTACAACCGCGAGGGCGGCTCGGTCACGGCTGCCTGCGCGGTCGTCGAGGGCGACCGGCTGCGGATCTCGATCAGCGACACGGGCTACGGGATCCCACCGGGCCAGCTCGATCTTCTGTTCCGGCCGTTCGAGCGCCTCGGCGCGGACCAGACCGCGGTCGAGGGAACGGGCATGGGGCTCGCCCTATCCAAGGGGCTGGTCGAGGCGATGGGGGGCACGATCGGGGTCGAAAGCGAACTTGATCGGGGCGCCACGTTCTGGGTCGAGCTCGGGCTTGTCGAGGGTGCGCTCGAACGATACGAAAATGGACGATCGGGCCGCGAGCCGGTCGCAGCGGCGAGCGTCGGGCCGAGCCCGGGCCGGACCCGGAAGCTCCTCTACATCGAGGACAACTTCTCGAACCTCAAGCTCGTCGAGCGGATCCTCGCCCGCCGGCCGCACATCGTGCTCGTGACGGCGACGCAGGGGCGCGTCGGAGCCGATCTCGCCCGCGAGCACCGGCCCGATCTCATCCTCCTCGACCTCCATCTGCCGGACGCGCCGGGCGACGAGATCCTGCGCCGCCTGCAGAGCTATCCAGAGACGCGCGACATCCCGATCGTCATCGTCTCCGCCGATGCGACGAACTCCCAGATCGCGAGCCTCACCGCCCGCGGCGCAGCGGCATACCTCACGAAACCGCTGGATGTCAAAGGTTTCCTCGAGCTCGTGGACAGGCTGCTCGGGGACCAATGAAGGTGCGCAGCGAGGGCTGAGCCCGCTCCGTCGGGGATGACCATCGCGCCATGGTCCGCCGGTACTCCTTCGGCGTATGGTGCCGCGGTGGCAATACGAGGAATCTCACCAGGCGTGTCCACAACCATCGTCGGCGACGACGGCACGGGTCCCGCTGTCCGCGCGGGTACCCGCCATGTCGGGGACGAGACGATCGACCCGATTCTCAGCGCGCGCGTCTACCTCGTCGACGATCAGCCGGCGAACCTGCGGCTGCTCGAGCGGTTCCTCGGCCGCGCCGGGTTCGAGGACGTCCACTCGTTCAGCGACCCGAGAGCGGCCCTGGCCGCGATCGAGACCAGCGAACCGGACCTGCTCCTGCTCGATCTCCACATGCCCGGGCTCGACGGGTTCGGAGTCCTCGCGGCCCTCCGCGAGCTGATCCCCGAGGATGACTTCGTGCCGATCCTCGTCCTGACCGGCGACGTCGACCGGGAGGCCCGCTCGCGCGCCCTGACGGGTGGTGCGACCGACTTCCTGATCAAGCCGTTCGACGTCGAGGAGGTGGTTCTCCGCACCCGCAACCTCATCCGGACCCGCCAGCTCCACGCCGTGGTGCGGGCGCGCAACCTCGAACTGACCACCAAGGTTCGGACCACAAGCGACGCGCTGGTCGAGGTCGAGGCGCACTGGCGGTCGGTCGCTCAGGGGCTCGCGCGGCTGACGGGAGCCGAGTCGGCGGAGGCGACCGCGTCGGCCGTCTGTGCCGAACTTGCCACGCTGCCCGATCTCGCCGGGGTCGCCCTGTTCGCGTTCGGGGTCGGAGGCATCGTCGTTCCGCTCGCACTGTCCGTGCCGATCGAGTTTGGGTTGGCGGTGAACGTGCCCATCCCGACCGGCCACTCGACCATGCTCCGCCGACAGGCGGCGAAGGGGACCTGGGTCGAATCCCTGTCGATCAAGCGGTCCGTGGGCACGTATCGAAGACCTCTCGTCGAGGCGGGCTTCACGGCCGCCGCGTTCGTCCCGCTGCGATCGGAGTCGGCGACGCTGGGACTGCTCGCTGCCGGCGGGACGGGGTTCGACGCGGCCGACCGTCTGGCCGGCCGCGTGCCGGCGCTCGAGGCGTTCGCCTCGATCGCGTCCGCCCTCCTCGCGCCCGGGATCGAGGAGCGACAGCGCGACGACACGGTGCGTTTCAACGTGAGGCGCTCGATCGAGGAGCAGGCCTTCACGCCGGTCTTCCAGCCGATCGTCGATCTCGCGACCGCCACGACGGTTGGCTACGAGGCGCTCACGCGCTTCGCCGATGGCGTGCGTCCAGACCGTCGGTTCGCCGAAGCCGCGGCCGTCGGGCTCGGCCTGGAGCTCGAGGTGGCGACTCTGACCGCGGCAATCGCCGCCGCCCGGGAACTCCCGGGCGATGGGTTCCTCAGCCTGAATGTGTCACCCCAGCTCGTGCTCGAGGGCAACCGCCTTGCGGGTCTCCTGCTCGGAGCGAGTGCGCCGGTCGTCCTCGAGATCACCGAACACGCGCCGGTCGACGATTATCCGGCACTCCGCGGCGCCATCGACCGGCTTGGATCGTCCGTTCGCTTCGCGGCCGACGATGCGGGCGCCGGGTACTCGAGCTTCCGCCACATCGTGGAGCTGCGCCCGGACTTCGTGAAGCTCGACATCGGCCTCGTGCGCGCGATCGGGCAGGACCCGGTCCGCAGGGCGTTCGTTGCGGGACTGGTGCACTTCGCACAAGAGACGGGTTACATTCTGATCGCGGAGGGGGTCGAGACCAGGGAGGAGCGCACCGCTCTCCAGGCGCTCACCGTCGGCCTCGGTCAGGGCTATCTCTTCGGACGTCCTGCGCCAGCTCGGGCGTACGCTGGAGCGAGGGCAGCAGTCTCGGCAGGCGCCGGGATCGCCTCGAAGGCACGGCTCGGGCGACCGCCGCGTCCCGTGGGTGGGCCCACCGTTCCGGCGTGATCCAGGCGTGGCAAGCGCCGGTAGCTGGGGACGATCGACCCGTTGATCGCGATTCCAGGAAGACGAAGTGGTACGTTGTGCGCCTCACGATGACCGATCCATGCCGAGGGACCGGCGTCGGGATGACCCAACAGATGAGCCTCATGCGCGTGCACCGGACGAGCTCCCCGCCAGGCGAGCGTCTCCATCGCCGGACGACCCGTGCTCGGCAGAAAGCGGACCCGGGTACTGACGTCAGAGAACAGCCTGCAGCGCCCCGGCCGATCGCCGGCGACCAGAGCGACGATCCTCGCGCAATGAAGAGAAGGCCGCCGCCCGGATCGGGTTGTCCGTGACCGACCTCGCCGCGGGTCGGTGGGCCAGTTCGGGGCGGCTCGTCGCCAACGAACGGCGGAGGTTCGGGTGACTCTTTCGCTGGCGTCGGTTTCCCGGACGTTCGACCTGCTCGACATTCCGATAACGCTCCTCGATATCGAGGGCCGGATCCAGCACCTCAACCCGGCCAACGAACGGCTCCTCGGGCGGACCGTGGACGAGCTTCGCGGCCAGCCGATCGGCGCGATCCTCCCCGACGCGCTGCGCGAGCGCAGCGCGGGCCTTCTCGCCTCGCTCCTCGAGCGCGGGACGCTCCGCGAGGTGTTTCCCAACGAGCGACCCGATGGGACGGTGGTCCAGGTGGAGGTGACCGCCGAGGTCGTTCGGTTGCGGGAGGGCGAGCCGCGCTGGATCCTCGCCACGGTCCGCGATCTCGGCCCTGAAATCGCCCGGCTCGAGCGGCTCAACGCCTCGGTCCTGGGCCTGCTCACCGCACCCGGCGACGATCTCCTCGCCGAGATCGTGCAGGTCGCCCGCGCGCTGCTCGGCGCTCGCTACGCGGCGCTCGGGGTCATCGAGGCTGGGGCTCTGGTCAGGTTCATCCCCGACGGGCTGACCGGGACCGAGATTGCCGGGATCGCCCACTGGCCCGAGGGCAAGGGTCTCCTCGGCGCGATGGTCACCGAGCGGAGGACGATCCGGACTCCAGAGATCCTCTCCGACCCGCGATCGAGCGGCTTCCCGGCCGGCCATCCGCCGATGCGCTCATTCCTCGGGACTCCGATCCAGACGGCGGACGCCGTCTACGGCCACCTGTACTTCACCGAGAAGCTCGGGTCGGCCGAGTTCAGCTTCATCGACGAACGCCTGGCCGAGCTCTTTGCTTCCCATGCCGCGATCGCGATCCGCGACGCACGTCGCCGCGGCGAGGTGATGGCCAGCGAGGCCGCCCTCGCCGAGGCGCAACGTATGGCCCGCATCGGAAGCGGCGAGTTCGACATCGCCGCGGACCGCCTTCGCTGGTCGGCCGAGGCGCTCCGGATCTTCGGAGCGCCCGCGGAGCGCGTCGCCACGCTCAGCGACTTTCTCGCCCTGGTCCATCCCGACGACCGAGCGGCCGTCCAGGCCGACACGGACGCGACCGTCGAATCCGGCCGTCCACTCGAGATGCGCCACCGGATCGTTCGTGGCGATGGGACGGTCCGGATGCTCGCCTCACGCGCGGAGCTCGTCCGCGACGAGGTTGGCGTTCCGGCCAGGCTCGTCGGGACGGTCCAGGACATCACGGAACTCACCGATACCGCGGAGCGGCTCCGTGAGAGCGAGCGCAACCTCGCCGAGGCGCAGCGGATCGCCCACATCGGGAGCTGGGAGCGAAACCTCACGACCGGTGCGCTCAGCTGGTCCGACGAGTCGTACCGGATCGTCGGGATCGAACCGGGTACGTTCGATGGGACGGTCGAGACGTTCCTTGGGTTCGTCCACCCCGACGACCGTGCGACGGCGGCTCCCAGCCGGGAGGCGCTCGCGCAGCGCGGCCCGACCGAGATCCGCTACCGGATCATCCGGCCCGACGGCACGGTGCGGACCCTCCGCGAGGTCGGCGACGTCATCCGCGACGCGGACGGGGGCCCGATTCGGTTCGTCGGCACGACCCAGGACATCACCGAGCTGGTGGCGGCCGAGGCCCAGCAGACGCGGCTCGCGCGGCTGCTCGACGAGGTGGCGAGCGAGATCTACATCTTCAACGCCGAGTCCCTGCGGTTTGCCGCGATGAATGCCGGCGCGCTCGGCAACATCGGATACTCGATCGACGAGCTGCGCGAGCTGACGCCCCTGGACCTCAAGCCGGAGTTCACGCGAGCGTCGTTCGAGATGCTGCTCGCTCCGCTCCGGACCGGCGAGCGCGCCCAGATCGCCTTCGAGACGATCCATCGCCGCAAGGACGGCTCCACGTACCCCGTGGAGATGCGCCTCCACTTCCTGCCCAACGAGACGCCGGCGGTCTTCGTCGCGATCATCCAGGACATCACCGAGCGCAAGCGGCTTGAGGCACAGCTTCGCCAGTCCCAACGGCTCGAAGCCGTCGGCCAGCTCGCCGGTGGGATCGCCCACGACTTCAACAACATCCTCACCGCGATCCGCGGGTTCACCGAGCTCGTCCTCAGGAACCTGGCTCCCGACGATGCCAACCGCCCCGATCTCGACCACGTCGTCGGGGCGGCCGACCAGGCAGCGAACCTCGTGCGGCAGCTCCTCGCCTTCAGCCGGCGCCAGATCCTCCTGCCACGCGTCCTCGATCCCGGCGAGGTCATTGAGGGGATCGCCCCATTGCTCCGGCGCCTCCTGGGCGAGGACGTCGAGCTGTCTGTCCTCCCCGAGCCCGGCCTCGGACACATCTCGGTCGACCCAGGCCAGCTCGAGCAGGTCATCGTCAACCTCGCGGTCAACGCCCGCGACGCGATGCCGACGGGCGGGAAGCTCACCATCGAGGCGGCGAACGTCGATCTCGACGCCGCCCATGCCGCGAGCCATCCGGGAGCCAGCTCCGGGTCACACGTGCTGATCGCCGTCTCGGACACCGGAGCGGGGATGGATCCCGAGATCCAGGCGCATGCGTTCGAACCATTCTTCACGACGAAAGGACCCGACAAGGGGACCGGCATGGGCCTCGCGACGGTCTACGGCATTGTCAAGCAGTCTGGCGGCTCGATCTACCTTTATTCCGAGCCCGGCAGGGGCACGACCTTCAAGATCTACATCCCACGCGCCCACGTGCAGGCGTGGGCCTCGGCCGGCGCCGTCGATGAACCAACCGCGCCAATGTCGGGATCGGAGACCATCCTCCTCGTCGAGGACGACGAATCCGTTCGGGCCTACGCCCGGCGGGTGCTTGAGGCGAGCGGCTTCACCGTGCTCGAGGCGCCCGGCGGACCGGACGCGCTGGCGCTCGCCACCGGGTACGCGGGCATGATCGATCTCCTCCTGACCGACGTGATCATGCCCGGCATGCATGGGATCGAGCTCGCCGATCGGCTCGTCGCCGAGCGACCCGGGTTGCGCGTCCTCTACGTTTCAGGCTTCACCGAGAACTCTGTCATCCAGCATGGCGTGGCGGAGTCGGGCGTGGCCTTCCACTCCAAGCCATACGGTCGCGAGGATCTCGTGCGCGCCGTGCGCGCCGTCCTTGATGCCGCCCAATGATGCTGCACCCGATCCCCGCCTCCGAGGTCCGCGATCACCGGCCGATCCTCATCGTCGACGATGAGCCAGACTTGCGGCGTCTGTTCACGCGGGTCCTTCGGGACGCCGGATACGAGACCCTCGAGGCGGACGACGGCGTCAACGCCCTGAAGCTGCTCGAAGAGCGAGAAGTCAGTCTCGTCCTGCTTGATAGCTCGATGCCCAGGCTCGACGGACCCGGCGTCCTCCGGGCCCTCCGCGCGCGCGACGCGACCCGTACGCTCCCGGTCATCCTCGTGACCGGCCAGGCCGATCTGGAGGATCGCGTCCGCGGGCTTGAGGCCGGCGCGGACGACTACCTCGCCAAGCCCGTCGCGCTTGATGAGCTCGTCGCACGGGTGGAGGCCCAGCTGCGCAGCCATGCGGCCTTGACCGATGTGTTCGAGCAAGCCACGAAGGAGCGCCGTCGGCTGACAGGCGTGCTCCGCAGGGTGCGGCCGGACCGGTCGCCTGAGGTCGTGGCACAATCCTTCGTCGCGGAGCTGGTGCCCGCCCTTGGGCTTGACTCGATCGCGGTGCTCACCTTCGCTGCGGACGGGGCAGCGACGCCATTGGCCGTGGGAGGGAACGTGCGATTGCAGATCCGCGCGGGCGTCCCCCTCCAGCAGGCGGAAGGGATGCGCCTGCGCGAGCGGGCCGCGCAGGGCCCGTGGCTGGAGGCGGGCTCGGCGGCACGACAGCGCGGCCGGGCTGGCGAGCACAGCGATCTCGCCTACGTCCCCCTGCCGGGCGCTGATGCGCCGCTGGGGCTGCTCGTGTTGGGCCTTCCGGCCGCCATCGATCGCCCGTCGGTCGCGCTCAGCGGACGGCTCGCCCTGTTCAGCGAGCTCGCCGAGATGATAGCCGCCGTTCTCGGCCCGGGGCTGGATGCCGATGCGACGCACCGCGAGGACCGCTTGGCGATCGAGAGACTGATCGACAGCGGAGCCTTCACTCCGTTCTTTCAGCCGATCGTCGATCTCGGGACGGGCGCCGTAGTGGGCTATGAGGCCATGACCCGGTTCGCGGACGGCCAACGGGCAGATCTCGCCTTCACCGCAGCGGCCCAGGCCGGACTGGGGGCGGAGCTCGAGGCGGCGGCGATCACGGCCGCGATCGAGGCTGGAACGGCGGCTCTTCCGTCCTCCGCCTACCTCAGCCTGAACGTGTCACGCGAGATGGTCCGCTCGGACCATCTCGGTCGGCTGCTCGCCGGCCAGACACGACCGATCATCCTCGAGATCACCGAGCACGTTGCGATCGACGACTACGCGGCACTCCGTCGGGAGCTCGCGGCCCTCGGGCCGACGGTCGGCGTCGCCGTCGACGACGCGGGCGCCGGCTACGCCAGCCTCCGGCACATCCTCGAGCTCGCCCCCCAGGCAGTGAAGCTCGACATCGGCCTGGTCCGCGGGATCGACGCCGATCCCGCTCGCCAGGCGCTGATCGCGGGGATGAGCTACTTCGCGGTAAAGCGCAAGATCCAGCTGATTGCCGAGGGGGTCGAGACCCAGAAGGAGCTCGGAGCGCTCCGTTCGCTCGGGGTCCATTTCGGCCAGGGCTATCTCCTCGGGCGGCCACAGGACGGCCGGGGGCCCGGCCCGTGGCCGACGCGAGTCGCGCTCCAAGGGTTGCAGGACATCCTCTGAGCCCGGGCCATGTGCCTCGGCGCTACGTCGCAGGCCGAGTTTGCGCCCGAAACCTTGATCTGGCGCAGGCAGGGATTGGCCGACGCACTACTTGACAACGAGGGAGGCCGTCACCCCGGCATCGCGGTGGCCGGGGACCGCGCAATAGATCTCGTACGTCCCGGGCGCGATCGGGTCCACCGTCACCTCGGCCGACGTCCCCGCTGCCGCGACAATCTTGACACTCAGGACGTCGACGGTGAGATCGTGCTCAATCTGGCCGTCGTTGGCGAGGACCAGCCGGATGGGTCGCCCAATGGGGACCTCCGCCGTGTCGGGAGCGAAGCTCAGTTCCGTCGCTTTGAACTCCACGGTGACCGGTCCAGGCGTGGGCGTGGGCAGTGGCGTTGGTGGTGGCGACGCGGCTCCGCCGGCGCAGGGCCGCACGGCCCATGAGAAGGACCACCTTGCCGTCGGGTCACGTCGAGGCGTCCGTCTCGGCTACGTTCTTACCGTGGCGGGCTACCATTGACCTCCCGTGACGACCATCGCCCCGAACGACTTCACGCATCTCCACGTCCACTCCGAGTTCAGCCTGCTCGACGGGCTGGGTCGGATCACGGACCTGGTCGATTCGGCCGCGCAGCAGGGGTTCGACTCGCTCGCGATCACCGACCACGGCGCGCTCTACGGCGCCGTCGCCTTCCACCAGGCCGCGAATGCCAGGGGGATCAAGCCGATCATCGGCGTCGAGACCTACGTCGCCCGTCGATCGATGACCGACAAGGAAGGCAAGGCCGACGCCCAGCCGTTCCACCTCATCCTGCTGGCCGAGAACCTCGTCGGCTACCAGAACCTGTGCCGGCTGATCACGGACGCGCATCTCGACGGCTACTACTACAAGCCCCGGATCGACCGTGAGCATCTGGCCAAGTACAGCGAAGGGCTCATCGGGCTGAGCGCGTGCCTCAACGGGGAGGTCTCGCGGGCACTCGAGGTCGACGATTGGGAACTCGCCCGCCGGCTGGCCGCCGAGTACGGCGACATTTTCGGCAAGGACCGCTTCTTCCTCGAGCTCCAGGACCACGGCTTGCCGGAGCAACGCCGTCTCAACGAGCAGCTCCTCCGCCTCGCGCCTGAAACCGGCCTGCCGCTCGTGGTCACCAACGACCTCCATTACGTCCGCCGCGACCAGTCCGAGGCGCATGACGTCCTGCTCTGCGTCGGGACGGGCAACAACCTGGACACGCCGGGCCGGATGAAGTTCGAGTCGAGCGACTTCTACCTGAAATCGGCGGCCGAGATGGCGGCGCTGTTCCCCGACCAGCGCGACGCGTTGCTGGCGTCGAAGCGGATCGCCGAGATGTGCGACGTGCGCCTGCCGCTCGGGCAGCTCCGGATCCCGCATTTCCCGGTGCCGGACGGCGAGACCGTCGAGTCGTGGCTGCGCGCGGAATGCCAGCGCGGGCTGACGCGGCGCTACGGCGAGGTCACGGCGGTCCTCCAGCAGCGGCTGGATTACGAGCTCGGGGTCATCCTGTCGATGGGCTACGCGGGCTACTTCCTCATCGTGGCGGACTTCATCCGTTTTGCGCGGGAGCAGGGGATCCAGACCACCTGTCGCGGCAGTGCCCCGGGCTCGATCGTGACCTACACGCTGGGCATCACCCCGGTGGACCCCATCGCGTACGAGCTCCCGTTCGAACGATTCCTGAACCCCGACCGGGTGACGATGCCCGACATCGATGTGGACTTCGAGGATGGTCGACGCGAGGAGGTCATCGCCTACGTCAGCCGCAAGTACGGCCAGGACCATGTCGCGCAGATCATCACCTTCGGCACGATGCTCGCGCGGGCGGCGATCCGCGACGTTGGTCGCGTGCTGGGCCACAGCTACGGCGAGGTCGACCGGATCGCGAAGGCCGTTCCCAACCAGCTCGGGATCAGGCTCGAGGAAGCGCTCCAGATCGCCCCGGCGCTGCGCGAGCAGGTCGACGCGGACCCCGCGGTCAAGCGGATCACCGATTTCGCCCGCCAGCTCGAGGGGGTCGCGCGCAACGCGTCGACGCACGCCGCCGGGGTCGTCATCAGCCGCGAACCCCTGACCGAGCTGATGCCGCTCCAGCGCGCCACAAACTCGGATGGGCTGATGAGCCAGTACGAGATGCACGCGATCGAGGCGCTCGGCCTGCTCAAGTTCGACTTCCTGGGCCTCTCGAACCTGACGATCCTGCGCCAGGCCGTCGACCTGATCCGCGCCGAGCGGGGCATCGAGGTGGACCTCGAGACGATCCCGCTCGACGATGCGAAGACCTTCGAGCTGCTGGCGTCCGGGGAAACCACCGGGGTGTTCCAGCTCGAGTCGGCGGGGATGCGCCGCTACATCCGGGAGCTGCGCCCCACGTCCGTCTTCGACCTCGCCGCGATGGTCGCGCTGTATCGCCCCGGCCCGATGGACAACATCCCCGCCTACATCCGGCGCAAGCACGGCCAGGAGCCGGTGACGTACCTGCACCCGCTCCTGGAGCCCTACCTGGAGAAGACCTACGGGATCTTCGTGTACCAGGAGGACATCATGTCCGCCGCCATCGCCCTGGGTGGCTTCACCGGACCCGAGGCGGACACGCTCGGCTACGCGATCCGCAAGAAGAAATCGTCCGTGCTCCGCTCGATGCGCGAGAAGTTCGTGACCCAGGCCGCCGAACGCGGGGTCGCGGCGCGGACCATCGACCAGGTCTTCACCGCGTTCGAGCCGTTCGAGCGGTATGGCTTCAACAAGGCCCACGCGACGTGCTACGGCCTGATCGCCTACCAGACGGCCTACCTGAAGGCGAATTACACGGTCGAATACATGACCAGTGTCCTGACCGCGTTCCGATCGAACGAGGAGAAGGTGGCGGCCGCCATCGCGGAGTGCCGCCGGCTGGGGATCCACGTCCTGCCGCCGGATGTCCACCGAAGCCACCTCGAATTCACCGTGGACGGTGCAGCGATTCGGTTCGGGTTGCTCGCGGTCAAGAACGTGGGCCAGGGGGCCATCGAATCGATCATTGCCGCGCGCGATGAGGGCGGCGACTTCCGCTCGCTCGCCGAATTCTGCTCGCGGATCGATCTCCGACTATCGAATCGCAAGGTGCTCGAGTCGCTCGCGAAGGTCGGGGCACTCAATGCGTTCGGGCACCCGGCGCAGATCCTCCTCGGCCTGGACGATGCAACCGCCTCCGGGCAGGCGATCCAGCGCGATCGGATCAGCGGCCAGACGTCGCTGTTCGACATGGCGGCGGACGATGCGGTGCTCCTCGAGGCGCCGCTCCCGACGGCGACGGAGGTTCCATCCCGGGAGCGCCTCCGCTGGGAGAAAGAGCTGCTCGGCCTGTACCTGTCGGAGCATCCGATGGGCGAGGTTGCCGAGCGGATCGGGCCGTTCGTGACGGCCTACTCGGGCGACCTTCGCGACGAATCGCTCGACGCCCAGCGGGTCGTGGTCTGCGGCATCGTGACCGGTCTGCGGACGGTCATCACCAAGGCCAAGGCCACGATGGCGATCGTGACGATCGAGGATCTCCAGGGCGCCATCGAGATCGTCGTGTTCCCCCGTACGTACGAGCAGACGCTGGGCACCTGGGTGGACGGCGCGATCCTGCTCATCGCGGGACGGGTCGATCATCGCGGCGACGAGGTCTCGCTCCTGGGCGACCTCGTCGTCGCCTGGGACGAGGCCGAGGCGCGCGGCGCGGAGGCGTTCGCCCGCGAGGTGGCCAAGGGCGACCGAGGTGGTGGGTCTCGTCGGCGGGGGAGCCCGCCCGTCGGGGTCGGCGTCAACGGCAACGGGAACGGCAACGGAAACGGCAGCGGCTCGAGCGGCGGGGGTTCGACCGGCAGGACCCGGCTTGTCGCACCCCTCGGCGGACCCGAGAGGACGAGCGGGGCGGCAGGGGCAACGCCGCGGCCGCCCGTCGCCGTCGGCCCCGGCCTGCCGGCCGTCCCGGCCGTGTCGCCGCTGCGCGGCCGGTCGGCGACGATGGGGTCGAGCGAGTTGCCCCAGATTGCCCCCGCCGAGCCGATCGCGGCAGACGTGCGCGCGGCGATGACCGGAGACGAACCCGAGTGGGACCTCGATCCGGCACTGCCCGACGAGGCCCGCGCACGCGTCGCCGCCGAAGCGGCCGAACCCACCCGGCCGCTCGAGGGGTCCGGCCCGGGCCAGGTGCTCCACGTATGGTTCGGCGGCGCTCCCGCCGATCGGATCGTCCAGGCGATGGAGGGTTTCAGAGCGTTGGTTCGCGAGCATCCCGGTGAGACGCCCGTCGTGGTCCACATCCCGGCCGCCGGAGGGGCGACCCTGCCGATGCCGCTGAAGCAGGCCGTCGCATACGACAGCGAACTGCTCGCCGACGTGCGTCGCCGCCTCGGCGAGGGAGTGGCTCGCCTCGACCTCGTCTGACCGCGCCCGACGGGACGCTCAGTCCCAGCGCTCGTAGGCTGGGTGACCCGGCCGGACGGCGACAAACACGCCTCGACACGTCGCGGTGACCACGTCTCCACTTCGCAGCTCGGCTTCGGTCGTCGCCCGGTCCTCGCCGGACGCGACGACCCACGCGCGCAGCGTGACGGGCCGATCGGTCGGGGTCGGCCGAACCAGGCGCACGTGGAACTCGGACGTCACGCAGGCGGGTGGGCGCGCGGCCCCGCTGGCGCGCATGAGATGCATCGCCGCGGCCCAGTTCGAGTGGCAGTCGAGCAGGGTCCCGATGATCCCGCCGTTCAGCACGCCCGGGAACGCGGCGTGATGCGGCGCCGGCTGCCATTCCGCCTCGAGTACGCCGTCGGCGGTCTCGTGGCTCCCGATCCGCAGGCCGTGCTCGTTGGCCGGACCGCATCCGAAGCACGTGCTGGCCGGGGCGTAGCGGACCTGGACGCTGGCCTCGGGCATGGGGTGAGCATACCGGTCGACCCGCTACCCTGACCCGGTGCAACTCGTCTTCCGGGCGATCCGTGTCATCGACGGGACCGGCGCTCCGCCCAGGGGCCCCGTCGATGTCGTGGTCGAGGGCGAGCGGATCGCCGTCGTCGTGGATCCCGGAGAGGCTGCCCAGTTCGCGGCCGAACCGGGTCGGTCCACGCGAGTGATCGACGGCCGCGGCCGGACGCTCCTTCCCGGGTTGATCGATGCTCACGCGCACTACACCTTCGACCCCGCCGAGGGTTCGCTCCAGGCGATCGCGGCGCGGACTGACGAGGAGATCCTGGCGACCGCCGCGGAGCACGCGCGGCGGGCCCTCCACGCCGGGATCACGACGGCCCGCGGAGCCGGTTCCATCCGCGGACTCGAACTCGCGCTCCGCGCTGAGATCGCCGCCGGGAGGATCGCCGGACCGCGCATCGTGGCCGCCGGCACGGCCGTGGGCTCGGTCGACGGACACGGCGCCGCGTTCGGCCTCGAGGCGACCGGCCCCGACGCCCTTGCCCGTGCGACGGAGGCGGTCATCGACGCCGGCGCCGACGTGGTGAAGATCGTCGCGTCCGAGGCCGCGATGTTGACGACAACCGGCCACGAACCGGGACGAATGGTGTTCGGCCGACCGGAACTGGACGATGCCGAGCTGCGCGCGATCGTCAAGGTCGCGCACGCCCTGGGTCGCCGGGTCATGGCCCACGCACAGGACGGCGAATCGGTGGTGCGCTGCGCCCGTGCCGGCGTCGACAGCATCGAGCACGCCTGGCTCGCCGATCGGGCGGCCATCGAGGCGGTCGCCGAGGCCGGATCCGCGCTCGTCCCCACGCTCATCGTGACGGATGTCAACCGAACACTCGATGGGCTCACACCCGTCCAGCGCGAGCGCCAGCGGCTCATCGAGGTGCGCCACCGGGCCTCCTGTGAGGCCGCCGTGAGCGTCGGCGTCACGCTCGTGGCCGGGACGGACACCGGTGAGGTCGGAGTGACCGCCGACATGGCCTGGCGCGAGCTGAGCCTGCTCGCAGGTCACGGCCTCGCGCCGATGGATGCCATCCGGGCGGCAACGTCGAACGCCGCCCAGCTCCTGGGGCTCGGCGACGAGGTTGGACGGATCGCGCCGGGTCTTCAGGCCGACCTCCTCGTGGTGGACGGAGATCCCATCGCCGATCTCACCACCCTCGCGACGCCGTCGATCGTCGTCCAGGGCGGGCGGATCGTGGTGGGTCCGTCGGACTTCGTGAACGGGGACGTCATCGCCCGATGAGCTGGCTTGTCGTGGCGACCGCGTTCGTGTCCGCGGCGCTCGCCTTTGCCGTCGAACCGCTGGTGGCGAAGCTGCTGCTCCCGACATTCGGTGGCAGCGCAGCGGTGTGGACAACGTCGCTCGTCTTCTTCCAGGCCGCGCTGCTCGCCGGCTACGCCTGGGCCCACCTGACCCTCCGCTGGCTGGGCGTTCGCCGGCACGCCGTGGTGCAGGTTGTGCTCGCCGCGCTGCCGCTCGTCGTCCTGCCCGTCGCGCTTCCCGGGGGCACCGCCCCGCCTGCGGGCATCCCGACCGCCCTCTGGCTGTTCGGCCTGCTCGCGATCATCGTCGGTCTCCCGTTCGTGGTCCTCTCGACGAGTGGACCAACGATGCAGCGCTGGTTCGCGTCGCTCGCGGTTCGCGGCCGGACTCAGCCGTATCGCCTGTACGCGGCGTCGAACGCCGGGAGCCTGCTCGGCCTGCTGGCGTACCCGGTGCTCATCGAGCCGAACCTCGATCTCGCGGAGCAGGCCCGCTGGTGGTCGTTGGGGTTCGCCGCGTTCGTGGTGCTGACCGCCGGAGCGGCGATCGCGGTCCGTCGATCCGGTCGCGACGACACCAGTGCGCCGGCACCCGCCGGGGATGGTGGTCCGGCACCAACTCCGGGCAAACCGGCCCCGGGCGACTCGGCCCCAGGCGACCAGGCGTCAGGTGAGCCGGCTCCGGGCGCCCGGAGCCGGCTGCGCTGGGTCGTCCTCGCCGCCCTCCCGGCGGCGCTGCTGGTCGGCACGACCGGACATCTGTCCACGGATGTGGCGGCCGTGCCGCTGCTGTGGGTGGTGCCGCTGGCGATCTACCTGCTCACCCTCGTCCTCGCCTACGCCCGCACCGCGCCGATCGGGATGGCGCTGGCCGATCGACTCCTGCCCGCGGGGATCGCGCTCGTGGCGATCACCCTCGTGGGGATCACCGCCCGACCGGTCGAGCTCGTGTTCGCGATTCACCTCGCCACGCTGGGTCTGGCCGGCCTCGTGCTGCATGGCGCCCTGGCCATCGACCGACCGGCCCCCGTGCGTCTGACCGAGTACACGCTGCTCGTGGCCCTCGGCGGGGCGTTGGGCGGCCTCGGGGCCGCCGTCATCGGGCCGGTCGTGCTGCCCATCCCGCTGGAGCTGGAGTTGGCCCTGGTGGGCGTGCTGCTGGTTCGCTCGGCGCGCCGCGAGGCGGATCGGCTGCGCCTCGGGCCGCTCACCGCGGCCGACGGGGCCGGCGTCCTCCTCGTCGCGATCGTCGCGCTTCAGCTTCCGGCCGCCATCGAGGGCTGGCGCGCGCTCGCCACCGCCGGTGTCGCGGCAACGGTCCTCGTCGGTTCGCGACCGCGCCTGTTCGCCCCGCTGGCAGCCGCGGCCCTGGCGGTCGGCATCGTGGTCCAGCCGGCGGCCATCCTCATCGAGCGGACCTTCTACGGCACCTACCGGGTCGTCGAGACGGCGCCCGGGCGTCACGTCCTGTACGCGGGAACGACCATCCACGGCATGCAGGATGCGGCGCCGGGGGAGGCGGACGAGCCGCGGAGCTACTACCACCGCGGAGGGCCCCTCGGGCAGGTCATCACCGCGCTCCAGCGGGACCCGCGCCCGCTCCGAATCGGGGCCGTGGGCCTCGGCGTCGGCACGATCGCCGCGTACGGACGGCCCGGCGATTCGTTCCAGTTCTTCGAGATCGATCCGGCGGTCGAGGCGATCGCCCGCGATCCGGCCCTGTTCACCTACCTGGCCGACACGCCCGCCGCGGTCGAGGTCGTGATCGTCGATGGGCGGCTCGGCCTCGAGTCCGTGGCTCCCGCGGCGTACGACCTCCTCGTCCTCGACGCGTTCAGCTCGGATGCCGTGCCGGTTCATCTGCTCACCGTCGAGGCGCTGCGCCTGTCCATGGATCGGATGGCGCCGGGCGGGGTCGTCGCGATCCACGTCTCGAATCGCTACCTCGATCTCGAGGCCGTCGTCGCTGCCGGGGCGCGAGAGCTGGGCCTGATCGCGATCACCGGCTCAGACCTTCCGGCGCCGACCGACACGGGTCGCGTGGATGCGTCGAGGTGGGTGATCATGGCTCGTGCGTACTCGGAGGTCGCCGACCTCGCGACCGGCCCGGACTGGCGGACCGCCCAGGACCACGGCCGCCGCCCGTGGACTGACCGGGCGAGCGACCTGCTCAGCGTTCTCGGCGGCCAATAGGCCCTCCGGTCCCGATGGCCCTCCGGTCTCAGCCGGCGTGGCGCTCGCGACGGTGCAGACGAGCGATCACGGCATAGAGCATCGGGAGGGCCATCTCGGGATGCTCCTTGAGGAGGGCTCGGAACTCCCAGGCGGGAAGCAGCAGGCAGGTCAGCTCATCCTCGGCGACAACGGTTGCCGTTCGCCCATGCTCCTCGATGATCCCCAGCTCGCCGAAGAATTCTCCCGGGCCAAGCCGTCCGGACCACGACTCGCCGTCCCGCTCCACGCGGGCCGTTCCGGCAGTGACGAGATAGACGTGGAGGGCCGGATCGCCCTGGCGGACCACGACGTCGCCGGGCGCGAAGGTGCGCTCCCTCGCCGACTTCAGGACCTGGCCCCGCGCCTTCGAGGACAGGACGGACAGGATCGGGATCGATGCGGCGGCGGCCGAGTCCATGGCACCTCTCCTCGTGTCGTCGAGCCGGGTCGAGATCGGCGCTCATCGTACCCGCCGCCCGACATCGCGGACGGCCTAAACCTCGGCGATCACCCCGATCGAGACCCGGAACCCGGCGCGGCGTTGCGCCGGAGGCATCATGGTGGCTTGCCCGACGGGCGTGTCGTTCGGGAACCAGCGAACCCACTCTTCGCTGAACGTGTCGGACTCCGCTGGATCACGCAACGCCCAGTTCGCCCAGACGATCTTCTCGAGTGAGCTTCCCGAGGCACCAAGCAGCGCCTCGAGGTTGCGCATGCACTGGCGTGTCTGTTCCTTGATCCCTGCACTGACGATCCGACCGGTATCCGGATCAACGGGACCGACACCGGACACGTAGACCATGCCGCCGGCCGTGACTGCCCGACCACGACCCGACGAGCCACCCGACTCATCGGGCGACCGTCCTTGATCACCGGCGAGTGATCCGCCCTTTCCGGGGCCGACCGGCACCGCTCGCGCGGCGACTTCCTCGGCAGGGATGCCGAACTCCCCAGGCGGGAGCTGGATCCCGTGCGCCTTGAACTTGCCCATGAACGTCGGGCGAATCCCGGTCGCCTTGAGCGTTCCTTCGATCTTCTTGTCCCGGATGCCGGTCTGCTCGAAGACGAAGATGTCCTGCATGAGGATCTCGTCGTCCTCGACGCCGTAGATCTCGCTGATGTTGACGATCTTGCGCGAGCCGTCCTTGAGGCGAGCGGTATGGACGATCACATCGACGGCCGACGCGATCTGCTCGCGGATCGCACGGAGGGGCAGCTCGTATCCGGTCATGAGGACCATCGTCTCGATCCGCCGGAGCATGTCCTTCGGGCTGTTCGCATGCCCGGTGGACAGCGATCCATCCTGTCCGGTGGTCATCGCCTGGAGCATGTCCAGCGCTTCTCCGGCCCGACACTCGCCGACGATGATCCGGTCGGGGCGCATGTGCAGCGCATTGCGCAGCAGATCCCGGATCGTGATCTCACCCCTGCCTTCGAGGTTGGGCGGTCGTGCTTCGAGCGTGACGACGTGGCGTTGGCGGAGCTGCAGCTCGGCCGCGTCCTCGATCGTCACGATCCGCTCGTCGTCGGGGATGAACGACGACAGGACGTTGAGCGTCGTCGTCTTGCCCGAGCCGGTGCCGCCGGAGACGAAGATGTTGAGGCGAGCCTCGACGCACGCCCGGACGAAGTCGAACATCTCGCTCGTCGCCGTCCCGAAGCCGACCAGGTCGTCCACGGTGAACGGCGTGGCGGAGAACTTCCGAATCGTGATGACGGGTCCCACGAGCGAGAGCGGGGCGATGACGGCGTTGACCCGTGAGCCGTCGGGAAGGCGGGCGTCGACGCGCGGGCTCGATTCGTCGATGCGTCGACCCAGGGGAGCAATGATCCGGTCGATGATCCGGCGGACGTGCTCGTTGCTCATGAAGTGCGCATCGACGCGCTGGATCTTCCCCCCTCGCTCGACATAGATCCGTTGCGGGCCGTTGACCATGATCTCGGTGATCGACTTGTCGAGCAGGAGCGGCTCCAGCGGTCCGAGGCCCGTGATCTCCTGGAGCATCTCGTCGACCAGGCGGACGCGTTCGTCGCGCGTGACGGCGAAGCCCTGCTGCACGAGGATCCGATCGAAGATCTCCTCGATCCTGGTACGCAGGGCGTCCGGAGCGATGTCGAGGCGGGAGCCGTGTTCTCGCGAGAACTCGTGCTGGGCTCGAAGGGTGATGTCGCGAAGCAACTCGTCGCGGGCAGAACTCCGAGCCTGCCTTGGGGGAGCAGGAGGCTGACTAACAACGATCGCGGCGGCCTGCGCGGCGTCGGGCGTCGCGCCCGCTGGGGCGGCGGCCGTCGCGCCCGCTGGGGCGGCCTCGGCCGTCGCGCCGGTTGCTGCGGCCTCGACCGTCAGGCCGGCCTTCGCCGCTTCGGCCCTCGCGTTTTCGGCTTGGCGTACCCGCTCGACTCGCTGGAGCAGGGACATTGACTTCGGCCTCCCTCGGGCTGGCGTCAGTTCAGGTTGTGCGCAGCCCGTCCGGCGGGGCCTGGCCCCGACCGGGCAGGTCACGCTGCGCTCGCCTACAAGATACATCCGCGACGCGTCCGGGGCGGCGAAGGGGACCTGCAATGGGGCCCAGAAGGACCAAGATGATGCGCGCCGTCAACGCAAATCGTGGTGCCGGAGCCGGGACTTGAACCCGGATGAGGTTGCCCTCAGCGGTGTTTGAGCTTTCTCGGACGTGTCCGGCGGGGTCCGCCGGCGTTCGGTTTGAGCGATCGCCGCTCGGCTGCAGCTCATCGGCCGCAGCCTGTCGGGTTTACGATCCACCGGTGGAGTTTCTCCGGCGATGGCTCGGCAGTCCAACGGCGCGCGAACGGCCGGCACCCGCATCCGCGGCCTGCCCGTATCTGTGCGGCCACGTCTTCGACCGACAGCCGAGGCGCGGCCGGAAGTGCCCGACCTGCGGACGGCAGTTTTGGGTACGACGGCGCGTTGCCCTGACGGAGGAGGCAACGGAGCGCCATGACGTTGCTGCGACGCTCGATCGGATGGGTATCGACTACGGCGAGCTCGAGGCGAACATGAGGGCGAAGGACCCGAAGTTTGGGCCGCGCGACATCTACGGCGCGGCTCTGAACCAGAAGCTCCTCCACGCGCTGCGGCGCGCAGATTGGGGCGCTGTCTCCAGAATCTTCGAAACCCAGGTCTACGAACTGGTCGAGCGTGGGAAGCCCTATCTGGCGGTGGCCCGCGAGGCTTCGAAGGCGGAACTTCGCAAGCTCCAGAAGGCCCACGTCACGGACGTCCGGATCATCGCTTACGACTCGCACACGGGGCCGTGCTCGGCGTGTGTGGTGGACGGAGACCGAGTCGTCTCGATCGAGGCTGAAATCGTCTCGCCTTCGGTACCACATGAAGCCTGTGTCGACGCCGCCATGGGGCCGTGCGGCTGTCGGTACTCCGCCATCGTCTGAGGCAGCCCAGGGCCGAGCCGTCCAGGCTGGCCGCCGAGCGGGATCGGAGGGACCCCTTTCACGCGTGGTTGTGCTGTCAAGTTGCGTCCAACGCACCGCCCCCGGTCGGCCCGGACCGCCAGACGCCGCGGAACTCAGGGCAGGCCAGAGTCTCCACTGAAGTCAGTACGGTTCAATCATCGTCCTGGCGCTGGACAGGGGCTGCGCACGTGTCACTCTTGTACGGGAACCGGGTCCATCGAGGGCCGCGCATGCTGAGAGGGGCGAGATCATGGCAGTCGCGAGGCCAGCACCGAAGCCGGCACTAAAGCCCGAAGAGGCGTGGCATCAAGCACGGTTGATCCCCACCACGGGGATCGGCGGTCAGGCCGAGCAGGAGCAACGGGCAACCTCGTCGCTCCTCGCGGTCATGCGCGCGGTGCCGCAGTTCGGCAAAGCGCTCCTCTCCCATCTCGACGCACCGGCTGGCCGAATCGAAACCTTCACCGAGGTCCGCTTCCTTGACGCGGATCAGAAAACCGTCATCCCGGACGGCGCCGTGGTTGTCGAGCGCGGCAAGACGCGATGGGTATGCCTCGTTGAAGTCAAGACGGGCGGCGCCTCGCTAACGACCGAGCAGGTCGAGAAGTACCTCGAGGTCGCGAGGGCAAACGGCTTCGCGGCGGTACTCACGATCAGCAACCAGATCACCGCCTCCCCGACGGAGAGCCCAGTCCCGATCGACAACAAGAAGACCAGGAAGGTCGCGCTTCGGCACCTGTCCTGGTGGCAGGTCATGACCGAGGCGCGTGTCCAGCACGAGCACCGTCACATTGCCGACACCGACCAGGCCTGGATCGTCGGCGAGCTGATCGCCTACCTCGACCACGAGAAGGCGGGTGCGGGTGGCTTCGATGACATGGGCGACAGCTGGGTCGCCGTCCGCGACGGCGCACGCCAACACACCCTGCGCCTCGCTGACAAGGGGGTTCGCGATGTCGCCTCGCGCTGGGAGCAGTTCGTGCAATACCTGGCGCTAGGGCTGTGCCAAACGCTGGGCCGCAACGTCGAGGTGATGTGGCCAAAGAAGCTCGAGGCTGCTGGTCGACTCGATGTGGCGGTCCGATCGCTCGTCGATCAGGGTCGACTCGAGGCGACGATCCGTGTCCCCGATGCAGCTGCTCCCATCGACCTCTCGGCAGACCTGCGCACGAGGCTCTTGACTACGAGCCTTGAGCTCGCCGCTCCACGCGAGGGCCGCGCGAAGACCCGCATCACCTGGATCGTCCGACAACTCAAAGAGGCCCCCAACAACGTCCGTATCGAAGTTCGTTATCCGAACGCCAAGGAGACAGTGTCCGCGACGCTCGGGGAAGCGCGCGAAAGGCCGGACTGCCTCCTGTTTGCCGCGGACGCTCACCGCGAACCGCGGATGTTCCGGGTGTCCTTGTCAGATGAAATGGGCTCGAAGCGCGGCAAGGTACCTGGCTCGTTCGTCATCGAATCCAAACGGCAGACCATCGACTTCTACCGAGCGATCGTGCAGGACCTCAAGGTCTGGACCGCCTCTGCGCCCAAGCTTCCGAGCCAGCTCGAGGTAGCCACACCTGTGGCCTCGCCCGAGCCGCCCGACTCCGTCGACCCAGGGCGCGCGTAACGGGGACACCTCGCCCAAACCGTCCTCAAGGCGGCGCGATGAGGCGCCGCAAGCCCCCTCGTCTGCCCGGACGCCGCTGGCCGCAGGCCCGCGGGATCGCAGGTCCGGGACCGGATCCCTGGTGTCATCAGGCTATCGGTCGACGACGCGCTGCTTCGCGGCGGCGAACTCATCGTCATCGATGGCCCCGATCGTCCGAAGGTGATGGAGTCGTTCTAGTTCAGTGGCGATCCCGCCCGCGCCGGGCTGGTCGGGCGACCGTAGGAGGAAGCTCGTCACCGTGGCTGTGATGACCGAGAAGAGTCCAACCCCGAGCAGCATGAGGGCTATCGCGGCGATCCGGCCCTCGGTCGTTGTTGGATACACGTCGCCGTAGCCGACGGTGGTCATGGTGACGACGCCCCACCAGATGGCGTCGAACGGTGAGTCGACGGCCGCATTCACACCCTTCTCGGCCACATACATCGCGGTCGCTGAAATTGCCATCACGCCGAACCAAGCGACGAAGACCCAGGCAAGGCCGCGATGGCGTGCCAACCGCTCGACTTGCAGGCTGGCGCGATAGATGCCCGCCAGCGCGCGAACGAGGCGCAGGAGGCGTACAAGTCGGAGCAGGCGAACACCGCGAATCGACGGAATCAGCGCCGCGAGGTCGATCCAGTGGCCGCGCAGGTATTCGCGCCGATCGACGGCGGCGAGGAAACGCGAACCGAACTCCAGGAGGAAGATCGCGGTCAGCACAGCGTCGATCGCTGCCAACGTCGGCATCAGGTCCCCGGCAGCGTTGTCGCTCGCCAGACCAACCAGGACGAACAGCACAGCGAGCCCCGCCATGCCGAGCTCCCATGCCACCTCGTGGTGGGCGATGAAGGCGCGATATCGCTCTCGACTCATCCTCTCTCCAACTCCGGTGGGCTCGACGCCTCTCGATGTCTGATTGCCTTTCCCTCCGGGAACCGCGCATTGATCCGCCGCCCGTGGGCCGTCAGGCCGCGCCTGAGGGGCCTCCACGAGTCTTGCTCGGCGGCCCCGAGGTAGGCGAGGTGGATACGATCGCGGAGCGGGAGGTCACGGCCTCAGCGTACAGCCGCCCCAGTTTCAGAGAAACGGCGGCGTGACAGAATGACCAACTTGGTTGACGGCGTAGCGCCTACCTCTGCCGCGCCTACCTCATCGCTTGCCACAATCATGAGGAGTCGCGTGCTTCGGGATCTGTCGCCATCCAGTCGACTGGTGCTGATTGCTGTCGTGTCGGCACTGGTCGTGGTCGTCGTCGCGGGGTCTCGGAGCCTCCGAAGTCCTCCGACAGCGGTGGAGCCTACGCCTACAGATACCGCGATTGCCAGCCCGGCGCCGAGCCCGAGCTCAAGCCGAGGTCCAACACCTTCGGCGCCTACAACACAACGGCCCAGCGCGCTGGCGGGCACCTTCGCTCTTGGAGTCGTCCTCGCGACTCTGCTGGTCGCCGCGGAGGACCGAACGGGGTACGACCGCTCACTGTTCCGTCATTGGATCGATGCTGATGGTGATGGCTGCGACGCCGGCCGCGAAGTATTGATTCAGGAGGCACTCGTCGCCCCAACGATTTCGGCAGGATGCGTCCTGTCGGGAGGCGAGTGGTCGAGTGCCTATGACGGGTTCACCTTCTCCAACCCGAGCGACCTTGACGTCGATCATGTCGTTGCGCTGGCGGAGGCATGGGATTCGGGCGCCTCCGGCTGGGATCCTGCCCGCCGCGAATCGTTCGCGAACGATCTCGGGGTTCGCTGGTCTCTGATCGCCGTATCGGCATGGTCGAACACGAGCAAGTCGGACAAGGACCCCGCCGATTGGATGCCGCCACTCGGTAGCTTCCGTTGCTCGTATCTCGCGAACTGGGTGGCCGTGAAGGCCCGGTGGGGGTTGGCGGTTGACTCCCTCGAGAAGTCCGTCATCGGCGCGTATTCCGAGTGCCAAAGCGTGCCCGTCGAGGTTGTGCTCGCGGAGTAGCATCTGGCACATCCCGGCCATGCCCTGGGGGGCGAACTGATGTCATTCATCGGGACCGCATTCCGCGAGGCATCGCGACGACAGAAGATCGCGGTCGTCGTGGCCGGTCTAGTCGGTATCACGGCTGTCGGCGGTGGCCTTTCGCCAGACGCAGGCGTCGATGTCTCCCCAAGCCCAACGAACATCGCGACGTTTGGCCCTACCGAGGCGCCTACCGCTGCGCCCACACCCACCTTGGTGCTAACCCCCTCGCCTGCCAAGGCACCTACGCCCACTCCAACTCCTACCCCGACGCCTACCCCGACGCCCACCTCGGCGCCC